>Ga0209911_100029_pt1 | contig 244813 bp, 231 predicted proteins | sample FECB21metaG_FD_188301 | JGI IMG/M metagenome (GOLD analysis project Ga0209911, IMG submission 188301) | Cyanobacterial communities from the Joint Genome Institute, California, USA - FECB-21 (SPAdes) (version 2) | ecosystem: Environmental > Aquatic > Thermal springs > Hot (42-90C) > Microbial... | reverse complement strand
AAGCGGGAAAAACGGCTCAATCCGCCGCATCTGCGCCTCGCTGAGCAACCACAAGTCCGACATCGGCAGCACCTCCTGGATGCCGCCATTGAATCAACGCATTGGTGCTCGCGCAAGCGATTTAATGGGTCCTGAGCCTAGAACGAGCACTCGCCCGGCGCGGCGGCCTCGTCGCGGGTGATGCTGCTGATCTCGAGGGCGAAGGGCGCTTCGGAAGTGATCGTCAGCCGCTCCCCGGTCTCGCCGAGGCAGGCGCGGGTGAGCACCATCTCGCGCCAGCCCTTGCCTTCGGCGAGCGCCAGTTGCCGCGCAATGTCGAGCGTCTGCGTGCCGGAAGTGATGGTGACCGGCCCGGCCGGACGGGTGCTGACCTGGTAGGTGATGCGGAAGGCCCCGCCGCTCGCCGGGCCGACGAGGCTGAGCTGCGCGCCGGGGCCAAAGGCGATGCGCCGCGCGTCTTCCTGGGCGCGTCGGTCGATCCCGCTCGCCACGATGCCATTGCCGCGCCCGCGCAGGTCAGGAAGCACGGCGTTGCCCGCCAGCGCCTGCACCCGCGGCCCCAGCCGCCCGGCGCCGAACCACACGGCCCCGCCCTCGGCCTGAAGCTGCGCGCAGGTCTCGTCGAGCATCGCTGCGGGCACCCCGGCGGCATAGCCCTGCCCGAAGCCGCGCGCATAGAGCGTCGCCCGCCCGGCCCGCACCTCTGCTGCATCGCAGCTTGCCGGCCAGGCGAAGGGCAGCCGCCCGCTGGGCGCGGTGGTGCCGAACAGCACGTCGGCCACCCCTGCCCCCTCGCTCCCCGGCAGCCAGGCGGCGACGAAGGCATCGGCGGCATTAAGCTCGCGGTTGACCCACAACGGCCTGCCCGAAAGGAACACCGCCACGGTCGGCACCCCACGGGCGCGGAAGGCGCGCAGCAGCGAGAGCCCCTCCTCGTCGCGCAGGGCGAGATCCTTGCGATCACCGACGAACTCGGCATAGGGCTCCTCACCGAACACCACGATGGCGACATCAGGTGCTGGTTCGGCCTCCGCGGCGTCCGCCGATGGCACCAGCACCGCCTCGCCCCCTGCCGCCCGCGCCGCCGCGGCGATCCCCTGCCAGATCGAGGTCGCGCCGGGAAAATCGGCCGCCGTCAAGTCGCCGCCGCCCTGCCAGGTGACCGACCAGCCCCCGGCCTGCTGCGGGATGTTGTCCGCGGCGCGCCCGGCCACCGCGATGCGCGCGCCCGGCCGGATCGGCAGCACGCCCGCGTTCTTGAGGATCACCAGCGACTTGGCCACCGCCTCGCGCGCGAGGGCGCGGTGCTCGGGCGCGCCGAGCAGCTCCCAGCGCCCGGCAAAGGGCCGCGCCGAGGGCTTGGTGCCGCTATCGAGCAGGCCGAGCGCCTGCTTCAGCCGCAGCACCCGCAGCACCGCCTCGTCGAGCCGGGCCAGCGGGATGGTGCCCTCCCGCACCTGCCGCACCAGCGCAGCGTGCAGCCCCTTCCAGTCCTCGGGCACCATATAGACATCAAGCCCGGCGATGAGCGCGGCGGGGCAATCGGCATTGCTGCACCCGGGGATCTGGCCATGGCCGTTCCAGTCGCCCACCACCACCCCGGCAAAGCCCAGCTCACCGCGCAGCATGTCGGTGAGCAGCGGCCTGTTGCCGTGCATCTTGGTGCCGTTGATCGAATTGAAGCTCGCCATCACGCTCAGCACCCCGGCCTTGATCACGGCGGGGTAAGGCGCGGCGTGCAGTGCCATCAGCTCGGCAAGATCGCCGTTGACATCGCCCTGATCGACCCCCTGCTCGGTGCCGCCATCGCCGAAGAAGTGCTTGGCCGTCGCGGCAACCTTGCCCGGGCCGAGGAAATCGGGATCGCCCGGGCGGCCCTGCAGCCCCTCGATCATCGCCACGCCCAGCCGGGTGACGAGCGCCGGATCGGAGGAGAAGCTCTCATAGGTGCGGCCCCAGCGCAGATCCTGCGCCACCGCCACCGTGGGGGCAAAGGTCCAGTCGAGCCCGGTCACCGCGATCTCGCGCGCGGTGGCCGCGCCGATACGGCGCACCAGATCGGCATCATGGGTAGCGCCGAGCGCGATGTTGTGCGGAAACACCGTCGCCCCCGGCACGTTGGCATGGCCGTGCACCGCGTCGGTCGCCCACAGCGTCGGGATCGCCGGCTCGCCCCCGGGCAGGGGCGCGTTCGAGGCCTCCCAGAAGGCGTCGGCCAGGGTGAGCCAGTCACGCGCCGGGGCCTTGTCATTGCCATAGGGGCCGGAATTGCCGCCGTTGAGGATCGCGCCGAAGCGATAGGTGCGCACGTCCTCGGGCGTGATCGCGCCGATATCAGGCATGATCAGCTGGGCGACCTTGCGCTCGAGGCTCATGCGCGCGAGCAGGGCCTCGGGGCTGGTGCGCATCGCCGGGGCGAGCGGCGCGGCGCGGCCCGCCGATGCCGCCGCCGGCGTGCCTCCGGGCGCTGCGGCGCAGCCTGCGAGCAAGGGTGCAAGAGCCACCGTCGCGGCAAGCATGCCGAGCCATTTGCGCTGCATCGGGCCAGTCCCTCCCAAGACCGTGTCGCGTGTTATTGAGAACGTTATCAGGATATGCCGGGGCGCGCCGCCTTTGGCAAGGCCCGGATCGCCGCGGCGCGGGCTTGCACGCGGCTGCACCGCGCGCTCAGGCGGGCCGGCGCGTCCCGGCGAGCAGCACGGCGCTTGCCAGCGCCAGCGCCGCGAACAGCACGAACAGCCCGGAATAGCCGAAATGCGGCACCAGCAGCACCGTCAGCCCTGGCATCACCATGCCCGGCACGGTGTTGGTGAGGTTGAACAGGCCCAGATCGCGCCCGCGGTGCTGCGGGGCGGGCAGCACCCGCAGGGTGTGCCCCGCATGCAGCGCGAGGAACACCGCCGCGGCCAGCGCAAAGAGCACATAGCCCGCGATTGCCATGGCGAGGGCCGAGGCCGCCGCCATCACCGCAAGGCCGGCGGCACAGGCGAGCGCGGCGAGCACCAGCGGCAGCACCGGGCGGCCATGGCGATCCGACCAGCGCCCCACCAGCAGCGACAGCGGCACCGCCGAGACCAGCACCAGGCTGAAGATATTGGCCGCGCCGTGCTCGGGATAGCCGGGGGCGAGCGAACGCAGCCAATAGAGCAGGAAGGCAAACATCCCCCCTTCGGCAACCTGCACCAGCAGCCGCGCCGCCCACATCCTTGCGACCACCCCGCGCCAAGGCAGGCGCGCGCGCGCATCTTCGGGCGCAGCCATGGCCGGGCGCGGCGCCATCAGCTCGGCCCGCGCGCGCCCACCGCCCAGCAGCACCGCCGGGAGCACCAGCGCCGCCACCAGCAGCGCCACCAGCTCGAGCCGCGCCGCGGGCGCGACCAGCCCGCCATGGGTCACCAGCGATCCCGCCAGCGCCCCCAGCGCCGGAGCCAGCGCCAGCGCCCCGCCAAGCTCGCCCTTCTGGCTGTCGGCAAAGCAATCCCCGGCCCAGGCCAAAAGCGGGCCGAGCATCAGGTTGAGGCCCACCTGCCACGCCATGATCAGGAGCACGACCTCATCGAGGCTGTGCGCGTGCTCGAGCGCCACCAGCAAGAGGCCCGAGATGACGAGGCCGGCAAGGATCCATGGGCGCCGCGTGCCGCTCACGTCGCTCAGCGCCCCGGCGGCGATATTGGCAAGGCTTGCCGCCAGCGCGCCAAGAAAGGTCACCTGGGCGAGCGCGGTCACATCCTCGCCGCCCTGCAATTCGGCAAGGCGCTGCGGCAACAGCACGGTGAGCAGCGGGACATAGGCGACCGCCCCCCCGGCAAAGGCGAGCGCGAACAGCGCCAGGAACCAGCGCGGCTGCGGCGCGGGCGCATCGGGCCGAGGCGCGCTCAAGCCCTCTCCGGATCGCGTGGCGGCGCACACGAGGCGCGGGTGACGAGCCCGGCAGGCACCTCGATCACCCCTTGTGCCGCCGCCTCATCGTCGCGCGCGATCAGCAGCTCGACCGCGCGGCTCACCGTCTCGGCGATCGGCTGGTCGATCGCGGTGAGCGGCGGCTGGGTGAAGCGCACGATCGGGGTGTTGTCGAAGGAGATGAGCGAGAGATCATCGGGCACCACGAGGCCAGCCTCGCGCGCCGCCTCGAGCGTGGCGAGCGCCATCTGGTCGGAGGAGGCGATGATCGCGCTGGGGCGCGGCGCGCGGGCGATGAGCGCGCGGGCGGCGGCAAGCCCGCTGTCGAAGCCGAAATCGCCGCGCATGAGCAGGCCCTCATCGCTCAGCCCCGCCTCGGCCAGCGCAGCGCGCCAGCCGGTGATGCGCCAGCCGCTCAGGCTGTATTGCTCGGGCCCGGCGATCATGGCGATGCGGCGATGGCCAAGCCCGATGAGATGGCGCGTCGCCAGCGCGGCGGCGCCCTCGTCCCCCATGGTCAGCGCGATTCCCGGCCCCGGGGCGTTCGAGCCGATCCGGGCAAAGCGGATACCGCGATCCTCGAGCAGCGCGGTGATCAGCGGATTTTCCGAGTGCGGCGGAGTGAGGATCACCCCATCGGGCTGGAGCGCCGAGATCGCCGCGCCCAGCTCGCGCTCGACGTGCTCGGAACGGGTGTCGATCAGCTCCACCATCATCCTGTAGCCATGCGGCGCGCCGGTGAGCACCCCGCCGAGCAGCATCTGATCGACCCAGTCGGTGCCGCGCCGTTCGCGCCAGTCGGCGAGCGTGCGCTCGCGGTCGTTGATCGCCAGGAGGATGTAGGAGCGCGAGCCGCTCATCCGCTGGGCGGCAAGGCTGGGCACATAGCCCAGTTTCCTGATCGAGGCGCGCACCCGCTCGCGCAGGTGCGGGCGGACATTGGGCCCGTCGTTGATGACCCGGCTCACCGTCTGCAGCGAGACCCCGGCATCCTCGGCCACGTCCCTGATGGTGACATTCTTGCGCCTGCGCGCCATCCCGGTGTCTGCCCCTGTGCTGCCTTTATCCCGGCTAACCCATGCAGGCCCGGCCCGTCTCGGGGTCGCGGGCGCAGCGATAGACCCTGATCCAGTCGATCGCGAATTGCGCGGGAAAACTGGCCGGTGCAACCCCCTTTGCATTGTTCTCCTCGGCCAGCCGCCCGCCCACGGCAAGGTTGGCCATGAGATAGAAGGGCTGATCGAAGGGGGCATGGGGCCGGCCGCGCGCGCGCGGCGAGGCGGTGCTCCATTGATCGGCGGTGACCGTAAGGTGCACCCGCCCATCGACGAGGAAGCGGATCAGCCCGGCGCCCCATTCGACCGCATAGACGTGGAAATCCGCCGAAGGCAGGGCGCCGTCGGGAAGCGCGGTGCGGCTGTCGATGAAGCGGTTGGCGGGCGGAAGATCGCCGAAATGCAGCGCGCTGATGGTGCGGTTCTCGCGCCCGCCGGGGCAGACCTTGCACCTGGCGCCGATATTGACCGCCTCGAGAATGTCGATCTCGCCCGATCGCGGCCAGGGGCCATAGGCGGGGTTGTCGGGCATCATCCAGATCGCCGGCCAGGTGCCCTGCCCGGCGGGCACCCTGGCGCGCGCCTCGATCCGGCCATAGCGCCAGGCGTGAAGGCCGATGGTGCGCACCTTGCCCGAGGTGTGCGACTGCACCAGCGTGGGATTGTCACGGCCCGCGATCTCGGGCGGGCGCGCCGGGCCGGCAAAGCGCTCCTTGCGCGCCTTCAGGAGCAGGAGGCCGCCCTCGACCGAAATGTTCTCGGGCCGGTCGGTATAGCACTGCCGCTCGCCATTGCCCCCGCCCCAGCACGAGACCTCGGGCGTCCACTTGCTGCGATCGAGCGCATTGCCCTCGAACTCGTCGGCCCACACCAGCTCCCAGCCGGCTGCGGCGAGCGGATCGGCCGGGGCGCCCGAAGGCGGGGGCGCAGCCGCGCCCCCGCCCAGCAGCAGGCCGCCAAGCCCGGCCGCGATACGTGCCAGCCCGGCCCGCCTCACGCCCCGCCCCGTCTAGAAGTCGAAGCGCGCAAGGAAGGTGTAGCGCCGGTCGTTGCGGAAGGCCGAGCGCGCGATGCGGGTGCCGTCGAAGTCGATCACCTGGCTGGTGCGGAACACCTCGTCGAGCAGGTTCACCCCCTGCACCCCAAGCTTGATCCCGTTCCTGAGCGTGACGAACAGCGAGGCATCGAGCTGGCCGGTCTCCTCGCCCCAGATCGGGGAGAAGGGGAAGATGTCATCGCGCGGGGTGATGAGGAAGGCCGAGCGCCAGTTGTAGGCGGCGCGCATCGACAGCCAGTCCTTCTCGTAGAACAGCGTCGCGTTGACGGTGTGCTTGGAGATCCCGGCCAGCGGCTGCCCGGCGGCAAAGGGCCCCTGCGTGCCCCCGCGGTCGATATTGGTGAAATCACCCCCATCGACATAGGTATAGGTCAGCTGCGTGCCCAGCCCGCTCAGCACCCCCGGCAGGAAGTCATAGGTCTGCTGATAGGCAAGTTCGACGCCCTTGAGCGTGCCGTCCTGGAAGTTGACCGGCCCGAACACCTGCACGTCGAGCGCGGGCACCTTGGGGCTTTCGAAATTGACCACGTCGATCCCCGGCCCGACGATCCCCTTCAAGTCCTTGATGAAGCCGTTGAGGGTGAGCGAGCCGACCCGGTCGAAATACCATTCGACCGAAAGGTCATAGTTCCACGAGCTGATCGGGCGCAGGTTGCGGTTGCCGGTGGCCAGCGCAAAGAGCGGCCCGGTCTCGAGCGTGCCCTCGTTCCTGAGCACGCCCGTGTTGTCGCCGATCGTCCCGCCCGAGCGGAAATCGCCAAGGTCAGGCCGGGTGATGCCCTTGGACAAGGCAAAGCGGAACAACAGGCCATTGCCCGTATCGAGCAGCGCGTTGAAGCTCGGCAACCAGTTGTCGAACACCACGGCGCGGTCATCGATCAGGATCTCGCCGGTATGGGCCGCTGCAAATTCAGCCAGGCGCCCGGCCGAAAGGCTGCAATAGGCCGGGCGCTGATCGGCCGGAAGATTGGCCGCCTGGGCGCAGGCGGCGTTGATCTCGGCCACCTGCACCACCCCATCGCCATTGCCCCCGGCAAGCGGGCTGTCGAATTGCTGCGGATTGGGAAAGCCGATGAGCCCGGCCGCGACCACCTCGGTCTCGACATAGCGCAGGCCGATATTGCCCGACAGCTTCCAGCCATTGGCAAATTCGGTGCCGTAATCGACCCGCACATAGGCCGCCCTGGTCTCCTCGGCGACATCGTTGATCTCGGGCGGGCAGAACGGATCGCACTGCGTCACCGCGCCATTGACGGGGTTGAAGAACTCGCGCCCGCGCACCCCGAAGAAGGGATTGGGGGTCTGCGAGAAGACGTTGATCTCGCGCGCCTGCCGCGCCGAAAGCCCCGAAAGGTATTCCTTGAGCAGGTTGTCGCCGCCGAAGAAGAACGAGCTGCTCGGCAGCGGCGCGGGCACCTTGCCGCGCTGGAAGTTGCGGGCAAAGGGGGCAAAGGAGGTGGCATAGGTGGGGAAGTCATCGACATAGGCCCCGCCGCCGATCGCGAATTCCTGTCCCGGAAGGCCGGTGAAGAAGCGGCCCGGCTGGAACCCGCCGGTCGCCGCGCAGCCCGGCCCGGCGTTCCACGGCGCGCAGCCCGCCCGCCCGGCCCAGGGCGCCGAAAGGTTGCCCCAAGCGGTAAAGTTGGTGTCGCGCGTCACCCGGTCACGATCCGACCAGCGCGCCCCGAAGCGCGCCCGCTTGAAGAAGCCCTCGTCGCTGATGTCATATTCGGCATCGAAGCGCAGGCTATCGAGCTCACCCTCGTTGCGGGCGATGCTGTCGAGCAGGAACCAGTAATAGGTGTTGCGCCCGCTCGAGAAATAGTCGCTCGGCGCGCCCGGAGGGGCAAGGAACTCGACCTTGGGCACCTTGCCCGAGGCATCGATGGCGATGTTGGCCCAGGAGTTCATCGTGCCGATGATCGCGTCCTGACGCAGGTCGGAGGCGATCCGCTGCGCCTCGAAGTTGACGCGGAAGCGATCGGTCACGCTCCAGTCGATATCGAGCGAGAAGTCCTCGGTGGTCGCCCGGGTGTCGCGCTCGAAGCGCAGGGTCTCGAAGGGAATGCCCCCGCGCCCGAAGGGGTTGGCATAGGCATCGCCGATGCGCTGGCTGAGCACCCCGCGGCGGAAGATGCCGTTGCTGTCAAACTCCCAGGTGCTGCCCGCCGCCGGCACCGGGAACAAGGCATCGTCATTGACCTGCGCCAGCGCGGCGAACTCCTTGGTAAAGAAGCTGGTTTCCGAACGCAGCCACTCGAAGGTGATCAGCACATCGCGGCCCGGGCTTTCATACTGCACCGCCGCGGAGATGGCCTCGCGGTCGCGCTCGAGATCGGTGGTGCGCACGCCCGCGCCCTTGGGCACCACCAGCGCGCCGGCGGGCGGGAAATTGTCCGGCCCGAGCACCGGCCCGGGCAGGAAGCCACCGCTGCCCACCGGGCGCACGCGGATGCACCCCGCATCGAGGCTGGCGGCGCGGTAGCACGGATCGGTGATCTGCGAGGCATCGGTGCGGCTGACCAGCTCCGAACGGGCATAGCCGAGCTGGAAGCCGAGCGTGCCGGCATCGCTCTCCCAGGTGGTCGAGCCGGTGACCGAGAAGCCGGGCGACCATTCCTTGGCAAAATCGCCGTAATTGGCCTCGATCGTGCCGGCGATATGGGTGCCGCGCCGATCGAGCGGCTTTCTGGTGACAAGGTTGACCGTGCCGGCGATCCCGCCCTCGATCATGTCGGCGGTGAGGTTCTTGAACACCTCGACCCGACCGAGCAGCTCGGGCGAGACATCGTTGAAGCTCAGCACCACCCCGCCGGTGGCCGAGAAGATGTCGCGACCATTGAGTTCGGAGCGCACGAAGGGCAGGCCGCGCACGATCACGCCCGTGCCCTCGACCGAGAAGCGATCGGGATCGGAGGGCTTTTCAAAGCGGCCGATATTGACGCCAGGCACGCGCTGGAGCGCCTCGGCAACCGAGCGGTCGGGCAGCGCGCCGATATCCTCGGCGGTGATGACATCGACGAAGGTATCGGCGTTGCGCTTGATCGACTGGGCGTTCTGCAGCGACTTGCGGAAGCCCGAGACGATGATCTCGCGCGCCGAAACCTCATCCGGGCCTTGATCCTCGGCGGCAGGCTCGGCCTTACTGTCCTGCGCCGACACGGGCGCGGGGCAGGCCGCGGCAATCGCCAGCGCCGAGACAGTGCCAAGAGCGAAAAGGCGGCGACGCGGCGCCACGGTTGCAAAGTGCATGATGCTTCAAGCCTCCCCTTGCCGCGTGCCGGTTCTGTGCCGGCACCGCAGTTACGAGGCCCGGCTTAGCGCATCTTGAGAGCGTTCTCAAGACTTGTAATCCGCCGTTCATATTGCATCTTGGCAACAGTCGGGAAGGCCGCCCAAGGCCCACACCAGAGCCGGTGCGCACCCGCGCGGGAGAGGAAAAAGGCATGGCGATTGAACGGATTGTCATCGTCGGAGGCGGCACCGCCGGGTGGATGGCGGCCGCCGCGCTGTCGCGCATCAAGGCCGGTCGCCCGCTCGAAATCGTGCTGATCGAATCCGAGGCGATCGGCACCGTGGGCGTGGGCGAGGCGACGATTCCACCCTTTGTCGGCTTCAACGAATTGCTCGGCATCAACGAGGCGGACATGCTGAGCGCGGTCGGCGGGACCTTCAAGCTCGGCATCCAGTTTGAAAACTGGGGCCAGATCGGTGACAGCTATATCCACCCCTTCGGCGCCTATGGCTATGCGATGGGCGGGATCAGCTTCCACCATGTCTGGCACCGCATGGCCAAGGCCGGCGATCCGCGCCCGATCCAGGTGTTCAACCTCGAGACCATGGCCGCCTGTTTCGGCAAGTTCGCCCGCACGCAGGATTATCGCCGCGACGATCTGCCCCCGGTCAACTATGCCTATCACCTCGATGCGGGCCGCTATGCCGCCTATCTGCGCCGCTTTGCCGAGGCGCGCGGGGTGGTGCGCGAGGAAGGCAAGGTCGTCGATGTCGCGCTCGATGGCCAGAGCGGCTTTGTCACCAGCGTGAGGCTCGAGGACGGGCGCAGCCTTGCGGGCGATCTGTTCATCGATTGCTCGGGCTTTCGCGGCCTCTTGATCGAGCAGGCGCTGGGGACCGGCTACGAGGACTGGAGCCATTGGCTGCCCTGCAACCGCGCGGTGGCCCTCCCCTGCCGGCGCGAGGACGGCAGCCCGCCCCCGCCCTTCACCCGCGCGACCGCGCACCGCGCCGGGTGGCAATGGCAGGTGCCGCTCCAGCACCGCAACGGCAATGGCCATGTCTATTGCAGCGCCTTCATGGAAGATGACGAAGCGCTCGACATCCTTGTTGGCAACATCGCCGGCAAGCCCCAGGCCGAGCCCAACTGGCTGCGCTTTGTCACCGGGCGGCGCAAGAAGTTCTGGAACAGGAACGTCGTCGCCCTCGGCCTTGCCGCGGGCTTCATGGAGCCGCTCGAATCCACCTCGATCCACCTCATCAATACCGGGATCGACAAGCTGATCTCGCTCCTCTCGCTCGATGGCATCACCAGGGTGCAGGAGGACACCTTCAACCGCCTGACGGGGCGCGAATATGCCCGCATCCGCGATTTCCTCATCCTCCACTACAACGCCACGAGCCGCGATGATTCGGACTTCTGGAATCATGTCCGCACCATGGCGGTGCCCGAGACGCTCACCGAGAAGGTCGAACTGTTCAAGGCCAATGGGCAGATCTTCCGCGAGGAGGACGAGCTGTTCACCGAAACCAGCTGGGCGGCGGTGATGATGGGCCAGGGGATCGAGATGGGCGGCCACAACGCCATGGCCGATGCGCTCGATCCGGCCAGGACCGCGCACGAGGTCAACGAGATGGAGCGCTCGATCCGCTATCTCGTGGGCGCCATGCCGGGGCACGGCGAATATCTGGCGCGCTATTGCCCCGCGGCGCTTGCGGCCTGACGGCGGCGGGCCATGATCTCGCTGGCGCAGGCATGGGTGCGCGCATTGTCGACATCGATGGCATAGCTACCATCCGCGAGCACCACCGGCACGAGGGTCAGGCCCATGCGTCGCGACACCCGCCGCATCGCCGCCGCGAGGCTGAGCCAGCCCCAGCGGAACATCAGCGTGTTGACGAGGCCGAAGGCGGCGATCACCCGGCGCGGCTGCTTGGCAAACTGCCCGCCCTCGCGGAAGATCTCGGCCACCCTGAGCACGTCGCTGCGCGCGATCCAGTAGGTGTTGCAGTTGGAATAGCCGTCATCGGCAAATTCATAGAAGCGCCGCTGGCCTTCGGGGTGCGCGGTAAGGATATCGGCCTTGCGGGCAAAGGCCGCCGCGGCATCGGCAGCGCCCGCCCCGGCGATCACCGCGGCGATCGATTCGGGCGTGATGAGCACGTTGTCGGCCGTGGTCACCAGCAGCGGGAATGGCGCCTGCCCGGCGGCCTCGATCACGCTGTCGGCAAGATTGGCCGCGGCCCTGATCGCGGTCAGGCGCCCCTCACCCATCAGCCGCTCGGCCATGGGCAGGCCGGCAAGGATCGCCGGATCGTTGATCGAGACCACGATCTGCCCGATCTCGGGCGCCGCGGCGAGCGCGCCCAGCACATGCTCGATGCAGGGCGTGCCCAGCACCGGCACCAGGCACTTGTCGGCCACGCCATGCGCGGCGGCGAGCGGATCGAGCGCGCCGTCGCGCCGCCCGGCCAGCACGATCGCCGAGGCCCGGCTCATCGGACAAACAGGCCCTGGCGCGCCATGCTTTCGGCAAGGATGGTCTCGATCAGCTGCTCCTGGCTCATCCCCGCCAGCAGCGCCGAGCGACCGAACACCTTCTGCGACCACAGGTTGCAGTTGAGATTGACCTCGAGAAAATCGATCCGCCCGCTGGCATCATCGACCCGGAACTCGAAGCGGCCATAATCGAACGGTTCGAAGATCCCGATCAGCGCCTCGGTCATCGCGGTGATGCGCGCCACCATCTCAGGCCGCTCATAGGGCACGAGGCTGTATTTGCTGGAACGGTCAACCAGATCGCGCTTCTCGTAATAGGTGCGCAGATGCGCCGGATCGGCCTGGAGGAACTGCATCATCGGCATGATCGTGGGCCGGCCATCGACGGTGATCACCGGCACTTCGACATCGCTGCCAACGAGGAACGGCTCGACGATCGCATCGTGCCCATCGGCATGGACCGAAGCGATCGCGCGCTCCAGCCCTTCGGCGTCGAAGGCATCCTGCACCCCCCAGCTCGCCGAGGAAGCATTGGGCTTGATCACCCAGCGCTCGGCCGGGGGGCAGCGGCTGACATCGACCGGGGCGCCGCGGCGGAAGATCGCCCAGGGCGCGGTCGGCACCTCGCGCGCGCGCGCCTCGAGCTTGGAGAGGTGCTTGTCGTCCGAAAGCCCGCGCAGGATCGGGGTGGCGCCGAGATAGGGCAGGCCCAGCCGGGTGCACAGCAGCGGCAGCAGCATCTCCGAATTGAGAAAACCGCCGCGGTTGAGCAGCGGGAAGACGAAATCCACCCCCTCGGGCCGCTCGAACAGGGCGTTGTAGCTGTTGGCAACCTTCAAGCCGATGCCGATCCCTTCAAGGATGGTGCGCACCTCGTGGTGATAGATCGCGTGATTGCCATCCTCGGGGTGGAGCGAGCCATCGCCCAGCGCGTGCTTGGCGATGAACAGCACGGTGAGGCGCGCCTTGGCCTCTTGAGGGATCAAGGTGGGGCGGATGGTCGGGCTCGCCATGGTATTTCCGGGTCTCTTGCGGCAAGGAAGGCGGCGCGCTCTAAAGGATGGGCGCGCGACAATCAACCGCTACCCTTGGCGCGCGCGCTTGGCTAAGGGCGCTTGCATGACCCTGCCCCACCCACGCGCTGCCGCGGGCGGCGAGATCCCGCATGAGCGGCTCGGCCGCCTGCTCAGCAGCGGCGGCGATGCGCGCATCGCCATCGATCCGGCCACCCGGCGCAACCAGTACATGAGCTCGCCCTGGCCGGTCGAAACGCTCGCCTATGCCTCCTCCACCGCCAACGACATTTCCGCCGATGCCTTTGCCCATTGCCTCGGCCGGCTCGAGGCGCTCGCCCCCGGCGATGCGCTCACGCCGGAAGCCTATGCCGCGGCGCTCGAGGCGCTGCGCGCGCGCATCCGCGCGGCCTATGGCCTCGATCGCACGATCGGGGTGGTGTTTGCCGCCTCGGGCACCGATCTGGAATATATCGGCCTTGCCCAAGCCAAGGGGCGCGCGGCGGGGGGCATCCGCAACATCCTGATCGGGGCCGACGAGGTCGGCTCGGGCTGCATCTATTCGGCGCGCGGGCAGTTCTTTGCGAGCGAGACCGCGCGCGGGGTGCCGGTGACCAAGGGCGCGCCGATCGGCGGCGCGCTGCCGGGCCGCGTGGCGCTCCACAACCTGCCGGTGCGTGACGATGCCGGGCGCGCCTACAGCGCCGCCGAGATCGCCGCGGGGATCGAGGCAGCGGTGAGCGAGGCGCGGGCGCAGGGGCTGCACAGCCTCGTCCACGTGCTCCACGGCAGCAAGACCGGGCTGGTGGTGCCGCACCTTGACCATATCGACGCGCTCCAGGCGCGGCACGGCGCCGCGATCAGCTTCATCGTCGATGCCTGCCAGGCGCGCATCACCAGCGCGGCGATCCGCGCCTATCTCGCGCGCGGCGGCATCGTCATGCTGACCGGATCGAAATTCATGGGCGGCCCGCCCTTCAGCGGCTTTGCCCTGGTGCCCGAGGCGGTGATCGCCGAAGCCGCCGAATTGCCGAGCGGCTTTGCCGCGATCTTCCGCCGCGCCGAATGGCCCGCGCGATGGCCGGGCACCGCGCAATTACCCGAGGAAGCCAATCTCGGCCTGCTGCTGCGGCTCGAGGCGAGCATCTTCGAGCTCGAGCGCTTCCAGGCGATGGCCCTGCCGCGGGTCGAGCGGGTGGTGCTGGCCTTTCACGCCGCGGTGCGCGCCGCCTTTGTCGAGGCGCTGGGCGGGCGGCGGCTGGCGCCCTACGAGCCGGGGGCGCGGGCCGAGGGCGATGCCCACCCGGTGGAGATGCGTACGCTCTCAACCATTGATTTGACGCCGCTGCCCGGCACCCCCGATCTCGATGCCGCAGTGGCGCTGCACCGCGCACTCGTCGGGCGCGGGGTGCGGCTCGGCCAGCCGGTCAAATGCGTGAAGCTCCCCGACGGGCGCTGGGGGGCGACCTTGCGGGTGGGGATCGCGATGCCGCAGGTCAGCGCCTTCGACCGGCTCGGCGATGCCGCGCTCGCCGCGCGGCTCGAGAGCGACATGGCGCGCATCATCGCCGCGATCCGGGAGTGCCGCGCCGCCGGCTGACGGGGGGCGCCAGGCTCAGGCGGGAAGCGCGCGCGCCTCAGCCCCCGCCAGCGCGGCAAGGCGGTGGCCCGAAAGCCACGCCCCTTCAACCCGCGGGCTGTGGAGCCAGTCGCCCGCGATCCCGATCCTCAGCGCCGCATCGAAGATCGCGCCCTCGCCCGCGCACGCCTCGGGCAGGGCATAGAGCCAGCGGTGGGCGTCACAATGCACGGGCTGGATCGGCGCGATGCCGGTGACGGCGAAGAAATCGGCAAGCAGTGCTGCGGCAACCTCATCCTTGGGCAGGTGGAGCAATGCGCGGGTGCGCGCCGGGCTGGCGTGGATCACCCAGGTCTCGGCCCCCTCGCGCCCGGGCTTGGCCCCGTTGCGCGCCGCCCAGGCGATCGGGCCTTGTTCGGCGCGGAAGATGTCGGGGAGCGGCAGCGGCGCGGCAAACAGCGCCATCACCGCCCAGCACGGGGCCGAGGTGACGCTGGCCGCGCGTGCGGCAAGCGCGGGGGCGGCCCCGGCCAGCAGCACCGCCGCCTGCTCTGCCGGGATCGCCACGAGCAGGGTTGGGGCCGCGAAGCTCTCCCCGCCCGCCACGACCTGCCAGCGCGCGTCCACCCGCGCCACCGCCTCGGCCCTGAGGCCCCAGCGCACCTCCAGCCCTGCGGCCATGGCGCGCAGGCACGCGTTCATCCCCGGAGTGCCGACCCAGGCCTCATCCCCCGCCGCGGGCCAGCGCGCCGCGATGCCGGCCGCTTCCCAAGCCCCCACCAAGGCGCGGAAGGCCGGATCGCGTGCGGTGAAATATTGCGCCCCGTGATCGAAGCGCAGCTGCTTGCCCGCAACTTCCACCCGCCGCGTTGCCATGCGCCCGCCGGGCCCGCGGCCCTTGTCGATGACGATCACCCGCGCCCCGCCTGCTTGAAGCGCGCGGGCCGCGGCGAGCCCGGCCATGCCGCCGCCGATCACCAGAATGTCTGCATTCCTCTCCATGGCCCTAATACGCTTGGGGAGCGCGCCCGGTTTCAGGGCGCCGAACGCGGCGGGCAGGCCTCGGCAAGCAGCACGGCAAAGCGCCGCGCGGGATCGCGCCAGCAGGCGCGCGGCTCCCACCCGCCCGCGGCCAGCAGCAAGCCTGCCGAGCGGCGGGTGAACTTGTGGCTGTTCTCGGTGTGGATGGTCTCGCCGCGGCGCATGGCAAAGCGCGCCCCGCTGACGCTGAAGGCAAGGTCTTCCTGCGCGGCAAGATGCATCTCGATCCGGGCATAGGCATCGTTCCAGCGCGCCTGATGGGCAAAGCGATCAACCGGGATATCGCCATCAAGCTCGCGGTTGATGCGGTAAAGGAGATTGCGGTTGAAGGCCGCGGTCACCCCTTCGGCATCATCATAGGCAGACAGGAGCGCACGCCTGTCCTTCACCAGATCAACGCCGATGAGCAAGAGCGCCCCCTCGCCCAGCGCGGCGCGCATGGCGCGCAGCAGATCGGTGGCGGTGGCGGGCACGAAATTGCCGATGGTCGATCCGGGGAAGAAGCCGAGCTTGGGCAGGCCCGCGACCTCGCCCGGCAATTCCACCCGGCGCATGAAATCGGCCTCGACCGGGTGCACCGGCAGGCCCGGGAACTTGGCCGCCAGCGCCGCGGCCGACGCGCGCAGGAAATCCCCGGAAATGTCGATCGGGACGTAGGCTGCGGGGGCAATCGCCGAGAGCAGCAGCGGGGTCTTGAGCGAGGAGCCCGAGCCGAACTCGACCACCGCCCGCCCCGGCCCGATCAGCGCCGCCATCTTGCCCGCGCTGCGTTCAAGAATCGCGGTCTCAGCGCGGGTGAGGTAATATTCGGGCAGGCGCGTGATCGCCTCGAACAGGGCAGAGCCGGCATCGTCATAGAACCAGCGCGCCGGCACCGCCTTTTGCGGCTGCGAAAGGCCGGCAAGCACATCGGCACGGAACGCCGGATCAACGCCGCCCGCATCGCGCTCCACCAGCTTGAGGCCCTGGGGCATCGTCATCTCAGGCGTCCCGTGCAAGCCGCAGCCCGGTGAACTGCCAGCGCTGGTGGGGATAGAAGAAGTTGCGATAGGTCCTGCGGGCGTGGCCCCGCACCGTGGCGCAGGAGGCGCCGCGCAGCACCACCTGCCCGCTCATGAACTTGCCGTTGTATTCACCGATCGCCCCGGCTGCCGGGCGGAAGCGCGGATAGGGCAGATAGGCCGAGGCGGTGAACTGCCAGCAATCGCCGAACAGCCCTGCGCTCCCCCGCGGCAGCACCGGCCCTGCCCCATCGAGCTGGTTGCCTGCGGCCGGATCGTGATCGGCGGCGATCGCTTCCCACTCGAACTCGCTCGGCAGGCGCGCCCCCGCCCAGGTGGCAAAGGCATCGGCCTCGTAATGGGAGATGTGGGTGACAGGCGCGTGCGGATCGCGCGGCTGCCAGCCCTGATGGGTGAAATGCTCCTCCCCCCGCCAATAGAGCGGCGCAGTGATGCCCTCGCGCTGCACCCAGGCCCAGCCATCGGCAAGCCACAGGCGCGGATCGGCATAGCCGCCGGCGGCGATGAAGGCCTCCCACTCGCGGTTGGTCACCAGCCGGTCAGCCAGCGCAAAGGGCGCGATCAGCACGCGGTGGCGCGGGCCTTCGTTGTCGAAGGCAAAGCCCTGTCCCTCATGCCCGATGCCGACGATCCCGCCGGGTTGGAAAGTCCAGCCGAGCGGCGGCGCGGGCGCGGCCGGCGGCGGGGGCGGCAGGCCCTCCCACATCGCCGGGCCGAGCGGGTTGAGGAACAGGGCGTGCTTGATGTCGGTGAGCAGCAGCTCGATATGCTGCTCCTCGTGTGCAATGCCGAGCGCGATCAGATCGGCGCAGGCCGGATCGGCGAGCAGCAGCGCCATCGCCTCGGTCACATGGGCGCGCCAGGCGAGCACCTCGGCCATGCTCGGGCGCGAGAGCATCCCGCGCTGGTGGCGGGCAAGGCGCGGCCCTTCGGCCTCGTAATAGGAATTGAACAGATAGGGCCAATCATCCTGCCACAGGCGATAGTCCGGCAGGTGATCGCGCAGGAGGAAGGTTTCCCAGAACCAGGTGGTGTGCGCGAGATGCCACTTGGCGGGCGAGGCATCGGGCATGGACTGGAGGCAGGCATCGGCTTCGCTCAGCGGCGCGGCCAGCGCCTCGCTGAGCGCGCGCACGGCGGCAAATCGCGCCGCGAGGCGGGCGCCCTCATCCCCCTGCCGGGTGATTGCGTGGTGCTGGCCCTGCATCGCGCCCCCGTGCTCCCTTCTGCCGCGCGCCGCGTGCGCCCCCCGATGTCATGCCCTGAGGTGATGACACAGGAAAGACCCCAAGACGAAGCCGCAGGCTTTGGCAAAATCAACCCTTTTGCCCGCCGAGGGGCCGCGGCGCGCGGCCCGGTGCCGATCAGGCGGCGTCGGCGCTCAGCTCGCTTGCGCGCTCGGCGGCCGCGGCGTTGAGCATCTCGGCGACAAGGAAGGCGAGTTCCAGCGACTGTTCGGCATTGAGCCGGGGATCGCAATGGGTGTGATAGCGATCGCCCAGGCGCTCCTCGGTGATCGCCACCGCCCCGCCGACGCATTCGGTCACATCCTGCCCGGTCATCTCGACATGGATCCCGCCGGGGTGCGAGCCTTCGGCCCGGTGGACGGCGAAGAAGCCCTTCACCTCCTTGAGGATGCGATCAAAGGGCCGGGTCTTGAAGCCGCTTTCGGACTTGACGACATTGCCGTGCATCGGATCGCAGCTCCACACCACCGGGTGGCCTTCGCGCTGCACCGCGCGCACCAGCCGCGAAAGCCCATCCTCGACCTTGTCATGGCCGAAGCGGCTGATGAGAGTGATGCGCCCCGGCTCGCGCGCGGGGTTGAGCGTGTCGAGCAGCCGCAGCAGCACATCGGGCTCGAGGCTGGGGCCGCACTTCATGCCCAGCGGATTGCCGATCCCGCGAGCAAACTCGACATGGGCGCTGCCCGGAAAGCGGGTGCGATCGCCGATCCACAGCATATGGGCGCTGGTGGCATACCAGGCGCCGGTGAGCGAATCGCGCCTCGTCATCGCCTGTTCGTAGGGCAAGAGCAGCGCCTCGTGGCTGGTGTAGAAGCTGGTGCCCTTGAGCTGCGGCACGGTTTCGGGATCGACCCCGCAGGCCTCCATGAAATCGAGCGCCTCGCCGATGCGGTCGGCCATCTCGCTGAATTTCTCGGTCCAGGGCGTGCGGCCCATGAAATCGAGCGTCCACTGGTGCACCTGGCGCAAATTGGCATAGCCCCCGCCGGCAAAGGCGCGCAGCAGGTTGAGCGTGGCCGCGGCCTGCGAATAGGCGCGCACCATGCGCTGCGGATCATTGCGCCGCGCCTCGGGATCGAACTCGATGCCGTTGATATTGTCGCCCAGATAGCTCGGCAGGGTGACATCGCCGATGGTCTCGGTGGGCGAGGAGCGCGGCTTGGCGAACTGCCCGGCCATGCGCCCGACCTTCACCACCGGGCGCTTGCTGGCAAAGGTCATCACCACCGCCATCTGCAGGATGACGCGGAAGGTGTCGCGGATATTGTTGGGGTGGAACTCGGCAAAGCTCTCGGCGCAGTCCCCGCCCTGGAGCAGGAAGCCGCGCCCGCGCGCGACCTCGGCAAGCTCGGCCTTGAGCGCGCGCGCCTCGCCGGCAAAGACCAGCGGCGGATAGGTCGAAAGCGTGCGCTCCACCTCGGCGAGCGCCGCGGCATCCTCGTAATGCGGCAGGTGGCGCGCTTCAAAGGCCTTCCAGCTCTCCGGGGTCCAGGTCTCGGGCACGGTGCAATCACTTTCTATCAGCCAGCGCCTCGTGGGGCGCGCAGGTCCGGGCGCGCGCGCTACAGGAGGCGGGCAGCAATTGTAAAGCGGCAATGGGCCTTGCGACAATGATATTTCCCGCTTGGCCCAAGCGAGCGGGCCGATCAGCGCCCCTTGCCCGCGCGCCCCGCCTTTGCCCCCTTCGCCTCGAAGGCAAGGCTCGCTCCCTCGGGCAGCACCGCGAGGCGATAGGCCTTCTCGGGCGCAAGATAGCGCGCTGCAAGCGCCTGCATCGCCGCGGGCGTGGTCTGCGAATAATCGGCGAGCAGGGTGCGCAACAACGCCACCCGCAGCGGATCGCTGGTGGCCCCCTCGAGGTTGTAGAGCCAGAACTGGTTGCCGGTCGAAGCGCGGCGGATCAATTGGCCGAGCGGGCCGGTGACCCGCGCCAGCTCGTCATCCGTGGGCGGATTGGCGGCAAGATCGCGGGCGATGCGATCCGCCTCGGCAAAGAAGGCGGGGACGAACCCGGGCTCGAGCTGGGCGAGCGCGGTGATCCGCCCGCCGCTGTCGATATCGACCGGCCAGTTGGAGAAGACCTGCGGCGAATAGCTCGCCCCGGCGCGCTCGCGCAGGGCATCGAGCAGGCGGTTGTTGAACAGCTGGGTGAGAATCTCGAGCTGGCGGCTCTCGCGCAGGCTGGCAACGCCCCCGCCGCTCGGCCAGGCGACCACCGCGGCGGCCTGGTTGGCATCGCCGCGGTGGGTAATCACCGCCGGCCTTGGCGTCGCCGCGGCAAAGGGCACGGCGCGCGCGGCGATCTCGGCCGGGATGGGTGCGCGCTCGGGCAGCGCGCCGAAGGTCAGGCGCAATTGCTCCTTGACCTTGGCCGCATCGAATTCGCCGAACACCAGCACCTCGATCGGCCCCTGCGCAAGCAGCGGCTCCCACACCTCGCGGAATCCCTCGGGCGTGGCGGCCTTGAGCGCGGCCGGATCGGGTGTGGCAAAGCGCTGGTCGCCGCCGGTGACGAGATAATCGAGATCGCGATTGAGCACCCCGCCGGGGCTGGTGGCATAGGTGTTGTAGGCCAGCTCGGCCGCGGCGCGGGCGCGCAGCACCGGCTCCTTGTCCCAGCGCGGCATCCCGAGCTTGGCGGCAAAGAGGTAGAGCTGGTCGTTCACATCCTCCGAACGGGTCTGGGCGGTGAAGGTGAACACGCCTTCGTCGATGGCGAAATCGAAGCCGAGCTTGCGCCCGGTGGCGAGGCGATCAAGCTCGTTCTGGCCCAGCTCGCCCACCCCCGAGCCGACCAGCGCGGCCTCGCCCAGCGCGGCATAGACGGCGCTCTTGGCATCAAAGGCGCGCCAGCCCGCGCCAAAGCGCACCCGCACCGTCACCCGGCCCGGTTCGGCATTGTTGGACCACAGCAGCGCCTTGACCCCATTGGCAAACGCGACCTGCTCGATCTCGAGCACCCCGAGCGGGCCCTCCTGGGTGATGGTGCCGGGCGCGCCGATCGCCGGGAGATCCGCAAAGCGGATGGTCTGGGCAGCAAGCCGCGCGGTGCCATCGGCGGCGGCCTCGCGCGCGAGGGCAAGGCGCAGGACCGCCGCATCGGCCTCGCCCTGTGCCGGGGTGATATAGACCGCCCGCGTCACCGCGCCTTCGAACAGCGCACGGGTGCGCGCGCGCACCTCCTCCGGGGTGAGCCGCCGCTTCATGCCGCGGAAGACATCGAGCACCACCTGCGGCGCGGCGACGGTCTCGCGGATATCGACCGCGTTGACGAGATTGTCGGCCACTTGCGAACCGGCCTCGACGCTGGCCTGCTCGACCGCGTTGACATAGGCGACCTCGAACTCGGCGGCCTCGCGGTCGATCTCCTCCTGGGTCGGCGGATTGGCGAGGGCATCGGCGATGACGCTGCGCACATCGGCCAGCGCGGCCTGCCAATCCTCGCTGAGCGGGGCGAGCGTGACGAAGGTGCCATCGACCGAACGCGAAACGTCCTCCTGGCGCACCTGGGCATAGAGGAAGCTGCCCCCGCCGCGCGCGCGCGCCTCGAGCCGGCGATTGATGATCGCCTGGGCGATGCCGTCGATCAGCAGCCCCTCGTTATAGACGATGGTGTCATCGACCTGGCGCCAGGGGCGCAGCACCGCATAGGTGAGGCTGCGCGGCAGATCGGGCTCGACCCCGATCGCCACTTCGCCGATTGGCGCGGCAAGCCCCGCGGCGGGGGCGGCATCGGCGGGCGGCAACGGATCGCCGAAATCGGGCGCAGCCGCAGGCGTGCCGGCGGCCTGCCAATCGCCGAACCACTGCTCGACCAGCCCGGCGAGCACGACGGGATCATAATCGCCCGCCACCACGATCACCGCGTTTTCGGGGCGATACCAGCGCTCGTAGAAGGCCCTGACGGTCTTGCCCGTGGCCGCCTTGAGCGTCTCCTCCGTGCCGATCGGGTTGCGGATGGCGAGGCGCTGCCCGGCAAAGAAGGTGGTGCGCGCAAGGTCGGCGGCGCGCTGCCCGGCCCCGCCGCGCTCGCGCTTCTCGGCCAGGACGATCGGGCGCTCGGCCGCGACATTGCCATCACTCAGCACCGGCGCGCGCACCATCCCCGAAAGCAGGCGGAAGCTCTCGATCAGCTTGGCCGCATCGATATTGGGAATGTCGAGCTTGAAGACCGTGTGGGTCGGGGTGGTCTCGGCATTGGTATCGCTGCCGAAGGTGGCGCCGAGCCGCTGCCAGGCCGGGATCGCCTCGCCGGGGCGCAGATATTTGCTCTCGCGGAACAACAGGTGCTCGAGAAGGTGGGCAAAGCCCTGCTCGCCCTCTTCCTCGTGGAGCGAGCCGGCATCGATCCGCACCCGGATCGAGACCTGCTGCGGCGGCACGGCGTTGCGCCGCACGGCATAGCGCAGGCCATTGGGAAGCTCGCCGAACAGCCACTGGTCATCCACCGGCACATCGCTGCCGCGGTAGAGCCACGGCACCGTGCCCGCTTGCTGGAGCCCGCGCGGCGGCGGCACCTCGGCAAGCGCATCGGCCACCGCCGCCGGCGCATTCGGGCGGCTGTTCTGGGCAAGCAGCGGCTGGGCCAGCGCGAGCGGGACAAGAACGAGGGCGAGAGCGCGCGCGGCGCGAGAAAGCAAGGCCATGGCGGGCTTATAGGGCTGCAAAAGGTGAAGCGATAGTGAATGCAAAAGGGGCGCCGAGGCGCGCCGCGCAGCGCTTGAAATCGGACAAAATCACTCTTAAATCGTCCCCATGTTCATCGAGACCGAGACCACCCCCAACCCTGCTGCCCTCAAGTTCCTGCCCGGCCGGGCGGTGATGCCGGCGGGCAGCCGCGAATTCGCCAGCCCCGAGGCCGCCGCCGCCAGCCCGCTCGCGCAGGCGATCTTCGACACCGGCGAGGTGGTAAACGTCCTGTTCGGCACCGATTTCATCGCCGTCACCGCCGCGCCGGGGGCCGATTGGGGCGCGCTCAAGCCGCAGGTGATCGCGATTCTGCTCGATCACTTCGTCTCCGAAGCCCCGCTCTTTGCCCCGGCGAGCGCCAGCGACATCGCCGTGCCCCCCGAGACCGACATGGCGGTGGAGGAGCGGCCCGAGGATGCCGAGGTGATCGCGGCGATCCACGAACTGCTCGAAACCCGGGTGCGCCCGGCAGTGGCGGGCGATGGCGGCGATGTCGCCTATCGCGGCTATCGCGACGGGGTGGTCTATCTCTCCTTGCAGGGCTCGTGCTCGGGCTGCCCCTCGAGTACCGCGACCCTGAAGCACGGGATCGAAGGCCTGCTCAAACACTATGTGCCGCAGGTGACCGAGGTGCGCGCCGCATGACCCGCCAGTTCCACGATCAGGTGCTCACCGCCGAGGCGCTCGACCAGCTGTTCCGCGAGGCGCGCAGCTACAATGGCTGGATCGATCGTCCCGTGAGCGACGCGCAGCTGCGCGCGATCTGGGAGCTGATGAAGATGGGGCCGACCTCGGCCAACATGCAGCCGGCGCGGATCGTGTGGGTCAAATCACCACAGGCCAAGGCGCGCCTGGCCGAATGCGTGATGGAGGGCAACAAGGCCAAGGTGCTCTCCGCCCCCGTGATCGCGGTGATCGGCTATGACATCGATTTTCACGAGGAGCTGCCCTGGCTCTTCCCCCACACCGATGCGAAAAGCTGGTTCGAGGGCGATGAGGCCCAGCGCGAGGAGGCGGCGCTGCGCAATTCCTCGCTCCAGGGCGCCTATCTGATGCTCGCCGCGCGCGCGCTGGGGCTCGATTGCGGGCCGATGTCGGGCTTCGATCCGGCCGCGGTCAACGCCGCCTTCTTTGCCGATGAGCCGCGCCACCGGGTCAATTTCATCTGCGCGCTCGGCTATGGTGATCCGGGCAGCATCTTTGCCCGCTCGCCGCGGCCCGAGTTCGAGCGCTTCACCCGTATCGCTTGAAAGCGCATTGCCCGCTTGCGGGCGGCGCGGCGCTGAGGCAGGGCGGCGGCGATGCGCACCCTCGTGATCGAGACCGCTTCGGAAGCCTGCAGCATCGCCCTGTTCGCGGGCGAGGCGCTGCTGGCGCGCGATCACCGGGTGATCGGCCGCGGCCATGCCGAGGCGCTGGTGCCGATGATCGCCGCCCTGCCGGACAAAGGCCATGCCGAGCGCATCCTTGTCGGCCTCGGGCCGGGCAGCTTCACCGGGGTGCGGATCGCGCTCGCCAGCGCGCGCGCGCTCGGGCTGGCTTGGGGCGCCGAGGTGCTGGGCTATCCCACGCTCGCGCTCATCGCCGCGCAGGCGCGTGCCGCCCGCCCCGCCGCGCGGGTGACGGTGTGCGTCCACGGCGGGCACGGCGAATGGTTCGTGGCAGATTTCGATTGCAGCGGCCTGCCCATGGGCGCCCCGCGCTCGCTCACCCCCGCGGCCGCGGCCGCGCGCGGGGCGGAGCGGCTGATCGCGGGCAACCGCGCCGCCGAACTTGCCGGCCTCATCGGCGCCGGGCACGAGGCGCTCACGCTCCTGCCCGATGCCTCCTGCGCCCCCCTGATCCCCCCGGCGCTGCTCAGCGAACACCTTGCGCCGATCTATGGCCGCGGCGCCGATGCCACCCCAATGGCCGCGCGGGCGCCGCGATGACCAGCCCCTGCCCCCATCAGCTCGACCGCATCATGGCGGTGATGGAGGCGGCCTTCGATCCGGCCTATGGCGAGGCCTGGACGCGGCGCCAGGTGGCCGAAGCGCTGGTGCTGCCCAGCACCCATGCGCTGGTGGTCGATGCCGGGGGCGCGCCGATCGGCGAAGGCCCCGGCCCGGCCCCGGCGCCTGCGGGCTTCGTGCTCTCGCGCCACGTGCTCGACGAGGAGGAGCTGCTGCTCATCGCGGTGGCGCCCTGGGCGCGGCGGCGCGGGGTGGGCACGGCGCTGATCGGGCACCTGCTCGCCGCCGCGCGGGCCCGCGCGGTCAGCCGCATCTTCCTCGAGATGCGCCGTGGCAACCCCGCGATCCACCTCTATCGCAAGCACGGTTTCGAACCCATCGGCGAGCGCCGCAATTACTATCGCATGGCCAACGGCACGCGCATCGACGCGATTACTTTTGCGCGCAGCCTGTAGTTCTTGGACAATTTTGCGAAAACCGCATACAAGCATCGCAAGACAATTGCCAATCTTGCGCAAATGCCGCATGGGCCTGCTCGGGCGCACCCGTAAAGACGCCAAAGAGGAACTCATGCAGGAACCGGAATTCGCAATGAAGGAAACGCTTATCACGCTGACGAGCGATATCGTCGCTGCCCATGTCAGCAATAACGAGGTGGCCGTGGCCGATGTGCCCGCGCTGATCACCAGTGTCTATGCAGCGCTTGCCGCCCTGGGCGAAGCCCCCGCGGCGGAAGAACCCAAGCCGCAGCCCGCGGTGGCGATCCGCAATTCGATCAAGCCCGATTACATCGTCTGCCTCGAAGACGGCAAGAAGCTGAAGATGCTCAAGCGCTATCTGCGCACCAATTACAACATGAGCCCCGAGGAATACCGGGCCAAGTGGGGCCTGCCGGCCGATTATCCGATGGTCGCCCCCAATTATGCCGAAAAGCGCCGTGACCTTGCCAAGCAGATCGGGCTGGGGCGCAAGCCCGGTGCCGCGCCGCGCGGCCGCCGCGCCAAGAAGGCCGCTTGAGCGGCCGCTGACTGTGCCGCCCCGGGTCGCAGCCGCGGGCACCGGCTGCAAGGCCGCTGTTGAGAGGGCCGCGCGCCCGCTTGAGCAAGCCGCCCCGTCCCTGTAGGGTTGGGGCGGCTTGGCTTATGGGCGCGCCTTCCCGCCGGCGGGGCGCGTGCGCCCTTGCGATGGAGCGTTTCCTTGACCCGGAAGATCGATCTCGAACAACTCTGCGCCGAAAAGGGCCTGCGCATCACCGAACAGCGCCGCGTGATCGCCCGGGTGCTCTCGGAGAGCGACGATCACCCCGATGTCGAGCTGCTGCACAGCCGCGCCGCGGCCATCGATCCGCGCATCTCGATCGCCACGGTCTATCGCACCGTGCGCCTGTTCGAGGAGGCCGGCATCCTCGATCGCCACGATTTCGGCGATGGCCGTTCGCGCTATGAACCCGTGCCCGAGGCCCATCACGATCACCTGATCGATGTCGAGACCGGCAAGGTGGTGGAATTCGTCGATCCCGAGGTCGAGGCGCTCCAGCGCCAGATCGCCGAGCGGCTCGGCTACCGGCTGGTCGATCACCGCATGGAGCTTTACGGCGTGCGCCTCTCGCGCAATGACTGAGCGCGCCGCCGCGGCGCCGGATGCGCGCGCGTGGGCGCTGCGCGAGGCGGCCGCAAGGGGTGAGGCAACGCCGGTTTCCGCGCTCGGCTGGCTGCGCATCGGCCTGCGCGCCCTCGCGCTCATCGGCCTGCTCCTCGTCTTCGTGCCGCTGCACTATCTCTACCGCGCCCTTGCCTATGGCTCGCCCTTCCCGATGCTGTTCCTGCGCTATGCCGCGCGGGTCTGCGGCGCCCGGGTCGAGGTGATCGGCACGCATCTGAAGCGTGACGTGTTCTTCGTCGCCAATCACGTCTCGTGGATCGACATTCTCGCGCTCGCCGGCGCGAGCGGCACCGCCTTTGTCGCCAAGGCCGAACTCGCCGAGGCGCCGCTGGTCGGCTGGCTCGCCCGGCTCAACCGCACCGTCTTCGTCAAGCGCGAGCACCGCATGGGCGTGGCCGAGCAGATCAATGCCCTGAAGGACGCGCTGGTGGACAATTGGTCGGTGACGGTGTTTCCCGAAGGCACCACCACCGACGGGCAATCGCTGCTGCCGTTCAAGACCTCGATGCTCTCGGTGCTCGAGCCGCCTCCACCGGGGGTGCTGGTGCAGCCGGTGATCCTCGACTATGGCCCGGTGGCCGAGTGGATCGGCTGGATCGGCAATGAAAGCGGGATCAACAACGCCAAGCGCGTGCTCGCCCGCCGGGGGAGCTTCCGCCTGCGCTTGCATTTTCTCGAACCCTTCAGCCCCGAGGACTTCAAGGGCCGCAAGGCGATCGGGCAGGAATCGCGCCGCCGGATCGAGGAAGGGTTGGTGGAGATCCTCGGGCGCCCGCTGCGCCCCTTTGCCCACAGCGTGCCCCCGGTGCGCTATGCCCCCGAGGCGGCCGAGCCCCCGGCGGGTTGAGGCCGCCTTGCGCCCAGGCGCCTAAAGCCCGGCGCGCACCAGCCAATCGTGGAAGATGCGCACCGGGCGGCTTTCCAGCGCCACCGGCTTGCACACGAACCAGTAGGAGTAGGGGCTTTCCACGGGCACGCCCGGCAGGTTGGTGAGGCGATTGTCATTGGCGCGGCGCAGGTGATCATCGTGCATGATCGCAATGCCCAGCCCCTGGGCCGCGGCCTCGAGCATCAGCGCGCCCGAATCATAGTGGTCGATCGCCACCGGATCCATGTTCTCAAGCCCATTGGCCTTCTTCCAGGCGATGAAGCTTTCGGGCAGCTCGTTGTGGATGAGGAAGGTCTGCTTGGCCATCACCTCGGGGGTGATTGCAGGCCCGATCGCGCGCGCGACCTCCTTGGAGCAGATCGCGTGGACGAGGTTGTGATCGAGCCGCACCGCGTGCAGCCCGCTTGCCGGCCCGCGCGAAAGGATGATCGCGGCATCGAGCGTGTCGCCCACGCGGTCCTCGAGATGTGGGGCGGTGTCGATGTCGATGTGCAGCAGCGGGTGGCGCTTGCGCAATTCGCCAAGGCGCGGGAACAGGCGCTGGCTGCCGAACATCGGCAGCACCCCAAGCCTGAGGCGCAGCAGCGAGATATTGTCCGACTGGCTCTCGATCGCACGGGCGAGCGCTTCCATGTGCGGATTGACCGCCTCGTAGAAGGCCTGGCCCTCGTCGGTCAGCTGCATCGACTGGCGCGCGCGGGTGAAGAGCTTCTTGCCGACGAACTCCTCGAGATTGCTGATCCGCCGCGACAACGCCGAGGGGGAAAGGCCGATCTCCTCGGCCGCGGCCCGGGCGGAGCCGAGGCGGACAGTGCGCATGAAGGCTTCGAGCGCGCGCAGGGGGGGCAAGCGACGGGCGGGCATGACGGGTCTCCTTATGCGCGCAGATACGCCCGAGACGCCGAAAGGATGCAAAAAAGGAAAGAAAATTTGTGTGGGCAAGCGTTCCGTTGCGCCTACTGCACCTCTGCCGCGCATGACGGGGGGTGCAGCCGCAGCCGGGTGACGTGGGTTTCATCCCCCGCGGTCACCTCAATGCGCCAGCCGCTCGGATGTTCCAGCACCGTGCCGACCTGCGGCACCGCCTCGGCCAGCACGAAGGCCAGCCCGCCCAGGGTGTCCACCGCCTCTTCGACTTCAGCCAGGCGCGGGTCGATCTGCTCGGCGATGTCGTCAAGCTCGGCGCGGGCATCGCAGTCCCACATGCCCTCGGGCAGCGGCACGATCAGCGGACGCGGGGCATCGTCGTGCTCGTCCTCGATGTCGCCGACGATCTCCTCGACCAGATCCTCGATGGTGATGAGGCCATCGGTGCCGGAAAATTCATCGAGCACGATCGCCAGGTGCACCCGCTGGGTGCGCATGTCGGCCAGCACGTCGAGCGCGCCGCGCGTCTGCGGCACGTAGAGCGGCTGGCGCATCAGCGTGGTCCAGTCCTCGGGCGGGGCAATGCCCTTGGCCAGAAAGGGGAAAACGTCCTTGATGTGGATCATGCCGATGACATTGTCGAGCGTCTCGCGATAGACCGGCATGCGCGAATGGCCGTGTTCGGCGAAGGCGGCGACAAGCTCGGCCCAGCTGATCGCGGCATCGACCGCGATGATCTCGCCGCGCGGCACCGCCACGTCATCGGCATCGTGCTCGGAAAAGTGCAGAAGGTTGCGCAGCATCTGCCGCTCGACCCGTGAGAGATCGCCGCGGCTGCTGCGGGCGGCATCGGCACCGGGATCGGAGCTGTCCTCCTCGTGCTCGTCGATCGCCTCTTCAAGCTGTTCGCGCAGCGAGCGGGCGCTGTCGAGCCCGAGCAGCCGGCGCAGCGCGGACATCAGCCCGCTGCTACTGTCCGCCTCTCCCGCCAGGGGTGCGGACGAATGGGAATCGGCCATGGCCTTGTGGGGTGCTCCCTGTTGCCTCAGTCGTCATATGGGTCAGCGATGCCCAGTTTGGCAAGTATCCGCCGCTCGAGCGCCTCCATCGCCTCGGCCTCCTCGTCCGAAGCCACATGGTCGTGGCCAGCCAGGTGCAACAGGCCGTGGACGATCAGATGGGCGGCATGATCGGCAAGCGCGATGCCCTTTTCCGCCGCCTCGCGCGCGCAGGTTTCGTGCGCCAGCGCGATATCGCCGAGCAGCACCGGCGGGCCATCGGGCGCAAGCGCTGCGAGCTCGCCGCGCGCGCGCATCGGGAAGGAGAGCACATTGGTCGGCTTGTCGCGCCCGCGCCATTCGCGGTTGAGCGCGTGAACCTCGGCGTCCGAGGTGAACAGCAGGCTCGCCGCAAGCCGCGCATTGGCGAGCAGCGGCTCAAGCGCGGCCGTTGCGGCGGCAGCGCGCAGCGCCAGTTCCTCCCACGGGCCCTCGGGCCAATCCTCGATGTCGATATCGAGCTCCACGCGCTGCGCTCTAGCGGGGTTAGGCGGACCAGGCCAGCGCGGCCGCGGCCAAGACTGCAAACGGCGCGAACATGCGCAACATTGGCGGCGGGATGCGCCGTGCCCAGAACACGGCATAGCCATTGTGCCAGCGCAACGGTATCATCAGGAGCACGATGGAACTGGCGACAATAAAGCTGCCTGCAATGGCGAAGAATTCGGGAAAGCGCGAGACCTCGGCGCGCACCACCATCGCTGCCCCGGCGATCAGGCGGGGCACCTGTTCGATGCCGTTGATGCGATAGGTTGTAGCCGTGCGGCTGAGCAGGTCGAGCGCATGAAGCGGTCGGAAGGCCATGACCCAGCCGGTCCACGCCAGCCACGCCGCAGCGGCGAGCAGCACAAGCCATGCAAGCGTCAGCATGCTTGCCTCGCCTTATCCGCCCAGATCCTCGCCCGTCCCCTCATAGGCTTCGACAATCCGGCCCACGATCGGGTGGCGCACCACGTCGGCGGCGGTGAAGCGGATGGTGCCGAAGCCTTCGACGCCTTCGAGCCGCCGCACCGCATCATTGAGCCCGCTCATCGCCGGGCCGCCGGGGATGTCCACCTGCCTGGGATCGCCGCAGATCACCATGCGGCTGTTCTGGCCGAAGCGGGTGAGGAACATCTTCATCTGCTCGCGCGTGGTGTTCTGCGCCTCGTCGAGGATGATGAAGCTGTCGGCGAGCGTGCGCCCGCGCATGAAGGCGATAGGGGCGATCTCGATCTCGCCGCTGTCGATCCGGCGCTGCACCTGTTCGGGCGGCATGCAGTCATTGAGGGCATCATAGAGCGGGCGCAGATAGGGATCGACCTTGTCCTTCATGTCGCCGGGCAGAAAGCCCAGCTTCTCCCCCGCCTCGACCGCCGGGCGCGAGAGGATCAGCCGCTGCACCGAGCCGGTGATGAGCTGGCTCACCGCCTGCGCCACCGCGATATAGGTCTTGCCCGTGCCCGCCGGGCCAAGCGCGAAGATGATATCGTCACGCGCGAGCGCACGCATGTATGCGATCTGGGTGGCCGAACGCGGCACGATGGTCTTCTTGCGGGTGCGGATCATCACCGCGGGCGCATCGTGCTCGCCCGAGATGATCCCCTCGAGCGTCGGCTCGGCTGACATCGCGATCAGCGCCTCGATCGCCCCGGCATCGAGCGCCTCGCCGCGGGCGAGCCGGTCATACATCGAATTGAGCGTGTCGCGCGCGCGGGCGACATCATCCTCGGCGCCTTCGATCATCACCTGGTGCCCGCGGGCGTGGATGAACACCCCGAGGCGGTTTTCCACCTGCACCAGATTGGCATCGAACTGGCCGAACAACGGCCCGAGCAGCGCCTGGTTCTCGAAGGTGAGATCGGCCCGCGCCCGCCGGCCTGCGGCGCCTGCGCGCGGATCAGACGAGAGCGCCGGATTGCCGGCACGGGAGGGTCTGCGGCCCATAGGTTCCTTCGGCTGAGGCCGGGGGCGATCCCCGGCCCACGATTCGCAAGCCTAGGCGCGCATCGGGCCAAAGCAAGCGCCGCGCGCCCCCGCGGCGGTGGAAAGTCATCACACGGCAACCGCGGCGCGCACCCGCCCCGAAAGCGAATTGGGCCCGGCTGCAGCCAGTTCCACCTCGACGAGATCGCCGATCGCGTGATCGCCCGCGAAGTGCACCGATTGCAGCCAGGGCGATTTGCCGAGCCACTGGCCGCGGTGGCGCCCGCGGCGTTCGACCAGCACCGTGCAGGTCTTGCCGAGGCTCGCCTCGTTGAAGGCGAGCTGGTGCGCGGCGATGCGGGCCTGAAGCCGCTGGAGCCGCTCATCCATCACTTCCGCGGCGATCTGGCCCTCCATGGTCGCGGCAGGGGTGCCGGGCCGGGGTGAGAACTTGAAGCTGAAGCAGGCGGCATAGCGCACCTCGTCCACCAGCTTCAGCGTGTCGGCAAACTCGGCCTCGCTCTCGCCCGGAAAGCCGACGATGAAATCGCCCGAAAGCGCGATATCGGGGCGCGCGGCGCGCACCTTCTCGATGATCTTGAGATAGCTCTCGGCGCTGTGCTGGCGGTTCATCGCCTTGAGCACGCGGTCATTGCCGCTCTGCACCGGCAGGTGGAGATAGGGCATGAGCTTGTCCACCTCGCCATGCGCGGCGATGAGGTCATCATCCATGTCCTTGGGGTGGCTGGTGGTGTAGCGGATGCGCGCGAGGCCATCGATCGCGGCCAGCCGGCGGATGAGGCCGCCGAGCCCGATGCGCCGACCCCGCTCATCCTCCCCCGCCCAGGCGTTGACGTTCTGGCCGAGCAGGGTGATCTCCTTGGCGCCCTGCTCCACCAGCCGGTGCGCTTCGGCGATGAGATCATTGAAAGGCCGCGAGATCTCCGCCCCGCGGGTATAGGGCACCACGCAATAGGTGCAGAACTTGTCACAGCCCTCCTGCACGGTGAGGAAGGCGCTGGGGCCGCGCTTCGCCCGCTGCGGGAGCGCATCGAACTTGGCGATCGCGGGCATGTCGGTATCGGTCGCGCGCCGGCCGCGCGTCGCTTGCGCGATCATCGCGGGCAGGCGGTGATAGGCCTGGGGGCCGACCACGATGCTCACCGCCGGGGCGCGCGCCATGATCTCCTCGCCCTCGGCCTGGGCGACGCAGCCGGCGACCGCGATCAGCGGCGCCTTGCCCCTCTCCCTGCCCGCCGCGACCAGCCGGCCGATATCGGAATAGACCTTCTCGGCCGCCTTCTCACGGATGTGGCAGGTGTTGAGGATGACAAGATCGGCCTCCTCGCCCTCCGCCGCCGGGGTGATGCCCTGCTCGGCCAGAAGCTCGCCCATGCGCTCGCCGTCATAGACGTTCATCTGGCAGCCGAAGCTCTTGACCCTGTAGGTCCGGGGGGCAGGGGTGGGTTTCATGATCGGCGCGCTCTTAGCCGCAGGGCGCCGCGCGCACAACCGCGACGCGCCCTCGGGCACATGCCGCGCTGCCCCGCCCTGCCCGCCTGGCCCCGAGACGCGGGGCGCAGCCGCTCAGGCGACGGTCGCCCTTACGATCTTCCCCGGCGCGCGCGGCGGCTCGCCCCGCGGCAGGGCATCGACATGCTCCATCCCGCTTTGGACCTCGCCCCACACGGTATATTGCCCGTCGAGGAAGGTGGCCTCGTCAAAGCAGATGAAGAACTGCGAATTGGCCGAATGCGGATAGCTGGTGCGCGCCATCGAACAGGTGCCGCGCTTATGCGGGGCATCGCTGAATTCGGCCCTGAGATCGGGCTTGTCGCTGCCGCCCATTCCGGTGCCGGTGGGATCGCCCCCTTGCGCCATGAAGCCATCGATCACGCGGTGGAAGATCACCCCGTCGTAGAACCCCTCGCGCGCCAGCTCGGTGATGCGCGCGACATGGCCGGGGGCCAGATCGGGGCGCAGGCGGATCACCACGTCCTTGGGCACGCCATCGCCAGTATCGAGCGTGAAGGTGAGGGTTTCGGCCATGGCTGCGGTCTCCTTGTGGTGCTGGGCGCGGCTTTTAGCAGGCAATCGCGCGCTGTCACCCTCCCGCGCTTGCTTTTCGCGCCTCCCCCCGTAAACGCCTCGCCATGGCCGTGGAGCGCATCATCGACGAGCCGGCAGGCATCGCCGATCCGGGCGAGGTTGCCGTGCGCCCGGATGACCGGGTCGATGACGAGCGGCTCGACAGCGAGAACCGGCTGAAGGCCGATTACGTCGCGTCCGTGCGCGCCGCGCTCGAGGCGGGCGACAAGGGCGCGGTCTATGACCTCGTCGAGCCGCTCCACGCCGCCGACATTGCCGACCTCATCGAACTGCTCGAGCGCTCCGAACGGGCCGAGCTCGCCCGCGCGATCAGCGACCTGATGACGAGCGAGGTGATCGCCGAGCTCAACGATTACGTGCGCGAGGATCTGATCGAGGCCCTGCCGCCCGAGGCGGTCGCCACCATTGCCGAACAGCTCGACACCGATGATGCGGTGCAGCTGATCGAGGACCTCGACGCGGCCGATCAGGCCGCGGTGATCGCCGAACTCGAGCCTGAAACCCGCGCCGCGGTGGCGAGCGCGCTCGCCTATCCCGAGGAGACCGCCGGGCGGCTGATGAGCCGCCACTTCGTCGCCGTGCCCGAGCACATGAGCGTGGGCGATCTCATCGATTACCTGCGCGAACAGGGCGATATCGAGCACGATTTCTACGAGGTCTTCGTGGTGGACGAAGGCTTCCACCCGGTCGGCACCTGCGCGCTCTCGTGGATCCTCACCACCCCGCGCAACGTCCGCCTCACCGATGTGATGAAGCGCGACCAGACCCTGATCCCGGTCACCATGGATCAGGAGGAGGTGGCGCTGATGTTCCAGAAATACGCGCTGATCTCGGCCGCGGTGGTGGACGAGAACGGGCGGCTGGTGGGGCAGATGACGGTGGACGATATCGTCCACATCATCTCCGAGGAGGCCGGCGAGGACGCGCTGCTGCTTTCGGGCGCGGGCGATGGTGACATCAACGAGCCGATCACCGACAGCTACAAGGCCCGGGTGCGCTGGCTGCTGGCCAACCTGCTCACCGCCTCGGTCGCCTCCTCGGTGATCGCCCAGTTCGAAGAGGTGATCGCCACCATGGTCGCGCTCGCCACGCTGATGCCGATCGTCGCCGGGATCGGCGGCAATGCCGGCACCCAGACCCTGGCGGTGACGGTGCGCGCGCTCGCCACCAACCAGCTCACCGATGCCAACACCTGGCGGGCGATCCGGCGCGAGCTGTCGATCGCCGCGCTCAACGGCAGCACCGTGGCGCTGGTGATCGGCACCATCGTTGCCCTGCTGTTCGGCAACCCGCTGCTGGGCGCGGTGATCGGCGCGGCGATGCTGTGCAACATCATGATCGCCGGCTTTGCCGGGGTGCTGGTGCCGCTCACCATCCAGAAGCTCAAGGGCGACCCGGCGATCGCCTCCTCGATCTTCGTCACCATGACGACCGATTCGATGGGCTTTCTGGTCTTCCTCAGTTTGGCAGTGGTCAGCGGGCTGGTCGGCTGATAGCCCTCTTTCCCCAAGGAGACGAGGGGAGAGCAGGATGGCAGGGCGCGTGGCCGGCAAGGTGGTGCTGCTGACCGGCGGGGCGATGGGCCTCGGGCAGGCTGCGGCACGGGCGCTGATCGCCGAGGGCGCGCGCGTCATCATCACCGACATCAATGCCGAGGCCGGCGCGGCGAGCGCGGCGGCGCTGGGCTGCGACTTCCTCCACCAGGACGTGACCGATTGGCCGCGCTGGCACGAGGTGATCGCCGAGGTCGAGGCGCGCCACGGGCGGCTCGACGTGCTCGTCAACAATGCCGCGATCACCGTCTATGGCTCGGTGATGGACATAACGCCGGAAGATTTCCGCCGCTGCTTTCACGTCGATGTCGATTCGATCTTCATGGGCTGCAAGGCGGCGATCCCGCTCATGGCGCGCCACAAGGAGTGGGGGGGCGTGGGCGGCTCGATCATCAATTTCTCCTCCGCCGCGGGCAACAAGCCCTCCCCCGATCTGGCCGCCTACAATTCGGCCAAGGCCGCCGTGGCGATGCTCACCAAGTCGATCGCGCTCTATTGCGCGCGCGAGAAGAACGGCATCAGGGTCAATTGCATCCAGCCCGGCACCATCCTCACCCCCAATGTCGAAAGCGTGATCGCCGGCACGCCCGACCCGGAAGCAACCCGCGCGGCCTTCAGCATCGCCCAGCCGATCGGGCGGATGGGCGAGGTCGAGGACATTGCCCATCTCGTCGTCTATCTCGCCAGCGATGAAAGCAGGTTCGCCACCGGCGCGCCCTTCATCGTCGATGGGGGCCTGTCGATCGCATGAGTGCAAGGGCCGATGATCGCTTTGCCCTTGCCGATCTTGCCGCGCTCTACATGCGCGCGCTCGACCGGCTGGACGAGGCGCTGCTCGCGGCCCAGTTCTGGAGCGATGCGCGCTGCGAATATGGCATCTTTTCCGGCGGCCCCAAGGATTTTGCCGCCTTCTGCATGGCCGCGCTCAAGGATCATGCGCGCAACCATCACCTCATCGGCCAGCACCTTCTCGAGTTTGCGGGGGAGGATGAGGCCTTTGGCGAGGTCTATTACCAGGCCTGGCACCGCACCTTCGATAGGCAAGGGGCGCCGCGCGATCTGTTCATCGCCGGGCGCTATCTCGATCGCTACGAGCGGCGCGGCGGCATCTGGAAGATCGCCTGGCGTGCCGAACTGGTCGATTGGCTGCGCGACGATCCGGCAAGCGATGCCATGCTCGAGAGCGCGCCCTTCCTCATCGGGCAGCGCAAGCCCGATGACCGTCTCTACCAGCGCGAGGCGAGGCGCCCGTGAGCACGCCCGATCCCGCCCCGCCGCACGCCCCTGCGCTGCCCCCGGGCGCAGCGCGCTGCCCCGGCCCTTCCTATCAGGACATTCTTGCCGCCGATGGCGATAATCCCCCGCCGCCGCTGCGCGAAGAACGCTATGCCTTCCTCGGCGATGGGGACATTCCCTTTGCCCGCTACCACGATCCGGCCTTTTACGAGGCGGAGATGGAGCGGCTGTGGCCCAATGTCTGGCAATGGGCCTGCCGCGAGGAGCACATCCCTGCGCCGGGTGATCGCCATGTCTATGACATCGGGCGCCATTCGGTGCTGGTGGTGCGGGGGGAGGACAGCCGCATCCGCGCCTTCATCAATTCCTGCCCGCACCGGGGGATGAAGTTTGCCCGCGAGGGCAGCCGCGGCGGCGTGCGCAGGGCGATCCGCTGCCCCTTCCACGGGATGAGCTGGAACCTCGATGGCTCCTTGCGCGAAATGCCGTGCCGCTGGGACTTTCCCCATGTGCGCGAGGCCGATTTCGGGCTGGACGAGATCGCCTGCGAGGCCTGGGGCGGTTTCGTCTTCATCCACATGGGGGCAACGCCGCCCCCGCTGGCCGAGCAGCTCGAGGTGATCCCCGATCATTTCCGCCACTGGCCGATGGATGATCGCTATGTTGCGCTCCACACCGAAAAGGTGCTGCCCGCCAACTGGAAGATGGCGATGGAGGCCTTCCTCGAGGCCTGGCACGTGCTCGCCACCCATCCGCAGGCGCTTTACACCGCCGCCGATGCCAATGCCCAGTATGACATCTTCGGCCCCCATGTCTCGCGTTTCATCCACGCGATCGGGGTGCCCAGCCCCCACCTGCCGCGCCCGGTGCGCGAGGAGGTGGTGTTCGCCCGGCTCGGGCGCGATCCGGCGGCGCTGCCCCCCGGCACCAGCGCCCGGGCCGAACATGCCCGGCTGCTGCGCGCCGAGCTGGGCGCGGCCTTCGGCACCGATCTTTCGGGGGTATCGACCGCGGAGATGCTCGATTCGATCGAATATTTCCTCTTTCCCAACGCCTTCTTCTTCCCCGGCATCAATATCCGCCTGTGCTATCGCTTCCGCCCGCTGGGGGTGGAGGAGACCTTGCACGAGATCCTGCTGCTCCAGCCTCTGCCGGCAGGCGGCGCGCGCCCTGCCCCGGCCAGTCCGATCCGCCTCGGGGTGGAGGACAGCTACACCACCATCCCCGGCTTTGCCCTCGCCGAGATCCTCGATCAGGACACCGAGAACCTGCTGCTCCAGCGCGAGGGCGCCCGGGCCTCGCGCAAGGGCGGGCAGACGCTGGGGAACTACCAGGAAGCACGCATCCGCCAGCTGCACCTGACGCTCGACAAATACCTCGCCGGTTGACTTGGCCGCGCGGCCGGGCATGAACCTCGCCCCATGCCTCTCCATCTCACCAAGATCGCCTATGGCGCCAGGAGCTATGCCGAGCTTGAAGGCTGGTATCAGGGCCGGCGCGAGGTGCGCCTCACCACCCGCAACCGCCCGACGCGCCATGCCGAGTGCATCGGCGGCTCGCTCTACTGGATCGTCAACCACACGCTGGTGGCGCGCTCGCCAATCCTCGGCTTTGCCGAGACCGCCGATGGCCGCTGGGACATTTGCCTTGCGCCGCGGCTGATCCGCGTCCACCCCCGGCCCAAGCGCGCGCACCAGGGCTGGCGCTATCTCGCCGCGGCCGATGTCCCGCGCGATCTCGCCGAGGGCGAGGCACCGGGCGATGCCCTGCCCGGGCACCTTGCCATGAAGCTGGAAAAGCTCGGGCTTATGTAAGCGACCCGCCCACTGCGGTGCGGCGCCTCTCCACCACCCGGCGCAGGGCATTGACATAGGTCTCGGGCGCCTGCGCTCCGGGGATCAGGAACCTGCCTTCGACGATCATCGCCGGAACCCCGGTGATGTTCATGTCATGGGCCTCGCGCTGTTCGGCGCGCACGCGCGCATCGAGCGCCGTATCCGCGAGCGCCGCGCGCGCCGCCAGCCGGTGCAGCCCCACGCTGGCGGCGATCTCGAGCAGCACCTCGGGATCGGCCAGGTTGCGGCGCTGGTTGAAATGCGCGCGGAACAGCGCGAGCTTGAGCGCGGTCTGCACCGCGGGCCCGGCCTCATCGAGCGCAAAGGCGAGGAGCTTGTGGCAGGCGCGGGTGTTCCACATCATCGCTGTCGGCGCCGCGCCTTCGCCTTCCCAGGCAAGCGAGACCCCGGCCTCGGCGGCCAACGCCTGCATCTGGCCGCGAATCGCCGCGCCTTGCGCAGCCGAACGGCCATATTTGCGTTGCAGGTGGGCTTCCTGTTCCTCGCCCTCGGGCGGCATGTCGGGGTTGAGTTCAAACGGGCGCCAGCGGATGCTTGCGGCGATTTCGCCCTGCAACTGGTCAAGCGCCCGGGACAATTGGCCATAGCCGATCAGGCACCAGGGGCACATGACATCGGAGAAGATGTCGATGGTGACATGCTCGGGCGCGGCGCTGCTCATTGGTCGAGCCACCAGCAGATGAGGTGATGGGCAATGGCAAAGGGGCGCGGAAAATAGAGCAGGTCGGTCCCCGCCTCGCCCGCGGCGCGCGCGGCCTCGAGCTCGGCGCGGGTGAACCAGCGCGCGTCTTCCAGTTCGGTGGTGTCGATCGCGAGCGTCGGATCATCGGCCACGCTGGTGCAGCCGATCATCAGCTGGCTGGGGAAGGGCCAGGGCTGGCTGGCGATGTAGCGCACATCGCGCACGGCAACGCCCGCCTCCTCGCGGATCTCGCGCACCACGGCTTCCTCGATGGTCTCGCCCGGTTCGACAAAGCCTGCGAGCGCCGAATACATCTTCGGCGGAAAGCGCGGCTGGCGGCCGAGCAGCAGCTTGCCCTCGTGCTCGACCAGCATGATCGTCACCGGATCGGTGCGGGGGAAGTGATCGGCCCCGCAGGCCGCGCAGTGGCGCTGCCAGCCACCCTTGGCGAGCCGTGTCGGCGCGCCGCAGCGGGCGCAGAAGCGGTGGCGCGCGTGCCAATCAACCAGGCTGCGCGCGGCGCCATAGATGGCAAGATCAGGCGGTGAGAGCTGGGTCATCAGCGCCCAGGCGCGCGGCGCGGAAGCGCCCTGGGCATAGGCCGGCCCCTCGGCCCCCTGCGCCGGCACGGGGGCGAAATGGCCCTTGCCCTCGATGAGGCCGAGGAACACCAGCTCGGCCTCGGGCGCGACATCGGCAAGGCTGCCCCAGACAAGCCCGCCCTGATCGTCCACCCCCGGCAACAGCCCATCGAGCAGCAGCACCCGCGCGCGCCAGTTCATCAGCCCGGCAAGCGCTTCATCGTCCATGCGGATGTGATCGGCCCGATCGAGCGGCGATCCGGCAAAGGCGATCGGCGCGGGCGCGGCGGGGGGCATGGCTGCAAGCATCACGCCGCCTTGCGCTCGGCCCGCAGCGCGGCCATGTCGGCCTCGATCGCCGCCTGGAACTCGGCGCGCACCGGATAGGCCTCGGCCGGCATGTATTGGGTGTAAAGGCCGCTGCGCAGCTTGAGATCGAAATCGACCGCGGCGAGCGTGCCCGCCGCCCCGCCCCAGCCATATTGCGCCCCGCGCACGCGCCCGCCCGCGCCGTGGCCCTCGCCCGCGATCCAGGTGCCCGAAAGATCAACCCCTGGGGGCAAAAGGTCGGAGGTGCCGGTGCGCACCGCTTCCTCGCTCATCACAAAGCGGCCATCGATGCGGCCATAGCCGAGCAGCATCCGCAAGAAGCGGTCATAGTCCTTGGGGCTCGAGACCAGCCCGCCGCCGCCTGCGGGCACCTCGGGCGGATCGAGATAGACCGAACTCGCCCCCGGATCGATCGGGAAGGGGGTGCCGCCGACGATCCCGTAATTGTCGGTGAGGCGGTGCGCCTCGCTGCGCGGCACGGTCATGAAGGTGCTGGTCATGCCGCAGGGCTCGAAGAGGCGTTTCTGCAGGAAAGCCTCGAAGGGCATCCCGCTGGCCACCTCGATCACCCGGCCGAGCAGATCGATGCTGCAGGAATAGCTCCAGCGCGTGCCGGGCTGATACATCAGCGGCAATTGCGCCAGCCGGTCGGCCCAGGCGGCAAGCCCCGGCGCCGGGGTGACGGGCGGAAAGCCCGGCAGCGGCATGCGGCTGACCCGTCCGCCGACGATCCCCTGCGCATTGAAGGCATCGCGCAGCGGCCCCTTGCTGACGATCTGGTAGCCAAGCCCGGCGGTGTGGGTGAGCAGGTGGCGGATGGTGATCGGGCGGATCGCCGGCACGGTGTTGTCGAGCGGGCCTTCGGGATCAACCAGCACCTGCATGTCGCGAAAGGCGGGCAGGATTTCATAGAGCGGCTGGTCAAGAGCGAGCCTGCCCTCATCGATCAGGATCATCGTCGCCATGCCGGTGATGGGCTTTGACATCGAATAGATGCGGTAGAGCGAGTTCTCGTCCACCGGCTCGGCCTTGCCGAGCGCGAGCGTGCCACCGCCCACCGTGTGGGCATGGGGCGCGTCCCCCCAGCCGAAGGTCATCAGCATGTTGGCAACCTTGCCGGTCTCGACATAGCGGCGCGCGAGGGCCGCGACATTGGGCCAGCTTTCCGAGGCATCGTGCAGCGCCAGGGCCGCCCGGCCAAAGGGGAGGGTCGAAAGCATCGCCCCGCCGCTCATCAGCACGCTGGCACGGATCAGCGCGCGGCGGGAGAACATGGGGGCGGCAGCGGGGTGGATGGACATGGGGCAAGAATCTCCGGCTGGGATGCGCGCCCCTTCCTGCGGCAGGGCGCCGGGCTGGTCAATCGCCGCGCAGCAAGCGCCGCGGCGCGCAGGGCGCTTGCACGCGGGCAGTGTCTTATCTATATAAGACACATGCTCAACGCGCTTGCCTATCTCGTCGGCCTGGTGAGCCTGGTGATCGTGATCCCGGCGCAGATCCCGCTGCTGGGCTGGGCCAATTGGCTGGCCCTGCCGCTGATCGTGGTCGGGATCGTTCTGGGGGCGCTGTCGGACCGTGATGGCGGGCGCAATTTCTGCCTGATCGTGCTGCTGATCGCGGCCATCCGCCTGACGCTGGGCGGCGGGGTGATCTAGCCGCCCGCCGCGCGCGCCAGCCTGGCTGCCTTGAGGAACAGGCTGGCAAGCCCGGCCTGCTCGATCGTGCCCACCGGCCACCATGCCCCCTCCCCTGGCGGATCGGCACTGGCTTCAAGCGCCTCGACGGCAAGGGTGAGCCGCGCATGGGTAAAGCCGTGGCGCACCGCGCCGAGCATCCGGCGCGGGCCCGCGATCGGGGCGCGGCCCGTGCCATCGGCGCGCGCGCTCCAGCCATCATCGGGCAGCGCGCGCATCCCGCCCAGCATCCCGCGCGGCGGGCGGGTGACGAGCCACACCTCGGCGCCGCCAGATGCCGCGGGATTGGCGCGGGCGATCCAGAAGGCGGTGCCGCGCCGCTCGGGCACGGCGCGCTTGGGCAGGCGCCGGGGCAGCGATTCAGCCTCGCCCGCGGCGCGCGCGGCGCAATCCTCGGCGAGCGGGCACAGCGGGCAGCGCGGCGCACGGGGGGTGCAGACCTGGCTGCCCAGATCCATCATTGCCTGCGCAAAGTCCCCGGCGCGCGCCGCGGGGGTGATGGTCTCGGCCGCGGCGCGGATATGCGCCCGCGCCGCCGGCAGCGGCGTGGTGATGGCAAAGAGCCGCGCCACCACCCGCTCGACATTGGCATCGACCACCACCGCGCGCGCGCCAAAGGCAATCGCGGCGATCGCCGCGGCGGTATAGGGCCCAAGCCCGGGAAGCCGGCGCAGCTCGGCCTCGCTGCGGGGAAATCCGCCGCGCGCCGCCACCTCGCGGGCGCAGCGCAACAGGTTGCGCGCGCGCGAATAATAGCCAAGGCCCGCCCAGGCCGCCATCACCGCGGCCTCATCGGCGCGGGCAAGCGCAGCGATGCTCGGCCAGGTGGCGATGAAGCGGGCGAAATAGGGCTTGGCCGCGGCCACCGTGGTCTGTTGCAGCATGATCTCGGACAGCCACACGCGATAGGCAAAGCCGGGATCGTCGGGCCGCGGCGCGCCGGGGGGCAGGCGCCAGGGCAGATCGCGGGCATGGCGATCATACCAGGCAAGCAGTTTGTCGGAGATGCTGGCACCCACGCCGCGCCTATGGCATGGCAGGCGCCATGACGCAAAGCGGCCCGCGCCATCCCGCCAAACCCGGCAAAGCCAAGCCCGGCAAGCCCCAGCCCTATGTCCGCCCGCGCGGGCAGGGGGTGCGCGCGATCGGCGAGCTGACGCCCGAGATCGGCCGGGCGGCCTTTCGCCGCTTCGGCTTCGTGCAAAGCTCGGTGGTCACCCGCTGGAGCGAGATCGTCGGGCCCGAGCACGCCCGGGTGTGCCGGCCCGAGGCGATCCGCTTTCCCCCGGGCGAGAAGGCCGAAGGGATTCTCGATCTGGTGGTGGTCCCGGCCCATGCCCCGCTGATCCAGCAGCTTGGCGAGGAGATCATCACGCGGGTCAACCGCTTCTTCGGCTATCGCGCTCTGGCGCGCATCAAGCTGCGCCAGGGCCGGGTATCCCCCCCGCCCGAAAGCCGCCCGCCCCCGCCTGCGCCTTCGCTCAAGCCGATCCCCATGGAACTGGGCGACAGCCTGCGCGATATCGGCGATCCGGAACTGCGTGCCGTGCTCGAATCGCTGGCGCGCAGCCTCACCGAGAGCGAGGCCGCAAGCCCCCCCACCAAGGACGAATACCCCCGATGATGAAGCCGCTCGTTCTTGCCGCTGCCGCCGCCGCGGGCGCGCTGGCGCTTGCCGGGGCTGCCCCGCTCGCCGGGCAGCCGAGCCTTGTCAGCGCCCAAGGCAGCCTTGCCCCCAAGCCCAAGGCCAAGGCCTGGCAGGCGACCATCACCCGCACGCCGCGCGGCCACCTCATCGGCAACCCCGAGGCGGAAGCGCGGCTGATCGAGTTCATCAGCTACACCTGCCCGCATTGCGCGCAGTTTGCGATCGAGGGCGAACCGGCGATCGAGCTGGCGCTGCTTGGCCCGGGCAAGCTCGCGCTCGAGGTGCGCCCGGTGATCCGCAACGCCATCGACCTAACCGTCTCGCTGCTCGCCCAGTGCGGCGATCCCTCCGCGTTCAAGACCCGCCACCAGGTGCTGATGCTCTCGCAGAGCGACTGGCTGGCGCGCGCCGAGAACGCGCCGCAAAGCCAGCAGCAGATCTGGGCGCGGGGCGACAAGGCGGCACGGATGAACATGGCCAGCGCGCTCGGGCTTTCGGCGATGCTGGCAAAGCGCGGGCAGAGCCAGGCCGAGATCGATGCCTGTCTCATGGATGATGCCGCCGCCAAGGCACTGATCCGCAATGCCAGGGATGATTACGCCGAGTTTGCGGTGCCCGGCACGCCGAGCTTTGCGCTCGATGGCAAGCTGCTTGCCGATGTCCACAGCTGGAAGGCGCTCTATCCGGTGCTCTCGGCCCGCTTTGCCCCGCAAGCTCCCGGCTGATCCCGGCTGTTCACAGCCGAGCGGGCGCCCCTTGCTGCGCGGGCGCGCGCGCGGCTATCACCTCATCCCAAGACCCTTGCTCAAGGATCCCGTGCCGATGCGAAAGTCCCGCCTGCGCCTGCCCCTCCTTCTCGCGCTTGCCCCGCTCGCGCTTGCCGCCTGCTCCGATGCCACGGATGCCACCGGCGCGGGCGGAGCGGCCAATGGCGAGCCGATCCCGGCGATCGCCCCGCCGCCGGGCACCAAATGGGCCGATGTCGTCGCGGTGACGAACGAGGGCGGCTATCGCATCGGCAATCCGCAAGCGCCGATCAAGCTCGTCGAATATGCCTCGCACACCTGTTCCCACTGCGCCGAGTTTGCCCAGACCGGCAAGCCGGTGCTCAAGGACAAGTATGTCGCGAGCGGCGTGGTCAGCTTCGAACAGCGCGAGACCTTTCTCAACAGCTTCGATCTCGTGATTGCCCTGCTCGCCCAGTGCGGGGCCAAGGAACAGTATCAGCCGCTGTCCGATCAGGTGTGGCAGAACCTGCCAGCCGTGTTCCAGGGGCTGCAGGCCAATCCGCAGGCGGTCGAGGCCGCGGGCCGCTTGCCGATCGATCAGCGCTTCTTCGCGATCGCTGAGGCGACAGGCCTGATCGCATTCTTCTCCGCCCGCGGCATCAGCGCCGATCAGGCGCGCGTCTGCCTTTCCGACAGCGCCAGGATCGACGCCCTCGTCAAACAGGTCGAAGCCAACAATGCCCGCGACAAGGTAACCGGCACCCCGACCTTCCTGCTCAACGGCAGCAAGCTCGACGTGACCCAGTGGCAGCAGCTCGAACCGCTGCTGCAACGCGCCGGGGCGCGCTGAGGGCGCCGACGGCGGGGGGCAGGCGCGCAGCCGATGCAGTTCCACCGGCTCAAGCTCAGCGGCTTCAAGAGCTTCGTCGAGCCGGCCGAACTGCGCATCGAGCCGGGGCTGACCGGGATCGTCGGGCCCAATGGCTGCGGCAAGTCCAACCTGCTCGAGGCGATCCGCTGGGTGATGGGGGAAACCTCGGCCAAGTCGCTGCGCTCGGGCGGGATGGAGGACGTGATCTTCGCCGGCACCGCCACCCGCCCGCCGCGCGATTTTGCCGAGGTGGTGCTCCACGCCAGCGATGATCGCGGCGAGGAACTCATCGTCACCCGCCGGATCGAGCGCGGCGCGGGCAGCGCCTACCGGGTCAATGGCCGCGACGTGCGCGCCCGCGACGTGGCGCTGACCTTTGCCGATGCCGCCACCGGGGCCCATTCCCCGGCGCTGGTGAGCCAGGGCAAGATCGCCCAGGTGATCGCCGCCCGCCCGGCCGAGCGCCGCGCCATGCTCGAGGAAGCCGCCGGGATCGCCGGACTGCACGTGCGTCGCAAGGATGCCGAGGCCAAGCTGCGCGCGGCCGAGGCCAACCTCGCGCGGCTCGAAGACCTGATGGCCGGGCTCGACGCGCAGATCGCCAGCCTCAAGCGCCAGGCCCGCCAGGCCGAGCGCTACCGCGAGCTGTCGCAGCAGATCCAGGCCGCCGAGGCGCGGCTGCTGTTCGCCCGCTGGCGCGAGGCCGCCACCGCTGCCGCCGCCGCGCGCGCCGCGGCTAGCGCCGCCGAGGCCGAGGTCGCCGCCGCCCAGGCGCGCCAGGCCGAGGCCCAGGCCGAGCAGGCCGCCGCCGCCGAAGCGCTGGCCGCCGCGCGCGAGGAACTGGCCGATCGGCGCGATGATTGCACCGCCCATTCGCACCGCCTGGCCGCGCTTGCGGAAAAGCGCGAGGCGGCCGAGGCGCGGCTTGCCGATCTGGCCCGCCAGCAGCGCCGGCTCGAAGAGGACCGCGCCGATGCTGACCGGCTCACCGGCGCCGCGGTCGAGGCGCTCGCCCGGCTGGGCCAGGAACTCGAGGCCAGCCGCGCCGCGGTGGCCGCCGCCGAGGCCGCGCGTCCCGGGCTTGCCGCGGTGAGCGAGGACAAGGAGCGCGCCCACCGCGCCGCCGAACTGGCACTGGCCAAGGCCACCGCCGATCACGCCCGGGTCGAGGCCGAATGGCGCATCGCCGAGGCCGCCTGCGAACAGGCCGCCGCGCGCCTTGCGCGGATCGAGGCCGAGGCCGCGCGGCTGGCCCGGGCGCGGTCTGAGCTTGAGGCGAGTGGCGATCCCGAAGCCGAACTTGCCGCCGCGCGCCGCGCCGCCGAGCAGGCCGCCGCCGCGCTTGCCCGCCAGCGCGAGACGCTCACCGCTGATCAGGCGCGCAAGGCCAGGCTCCAGGCCGCGCGCGACGAGGCGGCGAGCGCGCTTGCCGCGGCGCGGGCCGATCTGGCCGGGATCGAACGCGAGCATGCCGCCCTTGTGCGCGACCGCGAGGCCCGGGCGCGGCGCGAGGCCGGGCGGCAGGGCCTCACCCCGGCGCTCGAGGAGGTCAAGGTCGCCCCCGGCTACGAGCGCGCGCTCGCCGCGGTGCTCGGGCGCGATGCCAAGGCCCCACTCGGCGCCCCGGCACCGGCGGCCGAGGGGCGGTTCTGGGCCGGGGCCGAGGCCCCCGCGCCGGTGGCGGACAGCCTGCTCGCGCGCCTTTCGGCCTGTCCGCCGCAGCTTGCCGCACGGCTCGCCCTCGTCCACTGCGTCGAGGAGGATGATGGCCGCGCGCTCGCCCCCGGGCATTGGCTGGTGACCCGCGCCGGGCACCTGCGCCGCTGGGATGGCTTCATCGCCCGCGGCGAGGGCGCCGCCGAGGCCGCCCAGCTCGAGGCCGCCAACCGCCTTGCCGAGCTTGAGGCGGCCCTGCCCGCCCGGCGGGCCGCCGCCGAAGCCGCCGAAGCCCAGGATCGCGCGGTGCGCGAGGAACTCGCTGCGCTCCAGACCGCGCTGGTCGCCGCCGAGCGCGCCCTCGCCCAGGCAATCGAGGCCGAGCGCCAGGCGCTGCGGCGGCTCGATCAGGCCGAGGCCGCACGCGAGCGCCGCGCCGCGCGCCTCGCCGAGCTGGCCGCGAGCGCCAGCGATATCGAGGCCCAGCTCGCTGCCGCGCGCGCCGATCTGGCCACTGCCGAGGAAGCGCGCCGCCGCCTGCCCGCGCGCGATGCCGGGCGCGCCGCGCTCGAGGCGGCGCAGGCCCGCCACGCTGCGGCCCGCGCCGCGGTGCAGGCCGCGCTCGCCGAGCTGGCCGCGCATGACCAGGCGCTGGCCGCGGCGCGCGAGCGGCTCGCTGCGCAGCAGGCCGATCATGCCGGCTGGCAGGCGCGCGCCTCGGATGCCGAGCGGCGCCTTGCCGAAACCGCCCGGCGGCTCGCCGAGATCGCCGAGGAGCACGCGCTCCACGCCGATCGGCCCGCGGCGCTCGCCGCCGAACTTGCCGCGGGCGAGGAGACCGCTGAGCGCCTCGCCACCGATCTGGCCGAGGCCGAGACCGCGATGCGCGCGGCCGAGGCGCGCCAGCGCGCGGCCGACGCGGCGCTGGCCGCGGCGGGCGAGGCCCTCGCCGAGGCGCGCGAGGCCCGCGCCGGCCTGTCCGCCCGGGCCGAGAACGAGGAGCTGCGCCGGGCCGAGATGGCGCGCATCTCGGGCGAGCGCTTCCAGTGCCCGCCGCCGCTGCTCCCCGCCCGGCTCGGCTTTGCCGAGGAGGATCTCGCCCCGGCGGCCGAGGAATCGGCCACGCTCGAGCGGCTCACCGCGGCGCGCGAGCGGCTTGGCCCGGTCAACCTCGTGGCCGCCGAGGAACTGGCGCGGATCGAGGCCGAGGCCGGCACCAGCGCCGCCGAACAGGCCGAGCTGGTCGAGGCGATCGCGCGGCTGCGCGGCTCGATCGGCAGCCTCAACCGCGAGGGGCGCGAGCGGCTGCGCAGCGCCTTCGCGGCGGTGGACGGCCATTTCCGCCAGCTTTTCACCCGCCTGTTCGAGGGCGGGAGCGCGCACCTTGCGCTGATCGACAGCGACGATCCGCTCGAGGCGGGGCTGGAAATCTACGCCCAGCCGCCGGGCAAGCGGCTGCAATCGCTCTCGCTGCTGTCGGGCGGCGAACAGGCGCTCACCGCCACTGCGCTGATCTTCGCGCTGTTCCTCACCAATCCGGCGCCGATCTGCGTGCTCGACGAGGTCGATGCGCCGCTCGATGATGCCAATGTCGAGCGCTTTTGCGACCTGCTCGATGCGATGGTGCGCACCACCACCACGCGCTACCTCATCGTCACCCACAACGCGGTGACGATGAGCCGGATGCACCGTCTGTTCGGCGTGACCATGGCGGAAAAAGGGGTCTCGCGCCTCGTCAGCGTCGATTTGGGAGAAGCGACGCTGCTGGCGGCGGAGTGAACCTCACGCCTCGAGCGCGGCGGCGAGGCGGGCGCGGATGGCCTTGAGCGCGGCGATCGTCTCGGCGAGGTCTTCGCCCCTCTCGTCCACCAGCAGCCGCACCCCGGGCGCGCCATCGGCATCGGGCGCGGTGGCGCGGCGCTCGCCGCTGCGCCGCTCGGCGGTGCGCCGATCATGCGGCGCGCGCGCGGCGGCGCGCAGCACCGCCTCGGCGCCCTTGAGGGTATAGCCCTCGCGGTTGACCAGCCGATCGATCTCGGCGATCAGCGCCACGTCCTCGGGCCGGTAGTAGCGCCGCCCGCCGCTGCGCTTCAAAGGCCTGAGCAGCGGGAACTGCGCTTCCCAGTAACGCAGCACATGGGGCTTGATCCCGAGCCTGTCGCTCACCTCGCCGATGGTGCGCAGCGCGCCCTCGTCCTTGCGCTCGTCAAACCCGGGCATCGTGCCTCACATGCCTTGCGATCACCCCTTGGCGATCCGCTCCTTGAGCAGCTGGCTGGCGCGGAAGGTGAGCACCCGGCGCGGGGTGATCGGCACTTCCACGCCGGTCTTGGGGTTGCGCCCGATGCGCTCGTTCTTGTCGCGCAGCACGAAGCTGCCGAACCCTGAGATCTTGACGTTCTCGCCCCGGGCCAGGGCATCGCTCATCTTGGTGAGGATGGCTTCGACCAGATCGAGCGACTCGGCCCGGCTGAAGCCCATCTTGCGGTTGATCACTTCAGCCAGATCGGCCCGGGTCAAGGTGCCCACCGAACGCATCATGCGAACTCTCCCTCGCGGCGCGACCCGAAAGATGGCGTGTTGCTTACAGATTTTTCGCCGCTTTTGCAACGCGATGCCCGAAAATGGCGGGGACAGCGCAAGGCTCCTGTCAGCCGCTGGGAGACAAGCGGCCGGCAGCGCTACATGCGGATCAGGCTTGCCCCCCAGGTAAAGCCCCCGCCCATCGCCTCGAGCATGACCAGATCGCCCGCGCGGATGCGCCCGTCCCGGCGCGCGACATCAAGCGCCAGCGGCACCGAGGCGGCCGAGGTGTTGGCGTGATCCTGCACCGTCATCACCACCTTTTCAGGCGCGATGCCGAGCTTCCTGGCGGTGGCATCGAGAATGCGGGCATTGGCCTGGTGCGGCACCACCCAATCGATCTCATCGACAGAAACCTGAGCTTCCTCAAGCACTTCCTTGAGCACATCGGCAAGGTTGACAACCGCGTGGCGGAACACCTCCTGCCCGCGCATGCGCACGTGGCCCACGCTCCTGGTGGTCGAAGGCCCGCCATCGACATAGAGCAGATCGTGGCAGGTGCCATCGGCATGGAGCCGGGTGGCGATGATCCCCGGGGCTTGCGGATCGTCCGCCGCTGCAGCCGTGGGCGCCTCGAGCACCACCGCCCCTGCCCCATCGCCAAAGAGCACGCAGGTGGTGCGATCCTCCCAATCGAGAATGCGGCTGAAGGTCTCCGCGCCGATCACGAGCGCGCGCCGGGCCATGCCGGTCTTGAGCAGCGAATCGGCAACGCCAAGCGCATAGAGAAAGCCCGAGCACACCGCCGCGACATCGAAGGCGATGCCCCCGGTGCAGCCGAGCGCCGCCTGCACCTTGGTGGCGGTGGCGGGAAAGGTGTTGTCGGGCGTGGCGGTGGCGAGCACGATGAGACCGATGCTCGACGCATCAACCCCCGCATCGGCCAAGGCCGCGCGGGCCGCGGCGATCGCGAGCGTCGCGGTGGTTTCGCCCTCGGCGGCGATATGGCGCTGGCGGATGCCGGTGCGCGCGGTGATCCATTCGTCCGAGGTATCGACCCGGCTGGCAAGCTCGGCATTGGTGACGATCCGGCGCGGCAGGGCCGAGCCGGTGCCGAGCAGGCGCGATCCGCTCACGCCGCGCCCCCGTCGGCGCTGCCGCTCTCGCCGCTGCGCGCCGCCGCCGCGGATGCCTTTCGGGCGGGCCGGTGCAGCGCGGATTCGCCCAGCTGGGCGAGATCCTGCGCGATGCGCTCGGTCAGCTTGTTCTCGAGCAGCCGCGCGGCCACCGCCACGGCATTGGCCACGCCCTTGGCGGTGGCGCTGCCGTGGCTTTTGACCACCACGCCGTTGAGGCCAAGGAACACCGCGCCATTGTGGTTGTTGGGATCGAGGTGGTGTTTGAGCAGCTCGGTCGCCGGGCGCGAGACCAGAAAGCCGATCTTCGAGCGCAGCGAGGAAGTGAAGGCCTGGCGCAGGAGATCGGTGACGAAGCGGGCCGAGCCTTCGATCGCCTTCAAGGCAATATTGCCGGAAAAGCCGTCGGTGACGACCACGTGGGTCTCGCCGCGGTTGATCTTGTCGCTCTCGACAAAGCCGTCGAAGGTGAGCGCGAGGCCCTCGGCGCGGGTGGCCTTGGCCAGCGTGGCGGCGGCCTCGCGCAGTTCCTCGGTGCCCTTGATCTCCTCGGTGCCGATGTTGAGCAGCCGCACCACCGGCTTTTCAAAGCCGTTGACGATGCGCGAATAGGCCGCGCCCATCACCGCGAACTGCACGAGGTTGCGGGCATCGGCCTCGGTGTTGGCGCCCAGATCGAGCATCACCACGTCATGGGCCTGCAAGGTCGGCATGATCGCAGCGAGCGCCGGGCGATCGATCCCCGGCAAGGTGCGCAGCGCCAGCTTGCTCATCGCCATCAGCGCGCCGGTGTTGCCCGCGCTCACCGCAGCGCCGGCCGCGCCGGTCTTCACCGCGTTGACCGCCAGGCCCATGCTGGTGGTCTTGGCCCGGCGGATCGCCTTGCTCGGCAGCTCGTCGCCCGCCACCACATCATCGGCATGGAGGATCTCGGCAGCGGCGCGCAAGTTTGGGTGGTGCTCGAGCGCCGCCGCGATCCGCTCGCTGTCCCCCACCAGCAGGAACTTGAAATCGCTATGGCGGCGCCGGGCCAGCGCCGCGCCCTCGACCATCACGCGCACGCCTTCATCCCCGCCCATCGCGTCAACGGCGATACGCGGCAAGGTCATGATGCGTGTCTCCGGCCCGATGTGAGGTGTCAGCGGCGCTTAGCCGACAGCCACCACCTGACGCCCGTTGTAAAAGCCGCAATGGCCGCAGATGTTGTGCGGGCGCTTCAATTCCCCGCAATTGGGGCATTCGTGGAAGGCCTCGACCTTCAGCGCATCGTGCGAACGCCGCATCCCGCGGCGCGAGGGCGTTACTTTTCTCTTGGGGACAGCCATGGCGGCACCAATTCCTCGAACAAACAGGTCAATCTGCGCCACCGGCGCGGGATTCGTGCGCCGCCCTTACGGCAAGGCGGCGGCGCGCACAAGCAGGCAAGCCGGCGCGCGCGAAGCCTTGGCCAGAGGCGGCAGGAAGGCGCGCGCTATAGCGAAAAAATCGCGCGTTGCAAGCGGGCGCGCCGCGTCCTAGCAGCACGGATAGCAACACAAGGGGTCTCATCACCAATGATCATGCTTCCGGTTACGCTTGCCGCTGCGGCCGCAGCGGCGGTGCTCAACATCTGGCTGGGCCTGCGCATCGCGGCGCTGCGCAATGCGCTTCAAATCAGCGTCGGCGATGGCGGCAAGGAAAGCCTCCAGCGGCGGATGCGCGCGCAATTGAACTATGTCGAGAACACGGCCTTCGTGCTGCTGCTGATTGCGGGAATCGAGCTGGCCGGGCGCGGCGGGGGCTGGCTCGCCTATGTCGCGGCGGCCTATTTTCTGGGCCGGGTGGCGCATGGCTTCGGCATGGACGGGGGCAAGGCGCAGGTCGGCCGGATGGTCGGCACGCTGGTGACGATGCTGGTGCAGCTTGGCCTTGCGGCGGTGGCGGTGCTGACGGTGATGGGCGTGATGTAGCCCCCCGCCCTCGCCCGCGGCACGGCCCGCCAGAGGGGTGCGGGGCGCAAGGGACGCGTCAGCCCGCGGCGCACCGGCGGCCTTCAGGAGAGCGCGTAATCGCTCACGAAGGCATTGGTATTGCGCTCCTGGCCGAAGGTGCTGGTGGGGCCGTGGCCGGGGACGAACAGCACATCCTCGCCCAGGGGCCAGAGGCGTTGGGTGATCGAATTGATGAGGTCCTGGTGGTTGCCGCGCGGGAAATCGGTGCGGCCGATGCTCCCCTGGAAGAGCACGTCGCCGACGATGGCAAAGCGGCTGGGCGCGTGGAAGAACACCACGTGGCCCGGGGTGTGGCCGGGGCAATGGATCACGTCCAAGGTGAGTTCGCCCACGCTCACCGTATCACCATGCTTGAGCCAGCGGGTGGGCGTGAAGCTCCTCGCCACCATCCCCCAGCGCGCCCCGTCCTCATCGAGCCGCTCGATCCAGAAGCGATCATCCTCGTGCGGGCCTTCGATGGGCAGGCCCAGTTCCTCGGCCAGCATCCCGGCCTGCCCGCAATGGTCGAGGTGCCCGTGGGTGACAAGCAGCTTCTCGAGCGTCACGCCCGCCTTGGCGACCGCCTCCTTGAGCCTGCCCAGATCCCCGCCCGGATCGACCAGCGCGCCCTTCATGGTCCTGGTGCACCAGATCAGCGAGCAGTTCTGCTGCAAGGGCGTTACCGGGATGATCGCGGCGCGCATGGGGGGGAGGGGCTTGGGTTGGTCGGTCATAGGCGCAAGGCTTAAACCCGCCCCCCCTTCCACACAACCCGGCCAATAATGGCCACCTCCTCGGCCGCGACTTCCACCGGCGGGTAGGCGAGGTTCTGCGAGAGCAGCGCGATGCGCCCCGGCCCGGCGCTCGCCACGCGCTTGACCATCAGCGTGTCGCCCAAGCGCACCACGTGGATGCCATCGCGCAAGGGCCGCGGGGTGCAATCGACGAGAATCTCATCGCCATCATTGAGCAGCGGCTCCATCGAATCGCCCTCGACCCTGAGCGCGGCGAGGCGCGCACGATCGAGCCCCTGTTCAGCGAGCCAGCGGCGCGAGAAGCGGAAGGTATCGAAAGCGGCCTCATCGCGCGCCACCCGCCCCGGCCCGGCCGAGGCGCCGAGATCGAGCCGGGGGACTTCGACCCACTCGGCGACGCTCTGCCCTCCAGGGACTTCCACGTAGGAATTTTCCTGCACCTCGCGCAATTCCGCCTCGTCCACACCGAAGAAGCGGGCGAGCCGGGCGCGGTCCTGCTCCTCGAGCTTGCGGGGGCTGCCCTTGCGGATGAATTGCTGGAGATAGGAAGGGTTGCGCCCGATCATGTCGGACAGCGCGGCGAGGCTCACGCGGCGCTCACGCGCCAGTTCCAGCAGCCGCGCGCGCGGGCCGGGAGGGATTGCGCGGCTGGCCGCAGGCAAAGGAAGCATGAAAACATCCTACACGAAGGATTTTTCCTAGACAAGTAGGAAATCGAATGAAACAAAACAGGAACACCGGGCGAATCGCCCGGTGCAGCGCCTTCGATCCGGCAACCAACAGGGACGCAAGAACCATGCTGCTTCGATCCATCGAAACCTTCCTGCGCGAGCACAAGCTGCCCGCCACCAAGTTCGGGCGCCTCGCCGCCCACGATCCGCGCTTCGTGCTTGACCTCAGGATGGGCCGCACCCCCCGCCCCGAGACCGAGCTGCGCACCCGCGCCTGGATGCAGGGCTATGCCGACCGCGTCGCCGCCGAGAAGAAGGAGCGCGCCTGATGCTGACCCAGTCGCTGCGCGATCCCTTCGCCGATCGCTGGTCCGGCCCGGCGCCGCTCGAGGCCAAGTCGCGCGGGCGGGCCTTGCGCCCCCGCCCGAGCCTTGCCGACCGCCTGCGCCGCAGCCTGATGCAGCTCACCGCCGGGCACGGCGCCGTGCTCTGCCACGAGGAGCGGGCCTGGGCCTCGATCACCTTTTCGGGCACCCGCCACGAGATCGTGCTCGAGTTCAGCGGGCCCGAGGCGGTGGCCGCCGGCGAGGAGCTGATCGAGCGCCTGCCCGAGCACGAATTCGCCATTCCCGGCCAATTGGTCGCCGATGCCAGCATCACCAAGGTCGATCACCGCTTCGGGGCGATCGAGCGGCTCGAGGTGACCTGCGTGCTGCTGCTGCTCGAAGAGGGGTGAGCCTTGCGAGCAGCCCGGCGGCGCGCTGCCCCCGCGCCGCCAGCGGCCCGCACGCGCGAAGGCGCGCGCCCGCAGGTGCCCTTTGAGCAAAGCGGAAGCCTCAGCACCCAAGGACAAGGCCCCACAAGCCGGCCTTGCCATCAGGACATGCGCCGGATCACCAGATTGCGGATCTCGCTCATGTCCTCCATGGCAAAGCGCACGCCCTCGCGCCCGAGGCCTGAATCCTTGACCCCGCCATAGGGCATGTTGTCCACCCGGTAGCTCGGCACGTCGTTGATGACGATGCCGCCGACCTCGAGCCGGTCCCAGGCATCGAACATCTGGAAGAGGTCGCGGGTGAAGATCCCGGCCTGAAGCCCGAATTTGGAGTTGTTGACCTCTTCCAAGGCTTCGTCGAAGCGCTCGAAGCGCTGCAGGATCGCCAGCGGCCCGAAGGCTTCCTCGTTGCGCGCCTTGGCATCGGCAGGGACATTCTCGAGCAGCGTCGCCTCGAGCATGTTGTCGCGGCTGAGGCCCCCGCCGCACAGCAGCGTCGCGCCCGCCGCGATCGCCTCGTCGATCCAGCCCTTCAGGCGCCGCGCCTCGCCTTGCGAGATCATCGGGCCGATGAAGGTTGCCCGGTCCTTGGGATCGCCCGCCACCAGCGTCCTGGTTCTGGCGACCAGCATCGCCTTGAAGGCCTCGTAAACCTCGGCATGGATGAGGATGCGCTGCACCCCGATGCACGACTGGCCCGATTGGTAGAAGGCGCCGAAGATCACCCGTTCGAGCGCGTCGGCAAGATCGGCATCCCTGTCGATGATCACCGCGGCATTGCCGCCCAGTTCGAGCACCACCTTCTTCTTGCCAGCCTTGGCCTTCAGCTCCCAGCCGACGGCGGGCGAGCCGGTGAAGGAGAGGAGCTTCAAGCGCGCGTCCTCGGTGAACAGGTCGGCCCCGTCGCGGCTGGCTGGCAGGATCGAGAAGGCGCCTTCGGGCAGCACCGCGCATTCGGCCAGCACCTCGCCCATGATGAGCGCGCCGAGCGGCGTCTTGGAAGCCGGCTTCATCACGAAGGGGCAGCCCACCGCGATCGCGGGCGCGATCTTGTGCGCGGCCAGGTTCAAGGGGAAGTTGAAGGGGCTGATGAAGCTGCACGGGCCGATCGGCACGCGCTTCCACATCCCCTGATAGCCGCGCGCGCGCGGGGAGATGTCGAGCGGCTGCACCTCGCCATAATTGCGCACCGCCTCCTCGGCGGCGATGCGGAAGGTGTCGATGAGGCGGGTGACCTCGCCCTCGGCATCCTTGATCGGCTTGCCCGCCTCGACGCACAGCGCATGGGCAAGCTCGTCAAAGCGCGCGCGGAAACGGGCAACGCAGTGCATCAGCACGTCCTGCCGCTCGTAGGCGGCCAGCCGCGCCATCGGCTCGGCCGCGCGCACCGCCCCGGCGATCGCCTCCTCGATGATGTCGGGCGTCGCCAGCGCGGTGCGAAAGGCGATCGCGCCGGTATATTTGTCGGTGACGGCAAGATCGGTGTTGGGCTGCACCGGCCTGTTGTTGAGATAGAGCGGGTAGGTGTCTTTCAGTCTCATCGGGCATCCTTCCCCCTCGCGCCTGCGGGAGCGATCCGCGCGCTCACAGCTCCTTGCTCAGCCGCTTGATGTCGCGGTTGAGGATCTGGTCGTTCTCGCTGTAATCGACCGGGCAGTCGATGAGGTGCACCCCCGGTTCGGCAAGGCAGTGGCGCAACAGATCGGCAAGGTGCTCGGCGCTGGTCACGCGGTGCCCGATCGCGCCATAACTCTGGGCATATTGCACGAAATCGGGGTTGCCATAGGTGAGGCCGAAATCCTTGAAGCCCATGTTGGCCTGCTTCCAGCGGATCATGCCATAGGCATCATCGCGCAGGATGAGGATGGTGAGATTGAGGCCGAGGCGCACCGCGGTCTCCATCTCCTGGCTGTTCATCATGAACCCGCCATCGCCGCAGATCGCCATCACCTTGCGCGAAGGATAGAGCATCGCGCTCATCATCGCGCTCGGCAGGCCCGCCCCCATGGTGGCCAGCGCATTGTCGAGCAGCACGGTGTTGGGAAGATAGGCGGCATAGCCGCGCGCGAACCAGATCTTGTACACCCCGTTGTCAAGGCAGATGATCCCGTCTTCCGGCATGGCCGCGCGCACCTGCGCCACCAGGTGCGGGGGGAATATGGGAAAGCGGGCATCACCCGCCAGCGCCTCGGTGTGCGCCAGTTCGGCGGCGCGATATTCGAGCATCCGGCGGAAATCCCACTTGCCCTGGGGGACGATGTCCTCCTTGATCTGGTAGATCGCATTGGCGATGTCGCCGATCACCTCGATCTGGGGGAAATAGACCGGATCGACCTCGGCGGTGCGGGTCGAGACGTGGATCACCGTGGGCGGGCTGTCCGATCCCACCGCGCCCTCGCCATCATTGCGCATGAAGAAGGGCGGCTTTTCGATCACATCGTGGCCGATGTTGACGATGCAATCGGCATCCTCGATCGCGCGGTGGACGAAATCGCCCGCCGACAGCGCCGCGCAGCCCAAGAACAGCCGGTGGCGTTCATCGACCACGCCCTTGCCCATCTGGGTGGTGATGAAAGGGATCCCGGTCTTGTCGATGAACTGGCGCAGCATCCGCCCGCACATCTTGCGGTTGGCCCCGGCGCCGATCACCAGCAGCGGGCGCTGCGCGGCCTCGATCGCCAGCACCGCCTGGCGCACCGCCTTTTCCTCGGCCGAAGGGCGCCGGGCGAGGCTCGCGGCGATCGGGCGGCTGGCGGTGTGCTCCTCGGCGATGTCCTCGGGAAACTCGAGATGCACCGCCCCGGGCTTTTCCTCCTCGGCCAGGCGGATCGCCTCGCGCACCCGGCTGGGGATGTTGTCGGCGCTCGCCAGCTGGTGGGTGAACTTGGTGATCGGGGTCATCATCCCCACCACATCGAGGATCTGGAAGCGCCCCTGCTTCGATTTCTTGATCGGCTTTTGCCCGGTGATCATCAGCATCGGCATGCCGCCAAGCTGGGCATAGGCCGCGGCGGTGACGAAATTGGTTGCCCCCGGCCCCAGCGTGGCGATGCACACCCCGGTCTTGCCGGTGTGGCGGCCATAGGTCGCCGCCATGAACCCTGCGCCCTGTTCGTGGCGGGTGAGGATCAGCTTGATCTTGGTGGAATTGGAAAGGCTCTCGAGGAAATCGAGGTTTTCTTCCCCCGGCACCCCGAAGATATATTCCACCCCCTCGGCCTCGAGACACGCGATGAACAGGTCCGATGCCTTCTGCAACTTGCTCATGCCTTCCCCCCCTTGCCGGCCGAGCCTGAAGTTGCGGCCCGGCGCGCCCCCCCGGCGCTGCCCGGCCGCGCCCACGTGATGGCGCATCACGCGCGGCGAGTATTGCAGAAAAGCGCCAAGCTGCAAAACGCCGCGGCGAAAGGCCTACTCAATAGCCCTTGCGCGGGTCGAACAGCGGGGCGAGCGGCTCTCCGGCGAGATACTTGCCGAGATTGTCGAGGAAGCGCTCGGCCGAGCGGACGAACATCTTGTCCTGCGCCCGGCCGGAAAGGTGCATGGTGATGTGCGCGTTCTCGAGCGTCCAGAGCGGGTGATCGGCGGGCAGCGGCTCAGGCGTGGTGACATCGAGAAAGGCGCCGGCAATCGCCTTGGCTTCGAGGGCCTTGACGAGCGCCTCCTGATCGATGACGCTGCCCCGGGCGATGTTGACGATCACGCAGTCGCGCTTCATCGCCGCGAGTTCCTCGGCCCCGATCATGCCCTCGGTTTCTGGCGTTGCGGGCACGGCGAGGATCACCCAGTCGAATTCGCCAAGCCGCGCGCGCCATTCATCGGGGCCGAGCGTGCCCGGCCCGCCCGAACGGCGCACCACGCTCACCGCCACGTCGAAGGCCTCGAGCCGCGGCTTGATCAGCCGCCCGATCGCGCCATAGCCCAAGAGCAGCGCCTTCGATCCTGCCAGTTCGCGCTTGCCGGGCGAATCGGTCAGCCATTCGCGGGCGTCCTGCGCGCGCACCACCTCGCGATAGCCCTTGGCGATGGTGAGCATCCCCATGACCACATATTCGGCGATGGTAATGGCGTTGATCCCGGCGCCGTTGGTGACGGTGATGCCGCGCGCGATCAGCACCTCCATGGGCAGGAAATCGAGCCCGGCATAGATCGAATTGAGCCATTTGAGCCTTGTGGCCGCGCGCAGGGTTTCGGCCATGGCGGCCTGATCGTTCATGTCGAACCAGCCGATCTCGGCATCGGCCACCGCCGCGAGCGCTTCTTCCTTGGTCATGAACCAGCGCACCTCGAGGCCCTCCGGCAAGCGCGGCTCGAGCAGCGGACGGATGAGGCCGGAAATGGCCAGGATCGCCGGGCGCGTGGTCATGGCTTTGTCCCCTTCATCGCATCCCCCCTTGGGCCTCACCCCAATTTCCATTCCCAGCCCAGGGGATCGCCGTCCATCACCTCGACGCCTGCGGCGGCAAGCTCGGCGCGGATGGCATCGGCAGCGGCGAAATCCCTGGCGGCGCGGGCCTCGTTGCGGCGGGCGAGCGCGGCGGCGATCTCATCCTCGGTGACGGCGGCGTCCTTGGGGCGGATGCGCAAATCCGCGCGGGTGAGGGTGAGAAGATCAAGGCCGAGCACGCTGTCGATCTCGGCGATGGCCGCGCGCTTTGCAGCGGGATCGACCTTCTTCATCCCCAGCACCTCCTCGAGCGCGGTCAGGGCCACCGGGGTGTTGAGATCATCGCTGATCGCCTCGGCAAACCGTGCCATGGCCGGCGCGAGTTTGGGATGGGCGGCGCCCGCCTGCGGCGCCACATCGGCGAGCGGGGCGGCGGCCATCACCATGCGCTTGAGGCGCGTGAGCGCGGCGCCGAGACCCTCCCAGGAAAACTCGAGTTCCGAGCGATAATGCGCAGCAAGGCACATCAGCCGATAGGCAAGCGGGTGATAGCCCCGGTCGATCAGCAATTTGAGGCGCAGGAACTCGCCTGAGGACTTGCTCATCTTGCCCGCGCGTTCGACGAGGAAATTGTTGTGCATCCAGAACCTTGCGCCCGAATTCGTCGGCTCATCGAGGCCGTTGGTGCAGCAATGGGCCTGGTTCTGGGCGATCTCGTTGGGGTGGTGGATCTCGCGGTGGTCGATCCCGCCGGTGTGGATGTCGAAGGGAAAGCCCAGCACCGCCCCGCTCATCACGCTGCATTCGAGGTGCCAGCCCGGGGCGCCGCGGCCCCAGGGGCTGTCCCACTCCATCTGGCGTTTCTCGCCCGGCGGGGTCTTGCGCCAGATGGCAAAATCAGCCGGGTTGCGCTTGCCCGCCACCGGCTCGATCCGGCTTTCGCCCTCATTGGTCTGCGCCCGGGCAAGCCGGCCATAATCGGCCACGGTCGAAACGTCGAAATAAAGCCCGCTCTCAAGCTCGTAGCAGTGCTTGGCGGCAATGGTTTGCGCAAAGGCGATCATCTGCGGGACATAATCGGTCGCCACCGTCCAATACGAAGGCTCGCTCCGGCCCTCCTTCATCGGCCCGCGGATGTTGAGCGCGCGCACATCGGCCCAATAGGCCTGTTTGTAATGTTCGGCGATGTCCCAGATCGATTGGGCCTTCTCGGCCGCCATCTTCTCCATCTTGTCCTCACCCGCATCGGCATCATCGGTAAGGTGGCCGACATCGGTGATGTTGATCACATGGGTGAGGCGGTAGCCCTTCCAGCTCAGCGTGCGCCCCAGCACATCGGCAAAGACGTAAGCGCGCATGTTGCCGATGTGGGGGTAGTTATAGACCGTCGGCCCGCAGGTATAGACCCGCGCCTCGCCCGGGTGCACGGGCGCGAACACCTCCAGCCTGCGGGTGAGCGAGTTGTAGAGCGTGAGCGGCGCGTCGGTCATGGCGGGAGTGCGCCTTTGCTTGCGCCGGCGCGCCGCGTCAATCCCAGCCGAGGAAGCGCACCTGCTCTTCCAGCGGCACCCGTTCGCGTTCAAAATTGTTCACCGGGGCATCCGGATCGCGGTAGCCGATCGCCATGCCGCAGAAGAACATCGTGCTTTGCGGATCGAGGCCGAGGAACGCGCGGATCTGTTTGGCATAGAAGGCCATGAATTCCTGGAAGCACGAATCCAGCCCCTCCTCGCGCAGCAGGAGGGCGATGGTCTGGAGCCACATGCCGGTGTCCGACCATTGCGGCTCGAGCATGAAGCGCGGGAAATAGCACAGGAGCAGCACCGGCGCGTCGAAATTGGTGGCGTTGCGCGCCATCGCCGCCATGCGCCCGGCGGCATCGTCGCGGGCGATGCCGAGCGCTTCGAACATCCTCGCCGAAACCCCGCCGAGCCGGGCCTTGTATTGCTCGTGCGCGGCGGGCGCATCCCAGCTGTATTCGAGCTCGCCGAGCGGCTGGCCGGCGATCATCGCGCGCAGATCGGCCAGCGGCTGGCCGGTGAGGATGGTGGCCTGCCAGGGCTGGTAGTTGCAGCCCGAAGGCGCCCAGCGGGCCTTGTCCATCACCCGGTGGATCACCTCGTAGGGCACCGGCCTGTCAAGAAACTGGCGGACGGAACGGCGGGTGGTGACGGCTTCGGTAACGGTCATCAGTTCAGGCCCCTAAAAATACAAAGAATTCCCAATGTCAAACCTGCCAGCCCCCATTGTCGCAGAGCACGGTGGCTCAGGTCGAACCGCGGCGTGTAGGCTTCGAGTTCGCGGCGTTGCTCGAAAAACGCTTCCGGCGCCCCCGCATCGAGTTCGCGCAGGCGCGCATCACGGTTGCGACGCGATTCCTTCACCAGAGTGTCGGGCCGGACAATCGCTGCAAGCGATCCGACGGCGAGCATGACTCCAAGACTGAGGAACAGGCCGTCGCTCTCGCTCACCGCCCCTTTGCTCCCTTCTCATCCTCGAACAGCTCCGCCAGCTGCTCCATGATCGTGCCGCCCAATTGCTCCACGTCCATGATCGTCACCGCGCGGCGATAGTAGCGGGTGACATCGTGGCCGATGCCGATCGCCACCAATTCAACCGGCGAATGGCGCTCGATCCATGCGATCACGCTGCGCAGATGCGCCTCGAGATAGCCCGCGCTGTTCACCGACAGGGTTGAATCGTCCACCGGCGCGCCGTCCGAGATCACCATCAGGATGCGCCGCTCCTCGGGCCGGGCGAGCAGGCGGGCATGGGCCCACATCAGCGCCTCGCCGTCTATGTTCTCCTTCAGCAGCCCCTCGCGCATCATCAGCCCGAGATTGCGCCGCGCCCGGCGCCAGGGCTCGTCGGCCTGCTTGTAGATGATGTGGCGAAGATCATTGAGGCGCCCGGGGTTGGGCGGCTTGCCATCGGCGAGCCAGGCCTCGCGGCTCTGCCCGCCCTTCCACGCCCGGGTGGTAAAGCCGAGGATCTCGGTCTTGACCCCGCAGCGCTCGAGCGTGCGCGCCAGAATGTCGGCGCTGATCGCGGCGATGCTGATGGGCCGCCCGCGCATCGAGCCCGAATTGTCGATCAGCAGGGTGACGATGGTGTCCTTGAACTCCACGTCGCGCTCGACCTTGTAGGAAAGCGCGGTGCCGGGCGAGACGATCACCCGGGCGAGGCGCGCGGCATCGAGCACGCCTTCCTCCTGATCGAAATCCCAGCTGCGGCTTTGCTGCGCCATCAACCGGCGCTGCAGGCGGTTGGCAAGCCGCGTCACCACGCTCTGCAGGCCGGTGAGCTGGCTGTCGAGATAGGCGCGCAGGCGATCAAGCTCATCCGGATCGCACAAGTCGCTCGCCGCCACCTCCTCGTCGAAGCGGGTGGTGTAGGCGCGGTAGTCCAGCCCCGCCGGGATCTCGCCCTGCGGCCGGTTGGGGCGCAGCGGGGCCTTGGCGCCATCGCCATCCTCGCCCGGATCGCCCTCGGCCAGCTCGCTGGTCGCCTCGGCCTCGGCGCTCTGCTCGCCATCGCCCACGCCTTCGGCCATCTCGTCGGCCATCTCGGCGGCCTGGGGATCGCCGGCGCCCTCGCTCTCGTCCTCGCCCGCGCTCTCGTCGCTCGGCGCGTCCGCGTCATCGGGGGTGTCGTTCTCACCGGCATCGGGGGCATCGGCGGGCCGGGTCAGCTCAAGCTCGCGCAGCATGTCGAGCGCGAGCTGCTGGAAGGCCGCCTGATCGCCCATGCGCTCGGCCAGGCCGGCAAGATCGCCGCCGACCTTCTCCTCGAGATAATCGCGCACCAGCGCGATCCCGCCGCGCGCCTTTTCGGGCACGGCCTCGCCGGTCAGCGCCTCGCGCACCAGCAGCGCGAGCGCGGTCTGCAGCGGCACCTCGGCAGAGTTCTGCGCCCGCACGATCTTGTCGGAAGCGGTGCGCAGTTCGGTCGCAGCATCGAGATTGGCCTTGATCCCGCCGAAGCGGTTGGCCCCCAGCGCCTCGTAACGCACCTGCTCGATCGCGTCATAGCAGGCCCGTGCGATCGGCTCGGGCGGGGCGGCGCGGGCGTGGAGCGCGGGATCGTGGTGGCGCAGCTTGAGGGCAAAGCTGTCGGCAAAGCCGCGCGCCTCGCGCACCTGCTCTGCCGGCAGGTCACGCCCGGGCAGCGGCACGCGGAAGCGGTTGCCCGTGCTTCCCGGGGCATCGGCGCTCCAGGCGATCTCGACCTCGCCATCGCGCGCGATTGCGCGGCTCGCGCCGGTGAGCGCCTGCTTGAAGCGATCGAGCGGGGATTGTTCGGCCATGGGCTTGGGGCGCGCTAGAGGATGCTCTGGCCGGTCCTGGCCCAATCGGCAAGGAAGCCCTCGATCCCCTTGTCGGTGAGCACGTGGCGGAACAGCGCGTGGATCACCGCCGGCGGCGCGGTCATCACGTCGGCGCCGATCCGCGCGGCCTCGAGCACATGGTTGGTGTGGCGCACGCTTGCCACCAGGATCTCGGTGGCAAAGGCGTAATTGTCATAGATGAGGCGGATGTCGCGGATCAGCTCCATCCCGTCAAAGCCATTGTCATCGTGGCGCCCGACGAAGGGCGAGACGAAAGTCGCCCCGGCCTTGGCCGCCAGCAGCGCCTGGTTGGCCGAAAAGCACAGCGTGACATTGACCATGGTGCCATCGCCGGTGAGCGCCTTGCAGGTCTTGAGGCCATCGACGGTGAGCGGCACCTTGATGCAGACATTGTCGGCGATCTTGCGCAGCACCTCGGCCTCTTTCATCATCGTGGCGTGATCGAGCGCCACCACCTCGGCGCTCACCGGGCCATCGACGATGCGGCAGATCTCGGCGGTCACTTCCTTGAAATCGCGGCCCGACTTGGCGATCAGCGAGGGGTTGGTCGTCACCCCGTCGAGCAGCCCGGTGGCGGCAAGGTCACGGATCGCCTCGATCTCGGCAGTGTCGACGAAGAATTTCATGCAAGCTCTCTTTTCGGATTCCTGTGGCGGGCGCAGCGCGCGGCGGCTAAGCGCCGCGGCGTGACTCAGCCCGCCGCGCGATGCCTGCTCCTGCTTGCCGCCAGCTTTGCCGCTTGGCAACCATCCAAAGCGCGTGCCGCGGATGAGGATGTGCAGCTGTGGCTCTATGCGGTTGCCGTTACCGACCTCGACGATGATACCAGGCTGACCTTCGATGCCTCGGCGCGCTGGCGCGAACAGCGCCGCGGCGACGAACAGCAGACCATCCGCTTCAATCTCGAACAGACCATCGCCAAGGGCACCCGCATCGGCGGCGGCGTGGCGCTGTTCGATGCCGGCGGGCAGACCGAGATCCGCCCGCACCAGGAGATCACCTTCACCACCGGGCGCCTGGCGCTGCGCACCCGGTTGGAGGAGCGCTTCTTCGACGGCGCCGAGCGCATGGAACTGCGCTTGCGCCAGCGCGCGCGCTACACCCTGCCGCTGACCGAGAGGCTCGATGCGCGCTTCGATGCGGAATATTTCAACCTCCTCCAGACCCAGTCGCGCCGCCCCGGCCTTGCCCGCGATCAGTGGCGCGGGCGGGTGGAACTGGGCTGGCGGGCAAGCAAGGCGCTACGCCTCTCGCTCGCCTATCTCGGCATCTACACCCCCACCCCGGCGGGGCGCGACATCTACAACCACGTGCCGCAGGTGTGGGTGGAATACCGCTTCTGACCGCTAGAGCCGCCGGCCCACGCCGAACACGCCGATCAGCAACGGATCGCGGGTGGCCGCGGGGTCGGCGCGGATCGCGGCTTCCTCGCGGGCGATCGCAGCCCAGATCGCATCCTCGATGGCGCGGCCGAAGCGTTCGGCCATCCCCGCGACCTCGGGCCCGGCGAGCAGCGCGACCACATCACCGATCAGCGGATCGCGGCTGAGGCGGAGCGCCTCGCCCAGCTCGGGCAGCATCGCATCGATCAGCGCGCTGCCCATCTCGGCGCGCAGGTAAGCGCTCGCCGCATCGGGCCCGCCGCGGATGATGGCCAGCGCGTTCCGCACCCCGATCACCCGCACCGCATCGGCCACCACCGGGGCGGCGCGAGAGGAAGCATCGATGGCCAGATCGGCAAGCCGCGCCTCGAGCTGGGTGCGGATGCGCGCCGAGCCGAGGATGCGCGCCAGCACCTCGCCGCGCCCGCCCAGGAGCGCGGGCAGATCGAGCCGGGCGATCTGCTCGTCCCACAGCCCCCCCCGGCGCGGTCAGGCGGGCAAAGGCGTTTTCGCTCGCCACCAGCAGCAGGCGGCGCACCGCTTCCTCAAGGCTCAAGGGCGCAGCCGTGCTGGCGCAGCCGGGCAGCAGCGCCAGGCCCCCAAGCGCCGCGGCCCCGGCGATGAGCTGGCGGCGGGTGGACAGCGGCGCGCTGCCGGGCCGGGCGACGGGCAGGGCAATGGGCATGGTCATAAGTCGGGCATCCCTCCTTGCCTCACCGCTTTGCCCCGCCCCATATGGCGCCAGGATGAACCGCGTGCGCCTCCTTGTCCTCAATGCCGCGCTCGGCCCGCTCGATTATCGCCTGCCCGAGGGCATGGAGGCGCCGGCCGGCAGCGTGGTGGTGGCCCCGCTCGGGCCGCGCAAGGTGACGGGGATCGTATGGGACGAGGGCGCCCTGCCCGGCGATCCGGTGGCGCCGGAGCGGCTGCGCCCGATCCTCGAGGTGCTCGCCGTCCCCCCGCTCGCCGCGCCCCTGCGGCGCCTGATCGAATGGACCGCGGATTATTATTGCGCGCCCCTCGCCAGCGTCGCGCGCATGGCGCTGGCGAGCGGCGGCGCTTTGGCCGGGCCGCACCGCATCACCGAATACCGGCTCGCCGCCGCCCCGGCGCCCGCACGCCTCACGCCGAAGCGCAAGGCGGCGATGGAACGGCTGGCGGGCGCGCAGGGCAGCCTGCGCGAGCTTGCCGCCCTTGCCGGGGTGTCCGAGGGCGTGCTGCGCGGCATGATCAGCGCCGGGCTGATCGAGCCGGTCAGCGTCGCGATCGACCGGCCCTTCCCCCGGCTCGATCCCGATCACGCGCCGAGCGCGCTTTCGGCCGAGCAGGCCGCGGTCGCCGCGCGGCTCACCGCCGCGGTCAGGGCCGCGGACTTTGCCCCCTTCCTCCTCGATGGCGTCACGGGATCGGGCAAGACCGAGACCTATTTCGAACCCATCGCCGCCGCGCTCGCCATGGGCCGGCAGGTGCTGGTGCTGCTGCCCGAGATCGCGCTCACCGAAAACGTGCTCACCCGCTTTGCCGCGCGCTTCGGCGCCGTGCCGGTGCTGTGGCATTCCTCGCTGAAAGCGAGCCAGCGCCGCCGCGCCTGGCGCGCGATTGCCGATGGAGCCGCGCAGGTGATCGTCGGCGCGCGCTCGGCGCTGTTCCTGCCCTATGCCCGGCTCGGGCTGATCGTGGTGGACGAGGCCCACGAGGTCAGCTTCAAGCAGGATGACGGGGTGCGCTACAACGCCCGCGACGTGGCGGTGATGCGCGCCCAGTTCGAGCGCGTGCCGGTGATCCTCGCCAGCGCCACCCCGGCGCTCGAAAGCCTGCACATGGCCGCGATCGGGGTCTATCAGCGCTGCGAACTGCCGCGCCGCTTTGGCGGGGCGAGCCTGCCCCGCGTGCGCCTCATCGATCTCACCCGCGATCAGCCGGGCCGCCAGCGCTGGCTGGCTGGGCCGCTGGTCGAGGCCCTGGGCGCGCGGCTCGAACGCGGCGAACAGGCGCTGCTGTTCCTCAATCGCCGCGGCTATGCCCCGCTCACCCTGTGCCGCAATTGCGGGCACCGCTTCAAATGCCCGGCGTGCAGCGCCTGGCTGGTCGAGCACCGCCTCTCGGCCCGGCTGGCCTGCCACCATTGCGGCTTCGAGGCGCGCGTGCCCGGCGCCTGCCCCGAATGTGGCGAGGCCGATTGCCTGGTCGCCTGCGGCCCCGGGGTCGAGCGCATCGCCGAGGAGGTGCGCGGCCTGTTCCCCGAGGCGCGCCTGGCCATCGCCACCTCGGACACGCTCGGCAGCCCCGAGCGCGCCGCGCGGTTCATCGCCGAGGCCGAGAACAAGGCGATCGACATCATCATCGGCACCCAGCTGGTCACCAAGGGCTTCCACTTTCCCGAGCTGACGCTGGTCGGCGTCGTCGATGCGGACTTGGGCCTCGAGGGCGGGGATCTGCGCGCGGCCGAGCGCACCTATGCCCAGATCGCCCAGGTCGCCGGGCGCGCCGGGCGCGCGGCCAAGCCGGGCGAGGTGCTGATCCAGACCCGCCACCCGGACGCGCCGGTGATCGCGGCGCTGGCGAGCGGGGATCGCGATGCCTTCTACGCCGCCGAGACCGAGGACCGCCGCGCCGCGGGCGCCCCGCCCTTCGGACGCTGGGCGGCGATCATCCTCTCATCGGAAGACGAGAAGGAGGCGCGCGAGGCCGCCGCGCGCCTCGGCGAGGTGCGCCCGCAGCTGGGCGATATCGCCATACTCGGCCCCGCCCCGGCGCCGCTGGCGCTGCTGCGCGGGCGCTATCGCTTCCGCTTCCTCGTCAACGCCCGCCGCAGCGCCCCGCTGCAAGAGGTGCTGCGCGCCTGGATCGGCGCGGTAAACTTCGCCCCCGGGGTGCGGGTGGGGATCGATATCGATCCCTACAGCTTCGTCTGACCCCGCCTGAAACCGCGCCCGGCCCCCAAGCGTATCGCCGCCATGCCCAGCCCCATTCTTGTCCCCATCCTCGGCGACCAGCTTTCGCATGGTCTGCCGAGCCTCGAGGGCCTCAGCCCCGCCGATGCCCGCATCCTGATGATGGAGGTGTGGGACGAGGCGACCTATGTGAAGCACCACAAGCAGAAGCTCGTGCTGATCTTCTCGGCCATGCGCCACTTTGCCCAAGAATTGCGCACGAAGGGCTTTGCGGTCGATTACGTCACGCTCGAGGATCCCGATAACAGCGGCAGCCTCACCGGCGAGGTTGCCCGCGCCGTCGAACGCCATGCCCCGCGGGAAATCCGTGTCACCGAAAGCGGCGAGTGGCGCGTGGAACAGGCGCTGCACGAGTGGCAGGGCCGCTTTGCCTGCCCCGTCACCATCCTGCCCGACACCCGCTTCATCGCCAGGCGCGCCGAGTTTGCCCGCTTTGCCGAAGGGCGCCGGCACCTCACCATGGAGCATTTCTACCGCGCCATGCGGCGCAAGACCGGCCTGCTGATGGAGGGCGCGCGCCCCGTGGGCGGGCAGTGGAACTATGATGCCGAAAACCGCGCGCCGCCGCGCGCGGGCCTCAAGCCCCCGCCCGCCCCCAAATTCGCCCCCGATGCCATCACCCGCGAGGTGATCGGCCTCGTGGCCAGGCGCTTTGCCGATCATTTCGGCGAGCTTGAACCCTTCGCCTGGCCGGTGACGCGCGCGCAAGCGCTCGCGGCCGCCGAGGCCTTCTTCACCGAGCGCCTTGCCCTGTTCGGCCCCTATCAGGACGCGATGATCGCAGGCGAGGACGACCTTTATCATTCGCTGCTCTCGACCAGCCTCAATATCGGGCTGCTCGATCCGCTCGAGCTGTGCCGCCGGGCCGAGGCTGCCTATTTCGCGGGCACGGCTCCGCTCAATTCCGTAGAGGGCTTCATCCGCCAGATCATCGGCTGGCGCGAATATGTGCGCGGCTTCTACTGGCACCTGATGCCGGGCCTGGCCGAGGCCAATGAACTCAATGCCCACCGCCCCCTGCCCGAATTCTTCTGGACGGGCGAGACGGCGATGCGCTGCCTTGCCGATTGCCTGCGCACCACCCGCGAAGATGCCCATGCCCACCACATCCAGCGGCTGATGGTGCTCGGCAATTTCTGCCTCATCGCCGGGATCAGCCCGCAGGCAGTGGCCGACTGGTATCTGGCCGTCTATGCCGATGCCTTCGAATGGGTGGAGCTGCCCAATGTCGCAGGCATGGTGCTCTATGCCGATGGCGGGCGCCTTGCGACCAAGCCCTATGCGGCCAGCGGCAATTACATCAACAAGATGAGCAATTACTGCTCTGCCTGCCGCTACAAGGTGGCGCAGAAGACCGGCCCGGATGCCTGCCCCTTCAACGCGCTCTACTGGCATTTCATGGCGCGCAACCGTGCACGGCTTGAAAGCAACCACCGCATCGGACGGATCTATGCCACCTGGGACCGGATGGGCGAAGGCAAGCAGGCGGAATATCTGGAAACGGCCGAGAAATTTCTCGACTCGCTCGTGTCGGCGCGCAAAGGCTGGGCCAGAAACGCCTGAAGCAATGGACGAGGGAGAGAGCCGTGCTCACCATCCACCACCTGCGCCTGTCGCAATCCGAACGCATCGTCTGGCTCGCCGAGGAGCTGGGGCTGGACTACGAAGTGAAGCTCTACACCCGCCGCGCGGACAACCGCCTTGCGCCCGATGACTACAAGGCGTTGCACCCGATGGGGATTGCCCCCGTCATCACCGATGGCGATCTGGTGCTGGGCGAAAGCGGGGCGATCATCGACTATATCGTGGCCAGATATGCCCCCGATACGCCGCTCGTGCCGCGCAGCGACCACCCCGATTTTGCCGATCACCTGTTCTTCTATCACTGGGCCAATGCCACCTTCATGACCAATGGCATGATGGCGCTGGTGGCGCAGGCGCTGGGCGCGCGCGAGCTGCCCCCCTTCGTCGCCGAGCGGATGGCCAAGGGCTGGCAGATCGTCGAGGAGCGGCTCGGCAAGGCTGCCTATTTCGGCGGCAGCCAGCTCACCACGGCGGACATCATGATGGGCTTCCAGCTCACCACCGCGCGGGCAATGAGCGGGATGAGCATCGACCACCTGCCCAACCTCAAGGCCTACCTCAAGCGCATCGGGGAGCGCCCCGCCTACCAGCGCGCCATGGCCAGGTGCGAGCCCGGCATGCCGCCCAAGCTCGACTAGGCGCGCACCGCCACCCCTTCGCGCCGCAGCAGTTCGGCCTTGATCTTGCGTCCCCAGGCATAGCCGCCGAGCGTGCCATCGGCGGCGATCACCCGGTGGCAGGGAGTGAGCACCGCGACCGGGTTGGCGGCATTGGCCCCGCCCACCGCGCGCGCCGCGCCGGGCTGGCCGAGCGCGGCGGCAAGCTGGCCATAGCTGCGCGTCTCTCCGCAAGGGATGCGGCGCAGTTCCTGCCACACCCGCTGCTGGAAGGCGGTGCCCGCGACATCGAGCGGGATCGCGGCGCTGTGCGGCCCGGGTTGCTCGACCGCCGCCAGCACTTCGGCGAACAGCGCTTCGAACTCCGCGCCCGCTGCGACCAGCTCGGCCTTGGGGAACCTTGCCCGCAACTCCGCCTCGCCCGCGCCAAAGGCCAGGCAGCACACCCCCTTGTCGGTCGCGGCGACCAGCATCTGCCCGAGCGAGGTCGCCAGCACCGCCCAGTGCATGCGCTTGCCCGCGCCGCCGCGGCGCCAATCGCTCGGGCTCATCCCCTCCCTCCCCTTCCTTTCGGCATAGAAGTGATCGGGCTTGGCATAGCCTGCCGCGGCAATCGCTTCGCCCACGCTTTGCCCCGCGATCAACGCCGCTTCGGCGCGGCTTTGCCGCAGTGCCCGCGCATAGGCGGCGGGCGAAAGCCCGGTGCTGCGGGTGAAGATGCGTTGAAAATGCGTCGCACTATAACCTGTGAGCCGCGCCAGCTCGGCAAGGCTCATGCGCCCCTGCGCCGCGATCGCCGCGATCGCCGCGCGCACGCAGGCTTCGGCAGCGCTCTGGCGATCGGGCGCGCAGCGCTTGCACGGCCGCAGCCCCGCCGCTGCGGCCGCGGCGGGGGTGGCGTAGAAGCGCACGTTGCGGCGATGCGGCAGGCGCGCCGGGCACGAGGGGCGGCAATAGATCCCGGTCGAATGGACGCCGGTGACAAAGGCCCCGTCGAACCGCCGGTCCCTGGCCCTGACCGCCTGCCAGCGCGCCTCGTCATCCATGTTCGTAAAATGTTCCACGTGAAACATTGTGCCAGCTTGCGCGCCGCGGCGCACCCCCCGGCCTTGCGTTCAATCTCGCGCGCGGCGAAATTGCCGCTATAAGCAGCGCCATGCTGCCGCTGCTGCGCGCCCTTGCGGCGCTCCTTGTCTGCCTTGTCTGCCTTGCCGTGCCCGCCGCGGCCGATCCGGGCGATCTTGCCGCGGCGGCGCGCGGGGTGGTGCGGGTGGTGATCATCGGCGAGGAGGGCGGCGCGCCCGCGCCGGTGAGCCACGGCACCGGCTTTGCCGTCAGCCCCACCCGGATCGTCACCAATGCCCATGTGGTGCGCGAGGCGGTGCAGGATGACACGCTGCGCATCGGCATCGTCCCGCCCGAGGGCGCCGGCGGGGCCTTTGCCCGGGTGGTGGCGGTGAGCCCGCGCAACGATCTTGCCCTGCTCGAGATCACCGGGGGCAGGCTCGCCCTGCCGCCGCTGGCGCTTGCCGGCGGGGCCGGGGCGGCGGGCAGAGGCGCGGGCGGCGCCGGCCTCGCGGAAGTTGCGGCGGTGGGCTATCCGATGACCGTCGATCTTGCCCAGGGCCTTGATATATCTGACATATTCCGCGCCCAGCCGCCTGTGACCTCGCGCGGCTTCGTCTCCGGCGAGCGGCCCGCGCGGCAGTTCGACACGATCCTCCACACCGCCCCCATCGCCCGCGGCAATTCGGGCGGGCCGCTGCTCGATCCCTGCGGCAGGGTGGTCGGGGTCAATTCCTTCAGCACCGATTCGGGCAATGGCGATGGCGAGTTCTACTTTGCCGTCTCGCTGCGCGAGCTGGTGCCCTTCCTCAAGGCCAACGGGGTCGAGCCGGTGACGAACGCCCTGCCCTGCCGCTCGCTCGACGAGCTTGATGCGGCCGAGCGCCAGCGGCTCGAGGCCGAGCAGGCCGCCGCCCGTGCCCGCCTGGCCGAGCGGGCCGAGCGGCAGCGCGCGCTGCGCGAGAAGGCGCAGCTTGCCGCGCAGATGGAGGTGCTCGCCGCGCGCGAGAACCGCATGGCCTTGGCGCTCGTGGCGCTGCTCATCGGCCTCGGCGCGGCAGCCGCAGCGCTGCGCTGGCGCGGCGCAGCCGAGGGGGACGCGGCGGGCGCCAGGCGGCGCGCCGCGATCGCCGCCACCCTGGCGGGCCTTGCCGTCATCGCCGCGGCGGTGCTGTGGCTCACCCGCCCGGGCCTTGCCGCGATCGAGGACAAGGTTGCCGCCGCGCTGGCCGAGGCGGAGGCCGCGCCCGCCCCCGCCCCCAGCGCCAGCGCCGCCGCCGAGGGCGCGCTCATCTGCACCCTCGTGCCCGAGCGCAGCCGGGTGACGAGCGCGCGCACCGATGATGTCGCCTTTGAATGGTCGGCCGATGGCTGCGTCAACGGGCGCACCCAATATGGGCTTGGCCCCGGCGGCGCCTGGCAGCGGGTGTTCGCCGCGCGCGAGGATGCGGCGGTGGCGGTCAACACCTTCGACCCGGCCACCCGCACCCTGCGCACCGACCGCTATCTCCTGGGCCAGGAGGCGCTCGAACAGGCGCGCGCCGCCCGCGCCGCCTATACCCCGCCGGCCTGCGGGGTGAGCGACGGGGCGCGCACCTTGGGCGAACAGCAATCGGCGCTGATCGCGCTGCTGCCTGAGCGCCCCAACGAAAGGCTGGTCTATTCCTGCGCGCCACGCGGCTGAGCACACGTTCACCCGGGGTTCAGCCGCGCGAAGGACGATATTGATTTGTGATGCTTTCCCAAGCCCTCTGGACGCGCGCGAGGCGCCTCTGGCCGGTTCTGGCCGCGGCGCTTCTGGCCGCTCCCGGCGCAGCCCAGGATCATGCCGGCGCGGTGCCCGAGCCCGCCGGGGAAAGCCCCGCCGCGAGCGGCCCGCAAGACATCGTCGTGCCCGGCAGCCGCGTGATTGCCCCCCGCGCTATCACCACCGATTTGCGCCGGCTGACCGTCCGCGAGAAGTTCACCGCGCGTCCGGCGCGCTTCTTCGATCCGCTCTGCCCGGTGGTCGTCGGGCTCGATCCGCCGCTGGCCGACAGCATCGCCGCGCGCATCCGCGCCAATGGCAAGGTCGCCAAGCTGCCCCCGGCCAAGCCCGATTGCCGCGCCAATGCCATCGTCATCGTGCTCGATGAGCCCGCCAAGACTTTCGAGCAATTGCGCAAGAAGCGCCCCGCGCTGCTGGGCACCCATGAGTTTCGTGACCGCCCGCTCGGCACCATCCGCGCCGAACTGGCTGCCGGGCAGCCCGCGGTCTCGTGGAGCCAGCTGACCCAGCGCCCCACCAATGGGGTGCTGCTCGGCAATCTCGATGGCAACGAGCTGCGCACCAATTCCATCCCCCGGCTGCGCCCCACGGTGATGATGCAGAAGGACACCGCGGTGGTGCTGTTCGACCGGCGCCAGCTGGTCGATGTCGAGGTGGGTCAGCTGGCCGATTTCGCCACGCTCCACCTGCTCGGCGGGCCGCGCTCGGGGGCCCACCTCGAGGGCATCGGCGTGCCGACGCTGATGACCCTGTTCCGCGACGGGCCCAAGGCCGCGCCCGATGGCCTCACCGAGTTCGACCGCGCCTATCTCGCCGCGCTCCATTCGCTCGATGGTGAGGCGCTGGGCAAGCCGCTGGCGGCCAAGGTTCTCGCGTTCTACGAGGAGGAATGCGCGCTTGAGGGTGGCACCTGCGAGGTCACCGGGCCTGCCCCCTGACGTCCCCGGCGCCGGGCGGGGCGCACCGACCCCAGGCTTTTTCTCGCAGCTGCAACAAAATTCCCGGCGCTTTCTTGCACTCTTGCAGAGCCGGTGCTAGGCGCGCGCCAGCCTTGCCGGGGGCCAGCCTTCCCGCGGGCCACACATCGCACCCCTTGTTGCCTTTTCACGATCCGAGAGGATGAAGCGCGCGTGGATATTTCCGCCGGAATCAAGGCCAGCCTCGAAGGGCGCTATGCCGCGGCCCTGTTCGATCTTGCCAGCGAAAGCGGCGTGGTCGGGCCGGTCGAAAGCGATCTTGATGCCCTCGCCAAGGCGCTTGGCGAATCGGCCGAGCTTACCGGGCTGATCGCCAATCCCGAGCTGTCGCGCGCCGCGCAGGGCAAGGCGATCGCCGCGGTGGCCGAGGCCATGGGCCTTGCCCCGCTGGTCGGCAAGTTCCTCGGCGTGCTCGCCGCCAACCGCCGCCTTGCCAAGCTGCCCGGCATCATCAGCGCCTTCAAGGCGATTGCCGCGGCCCAGCGCGGCGAGATCGCCGCCACCGTCACCAGCGCCCACCCCTTGAGCGCGGAGCAGCTCGCTGCGCTCAAGGCCAAGCTCACCCAGCGTGAGGGGCGCACCGTCATGCTCACCGCCAAGGTCGATCCCGAGCTTCTCGGCGGCCTTGTCGTCACCATCGGATCGCAGCGCATCGACGGCTCGATCCGCACCCGCCTCAACGCGCTCGCTCAGGCAATGCGGGCGTGAGCCGAACCCCCGTGCACAGAACCCACGTGCCCCCAACCCACGTGCCCATGCAGGCCTAAAGGAAGAAACATGGAAATCCGCGCCGCAGAAATCTCGAAGGTCATCAAGGAGCAGATCGCCAATTTCGGCACCGAGGCCGAGGTCAGCGAAACCGGCACCGTGCTGAGCGTGGGTGACGGGATCGCCCGCATCCACGGGCTTGACAAGGTGCAGGCCGGCGAGATGGTGGAATTCGCCAACGGGGTGCAGGGCATGGCCCTCAACCTCGAGGCCGACAATGTCGGCGTGGTGATCTTCGGCTCGGACGCCGAGATCAAGGAAGGCGATGTGGTCAAGCGCTCGGGCACGATCGTTGACGTGCCGGTGGGCAAGGGCCTGCTCGGCCGCGTCGTCGATGCGCTCGGCAACCCGATCGACGGCAAGGGCCCGATCGAGGCGAGCGAGCGCCGCCGGGTCGAAGTCAAGGCCCCGGGCATCATCCCGCGCGAATCCGTGTCCGAGCCGGTGCAGACGGGCCTCAAGGCGATCGACGCGCTGGTGCCGATCGGTCGCGGCCAGCGCGAGCTCATCATCGGTGACCGTCAGACCGGCAAGACCGCGGTGGCGATCGACACCTTCATCAACCAGAAGGAAGTCAACGCCTCGGGCGACGAGTCGAAGAAGCTCTACTGCATCTACGTCGCGGTCGGGCAGAAGCGTTCGACCGTGGCGCAGATCGTCAAGCAGCTCGAGGAAAACGGCGCGATGGAATATTCGATCGTCGTGGCCGCCACCGCCTCCGAGCCGGCGCCGCTGCAGTATCTTGCGCCCTACACCGGCTGCGCCATGGGTGAGTTCTTCCGCGACAACGGGATGCACGCGGTGATCGTCTATGACGACCTGTCGAAGCAGGCCGTGGCCTATCGCCAGATGAGCCTGCTGCTGCGCCGCCCGCCGGGCCGCGAGGCTTACCCCGGCGACGTGTTCTATCTCCACAGCCGCCTGCTCGAGCGCGCCGCCAAGATGAACAAGGAAAACGGCCACGGCTCGCTCACCGCGCTGCCGGTGATCGAGACCCAGGCGGGCGACGTGTCGGCCTATATTCCCACCAACGTGATCTCGATCACCGATGGGCAGATCTTCCTTGAAACCGGGCTGTTCTACCAGGGCATCCGCCCGGCGATCAACGTCGGCCTGTCGGTGTCGCGCGTGGGCGGTGCGGCCCAGACCAAGGCGATGAAGAAGGTCTCGGGCTCGATGAAGCTCGACCTTGCCCAGTATCGCGAGATGGCCGCCTTCGCCCAGTTCGGCTCTGACCTCGATGCGGCCACGCAAAAGCTCCTCAATCGCGGCGCGCGCCTCACCGAGCTTCTGAAGCAGAAGCAGTTTGCGCCGATGCCGTTTGAAGAGCAGGTGGTCTCGATCTATGCCGGCACCAACGGTTTCCTCGATCCGATCCCGGTGAACCGGGTGAGCGAATACGAGGCGCAGATGCTCGATTACATGCGCCGCGAACATGCCGAGGTGCTCGCCGAGATCCGCACCAGCAAGAAGTTCGAGGGCGAGACCGAGGCCAGGACCAGGGCCGCGCTCGAAGCCTTCGCCAAGCAGTTCGCCTGAGGGAGCAGGCCCGGTGCCCTCGCTCAAGGAACTCAAAGGCCGGATCAACTCGGTCAAGTCGACCCAGAAGATCACCAAGGCCAAGCAGATGGTCTCGGCGGCCAAGCTGCGCCGTGCCCAGGCCGCGGCCGAGGCGGCGCGCCCCTATGCCGCGCGGCTGGCCGCGGTGATGGCGAGCCTTGCGGGCAAGGTGGCTGGCGACAGCGCGCCCCGGCTGCTGGCCGGCACCGGCGCGGACCAGCGCCACCTGCTGGTGGTGGTCAACACCGACAAGGGCCTGTGCGGCGGGCTCAATTCCAACCTCGTCAAGGCCGCCAAGGCCAAGGCGCAGGAATTGCAGGCCGCCGGCAAGCAGGTCGCCTTCTTCCTCGTCGGCAAGAAGGGCCGCGCCCCGCTCAGCCGCGAATTTCCCGGCCTCATCACCGGTGGCTTTGATACCAGCACGGTCAAGACCCCGGGCTTTGCCGAGGCCGAGGCGATCGCGAATGAGCTCATCAGCCTGTTCGAGGCGGGCCGCTTCGATGTCGCCCACCTCGTCTTTCCCGTGTTCAAGTCGGCCCTCGCCCAGGAGCCGACCGTCACCCAGCTGATCCCCGTCCCCGCCCCGGCCGAGGCCGGCAAGGGCGATGCCGTGGTCGAATACGAGCCGGGCGAGGAGGAAATCCTAGCCGAACTGCTGCCGCGCTATGTGCGCACCCGGCTGTTCGGCGCGCTGCTCGAGCGCGAGGCCTCCGAACAGGGCGCCTCGATGACCGCGATGGACAATGCCACGCGCAACGCGGGCGAGCTGATCAACAAGCTCACCATCCAGTACAACCGCAGCCGCCAGGCCGCGATCACCACCGAACTCATCGAAATCATTGCTGGCGCCGAGGCGCTGTAATCTAGGCTCAAGGAACGAAAGATGGCCACCGCCCCCGCTCTCAACCAGACCACCAACGGCACGATCTCGCAGGTCATCGGCGCCGTCGTTGACGTGCAGTTCGAAGGCGAGCTGCCGCCGATCCTCACCGCGCTCGAAACCAAGAACGGCGACAAGACGCTGGTGCTCGAAGTCGCCCAGCACCTCGGCGAGAACACCGTGCGCACCATCGCCATGGACGCGACCGAAGGCCTCGTGCGCGGGCAGGAAGTGATCAACACGGGCGCGCAGATCTCGGTGCCGGTCGGCCCCAAGGTGCTGGGCCGCATCATGAACGTGGTGGGCGAGCCGATCGACGAGCGCGGCCCCATCGGTGCCGAGCAGACCGCGCCGATCCACGCCGAGGCCCCGGCCTTCGTCGATCAATCGACCGAGGCCAGCATCCTCGTCACCGGCATCAAGGTGATCGACCTGCTCGCGCCTTACGCCAAGGGCGGCAAGATCGGCCTGTTCGGCGGCGCGGGCGTGGGCAAGACCGTGCTCATCCAGGAGCTCATCAACAACATCGCCAAGGGCCACGGCGGCGTCTCGGTCTTCGCCGGCGTGGGTGAGCGCACCCGCGAGGGCAACGACCTCTACCACGAATTCCTCGACGCCGGCGTCATCGCCAAGGATGCCGATGGCAATGCCATCTCGGAAGGCTCGAAGGTGGCGCTGGTGTTCGGCCAGATGAACGAGCCGCCGGGCGCGCGTGCGCGCGTGGCGCTTTCGGGCCTGACCATGGCCGAATATTTCCGCGACGTCGAAGGCCAGGACGTGCTGTTCTTCGTCGACAACATCTTCCGCTTCACCCAGGCGGGTTCGGAAGTGTCGGCGCTGCTCGGGCGCATCCCTTCGGCGGTGGGCTATCAGCCGACGCTCGCCACCGACATGGGCAAGCTGCAGGAGCGCATCACCTCGACCACCAAGGGCTCGATCACCTCGGTCCAGGCGATTTACGTGCCCGCGGACGACCTTACCGACCCGGCCCCGGCGACCAGCTTCGCCCACCTCGATGCCACCACCACCTTGAGCCGCTCGATCGCCGAGCTTGGCATCTATCCGGCGGTGGACCCGCTCGATTCGACCAGCCGCGTGCTCGAGCCGCGGGTGGTGGGCGAGGAGCACTATGAAACCGCCCGCCGCGTCCAGGCGATCCTGCAGAAGTACAAGAGCCTGCAGGACATCATCGCCATTCTCGGCATGGATGAGCTGTCCGAGGAGGACAAGCTCACCGTCGCCCGCGCGCGCAAGATCCAGAAGTTCCTGAGCCAGCCCTTCCACGTCGCGGAAGTCTTCACCGGCATTCCGGGCGTGTTCGTGCAGCTTGAAGACACGGTCAAGAGCTTCAAGGCGCTGGTCGATGGCGAATATGACCACCTGCCCGAACAGGCCTTCTACATGGTCGGCGGGATCGACCAGGCGGTCGAGAAGGCCAAGAAGCTGGCCGAAGAGGCGTAAGCGGCGATGGCGCTCCACTTCGAACTCGTCACCCCGGCACGGCTGGTGCGCTCGGAGGATGTCCACATGGTGGTCGTCCCCGGCACCGAGGGCGAATTCGGCGTGCTCGAGGGCCATGCGCCCTTCATGAGCACGATCCGCGACGGCGCGGTGCAGGTCTATGCCAAGGAAGGCGCGGCACCCGAGGTGATCGAAGTGCGCGGCGGCTTTGCCGAGGTGAGCGAAGCAGGCCTCACCATCCTTGCCGAGCACGTCGAGGGCTGAGCCCCGCGACCGATCGACGAATGACCAACGAGGGCGGGCCGCTGGCTCGCCCTTTGTGCTTGGGCCCCTTTCCAAGCGCGCGCGCGGCGGGCACAAGGGCGGCCTGCCAATCCCGACGGAGAGGACGCTTGAAACTTGTCTCCACTTTTGCACTGGCGCTTGCCATGAGCCTTTCTGCCACACCCGCCGCTGCCGAAGACCCCGCCACCCCCGGCGTTCCCGGCCCCGAGCAGGACCCTTACATCTTCCTCGAACAGGCCCGCAGCCCCGAAGCGCTCGAATGGGTCGCCAAGGAAAACGAGCGCACCCTTGCGGTGCTCGCCAAGGATCCGCGCTATGAGCAGCTCGCGGCCGAGGCTCTGGCGATCTTCGATGCCGAAGACCGCATCCCCTTCGTCTCCTTCCGCCCCGATGGCCTCTATAATTTCTGGCAGGACAAGGCCAACCCGCGCGGGGTGCTGCGCCGCACCAGCCTCGAAAGCTATCGCAGCGCCAATCCGCAATGGGAGATCGTGCTCGATATCGACGCGCTCGCCAGGGCCGAGGGGCGCGACTGGGTCTATCAGGGCTCGACCTGCCTGCCGCCCAGGCTCACGCGCTGCATGATCGCGCTTTCGGATGGCGGCGAGGATGCCACGATCCTGCGCGAATTCGACACCACCGCCAGGCAATTCGTCGCAGGCGGCTTCGTGCTCGATAGCAAGAGCCAGGGCGGGGTGCAGTGGATCGACGAGGACACCCTGCTGGTCGGCCGTTCCTTTGGCGAAGGCACGCTCACCGAAAGCGCCTATCCCTTCACCAGCCGGGTGTGGAAGCGCGGCACGCGGATCGCGGATGCGCCCGAAATCTTCCGCGGCGCGCCCAGCGATGTCTGGGCCGGGGCCAGCCTGCTGCGCGATGCCAAGGGCACGATCCACGCCCGCACCGCCTTTCGCGGCATCAGCTTTCACGAGAGCCTCCATTTCGTCGAGAAGGACGGGGCCTGGCTCCAGCTCGACATTCCCACCAAGGCCGCGCCCTATGGCATCGTCGATGGGCACCTGTTGTTTTCCACCGATGTCGATTGGCAGGTCGATGGCCAGACCTTCCCGGCCGACAGCCTGATCGCGGTCGATCTCGAGGAATGGAAGGCCGATCCCAACGGCGCGCGCAAGACCCTCGTCTGGGCGCCGGGGGCGCGCCAGACCAAGCAGGGCGGCGCGATCACCGCCAATGGCCTTTACGTGGCGCTGCTCGACAATGTCGTGGGCCGGGTGCTGCGCTTCAATTTCGAGAATGGCGCGTGGGTCAGCCGCCCGGTGCCTCTGCCCGACAACGCCACCATCGGGATCGCCGCCGCCTCGGACGAGACCGACGAGGTGATGTTCACGGTCAGCGATTTTCTCAATCCCACCACGCTCTACTATTCCGATGGCAGCGCCGATCCGCAGGTGATCAAGACCAGCCCGGCCTATTTCGACCCCACGGGCATGAGCGTCGAACAGCACCAGGCCAAGAGCAAGGACGGCACGCTGATCCCCTACTTCATCGTCAAGCCCAAGGGCATGGCGCAGGACGGCACCACGCCGACGCTGCTCACCGGCTATGGCGGGTTCCAGGTGCCGCGCCTGCCCGCCTATCTCGGCACCACCGGCAAGCTGTGGCTGGAAAAGGGCGGCGCCTATGTGCTCGCCAACCTGCGCGGCGGGGGCGAGTTCGGCCCCGCCTGGCACCAGAGCGCGATCCGCGAGCACAAGCAGCGCACCTGGGATGATTTCATCGCCGTGGCCGAGGATCTGGTGAAGCGCGGCTTCACCCGGCCCGAACGCCTCGGCATCATCGGCGGCTCGCAGGGCGGCCTGCTGGTGGGCACCGCCTTCACCCAGCGGCCCGACCTCTTCGGCGCAGCGATCGTGCAGATCCCGCTGTTCGACATGCTGCGCTATCACCTGATCGGGCGCGGGGCCTCGTGGATCGGAGAATATGGCGATCCGCGCATTCCCGAGGAGCGCGCCTGGATCAAGGCCTATTCGCCCTATCAGAAGATCGTTCCCGGCGTGCGCTACCCGGCGCCCTTCCTCTGGGCCTCGACCGCCGATGACCGCACCCACCCTGCCCATGCGCGCAAGGCCGCCGCGCGGCTGAAGGCACAGGGCCACCCCTATCTCTATTTCGAGGACACCACCGGGGGCCATTCGGGCGGGGTGGACAATGCCCAGCGCGCCAAGCTCCAGGCGCTGCAATTCGTCTATCTGATGCAGCGGCTGATGGATCCACCGCCGGCGAAATAGGGGCCTTGCGCAAGCGCCCCGCCCGCCGCGGTGGGGTGCGCGTGGCTGCCCCATCGGGGCCAGGTGTAAACCTGCCCGACACCCGTGCCTCGGCTCATCGCAGGTGCGGCACGGAGTGAGTGCTCAACCCGAGCTTAACCCTGTCCGGCAGGGCCTCGTTAAGCCTTTGGCCCAATCCTCGAAAGCTGTCGGGGGCGACATGCGACGAGGAGCACCAGCAATGGCCTACCCGAAGGACATCTCGATCGCCGAGGCGATCAAGCGCTACCGCCACCTGCCCAAGAGCCACCGGGTCCACTGGTCCAAGGCGCGCAAGGACGAAGTGGTACGCGCCGTGCACGACGGGCTGATCAGCTTTCACGAGGCCCGGGCGCGCTATCTGCTCAGCCGCGATGAATTTGCCGCCTGGGAGGCCGATTACATCGCCACCGGCGGCGGCGAAGCGCAGGGGCGGCTGGCGGAGGCCTGAGCCCAACGTGCGCGCCCTAGCGCGTGGGCGCATCGAAATCAGCGGGCTTGCTTGCGATCCAGGCGATGAAGCGCGCCATCGGCGGATGGCTGCGGATCGCCTCGGGATCGTTGCCGATGCGCGCCAGTTCGCTGTTGGTGAAATTGGCGTGGATGGTCTTGTGGCAGATCGGGTGAACCGGCACCTTGATCTTGCCCTTCTTCGACTTGGGCACGGGGTGATGCCACTGCACGATCCGCCCCAGCGGGCGGGCGCAGAGCCAGCAGACCAGCGGCGCCAGCGCCCGCGCCTCCTGCGCGCCCTCGGCTGGCGCGCTCACCCCTTCTTCTCCGCCGCCTTTTTCTTCTTCATGGTGTCATGGAAGCGATCGGCCCAGCCGGGCTTGACCAGCTGCTCGGCGCGCACCATGCGCAGCTCGCCCGGCGCCACGTCGCGGCTCACCGTGCTGCCCGCCGCCACGATCGCATCGGCCCCGATCGTCACCGGCGCCACCAGCGCCGAATTGGAGCCGATGAAGGCGCGCTCGCCGATCACCGTGCGATATTTGAAATAGCCATCGTAATTGCAGGTGATCGTGCCCGCGCCGATATTGGCCTTGGCCCCGATCGTGGCATCGCCGAGATAGGTGAGGTGGCTGGCCTTGGCCCCGGGGTGGAGCACGGCGTTCTTGACCTCGACGAAATTGCCGATGAAGCTGCCTTCCTCGAGCACCGTGCCCGGGCGCAGCCGGGCAAAGGGGCCGACCTTGACCCCGCGTTCAAGCCGCGCGCCCTCGATATGGCAATGGGCGCGGATCAGCACCCCATCGCCCACCACCACGCCGGGGCCGAAGAACACGTTGGGCTCGATCGTGACATCGCGCCCCAGCACCGTGTCATGGGCGAAGAACACCGTCTCGGGCGCGATCAGGGTGGCGCCCTCGTCCATCGCCCGCCGGCGCCGCGCCGCCTGCCAGCGGCCTTCCGCCGCGGCGAGTTCTGCGCGCGAATTGATCCCCGCCACCTCGTCCGCGCTCGCGGCGATGATCACCGCGCAGGGCCGGCCATCGGCAATCGCGATGTTGACGATATCGGGCAGGTAATATTCGCCCTGGGCATTGGCATTGCCGACCCGCCCGAGAAGCGCAAACAGATCGCCCGCGCGCGCCGCCAGCAGGCCCGAATTGCACAGGCGGCAGGCGCGCTCGCCCGCGTCGGCATCCTTGTATTCGACCATGCGCACGATGCGCCCGTCATCATCGGCGATGATGCGGCCATAGTGGCCCGGGTCTTCCGGCTCGAAGCCCAGCACCACCGCAGCGGGCGCATCGGGCCCATGCAGGCGCTCGAGCATGGCGCGCATGGTGTCCGGCCGAACGAAGGGCACATCGCCATAAAGCACCAGCACATCGCCGGCAAAATCGGCAAGCGCGCCCTCGGCCTGCTGCACCGCGTGGCCGGTGCCAAGCTGGGGCTCCTGCACACAGATCGCCGCGCGCGTCCCCACCGCCGCCTCGATCTGTTCGCGCCCGGCGCCCACCACCACGGCCAGGCGCTCGGGGCCCAGCGCAGCGACGCTCTCGAGCAGGTGCGCGAGCATCGGCCGCCCGGCGATCGGGTGGAGCACCTTGTGGAGCGCGCTGTTCATGCGGGTGCCCTTGCCCGCGGCAAGGATGATCGCGGCGAAAGGATGGGTGGCTGTGGTGGTCATGCGGCTCTCTCTAGGCAAAGCCGCGCCTGCCAGCAAATGCTTGCGGTTTTGTGATCGCTGCGCCACGGCCTCGGGGCCATGAACGCCATCCCCTTCGATGCCATCGGCTTTGACCTTGACGGCACCCTCATCGACAGCTTCCGCGATCTCGGCGCGGCGGTGAACCATGCCCTGCGGCTTGGCGGCTTTGCCGAGGTGTCGGTGGAAAGCAGCAAGGACCTCATCGGCGGCGGGGCCAAGATCATGCTCGCCCGCGCGGTGGAGGCACAAGGCGGCCTGCCCGAGGCCGAGTTCCGGGCGCTCTACAAGGCGATGCTCGCCTATTACGAGGATCATTGCGCGGTCCACACCGCGCCCTATCCGGGGGTGCGCGAGACCCTCGCAGAGCTGGCCGCGCGCGGCGTCCGCCTCGGGGTGGTCACCAACAAGTTTGCAGGCTTTGCCCGGCGCATCCTCACCGCGCTTGACCTTGCCGGCTTCTTCGAGACCGTGATTGGGGGCGACAGCCTCGGCCGAGGGCCGGACGGGCAGTTCCTCGCCAAGCCCCACCCCGCCCCGATCCATGCCGCCTGCGCGGGGCTGGGGGGCGGTCGCTTCGTCTTCGTGGGCGATTCGAGCTATGACGTGCGCGCCGCAAAGGCCGCGAGCGTGGCGGTGGTGGCGGTGAGCTATGGCTATGGCGATGGGCCGCCGCAGGAGCTGGGCGCCGATGCGGTGATCGATTCGTTTCCGGCGCTCATCCCCGCGCTCGAAGGGCTTAGCCCCACCGCCTGACCTTACGGCATCGGCCCTGTGTCAGTATGGCGGTTGCAAGCGGCTCATGAAAGTGCCACGCAGCGCCGCGCAACAGCATTGACGCGCGCGTAAAGCGCGCGCCGCACAGCCACAGACAGGAGAACAGCCATGACCATCAGCTTCAAGGACAAGGTCGCGATCGTCACCGGTGCGGGCGGGGGGCTGGGCAAGGCCTATGCGCTCGAACTCGCGCGCCGCGGCGCCAAGGTCGTTGTCAACGATCTGGGCGGCGCGCGCGATGGCACCGGCACCTCCGATGCCGCCGCGCAGGTCGTCACCGAGATCGAGGCGATGGGCGGTGAGGCCATGGCCAATGGCGCATCGGTCACCGAGTTCGAGCTGATGGAAAAGATGGTCGCCGATGCCAAGCAGAGGTGGGGCGGCGTCCACATCCTCATCAACAATGCCGGGGTGCTGCGCGACAAGACCTTCGCCAAGATGGATCCGGCAGATTTCGAATTCGTGCTCAAGGTGCATCTCACCGGCTCGGCCTTTGCCACCAAGGCCTGCTGGGAAACCTTCCGCGAGCAGGGCTATGGCCGGGTGCTGATGACCGCTTCCTCGACCGGGCTGTTCGGCAATTTCGGCCAGGCCAATTACGGCGCGGCCAAGCTCGGGCTTGCGGGCCTGACCAAGACCCTCGCGCTCGAAGGGGCGAAATACAACGTGCGGGTGAACACCCTCTCGCCGGTGGCGGGCACGCGCATGACCGAGGACCTCTTCCCCGAGGAAGCCTTCAAGCTCTTCGCGCCTGAAAACGTGGTGCCCGCCGCGCTGTTCCTCGTCTCCGAGGATGCGCCCACCAACGCCATCGTCGGCGCCGGGGCGGGCGGCTTCCACTCGGCCTGGACGGTGATGAACGAGGCGGTGTGGCTGCCCGAAGAAGAACGCACGGTCGAAGGCTTCGCCGCGCATTGGGACAAGATCAGCGCCTTTACCAACCTCATCGCCCCGCAATCGGGCTCCGAGCAATCGGCCAATATCCTGAAGGCGATGCAGAAGGTGACCGGCACCGGCCCCTCGAGCGCGCGGGGCTGAACAAACCCACTCCAGGCCCTTGCAAAAGACAAACCCCGCGTCACACTGGCGCGGGGTTTTCCATGGGGGGTGCGCGCATGTCCGCTGACTTGCCCAAGTATCACGAATTCATGCTGCCGACCCTGCGGGCGCTTGACAAGCTCGGCGGATCGGGATCGGTTGACGAGATCGAGGATGCGATCATCGCCGAAACTGGCCTTACCGACGCGCAACTTCAGCTAACCTATCCGACCAGCGGCGCCGCCATCGCTTCGGATCGCATGTCATGGGCGCGCAGCTACCTCAAGCACGGCGGCTTCATCGAGAGCGCTGGGCGCGGCATCTGGCTGCTGACCGATCTGGGCCGCGAAGCACTCGGTTGGCCTGCGACGCAAATCCGCGAACGCTGCAATGCCGAACTCAAGGCCAAGCAGGCGCTCAAGGCCACAACCCAAGCAGAGGCCGAACCTGGCGTCGATGGTGATGCCCAAGAGGCCGAAGGCGCCAAGGATTGGAATGATATTCTGCTCGCGCAGCTCAAGGCCATGGAGCCGGCTGCCTTTGAGCGTCTGGCGCAGCGCATCCTGCGTGAAAGCGGCTTCGTCAAGGTCGAGGTTACCGGCAAATCGGGCGATGGCGGGATCGACGGCACCGGCGTCCTCAGGATGAACCTCATATCCTTCCAGGTGCTGTTCCAGTGCAAGCGCTATGCCGGTTCAGTGGGCGCCAGCGTGGTGCGCGATTTTCGCGGGGCGATGCAGGGCCGGGCCGACAAGGGCCTGATCATCACCACCGGCACCTTCACCCCCGATGCGCGCAAGGAGGCCACGCGCGACGGCGCGCCTGCGATTGATCTTATCGATGGCGATGCCCTGTGCGAGCTGCTCAAGTCCTTGCGGCTGGGGGTGGCGGTGAAGGAAGTCCGCAGCGAGGAAATCACCATCGATCCGGCGTTCTTCGAGAAGATCTGAGCTACTCCTCCACCACCTTCAGCAGCCGCCGCTCCACCGGCGCGAGCACGTTCGCAAGGTCATGCCCGCGCTTCAGGACCTGGCCGTGCTCGCCATAGAGCGTCCACATGCCCTGCTTGGCCCTGAGCGCGGGGCGCTTTTCGAGGCGCGCTTGGGGCCTTTCCGCGCTGCGGCGGAAGGCGGCGAAGGTGGCGGCGTGGCGGGTGAAATCCATCGCGTAGTCGCGCCACTCGCCGGCGGCGACCATGCGGCCATAAAGATCGAGGATCCGCATCAGCTCGGCCCGTTCAAACCCGACCTGATCGGCGCCCCGGCGGGGAAAGGTCACCACCTGGCAGGTGGCATCGGGGCCGTGGGCAGCGCGCGTCAATCCTCGGTCCCGCTCTTGCGGCGCCGGGCCACGCCCACCGGCGCTTCGCGCTCGGCCAGAGCCGCGCGCAGCGCCGCCAGTTCCTCGCGCAGCGCGGCGACCTCGGCCTCGAGCTTCTCGACGCAATCGCGCCGCGGTCGGCCCTGTTCATCGCAGGGCGGATCGTCGCAGGGCGTGCCATAGGGAATGAACTCCCTGAGCCACTCCTCGGCCGGCACCAGGGTGGAGCGGGCCTTGATCCCGATCATCGTCGCGCCCGCGGGCACATCATCGGTCACCACTGCATTGGCCCCCACCCGGGCGCGCTCCCCCACCACGATCGGGCCGATGATCTGCGCGCCCGAACCGATGATGACATTGTCGCGGATGGTGGGATGGCGCTTGCCGCCCTTGCCATTGGCAGGGTTGGTGCCGCCCAGCGTGACGCATTGGTAGATCGTCACATTATCACCGATCTCCGCCGTCTCCCCGATCACGGTAAAGCCATGGTCGATGAAGAAGTTCTTCCCGATGGTCGCGCCGGGGTGGATGTCGATCGCGGTCAAGAGGCGCGAAATGTGGTTGACCAGCCGCGCAAGGAAATAGAGCCGCGCCTCGAACAGCCAGTGGGCGATGCGGTGAAACCCGAGCGCCCAGACGCCCGGATAGAGCAGGATTTCCCAGCGCGAGCGCGGCGCCGGATCGCGGGCGCGCACCGAGTCCAGATAATTGATCAGCCGCTCGAACATCGCCCTCTCATTCCCATCAAAACGCGCCCGATGCAATCGCGGTTGCGCGTCAAAGCAGGCGCTGCTGTTCGGGGCCGTGCAGGGCTTCGAGCGCGGCGCGCCAGACAGACATGGTGGCGGGGCTCTGCCGTTCAAGGGAGATGCGATCGATCGCCGCGACCAGCGCCTCGATCGCGGCAAAGCTGCGGGTGGTGCGCGGCACCAGATATTCCGCCGCGCCCTCGGGCAGGGAAAGCCCGCGCGCCTCGGCATGGGCGCGGATGAGATCGGCGGCCATGGCATCATCGAGCGGGCCGATGGCAAGCTGGAGCGAGCCGCCGAGCCGCGAGGCGAGATCGGGCAGGCCGATGCGCCAGCCCCCGGCCTCGGGATCGGCATTGGCGATCACCAGCAGCGATGCGCCCGCGCGGCTGCCGCCCTGCTGCACCGCGTTCCAGCGGTGGAACAGCGCCGGCTCCTCGATCCTTTCGGCATCGTCGATCACCTCGAGCCGCTCGGGCCCGTGCCGCGCCAGCGCCCAGCGCCCGAGCAGGCTCTTGCCCGAGCGCGGCGGGCCGGTGAGCACCGCGACACGGAAGGGCCAGCTCTCGGGCTTCTCGAGCGCGGCCACCACGGCCGCATTGGCCGCACCCGTCACGATCCGCTGCACCCCTGCCGGGGCGCGGGGGGCAAGCGGCAGGGCGATCTGGCTGGGGCCATGATCGGGCATTACCGGCCTTGATCCCCTAGCGGCTGATGGCGAGCGCGTTGGCCCCACGCCGCACCGCAAAGCCGCGCGCCTCGAGCGCTGCGGCAAGCTCCTCGAGCGTGCCGGCAAAGGCGACGCTCATCACCGAGGTGCCGCCGATCGCGGTGCTGGTGACGCTGGCGGAGCGCACCCCGGCCGCGGCGCGCACCCCGCCGAGCGCCGCATCGAAGGCGGCGGCATCGGGGGTGGCAAACTGCACGGTGAAGCTGCGCACCGCCACCTCGCCCGGCTCGATCCCGGTGACCGGCTGGGCCTCGATCCGCGGCGCTGCCGCTGCCGCTGCCGCCGCCGCGGCCTCGGCCGCGCGGCGCGCCTCGGCAGCACGGCCAATCTCGATCAACCGCTGGATCGCCGGGTCGATCTCGCCCATCATGCCGAGCCGCAGGCTAGGATCGGGCGTGAGCTTGCCCGCGGCGAGCGCGGCGGTGAAGATCGCATCCATGCGCTCGACCGCCTGGGCGAGCATCGCCGGCAATTGCTCCGGGCTCTCGGCGGTGAGGGTGAAGCTTTCGAGCAGGCGATCATCCGGACCATAGCGCGCGGTGAAGGTGCCGCGCACCGGCCCGCCGGGGAACTGGTGATCGAGCCGGGCAAAGGCCATGAGCACATCGGTGGCGCCATATTGATCGAGCATGGTGCGCCACCAGGCGCGGCTGCGGCGCGTGGTCTGGCCGAAATTGACCAACAGCGAATCGCCCCCGGCCCCCGAGAGGCGGACATAGTCGATCCGGCTGGTGCCGGGGTTGAACTCGGCCCAGGCGCGCTGCCAGGGATTGCGCTGCTCAAAGGTGATATAGGCGCCCGCGCTTTCCATCACCGGGATGAGCAGCAGCGGGGCTGAGCGCGAGGCCTGCGCCGGCCCGCCGAGATAGGCCGAGGCGCGCTGGCGATCGAAGATCACCCCGAGCGTGGCGATATAGCGCCGCGGCCCCAACTGTTCGCGCTCGATCACGATCGCCGAGACCAGCCCGTCAAGCTGGCTGTCCGACAGCTTGGGCCCGCCGAGCTTGGCCCAGGCCTGGCGCTGGGCCTCGCGCCAGCCGTTGCTGCGCGCCTCCTCGGCGCTCTTGCCATGGACATCGACGCGCAGCCCCTTGACCTCGATATCCGCGCTCGCCGCGGTGGGGGCTATGCCGCGCTCGCCCGCAACCTGGGCGTAGAGGCCATAGGCGCCGCCCACAAGGCCCAGCGCCAGTGCCGCTGCGCCAGCGGCGCGTCGCAGCGCTGGTGGCAGTGCCATGCGGGGAACGGGGGGAGACAGCGGCGCGCTCATGGGGAAAATCGCCCCCCCTTTGCCCAATGGCGAGTGGAATTCCAAGCGCGAACCGCTAAAGCACCGGGCATGACTGCGGGGACAGACGCCACCGACCGGCCCGAGGATGGCCGCTACACCTATGCCAGGGCCGGGGTTTCGATCGCGGCGGGCAATGCGCTGGTCAAGGCGATCGCCCCGCTCGCCCGCGCCACCGCGCGCCCCGGGGCCACGAGCGAGTTGGGCGGCTTTGGCGGCTTCTTCGATCCCCGCGCCGCCGGCTACAAGGATCCGCTGCTGGTTGCGGCCAATGACGGGGTGGGCACCAAGCTCAAGCTCGCCATCGAACATGACCGGCACGACACCGTGGGCATTGATCTTGTTGCCATGTGCGTCAACGATCTCATCGTCCAGGGCGCCGAGCCCTTGTTCTTCCTCGACTATTTCGCCACCGGAAAGCTCGACAACGCCGTTGCCGAAAGGGTCATCGCCGGGATTGCCGAGGGCTGCCGGATCGCCGGCTGCGCGCTCATCGGCGGCGAGACCGCGGAAATGCCGGGGATGTATGCGCCGGGCGATTATGATCTTGCCGGCTTTTGCGTCGGCGCGGTCGAGCGCGGCGAGGAGCTTACGGGCGACAAGGTGGCGCCGGGCGATGTGCTGCTCGGCCTTGCTTCCTCGGGCGTCCATTCCAACGGCTATTCGCTGGTGCGGCGCCTCGCGGCAGACAAGGGCTGGAAGCTCAATCGCCCCGCCCTGTTCGATCAGGAGCGCCTGCTGATCGATGCGCTCATCGCCCCCACCCGCATCTATGTGGCAAGCCTGCTGCCGCTGATCCGCGCCGGGCTGATCCACGGCCTTGCCCATATCACCGGGGGCGGGCTGCTCGAGAATGTCCCGCGCATCCTGCCCGCGGGCGCCCATGCCCGGATCGATGCCGATCTGTGGCCCCAGCCGCGGCTGATGGCCTTCCTCCAGGCGCAAGGGAACATCGAGCCGGAGGAGATGGCGCGCACCTTCAATTGCGGCATCGGCATGGTGCTGGCCGTGAGCGAGGCGAAGGTGGACGAGGTCACCGCGCGGCTCGCAGCGGCGGGGGAGAGCGTGTGGCGCATCGGCGCGATTGAGGCGGGCGCAAAGGGCTGCACCGTGCGCGGATCGATCGAGACCTGGGCGGCCAGGAGCGATTGGAGCGCGACCCATCTTGGCTGAAAGGGCGCGCATCGCCGTGTTCATTTCCGGCGCGGGCACCAACATGGCCGCGCTCCTCTATGCCAGCCGGATGCCGGAATGCCCCTACGAGCTGGTGCTGGTGGCGAGCAACGATCCCGCCGCGCCGGGCCTTGCCCTGGCCGAGGCCGAGGGGATCGCCACCTTTGCCCTGCCCCACAGGGGCATGACGCGCGAGGCCCATGATGCGGCGATGGAGGCCGCCGCGAGAGAGGCGGGCGCCGAATATATCGCGCTGGCTGGCTATATGCGCATCCTTTCGGGCGGGTTCGTGGCGCGCTGGGCCGGGCGGATGCTCAACATCCACCCCTCGCTCCTGCCCAGATACAAGGGGCTTGATACCCACGCACGCGCCATTGCCGCGGGAGAGAGCCACGGCGGGGCGAGCGTCCATCTGGTGACTGCCGAACTCGATGCCGGCGAGGTGCTGGCGCAGATCGCCGTGCCGATTGTGTCGGGCGAGAGCGCACAGAGCCTTGCCGCGCGGGTCAAGCTGGCCGAACATCAGCTCTATCCCCGCGCGCTCGCCGATTACGTCAGCCGCTGGCGCAACCCTGCCTGGCTGCTGGCGCAGGTGCGCAGCCTCGCGCTGGCCCTGCCCGAAACCAGCGAGCAGGAAAGTTTCGGCGCTGCCGGTTTTCGCGTCGGCGCGGGCAAGGCGGGCAAGTATTTCGCCTATTTCGCCGATCGCCACCATGGGCACCAGGGCATTGCTCTCCTGGTCAAGACCAGCGGGCCGGACGAGCTTGCCGCGCTCGTCGAAGACCGGCCCGAGGCCTATTTCCGCCCGGCCTTCTACGGGGCGAGCGGGTGGGTGGGGATCGTGCTCGATCGGCGCGATCTTGATTGGGAGGATATTGCCGCCTGGCTCCAGCGCAGCTGGCGCAGCGTGGCCCCCAAGCGCCTCACCCGGCTGATGGATGTGGCGGAGCAGTTCTGATGGCGCCGCCGCGCGATCACCTGCTCGCGCGCAGCCCGCTGGCAGAAAGGGCGAGCGCGTTCCTCGGGCGGGCGTGGGCGCGCGGCTGGCTGCCTGCGCCCGACCTCGATCCGGATGCCCTCTGGGCGCTTGCCGCCAGGCCCCATGGTGCGCGCGCCGAGGCGGCCGAGCATGGCGGGCGCAGCGCGGAAGACGTTGCCGATTTCCGCGCGCGGCTCGAGCACCTGTGCGCCGCGCTTCAGGCCGAGGCCGACTTGAACCCCCTCGGCCGGGCGATGGCCTGGGGGCAGCTTTCGCGGGTGGTGAGGAACCGCCTTGCCCTTGGCGCGCTGTGGCAGGAGCGGCCCCACCTCATCGAAACCCCGCTCGCGGCGCCGATCATTGTCGTTGGCCATATGCGCTCGGGCACCACCCGCATCCAGCAGTTGCTCGCCGCCGATCCGGCACATGCGCACACCCGCTATTGCGATGCCTATCATCCGGTGCCCGCGCCGCTGGGCTTGAACCGCGTCAAGGCCGCGCTGGAACTGGCGCTGCTGGGCCTGCTCAACCCCTGGATGCAGACCATCCACCCGATGGCGCCCGCTGCGGTCGAGGAAGAGCTGGCGTGGCTCTCGGCCGCGCTCCACCATTCGATCTATGAGAGCCAGTGGCACATCCCGGCCTATTCGGCCTGGAGCGAGGCGCGCGATGCCGCCCCGATCTACCGCGAATTTGTCCGCATCCTCAAGACCGATGCCGCCACCCGCGGGCTGGCCGAGCGCCCCCGGGTGCTCAAGGTGCCGGCCTTCGCCGAGGATTTATCGACGCTGCTCGCCCTGTTCCCCGATGCCCGGCTGGTGATTGCCGAGCGCGACCATGCGGCGGTGCTGCGCAGCGCGGTGAGCCTCGCGGCCAACCAGATGGCGCTGCAATCCGATTCCTGCGATCTGGCCAGCATCGAAGCGCGCTGGCGGCACAAGATCGCACTGCGCGAAGCACGCATGGCCGCGGCGCTCGCGGGCTGGCAGGGGCCGGTGGCGCGCGCCTGCTTCGATGCCCTCAATGCGGATTGGCAGGCCGCGATGAGCGCGATCTATGCCGATCTCGGCCTCGCGCTCACGCCCGCGGCGCTCGCCGCGATGCGCAAGGTGATGGCCGCCAGCGCGGATGGCCACCACCACGCCCACGCCGCGCAATTGGCCCGCTTTGCCGGCGCCTGACAGCAAAAGGGCCGCCCCTGAAGGACGGCCCCTTGCCTTTCGGACTATCGGAAAGCCTTAGCCGACGATTTCCTCGGGCGTGAAGAAGAAGGCGATCTCGATCGCGGCGTTCTCATCCGAATCCGAACCGTGGACGGTGTTCTCGCCGATCGAGAGGGCATATTCGCGGCGGATGGTGCCCGGCGCGGCCTCGGCCGGGTTGGTCGCGCCCATCACCGCGCGGTTGCGGGCCACGGCATCCTCGCCTTCGAGCACCTGCACCACCACCGGCTCGCTCGTCATGAATTCGACGAGTTCACCGAAGAAGGGGCGCTCCTTGTGCACGGCATAGAAGCCCTCGGCCTGTTCGCGGGTCATGCGGATGCGCTTGGAAGCGACGACGCGCAGGCCCGCCTCTTCCAGCATCTTGGTGACCGCGCCGGTGAGGTTGCGGCGGGTGGCATCGGGCTTGATGATCGAGAAGGTGCGGGTGACCGCCATCGACGTGCTCCTGTGAACCTTGGTTGTGTGGGGGGATGGTTTGGCGCGCCCCCTAGATGCTGCGCTGCAAAATGGCAAGCGCGCGCGTGGGAAGCGCAATGCGCGCCCGCCAAGCGCCCCAACGGGCGCGCGTGAGGCTGAGGCTCAGCCGCCCTTCCTGGTGCCGAAGATGATCTGCCCGGTGGTCTTCTCGCCATTGGTGGCGGTGACCGAAAGCGTGGTGTCATCTTCCTTGCGCTGGGCGCCGAGCATGGTGGTGCCGTTGGTGGTCAGCTCGAGCTCGATGGCAAAGCCCGCGGCCTTGGCCTCGTCGCGGTAATGCGCGATCACCTTTTCGGCCGGGGCGGCGGCCTCGAAGCTCACCAGCGTGCCCTTGCCATCGGGCTGATCGACCACGGTGTTGGTGACAACCTTCGATCCCGGAAAGAGGCTGAAGCCTTTGGGCAGGCTCACCGGCACGTCCGCGCCCGATCGCAAGGTGGCCTCGCCGTCCTTGCTGGTGATCGTCATGCGGGTCTCGCCGCTCTCCTTGTCGATGGTGTATTCGCCCTTGTCGCCCTCGGGCGTGGTGAATTCCCCGCGCTTTTCCGAACCGCAGCCTGCAAGGCCAAGCGCCAGCGCCGCGCCTGCCACAACCAAGAGTGCCTGCCGCATCGCTCCCCCCTTCTCCCGTGTGCGCGCCAGCATCCCCGATTGGCCAGCGCCGCGCAAGGCCCTAACGCTTCTTCACCCAGCGCCCTTCTTCCTGCGCGTAATAGGCCCGCTCGACCTCAGCGCGCCCGTCCTGCGCTGCCCAGGCCGCGCGCGCAGCGGGGGCAAGCGCGGGGGGAAAGAGCAGGAACACGCGGGCAAAGCCGGGGCATTCGCGGTATTGCCCATCGGCCAGCACCACGTGGCTTGCCCCATTGGCCGCCACTGCTTCGCCCGAAAGCAGGATCGGCTGGTGCTCTTCCCCCGGCTCCCCGGCCTCGCCATGGGCAAGGAAGCTCTCCGGCCCGGCCTGCCACAGGCTTTGCGAGATCGCCGCGCGCGCTTGAGGATCGGCCGCGACCACCAGCAGCCTTTCGCCCTCGCCCAGCACCCGCCGGGCGATGAGGGCGACGACCTTCTCGAGAGGATCGGCGGTGACCTGCCAGAAATCGAGCTTCTGTTTCATCCCGTTCACCCGCTTGGCTGCTTGAGAAGGGAATGAAAGAGGGATGAGGTCATGGCGCCTTCCTAGCCCTGCGGCAGCGTTCGGAACAATATTTCACATTGTCCCAATCGCGCGCCCACTTCTTGCGCCAGGTGAAGGGCAGGCCGCAGGCAAGGCAGGTCTTGGTCGGCAGATCGGCCTTGTGGCGCATTTTCGGCATGCGCGCCTATCGCCTTGCTGCCCGAGGCCCGGGGCGCGGCCTAGGCTTCGAGCACATCGCGCACGAAGCGGTCGATCAGCCGCACGCCATAGCCGGTGGCGCCCTTGTCCCAGGTGTGGCCGGGCTTGCTCGCCCAGACCATCCCGGCAATGTCAAGATGGGCCCAGGGGGTGCCTTCCCTGATGAAGCGCTGAAGGAACTGCGCCGCGGTGATCGATCCGGCCTCGCGCGGGCCGATGTTCTTCATGTCGGCGACCGGCGAATCGATGAGCTTGTCGTAATTGGGGCCAAGCGGCATGCGCCACAGCCGCTCACCGCTGGCCTCGCCCGCGGCGGCCAGCTGCGCGGCGAGCGTGTCGTCATTGGCGAACATCCCGCCATATTCATGGCCGAGGCTGATGATCATCGCTCCGGTGAGCGTGGCCAGATCGACGATGCGCGCCGGATCAAACTGCTCCTGCGCCCAGTGCAGCGCATCGCACAGCACCAGCCGCCCTTCGGCATCGGTGTTGAGCACCTCGACCGTCTGCCCGCTCATGGTGGTGACGATATCGCCCGGGCGCTGGGCCTTGCCGTCGGGCATGTTTTCGACCAGGCCCATCACCCCGATGACATTGGCCCTGGCCTTGCGGAGCGCGAGCGCCAGCATCGCGCCCGCAACCGCCCCGGCCCCGCCCATGTCCCACTTCATGTCCTCCATCCCCGGGCCGGGCTTCAGGGAAATCCCGCCGGTGTCGAAGGTGACACCCTTGCCGACGAAGACGCTGGGCTTCTCGCCCTCCCTGCCGCCGTTCCAGCGGATCGCCAGCAGCTTCGATTCGCGCGCCGAGCCTTGCCCGACGCCGAGCAGCGCGCCCATGCCGAGCGCCTGCATCTCGGCTTCGCCGAGCACGGTGAGCTCCACGCCGGTGCCGGCGAAGGCCTCCTCGCAGGCGGCCACGAAGGTGGCCGGATAGAGCCGGTTGGCCGGCTCGGTGACGAGCTGGCGGGTGAACGCGACGCCGCGCGCCAGCGCCGCCTCGCGCGCCCAGGCCTCATCCGTGCCCGCCGGAGCGCCGATCACGTGCACCCGCTCGAGCGAGGGGCGCTGCTCGGGCTTCAATCGGGTGCGATAGGCATCGTGGCGCCAGGCGCGCAGGCGCAGGCCCAGCAGCACCGCCGCGGCTTCCTCCGCAGCAAGGCCCGCCGCGCCAAGATCAAGCACCATCGCGCTCTCGCCCGCGGTCAGATACTTGGCCGCCAGCGCCGCCCCGGCGCTTTCGCAATTGCGGCGGCGCTCGGCCGCGCCCGCCTCGCCCGCACCGGCCAGCGCCACGCGCCGCACGCTCCCGCCCATGGTGGCAAAGCCCTCGAACAGCTGCCCAGCCTTGCCGCTGAAGCGCGAGGCCGCCGCGCCCTCGATCAGGGCCTGATCGAGCCCGTCAAGCGCCGCCCCCTGGTTGACCACCCGCGCCTGCAGGCGAACATCGCTGGGTGGGCTCGCAACAAGATCGATCTTCATGGATACTCCCGAGGCATGGTGATGTGGCCGCGCTGGGGCGCTGCCGCAAGGCGCCGCCGCTCTGCGGCAGGCTGCGGGCAGCCGGCGCAATGGCGATTGCGATTAGGGCCGCGCGGTGCAATAGGCAAGGCCATGTCGGGAGGCCCGTTTTACGGATTGCGCCGCGCTGCGTGCCCCAACCCCAGCCTCCCGGCGCGGGGCGGCCTGGCGCGCGCGGCGCTGGCGCTGGCGCTTACCGCCAGCCCGGCCGCGCTGGCGGCACAGGATGCGGCACAGCAGGCGCAGACGCCGTCGGCCACGACGCCCGAACCTGCCTCGCCATCCGCATCCGGCCGGCAGATCGATTTCGAGGCGCGCGAGCTCAGCTACAATTCCGAGACCGACACCATCACCGCCCGCGGCGCGGTGGTGCTGCGCTCGGAAGACCGCTCGGTGCGCGCCGACGAGGTCTCGTGGGACCGCCGCAGCGGCCGGATCCTCGCCACCGGCAACATCCGCCTGGTGGACGAGGCCGGCAACCAGCTCTTCACCGAAAGCCTCGAACTCAGCGAAACCTTCGAGACCGGGGCGATGAGCGAGCTTCTGCTGGCGCTGCGTGCCGGGGGGCGGCTGGCCGCCCGCGCGGCCGAGCGCGGCGAGGATGGCCTCGCGGTGCTCACCGATGCCGCCTACACCGCCTGCGCGGTGGTCGATGCGGCAGGCTGCGCGCAGGAGCCGAGCTGGCGCATCACCGCCGACAAGGTCATCTACGACCAGCAGTCGAGCCGGGTGCGGTTTGTGGGCGCGGTGCTCGAGCTGTTCGGGGCGCGGCTTCTGCCCCTGCCGGGCCTGTCGATCCGCACCGATGACCGCGGCGAATCCGGCTTTCTGGTGCCCGACATCCGCATCACCCAGGTCAACGGGCTCGAGCTTTCGGGAGAATATTACTGGCGCCTTGCGGAAAACCGCGATCTGACGCTGGGCGCCTATGTCTTTTCCAACGTCGCGCCGATGGCGAGCGCCAGATGGCGCCACCTCACCGGCACTGGGGCCTATCAGGTCAGCGCCTTTGGCACCTTTTCCGACCGCGCCACCGATTTCACCGGCGGGCAGAGCTTCCGCAGCGATCCGCGCGGCTATCTCGATGCCAATGGCCGCTTCCAGTTCTCGCCCGAATGGAGCTTTACCCCCTCGATCCGGCTGGCGAGCGACCGCACCTTCCTGCGCCGCTATGATCTGAGCCGCGATGACCGGCTGCGTTCGACCTTCAATCTCGAGCGGATCACCGCGCGCTCCTATCTCTCGATCGCCGGCTGGGCGACCCAGACGCTCAGGCTCAACGCCGATCAGGGGCAGGTGCCGCTGGCCCTGCCGGCGATCGACTATCGCCAGCGGCTCGCCGGCAAGTTGCTGGGCGGCGAGCTGGAACTCCAGGCCAACAGCCTCGCGCTCTTGCGCAACGACGGGCAGGACACGCAGCGCGCCTTTGCCGGGGCGCGCTGGGACATGCGGCGGTTGACCGGGCTTGGCCAGGTGGTGACGCTGACCGCGCTGGTGCGCGGCGACGTTTACAACACCCGCAACACCCTTTCGACCGCGACGCCCAGCTATCGCGGCGATGAGGGCTGGAGCGCGCGCGCCATCGCCACCGCCGCGCTCGATATCGAATGGCCCTTCGTCGGCCCGGCGCTGGGCGGCACCCAGGTGTTCAAGCCGCGCCTGCAGCTGGTGGCCAGCCCCCGGCTGCGCAATCTGGCCGTGCCCAACGAGGACGCGCGGGCGATCGACCTCGAGGATTCCAACCTCTTCGCGCTCAACCGCTTTCCCGGCCATGACCGGGTCGAGGACGGCAGCCGCGTGACCTGGGGGGTGGATTGGGAGCTGCAACGTCCCGGCTGGCGGATCAAGACCACCATCGGCCAGTCCTTCCGGCTCGAGGCGCCGCGCCCCGGGCTGTTTCCGGAGGGCACGGGCCTGTCCGAAAGGGTGAGCGATTTCGTCGGCCGCACCGAGGTGCGCCTGCGCAACCTCATCCAGTTCACCCACCGCTTCCGGCTCGACAAGGACAGCCTCGCGGTGCGCCGCAACGAGATCGACGCGGCGATCGGCACCCGCCGCACCTATCTCGAGGTCGGCTACCTCAGGCTCGATCGCAACATTGCCACGGTCGAGGACCTGCGCGACCGCGAGGAGCTGCGCGCCGCAGCGCGCATCGCCATCGGGCGCAAGTGGTCGGTGTTCGGCTCGGGGGTGTTCAACCTCACCGACGAGGAGGAAGACCCGGTGTTCCAGCCCGATGGCTTCCAGCCGATCCGCACCCGGCTGGGCATTGCCTATGCCGATGACTGCATCGAGTTCGGCGCCACCTGGCGGCGCGACTTCATCGATGCGGGCGATGCCCGGCGCGGCAATGCCTTCCAGGTGTTCTTCGCGCTGCGCAATCTCGGCTTTCGCTGATCCTCCCCCGCCCGCCATCCCCGCCGCAGGCCCGGCGCACAATTGGCACCGCGCGCAAATCGGGTTAAGGGGCCCGTCAAATGGGGGTGCCGGCCATGCGGGATCGGGCGAGGCTCAGCTTCCATTCAGCCGCGCGAAGCTAGGCGGCACGCGGCGGCGTGGCGCGGCTGAGCCAGATCAATGCGGCGTGCTGCGCCGGGTGAATGTTGCGCCCATCGAACAGGGCCGCAGGACGGGATGATGCGAGTGAACATGATGAAGTTTTCAAGGGGCCCCCTCGCCCGCACCGCGGCGGGGCTGGCGGCGGCGGGGCTGGTGGCGCTGGCGGCGATGCCGGTGGCCGCGCCCGCGCAGACCGTGGCGGTGCCCACCGCCGACAATCCCTTCGGCCTGCCTGCCGACATCACCCTATTCGGCAGAAACGATCCCGACCGGCGCACCGCCACCGCGATCGTCAACGGCTATGTCATCACCGGATCGGATATCGACCAGCGCCTCGCGCTGGTGATCTCGGCTTCCGATGCCCAGCTTTCGCCCGAGGAACTCTTGCGCCTGCGGGTGCAGGTGCTGCGCAACCTCATCGACGAGACGCTCAAGATCCAGGCAGCCGAGGCGGCCAAGCTCACGCCCGAGCGCGAGGAGATCGAACAGACCTACAAGCAGCTCGCTGGGCAGAACTTCGGCGGGGATACGCGCAAGATGGACGAATATCTCGTCTCGATCGGGTCCTCGCCGGCCTCGCTCAAGCGCCAGATCGAGGGCGAGATCGCCTGGGAAAACCTGCTGCGCCGCAACATCATGCCCTTCGTCAATGTCTCGGCCGAGGAAGTCAATGACGTGCTCAAGCGTCTGAGCGAGGCCAAGGGCACCGAGGAATACCGGCTGGGCGAAATCTTCCTCTCGGCCACCACCGAGAACCGCGAGCGCGTGCTGGCCAATGCCCAGGCGATCATGCAGCAGCTTGAACAGGGCGGCAGCTTCGTCGCCTATGCCCGCCAGTTCTCCGAGGCCACCACCGCGGTGGTGGGGGGCGATCTGGGCTGGGTGCGGCTGGGGCAATTGCCGCCGCAGCTTGCCGCCGCGGCGCGCAGCATGGTGCCGGGCCAGCTGGTGGGGCCGATCGAGATCCCCGGCGGCTTCTCGCTCCTCTACCTCATCAACAAGCGCAAGGTGCTGAGCGCCGATCCCAATGAGGCGATCCTCAGCCTCAAGCAGATCTCGATCAGCTTCCCGCCCAATGTCACCCAGGCCGAGGCCGAGGCGAAGGTGGCCGAGTTCGGCAATTTCCTCAGCTCCCTGCGCGGCTGCGGCGATGTCGAGGCCGGGGCGGCGCGGATCGGGGCGGAGGTGATCTCGAACGACCAGATCAAGGCCGCCAACCTGCCCGAACAGCTGCGCGCGATCCTGCTCAACCTCCAGATCGGCCAGACCACTCCGCCCTTTGGCGGGGTGGCGGAAGGTGTGCGGGTGCTGATGCTGTGCGGGCGCGACGATCCGCCCGATGCCGGCGCGCCGAGCTTTGCCGCGGTGATGAAGGATCTCGAGGACGAACGCGTCAACAAGCGCGCCCAGCGCTATCTGCGCGACCTGCGCAACGACGCCTATATCGAATATAACTGATCGTGGCGCGCGCGCCGCTGGCCATCACCATCGGCGATCCCGCCGGGATCGGGCCCGAGGTGATCCTCGGCGCCTGGGCGCGGCTGATGGCCGAGGGCCGCGCGCCGGCGGCCTTCGTGGTCGGGGGGGCGCAGCTGCTGGCCGGAGTGGCCGAGGCATTGCGGATCGATTGCCCGATCGTGCCGATTGCCGAGCCGGCCGAGGCGCTCCTTGCCAGCGCCGCGGGCCTGCCGGTGATGGCCGGGCTCGATGCGCCGCGCGCGCCCGGCGAGCCCTCGCCCGAAGGCGCCGGCCTCGCGCTCGCCTCGCTCAAATGGGGCGCGAAGTTCGCGCTGTCCGGTCTGGCCGGGGGCCTCGTGACCGCGCCGATCGCCAAGGCGGCGCTCGCCGCGATCGGCTGGGACTACCCCGGCCAGACCGAGTTTCTCGCCGATGCCTGCGCGCGGCCCTATCGCGATGCGGTGATGATGCTGGCCGCGCCGGGCCTGCGCACCGTGCCGCTGACGGTGCATGTCGCGCTCGCCGAGGTGCCGCGGCTGCTCTCGGCCGATCTCATCTGCCACAAGGCGCGCATCACCGCCGCGGCGCTGCGCCGCGATTTCGGCATCGCCGCCCCGCGCCTGGCGATCGCCGCCTTGAACCCCCACGCGGGCGAAGGCGGCCAGTTCGGGGGCGAGGAGGCAGCGATCATCGCCCCGGCCATCGCCGCGCTTCAGGCCGAAGGGATCGCCGCCTTCGGCCCGGTGCCGGGCGATGCCCTGTTCACCCCCCGCGCGCGCGCCACCTATGATGCGGCGCTGGCCATGTATCACGATCAGGCGCTGATCCCGGTCAAGGCGCTGGCCTTTGATGAAGGGGTCAATGTCACGCTCGGCTTGCCGCTGGTGCGCACCTCGCCCGATCACGGCACCGCCTTCGACATAGCCGGCAAGGGCCTCGCTGATCCGGGGGCGATGGCCGCGGCGATCACCCTTGCCGCCGAAATGGCGGAACGCCGGGCGGCGGGCGGTGGCTGAGCTTCCCCCGCTGCGCGAGGTGATCGCGCGCCACGGCCTGTCGGCGTCGAGGGCGCTGGGGCAGAACTTCCTGCTCGATGAACAGCTGCTGGGGCGCATCGCCGCGATCCCGGGCGATCTGGCGGGCGCCCGGGTGCTCGAGATCGGCCCCGGCCCCGGGGGGTTGACCCGCGCGCTGCTGCGCGCCGGCGCACAGGTGACGGCGATCGAGATGGACCGCCGCTGCCTGCCCGCGCTCGCCGAACTGGGGGAGAGCTTCCCCGGCCAGCTCACGGTCATCGAAGGTGACGCGCTCAAGCTCGATCACGCCGCACTCATGGGCGGCCAGCCCTTCGATGTCCTCTCCAACCTGCCCTACAACGTCGGCACCGCGCTTCTCGTCGGCTGGCTTTCGGGGGAGGCCTGGCCGCCGCCGTGGCGCTCGCTCACCCTGATGTTCCAGCGCGAGGTGGCCGAGCGGATCGTCGCTGTCCCCGCCAGCCCTGCCTATGGCCGCCTGGCGGTGCTGGCGCAGTGGCGCAGCGCGGCGCGCATCGCGCTGAAGGTGCACCGCAGCGCCTTCACCCCCCCGCCCAAGGTGATGAGCGCCCTGGTGCATGTGATCCCCGCTTCCATGCCCGAGGGGGTCAGCGCGGCCACGCTCGAACGCCTCACCGAAGCCGCCTTCGGCCAGCGCCGCAAGATGTTGCGCCAGAGCTTGAAGGGCGTTCCGGGCGCCTTGGAAGCCCTCTCCAGCCTCGGCATCGACGACACGCGGCGGGCCGAGACGGTCAGCGTCGCCGAGTTCGTGGCGCTGGCCCGCGCGCTCGGCCGGTGAGACGCCGCCGCCCCGCGTTCCGGCGCTGCGGCTAGGCTTGCGCCTTCTTTACCTGTCGCCAGTGGTGCAGCAGCGGCTCGGTGTAGCCGCTTGGCTGTTCCACCCCCTTGAAGATCAGGTCCTTCGCGGCGCTGAAGGCGGGGCCGTCCTCGTTGCCGGTGAGCGGCACGTAGAGCGGATCGGAGGCATTCTGCGCATCGACCTTGGCCGCCATCCGCCGCAGCGAATCCAGCACCTGGGCCTCGCTGATCACCCCGTGCAGCAGCCAGTTGGCGATGTGCTGCGAGGAGATGCGCAGCGTCGCGCGGTCTTCCATCAGGCCCACATCATTGATGTCGGGCACCTTGGAGCAGCCCACCCCCTGATCGATCCAGCGCACCACGTAGCCCAAGAGGCCCTGGCAATTGTTGTCGAGTTCTTCGGCGATGTCCACTTCCGACCAGTTCGCGCCCTCGGCCAGCGGGATCGCAAGCAGCGCCTCGAGCCCCGGCGGCGCGGGCAGGTGCTTCTGCACCTCGAACACGTCGATCTCATGGTAATGCAGCGCATGGAGCGTCGCGGCGGTGGGCGAAGGCACCCAGGCGGTGTTGGCGCCCGCCTTGGGGTGCGCGATCTTCTCCGCCATCATCTGGCCCATGAGGTCGGGCGCGGCCCACATGCCCTTGCCGATCTGCGCCTTGCCCGAAAGCCCATGGGCAAGGCCGATGGCGACATTCCGCGCCTCATAGGCCTTGAGCCAGGCGCTCTGCTTCATCGCGCCCTTCCGCAGCATCGGCCCGGCGCGCATCGAGGTGTGGATCTCGTCCCCGGTGCGATCGAGAAAGCCGGTGTTGATGAAGACGATCCGGTCCCTCACCGCGTGGATGCAGGCGGCAAGGTTGGCGCTGGTGCGGCGCTCCTCGTCCATCACCCCGACCTTGAGCGTGTGGCGGGCAAGGCCGAGGAGATCCTCCACCCGATCAAACAGGGTGTTGGCAAAGGCGCATTCTTCCGGCCCGTGCATCTTGGGCTTGACGATATAGACGCTGCCCTTGCGCGAATTGGCAAAGCGGCCATGGCCCTCAAGGCCAAGCGTGGCGATCGCGCTGGTGAAGACCGCGTCCATGATCCCCTCGGGCACTTGGCTGCCATCGGGCAGGCGGATCGCCGGATTGGTCATCAGGTGGCCGACATTGCGCACGAACATCAGGCTGCGCCCGGGAAGATGGTGCACGCTGCCATCGGGCGCGGTGTAGCGCTTGTCCTCATTGAGGCGCCGGGTGATGGTGCGCCCGTCCTTTTCGAAGGTTTCCTCAAGATCGCCGCGGATGATGCCAAGCCAGTTGCGATAGGCGGCCAGCTTGTCCTCGGCATCGACCGCGGCGACCGAATCCTCGCAATCGGCGATGGTGGTGAGCGCGGCCTCGATGATGACGTCGGCAATCCCGGCCTTGTCGCTCGCGCCCACCGGGGCGGCGCGATCGAACACCACCTCGACATGAAGGCCGTGGTTTTTGAACAACAGGCCCTTGTCGGTAGTGCCGACGAATTGCCCCGGATCGGCGAGCCGCACCTCCTCGCGCCCGGCAAGGTCAGCCCAGCTTGCCCCATCGGCAAGCGGGAAGGTTTCATCGAGGAAGCGGCGCGCCCGCGCGATCACCGCGGCCCCGCGCGCCGCGTCATAGCCGCCCGGGCGCGGCGGGGGCGCATCGAGCGCATCGGTGCCGTAGAGCGCATCATAGAGGCTGCCCCAACGGGCATTGGCGGCGTTGAGGAGGAAGCGGGCGTTGAGGATCGGCACCACCAGCTGGGGCCCGGCCATGGTGGCGATCTCGGGATCGACGTTCTGGGTGCCGATGGTGAAAGCGCCCGGCTCGGGGACGAGATAGCCGATGTCTTCGAGAAAGGCGCGGTAGGCGGCGGCGTCATGCGGCTGGCCCGCGCGCGCCATGTGCCAGGCATCGATCTTCGCCTGCAACTCCGCGCGCTTGGCGAGGAGGGCGCGGTTTTGCGGGGCCAGCTCGGCAAGCAGCGCGGCAAAGCCCTGCCAGAAGGCGCCCACATCGCGCCCGAGCGGGGCGAGCACCTCGGTTTCGAGGAAGGCGGCGAGCCGCGAATCGATCGCAAGGCCGGCGCGGGTGGTCATCTCGGTCATCATTTGTCCTCGTGGGTTCGCAAGCGCCCCGGGGAGGAGAGGACGGCAGGCCCTATGGCCGAGCCGCGCAGGGATTGCAACGCCTTGGCCGCAGCGCCGCGGGCGGCTAGAGGGGGACAGATGCAAGCCCCCTTGCCCCCTGCCGCCTTCGATGCGCCCGCGATGCTCGCCGCGGTGGAAAGTTGGAGCGCGATCAACACCGGCACCGGCAATCTTGCCGGGCTGGCGCGCCAGGCCGCCCTGCTCGCCGAGGCTTTTGCCGCCTTGCCCGGCACGGTGGAACTGGTCGATCCCGCGCCCGTGCGCGCGATCGGCGCCGATGGCAGCGCGTTTGACCAGCCCCATGGCCAGCACCTGGTGGTCAAGGTGCGGCCCGAGGCCGAGCGGCGCATTCTCCTCACCGGCCACATGGACACGGTGTTCGCGCCCGATCACCCCTTCCAGACGCAGCGCTGGATCGATGCCGAGACGCTCAACGGCCCCGGGGTTGCCGACATGAAGGGCGGGATCGTGGTGATGCTCCACGCGCTTCTTGCCTTCGAGCGCCGGCCCGCCGCGGCGCTCATGGGCTATGACGTGCTCATCAACGCCGATGAGGAGACCGGCTCGCGCGCCAGCGCCGCGCTGATCGCCGATCTGGCCGCGGGCAAGCTCGCCGCGCTCACCTACGAGCCGGCGGCCCTGCCCGATGGCACGCTCGCCCATGCGCGCGGCGGCACGGGCAATTATGCCCTCACCATCCGCGGCCGCAGCGCCCATGCCGGGCGCAACCCCGAGGAGGGGCGCAATGCCATCGTTGCCGCGGCCGATCTGATCCTCGGTCTGAAAGCGCTCGAACGCGCCGATCTCACCATCAACCCGGCGCGCGTTGATGGCGGATCGGCGAACAACGTGGTGCCCGATCTTGCGGTGGTGCGCTTCAACATCCGCCCCAAGAGTGAGGCGGCGATGGAGGGCTTTGCCCGCGATCTTGCCGCGCTCACCGCCCGCATCGCTGCGGCGCACGAGGTGGTGATCGACACCCACGGCGGCGTCACCCGCCCGCCCAAGCCGGTCGATGCGCGCGCGCAGCGCCTGTTCGATCTGGTGCGCGCCTGCGGGGCCGAGCTTGGCCAGGCGATCGCCTGGCAGCCGAGCGGCGGGGTGTGCGATGGCAACAATATCGCCGCCTGCGGGGTGCCGGTGGTCGATACCATGGGGGTGCGCGGCGGGGCGATCCATTCCGCCGATGAATATCTGATCGTCCCCAGCCTTGCCGAGCGTGCTGCGCTTTCGGCCCGGGTGATCGAACGGCTGGCCGAAGGAGCCCTGGCATGAGCTTTCGCCTGCGCGCCGCGCGACAGAGCGATCTTGAAGCGCTTTACGAGATGGCCAAGCTCACCGGCGGGGGCTTTACCAACCTGCCGCCTGACCGTGCGGCCCTGCGCGCCAAGCTCGAGCGCGCCGAGGCTGCCTTTGCCCGCACCGAGGAGAGCCTTGCCGACGAGCTCTTCGTGCTGGTGCTCGAGAACGTGCGCAGCGGGGCAGTGCGCGGCACCTGCCAGTTGATGAGCCAGGTGGGCCAGCGCTGGCCCTTCTATTCCTACCGCCTCAACACCCTCACCCAATATTCCAAGGAGCTTGACCGCACCGTCAGGGCCGAGATGCTGAGCCTCGTCACCGATCTGGAAGGCTCGAGCGAGGTCGGCGGGCTGTTTCTCCACCCCAATGAGCGCGCCGGAGGGCTGGGGCTGCTGCTGGCGCGCTCGCGCTATCTGTTCATCGCCATGCACCGCCCCCGCTTTGCCGATCGTATCCTCGCCGAGCTGCGCGGGATCATCGATGAACGCGGCGGCTCGCCCTTCTGGGACGGGGTGGCCGGGCGCTTCTTCGGGATGAGCTTTCAGGAGGCCGATTATTTCAACGCCATCAACGGCAACCAGTTCATCGCCGATCTGATGCCCAAGCACCCGGTCTATGTGGCGATGCTCAGCGAGGAGGCGCGCAGCGCCATCGGCGTGCCCCATCCCAGCGGGCGCGCGGCGATGCGGATGCTCGAGCACGAGGGCTTCCGCTGCGAGGGCTATGTCGACATCTTCGACGGCGGCCCGACGATGACCGCGCGCACCGACGAGGTTGCCAGCATCAAGGCCAGCCGCAAGGCGCGGGTGACGCGTCTCGATGTGAGCGAAGGGGAAAAGGCGATCCTTGCCACCGGCCGCCTCGGCGCCTTTCGCGCCTGTTTCGGCGCGCGGGTGCTCGATGAGGAGGGCGGGATCGCGATCGATGCGGCGAGCGCCGATCTCATCGACGTGCGCGAGGGTGACGAGGTGTGGAGCGTGGCACGATGAGCCTTGTCGAGATCAATTTCGACGGGATCGTCGGCCCCAGCCACAATTATGCCGGGCTCAGCCTCGGCAATATCGCCAGCGCCGCGCACGCCGGCGATCCCTCCTACCCGCGCGCCGCGGCGCTCCAGGGGCTGGCCAAGATGCGCGGCAACCTCGCTCGGCTCGGGGTGCAGGGCTTCTTCGTCCCCCTGCCCCGCCCCAACCGCACGCTTCAGGCAGCGCTGGCGCTGGATGGCAGCGAGCCGCCGCAATTGCGCGCCGCGCCCTGGTCGGCCTCTGCCATGTGGACCGCCAATGCCGCCACCGTCAGCCCCGCGCCCGATACGGCTGATGGCAAGTGCCACCTCACCCCGGCCAACCTCGTCACCATGCTCCACCGCGCGCAGGAATGGCCCGATACCAGGCGCCAGCTCGAGCTGGCCTTTGCCAGCCGCGATCATTTCGTCATCCACGATCCCGTGCCGCCGAGCCTTGGCGATGAAGGCGCGGCCAATCACATGCGCCTGTGCGAAAGCCATGCTGGTCCGGGGCTCGAGGTGTTCGTCTATGGCACAAGCGGCGGGCGCTTCCCCGCGCGCCAGCACGAACAGGCAAGCCGCCTCATCGCCCGCGCACACCGGCTCGATCCGGCCCGCACCCTCTTCATCGAGCAGAACCCCGCCGCGATCGCCGCCGGGGCCTTCCACAATGACGTGGTGGCGGTGGCGAACGAGCGGGTGCTCTTCACCCATGCCGAGGCCTTTGCCGATCAGCAGGCGGCCTATGAGGCCATCCGGCGCGCCTTCCCTGCGCTCGAGGTGGTCGAGGTGCCTGCGAGCGCGGTCAGCCTTGACGAGGCGATCCGCACCTATCTGTTCAACGCCCAGCTCCTCACCCTGCCGAGCGGCGAGATGGCGCTGGTGGTGCCCGAGGAATGCCGCGAAAGCCCGGCGGTGTGGGGCTGGTGCACGGCGATGCTCGCCGGCAACGGCGGTCTTGGGGGCCCGATCCGCCAGGTGATTCCGGTCGATGTGCGCCAGTCGATGGCCAATGGCGGGGGGCCGGCCTGCCTGCGCCTAAGGGTGGTGTGCGATCCGGCCACGGTCGATCCGCGCTTCCTGCTCGATGAAGCCAAGGCCGATCGCATCGCCGCGGTGATCGCGGCCCATTGGCCCGAACAGATCGACCCGTCCGATATCGGGACAGAAACGCTGGCAAGGAGCGTGATCGCCGCCCGGCAGGCGCTGCTCGACGCGCTCGATCTGGCCGCACTTGGTTAACGCATTTGCGCCGCGGCGGCTTTCGGGCGTAACCTTTCCGAAATCCTAAGGCGGCCCGGAGATGCAGCCGAGTCGCGGGTGAGCGGGAGATGCCATGCTGCGCAAGCTCTCAAGGCTGTTCGTGATCAAGACGCGCTTCGAGGCGTTCCTGATCATCTATGCCCTGGCGCTGGGCGCCACCGCGCGCGGCACCGCCTATCTCCACCAATATCCCGGCTTCGGCGGCAAGCTGTTGTTCCTCGCCACCACCGGCGCGGTGTTCCTCGGGGGCGCAAAGATCCTCGATTGCCTCAAGCTCGAAAAGGAAGTGGCAGCCTTGCGCGCGCAGGCGGGCGCGCCGCAGGACTGATCGCAAGGGCAAGGGGCCGCGGCGCGGAAGGTGGGGGATTCTGTTGCTAGGCTCCCCCGGGCCCCCGGAATCCGTTCTGTTGACCGGTCGGTCCAACCGCGCTCAAGGCTTGGTAAGTTCAGGCCGCTAGGCCGTCAGATTACGCAGCCAGAGCAAGTGCTTCGTTGTCGTTGGCACTTGTGGATGTGAGCCTTTGACGGGTTACTCAGCCCGGGCGAAAACCACGCTTTTCAACACACGTCGATCCTGGTTCGGCCCCATCAGCTGAGCCGCCCGGCCGGCACGCTTGCGGCGTGCCGGGCGCGGCGCAGATGGTGGAGCCGCCGGGTACTGCCCCCGGGTCCGTTGTGCCTATTGCACGCAGCCGTTTATCGCCATAGCCGGCCGAGACCGGCGAGGGCTGATATAGCGATCCATTCCTGAATGTGAAGTGGATGAAGAACGCGGTATCCTATGGCACGCCTCGGTCGCGCAGCGACCGCAAGGCCGACCGCCCGCCCGCAGGCGCCCCGCAGCGCAGCGAAGGGAACTGCACCGAGGACGCGCCCCCGGATGGGCGCACGCAAAACTGGGGCGCCTTACTTCTTCAGCGCATCCCTGATCTCGGTGAGCAGGTCGATCTCGCTCGGCCCGGCGGGCGCGGCCGGCTCCTCGGGCTTGGCAAGTTGCGCGGTGAGCCGGTTCACATAGCGCACCATCAGGAAGATGATGAAGGCAAGGATGAGGAAATTGATCACGCTCGAGACAAAGGCGCCAAGTCCGATCACATTGGCCCCGGCCTCGCGCGCCGCGGCAAGCGGGGTGCCCGGCGCCACCTCGCCCGAAAGCACGATATAGCGATCCGAAAAGTCGATATTGCCGAAGATCGCCCCGATGATCGGCATGATGATCTGCTCGGTGAGCGAGGTGACGATCGTGCCGAAGGCGCCGCCGATGATCACCCCGACAGCAAGATCGATGACATTGCCCCTGGCGATGAAGGCACGAAATTCCGAAAGCATGGCGATCCCCCTGATTGGCTTGCAGGACTTGGCCTGCCGCGATCTTGTGGCACCCGCGCAAGGCCCTGCCAAGCCATGACTTTGCCACCATGCCCCGCTTGAATGGGGGCCGGGGTGTGCTATATCCGCAATACACAGCGACAGCGCCGGGGCCTGTCCCCCCCGCGCGCGAACAGGAGGGAATGCTTCATGCCTTTTGCCACCATGCTGCGCGGCGCCCTTGCCGCGGCGCTCGCCTTCAGTCTTGCCGCTTGCGGGATCAACTCGGTGCCCGCGGCCGAAGAAGAGGCCAAGGCCAAGTGGGCCGATGTCGAGGCGCAGTTCCAGCGCCGCGCCAATCTCATCCCCAATCTTGCCGAAGTGGCCAAGGGCGCAGCCGAGAACGAGCGCACCATCCTGACGCAGGTGACCGAGGCGCGCGCCAAGGCCACCGCGATCAACATCACCCCCGATGACCTTACCGATCCGGCCAAGATGGAGGCCTTTGCCGCGGCGCAGAGCCAGCTTGGCGCCGGGATCGGGCGGCTGCTCGCCAGCTTCGAGGCCTATCCGCAGATCCAGTCGAACCAGAACTTCCTCGCGCTGCAAAGCCAGCTCGAAGGCACCGAGAACCGCATTGCGGTGGCCATCCGCGATTACAACGAGGCGGTGCGCAAGTATAACACCACGATCCGCACCTTCCCCGATATCATCGGCGCCAAGGTGATCCACGGGGCCGAGCCGATGGTGCCCTACAAGGCGGTGACCGAAGGCGCCGAGGCCGCGCCCAAGCTCGACATGACGACGAACTGAGCGGTCGTGATCCGCCTGCTTGCCCTGGCGCTGGCGCTGGTGGGGGCGTGGCTTGCCGCGCCCCTTGCCGCCGCGCCGCAATTTCCCCCGCTCACCGGGCGGGTGGTGGATGCGGCCGATCTCCTCCCGCCCGAGGTCGAGGCGCGCCTGGCCGCCAAGCTCGAGGCGCTCGAGGCCCAGTCGCAGCGCCAGCTGGTGGTGGCGACCGTGCCCGATCTCAACGGCTATGACATTGCCGACTATGGCTATCAGCTCGGCCGGTTCTGGGGCCTTGGCGACCAGACACGCAATGATGGCGCGTTGCTGCTGGTGGCGCCCAACGAGCGCAAGGTGCGCATCGAAGTGGGCTATGGGCTTGAGGGCTATCTTACCGATGCGCTTTCGGCGCTGATCATCCAGAACACCATCCTGCCCGCCTTCCGCAATGGCGACTTTGCCGGGGGGATCGAGGCCGGGACCGATGCGATCATCGCGCAATTGCAGCTTCCGCCCGAGGAGGCCGCCAAGGTCGCGGCCGAGGCCGGCAAGAAGCGCGAGAGCGATGGCGGCTTTCCGGTGGGCGTGCTCATCTGGCTTGCCTTCCTGTTCTTCTTCTTCATCCTGCCTGCGCTTGCCGGGCGCGGGCGGCGGCGGCGCTATCGCGCCCGCGGCGCCGGCCCCTGGGGCAGCCGCGACCTTGGCGACACCGCGCGCGACATCATCCTGTGGGAAGTGGGCAGCGCCATTGCCCGCGGGATGATGTCGGGCGGCGGCGGCGGGAGCGGCTGGGGCGGCGGCGGCTTTTCCGGCGGGGGCGGTTCGTTCGGGGGCGGCGGCGCCTCCGGGGGGTGGTGAGCCATGGCCTATCTTGATGATGCCGGGCGCCGGCTGGTGAGCGAGGCCGTGGCCGCGGCCGAGGCGCAGACCGCGGGCGAGATCGTCACCGTGCTCGCCGACAGTTCGGATGGCTATACCGATGTCGCGCTGCTGTGGGCGGCGGGGGCGGCCTTTACCGCGATGAGCCTCTTTGCTGCCTTTCCCCTGCCCTTCCTCGAGGCCTGGGACGCGGCCTTTGGCGGGTGGGACCACCAGTGGACCACCGGCGAGCTTGCCAGCATGGTGATCGCGCTTGGCCTCATCGCCTTCCTCGCCATGCTGGGGGTGCAGCAATGGCGCCCGCTCAAGTTCCTGCTCATCCCCGGCCCGACCAAGACCATGCGCGTCCACGCCCAGGCGGTGCGCCAGTTCAAGGTCGGTGCCGATCGCCGCACCACCGGGCGCACCGGGGTGCTGATCTATCTGTCGATGGCCGAACACCGCGCCGAGATCGTCGCCGATGAGGCCATCGCCGCGCGCGTTTCGGCAGAGGTGTGGGGCGAGGCCATGGCCGACATGCTCGCCCATATCCGCAAGGGCCGCGTGGCCGAGGGCCTGGCCGCGGGCGTGCGCGATGTCGGCCACGTGCTGGCCGAGCACTTCCCGCGCGGGGCCGAGGATGTCAACGAACTGCCCGACCGGCTGATCGAGGTCTGACACAATCGGGGCTTGACCAGCCGCGCGCCAGCCTGTCGAAGGGCGCCACACCTGCCCGCAACGGAGCCGCGCGTGATCACAGACAAGGATGCCGACCTTCCCGAGGAAGTGATGTGGGAAGGCCGCTTCATCACCGCCAAGCGCCGCGGGCGCTGGGAATATGTCGGGCGCGCGCGGGGCATCCGCGCCGCGGCGATCATCGCTCTCGACACCGATCCCGATGGCACGCGCCACGTGATCCTGGTGAGCCAGTATCGCGTGCCGCTCGCGCGCTTCTGCCTCGAGATCCCGGCCGGGCTGGTGGGCGACGAGGCCGGGGGCGAGGGCGAGGATGCGCTGAGCGCCGCGGCGCGCGAGCTTGAGGAGGAAACCGGCTACCGCGCCGCGCGGCTCGAGGTGCTGGGCGAATTCTATTCCTCGCCCGGCATGGTGTCCGAATGCTTCACGCTGCTCAAGGCCACCGGGCTCACCCGGGTGAGCGCCGGCGGGGGCACCGCGGGCGAAAACATCACCGTCCACCGCGTCGCGCTTTGCGACCTTGCCGATTTCGTTGCGGGCTGGCGCCGCGCCGGGCACGGGGTGGACGTGCGCATCGCGATGCTGCTCACACCACTATTCTTGCAAGGGGAAGAGACATGACGGGAAGGGTATCGGGCAAGCTGGCGCTGGTGACGGGCGCGGCGCAGGGCTTGGGCCGCGCACATTGCCTCGCGCTCGCACGCGAGGGCGCGCGGGTGCTGGCCACTGACATCAACGCCGCCGGGGTCGAGGAAACCGCGGCGCTCATCAATGCAGAACTCGGCGATGGCACCGCCTTTGCCCTCGCCCATGACGTGACCAGCCCCGCGCAATGGGAAGCCGCGGTCGATGCCGCGCGGGAAAAGCTCGGCGGGCTCAACGTGCTCGTCAACAATGCCGGGATCGGCGTTCCCGGCAATATCGAGGCCTGCACCTTTGCCGATTGGCAGCGCTGCTTTGACATCAACGTCAATTCGATCTTCCACGGCTGCAGACAAGCCCTGCCGCTGATGCGCGAACACGCACCGGGATCGATCATCAACATCTCCTCGATCGCCGGACTGATCGCCAGCGACACCATGCCCGCCTACAATGCCAGCAAGGCGGCGGTGTGGATGCTCTCGAAGTCGATCGCGCTGCACTGCGCCAAGAAGCGCATGAACATCCGCTGCAATTCGATCCACCCCACCTTTGTCGATACCCCGATCCTCGATGGCACGGCGCGCGCCCATGCGCTCGACAAGGATGTGCTGATGGACAAGCTGGCGCGGCAGATCCCGCTTGGCTTCGTGGGTGAGCCCAATGACATCGCCCAGGCGGTGGTCTATCTCGCCAGCGATGAAAGCCGCTTCGTCACCGGGGCCGAACTCAAGATCGACGGCGGCATTTCGGCGATGTGAAAGGCAAGAGGGCCCCTCACACACAAGAGGGGCCTTGCGGCCCCTCCCGGTTGATGGGGATCGGTGTGCAGCCGCCCGGCAACCGGGTCGGGCCTCAGGCAGGGTTGCACTCAATCGGCGATCAAGGCGATCGCAAGGTAGATCAGCACCGGGCTGCCGAAGCCGAGCAGCGTGGCGGCGACAAAGCCGATCCGCACCGGCATCGGGTCGATCCCGAAATAGTTGCCGATCCCGGCACACACCCCGAACAGCTTGGCCTTGCCCTTGTCGAGGCGGAAGCCGGTGCGGGGCGGCTTGCCGGGGGCGTTGCCGATGATGTCGTTCATGGTCCTTCAGTCTCCTGTGCGGGCTTGATGGTCAGGCAATCATGCCGGGGCTGGCCGGGATGATGGCATAGGCAAGGCTGGCGATGGTGAGAACCACGGCAAAGGCGGCCGAAGCGAGGCGCGCGGTGGTGTCGGAGCCGAACATGGACATTCCTTTCTGTTGCTGTGTGCGCGGGGCCATCAGGCAACCAGCGCGGGGGTGGCGGGGATGATCGCGTAGGCGAAGGACAGCGCCGAGAGCACGATGGCAAAGGCGGCGGCGGACAGGCGGGTGGTGGTTTCGGCGGCGAACATGGTGGCAATCTCCTTGGTCTTTTCGATCCGTTCCGGGACCATCCCGGGGATGCCCAACCTTCTGCACGAGCCGTGCCAAATCCGAAAAACGGCAGATTTGCGCCATTCCCATGCTTTCAGGCGGCCAACACCCCATTCAGCCATCCGAAAGCTTGGGAAATTTCACCAAGGATTGGCAGGCGCCTTTCTGCCTTGCACGCTCTGGCCAAATCGCCTGCCTGTGCTAACCCCGCGCCCACGCCATGGGCCTTACCCGCATCACGCTTGAAAACTTCCGCAACCACGCCGCCACCACGCTCGGCGAGACGGCCCATTTCAACCTGCTGGTGGGCGAGAACGGCGCGGGCAAGACCAACCTCATCGAGGCGCTCTCGCTGCTTGGGCCGGGCCGCGGCCTGCGGCGCGCCAACCTCGGCGAACTCGGCCGCCGCACCGCCCCCGATGCGCCGCCCCTTCCCTTTGCCATCGGCGCGAGCCTCACCGAGGCGGGCGCGGTCACGGCCCGGCTTGGCACCTACACCGAGCCGGGACAGAGCGGGCGGCGGCTGGTGCGCATCAACGGCGCGCCCGCCAGCGCGGCGCGGCTGGCCGAGTGGCTGGCGCTCACCTGGCTCACCCCGGCGATGGATGGCCTGTTCACCGACAGCGCCGGGGCGCGGCGGCGCTTCATCGACCGCATGGCCCTTGCCATCGCGCCCGATCATGCCCGCGAGGTGAGCGCCTTTGAAACCGCGCTGCGCGAGCGCGCCCGCCTGCTCGAAAGCGAGAGCGATCCGCGCTGGCTCGAGGCGCTCGAGCGCAGGGCCGCGGCCCATGGCGCGGCGCTGGCACGCACCCGGGCCGAACTCGTCCAGCGCCTTGCCGATGAGCTTTCGGCCCTACCCAGCGAACCCTTCGCCCGCCCGCTCCTCACCTACCGGCCCGGCGGCCCGATGGAGGAGGGCGCGCTCGCCGCGGCGCTCGCGCGGGGCCGGGCGCGGGATCGGGCGGCGGGCCGCGCGCTCACCGGGCCGCAGCGCGATGAGCTCGAGGTGCGCATGGCAGGGAGCGGCCAGCTGGCGGCGGCCTGTTCGACCGGCGAGCAGAAGGCGCTGCTGATCGCCATCACCCTTGCCCACAGCGCGCTCGCCGCGGCCGGGCGGCCAAGCGTGCTGCTGCTCGACGAGGTGGCCGCCCATCTCGATCCGCGCCGCCGCGCCGCGCTGCTGAGCCGCCTTGCCGCCGGCAGCGCGCAGGTGTGGATGACGGGCACCGAGATGGCGCCCTTTGCCGAGCTTCGTGGGCAGGCGGCGGTATGGCAGGTGAGCGCCGGCAGCGCTGTCCCGCGCTAGCCCTGCTTGCCCGGCGGGGGCAGCGCCGCGCTGACCGGCGCCAGCGTGGCAGCGACCAGCTTCTCGATCCCCTCGGCCGTGGGGTGGATGCGATCGGCCTGGAACAGTTCCGGCTCGCGGTAGATCGCCTCGAGCCAGAAGGGGATCAGCGCCGCACCATGTTCGCGCGCGAGATCGCGGTAGATGGCATCGAAGCGCGCCTGATATTCCGGCCCGTAATTGGGCGGCGCGCGCATCCCCATCAGCAGCACCGGAATGCCGCGCTCTTTGAGGATGCCGAGCATCTTGGCCAGATTGGCGCGGGTCTCCTCGGGCGAAAGGCCGCGCAGCAGATCGTTGCCGCCCAGTTCGAGGATGAACAGATCGGGCCTGACGCCCTGGGCATCGAGGGTGAAGGCAAGCCGCTGCAAGCCGGCCGCGGTGGTATCGCCCGAAACCCCGGCATTGGTGATGCGGGCATTGATGCCCCTGGCCCTGAGCGCCGCCTCGAGCCGGGCGGGATAGCTTTGCGAGGGATCGAGCCCATAGCCGGCAAACAGGCTGTCGCCAAAGGCGATGATGCGCCGCTCCGGCCCCATCACCGGGATCGGCGCGGGGCCCTCTGCATCGGCCCTGGCCGCAGGCGCGCCCGGCGTGGTGCGCTCGGCCCCGCCCGCGCCCTCGCCCCCACCGCCTTGCGCGCCCGAGCAGGCCGCAAGCACCAGCACCAGCACCAGCGCCAGCGCCAGCGCCGCGGCCGGGCCTTTATTCGACCAAGAGCACTTGTGCATCCGCGAGCCAACCCCAGCTGTAGCTTGTTCGAGCCTCTCACCTATGCCATCCCGCCCCCGTGACAAGCCCCCCTCTGGCCATTTCGGCCCGCAACCTCACCCTCACCCTCGGCACCCCGGCGGCCCCGGTGCCGATCTTGCGCGGGATCGACCTTGATATTGCCGCGGGCGAGGTCGTCGCCCTGCTCGGCCCTTCGGGCTCGGGCAAGAGCTCGCTGATGGCGGTGCTTTCGGGGCTTGAACGCGCCAGCGGCGGCAGCCTGATGGTGGCGGGGGCCGATTTTGCCAGCCTCGATGAGGATGGCCTTGCCGCCGCGCGCCGCGGGCGGATCGGCATCGTGCTCCAGGCCTTCCACCTCCTGCCCACCATGACCGCGGCGGAAAATGTCGCCACCCCGATGGAACTTGCCGGAATGCCCGATGCCGCGGCGCGCGCGCTGGCCGAGCTTGAGGCGGTGGGCCTTGGACGCCGCACCGGCCACTATCCGGCCCAGCTTTCGGGAGGTGAGCAGCAGCGCGTGGCGATCGCCCGGGCCACCGCGCCGCGCCCCAGCCTGATCTTTGCCGACGAGCCCACCGGCAATCTCGATGCCGCCACCGGGCGCGAGATCATTGATCTGCTGCTCGCGCGCCGCGCCGAGACCGGGGCCACGCTGCTCATCATCACCCACGATCCCAGCCTTGCCGCGGCCTGTGAGCGGGTGCTGACCATGGCCGATGGGCGCATCGTCTCCGACAGCGCGGCGCCCGCGGCGGCGGTCTCGGCGGCATGAGCCTTGGCCTTGCCACGGCCTGGCGGATCGCCCGGCGCGATCTCAATCCGCGTTTTCGCGGCCTCAGGCTCCTGCTCGTCTGCCTGTTCCTCGGCACCGCCGCGCTCGCCGCGATCGGCTCGCTCACCACCGCGATCGAGCGCGAGCTCGCCCGCTCGGGCCGCGAATTGCTCGGCGGCGATCTCGAGGTCGCGCTGTGGCAGCGCGATCTGGCCGCGCCCGAGCGCGCCGCGCTCGCGCGGCTCGGCACGATTTCGAGCGGCTATCGCCTGCAGGCGATGGCGAGCACGCCCGCGGCCGCCGCCCCGATCGAACTGAAAGCCGTGGACGCAAGATGGCCGCTGTTCGGGCAGCTGGTGCTGGCCGATGGCCGGCGGGTCGGCGCGCCGCGGGGCCGCGATGCCTGGCTGGCGCCGGGCGCGATCGAACGGCTCGGCATAAGCCCCGGGGAGAGCTTCACGGTCGGCACCTTGCGCCTGCGCGCCGCCGGGGTGATCGGCGAGGAGCCCGATCGCCTTTCCGAAGGCTTCCAGCTTGGCCCGACGGTGATCGTCGCTGCCGATGTCCCCGCCGCCGCCGGGCTGCTGGCGCCGGGCGCGCTCTACCAGTCCAAGCACCGCATCGCCTTTGCCGATCCCGCCCGCGCGCCCGATGATGCGGCAGAGGCGCTCAAGCGGCAGTTTCCCAATGCCGGCTTTGATTTTCGCACCCGTGAGCGCGCCTCGCCCGGGGCGGCGCGCTTTGTCACCCAGATGAGCGATTTCCTGACGCTGGTGGGCCTGGCCGCGCTGGTGATCGCCGGGATCGGGATTGCCGGGGGCGTCTCTTCCTATCTCGATCAGCGCCGCGCCAGCATCGCCACCTTGAAGGTGCTGGGCGCAACCTCGGGCGATATCGTGCGCATCTATGCGCTCGAGATCGCCGTGGCGGCGCTGGCGGGTACGCTCGCCGGGCTTGCCGCCGGGGTGGCGGTGACCCCGCTGCTCGCCCGCGCGCTCGATGGCCTGCTGCCGGTGGCGCAAGGGGTGATCCTGGCCCCCGGCGCGCTGGCGCTGGCGGCGGGCTATGGCCTCCTGGTGGCCTTTGCCTTTGCCGCCGCGCCCCTGCTGCGCGCGCGCACCTTTCCGGCGATGGCGCTGATGCGTGCGGGCGTGGTGCCGCTGGCGCGCGACGCGCGCGCGCTCGGCGCCACCGCGCTTGGCCTCGCCGCGATCGGCGCGCTGGCGCTTGCCACCACCGCGCAGCCGCTGCTGGCGGGCGGGTTCCTCGCCGGCGCCGGGGCGGCGCTGGCGCTGCTTGCCGCGATCGGCTGGGCGATCGCCGCGCTTGCCCGGCGCCTGCCGCGCCCAGCCAACCCGCTGCTGCGCAGCGCCATCGCCAATCTCCACCGCCCCGGCGCGCCCACGGCAGCGCTCGTCACCGCGCTCGGCTTTGGCCTTGCCGCCTTCGTGCTCCTTGCCGCGGTGCAAAGCGCGATCGAGGGCAATATCGCGCGCCGCGTGCCGCGCGAGGCGCCCGAATATTTCGTGCTCGACGTGCCGCAGAAGGACGAACCGCGCTTCTTTGCGCTGGTCGAGAAGGAGTTTCCCAAGGCCGCGATCCGCACCGTCCCCACGCTGCGCGGCGCGGTGCTCGCCTATGGTCCCAGCGACAGGATGACCCGCGTGGCCGATCTTGCGGAGATCCCCGATGGCGCCTGGGCGCTGCGCGGCGAGCGGGCGCTGACCTATGCCGACACCATCCCGCCCGGCAACCGCCTGGTCGCCGGCAAGTGGTGGAGCCCCTTCCATCAGGGCGAGCCGCTGGTTTCGGTCGATGCCGAATTTGCCCGGGCGGTGGGGCTTAAGGTCGGCGATTATCTGACGGTCGGCATCCTCGGGGTCGAGCGGCGCGCCCGGGTGGCCTCGCTGCGCGAGATCGACTGGGAGAGCATGGGCTTCAATTTCGTGCTGGTGTTCAGCCGCAATGCGATTGCCGATGCGCCGCACAATCTGGTCGCCAGCATCGATCTGCCCGCCGATGCCGATGCGGCTGCGCGCGGGCGGCTGCTGAGGGGGCTGGTGCGCGCCTTTCCCTCAAGCTCGGTGATCGAGGTCGGCGGCCTGCTGACCGAGGCGCGCCGGCTGCTCGAACAGGTGAGCCTTGCCACGCTTGCCGCGGCCGGGGTAACGGTGCTTGCCGGGCTTGCCGTGCTGATGGGCGCGATTGCCGCGGCGCGCGCGGCGCGCACCTATGATACGGTGATCCTGCGGGTGCTGGGCGCAAGCCGGCGGCAGATCCTGCTGATGCAGCTTGCCGAGTTCGGCCTTCTCGCCGCGCTCCTTGGCCTGGTCGCGCTGGGGCTGGGGAGCCTGCTTGCCTGGGTGGTGATCACCCGGTTGTTCAGCTTCGACTGGCTGCCCGATTGGGGGATGGTTGCAGGCGTGCTCGGCGCCGGGGTGGCGCTGGTGCTCGCCTTTGCCTTGGCCGGATCGCTGCCGCTGCTGCGGGCAAAGCCCGCGCGTGCGCTGCGCGAGCTTTAGCCCCTGCGTGCGGCCAGCCCGGGGCGCGCAGCCGCTCAGGCGAAGACTTCGCTCTCGAAGGGATCCTTGGGATCGGGGCCAAAGCGGTTCGGCCCCCTGGTGCCCGGCAGCAGCAGCACCACGAACAGCGCCACGCTGGCAAGAAAGCCCACCAGCGGGATCAGGCTCGCCGCAATGGCGCCGAGATACCACCAGCCCGAAAGATCGCGGTCATGCAGCCGCCGCACCGTCACCGCGATGCTGGGGATGAAGGCTGCGAGGGCATAGAGCGCATAAAGCCCGATGCCTGTCCAGCCCAGCGCGCCGATTGCCGCAAAGGGATCGACATCGATCGCCGCCGGATCGGCAAGGCCGGAGGAGACCACCGAGAACATCACCGGCCCGGCCAGCACAAGGCCGACGATGAGGTTCAATAGCTGGAACATCCAGAATTCCATCCGCCGCGAACGGCCCTGAAAATCGGCATAGCGCCGGAACGGCATGATCATCCACTGCATCGCCACCCCCCCTCTTGGCAAAGGATCCCGAAAACGCAGCAGACCACATCTGCGCCTGCGCCTCAACAAAAAAGAGGCCCCGCGCAAGGCTTTGCGCGAGGCCCCTTGGATCGTTGCGCGCGCAGCAGCCGCGCGCGGCTTTTTCAGAAGCGGTAACGCACCACCCCGCCCCAGGTGCGCGGCTGGCTGGGATAGCCCGACACCGTGCCCGCCTGCGCCACGCCGTCGAACACGGTGAGCACATAGCGATCATCGAGCAGGTTGCGCGCGAAGGCCCCGATCTCCAGCCCGTTGCTGAGCGCCAGGGTCATCGAGGCGTTGACGAGGTTGACCTCGCGGGTGAAGATCCGGGTGTTGCCCAGCTGCCGGTTGAAGGTCGGCAGGCCGTTGTTGATCGGCGTGCTGCTCTCGTGGTTGTAATCCACCCGGGTGATGAGGCGATTGCCGCTCGAGCCGAACTCGTGGGTGTAGGTCGCCGAGGTGGCGATGCTCCATTCGGGGATGCCGCCGACCTTCTGGCCCGAAAGGTCGCCGAGCACGCTGCCCGGGAAGCTGTCGAACACCGCATCGAGATAGGTGGTGGCAAAGGTGAACACCAGCTGGTCGATCGGCTGGATCGTGGCATCGAACTCGAAGCCCTTGACCGACTGCTGCCCGGCGTTCTGCAGGGCAACGCCAAGCCCGGTGAAGGCAAAGCTCTGGAAGCCCTTGATCGACTGGTCGAACAGCGCGAGGTTGAAGCCGAAGCCCGGCCACTGCGCCTTCATCCCGATTTCATAGACTTCCGCCTCTTCCGGCCCGGCAAAGCGGGTGCCGGTGGAAAGGTTGGGCGTGGCCAGCCCCGCGTTGAGGATCGGCGAAGCCGGCGCCGCGAAGGTCGAACGCCCGGGGCCGGGGATGTAGTCACCCAGGAGCGGGCGGCTGTCGCGCGAGAGGTTGATCGAGCTTGCCTTGAAGCCGGTGGCGTAGCTCGCATAGATGTTGACCTCGGGCGAGATCTCGTAGGCCACCCGCAGCAGGTAGGTGAACTCGTCATCGCGGGTGCGGCCCGGCTCCACCGCATTGGGCACCGCCGGGAACGGGGTCTGGAACTGCAACGCGGAAAGCGCCAGCAGCTGGTTGACCGCCGGGTTGGTGGCCGCGGCGAGCAGCGCCTGCTGGTTGGCCGCGGGCAGCGCCTGGAAGGCCGCCCGGCTGTTCACCGCCCCGCCGGTGGCAAGGGTGATGAAGGCATCGACGAGGTTGATATTGGCCAGCGGATCGAGCGCGGCAAAATCGATCGCGAAGTCCTTCTTGTCGTCGGTGTAGTTGAACCCGGCGGTAAAGACGAGGCCATCGATCGGCTCGAAATCGACCGTGCCGAAGACAGACCACGACTGGTTGTCGACGGCAAAGCGCTCGCGCGTGAGGAAGTCGCCGCCGAAGATGCTGCCGATCGGCAGGCCGAGCGAGGCCTCGGCATTGGCGAGCACCGCATTGCCCACCGCGATGCGCTGGGCCGGGGTGGGGTTGGGCGGCAGCAGCGCCGCGGGCGCGGCCTGGATCGCGGCGAAATTGCGGAAATCCTCGCCGACGGTGAGGAAGCTGTCCTGCCCGATCTGCTCGTCGAAATAGTAAGCGCCAAGCAGGAAATTGATCGGCCCGTCGAAATCCGAGGTGAGGCGCAGCTCCTGGGTGAAGGTGTTGACGCTCTGGTCGCGCCCTTCGGCGGTGATGTCGGCGCTGGTGAAGTCAACGTCCTGGATGAAGGAGTTGCGCAGCTCGCGATAGGCGGTGATCGAGGTCAGCTTGAGGTTGCCGAAGGACCAGTCAAGCTGGCCGGAAATGCCGTAGTTCTCGTTCTTGTTGACCGGCACGACATTGAGGAAGTTCTCGTCGCTGAAGAAATCGGTCGGGAACTGGCCGCCCACCCCGCCGATCGCCAGCTGGGTCAGCGGGCCGACCACGAGGTTGCTGGTCTGGCAGCAGATCTCGTCGATCTTGTTGTAATCGGCGATGATGCGGATCTTGACGTCGGCACTGGGCTCGATCAGCAGCTGGCCGCGCGCCGACCAGCGGTTGCGATCGTTGATTTCCTCGTCGAGGTTGACGATCCGGCCGATCCCGTCGCGGCGCTGGTAGGTGCCGTCGAGCGAGAAGGCGACGTTCTCGGCCACGGGCCCGGTGATCTCGCCGCGCAGGAACACCTGGTTGAAATTGCCATAGACCGCCTCGACCATGCCGCCCCAGTTGTATTGCGGCTCGCGGGTGACGACCGAGATCACCCCGGCGCTGGCGTTCTTGCCGAACAGCGTCGATTGCGGGCCGTTGAGCACCTCGACGCGGCTCACCATGTTGAGGTCGGACAGGGCCGAGGCCGAGCGCGAGCGGAACACGCCGTCGATGAACACGCCCACCGAAGGCTCGATGCCGAAATTGTTGTCCCCATTGCCGAAGCCGCGGATGATGAAGGTGGTGGCCGAGGAGGTCTGGAGCTGGCTCACCCGCAGCGAGGGCACCACGGTCTGAAGATCGAGCACGTCGCGGATCTGCGCCTGTTCGAGCACTTCGCCGCTGGTGACCGACACCGCGATCGGCGTCTCCTGCAGGGTCTGTTCGCGCTTCGAGGCGGTGACGATGATGACATTGGTGGGCTCGGGCGCCTCGGCCGCGTCGGCCTGGTCCTGCGCCAGCGCCACGCCCGGCGCGCCAAATGCCAGCGCCGCCGCACCGGCCAGCAGGGTGAATCGGAACGCGCCGGCAGTGCCGGTGATGGTCGATTTCATGGAAACTCCTCTCTCTTCGTCCCATGACCCCGGCGCCGGGCCGCGCGATCGCGCGGCCTTGAACGTCCCTTGCGACCATGGCCGGGGTCTCGTGCGTGAGGTGATAGGCAAGTGTTGGCGCCCCCACAAGCCGCGAGCCCACGTTTTTGCCAGGGCTTTCCAAGCACTGTTGCGCCAAGGTTACAGTGTCGCATGCGCGTCACGCGCGGGCCTGCAGGCGGGCGCTTGCCCTGCGCCCCGGCCCCTGCTAGGCGCCGCGCCCATGGTGCAGCGCAGCACGCGCGCTGCGCTGTCCCCGGTGCCGTAGCGTCACGGCGCCAGTGCCATGCCTGAACCTGCCCCGCCGCCCCGGGCGCCTGCTCAGGCGCCGCCAACCACAAGCCTGCCTGTCGCTCTCACCCCGCCAGCGCCTGCCCCTTACCGGAACCCTTCCCCCATGTCCGCCGCCACGCCCAACGCCCTGCGCAACATCGCCATCATCGCCCATGTTGACCACGGCAAGACCACGCTGGTCGATCAGCTGTTCCGCCAATCGGGCACCTTCCGCGACAACCAGCGGGTGGAGGAGCGCGCGATGGATTCGGGCGATCTTGAGAAAGAACGCGGCATCACCATCCTTGCCAAGTGCACCAGCGTGGAGTGGGCGGAAGGCGGCACCACCACCCGCATCAACATCGTCGATACCCCCGGGCACGCCGATTTCGGCGCCGAGGTCGAGCGCATCCTCACCATGGTCGATGGGGTGATCCTGCTGGTCGACAGCGCCGAAGGGCCGATGCCGCAGACCAAGTTCGTCACCGGCAAGGCGCTGGCGCTGGGCCTGAAGCCCATCGTCGTGGTCAACAAGATCGACCGGCCCGATGCCCGCCCGCAGGAGGTGCTCGACGAGGTGTTCGACCTGTTCGTCGCCCTCGATGCCAATGACGAACAGCTCGATTTTCCCGTGCTCTATGCGAGCGGGCGCGAGGGCTATGCGAGCGAGGACCCGGCGGCGCGCAGCGGCACGCTCGCCCCGCTGTTCGCGCGGATCATCGCCCATGTGCCGCCCCCGGGGCTCGATCCCGAGGCGCGCTTTGCTTTCCTTGCCACGCTGCTCGATCGCGACAACTTCATGGGCCGGGTGCTCACCGGGCGGGTGCAGGCCGGCACCATCCGCGTCAACGATCCGATCCACGCGCTCGATGGCGAGGGCCGGGTGATCGAAACGGGCCGTGCGACCAAGCTGTTGAGCTTCCGCGGGCTCGAGCGCGTGCCGGTCGAAAGCGCCCGGGCCGGCGACATCATCGCCATCGCCGGGCTGGAGAAGGCGACCGTGGCCCACACCATCTGCGACCCGGCGGTCACCACCCCCATCAACGCCCAGCCGATCGACCCGCCGACGCTGGCGATGCGCTTTTCGGTGAACGATTCCCCCCTCGCCGGGCGCGAGGGCAGCAAGGTGACGAGCCGCATGATCCGCGACCGCCTGCTGCGCGAGGCCGAGGCCAATGTCGCCATCCGCGTCACCGAGAGCGCCGACAAGGACAGTTTCGAGGTCGCCGGGCGCGGCGAATTGCAACTGGGCGTGCTGATCGAGACCATGCGGCGCGAGGGCTTTGAGCTGGGCATCAGCCGTCCGCGGGTGCTGCTGCGCGAGGAAGGCGGGCAGCGGCTCGAGCCCTATGAGACCGTGGTGATCGACGTTGATGACGAATATGCCGGCACGGTGGTGGACAAGATGCAGCGGCGCAAGGCCGATCTGCTCGAGATGCGCCCCTCGGGCCAGGGCAAGACCCGCATCACCTTTTCCGCCCCCAGCCGCGGGCTGATCGGCTATCACGGCGAGTTCCTCTCCGACACCCGCGGCACCGGGATCATGAACCGGCTTTTCGAGAAATACGGCCCCTACAAGGGCCCGATCGAGGGGCGGATCAACGGCGTCCTGATCTCCAACGGCGATGGCGAGGCGGTGGCCTACGCGCTGGGCGCGCTGGAGGAGCGCGGCACGCTGTTCATCGCGCCGCAGATGAAGGTCTATGAGGGCATGATCATCGGCGAGAACGCCAAGCCCGAAGACCTCGAAGTCAACCCGCTCAAGGCCAAGCAGCTCACCAATATCCGCTCGGCCGGCAAGGATGACGCGATCCGCCTCACCCCGCCGCGGCGGATGAGCCTCGAGCAGGCGATCGCCTATATCGCCGATGACGAGATGGTCGAGGTCACCCCGCTCTCGATCCGGTTGCGCAAGGCGATCCTGTGCCCGCACGAGCGCAAGAAGGCCCGGCGCAAGCGCGAGGAGTGAGGAGACAGGGGGGCTTGGGCGCTGCCCCCTGACGCCGCTGCGCTGCCGGCGCCGCTTGTCCGCGCGGTGTCAGAGGCAAGAAGGGTGTGCATCGGTGCGGCCAAGCGCTGGCAAAGCGCCCACGCGGTTGTTAGCCCTCGCGCGCATGAGCCCCTACACCCTTGTCACCCTCGCGCTCTATTTCGCCCTCATGCTCGCCATCGGGATTTATGCCTGGCGCCGCGCCACCGCCGACACCGCCGGATACCTGCTCGCCGGGCGGCGCCTGCCGCCGGCGGTGGCGGCGCTTTCTGCCGGGGCGTCCGACATGTCGGGCTGGCTGCTGCTGGGGCTGCCCGGCGCGCTCTTCGTGAGCGGGCTGGTCGAGGCCTGGATCGCCATCGGCCTTGCCATCGGCGCCGCGGCCAACTGGATCATCGTCGCCCCGCGGCTGCGCGCGGCGAGTGAGCGGCTTGGCAATGCGCTCACCATCCCGCAGTTCCTCGCCAACCGCTTCCCCGAACAGGGCGCGCTGCTGAGGCTCGTTGCCGCGGTGATCATCGTTGCCTTCTTCACCGTCTATACCGCCGCCGGGCTGGTGGGCGGGGGCAAGCTGTTCGCCACCGCCTTTGCCGGGGCGCTGCCGGGGCTGGGCCTGTCCGACTACATGCTGGGCGTGATCCTCACCGCGGGGATCGTGCTCGCCTATACCATGGTGGGCGGCTTCCTGGCGGTGAGCCTCACCGATTTCGTCCAGGGGCTGATCATGATGGCGGCGCTGGTGGTGATGCCGCTGGCGGTGCTGATGGCTCCCGGCGCGGGCGCGGGCGCGGGGGCAAGCCTGGGCGCGGTGCCGCAGGAGGGGTTCCTCAGCCTCACCCACGGGCTCACCGCCTTGGGGCTCATCAGCGCGCTGACCTGGGGCCTCGGCTATTTCGGCCAGCCGCATATCATCGTGCGCTTCATGGCGATCGACCGGGTGGCGCATGTGCCGCGCGCCGGGTGGATCGCGATGGGCTGGATGGTGGTCTCGCTTGCCGGGGCGATCGGGGTGGGCCTGGCCGGGCGCGCCTATGCCGAGGCGCGCGGGCTGGCCGTGCCTGACCCGGAGACGATCTTCATCCTGCTCGCCGAGGCGCTGTTCCACCCGGCGGTGACCGGCTTTCTCTATGCCGCGCTGCTGGCCGCGATCATGAGCACGATCTCCTCGCAGCTGCTGGTCTCCTCCTCCTCGCTCACCGAGGATTTCTACCGCCTGTTTCTGCGCCGCGGGGCGCGCGAGGCCGAGGCGGTGCGGATCGGACGGCTGTGCGTGGCGCTGGTGGCGGCGGCGGCGGTGGGAATCGCCGCCGATCCGGCGAGCGAGGTGCTGGGGCTGGTTGCCAATGCCTGGGCCGGGTTCGGCGCTGCCTTCGGCCCGCTGATCCTGCTCAGCCTCACCTGGCCGCGCATGACCGGGGCGGGCGCGCTCGCCGGGCTGGTGAGCGGGGCGGGCGTGGTGGCGGGCTGGATCGCGCTCGGCTGGAACCGCAGCCTTGCCGGCGGCCCCGGGCTTTACGAGATCGTGCCCGGCTTTGCCGCCGCGCTGCTGGCGATCGTGATCGTCAGCCGCCTCACTGCACGCCGGGCCTGAGGCGGTCGGGCGGCAGCGCAGGGCCCGATTGCCCCACGCCAGGGCCAGCCCCGCCAACCATCCGCGGTAACCGTGAAGGGTTTTGTTAACCAAAGCTTTTGCCACGGGGTTAACCAAGCCTCAGGCATTGTCCCGAGGTATGGACACAAGGTTTTTCATCCGTGCAGGGCTGTTGCTTGCCGCCGGGCTCGGCCTTGCCGGCTGCGGCTCGCTGATCCCGCAGGCGGGCAGCGGCGCTGCTCCCGGCACGCCCAGCCAGGCCGCCCGCGCACCGGCCCGCCCGGCCACCGCGATCGCCTCGGCCCCGCAGAGCTATGCCCCGCGCGCCGAGGATGCCCGCTGCCTTGCCGATCTCGGCGCCAGCGGCGCGCGCTTTGATCCCCTGCCCGACACCTATGCCGCGCCGGGCTGCAACAAGCTCGGCACGGTGCAATTGATGGCACTTGCCGGCGACCGCGCGCCGCTCAGCGTCAGCAATCTCGGCCCGGTGCGTTGCAGCACCGCCAAGGCCTTTGGCGATTGGGCGCGCTTCGGGGTTGATCGCGCCGCGCGCCAGCTGCTCGGCAGCCCTGTGGCGCGGATCGAGACCATGGGCTCCTATGCCTGCCGCAACGTTGCCGGGACGGAGAGGCGCTCGGCCCATGCCCGGGCCGAGGCGATCGACGTTTCGGGCTTCGTGCTCGCCGATGGGCGGCGGATCGTGCTCAAGCGCGACTGGCACGGCGGCGATGCGGCCACGCGCGAGTTCCTGCGGGTGGTGCACAAGAGCGCGTGCAAGCGCTTCGGCACCGTGCTCGGCCCCGAATACAACGCCGCCCATGCCGATCACTTCCACCTCGAAGGCAGCGGCGGAGCCACCTTCTGCCGCTGAACGGGTGAGCGCCGAGCATCGCCCCCCGATCGGGCGAGGCCGCCGCGGGCAGCGCAGCAACGAGGCACCAACGAGGCCCTGCCACGCGGCTCCCGAGCCATGGCACCCAATCGCCTGCCCTGCGGATCGGCCCCTGCTGACCGCCGCCCCGCCAATGCGGCGGAGCATCGGCAAAGCGCTGCAGAGGCGTGGCCTCGAGGGGCCAAACGCGCATAGCGGCTCCGGCGCCAAGGGGGAAACGCGCCGGAGCCGCCCCGGGGGAACCAGACTTGTCGCCAGCGCTCCGCCGCCCGCGACCCAGCCCGGCCGCGCTGGCAAGGCCGGGGCGCCGCGCTCGCGCCGCTCAGCCGCGGCTGCGCGGTTCGAGCCGCGCCTCGAGCCGCAGCCGCACCGCCTCGGCCGCGTGGCGCGCGCCCAGCTTGCTCATCATGTTGGCGCGATGGATCTCGACCGTGCGCGGGCTGATCTCCAGCTCGCGCGCGATCGCCTTGTTGCTGCTGCCCTCGGCCAGCCAGTCGAGCACCTCGCGCTCACGCGCCGAGAGGGTGGAGATGCGATCGCGCGCCTCGATCATCCGGCGGCGCGCGGCGCTGACCTGCTCGGCCTCCTTCTCGATCCGCGCAAGGCAGCGGGTGAAGCGCTCCGGATCGAGCGGCAGGGCGAGATAATCGAGCGCGCCGGCCTTGATCGCCGCGACGATGCGCGCCGGACGCGGCTGGACATCGACCGCGATCACCGGCAGCCAGATGCCGAGGCGGCTGAGCCGTTCAAGGATCATGTCCACCCCGCCTTCCTCCGCGGTGTCACGGGCGATGATGATCCCTTCGCGCGGCGGATGCACCGCCAGCTCGGATAGATCGCCATAGACCTCGCAATGGTGGCCAAGGGAAAAGCCGATCCGGGCCAGTTCCGCCCGCTGACGGCTGCACGCGTCGATGAAGTGGAGAGCGGCTTTGCGTGACATGCCGCAAGATTGCGCCAAGCGCCTGCGGGTTTCACGCAAGAGCGCTGCCAGAGTGGAGGATTTATCATCACCCTATGCAGTCAAACCTCTGATAAAAAATGATAAAATTGCTCCATTACGGAGCTTGATCTCCGCTGCCGCCCTTGGCCTCGAAGCGGTAGGCGGGCAGCGAATGGAAGGCGGCGCGCAGCGCATCGCCCCAGCGCGAGGAAATCTGGTCGAAATAGGGATCCTCGGCCGTTACCCGATGTTCATGCGTGGCGGCAAAGGCGTCCTTGGCGATCACCAGCAGATCGAGCGGCAGGCCGACCGAGAGATTGGCCTTGAGGGTCGAATCGAAGCTCACCATCAAGAGCTTGACCGCATCCTCGAAGCTCATTGCCCGGTCATAGCCGCGGATCAGGATCGGGCGGCCATACTTGGTCTCGCCGATCTGGAAGAAGGGCGTGTCCCAGCTTGCCTCGATGAAATTGCCTTCGGGATAGATCAGGAACAGCCGCGGCTGCATCCCCCTGATCTGGCCGGCCAGGATCATGGTGGCGCTGAAGCGGCCCTTGCCCGCCTCGCCATTGGCGGTCTGCACCTCGTCGATCGTGCCGCGCAGCAGGCGCCCGATCTCGGTCGCCACCTGGAACATGGTCGCGCTCTTGAGCAGGCAGTTCTCGCGCTCGGACGGGGCCTTGGTGCGCTCCTCGAGCTGGCTCACCACCGCCTGGGTGGTGGCAAGGTTGCCCGCGGTCATCACCGCGATGATGCGCTCGCCCGGCACGCTCCAGTGGAACAGCTTGCGGAAGGTGGAGATGTTGTCCACCCCCGAATTGGTGCGGGTGTCGCTCATCAGCACCAGGCCCTTGTCGAGCACCATGCCCACGCAATAGGTCATCGCCTCGCCCTTCCCCCCTGCTCCTGCCGTGCCATGGGCTGCCTGCTTCCCTAGCCGCAAGCCCGCGCGGGCGCAAAGCCCGCAGGTTTGCGGGGAGCAAGCGGTGCCCACAGATGTCTATTGGCCCGCCTGTTCCTGCTGCTGTGCGGCCGAGGCCGGCGCGCGCGCTTCCACCGCCACCGCCACGCGCAGCGTCTCGTCCGCCGCAGCGCCGAGGCGGATGCCGGTGACCGGCGCGGCCTCGCGATAATCGCTCCCCGTCGCCACCCGCACATAGCGCGGATCGGGACAGATGCCGTTGGACACGTCAAAGCCGACCCAGCCCAGCCCCTCGACATGGGCCTCGGCCCAGGCGTGGGTGGCTTCCTGCTCGGTGCGATCATCCATCAGCAGATAGCCGCTGACATAGCGCGCCGGAATGCCGCTCGCCCGCGCCGCGCCGATGAAGATATGGGCATGGTCCTGGCACACCCCGGCGCCGTGGGCGACCGCTTCCTCGGCACTGGTGGCGGCATGGGTGCGCCCAGTCTCATAGGCGATGCGCGCGCGCACCAGCGCGGCCAAGCGATGGAGGAAATCGAGCGGCGCGCGCGCCTCGCCCGCCGGCAGTTCGCGCAGCAGTGCGCGCAGCCGCGGCCCCGGGCGGGTGAGCGGGGTCTGGCGCAGGAAGCTCCACAACGGCAGGTGGCCCGAATGGCGCCCGATCACCCCGGCATTGTCCTCGGTCTCGACCGTGCCCTCGCAGATCACCCTGACCTCGCGCGCGCCCGGGGCAATCCCGATCAGGGTCACATGGTTGAAGTGCTGGTCATCATATTGGCATTCGACATGGGCATTCTCGAGCCCAATCGACCAGGCGATGATGCGCTGGCCCTGGGTCTCCTTGGGGGTGAGGCGCAGGCGCTGGAGCGCGTGGATCACCGGCTCGGCAAAGGCATAATGGGTGGTGTGCCTCACGGTGAGGGTGAGCTTGCTCATGCGTGGAACCGGTAGTCTTCGGCGATCGCATGGGCGATCGCGGCGTTGCGGGCGAGGAACTCGAGCAGGAACTCGTGCAGGCCGCCCTCAAAGATCTGATCGATGCTGAGCGCGCCGAAGCGCGCATCGGCCTCGTGGATCAGCGCGGTGCTGCGCCCCTCGGCCCCGTGCATCCGCGCGAGCGCATCGAGCGTGGCGCGCAGCGCCTTGCGGCAGAAGGCCAGGCTGCGCGGGAAGCGCTCGTCGCGCACCACGAATTCGACGATCCCGCGCGCCTCGATCTGCCCGGCGTTGAGCCAGGCATAGGCGCGCGCGCCCGCGACCGAGCGCAGCACCTGTTCCCACTGTCCGGTGTCAAGGCTCGAGCCGACATAGGCAAGCGAGGGCAGCAGCAGGAAATACTTCATGTCGAGGATGCGCGCGGTCGAATCCGCCCGCTCGATGAAGGTGCCGGCGCGGGCGAAGTGAAAGCCCTCATCGCGCAGGATCGAGCCATCGAAGGCGCCGTGCACCTGGGTGCAGGCCTCGCGGATCGCGGCGAGCAGGCCGCCCACCGCGCCCTGCCCCACGGGGCGCGCGAGCAGCGGATCGAGCCTGATCCAGCCGGCATTGACCGCCTCCCACACGTCGGAGGAAATGTTGATCCGCGCCGCGCGGGCATTGGCGCGCGCGGCAGCGAGCATCATGCGCACATTGCCGGGGTTGGAGGCGCCGCGCAGCACGAAGTTCCACACCGACAACCCATCATAGGCCTCGTGCGCCGCCTCGTAAGGCTCCTGCAGCCCGAGCGTGGCGATCACCGAGCGCCATTCGGCCTCGGCGGAAACGACATCGCGGGTGAGCGCCATGCGCAGCGCCGCCTCGAGCAGGCGCGCGGTGTTCTCGGCCCGCTCGAGATAGCGGAACATCCAGAACAGGCTGTTGGCGGTGCGGCCCAGCATCGGCGGCTCAGTCCTTGAGCACCCAGGTGTCCTTGGTGCCGCCGCCCTGGCTCGAATTGACCACCAGCGATCCTTTCTTGAGCGCCACCCGGGTCAGCCCGCCGGGGGTGATGTCGATGCCTTCGGGGCTGACGAGCACGAAGGGCCGCAGGTCCACATGCCGGGGGCTCAGCCCCTTGGCGGTGTAGATCGGGCAGGTGGACAGCGCCAGCGTGGGCTGGGCGATGTAGTTTTCGGGCCGTGCCTCGAGCTTCTGGCGGAAGGCGGCGATCTCGCGCTTCGAGGCACTCGGCCCGATCAGCATCCCGTAGCCGCCCGAACCATGGACTTCCTTGACCACCAGCTCGGGCAAATGATCGAGCACGTATCTGAGGCTCTCCCGATCAGCGCAGCGCCAGGTCTGGACATTGGGCAGGAGCGGGCGCTCGCCGGTATAGAACTCGACGATCTCGGGCATGAAGGAATAGATCGCCTTGTCGTCTGCCACCCCGGTGCCGGGCGCATTGGCGATGGTGATCCCGCCGGCGCGATAGACATCCATGATCCCCGGCACGCCCAGCAGCGAATCCGGGTTGAAGGTCAGCGGATCGAGGAACGCGTCATCGACCCGGCGATAGAGCACGTCGATCGGCTGGTAGCCGCGGGTGGTGCGCATCTGCACCCGGCCATCGACCACGCGCAGATCGCTGCCCTCGACCAGTTCGGCCCCCATCTGGTCGGCAAGGAAGGCATGTTCGAAATAGGCCGAATTGTAGATGCCGGGGGTGAGCACGGCGACGGTGGGCTTGGTGCCGGAAAAGGCCGGCGGGGCGCAGGCGGCAAGGCTGCGGGCGAGCCGGCGCGGATAGTTGGAGACGCTTTCCACCGCGATGCGGCTGAACAGATCGGGAAACATCCCCATCATCGTCTCGCGGTTTTCGAGCATGTAGGACACGCCCGAAGGAGTGCGGGCATTGTCCTCGAGCACGTAGAAGTCGTCCGGCCCGGTGCGCACCAGATCGATGCCAACGATATGGGTATAGATCCCCCCCGGCGGGGTGAAGCCCACCATGTTGGCAAGCCAGGCATCATTGTTGCGCAAAAGCCGCTCGGGCAGGCGCCCGGCGCGCACGATCTCCTGGCGGTGGTAGAGATCGTAGAGGAAGGAATTGAGCGCGCGCACCCGCTGCTCGATCCCGCGCGCGAGGCGGCGCCATTCGGCCGCGGTGATGATCCGCGGCACCATGTCGAAGGGGATGAGGCGCTCCTCGGCCTCGTTTTCGCCATAGACATTGAAGGTGATGCCGGTGCGGCGGAAGGTGTCATCCGCCTCGCGGTTCTTGCGCCGCATCAGCTCGGGCGGCTGTTCGCCATACCAGCGGCAATATTCGGCATAGGCGGGCCGGGTGTTGCCCTCGCCATCGAACATCTCGTCAAAAGTGCTGCCGCGCGCGTGCATCGCCCCCCGCATTGTCACCTTGGGTGCAATGCAGCAATCTAACCGCGCTTTCGCAAAAGGAAAGCGCGCGTGTCGATGGGCGCAACAATCAGGCAGCGCGCCGTCAGGCGCGGGTGCGCTCAAGCTCCTCGAGCAGCGCGAAGACCACCTGCGGATCGTAGGTGAAGCCCATGTGGGTGCAGCGCAGCGCCAGCGCGCGGTCACGCTCGCCCGGGCGTCCGGCGGCGCAGCGCGGGGCGATCACCCCGTCATTGGGGCTCCACAGCGCCACGGTCTCGACCGGGGGCTTTTGCGCAAGGTCAGCCGGGATCGGCGGGGCATCGACCGAATGGCCGGTGATGAACTGGTAGGCGCGCCAGACATTGTTGGCCCGGGGCGAGCCGGAAAAGGGCGATCCCATGGTGATCACCTTGGCCACGGCCTGCGGCTGGCGCTTGGCCAGCTCGCGGGCATAGAGGCCGCCCAGGCTCCAGCCGAGCAGCACCACCTTGCGCCCGTGGCGCGCGTGGAGCGCGGCAAGGCGCGCCTCGAGCTGGGCGAAGCGATCGGGATCGGGCCCCCAGTTGCGCCCCTGGCCCCAGCGCTTGGTGATGTGCCCGGCGGCCTCGAGCTGGCGGGCGAGATAGCGCATCCGCCCGGGCCGCGTGCCGAAGCCGGGCAGGATCATCACCACCTGGGGATTGCTGCTTGCAGGGATTTCGAGCTGGCGGCGCGGGCGGCGGATCGGCTCGAGCAGCACCTCGGCCTCGCCCACGAGGCGCAGCAGCCGGGGCTTGCCGCTTTCCACCTCCTGCGGGCAGGCCTCGCGCGCCAGCGCAAGGCGGCGGGCGAGTTCGCTGCGGGCATAGGCCTCCTGCGCCCGCGCCCCGGCCGCAGCGGCAGCCGCGATCAGCTGCCCGGGCAGACGCCTGGGCAAAGGCGCTGGCAGCCGCACCGGCAGTCGCCGGGGCAGTCGCTCGGGCAGTCGCTCGGGCAGGGCTGAAAGGCGGTTGCGGGGCATGGCGCTTTCCAAGCCAGATTCGTGGTGAATGTTCAATGAATTGTCATCGACGTAAGAAAAGTGCCACAATTCGGGCCGCGGCTCTGGGCTGCTCGTGCCCGGCGCGCCTGGCCAAGGCGCGGGGCAAGAGGCCCCTTGCGCCTCGGCATCAGCCTGCCGGGCAATCCCCGATGCGCCGGTGCTGGCCCGCCACGGTCATGGTGCCGCGCACCCCGTCGCCGAAGGACATGCCGGTGCTGGCGGTGTAATCGGCGCCGGTGGCGCTGGCGGTGCCGCTCATGGTGGTGCGGGTGGTCGCCCCTTCGGCCTCGCACACCATCACCCCCTCGAAGGCGCCCGCCTCGAAGGCGAGCCGCTCGAAGCGGCAGGCCCCGTTCTGCCCGCGGGTGAGCAGCGCGGTGAGCCCCTTATCGACCTCCGCCTGGGTGAGGCAGGTCTCGAGCGTGCGGGCGAGCCCGGCGCCGTGGCCTTCCATCTCCGGCGGCATGCCGGGAAATTCGAGCCCGGTCATGGTGATGGTGGTCTTGTAAAGCCCTGCCTGCGGCACCAGGCCGGGGCTGGGTGCGGCCGCGGCCGGGGGCGCCGCCGCGCCGGGGGCGGCGGCGGGCTTTTCTTCGCGCGCGCGCGGCGCATCGCCAGAGCAGCCCGCAAGCGCGGCGGCAGCGGCGACAGCGGCGACAGGGGCAAGGCGGATCGGCTTCATCGCGGGTCTCCTCACCGGTGTTCTACCCCACAACGCGCCGCGCGCCAAAGCGTGCCGCGAAAAGCCATGCGGCCCTTCACAAGCATGGCCCAAGGCCGCATATCGCCCGGCATGGCCGAACTCGTGATCCGCCGCGGACTGGACGAGCCCGAGACGGGCGCGGACTTCATCCCCCACCGCCCACCGCGCCCCGAAAAGGCGATGGGCGGCATCCCGTTCAAGCTGGTCTCGGACTATCAGCCCGCCGGCGACCAGCCCAGCGCGATCGCCGAGTTGGTGAGCGGGGTGAAGGCGGGCGAGAAGACCCAGGTGCTGCTCGGCGTCACCGGCTCGGGCAAGACCTTCACCATGGCCAAGGTGATCGAAACGCTTCAGCGCCCGGCGCTGGTGCTCGCCCCCAACAAGATCCTCGCCGCGCAATTATACGGCGAGTTCAAGAGCTTCTTTCCCGAAAACGCGGTCGAATATTTCGTCAGCTACTACGATTATTACCAGCCCGAAGCCTATGTGCCGCGCTCGGACACCTATATCGAGAAGGAAAGCTCGGTCAACGAGGCGATCGACCGGATGCGCCATGCCGCCACCCGGGCGCTGCTCGAACGCGACGACGTGATCATCGTCGCCAGCGTCTCGTGCCTCTATGGCATCGGCTCGGTCGAGACCTACTCGGCGATGGTGTTCGACCTCAAGACCGGCGAAACCCAGGACCAGCGCGAGATCATCCGCAAGCTCGTGGCGCTGCAATACCGGCGCAACGATGCCGGCTTTGCCCGCGGCTGCTTTCGCCTGCGCGGCGACAATCTCGAGATCTTCCCCTCGCATTACGAGGACACGGCCTGGCGGGTGAGCTTCTTCGGCGACGAGATCGAGGAGATCGCCGAGTTCGATCCCTTGACCGGCACCAAGGGCGCGCGGCTCGAGAAGGTGCGCATCTATGCCAATTCGCACTATGTCACGCCCGGGCCGACGATGCAGCAGGCGATGGCGGCGATCCGCTTCGAACTCGCCGAGCGGCTCAAGGAGCTCGAGGCCGAGGGCAAGCTGCTCGAGCGCCAGCGGCTCGAACAGCGCACCCATTTCGACCTTGAAATGATCGCCGCGACCGGATCTTGCGCCGGGATCGAGAACTATTCGCGCTTCCTCACCGGGCGCCTGCCGGGCGAGCCGCCGCCCACGCTGTTCGAATATCTGCCCGAAAACGCGCTGCTCTTCGTCGATGAGAGCCACCAGACCATCCCCCAGATCGGGGCGATGGCGCGCGGCGACCACCGCCGCAAGCTGACGCTTGCCGAATATGGCTTTCGCCTGCCCAGCTGCATCGACAACCGCCCCTTGCGCTTCAACGAGTGGGACGCGATGCGCCCGCAGACGGTGTGCGTTTCGGCCACGCCCGGCCCGTGGGAGCTGGAGCAGACCGGCGGGGTCTTTGCCGAACAGGTGATCCGCCCCACCGGCCTCATCGACCCGCCGGTCACCATCCGCCCGGTCGAGGACCAGGTGCAGGACTGCATCGCCGAATGCAAGGCGACCGCCGCCAAGGGCTATCGCACGCTGGTGACGACGCTCACCAAGCGCATGGCCGAGGACCTCACCGAGTTCATGCACGAGGCGGGCGTCAAGGTGCGCTACATGCACTCGGACGTCGAAACCTTGGAGCGCATCGCGCTGATCCGCGATCTGCGCCTTGGGGTCTATGATGTGCTGGTGGGCATCAACCTCTTGCGCGAAGGGCTCGACATTCCCGAATGCGGCCTGGTGTGCATCCTCGATGCCGACAAGGAGGGCTTCCTGCGCAGCGAAACCTCGCTGATCCAGACGATCGGGCGCGCGGCGCGCAATGTCGATGGCCGGGTGATCCTCTATGCCGACACCATCACCGGCAGCATCGAGCGCGCGCTCGCCGAGACCGAGCGGCGCCGCGCCAAGCAGCAGGCCTATAACGAGGAGCACGGGATCACCCCGCAGACGATCCGGCGTGACATCCACGACATCGTCGCCCACACCGCCGCGCAGGACAGCGTGGTGGTGGAGACCGGCGATGCGGCGCGCAACAACCTCGTCGGGCACAATCTGCGCGCCTATATCGAGGAGCTCGAAAAGCGCATGCGCGAGGCGGCGGCCAACCTCGAATTCGAGGAAGCCGGGCGCCTGCGCGACGAGATCCGCCGGCTGGAAGCGAGCGAACTCGGTCTGCCCGAAGGCGAGCGCAAGGCTCCGCTCGTCGGCCGCAGCAACGAGGGCAAGCCGGGCACGCGCAAGACGCGGTTCGGCAAGACGCGCTACAAGCGAATGGGGGGGAAGCCCTAGGCGCGCCCCCTTGAACGGCGCGGCCTTCGCTGTCACTTGGCGGTCGCATGAGCTTTCCCCTGGCCGATACCGCCCGGCCGCACCCCTGCGATCACCCCCGCCGCGTGCCGCATCGCCCGGCCCTGATCGCGCGCCGCCTCGCCGCCGCCGCGGGGCTGGCGGCGCTCGCGCTGCTGCCCGGCGCCTGCAAGCCGCCGCCCGGCGATGCCGCGGCGGTGCGCGCGCCGCTGGCCGGGAGCGCCGCCGCTCGCGCCCCTTCCGCCCCGCTCGCCTCGCCCGACACCGCGGGCGCGCTGTGGGCCGAGACCGCCAATCCGCTGCGGCTGGTCTATGGCAGGCCGGGCGAAGCGGTGCTGCTGGCGCTTGAGTGCCAAGGCCCGGCCAGCCCCGCCGCGCGGCTGGTGATCACCCGCATGGCCCCGGCCGATGCCGGCGCGGGCGCGCTGCTGGCGCTGGTGGGCAAGGAGGCGATCGCGCGCATCCCGGTGGATGCCACGTTGATCGGCGGGCGGCGGGTGTGGCAGGGGGGCGCCCCGGCGCTGGCCAAGGGGTGGGATGCGCTCAAGGGCCCTGCCGAGGCCAGCGCCACCGTCCCCGGCGCCGGCAAGGTGCAGCTCAATCCGAGCCCGCTGCCCTTTGCCCTGGTGGAGAAGTGCCGCGGGGCGCAGCCGCCCGAGAGCGCGCCGCCGCCGAGCGCGCCACCAGCAGATCGGGGCTGAAGATCTGCGGCAATTGCTCGGCCTGCGCGGCACCGGGCGCATACCACAGGTAGAGCGGCACCCCGGCGGCGCCCTGCTGGGTGAGGAAGGCGGTGATCGCCGCATCGCGCCGCGTCCAATCGCCCACCATCACCACCACCCCGGCCTCGGCAAAGGCGGCGCGCACCTCCGCGCGCTCGATCGCCGCGGCCTCGTTGACCTTGCAGGTCACGCACCAATCGGCGGTGAAATAGAGGAACACCGGCTTGCCCTCACGCCGCGCCTGCGCCAGCGCAGCGGGGCTGAAGGGCACCGCCTGGTGCAGGCTTTCGCGCGCCGCACCGCCGCCGCCCGGGGCATAGACCGAAGGCAGGCCGATCGCGGCAAAGACCACGAAGGGCGCGGCGATGAGGCCGAAGGCGGGCCAGGCGAGCTTGCCCCGGCGCTGCAGGCGCCCGGTCGCCATCAGGCCCAGCACCACGCCGAACACCAGCACCAGCGCGATGAGGCCAAAGGGCTTGCCTCCCAGCCTTGCCGTCAACCACAAGAGTGCGAGCGCCGTCACCCCCATCGGGATCGCCATGATCCGGCGGAAGCGCTCCATCCACGGCCCCGGGCGCGGCAGACGCCGCCGCAGCGCCGGGACGAAGCCGATCAGCAGGAAGGGCAGCGCAAGGCCAAGCCCGAGGCAGGCAAACAGCAGCAGCGCCGCCGGCACCGGCAGCAGCAGCGCCGCCCCCAGCGCCGCGGCCATGAACGGCCCGGTGCAGGGGGTGGCGATGAAGGCGGCCAGCAGCCCGGTGCCAAAGGCGCCGGCCGCCCCGCCAGCGGGCTGGCCCGGGCGGCTGAGGCTGGGCGCGGGCAGATCGAACAGGCCGGCAAGGTTGGCGGTGATCACGCTGGCGAGCACCAGCAGCGCCACCACCACCCCCGGCTCCTGCAGCTGGAAGGCCCAGCCGACCTGCTGGCCCGCCGCGCGCAGCGCCAGCAGCAGCGCGCCAAGCCCGAGACAGGCAAGCACCACCCCGGCGGTGTAGGCCAGCGCCTCGGCGCGCGCCTGGGCTTCGCTCTGCCCGGCGCGGGCAAGGCTGAGCGCCTTCAAACTGAGGATCGGAAAGACACAGGGCATGATGTTGAGGAGGAGCCCGCCCACGAGCGCGCCAAGGACAAGGCTCCACCACGGCGGGCGCGCTGCGCCTTGGGGGCCGGCCACCAGCGTCCCCCCGCGCGGCACCGCGCCCGGCGCGGCGGCAAAGGCCACCCCGGCGCCATCGCCAAAGGCAAGGATGCCCTGCACCGCATCCGCCTTGCCGGTGCCATTCCGATCGAGCGGGATCTCGGCGATCACCATGTCGCCGGCGCGGCGGAAGGTCTGCGCGGCGGCATGGGCGACCAGACGCTCATTGGCGATGAAGACATGGGGATCGGGCAGCGCCACGCCCGCGGGGAGCGGAATGGCAAGGCGCAGCACCTCACCGGCAAGGGCAAAGCGCCCCGGGGCATCGAGCAGCGGCGCGACCTCGGAACGCCAGCGCAGGAAATCCCCGCCCGCCTCGGCGCGCAGCCGGGCGGTTTGCGGGACGCAGATCGCGTCGGTGCAGGCAAGGTAATCGAGCGTCCCCGTCACCGCCCGCGCGCCCCAGCCGGCCGCGCTCGGCCCCGGCACCACCGGCACCAGCACGGTGTAGGGCCCTTCATAGACGTGGTTCATCAGCCCGGCGACGAGCAGCCGCCGCGGCACCGGATAGCGCGCCGCGCCCACCTCCCAATCGGGCGGCAGGTCGAGCTTCAGCACCATCCCCGCCCCGGCATCGCCGGGGTTTGCCCAATAGCCGTGCCATTCCGGCCCGCGCGGCACGAAGCGCAGCGCCAGCAGCCATTCGCGCCCCGGCAGCGGGGCGCCATCGGCATGGAGCGTGACGGCAATGTTCTGCGCCGCGCCGCCGGGCGCCGGGCCGCGGCTCTCCCCTTGCGCGGCGGCAGGCAGCGCCAGCGCCAGGCTTGCGGCCAGCGCAAGCAGCCATGCAGCAAATCCGCGCCAGGCAATCGGGAAGGTTCTTGCGCGCACCACGCCTCGCCCTCTAGGCTTGCCCACGAGGTTTCGCAATCAGCGTGCCCAAGGTGACAGCCCAAGGTGAGGACAATGTCTGACAATTCGCGCGATCTCGTCATTCTCGGCGGCGGGCTGGTGGGGATGACGCTGGCGCTGGCCGCGGCGAAAAAGGGCCTCTCCAGCCATGTCATCGACCGGGCCGATCCCGCCGAACTCACCGCCGAGGGCTTTGATGACCGCGCCACCGCGATCTCCACCGCCAGCTGGCACCTGTTTGAAAATATCGGCCTTGCCGAGGGCCTTGCTCCCTTTGCCTGCGACATCGCCGCGATCGCGGTGACCGATCAGAACAAGCCCGGGCGGATCGATTTCGTCCCCGGCGCGGGCGAAGGCACGCTGGGGCGGATGTTCCCCAACCGCCGGCTGCGCCTCGCCCTGTTCGAGGCCGCGGCAAACGAGCCGCTGATCCACTGGGTCGCCAAGGCCCAGGTCACCGAGCGCCAGCGCAGCCAATATGGCGTCGCTGCGGTGCTCGCCGATGGGCGCAAACTCAAGGGCCGGCTGATGGTCGCCGCCGAAGGGCGCCAGTCGCCCACGCGCGATGCCGCCGGGATCACCATCGCCAGGTGGGACTACCGGCACCGCGCGATCATCGCCGGGCTGACCCACGAGAAGCCCCACGGCAATGTCGCCTGGGAGATCTTCTATCCCGCCGGCCCCTTCGCGCTGCTGCCGCTCAATGACGAGCCGGCAGGCACCCACCGCTCCTCGCTGGTGTGGACGGTGTCAGAAGCCGATGCAGCCGGAGTGATGAAGCTCGGCGAGCGGGCCTTCCGCGCCGAGGTGGAAAAGCGCATGGGCGGGGTGCTGGGCAAGGTCTTGCGCGTGGGCGCGCGGTCATCCTATCCGCTCGGCTTCCACCACACCGCCAAGATCACCGCCGAGCGGCTCGCACTGGTGGGCGATGCCGCCCACGGCATTCACCCGATCGCCGGCCAAGGCCTCAACCTTGGCCTGCGCGATGTCGGCGCGCTCGTCCAAGTGCTGGCCGAAGGCGCGCGGCTGGGGCTCGATCCGGGCGATCCGCAGCTGCTCAAGCGCTACGAGACCTGGCGCGGGCTTGACAGCTTCATGGTCGCGCTCGCCACCGATGGGCTCACCCGGCTTTTCGGCGTGCCCGGACGGGCGGCCAGTGCGGTGCGGCGGCTGGGGATGGCCGCGGTGCAAAGGACGCCCATGCTCAAGCGCTTCTTCATGGACGAGGCGCGCGGGGTGGCGGGCGATCTGCCCGAACTGCTCAGGGCCTAGCGCGCAAGGGCCTGGCCCCGCGGCGCGCCGCGCCGGGCGCAGCCGGCCCTATTCGCGCACCACCAGCGGGCTTGACACCCTGACCGGGTTGCCCGCCCCATCGCGCAGGCCGCGCTGGTCGAGCACCGCGGCGGTCTCGATCACCTCGAGCGCCTCCATCGCCTTCCGGTAGCGCTCGGCGTCGGCGATCCAGCTTTCGGCCTTGGCTGCGCCGGGCATGGCCTTGACCTCGTCGATCGCGGCCTGATAGCGCCCCTGCTCGAGCGCCCAGCGCGCCCGTTCGAGCCGCCTTTGCGGCTGCGGCGAGGGCGTGGTCTGGCGCCGCACCACGAACAGCTGCGCCAGCTCGCGCTTGAAGGCCTGCCACGAAGGCCCGCCGCTGCTCTCGCGCAGTTCGGGGGCCAGCCCCTCGAGCCGCGCCACCAGCTGATCGAGGCGGATGGGATTGCGGGAGAAATCGATGATGGTCGCCACCGCATTGGGCCACTGGTCGCCAAAGCGCAGGCGCAATTGATCGGCCAGATAGCCAAGCTCGGCCCCGCGCTCGACCGCGCGGCGGGCGGCAAAGGCGATCAGCAGGCTCTCGGCGCGGGCGGCATTGCCGGCGGCGGCCTGGGCCTGGAGATCGAGCCGGGCGATGCGCTGCTCGGCCGCGGCAAGGCGCTGGTCAAGCCCGCCCTGCTGCTCGGCCACGCGCTCGGCGGTGGCCTCGGCCTTCTCGGCCTTTATCGCGGCGGCGGCAAGCGGCGTGGGCGCGCCGGTGCGTGCCGGGGCCGGGGCGCTGCCGGTCTCGACCGCCGCCGGAATATCGCCGCGCGCCGCGCCGAGGCGGCCATGCGCGAAATTGTACCACACCACCCAGCCGACCAGCGCCCCGCCGATCACGAAGCTGAGCAGCGCGACAATGACGAGCAGGCGGCCACGCCCGCTGGTGGCGCCGGCTCCCGCGCCCGGCGCGCGCGCCTCGCCAAACTGCCCCGCCTGCCCAGCCTGCCCGTTCTGCGGTGCCATCACGCTCCGTCTCTTGCGACCCTGCCCGCTCCGCGCCCGCGGGCGCTGGTCTCACCGCCGCCGCCGGCTGCGGCTGCGGGGTGGGAGCGGGGGCGAATGGAGCGCGGCTTGGCGCACAAGTCAAATGCCAATTGCACAAGCGCCGCCTCATCGGGCTGCGCGGCGCTGTGCAGAGCGCCCCAGCCCGCCCCGGCCGCCGCCGCGATCCGCGGCCCCAGCGCGGCCAGCGTGATGCCAGCCCGCGGCACCCCGAGCCGGTCGCATTCCGCGGCAAAGTGCCGCGCCGTCGCGGCAGAATGGAGCAGCACCACCACCCCCCCTGCGCGCAGCACCCCGGCGAGCGGATCGAGCGGCAGCGCCACGCTGCGATAGGCGATGACCTCGGTGAGGCTGACCCCTCGGGGCGGCACCAGCGCCACGCGCTCCTCCCCGGCGATGCGCAAGAGGCGCGCCGGCGGGGCAATCGCATCGAGCACGCGCTGAAGCCCGCCGCTGCCCACCGCCGCCACGGCAAAGCCCGCCGCACGCGCCGCCGCAGCCGTGGCCTCGCCCACGGCATGGACCGGCTTGTCCTTGAGCCGCTCGAGCTGCGCCCCGCCGTGGCGCAAGGCATTGGCGCTGCCGATCAGGAGCGCATCGATGCCCGCGGGATCGGGGCAGGCCCAGCTTACCGGGCGAATCTCGGACAAGGCATGGCCGATCGCATCGAGGCCCAGCGCCCGCGCCCGCGCCAGCGTGGCCGCAAGCCCCGGCTCGCTGCGCAGCGCCAGCAGGCGCACCTCACCCGCCCCCACCGCGGAACTGGGCGGCAATCCCGGGCGTCGCCCGCCCCAGCAGCTCGGCGGCGAGCGCGCGCACCGGGCCATGATCGCCGGGGGCAAGGCGCGCCGCGCCCTCGACCCGCTCGGCCCCATCGGGGCTGAACAGCGCCGCGCGCAGCGCCAGCGCGCCCTGGCTTGCCGTGCACAGCACCGCCACCGGCGAATGGCAGGTGCCGCCGAGCGCGGCGAGCAGCGCGCGCTCGGCCTCGAGCTCGGCGCGGGTCGGCGCATCGTCGATCGCGGCGAGGAGCGCGCGCGTGTGCGCATCCGCGGCCCGGCATTCGACCGCGATCACCCCCTGCGCGGCGGCCGGGAGCCATTGCTCGGGATCGAGCGGGGTGCCCGCCTGCGCCTCGCCCAGCCGCGCCAGGCCGGCCGCGGCCAGGAAAGTGACTTCGGCCTCGCCCGCGGCGAGCTTGGCAAGGCGCGTGGCGACATTGCCGCGGAAGGTGACGATGCGGCAATCGGGCCGCAGGTTCAAAAGCTGCGCGGCGCGGCGCGGGGCGCTGGTGCCCACCCGCGCGCCCTTGGGAATCGCGGCGATGCTCTCAGCCCCCACCAGGCAATCGCGCCGATCGGCCCGCGGCAGGAAGGCGGCAAAGGCAAAGGCCGCCGGGCGCAGGGTTTCCACATCCTTGGCCGAATGGACCGCCGCATCGATGCGCCCCTCGCCGAGCCAGTGATCGAGCTCCTTGGTCCACAGCGCCTTGCCGCCGATCTCCGAGAGCGGGCGATCGAGCACCTTGTCCCCGCTCGCCAGCACCGGCACCAGCTCCACCTCCGCGGCGCGCCAGCCATGGGCGGCGCACAGGCGGCGGCGGGTCTCCTCGGCCTGCGCCATCGCCAGCGGGGAATTGCGCGTGCCAAGCCGCAGGCGCGGCGGGGCAGCGGGCGAGGCGGCGCGGGGTTCGGTCATGGCGATGCTTGCCCTAGCGAGCGCAGCGACTAGATGGAAGCCGGATGGGATTGGCAAGCCACACCTTTGACCAGCGCCTGGTGCTGGGGATCGAATCGAGCTGCGATGAAACCGCGGTGGCGCTGGTGCGCGCCGATCGCACCATCCTTGCCCAGGCGATCGCCAGCCAGGAGGCCGAGCACGCCCCCTATGGCGGGGTGGTGCCCGAGATCGCCGCGCGCGCCCATGCCGAGCGCCTGGCGCCGATGCTGGCGCGGGTGCTGGCCGAGGCCGGGGTGGCGCTCGAGGAGGTCGATGCCATTGCCGCCACCGCCGGGCCGGGGCTGATCGGCGGGGTGATGGTGGGGCTGGTGAGCGCCAAGGCCCTTGCCATGGCGACCGACAAGCCGCTGCTGGCGATCAATCATCTCGAAGGCCATGCCCTGTCCCCCAGGCTCGCCGATGCCGCGCTCGGCTTTCCCTATCTCTTGCTGCTGGTCTCGGGCGGGCATTGCCAGATCCTCGGCGTCGAGGGCGTAGGGCGCTATCGCCGGCTTGCCACCACCATCGATGACGCGCTGGGCGAGGCCTTCGACAAGACCGCCAAGCTCCTCGGGCTTGGCTATCCCGGCGGCCCGGCGGTCGAGCGGCTGGCGCGCGCCGGCGATCCGGGTGCGGTGCCCCTGCCCCGCCCGATGCTGGGCGCGCGCGAGCCGCATTTCTCCTTTGCCGGGCTCAAGAGCGCGGTGCTGCGCGCGGTCGAAAGCGGCGCCCATGCCCCGGCCGATATTGCCGCGAGCTTCCAGCAGGCGGCGATCGATTGCCTGCTCGATCGGCTCACCCACGCGCTTGGGAGCGCCGGCCCGTTCTCGGCGCTGGTGGTGGCAGGCGGGGTCGCCGCCAACCAGGCGGTGCGCGCCGCGCTCGAACGCCTCGCCGCCGCCCACGCCATGCGCTTCGTCGCCCCGCCGCTCAGGCTGTGCACCGATAACGCCGCGATGATCGCCTGGGCCGGGTGCGAGCGGCTGGCGCTGGGCGGCGCGGCGGCGGCGGGCGATCCGCTGGACGTGCCGGCGCGGGCGCGCTGGCCGCTCGATCCCGCCGCCGAAGCGGTGCGCGGCGCGGGGGTCAAGGCATGAGCGCTTCGCCCCCACCCATCGGCGTGATCGGCGCGGGCGCCTGGGGCACGGCGCTGGCGCAGATGCTGGCCAGCGATGGCAGCGCGGTGCGGCTCTGGGCCTATGAGGCCGAGGTCGTGGCCGCGATCAATGCCGAGCGGCGCAACCCGCTCTATCTGCCCTCGGCCCGCCTTGCCCCTGCGATCCATGCCACCGGCGATCTTGCCGATCTTGCCCCCTGCCCGATCGTGCTGGTGGTCACCCCCGCGCAGGTGATGGGCCGGGTGCTTGCCGGCCTTGCCGCCGCGCCGCGCGATCTGGTGCTGTGCTCCAAGGGGATCGAGGCCGAAAGCGGCCGGCTGATGAACGAGGTCGCGCGCGCGGCCTGCCCGGCCAGCGCCATCGCCGTGCTCTCCGGCCCGACCTTCGCCCACGAGGTCGCCGCCGGGCTTCCCACCGCGGTGACGCTCGCCTGTTCGGGCGGGCGCGCGCAGTGGGAACGGCTCGCCCCGGCGATCGCCCGTCCGGCCTTTCGCCCCTATTACTCGGATGACGTGACTGGCGCCGAGATCGGCGGGGCGGTGAAAAACGTGCTCGCCATCGCCTGCGGGGTGGTCGAGGGCCTGGGGCTGGGCCAGAACGCCCGCGCAGCGCTGATCGCCCGCGGCTATGCTGAGATGCTGCGCTTTGGCGAAGCGCTCGGGGCCGAGGGCGAGACGCTCGCCGGTCTGTGCGGCCTTGGCGATCTGGTGCTGACCTGTTCCTCGCCCGCCAGCCGCAACTTTGCGCTCGGCAAGGCGCTGGGCGAAGGGCAGAGCGCCGCGGCGCTGCTGGCCGACCGGCGCACCGTCGCCGAAGGCGCGCACACCGCCCCGGTGCTCACACGGCTCGCCGCCGCGCGCGGCATCGCCATGCCGATCACCGAGGCGGTGAGCGCCATCCTTGCCGGCGCTCAGCCGCGGGCGATCGTGGCCGAACTGCTCGCCCGCCCGCTGCGCGCCGAGCTTGAGAGCGATGCCGGAGACCTCGGCGCGTGAGCCCCGCCCCGCCTGCCCAAGAGGGAGCCACCGCGGGTGCCGCCGATCTCGCCGCGCTCGCCCGCGGCGGGCGCACCAACACCATGGGCTTCATCCTCAGGCTGGTGGCGCGCATTCCCTTCCTGGTGATCGCCACCCGGCTTTACGGCGCCGAGGCGCTGGGGCGCTTTGCCTCGGCGCTGGTGCTGATCGAGATCGTCGCGCTGGTCTGCGCGCTGGGGGAAAAGCGCGGGCTGGCCCAGCGGCTTTCCGAAGGCGCGGGCGAGAACCGCGCCGCCGAGACCAACCTCGTCTATGACGGGATCGTGCTCGCGCTCATCTGGTCGGCGCTGGCGGCGGGGCTGCTGCTGCTCTTTCCCGAACCGATGTTCCCCAACGGGATGAACAGCCCGCTCGATATCTGGCTGGTCGCCACCATCCCCGCCTTTGCCGTCACCGAGATCCTGCTCGCGGCCCAGGCCTATCGCTTCGACATTGCCACCACGGTGCGCACCCGGGCGGTGGTCGAGCCGTGGACGATCTCGATCGCGGCGGGCCTGTTCTTCTATCTGCCCGGCACGCGCGAGGCGGGCCTGGCGCTCGCCTTCATCACCTCGATCTATGCCGGGTTGCTGACCGCCGCCTGGCCCTTCCTTTCCGCCTATGGCCTGCCGCGCGGCTGGCGCGTGGCGCCGCGGGCGCTGCTGGCGATGAGCGCGCGCGCCCTGCCGATCATCGGCGCCGATGCGATCGAGCGCGGCACGCGCCTGCTTGATATCTTCATCCTCGGCCTGTTCGCCCCGCCCCAGGCGGTGGGCATCTATTACGCCGCGCAGCAGATCGCCAGCCTGCCGCAGAAGCTCAAGACCAGCTTTGAGCCGGTGCTCTCGCCGGTGATCACCCGCAACCTCAGGATCGGCAACCACGAGGCGATCGCCGCGCAGGTGCGCCAGGTGGGGTTCTGGATCATCGCGGTGCAGCTCGGCATCGCGCTGGCGCTGGGGGTGCCGGGCGAGGCGGTGATGGGCCTGTGGGGGCCGGATTATGTCGCCGGCACCGCGGCGCTGGTGCTGCTGCTCGCCGCCGAGGTGGCCGCCTCGCTCGCGGTGGTTTCCGAAAGCGTGCTCGTCTATACCGCAAGGAAGCGCAACCTTCTGATTTCGCTGTTTATCATCGCGCTCCAGGCGGGGCTGACGGTGGCGCTGATCGAGGCCGCCGGGCGCCTGGGGCTGGGCAAGGGCTATGAGGCCGCGGCCGCCGCCGGGGCGCTGATGATCGCGCTCGCGGCATCGAGCCTCATCAAGGCGCTGCTGCTGTCGCGCCTGCTCGGCGCGCCGGTGAGCAACTGGCGCTGGGCGCTGGTCCACGCCGCCGCCGCCGCGGTGGTGGTGGGCTATTGCTTCACCCTCCTGCCCGAATGGACCGAGCTGCTGCTCGGCATCCCCGCGGTGCTCGCGACCTATGGCTGGGTGATCTGGCGGCGCGGCTTTGACGAGAGCGACAAGGTGCTGTTCCGCAAGCAGGTGGCGCCCGATCCGGCCTAGGCGGGGGCGGGGGCGGGGCCGGGTAATCGCTTCGCCCTGGGGCTTGGGCCAAGCGGTGCGCGCCTGCTAGAGCGGCGGCGAAGCATCTTTTTGAAGGGAGCCTGCCATCCATGCCTGCCGACCTTTCCGCCCTGCTGCCGCTTGTCCTTGCCGCGCTCCTCGTGCTCGCGCTTGTGGCCTTTGTGCTGCTGCGCCGCAGCCGCAAGGCGCGGGTGATCGCCGATGAGGCCGCCGCCCCGCTGGCGCGCGACGTGCTCGCCGAAGGCGCCGCCCCGGCGCCGCGCAACCAGGCGCTGATCGATGCGCCCCCGGCCGCGGCGAAGGAGGCCCCCGCGCCGACCGCCGCGCCCGCGCCCGCACCCGCATCCGCACCCGCGCCAAGCGGGGATGATCTCACCCGGATCAAGGGCGTCGGCCCCAAGCTGGTGGCGCTGCTCGGCGAGCTCGGCATCACCTCCTATGCCCAGATCGCCAGCTGGAGCGCAGATGATGTCGCGCGCATCGATGCTGAGCTTGGCCGCTTCAAGGGCCGCATCATGCGCGACCAGTGGATCGAGCAGGCGCGCCTGCTGGCGGCGGGCGACGAGGCCGCCTTCGCCGCACGTTTCGGCAACAATGGATGAGATTTCCACGCGGCCTGACGTCCAATCCGTGTTACAATGAGTCGCTGCGACGGGGAGGACAGCGATGGGCATCCGCATACTGGTGGCGGAGGACGAATTCGTCACCGCCTTCGACCTGTGCGACACCTTCGAGGAAGCGGGCTACGAGGTCGAAGGGCCACATGCCGGGATCGCTTCGGCGCTGCACGCCTGCGCGCGCGAGCGGCCCGATGTCGCGCTGCTCGATATCGAGCTGGTGGACGGGCTGACCTATGATCTCGCCCAGCGCCTCATCGATGCCGATGTGCCGGTGATCCTCCATTCCGAGCCGGGCGAGGCGGCCGAACTGGCCGCGCGCTTCCCCCGCGCGATGACGCTGGTCAAGCCCTGCCCGCCCACGGCGCTGCTCGGCGCGGTCAGCCGGGTGCTGGCCCCGGCCTGAACGGCAGGGCGCGGCCCGCCCGCCTCCCGGCGCGGCTGGGCGCGGTTTTGCGCGCGGCGTGGGGAAAGGCCCGGCGGCGCGGCTTGCCCGCGGCGATCACGCGGCTATGGGTGGCAGGGCGCGTGCCGCGGCAGGGATCGGCCGGCACCGGCGCGAAGCGGCACGGCGCGGCGAGGATCGGGAGGCCCACACCATCAGACTTCATGGCTATTTCCGCAGCTCCACCACCTATCGGCTGAGGATCGCGCTCAACCTCAAGGGGCTTTCCTACGACTATGTCCCGGTCGATCTCGTCGCCGGGGCCAACCACGCGCCCGCCTTTCGCGCGCGCAACCCCTTCGGCTCGGTGCCGCTGCTCGAGGCCGACGGGCGCGATCGGGCGCAGTCGCTGGCGCTGATTGAATGGCTCGAGGAGGCCTATCCGCAGCCCCCACTGCTGCCGCGCGACATCGAGGCGCGCTACAGCGTGCGCGAACTGGCCTATGCCATCGCCACCGAGATCCACGCGGTCAACAACCTGCCGGTGCTCAAATATCTGCGGCACCCGCTCGGCCATTCGCAGGAGGAGATCGACACCTGGTATCGCCACTGGCTCAAGCGCACGCTCGATCCGGTTGAGGCGCGCCTTGCCCAGCTTGGCGCGGGTGATTTTCTCCACGGCGATGCCCCGGGGCTGTTCGAGGTGGTGCTGGTGCCCCAGCTCTACAACGCGCGGCGCTTTGCCTATGACCTATCGGCCAGCCCGCACCTCACCCGGATCGAGGCGGCCTGCCTGGCGCTGCCCGCCTTTCAGCGCGCGCACCCCGACAATCAGATCGATTCTCCAGAAAGATCAAAGACATGAAACTTGCCAGCCTCAACAATGGAAGCCGCGACGGGATGCTGGTGGTGGTCAGCAAGGATCTTACCCGCTGCTGCCCCGCCGGGGCCATCGCCCCGACCTTGCAGGCCGCGCTCGATGACTGGGCGCGCATCGCCCCCGAGCTCGAGGTGCTCGCCCGCGATGTCGAGCACGAGGCGGTGCCCTGCCAGCGCTTTCACGAGCGCGAGGCGCTCTCCCCGCTGCCGCGCGCCTATCAATGGGCCGATGGCAGCGCCTACATCAATCATGTCGAATTGGTGCGCGCCGCGCGCGGGGCCAAGGTTCCGGCAAGCTTCTACCACGATCCGCTGATGTATCAGGGCGGTTCTGACAGCTTTCTGCCGCCGCGCGGGGCCATTCCGCTCGCCGATCCGGCCTGGGGCTGCGACCTCGAGGGCGAGATCGCGGCGATCACCGATGACGTGCCGATGGGGGTCACGCCCGAGGAGGCCGCGGGGCACATCAAGCTCCTGATGCTGGTCAACGACGTGTCCTTGCGCGGCCTCATCCCGGCGGAACTCGAAAAGGGCTTCGGCTTCTTCCAGTCCAAGCCCGCCAGCGCCTTTTCCCCCGTGGCGGTCACCCCCGATGAGCTGGGGGAGGCCTGGCAAGACAGCCTCATCCACCTGCCGCTGATGGTGGATGTGAACGGCCGGCCCTTCGGCCGCGCCAATGCCGGGGTGGATGCGACCTTCAACCTTGCGCAACTGATCGCCCATGCCGCCAAGACCCGTGCACTTGGCGCCGGATCGATCATCGGCACCGGCACGATCTCGAACAAGGGCGCCGATGGCGGGCCGGGCCGGCCCGTGGCCGAGGGCGGGGCGGGCTATTCGTGCATTGCCGAGATCAGGATGATCGAGACCATCCGCGAGGGCGCGCCCAAGACCCCGTTCCTCATGCCCGGCGACGTGGTGCGCATCGAGATGCGCGATCAGGCCAACCACTCGATCTTCGGCGCGATCGAACAGCAGGTGGTGGCGGTCTAGCAGCGCCGCGCGCGCGGCTTGCTCGGCCCCGCGCGGCGGGGCGCGCGGCGCCAATGTTTCACGTGAAACATTTCAGGAACGCGCGCGCTTCAGGAATCGAAGCCGAGGCTTTCGGCCACGGCGGGATTGACGATCCGGCCCCTGTGCACGTTGAGCCCCGGGGCAAGGTGCGGGTCATCCTCGCAGGCCTTGATCCCCTTGGCCGCGAGCGCCAGGCCAAAGGGCAAGGTGGCGTTGTTGAGCGCATAGGAACTCGTCAGCGGCACCGCGCCGGGCATGTTGGCGACGCAGTAGTGGATGATGCCATCGACCTCATAGGTGGGGTTCTCGTGCGTGGTCGGGCGCGAGGTTTCAAAGCAGCCGCCCTGATCGATCGCGACATCGACCAGCACCGCGCGGCGCTTCATGCTGGCGAGCATCGCGCGGGTGACAAGGTGCGGCGCGCTCGCCCCGGGGATCAGCACCGCGCCGATCACCACATCGGCCTGGGCCACCGCCTGCTCGATCGTGCCAGCGGTGGAAAAGCGGGTGATGGCGCGGCCCTGGAACATCTCGTCGAGCTGGCGCAGGCGCGGGAGCGAGCGATCGAAGATCTCGACGCTGGCGCCCAGACCCACCGCCATGCGCGCGGCCTGGGTGCCCACCACCCCGCCGCCGAGGATCACCACCCGCGCCGGCAGCACCCCGGGCACCCCGCCCATCAGCGTGCCGCGCCCGCCATTGCTGGCGCGCAGCGCCTGGGCGCCGGCCTCGATCGCGAGCCGCCCGGCCACCTCGCTCATCGGCGCGAGCAGCGGCAGGCCGCCGCCCGGCGCGGTCACGGTTTCATAGGCCACCGCCGAGACGCCCGAGGCCATCAGCCCGCGCGCCTGATCGGGATCTGGGGCAAGGTGGAGATAGGTAAAGAGGATCTGCCCTTCCCTGAGGCGCACCCATTCGCTCGGCTGCGGCTCCTTGACCTTGACGATCATCTCGGCCCGGGCGAAGACCTCGTCGGCGCTGCCGACCACCTCGGCCCCGGCGCGGCGATAGACCTCGTCGTCCTTGTCGATGCCCAGCCCCGCCCCGGTCTCGACGATCACCTCGTGCCCGGCGGCGACATATTCGCGCACCGCCTCGGGGGTGAGGCCCACCCGGAACTCGCTCGGCTTGATTTCCCTGGGCACGCCCACCAGCATGATTCTCTCCTCGCGCTGCCGCGGCAATCAGGCTAAAGAGAGCGCAACAAAATTACAAGATCGCGCAAGGTCGATCCTGTCCCACTTTCGCAACGGAGCTTCTCGATGACCGCCTATCCCGCGCTTGCCCTGCATATCAACGGCGCCTGGATCGCCCATGGCGAGGCGGGCACGATGCCGGTGGTCAATCCCGCCACCGCCGAAGTGATCGGCCATTGCCCCAAGGCCTCCCCCGCCCAGCTCGACGCCGCGCTCGCGGCCGCCGAGGAGGCCTTTGCCGGCTGGAGCCGCACCCCGGGGGCCGAGCGCCACGCGATCCTGCGCCGCGCCGCCGATCTGATGCGTGCCCGGGCCGAGGAGATGGCGCGGATCGTCACCGCCGAGATGGGCAAGCCCCACGCGCAGGCCGTGGGGGAGATCACTTCGGCCGCGGACGTGGTCGATTTCCTCGGCGAAGAGGCCAAGCGCCGCGGCGGGCGGCTGGTGCCGCATCGCGGCGGGGCGTTGATCGCGCAGATGGTGACCCACGTGCCGGTGGGGCCGAGCGTGCTGCTCACCCCGTGGAACTTCCCGGTCAACCTGCCAGCCAAGAAGATCGCCGGGGCGCTGGCGGCGGGCTGCACCGCGATCCTCAAGCCCGCCGAGAACACCCCGGCCAGCGCGCAGCTGCTGGTGGAATGCTTCATCGAGGCCGGGCTGCCTGCCGGGGTGCTCAACCTCGTCCATGGCGATCCCGGCCCGGTGGCCGAGCACCTGATCGCCGCGCCCAGCACGCGCAAGGTCAGCTTCACCGGCTCGACCGCGGTGGGCAAGCAGCTCGGCGCGCTCGCCGCCAGCCACATGAAGCGCTTCACCCCCGAGCTGGGCGGCCATGCCCCGGTGATCGTCAGCAAGCACGCCGATTTCGAACGCGCGGTGGCGATGTGCGCCGCAACCAAGTTCCGCAATGCCGGGCAGGTCTGCGTCTCGCCCACCCGCTTCCTCGTGGACCGCACGATCTATGAGCGCTTCGTTGCCGAGTTTGCCGCGCGCGCAAGTGCGCTCAAGGTCGGCGATCCGGGGGCGGACGCGAGCGTGGAGATGGGCCCGCTCGCCCATCAGCGGCGCCTCGCCGCGATGGAGCAGATCGTCGCCGACGTCGGCGGCAACCGCGGCGAGGTGGTGACCGGCGGGGCGGCGCTGCCGGGCCGCGGCTACTTCTTCGCTCCCACGGTGATCGCCAACCCTGCGCCCGACAGCCGCTTCATGACCGAGGAGCCGTTTGGCCCGATCGCCGGGATCGTGCCCTATGACGATATTGCCGAGGCCGTCGCGATCGCCAATTCGCTGCGCTATGGCCTTGCCGCCTATGCCTTTTCCGCCAATCTCGACGAGGCCCACGCGCTCGGCGCGGCGCTGCGCGCCGGGATGGTGGCGATCAACCAGCTGATCGTTGCCTCGCCCGAAACCCCCTTTGGCGGGGTGGGCGATTCGGGCTTCGGCTCGGAAGGGGGCGAGGAAGGCTATCTTGCCTTTACCGACACCAAGCTCATCACCCTGGCGCGCGCCGCGGGCTGATCGCAGCGCGCGCCGGCCAGCGGGCTGGCGGCGCGGCTGCGGCGCGCGTCAGGCCATCAGGCGGGCAAGGCGGGAAATGAGGCCGCGCTCAGGCTCCATCGGGCGGATCCGCCCGTATCGCGCGCGCCTTGAGGCTTCATCGTGGAGACAAACCGTTCGCTGCATCGGATCTGGCCGGTTAGACCAGATGGTTGGTCTTTCCATGTGTAGCGTCCCCGAGTCGCGCTTCTTATCTTGCGTGAGTTAACATCAAACCTGTGGATAAACGAGTCCCCTCCGCACCCGCGGAGGCGCATTTTTGCGCTTCTCCGATGGTTTCCAAACGCGGCCAGCCGGGATGGTTCGAGGGCGGGACAGGCCTTGTCTAACGATCGGTGCGGCGTGCCCCGGCGGCGCGCACATCGGCGAGGGTGGGATAGCCGTTGACCGCCATCAGCAGGTCCGCCTCGGCCAGGATCGCGCGCAGCACGAAGGCCGCCCCTTCGGCCCCGCCCAGCGCCAGCCCATAGGTATAGGGCCGGCCCACCCCCACCGCGCGCGCGCCCAGCGCCAGGGCCTTGACGGCATCGCTGCCCGATCGCACTCCGCTGTCAAACAGCACCGGCACATCGCCCGCGGCGCGCACCACGTCCTCGAGCAGGTCGATGGTGGCGATCCCGCCATTGGCCTGGCGCCCGCCGTGGTTGGAGCAATAGATCGCATCGGCCCCGTGATCGACCGCGCGGGCCGCATCCTCGGGGTGGCAAATGCCCTTGAGCACGATCGGCAGCCTGGTCACCGACTTGAACCAGGCCATGTCCTGCCAGGTGAGCACCTGGCCGAAGGTCGCCGCCCAGGTGAAGATCGCCGCCGCCGGGTCTTCCTCGGGCGGCCGTGCCAGCAGCGAAAGGAACACCGGATCGGTGAAGTAGTTCTGCAGCACCTTGCCGCGCAGCTGGGGGAAGTTCGAGGCGTTGAGATCGCGCGGGCGCCAGCCCGTCACCCAGGTGTCGAGCGTGATCACCAGCGCGCTGTAACCGGCCGCCTCGGCCCGGCGGATCAGGCTCTCGGCCAGCGCGCGGTTGCGCGGGGTGTAGAGCTGGAACCAGGCGGGCGTATCGCCGCAGGCCTTCTTCACTTCCTCGAGCGGATCGTTGGCGAGCGTCGAGGCGCAGAAGGGCACCCCGGTCATGGCCGAGGCGCGCGCCGCGGCAAGGTCACCGTGGCGGTCCTGCGTCGCCTCGCCGTTGAGCCCGATCGGGGCCATGAACAGCGGGGTGGGATATTTGTGGCCGAACAGCTCGATGCTCAGATCGCGCACCGAGCAATCGACCATCATGCGCGGCACCATGCCCCAGTGGTGGAAGGCGGCGGCGTTCTGGTTCTGGGTGTGTTCATCGCCGCAGCCCCCGGCGATGTAGTTGGTAAGGCTCGGCCCCAGCGCCTCGTGGGCGCGCTTTTCCAAGGTGGCAAAATCGACCGGAAAGGGCGGCAGGATGCCCTTGAGCCCGGCGTTGTAGATCTCGTTCTGCATCGCGCCGAAATAGGTCATGGCGGCCTCTCTCTCCCGTCTGCTGCTGGGCGGGAAGATCAGCCCATGGCGCGCGGCAGGGCAAGGGGTTTATCGGGGCTTTCTTCAGGCGAGCAGGCGCTGGAGGCGCGGGCGCAGGCGCAGGAAGCCGCGATAGGCCGCTTCCAGCAGCCCGAGCAGCGGGCGCCAGCGCGCCGCAAGGCCGAGCGGGCGCAGCAGCGGGATCGCCCGCCACATCGCGGCAAAGGCCGCCGCGCCCGATAGCACCACCCCGTCCTCCTCGGCGTGGAAGCGGGCGAGCAGCGCCGCGCGGTCAAGCGGGCAGGCGGGATCGGCCCCGGCGGCGACATCGATGAAGGCAATCCGCCCGCGCTTGTCGAGCCGGCGCATCAGCGCGATCTCGCGCGCGCACAGCGGGCAGGCGCCATCATACCAGACCTTCACCGTCACGGCGCGATCCACAGGCGGATGAGGAAGGCGACCAGCCCCAGCACCGCAACGCTCGCCGCCCAGATCGCCGCCATCCACGCAAGGCGCTGCCACAGCGGCGCCTCGGGCGGCTCGTCGGGCGGCATCAGCATGGCCTTGGCCCCTGCGCGCGGGCTACGGGGCGCATCAGTGATAGCCCTCGTCCGCCACCTTGCCGCGGAACACCCAATAGGCCCAGGCGGTATAGCCGATGATGAGCGGCATGGTCAGCGCCACGCCCACCAGCATGAAGGCCTGGCTGCGCGGCGGCGCGGCGGCATCCCAGATGGTCAGCGCCTCAGGCACGGCATAGGGCCAGATCGTCACCCCGAGCCCGCTCATGCCGAGGAAGAACAGCGCGATGCCCAGCCAGAAGGGCTTGGAATTGCGCTCGGTGCGGATCGCGTGGAGCAGCGAGAGCGCGGTGATCGCGGTGAGGATCGGCACGGGGGCCACCCAGTAGATCTCGGGCGCGGAAAGCCAGCGGGCGGCATATTCGGGATTGAGGGTGATGTTGTAGAGGCTCACCGCCCCCATCAGCACGATCGTCGCCGCGCCCCAGAAGGTGGCAAGGCGCCGGGCATGGGCCTGCTCGGCCCCATCGAGCTTCCAGATCAGCCAGGTGCTGCCGAGCAGCGCATAGCCCGCCACGGTGCCAAGGCCGGTAAGGAGGGTGTAGGGGGTGAGCCAGTCCCACCAGCTTCCGGCATAGGCGCGGCCCTCAACCTCGATCCCCTGGAGGAGCGCGCCGAGCGTCATCCCCTGCGCCAGCGCGGCGATGAGGCTGCCGCCGGTGAAGGCCAGGTCCCAGAACTTCTGGTGGCCGGGATCGCGCCAGCGATATTCAAACGCCACCCCGCGGAACACGAGGCCGAGCAGCATGGCGATGATGAGCGGATAGGTGGCCGGCAGGATCACCGCATAGGCCAGCGGAAAGGCGGCGAACAGGCCCCCGCCCCCCAGCACCAGCCAGGTCTCGTTGCCATCCCACACCGGGGCGATGGCGTTGATCGCCCGGTCGCGCGCACGCCCCGGGGCGAAGGTGGGAAAGAGGATGCCGATGCCAAGGTCAAAGCCGTCCATCACCACATAGGCGAACACGGCAAAGGCGATGATGAAGGCCCAGATGACGGCAAGGTCCATCACGCCGGCTCCTTCTCGGCCGGGGGGGCAGCGGGCAGGGTCTCGCTCCCGAGCGGGTTCTGGGTCGGCCCCGGGGTGATCCCGGCGGTGCGGATCGGGCCGACATCGCCGCGCTTGACCCCGTATTCGCCCGGCTTGGGCGCCTTGGCCATGAGCTTGAGGATATAGACCACCCCGATGCCGAAGACCGCGAAATAGACGAGGATGAAGGCCAGCAGCGAGGCGGCCACCGCCGGCGCATCGAGCGGGCTTGCCGCGTCAGCCGTGCGCAGCAGGCCATAGATCACATAGGGCTGGCGCCCCACTTCGGTGGTGATCCACCCGGCCAGCACCGCGGCAAAGCCCGAAGGGCCCATCAGCACTGCGGCGCGGTGGAGCCAGGGGCTGTCATAGAGCCGCCCGCGCAAGCGCGCCCACAGGCTCCACAACCCGATGCCGAGCATGGCAAAGCCGATCCCCACCATCACCCGAAAGGCCCAGAACACCATGCCCACCGGCGGCTCCTCGTCATCGGGGATGGTGTCGAGCCCGGCCAGCGGGGCATCGGGATCGTGCTTGAGGATCAGCGAGGAGGCCTTGGGGATCTGGATGGCATAGCGCACTGTCCTTGCCTCGCTGTCGGGAATGCCGAACAGGATCAGCGGCGCGCCCTCGGGGTGGCTCTGGTAGTGCCCTTCCATCGCCATCACCTTGGCGGGCTGATGCTCGAGCGTGTTCAATCCGTGCATGTCCCCGGCAAAGATCTGCGCCGGGGTGACGATCGCGGCCATCCACATGGCCATCGAGAACATCTTGCGCGCGTGCGGATTGGCACGGTCCTTGAGCAGGTGCCACGCGCCCACCGCCCCGACCACGAAGGCGGTGGTGAGATAGGCGGCCATCACCGTGTGGACGAGGCGATAGGGAAAGCTGGGGTTGAAGATGATCTCGATCCAGCTTTCGCCGGGCAGGAACTGGCCGTTCGCGCCCAGCACATGGCCGGCCGGGGTCTGCATCCAGGAATTGACCGAAAGGATCCAGAAGGCCGAAACGAAGGTGCCCAGCGCCACCATCAGCGTGGCGGCAAAGTGGAGCTTCTTGCCCACTTTCTCCATCCCGAACAGCATCACGCCGAGAAAACCCGCCTCGAGGAAGAAGGCGGTGAGCACCTCATAGGCCATCAGCGGGCCGATCACCGGGCCGGCCTTGTCGGAAAACACCGCCCAGTTGGTGCCGAACTGGTAGGACATGACGATGCCGGAGACCACCCCCATGGCAAAGGCGATGGCAAAGATCTTGAGCCAGTATTTGAACAGATCGAGATAGACCGCCTTGCCAGTCTTGAGCCACAGCCCTTCGAGCACGGCCAGGTAGCTCGCCAGCCCGATCGAAAAGGCCGGGAAGAAGAAGTGGAAGCTCACCGTGAAGGCGAACTGGATCCGGGCGAGCAGCAGTGCATCGAGGTTTTCAGGCATGACTTCCAGCTAATCCCTTGGCCATGGCAATCAATTGCAACGGCTGCACCTTCTATACGGTTCGCCGCCGAAAGGGTTGCACCGCCGGGCCAAACTGGGGGACAGGCCCGGCGGTGCAGGGGCGGTCGGGTGGCGGGGAGATCAGGCCACCGCGACCAGGCGCAGATAGGGCTTGATGGTCTCGAACCCTTGCGGAAACAGCTCCTTCGCCTTGTCATCGCTGATCGAGGGCGGGATGATCACCTTGTCGCCGGGCCGCCAATCGGCCGGGGTGGCGATGGTGCAGCGGTCGGACAGCTGGAGGCTGTCGATCACCCGCAGGATCTCGTCGAAATTGCGCCCGACACTCATCGGATAGGTCATGATCAGGCGGATTTTCTTGGCCGGATCGATGATGAAGACCGAGCGCACCGCCGCGGTGTCCGACTGGCCCGGGTGAATCATGTCGTAAGCCCTTGCGATCGCAAGGTCAGGATCGGCGACGATCGGGAAATCGAGGGTGACGCCCTGGGTTTCCTCGACGTCCTTCACCCATTCGCGGTGCTCTTCAACCGTGTCGGTGGAAAGCCCGAGCGGCCTCACATTGCGCTTGGCAAACTCGGCGGCAAGGCGCGCGGTCATGCCCATTTCGGTGGTGCACACGGGGGTGAAATCGGCCGGGTGGCTGAAGAAGAACACCCAGGAATCGCCCGCCCATTCGTGCAGGCGGATGGGGCCGAGAGTGGTCTCGGCGCTGAAGTCGGGGGCGGTATCGCCGATATGCAGGCTCATGCGCGGTGCTCCTTTGCTGCGATGGGATGGGCATAGCAGCGGATGCGATTCGGCGATATATCAATTAATCGTTTATTGAAATCAAATTTTCTGTTTGACGCCAAAAGACCGCGGAAATGGGCGAGGAACGCGACATCCATCGCCCACAGCGCGCATCGCCACCATCTTCACTTACAGTTTTGATTAAACTGAAATCAAATCAGCCCGCGCGCTTCCAGCGCATCGGCAGCGGGCGACGGCGCGCCGTCATCATCGGCAAGTTCGGCAAAGGCCTGGTCCTGCGAGAGGAACACCTTGCCGGTGAGCTCGTCGAGAAAGTGGCTGCGCTTGAGGCCGTCCATCACCGGCCCCTTCACCTCGGACAGGTGCCGCCTGACCCCGCTGTCGGCCAGCCGGTGGTTGATCGCCTCGAGGCTCTCCAGCCCCGAGGCATCGATCGCGTTGACCGCGCTTGCCATCAGCACCAGGTGGCGCAGCTGCGGGCGCTCGGCCACCTGTTCGAGCACATATTCCTCAAGCCAGCGGGCGTTGAGATAGGTCAGGCTCTCATCCACCCGGATGGTGAGCACATGCGGCAGGGTGATGACCTTGTGCCGCGCGACATTGCGGAAATGTTCGGTGCCCGGCACCCGCCCGACGATTGCCGCATGGGGGCGGCTGGCGCGCCAGAGATAAAGGAGGAGGCCCACCACCACCCCGGCGATCACCCCCAGTTCCACCCCCGCCAGCAGCGTCACCGCGATGGTGGCCGCATGGGCGGCAAAATCGGCCTTGGAATAGGCCCACAGCAGCCGCGGCGTCTTGAGATCAACCAGGCTCAGCACCGCAACGATGATGGTGGCCGCCAGCGTCGCATTGGGCAGGTGGAACAGCAGCGGGGTGAGCAGCAGGCTCGCCAGCGCAATCCCCACCGCGGTGAAGGCCCCGGCGGCCGGGGTCTGCGCCCCGGCATCGAAATTGACCACCGAGCGGGCAAAGCCGCCCGTCACCGGATAGCCGCCGGAAAAGGCCGACGCGAGATTGGCCGCCCCGAGGCCGATGAGTTCCTGATCGGGCGCGATGCGCTGGCGCCGCTTGGCCGCCAGGGTCTGCGCCACCGAGACGCTTTCGACAAAGCCGATCACCGAGATCAGCAAGGCCGGCACCCACAGCGCCGCGATCAGCCCCGGATCGAAACGGGGCAGCGCCAGCGGCGGCAGCCCCTGCGGGATCGCGCCCACCACCGCAACGCCGCGCGCCTCGAGCCCGAAGCCGATCACCGCGAGGATCGAGACCGCCACCGCCAGCACCGGCCCGGCCTTGGCGCTCATGTCGGCAGCGCGCGGGGCTAGGCCGAGCCGCTCGAGCAGCGGCTTCAGACCCTTCCTCACCCAGAACAGGAAGGCGATCGCCGGCACCCCGATCGCCAGGGTGTAGGGGTTGGTCTCGCCGAGCGCCCGGGCCAGCGCACCGAGCATTTCGGGCCAGGTCTCCCCGCCCGCCTTGATCCCGAGGATGTGCTTCAATTGGCTGGTGGCGATCAGCACCCCGCTGGCCGAAATGAAGCCGCTGATCACCGGGTGCGAAAGCAGGTTGGCAAGAAAGCCGAGCCGCAGCAGCCCCAGCACCACCAGCATCACCCCCGAGAGCGCCGCCAGCATCACCGCGGCTTCGGCATAGGCGGCAGTGCCGGGCGCGGCCACCGCCCCGGCGGCGCTTGCCGTCATCAGCGAAATCACTGCCACCGGCCCCACCGCCAGCGTGCGGCTGGTGCCAAGCAGGGCATAGGCCACCAGCGGCAGGATCGAGGCATAGAGCCCCACCACCGGCGGCAGGCCCGCGAGCATGGCATAGGCCAGGCTCTGCGGGATCAGCATGATCGTGACGATCACCGCCGCCAAGAGATCGCTGGCGAGCACCTCGCGTTTGTAGCTGCGGCCCCATTCGAGGATGGGCAGATAGCGTTGGAGCACCGGGGGCGGCCCTTATTGCGCGATCAGCCCGCCGGGGCCGGCAAGCCATTCGCGCCCCTTGAGCATCCCGTTCCAGTAGATCCAGGGCAGCAGATCGGCCTTGAGCATCCACGACAGGCGCGCGGGGCGGGTGCCATCGATCAGCCAGGTGGGAAAGCTCGGCGCGAGCTTGCCGCCATAGGCGAATTCGGCGAGCACGATCTTGCCGCGCTCCACCGTCAGCGGGCACGAGCCATAGCCGTCATAGCCCGCCGTCGGCCCCTTGCCCTCGAGCTGGCGCAGGGCGTTGACCGCCACCACCGGCGCCTGCTTGCGCGCGGCTGCGGCGGTCTTGGCATTGGGCATCGAGCCGGCATCGCCAAGACCAAAGACATTGGGATAGCGCACATGCTGGAGCGTGTGCTGATCGACCTCGACAAAGCCGCTCGGCGCGGCGAGCGGGCTTTCTGCGAGAAATTGCGGAGCGACCTGCGGGGGGACGACATGGATCATGTCGAAAGACGCCGTCACCTCACCCTTTTCGGTGGCGAAGGTCGCCTGCCTGCCCGGCCCGTCGATGGCGACGAGATTGCTCCCGAGCTCAAGATTGATGCCGTATTTCTCGACATATTCCATCAGCGCCGGGACATAGTCAGCAACGCCGAACAGCACCGCGCCGGCGTTGCGGAACTCGACCGTGATGTCGCCGAGCACCCCGGCACGGCGCCAGTGGTCGCAGGCCAGATACATCGCCTTTTGCGGGGCACCGGCGCATTTGATCGGCATCGGCGGCTGGGTGAAGAGCGCCCGGCCGGCGCGCAGCTGCTGCACCAGCTCCCAGGTGTAGGGCGCAAGATCGGGGCGATAATTGGACGTCACCCCGTTCCTGCCGAGGGTTTCTTCAAGCCCGGCGATCTTCTCCCAGGCCAGGCGGATGCCGGGGGCAACGATCAGCACCTCATAGCCAAGCGTGCTGCCATCGGCGAGCGTGACCTCGTTGCGATCGGGCTGGAAGCTGGCGCAGGCCTGCTTCACCCAGGTCACGCCCTTGGGCATCACCTTGGCCATGGGGCGCAGCGTGGTGGCCACATCGAACACCCCGCCGCCCACCATCGTCCAGCCGGGCTGATAGGCGTGGGTGTCGGATGGCTCGACAATCGCGATGTCGAGCCCGGGGCGGCGCCTCAGCATCGAGGCGGCGGTGGCGATCCCGGCCGCCCCGCCGCCGATGATGACGACCTTGTGCTTCATGGTGCTCATCTTCGATCCCTCCCGAAAGGCGCTGGGCTAGGTGCCCGCTTCGAGCCGCTCGGCCAGCGGCGACAAGTCATATCCGGCGGCCTTGGCGCGCGCGATCCGCGTGGCAGCGGGCAGGCCCTCGACATTGGCGAGCGCATCGAGCGTCACCGCGCGGGTGCCGGTGCGGCAATAGGCGAGCACCTTGCCCGGCGCCTCGCGCCGCACCGCGGCAAAGGCGGCGATCGCCTCGGGCGGATAGACGCCGCCTGCCACCGGGATATGGTGAAAGGACAGCCCTGCCGCCGCGGCCGCATCGCGCATCGCTGCAAGCGGCGGCTGGCCCGGCTCCTCGCCATCGGGGCGGGTGCAGATCACCGCGGCAAAACCCTGCTCCGCCAGGCCGGCAAGCTCGTCGGGCTGCATCTGCGGGGCCACCGCGAGGCGCTCGGAAATCACGCGCAGATCCATGGTCATTCTCCTTCGAGCAGCCGCACGATGAGCATTCCGGCCAGCATCGCGGCAAGGAAGATCAGCGCCGGAACCGGCGCGATCGAGAGCGCGGCAAAGCCAGGCCCCGGGCACAGGCCGGCGATCCCCCAGCCCACCCCGAACAGCGCCGCCCCACCAACCAGGCGCGGGGTGATGTCGCGCCGGTCGGGCAGGGAAAAGCCCGCGGCAAACAGCGGATGGGCCATGCGCCGCTGCACCGCCCAGGCCAGCGCCATCACCAGCACCGCCCCGCCCATGACGAAGGCAAGCGTCGGATCCCAGGCGCCCAAGAGGTCGAGAAAGCCGCGCACCCGCGCCGGATCGGTCATCCCGCCGATGGCAAGGCCGGCGCCGAAGATGGTGCCAGAGACAAGGGCAATGATCGGCTCGCGGCTCATGGCAGCACCTCAAGCCCCAGCACATTCATCACCGCCACGCTTGCAAAGCCGGTGGCCATGAAGGTCGCCACCGCCACCAGCGAGCGCTGCGACAGGCGGCTCATCCCGCACACCCCGTGCCCGCTGGTGCAGCCCGAGCCGAGCCGGGTGCCGATGCCCACCAAGAGCCCGGCGAGCGCCAGCGGCAGCGGCGCGGCAAAGGCGCTGGCGCCGCCCTTGCCCAGCGCGCCCACCAGCGCCGCGCCGAGCGGCAGGCCGATGAGGAAGGCGAAGGCCGCACCCTTGGGCAGGCTCGATTGCGCCAGGCCAAAGGCGCGCGCGGCGATGCCGGAGACCCCGGCGATCCGCCCCGCCCCCAGCAGCATCAGCGCCGCCGCAAGCCCGATCAGCACCCCGCCGATCAGCCCTTCGAGCGGCGCGGCATCGGGAAAGCCGGGCAGGATCATACCGCGTTCACCGGGATCTTGAGATAGGTGATGCCATTGTCTTCGGGCGGCGGCAGGTGCCCGGCGCGCATGTTGACCTGCACGCTCGGCAGGATCAGGCGCGGCATCTCGAGCGTCTTGTCGCGCGCCTCGCGCATGGCCACGAATTCGTCCTCGGTGATGCCGTCATGGGCGTGGATATTGCCTTCGCGCTCGGCCGCCACGGTGGTCTCCCACACATATTCGGTCCGGCCCTTGGGCAGGTAGTCGTGGCACATGAACAGCCGCGTTTCGGGCGGCAGCGAGAGGATGCGGCGCAGCGAGCGGAACAGCGTGCGCGCGTCCCCACCGGGAAAATCGGCCCGGGCGGTGCCGTAATCGGGCATGAACATGGTATCGCCGACGAACACCACGTCGCTCACCACATAGGCGATGCAGGCCGGGGTGTGGCCGGGCACGTGCATCACCGTCACCGGCAGATGGCCGATGGTGAAGGTGTCGCCATCCTTGAACAGGGCATCGAACTGCGAGCCGTCGCGGGCAAACTCGGTCCCGGCGTTGAACAGCTTGCCGAAGACGTTCTGCACCGTGACGATGTGCTCGCCAATGGCGATCTTCCCGCCGAGCTTTTCCTGCAGATAGGGCGCAGCGGAGAAGTGATCGGCATGGGCATGGGTCTCGAGCAGCCAGATCACTTTCAGATTATGGTTTTTTACATAATCGATCACCCGGTCAGCCGAAGCCGTGCTGGTGCGCCCGGAATTGGGATCGAAGTCGAGCACCGAATCGACGATCGCCGCCTCGCGGGTCGCCGGATCGTGCACCACATAGGTGACCGTGAAGGTCGCCGGGTCGAAAAAGCTGGCGATTTCGGGGCGCAGGGCGGGATCGGCGGCGGCGCGCAGCACCTGCGCCGCGGCGGCATCGAGAACCGGGTCAGCCTGGGTCATGGCATTTCTCCAATTAGTTTCTTAAATCGTGTATATGTATTGCAATCCTGCTGTCAAGTGCTATGAGAGCCCCATGGAACCCGCCACCGCCCCCTCCCGCCCCTGCTCCGGCCTCAGGATCGGCGATGTCGCGCCCGATTTCGAGGCGCGCAGCACCATCGGCCCGGTGCGCCTTTCGGCCTTCCGCGGGCGCTGGCTGGTGCTGTTCTCGCACCCGGCCGATTTCACCCCGGTGTGCACCACCGAATTCGTCGCCCTCGCGCGCGAGGCCGAGGCCTTTGCCGCGCGCGATTGCGCGCTGATGGCGCTCTCGGTCGACAGCCTGTTCTCGCACTTTGCCTGGCTCAGGATGATCCGCGACCGCTTTGGCATCGAGGTGCGCTTTCCGATCGTCGAGGATCCGACGCTGGTGATCGGGCGCGCCTATGGCATGGTTTCGGCCGAGGATGCCGACAGCGCCACGGTGCGCACCACCTTCTTCATCGATCCCAGGGGCGTGATCCGGGCGATGACCTGCTATCCGGCCAATCTGGGCCGTTCGGTGCCCGAGATGCTGCGCATCCTCGATGGGCTGCAGGCGATCGATGCCAGCGGCGCGCTCGCCCCGGCCAATTGGCAGGCAGGCGAGCCGCTGCTCGCCCCGCCGACGCAGGATCTCGATCAGGTGTTCGGGGCCGCGGAGGCAACCAGCTGGTTCCTCACCCCCATCGAGGCCGCGCCGCGATGAGCGAGGAGGAGCTGATCGAGGCGCTGAAAGCCCTTGGCCACCCGCTGCGCTGGCGCATCCTCGAGGCGCTCGCCGCGGCCGAGCGCAATGTCGGCGAGATCGAGCAGGCCACCGGGATCGGCCAGCCGGCGCTCTCGCAGCAATTGGGGGTGCTGCGCAAGGCCGGGCTGGTGGAGACCCGCCGCGAGGCCAAGCTGGTGTTCTATTCCATCGCCGCAAAGCCGATGGCGGCGATCTCGGCAGCGCTCGATCGGCTTGCCCCGCAAACGGGCGAAGGCCCAACCGCCGCCCCAGCCGCTGCGCGCAGCCCGGCGCCGGGTGTGGCCAATTTCGCCCGGCTTTCCTGACCAGCCAGACCTTAAGGGATTGGCGCAGAGGCGAGCGCGGCCGGCTTTCTCGCCGCGGGCGAAGGCGCGGTGTGGGTGCAGGAACAGGGCGATGGCACGGTGGCGCGGGTCGATCCCGTCCAGTTGGCCGTCACCGGGCGCACCAAGGTGGGTGACAACCTCAAATGGGGTGACATCGATACCGGCGGGGGCGCGGTGTGGCTGCGCACTACCGATGATCAGACCCTGGTGGTGATCGATCCGCAAAGCCTTGCCATCCGTGCCCGCCTTGGTGACGCCGTGGGCAGCGGCGCGCTGCGCTGGACGCCCCAAGGGGTGTGGACCTCGGCGCATGACAACCAGACATTGTCGTGGTGGACACCGCGCCTGGCCCCCGGCGCTCCTGCCGCATCGCCTTGAGCGCGCAGCAGAAGGTCAGGGCCGCACGGGGCGAGGAGTGAGCAGCCCCGCCCGCGCGGCCCTGCTCTTCACACCTTCCAGCCAGGTGTGCGTCCCGAAGGGCGGATAAGGCGTTTCAGAACTTGTAGCCCAGCTCGACACCGAAGCGCTGGCGTCCACCGGGCGAGATGAACGAACCGCCGAACTCCACCGCGGTGATCACCTCGTTCAGATATTTCTCGTTGAACAGGTTTTCGGCATAGGCGACGAGCGACCAGCGCTCGCCCTCGATCCCGACGCGCAGGTCCATCACCCCGAAGGCCTCGCGCCGCGCCACCGAATATTCGGCATCGCCGACGAAGGCCGGCAGTTGCAGCGCCGAGATCGGCAAGAGGCCGCTGAACAGGGTGGGGTTGGTATCGGCCTGGAGCGTGTGGAACCAGGTCGGCCCGGTGATGCGGTAATCGGCCCGGGTGATGAAATCGAGGCTGTCCGAAATCGGCAGATCGAGCTGGGTGCCAAGGTTGATGGTGTAATCGGCGGTATAGGGCGACTTGTTGCCCACGGTCTGCGGGCGCGAGGCGTTCTTCTTGATCTTGCTGTCGGTGACATTGGCCGAACCGAACACCGTCCAGCCATCGAGCAGCTCGGCCGAAAGGTTGATCTCGGCGCCGTAAAGCTCGACCTCGTCGATGTTCGAGACCACGCGCAAGAGGCCGAAGCCGCCGACGAAGAACTCGAAGAACTGCATGTCCTCGACATTGGTGTAGTAGCCGGCAAGATCGAAGGTCACCGCGCCATCGGCCAGCGAGCCCTTGATCCCGGCCTCGAAGGCGCTCGAGGTTTCCTTGCGGAAACGATCATTGATAAGGACGTTGGTGCCGATGAAATCGTTGAACGCCTGATCGACGATCGCGGCTGAGCCCTGGTTGTTGAACCCGCCCGATTTGAAGCCGATCCCCCAGTTGCCATAAAGGTTGATGTCCGGGCTCACGGCATAGCGCAGCGAGACCTTGGGCTGGAACTGCTCGAAGGTCGCCTCCTGCGGGCCGATCGGCTGCACGACACCATTGACCACCTGCTGGCCGGGGTTGATCGGCCCGCCGGTGAAGGGATCGAACACCGCCGGCACCAGGCTGCGCACCTTGCGGTCCTCGATGTCGTAGCGCCCGGCCAGGCTGAGGTTGAAGCGGTCGGTGAGGTCAAAATCGGCCGCGGCGAAGAGCGCATAGACATCGGTGGTGAAATTGTCGTGGTAAAGCTGCGTCGTCGGGTTGGCGCTGCCCGGCGCATTGTAGAGCCGGCGCACCACGCCCTGGCCGAGATCGGCCCCGAGGCTCACCCCCACTTCGCGGTCGATATGGAGGTAATAGGCGCCAACCTGCCAGTTGAACGGCCCGTTGCCGTTGGAGGCAAGGCGGATTTCGCCGCTGATGTCCTCCTGCCGGCGGATCTGGAACTGCGTGCCGTCGCAGGTGGTGGGGCTATATGGCCCGAAGGTCGAGCCATTCGCCGGCGCAAAGATGAAGGGCACCGGGATCTGCCCGATGAAGGTGGGCGGGTTGAGCGGATAGCCGGTCAGCGCCGCGGTCGAGGCAAAGCAGGCGGCATTGGCGCGCGCCAGATCGCCCGTTGCGGTGCCGGTAAAATCGAGGAAGCGGGCAAAATCGGCCGAGGTGCCATCAGCCAACAGCGACTGATCGACATCGCTGTAGAGCACCCAGGCGGTGAGCGTGGCGCTGTCGAACTGGTGCTCGATCTTGGCCGAGGCCTCGAAGGTGGTCTGGTCGTTGGTCGGGCGGATGTTGGAATAATAGCCGAAGACGTGGTCGTTGACGTTTTCGTAGAAGGCCGGGTCAACCCCAGCGAAATTGGGCAGGTGGAAGCTGGCATTGAAGTTGATCGAGGCGCCCTTGAGATCGGCATAGCGCGCCTTGAGATCAAGCTCGGTGCCGGGGCCGAGATCGACCACCAGCCGCCCGTCGATCCCGAACACTTCCTGATCATCGATGGTCTTGGAATTGCCCAGGAAGCGGTTGCGGAAGAAGCCATCGGTGGTGAAGTAATTGGCCGAGAGCACCAGCCCTGCGCCCTCGCCCACGGGCGTGGCGACATAGGCATTGGCGGTGTAGGTGTTGTCCTCGGCAGCGCGCAGCAGCACGGCGCCCTCGAGGCTGCTGCCGGGCTTGACCGTCTGGAGCACGATCGCCCCGGCTGCGGCGTTGCGGCCATAGAGCGCGCCCTGCGGGCCCTTGAGCACCTCGACCTGGCGCAGCGTGCCCTGGTTCTGGTTCAATTGCGCGGTGTTGGTCTTGAGGATCCCGTCGACCACCAGCGCCACCGAGCTTTCCGCATCGCGCGCGCCGTTGATGCCGCGGATGTTGATCTGGGTGTCGCCCGCCTCCGCGGTGCCGGTGACGATGGTGACACCGGGGGTGAGCTGGATGAAGTCATCGGCGCGCTGCACCCCGGTCTTCTCGAGCGCCTCGGCGCTCAGCACGGTGACCGCGGCGGGCACGTCCTTGAGCGCTTCGGACTGGCGGCGCGCGGTGACGATGATGCCGCCCTCCTCGGCCTCTGCCCCCGCGGTGGCGGGGGCTTCCTGCGCCAGTGCGGGCGATGCCAGGACAAGGGCGCCAAGCGCCGCGCCGCAGGCCAGTTCGAGACGAAGTTTCATAAGGCGGCTCTCCTGATGCAAGGCAAGTGGTGGCAGATCAGACGAGGACGTTGGCCCCGCTCATGTAGACATAGACTTCCTGGAACTTCGCCCCATCCGGCCCGGGGCGCACGCGCCAGAAATTGGTGTTGGACAGGAGCGTGACCTGCCCGGCGCGATCGTGCAGCTCGGCGGTGAAGCAGGCGGCGATGCGCCCATGGGCCTCGTCCACGGTGCAGGTGAAATCGCGGTGGATGATGGTTTCGTAGGCGGCGAAGAAATCGGCGAACATCCGCCGGATCTCGGCCTTGCCGGCATGGCGGGTGAAGGCGGTCTGGATGGTGAAGAGCGCGGTGTCGTGGAAACAAGCGAGCACCGCCTCCATGTCCTTGGCATCGACCCTGGCGAAATAGCGGTTGAGCGCCAGATCGATCAGCTCCGCGCGCGAAAGGACGGGTTCGTATTGCATCAGGCCTCCCCCTTCTTCAGCAGGTTGTCGCCCGACATGTAGACATAGACGCGGTGGAACAGCCGGTCCTTGAGGTAGAAACGGTTGCAGTTCTCGTAGCGCAACTGCGCGCCCCCATTCGGGGTGATGAGCACGGTGAACTGCGAGCAGATCGCGTTGGTCGCCGGATCGGCGGTGTGGACGAAATTGCCGTGCCAGATTTGCGAGAAATCGGCAAAGAGCTTGACGAACATGGCGCGGATCGCCTCGCGCCCCTCATGCACGGTGTTGCTGGTGACTTCGGTCAGCACCGCATCGGGGGTGAAGCAGTCGAGCACCTGGTCGAGCCGCTTGTTGTCCACCCCGTCGAAATAGCGCTTGGTGACGATATCGACGTAGAAGGGATAGGGCAGCGGCGTCTGGCCGGGGCCGCCTTCCTGCCATGCATCCATCAGTACCAGCCCTTTCGGATCTCGGCGTGCCGGGGCACTTGGGGAGGGGGAAAGGCCTTCTTCGAATGGGCAAGGCCCAGTTCGATCAGGCTCTCGAGGGTCTTGTAGGCCACCTGCCCCGGGTTGATCACCGGCACCGGCAATTCGCTCTGCAGGTAGGCGGCGGATTGGTGCATGGTGGTCGAACCGAGCACGATCACATCAGCGCCGTCCTCCTCGATCGCGCGCAGGCCTTCGGCCTTCAATTTGGCAAAGACGATCTCTTCCTTGCCCTCGAGCAGTTCGGTGACATCGGGGCGGGTGTCGATCGAGCGCAGCGAGGCGCAGCGATCCTTCCAGCCGTGCTGGCTGAGCACCTTCTCGTAGAGCGCAAACCACTGCGGCCACATGGTCAGCACCGAGAAGCGCTTGCCCAGCATCATCGCCGCGGCAAAGCTGGCCTCGCCCGGGCCGACCACCGGGATCGACAGCACCGAGCGCAGCGGCCACAGGCCCGAATCGCTCACCGTGTCGATCAGCACCCCGGCATAACCCTCGGCCTCGGCAGTGATGCCGGCCTGGAACACCGTCCAGTCCATCAGCAGCGTGTCGTGGTAGGAATCGCCCAGCGCCGCGCCCCAGCGCACCGCCTCGAACTCGGGCTTGAACCCGGGGCGCACGAGGGCATCGGGAAGCTGGCTGGCGCGGTTGGCCACCCCGGCTTCATCCATCGCGATCGGAACGATCACCTTGATGCGCTGCACATCGCCCCCTGTTGCTCTTTGCCACAGGGTTATTGTATACAAATTGTCCGCGTCAAGCGCTTTTGCCAAAAGTGCCAAGGCGCCGCCTGAAGGTGTGTTCTGCCTGCCGCAGAGGCTGGCGCACGGGCTTGCGCCGGAGGACCGCAGGGCACAGATAGGCAAGGCATGATCCACTCCGGCACCCCCCTCTCGCCCCGCATCGTTTCGCCATGAGTCGCGCCTCGCAACGGGCCTATGCCGCGATCCGCGCGGCGCTGCTGAGCGGCGCGCTCAAGGCCGGCGAGCAGGTCACCGAAGACCAGCTCTGCCAGCTCGCCGGGGTCAGCCGCACCCCGGTGCGCGAGGCGGCGCGTCGGCTGGAGAACGAGCTCCTGCTCGTGCGTTCGGATACCAAGCGGCTGTTCGTGGCCGACTGGAGCGGCGATGACATCGAGGAGATGTTCGCGCTGCGCCAGATGCTCGAATGCCACGCGGCCGAGCGCGCCGCCACCCGGCTCACCGCCGAGCAGATCGCGCTGCTCGAGGCGGCCAATCGCGAGCTTACCGCCGCGGTCGATCAACCCGTGCCCGATGTGGCGCGCTTTCTCGAAGCCAACCGCAGCTTTCACGAGACCATCATCGAGGCGGCCCATTCGCCGCGGCTTGCCGGGCTGCTGGCGCGGCTGGTCGAAGCCCCGGTGCTGCTGCGCACCGCGCGCACCTATTCGCCCGAGGATCTGCGCCAATCGGGGCGCGATCATGATGAACTGATCGCCGCCTTTGCTGCGCGCGATCCCGAATGGGCGCGCGCGGTGATGGGCAGCCACCTGCGCCGCGCCTTCCACACCTTTGCCCGCGCGGTCGGCCCTGACCTGGGCAGGACGAGGCCTTGACAATCCCCCGTCCCGGCATCGGTTCCCGCGCGTTGTAAAGGCGGGCGCGTGATTGCATTTGTATACAAAGCTGCTTAGGGAAAGCGCAAAGGACGCGCAGGACAGCAACGGGCGATTCACCATGAGCGGCGAGGCAATCGAACTGGTCGAGGTGGGCCCGCGCGACGGGCTCCAGAACGAGCCGGAGATCATCCCCACCACCGCCAAGCTCGAGCTCATCACCCGGATGATCGGCTATGGCGCGCGGCGGCTCGAGGTGGCAAGCTTCGTCCACCCGCAGCGCGTGCCGCAGATGGCCGATGCCGAAAGCGTCATCGCCGCCCTGCCCGACGATCCAGCCTGCACCTATATCGGCCTTACGCTCAACAAGCGTGGGGTGCTGCGTGCGCTCGCCACCCGCGAAGGCGGGCGGCGCGGGGTCGATCAGATCGGCTGCGTGGTGGTGGCGAGCGACACCTTCGGCCAGAAGAACCAGGGCCAGACCATCGCCGAGGGCATTGCCGAGGCGCGCGCCATGCTGCGCCTCGCCCGCGCCGAGGGGCTGAGCGCGCAGGTGACGATCAGCGCCGCCTTCGGCTGCCCCTTCGAGGGCGCGGTGCCGCACGAGACGGTGCTGGCGATCGCCGCGGAACTGGCCGGCGAGGCCCCCGCAGAGATCGCGCTGGCCGACACCATCGGGGTCGGCGGGCCGAGCGAGGTGGGCGAATTGTTCGGCAAGCTCGGCGCGCTCCTCAAGGGCAGCATCCCGATGCGCGCCCATTTCCACGACACCCGCGGCACCGGGATCGCCAATGCCTGGGAAGCCTATCGCGCCGGGGTGCGGATCTTCGATGCCTCGCTCGGCGGGCTGGGGGGCTGCCCCTTCGCCCCGCGCGCGACCGGCAATATCGCCACCGAGGATCTCGTCTACATGATGGCGCGCGCCGGCATTGCCACCGGCATCGATCTCGACGCGGCGATCGCGGCGAACAAGTGGTTTGCGGGCGTGCTGGGGCGCGCGTTGCCCTCGGCAGTGGCGCGCGCGGCATAGGCAGGACAGCAAGAAGGAAGCGGCATGGGTTACAGGCTGGGCGTGGATGTGGGAGGAACTTTCACCGACCTCCTGCTGCTGGACGAAGAGAGCGGCGCCTTCTGGCGGCACAAGACGCCCTCGACCCCGCACGACAGTTCGCAAGGAATCCTCGAAGGTGTGCGGACGATCACCGCCAAGGCCGGGATCACCCCTGCCGACATCGCCTATTTCCTCCACGGCACCACGGTGGCAACCAATGCCGTGCTCGAGGGCAAGGGCGCGCGGGTTGGCCTCATCACCACTGAGGGCTTTCGCGACATCATGCAGATCGCGCGCTCCTATGTGCCCGGGGGGCTTGCCGCCTGGATCGTCTGGCCCAAGCCCCAGCCGCTCGCCCGGCTCGAGCACACCTTCGAGGTGCCGGGCCGTATCGATGCCGAGGGGCGCGAGGTCACTCCGCTGGATGAGGCGGCGGTGCGCGCCGCCTTGCGCAAGCTCAAGGCCGAGGGGATCGAGGCGCTCACCGTCAGCCTGATGAACGCCTATTTGAACGGCGCGCACGAGCGGCGCATTGGCGAGATTGCGGCCGAGGAACTGCCCGGCATCCCGGTCTCGCTCAGCCACGAGGTGCTGCCCGAGATGCAGGAATACGAGCGCACGCTGTCCACCGTCGCCAATGCCGCGGTGCGCCCGGTGGTGAGCAAATATGTCTCGAACCTCAGAACCCGGCTGGCTGCCGAGGGCTTTTCCGGGCGCCTGTCGCTGCTGCGCTCGGACGGCGGGCTGATGAGCGCCGAGCGGGCCGAGGAGCACCCGGTCAACATCCTCATGTCCGGCCCTGCCGGGGGCGTGACCGGGGCCCTGTGGGTGGCGCGCAATGCCGGGTTCCAGAATATCCTCACGCTCGATGTCGGCGGCACCTCGACCGATGTGGCGCTGATCCAGGGGCTGGAGCCGCGGCGCCAGCGCACCACCGAGGTCGGGCACCTTTCGGTGCGGGCCTCGGCGCTCGACGTGAAGACCGTGGGTGCGGGCGGCGGCTCGATTGCCCATGTGCCCGAACTCACCGGGGCGCTGCGCGTCGGCCCGGAAAGCGCCGGCGCGGTGCCCGGCCCGGTGGCCTATGCCAAGGGCGGCCAGCTTCCCACCGTCACCGATGCCAATGTCGTGCTCGGCTACCTGCCCGAGGACCTGCTCGGCGGCAGTTTCCGGCTCGACCGCGAAGGCGCCAAGGCGGCGGTGCAAACCATCGCCGATGCGCTCGGGGTGGGCCTGATGGAGGCAGCGCGCGGGATCATCGACATCGTCAATGAAAACATGTTCGGCGCATTGAGGATGATCAGCGTGCAGCAGGGCTATGACCCGCGCGAGTTTGCGCTGATGGGCTTTGGCGGGGCCGGGCCGCTGCATATCAACGCGGTGGCGCGGCTGATGGGTTCCTGGCCCGCGATTGCGCCGGTCTCCCCCGGGGTGCTGTGCGCGCTGGGCGATGCCACCACCCGGATGCGCACCGAGACCGCGCGCAGCTTCTCGCGCCTCGCGCGCGAGACCAGCATCGCCGATCTTGCCCGCCTGCTCGACGAGATGGCCGCGCAGACCCGCGGCGAGCTCGCCGCTGCCGGGGTGGCCGAGGGCGAGATCACCACCCTCTTTGAAATCGACGTGCGCTATGCCGGGCAGGCCTTCGAGGTGCCGCTCACCATCACCCGCGAGGCGCTCGAGGCCGACGGGATCGCAGGGCTGCTGGCGCGTTTCGATGCCGAGCACCTGCGCCTGTTCACCTTCAACATGGACACCCCCCACGAGATCGTGAACCTGCGCGCGGTGGCGCTGGGGGCAGCGCCCGATCTGCCCGCGGCCACCCTGCCCAAGGGCGATGGCGATCCTTCCGCTGCCAGGATCCGCGATCACGTGCTGTGGATGGACGGGGCCGAGCGCGCCGCGGTGATCTATGACCGCGCGCGCCTGCGCCAGGGCGATGTGATCGAAGGCCCGGCGATCGTCACCGAAATGGATTCCACCACCCTCATCGAGCATGATTGCCGCGCCGTGGTGGACACGGTGGGCAATATCCTCATCACTCCCAAGGCCTGAAAGGGAACGCCAATGCCGGCGCGCATCATCGAAACCAACCCCACCCCTTTCCGCAAGGTCGCGATCGATCCCGTCACGCTCGACATCATCGAGAATGCGCTGCGCAACGCGCGGATCGAGATGGATGCAACCCTGGTGCGCACCGCGATGAGCCCGGGGATCCGCGAACAGGGCGATGCCTTCCCGATGATCGCCGATCCTTCGGGCAAGATGATCGTCGGCCAGTTCGGCAGCTTCATCGACGGCTTTCTCAAGAGCTACGAAGGCACGATCGAGGATGGCGATCTCATCTTCCTGTCCGATCCCTATTCCTGCGACGGGGCGATCAGCCACGCCAATGACTGGCTGGTGCTGCTGCCCGTGTTCAAGGACGGGCGGCTGATCGCCTATACCGCGATGTTCGGCCACCAGAGCGATATTGGCGGCGCCGTGCCCGGCTCGATGCCGATCCATGCCTCCTCGATCTTCGAGGAAGGGGTGCGCATTCCCCCGGTCAAGCTCTGGCGCCGGGGCGAGTTCAACGAAGACCTGATGAAGCTGGTGATGCACCAGACCCGCAAGCCCGATTGGTGCCAGGCCGATCTCAATGCCCTCATCGCCTCGTGCCGGGTGGCGGCCCGCCGGGTGATCGAGATGGCGCAGCGCTTTGGCGATGATGTCTATGTCTCGGCCACTGAGGAACTGCTGGCGCGCAATTACCGGGCGATGAAGGCATTGATTGGCATGGCCGTGGCCGAAGAGCCGGTGCAATTTGAAGATTACGTATGCGATGATGGCAAGGGCTACGGCCCCTATCGCATCCGCTGCACCATGTGGCGCGAGGGCGAAAAGGTGATCCTCGACTTTACAGGCACCGATCCGCAAAGCGCCGCCTCGATCAATTTCTATCTCAACGAGAACATGTTCAAGATGTTCTTCGGGATATACATGATCATGGTGTTCGATCCGCAGATCCTGTTCAACGACGGGTTCTATGATCTGATCGAGGTGCGCATTCCCGAAGGCTCGCTCTTGAAGCCGCGCTTTCCCGCCGCGCTTTCGGGCCGCACCCACGCGCTGGGGCGGATCTTCGACATTCTCGGCGGACTTCTGGGCCAGAAGACCCCCGAATTTCTCAACGCCGCCGGCTTTTCCTCCTCGCCGCACCTGTTCTATTCGGGCTGGGACACGCGCCAGAGCGGCAAGCGCGAATGGTTCCAGCTGTTCCAGATCGGCTTTGGCGGCATTCCCGGCCGTCCGCTCGGCGACGGGCCGGATGGCCATTCGCTCTGGCCGGGCTTCACCAATGTGCCCAACGAGTTTCTCGAGCGCTACTTCCCGCTTCGGATCGAGCGCTATTCGACCGCGCCCGACAGCGGCGGGGCGGGCCTCCACCGCGGCGGCAACGGTATCCACATGACCTATCGCTTCCTTGCCGATGGCGAGATCGCGATCCACGATGACCGCTGGTTCGTGCCGCCCTGGGGAGTCAATGGCGGGCTTCCGGGGGCGCGGGCCAGAAAAGTGCTCGAACGCGCCGATGGCACCAGCGCGGTGATCGGCAACAAGGTTGAAAGCGTGCCGGTCAAGGCTGGCGATCGGCTCCACTTCATCACCTGGGGCGGGGGCGGCTGGGGCGATCCGCTCGAACGCGATCCCGAACTGGTCGGGCTCGAAATCCGCCAGGGCCTGGTCACGCCCCAGGGCGCGCGCGCCTATGGCGTGGTGGCGGATGATGCGGGCGTGGTCGACGCTGCGGCCACCGCCGCGCTGCGCGATGAGCTGCGCAGCCGCCGCGGCGCGCTCAAGCTGTTCGATTTCGGCCCCGGGATCGAGGTGCTGCGCGCCCGCTGCGAGGCCGAAACCGGCCTGCCCGCCCCGATCCAGCCGGTCTGGCCCGACGTGGAAGCGCTCAAGGAGGCGGCCGAATGAGCGCCGCACCTTCCTCCCAAGCCAGCGGCGCGCTCGCCGGGCTCAAGGTGATCGAGATGGGCCAGTTGCTCGCCGGCCCCTTCTGCGGCCAATTGCTCGGCGACATGGGCGCCGATGTGGTCAAGATCGAGCCGCCCGGCGCGGGCGATCCGATGCGCAACTGGGGCCTCGGTGCGGAAAAGGTGCAGTGGGAAGTGATCGCGCGCAACAAGCGCTCGGTCACGATCAACCTGCGCGTGCCCAAAGGCCAGGCGCTCGCCCGCCGGCTGATTGCCGGGGCTGACGTGCTGATCGAGAACTTCAAGCCCGGAACGCTCGAACGCTGGGGCATGTCCCCGGCGGTGCTCCATGCCGAAAACCCCGGCCTCATCATCGCCCGGATGTCGGGCTATGGCCAGGATGGGCCCTATTCGGATCGGGCCGGCTTCGGCGGGATCGGCGAGGCGATGGGCGGCTGGCGCTACATCGTCGGCGAGCCCGATCGCCCGCCGGCGCGCATGGGCATATCGATCGGGGATACCCTGTGCGCCACCTATGGCTGCCTGGGCGTGCTGGCCGCGCTCCACCACCGCGAGAAGACCGGCGCGGGCCAGGTGGTCGATTCCGCGCTCTATGAAGCGGTGCTCCAGGTGATGGAGGGGCTGGTTCCCGAATATGACCGCAACGGCGTGATCCGCGAGCGCTCGGGCTCGATTCTCAAGGGCATTGCCCCCTCGAATGTCTATACCTGCAAGGATGGCAGCTACATGATCGGCGCCAATGGCGATGCGATCTTTGCCCGCCTCGCTCAGGCAATGGGGCGCCCCGAACTGGCGAGCGACCCGCGCTATGCCACCCACATCGCCCGCGGCGAGCACCAGCAGGAGCTTGACGATCTCATCAACGCCTGGACCTCGACGCTGACCGTCGAGGAGGTCGATGCGCTGATGATCGCCCATTCGATCCCCGCAGGGCGGGTCTATCGCGCGCCCGAAATGATTGCCGACCCCCATTTCCAGGCGCGCCAGGCGATCATCGAGGTCGAAACCCAGACGCGCGGGCGCCTGAAGATGCAGAATGCCTTTCCCAAGCTGTCGAAGACCCCGTCCTCGGTGCGGCGTCCGGCGCCTGCGGTGCCGGGGCAGGACAATGCCGAGATCTTCGGCGAGCGGCTGGGGCTGGACGCGGCCGAGCTGGAGCGCCTTGCCGCTGCCGGGGTGATCTGATGGCCGGCCCCTCGGCAGCCGAGAACTATGCGGGCGTGTTCGAGGGCCGGCTCGCGCCGGGGCAGTCCCCGGCGCTGCTCATCGTCGATGTGGTGATGGCCTATCTCGACCCGGCCTCGCCTCTCTACATGGAAAGCGCCGCCGCCGCGCGCGACAGCCTCGCCCGCCTTGCCGCCGCGGCCCGCGCCGCAGGGGTGCCGGTGGTCTTCACCAATGTCAGCTACCGCCCCGATGGCGCCGATGGCGGGGTGTTCTACCGCAAGGCCCCGGTGCTCAAGGTGTTCACCCAGGGCTCGCCCTTCGGCGCCTTTCCACCCGGGCTGGCGCCGCTGCCGGGCGAGATGGTTGTCACCAAGCAATATCCTTCGGCCTTCTTCGGCACGTCTCTTGCCGCGGCGCTCGGCGACAAGGGTGTGGATACGCTGCTGATCGGCGGCTATTCCACCTCGGGCTGCGTGCGCGCTTCGGCGCTCGATGCGATGCAGCACGGCTTCGTGCCGCTGGTGGTGCGCGAGGCCTGCGCCGATCGCCACCCGGCCCCGCACGAGGCCAATCTGTTCGACCTTCAGGCCAAATATGCCGAAGTGATTGGCGAGGCCGAGGCCATGGCGTTGCTCGCCCCCGCGCACGTCAGCCGCCCGGGGCGAGGGTGAGGCGCAGCTTGCGCTTGGCGGTGCCACGCTGGAGCGTGAGTTCCACCGTCTCGCCCACCGCGCGGTCATCGAGCCGGGCGGCAAGCTCGGCGAGCCCGCCGACCGGCTTGCCATCGAGCGCGGTGATGATGTCCCCCGGCACGATGGCCCCGCCCTCGCGCCGTGCCGGCACGATCCCGGCCGCGGCTGCGGGTGACCCCGGCTCGACGCCGAGCACGAACACCCCTTCGATCCCGCTCCTTTGCTGAAGCAGCGCATTGGCCGCCTCATCGCCAAGGATGCCGAGCGAGGGGCGGATATAGCGGCCCTGGCGGATCAGCTGCGGCACCACCCGGTTGACGGTATCGACCGGCACGGCAAAGCCGATCCCCGCCGAGGCGCCCGAGGGGCTGAAGATCGCGGTGTTGATGCCGATCAGCCGCCCGGCCGAATCGAGCAAGGGCCCGCCCGAATTGCCCGGATTGATCGCCGCGTCGGTCTGGATCAGGTGATCGATGCGGCTGCGCCCGTCCTCGCTCGGCAGGCTGCGGTCGAGCGCCGAGACGATTCCGGTGGTGAGCGTCCAGTCGAGCCCGAAGGGATTGCCGATGGCAAAGACCTTCTGCCCGATCCTGAGATCGGCGCTGGTGCCGATCGGCACCGGCGGCGGGCGACGAAAATCGATCCCGATCTTGAGCACCGCGATGTCATGCGCAGGCGAGGCGCCCACCAGCGCGGCCTTGTAATCGCGCCCGTCAGCCAGCCGCACCCGCGCCTGCGAGGCCCCGGCGATGACGTGATAATTGGTGACCACGTGGCCGGCATCATCCCAGATGAAGCCCGAACCCGTGCCGCGCGGCACCTCGAACACGTTGCGGGTCCACAGATCGGCCACCAGCTCGGCGGTGGAGATGAACACCACCGAATCGCGCGCCTTTTCAAACAGGGCGATGGTGGCCTTCTCATCCTCGGCCAGATCGCCGCGGGCGGTGACGACCCGGCTTTGCGCATCCTGCGCGCCTTGGGTAGCAGGCGGGGCAAGCCGTTCGCGCAGCACGGGCATGATCTGCCACAGGACAATGAGCAGCGCAGCGATGAGCGCGACCACCCACAGGCGGCGCAGCAGCGGATCGGGGTGGCGGGGGGAAGAAGGCGGCAGCATGTGAGGCTCCTGCGCGTGTGAGAGGCCCACATCCGACACTTGCGCGCGCCGCGCAATGCTCCGCTTGCGGCAATGCGGCGTGCGGCACGCTGGAGGCCGCAGGAAGGGCAGCGCTGGCGGAGAGGGTGGGATTCGAACCCACGTTACGGTTACCCGTAAACCGCATTTCGAGTGCGGCGCATTCGACCACTCTGCCACCTCTCCGCGAGGCCTGTCGCGCCGGGGAAGGCCGCCCGGTCGCAAGGCGGCTGGCGTCAGGAAGCGCGCCCGTTAGCCCAAGGCGCAGCCCTTGCCAAGACCTGCCGCCGCACAATTTTGGGACATATCCGTGCCCATGCCGGTGCACCCGCTTGTTTTGTGCCGGCTTTGCTCCATATTGGCGGCATGGAAAGCGCAGCCTTCTTCTCCAGTCAGGCAGGCCGCATCATCACCGCGCCGCGCCAGACCCGTGCCCGCTTTGCCATTGGCGATGTGGTGCGCCACCGCCTGTTCGCCTTCCGCGGGGTGGTCTTCGATATCGATCCGGTGTTTGCCAATTCGGAGGAATGGTACCAGTCGATCCCCGAGGAGATCCGCCCGCGGCGCGACCAGCCCTTCTATCACCTGCTCGCCGAAAACGAGGATTCGGCCTACGTCGCCTATGTCAGCCAGGGCAATCTCGTGCCCGATCCGGAAGGCGGCCCGGTCGATCATCCCACCGTGCGCCAGCTGTTCGAGTCCTTCAAGGACGGGCGCTACCGGATGAGAGCCGCGCTTACCCATTGACAACCTTGCCCTGCCAGAGCGGGGCCGGGACCGGGACAGCCTCGCACGATTGGACCGACGCCGATGCCGCGCGGCTGCGCCGTGCCGTCGCGCGCAGGAGGCCGCCGTCCGGATCGTCCGGCCGCGGCCCGCCCCCGGGCCAGCCATGCCCGCCTAGCTCTTGAGCTTCCAGCCCGAGCGCAACAGGGCATAGACCGCCCCGGCCAGCGCCAGATTGAGCACCAGCAGCCCGATTCCCGCAAGCAGCACATCACCCGGCCCGCCAATATCGCTCTGCCCCAGAAAGCCATAGCGAAAGCCCGAGATGACGTAGAAGAAGGGGTTGAGGCGGCTGACCAGCTGGAACACGCCGTGGAGGTTGTCGATCACGTAAAAGGTGCCCGACAGCAGCGAAAGCGGGGCGATGACGAAATTGGTCACCGCGGCGTTGTGATCGAACTTTTCGGCCCACACCGAAGTCGCAAGGCCAAGGCTCGCCAGCAGCAGCGAGCCCATCAGGCCAAACCACAAGACCGCAAAGGGATGGGCAAGGTGAAGCGAGACCCCGGGCCACAGCGCCATGGCAAGGGCCACAGTGCAGCCCACCGCGATCGCCCGGGTGACCGCCGCACCGAGAATGCCACCCATCAGCTCGGCCGGGGACAGCGGGGGCATCAGATAGTCGATGATCGTGCCCTGGATCTTGCCGCCCAGCAGCGAAAAGCTGGAATTGGCAAAGGCGTTCTGCATCATCGCCATCACGATCAGCCCGGGGGCGATGAAGGTGGCAAAGGGCACGCCCAGCACCATCCGCCCCTCGCGCCCCAGCGCCACGGCGAAGATCACCAGGAACAGCAGGGTGGTGAAGGCCGGTGCCCAGATCGTCTGGGTCTGCACCTTGAGAAAGCGCCGCACCTCCTTCATATAAAGGGCAAGCAACCCCACGCGGTTGATCCCGGTGATCACCGGGACCCCGCGCGCCGGGAAGCGGGCGCCCCCGCCGGTCTTGTCAGCGACGGGCTTTTGCGGCACGGGGGCTGACTTTGCCGCGGGACGTGCAGGAGCAGGTTCGGCCATGGCGCGCGTGCCTAGGCGGAACCGGCCCGGCTGACAAGCGCCCCCAACTAGGAAGCAGGACGTGACTATGGGCTGGACCGAGGAGCGCATCGCAACGCTGCGCAGGCTGTGGGAAAGCGGCTCGACCGCGAGCGAGATCGCCGCCGAACTGGGCGGGGTGAGCCGCAATGCGGTGATCGGCAAGGCCCACCGGCTCGGGCTCAAGGCGCGCCCCTCGCCGGTCAAGGCCAACGAGAAGAAGAAGGCCGCCGCCCCGGCGAAGAAGCCCGCCGCCAGCCCGGCGCGGCCCGCCGAGGAGCCGCGCGCCGAAACGAGCGCCAGCGACACCCCGCCGCAGCGCCCGGCCCAGCGCCCGGCAGCGCCCGCGCCGGCAGCACCGCCGCGCAGCGAGCCGGCCACCGCCGCGCCCGCACCCACCACCTCGCAGCCGATCCCCGGTGCCCAGCCGGAAACGCCCCGGATCGTCTCGGTCGGCCCCGGCGGCTTCCTGCGCCAGGGGCCGGGCGATCAGCAAGCGCCGATCCCCCCGGCCCCGCCGCGGCGGCTGGTGCCGGCCAAGCCCAGCCCCGAGATCGCCGACAAGACCAGCCTGCTCGATCTGTCGGACAAGGTGTGCCGCTGGCCCATGGGCCACCCGGGCGAGCCCGATTTCCATTTCTGCGGCGAGCCGGTGAACCCCGGCTTTCCCTACTGCGTCGAGCATTGCGGGCGCGCCTACCAGGCCCAGCTCCCGCGCGGGGTGCGCCGCCCGCCCCCGCCGCTGCCCTTTGGCGGGCCGCGGGTGCGCTGACACCGGAACGCCGCGCCCCCTCTCCACCCTGCCCGGCGTGCGCACGGCGCTTGCGCGCGGCGGCGGCGCAAGGCTAAAGCGCGGGGCGAGCAAAGGGAGCGCTAACATGAACGCGATGGCCGCGCTGCGCCTGGGAAGCCTAGCCATCCTCGCCGCGGTTTTGGCGCAGCCGCTCCATGCCGAACTGCCGCCGCCGGTGCGGGCGCTGATCGAGGCGGCGATCGCCACGGGCGATGAGACCAAGCTGCGCGTGGTGGCCGAGCTGGCGCGCAGCACCTACCCGACCGAGGTCGAGGAGATCGACGCGCTGGTCGCTGGTTTCGAGGCCACGCTTACGGCGCGCAAGGCGGCTGAGGCCGAAGCGCGCACCGCCGCGATCCGCGCGGCTGGCCTGCTCGAGAACTGGAGCGGCCAGGGCGAATTCGGAGCCTTCCGGGCCACCGGCAATGCCAGCAATGCCGGCATCACCGCCGGGGTGACGCTCGATCGGCAAGGCATTGCCTGGCGCCACCGGCTGGCTGGGAGGATCGATTACCAGCGCGCCAAGGGCCGCACCACGCGCGAGCAATTCCTCGTGCGTTACGAGCCCAACGTGAACATTGCCAGGAACCTCTATGTCTATGCTCTGGCGCAGTATGAGCGCGACCGCTTCCAGGGCTTTCTCGGTCGCTATGCCGTCTCGGGCGGGCTGGGCTATCAGGCGATCAAGGACGAGGATGTCACCCTTTCGCTCAAGGCCGGGCCGGCCTGGCGCGCCACCCGCTTCGTCGACGGGCGCGAGGAAAACCGGATCGCCGGGCTGGTCGGCCTCGATTTCGGCTGGAGCATCACCGATACGCTCAAGCTGACGCAGACTGCCAATGCCGTGGCCGAGACCGGCGCCTCGGCAGTGGCGATCATCGATTCGCGCAATACCTCGATCGACCTCGTCACCGGCCTCGATGCCGCGATCAGCCGCAGCCTCAAGGCGCGCCTGTCCTACAGCGTCGAATATGACAGCAACCCGCCCCCTGGCGCGGTGGGCACCGACACGCAGAGCCGGGTGACGCTGATCTACGATTTCTGAAGCGGGACGCCCGCACCCGCACGGGCGGGCAGCACAAGGCCCGCCGGAATCGCTCCCGACGGGCCTGCGCTTGTTCCTGAAGGCGCGATCAGTCCTTGAGGAAATCGGGCAGCGCCGCCGGGGCGCTGTCGCGCTCACGCCCGCCGCGCTCGCGTCCACCGCGCCCGCCGCGATCGCCCTTGGGCCCGCGTCGGTCAGCACCACGCTCGGCGCGCGGCTCGCGCGGGGGGCGGGTGTCGGCGAGTTCCTCGCCGGTTTCCTGGTCCACCACCCGCATCGACAGGCGAACCTTGCCGCGGTTGTCGATCTCGAGCACCTTGACCTTCACCTCCATGCCCTCGGAGACGACATCAGTGGGCTTCTCGACGCGCTCGTTCTTCATTTCGCTGACATGGACGAGCCCGTCCTTGCCGCCCATGAAGTTCACGAAGGCGCCGAAATCGACGATGTTGACCACCTTGCCGGTGTAGATCTTGCCCACTTCCGGCTCCTCGACGATGCCGAGGATCCAGCGCTTGGCCGCCTCGATCTCGTCGGGATTGGACGAGCTGATCTTGATCACGCCCTCATCATCGATGTCGATCTTGGCGCCGGTTTCGGCCACGATCTCGCGGATCACCTTGCCGCCCGTGCCGATCACGTCGCGGATCTTGGACTTGTCGATGGTGATGGTCTCGATCCGCGGGGCGTGCTTGCTCACCTCGGTGCGGGCCGAGCCCAGCGCCTTGGCCATCTCGCCGAGGATGTGCAGCCGCCCGGCCTTGGCCTGCTCGAGCGCCTTGGCCATGATCTCGCGGGTGATGCCGGCGATCTTGATGTCCATCTGCATCGTGGTGATGCCCTCGGCGGTGCCGGCGACCTTGAAGTCCATGTCGCCGAGGTGATCCTCGTCGCCCAGGATGTCCGAAAGCACGGCAAACTCGTCGCCTTCGAGGATGAGGCCCATGGCAATGCCCGAAACCGGCGCCTTGATCGGCACGCCCGCATCCATCAGCGAGAGGCACCCGCCGCACACCGTCGCCATCGAGGACGAGCCGTTCGACTCGGTGATGTCGGAAAGCACGCGGATGGTGTAGGGGAAGTCCTCCTTGCTCGGCAGCACCGGATTGAGCGCTCGCCAGGCAAGCTTGCCGTGGCCCACCTCGCGCCGCCCCGGGGCGCCGAAACGGCCCACTTCACCGACCGAATAGGGCGGGAAGTTGTAGTGCAGCATGAAGCTCGAATAGCTGAGGCCCTCAAGCCCATCGATCATCTGCTCGGCATCCTTGGTGCCCAGCGTGGTGGTGCAGATCGCCTGGGTCTCGCCGCGGGTGAACAGCGCCGAACCATGGGTGCGCGGCAGGAAGCCGACGATGGCCTCGATCGGGCGCACCTCGTCGAGCCGGCGCCCGTCGATGCGGCTGCCGTCCTTGAGGATGGCAGTGCGCACGATATCGGCCTCGACCTTCTTCAAGGTCTTGATCGCAACCATTTGGGTTTGCGGGCTTTCCTCGGCAAAGGCCGCCTTGGCCTTCTCGCGCGCGGCGTTGAGCGCATGCGAGCGGGCAGACTTGTCGGTGAGCTTGTAGGCCGCGGCGATATCCGCGCCGACCAGCTGCTTGAGCTTGGCCTTGATCTCGGCGGTATCGTCCGAAAGGTCGATTTCCCACGGCTCCTTGGCCGCCTGCTCGGCAAGCGCGATGATCGCGCCGATCACCTTGCGGCATTCGTCATGCGCGAACATGACAGCGCCGAGCATCTCGTCCTCGGAAAGCTCCTTGGCTTCGCTCTCGACCATCATCACCGCCTTGTCGGTTGCGGCAACGACGAGATCGAGCCGCCCTTCGGCAAGCGCCTTGTCCTGCTTGGGGTTGAGCACATATTGCCCGTCGATATAGCCCACCCGGCAAGCGCCGATCGGGCCCATGAAGGGCACGCCCGAGATGGTCAGCGCAGCCGAGGCGGCCACCATCGCCACGATATCCGGCTCGGTCTCCCCGTCATAGGAGAGCACCTGGGCGATCACATTGATCTCGTTGTAGAAACCTTCGGGGAACAGCGGGCGGATCGGACGGTCGATCAGCCGGCTGGTGAGCGTTTCCTTCTCGGTTGCGCCGCGTTCGCGCTTGAAGAAGCCGCCCGGAATGCGCCCGGCGGCGGAGAACTTTTCCTGATAGTGGACGGTGAGCGGGAAGAAGTCCTGCCCTTCCTTGACGCTCTTGGCGGCGGTGACGGCGCACAGCACCACGGTTTCGCCATAGGTGGCGAGCACGGCGCCATCGGCCTGGCGGGCAATACGCCCGGTTTCCAGAGTGAGGGTCTTTCCGCCCCACTCCAGCGATACGGTCTTGGTGTCAAACATCGGTTTTCCTTCCGACCCGCGCGGCCGGATTGCCGGGCGGGGCCTCATCTGCCGGGGAAAGGAACCGTCCCGGCCCGGTGCGGGGCCTTGTCTGCCCCAGGCCCCTCCACCGGATTGTGAAGGAAAGCCGTTAAGTTGCCGGCGGCCCGCGCAAGCCTGCGCCAAAGCCGCCCGATGAACCAACCGGATAAGCGAAGCGGCCCGCTCAGGGGCCGCCTCGAAGCCGGTTACTTGCGCAGACCCAGCTTCTGGATCAGCGCGTTGTAGCGCTCGACATCCTTCTTCTTGAGATAGGCGAGCAGCGTGCGGCGCTTGTTGACCATCATCAACAGGCCGCGGCGCGAATGGTTGTCCTTGTGGTGATCCTTGAAGTGCTCGGTGAGATTGCGGATGCGCTCGGTCAGGATCGCGACCTGCACTTCCGGGCTGCCGGTGTCCTTGGGATCACGGGCGTTGGCGGCAATGATTTCCTGCTTCTTCTCGGCACTCACCGACATGTTGCTTCTCTCTTACTCGGCGACATCGGTACAGTTGAAACCCCTGACGACCCTTGCCGTCCCATCCGCAATTTCCATCAGCGCGACCGGAACCGTGCCCAGTTTTGCCAGATAGAGCCCGGATGGATGGGGCATTCCAGACAAGACCCGGCCCTGTCGGACCGCCTGCGCGCCTGTCTGGTCGAGGTGGAGGGCCGGGATGTCGTCCAGCCCTGCCTCCAGCGGCAGGAGAAGGTGTTCAAGGCGCTGCCCCTTAGCGGCTTCGTCCAGTTTGTCCAGCAAAATCGCCTGGCTCTCGGCAAAGGGGCCGGCCTTGATGCGCCTGAGGAAGGTGACATGGCCGCAGGTGCCCAGCGCCTGCGCGATGTCACGCGCGAGGCTACGGATATAGGTGCCCTTGGAGACCTCGGCCTCGAGCGTCACGTGATCGATGAGGCCACCCGGCATGGCCGCCTCGGCGCGGCAGATTGCCAGCCGATCGATCGTCACCTCGCGCGCGGCGAGCGCCACCGCCTTGCCCGCGCGCGCCAGATCATAGGCGCGCTGCCCATCCACCTTGAGCGCCGAATAGGCCGGGGGCACCTGTGCGATCACGCCGGCAAAACGCCCCAGCACCGCTTCCACCTCGGCAAGCGCGGGGCGCCGATCCGAGGTGGCGATCACCGCGCCCTCGGCATCGAGCGTGTCGGTCTCGATCCCGAAGCGCAGCGTGAAGCGATAGATCTTGCGCGCATCGAGCATCCGCCCGGCCAGCTTGGTCGCCTCGCCCAGCGCCACCGGCAGCACGCCCTCGGCCAGAGGATCGAGCGTGCCGCCATGCCCCACCTTGGTTTTCGCATAGCCCCCCTGGCGCAGCGCGCGCTTGACCGCGCTCACAGCTTGCGTGCTGCCCAGCCCGGGCGGCTTTTCGAGCACGAGCCAGCCCGAAAGCGGCGATGCGCTCCGGGCTTTTTCAGGGGTGGATCGGGTGCTTGCGTTCACCCGCCCCCCCTAGCCAAGCCCGGGGGAAAAGGCCAAGCTTTGCGCGTCATGGACATCAACGGGCCCCACAGCTTCGATCTGCTGGTGATCGGCGGCGGGATCAACGGCGCCGGGATCGCGCGCGATGCCGCCGGGCGGGGCCTCAAGGTGTGCCTGGTCGAACAGGGCGATCTTGCCGGTGCCACCTCCTCGGCCTCGACCAAGCTGGTCCACGGCGGCCTCAGGTATCTGGAGCAGTTCGCCTTCCGCCTGGTGCGCGAAAGCCTGATCGAGCGCGAACGGCTGCTGGCCATCGCCCCGCACATCATCTGGCCGCTGCGCTTCGTGCTGCCGCACGAGCCCGGCCTGCGCCCGCGCTGGCTGCTGCGCACCGGGCTGTGGCTCTACGACCACCTCGGCCCGAGAAAGCGCCTCCCGCCCTCGCGCAGTGTCGATCTTGCCCGCCCTCCCCATGCCGGGGTGCTCGCGCCGCACCTTGTCCACGGGTTTGAATATTCCGATTGCTGGGTCGATGATGCGCGCCTCGTGGTGCTCAATGCCCGCGATGCGGCCGAGCGCGGGGCGCAGATCCGCACCCGCACCCGCTGTATCGGCCTGAAGCGCGAGGGCGGGGGCTGGCAGGCGCGGATCGCCGGGCCGCTCGGGATCGAGGAGATCTCGGCCGCAGCGCTCGTCAATGCCGCCGGCCCATGGGTGGACAAGGTGCTGGCCGAGGCCCTGCCCGGGTCGCGCCGCGCGCCGCTGCGGCTGGTCAAGGGCAGCCATCTCATCCTGCCCCGGCTCTACGAGGGCGCGCATTGCTACATCTTCCAGAACCGCGATGGCCGGATCGTCTTTGCCATTCCCTACGAAGGCGCCTTCACCCTGATCGGCACCACCGATGTGGCCTTCAGCGGCGATCCGGCAAAGGTGGCCATCAGCCCCGAGGAAGCCGCCTATCTGTGCGCGGCGGTGAGCGAATATTTCGCTGTCCCGGTCTCGCCCGATCAGGCGGTGGCCGCCTATGCCGGGGTGCGCCCGCTTTATGACGATGCCGCGGCGCGCGATTCCGCCGTGACGCGCGACTATGTTCTGGCGCTCGATCGCGGCTGGGATGGCCGGGCGGCGCCGCTGCTTTCGGTGTTCGGGGGCAAGATCACCACCTATCGCCGCCTTGCCGAGCACGCCCTTGCCAAGCTCGGCGTCGAGGCAAGGCCCTGGACCGCCTCGGCACCGCTTCCGGGAGGTGACATTCCCGATGGGGATTTCACCGCCTTCCTCGCCGCACAGCGGGCGCGCTATCCTTGGGCCGCGCCGGCCATGCTGGCGCGCATGGCGCACGCCTATGGCACCCGGTTGACCGAGGTGCTTGGCGATGCGCAGGGGGTGCAAGACCTCGGCCAGCATTTCGGCGGCGGGCTTCATGCGGCCGAGGTGATCTATCTCATCCGCCAGGAATGGGCGCGCAGCGCCGAGGACGTGCTGTGGCGCCGCTCCAAGCTCGGCCTGCACTTGACAGGCGAGGAGCAGGCGCGGCTTGCCCAGTGGTTCGCGCGCCTCAAGCTCGACGATCAGGCGATCAGCGCCGCGATCCAGTCTGCCAGCGCGAGATAGAGGCTCATGGCAAGGCTCACCGGCGGCATCAGGATCGCCGCCAGCCAGTTGCTGCCGAAGATCCAGGTCGAGGCGATGAGGCCGAGCAGCAGCACCATGCCGATGCGCTGCAGCCGCTCCCACCCGGCGCGCAGACGCTCGGGCAAGAGCCCGCCGACGATGTGCGAACCATCGAAAGGCGGGATCGGCAGGAGATTGAACAGGCCGAGAAAGAGGTTGACGAGGATGAAATAGAACAGGCCGGTCTCGAGCCAGCGGGTTTCGCCCATGCGGTCAACGAGGAGCGCCAGGCTTTCCCCGCCCGGCCCACCGAAGCCGAGCCCTGCCGGCATGATGAGGCCCAGCAGCACCGCGCCGATCGCGGCGAGCACAAAATTGCTCCCCGGCCCGGCCGCGGCCACCGCCATCATGCCGAAACGCGGGTTCCTGAGGCGCCAGCGGTTGACCGGCACGGGCTTGGCCCAGCCGAACACCGGCGCGCCGAGCAGCGCCAGGCCCCCCGGCACCAGCAGCGTGCCCACCGGATCGACATGGGCGAGCGGATTGAGCGTGAGCCGCCCGCGTTCGCTCGCGGTCATGTCCCCCAGGAGCCGCGCGGCATAGCCATGGGCCACTTCGTGAAACACGATCGCGATCACGATCGCCGGGATCAGCACCAGCGCGATGGAGAGGGTCTGCATCATGCCTGCCAAGGTAGGAACCCTTCGGCCCCGGCGCCAGAGGGCACGGCTCAGGCGCCGGCGAGCGCCGCGGAAAAATGGCGGCGGCACAGCGCGACATAGCGGTCGTTGCCGCCGATCTCGGTCTGCGCGCCGTCACTGACCGCCCGGCCCTTCTCATCGACGCGCAGGTTCATCGTCGCCTTGCGCCCGCAATGGCACACCGCCTTGAGCTCGACGAGCGCATCGGCAATCCCCAGCAGCACCGCCGAGCCGGGAAACAATTCGCCCCTGAAATCCGTGCGCAAACCATAGCACAGCACCGGGATGGCCGCCTCGTCGGCAAGGCGGGCCAATTGCCAGACCTGCTCCGGCATGAGGAACTGCGCCTCATCCACCAGCACGCAGGCGAGCGGGGCGGCGGCATGTTCGGCCATCACCGCGGCCCACAGATCGGTTTCTTGGCCGAACAGGCGTGCCCCGCTTTCAAGGCCGATGCGGCTTCTCACCCGCCCGCCCGAACGACTGTCGAGCGCGGCGGTCCACAGCATGGTGCGCATCCCCCGCTCGCGGTAGTTGAAATCGGCCTGGAGCAGGTGGGCAGACTTGCCCGCGTTCATGCTGGCATAGTAGAAATAGAGCTTGGCCATGGCCCGAGCCTAGCGCCGGCGCGTGCCCGCGGCGAGGCGGGCGTGAACCTTTTGCGCAGATCATGCGTATGGGATGCGGGATGATCAGCAAGTGTGATCCGCTGCGCCGCGTGCTGCTGGCGCTCGCCGCGCTGCTCGCGCTCGCCAACAGCGCGCCGGGCGCGCCGCTGCGCTACAGCCTCGATGCCTCGGCCAGCACGGTGGCGGCGCGGGTGCCGTTCTTCGGCCTTGCCAGCAAGACCGCACGCTTTCCCAAGATGGAAGGGGTGGTGACGATCGTGCCCGGCGCGCCCGAACGCGCGGTGATCGATGTCAGCTTCGATGCCGCTGCGATCGAGGCGCCCGATCCGGTGACGCTTGCCCGGCTCAAGGGCGAGAAGTTCTTCTGGGTGGAGAAATATCCAAAGATCCGCTTCGTCGGCCGCGCGCTGAGGCTCACCAGCCCCACCAGCGGCACGCTCGAAGGGGAGCTGACCGCGCGCGGGATCACCCGGCCGCAGGTGCTCGCGGTGCGCTTCGATGCCGATCCGGCAGCGCAGGCCGGAAGGCCGGTGAGCTTTACCGGCACCACCACCATCGACCGGCGCGATTACGGGATGAAGGCCTATCAGCTGCTCGTCGGCAACAAGGTGGAGATCACCCTCAAGGCGCGGATGGTGCCGCGCGAACGCTAGTCCGCGGCGCCCTCGTCGAGATCGCGCCGCACCCTCGGATCGCGCAGCAGGCTCTCGATCCGGTCGGCCTCGGCAAAGCTTTCATCCTTGCGGAACCTGAGCTTGGGCGCGAACTTGAGGCCGAGCCGCTGGGCCACCTCGCGTTGCAGGAAGGCGGTGTTCTGCCGCAGGGCATGGACAACATCGTCCTCGCCCGCACCCATCAGCGGCTTCACGAAGGCGGTGGCAAGGCGCAGATCGGGGCTCATGCGCACCTCGGTGACCGCGATGTGCGCAGCGCTCACCACCTCGTCGTGCACGCTGCCGCGGGCGAGCAGCTCGGAGAGGATGTGCCGCACGCGCTCGCCGACCTTGAGCACGCGCACCGAATGCTGCTGGGCGGTGAAGGGGACGCGCGCCACTATTCCATCCCGGTGCTGTCGGGCGTCGGCCGCGGGGTGGGGATCGCGGTCGAGGTGGCGCGGGCGTGGAGCGTGCCGTCCTCGCCGTAAAGCTCGCCCTCGAGGAAGATCACCCGCCGCCCGGCCTTGACCACCCGGCCCCTGCCGATCAGCCGCGCGCCTTCGGGGATGAGGCGGATGAGGCTCATCGACAGCTCGAGATTGAGCGGGGCCATCGCCCCGCCAGTGGCAGCGACGAAGGCATAGCCCATCACGTCATCGAGGTAGCCTGCGACCAGCCCGCCCTGCACCCCGCCGCGCCAGGTGCACACCTCGCGCCTGACGGCAAAGCGCATGGTGACGGTCTGGCTCGCCTCGTCCCAGCCGACGAATTCGCTGCCGAGCAGCGCCGTATGCGGCGACTGCCCGGCATCCTTTGGAAAGGTGGGATCGTCCCGGCTCACAGCGTGCGCTCACGCTCCTCGACCGAGAACACCTCGAGCATGTCGCCCGGCTTGATGTCGTTGGTGTCCTCGAGCACCACGCCGCATTCGAGCCCGGCGCGCACTTCCTCGACGTCGTCCTTGAAGCGCCTGAGCGAGGCGATCTTGGTGGAAGAGACGATCACGTCGGCGCGGGTGAGACGCGCGAACAGGCCCTTCCTGATCGCGCCTTCGAGCACCAGCAGACCCGCCGCCTTGTCGCGCTTGCCCGCGGGGAAGACCTGCTTGACCTCGGCGCGGCCCACGACCGTCTCGATCCGCTCCGGCCCCAGCTCGCCCGCCATTTCCTTGGCCACCGCATCGGTGAGGTGATAGATGACATCGTAATACATCATCCGCACCCCATCGCGCTTGATGAGGTCGCGCGCCTTGGCGTTGGGCCGCACGTTGAAGCCGATGATCGGCGCCTTGGAGGCCGCGGCCAGGGTCACGTCGCTCTCGGTGATCGCGCCAACCCCGGCATTGAGCACCCGCACCTTGATCTCGTCGTTCGACAGCGCATGGAGCGCCCCGACGATCGCCTCGACGCTGCCGTGCACGTCGGCCTTCACCACCACCGGATATTCCTTGACGTTGGAGGCGAGCTTGCTGAACATCGTGTCGAAGCTGGTGGGCGCCAGCGCGGTGCGCTTTTCGGTCGCCTTTTCCTGACGATACTTGGCAACCTCGCGGGCGCGCTGCTCGCTTTCGACCACGGTGAGGATGTCGCCCGCGGCCGGAACGCCGCCAAGGCCCAGCACCTCGACCGGCATCGACGGGCCGGCCTCGCTGAGCTGGCGGCCCTTGTCATCGACGATCGCGCGCACCCGGCCGCTTTGCGTGCCGACCACGAAGTTGTCGCCGCGCTTCAGGGTGCCGCGGGTCACCAGCACGGTGGCCACCGGGCCGCGGCCCTTGTCGAGCTTGGCCTCGATCACCGTGGCCTCGGCGGGCCGATCGGGCCGGGCCTTGAGCTCGAGCAGCTCGGCCTGAAGCAGGATCGCCTCGATCAGCTGGTCGAGCCCCGCCCCGGTCTTGGCCGAGACCTCGACATCCTGCACCTCGCCCGAGAGCGCCTCGACGATCACCTCGTGCTCGAGCAGGCGCTCGCGCACCTTCTGCGGGTTGAACTCGGGCTTGTCGGACTTGGTGATCGCGACGATCATCGGCGCACCGGCGGCCTTGGTGTGGCGGATCGCCTCGATCGTCTGGGGCATGATCCCGTCATCGCCCGCCACCACCAGCACCACGATATCGGTGACATTGGCGCCGCGCATGCGCATCTCGGTGAAAGCGGCGTGGCCCGGCGTATCGAGGAAGGTGATCTTCTGCCCGCCCTTGGTGGTGATCTGGTAGGCGCCGATGTGCTGGGTGATGCCCCCGGCCTCGCCCTTGACCACATCGGTGCCGCGCAGCGCGTCGAGCAGGCTGGTCTTGCCGTGATCGACATGGCCCATGATCGTCACCACCGGCGGACGCGGGCGCTTGGTTTCCTCCGGATCGGTGTCCTCGCTGGTGTCGATATCGACATCGCTGTCCGAGACGCGCACGATGTTGTGGCCGAACTCGGTGACGAGCAGCTCGGCGGTGTCCTGGTCGATGGTCTGGTTGACGGTGACCATCATGCCCATGTTGAACAGCGCCTTGACGAGATCCGCGCCCTTCTCGGCCATGCGGTTGGCCAGTTCCTGCACGGTGATCGCCTCGGGCACCACCACGTCGCGCACCTGCTTCTCGCGCGGCTTGGCGGCGCCGCCGCCGTGCATCCGGCGTTCCTTCTCGCGGGCACGCTTGAGCGCGGCGAGGCTGCGGGCGCGGCGGCCCTCGTCCTCGTTGAGGGCGCGGGTGACGGTGAGCTTGCCCGAGCGGCGCTTGTCCTTGTCGCCATCGATCGGGGCGGCGCGCTTTTCGTCCTTCTTCTTGCCCTTGACCTCGCTTGCAGGGCGCTTGGGCTCGGGCCGCTCGACCGGGGTGAAGCGGCGCGCGGCGGGCAGCGGCTCGGCCCGGGCCGGGGCAGCGGCAGATGCGGCGGGCGCCTCTGCCGCGTCCTCTACGGCGGGCTCCTCCGCGGGTTTGGCGGTCGGTTCCGGGGCGGCGGCCGCAGGCGCGGCGCTGGCCTCCTCCTCGGCGCGGCGTTCCTCCGCCCGGCGGCGTTCCTCCTCCTCGGCGCGGCGGCGTTCTTCTTCCTCGCGCTTGCGGGCCTCCTCGGCGAGGCGCAGGCGCTCCTCCTCGGCCTCGCGCTGGAGCCGGCGCACCCGCTCCTGCGGGGTCTCACCCAGCGGCGCGGGGCGCGCCGGGCGCGGGGCCGGCGCAGCGGGAGCCGGGCGCGGGGCAGCGGCCGCAGGGGTCGGCGCAGGCGTGGGCGCGGGCGCTGCCGCGCTCGGCGGCGCGGCCGGTTCGGCGCCGGGCTTGCCGAGCACGCGGCGGCGCTTGACTTCCACCACCACCTTGTTGGTGCGGCCGTGGCTGAAGGTCTGCTTGACCTCGCCCGCATCGACCGAGCGCTTGAGCCCAAGGGGTTTGCGGATGCGCTGGTTGTCGTTGTCGTCGCTCATTATCGCTTCGTCAGTCCTTCACGTATTCGTCTTGTGCCGCTGCCCGGTCCTGCGGCCGGTCAGCGCGGCCGGGAGCATCCCGGCCCGTTTCGATCGCAGCGCTTGCCCGCTGATCCCCGGTGAATTGCACCAGCCGGGACACCGCCTCGCCCACGCGGCTGGCCGCGCGCATATCGCCCGCATGGCCAGCCACACCGAGGTGGACCACATTGTCGCGGCCCAATGCCACAGACAGCGCCGCGCGGTCCAGTGGCAAGACCATGCCGCACAGCCCGGTGCCTTCGGCGCCGATCCCCACGCGCCAGGCCTGATCGAGCTTGCGCCGTCCATCGAGGCGCGAATCGCTGGCGTGATAGAGCGCGGCGATGCGCCCGGCGCGGGCCTCATCGGCGATCCGCGCCGCGCCCAGCACGAGGTGCCCGGCGCGCAGTTCCAGCCCCAGCCGGGCGCACAGATGCCGCACCAGCGCCGCCTCGGCCTGTTGGGGCAGGTCGGCGGGCAAGGTCAGCGGCGCACCCTTGAAGGCGCGCGCCAGCGCGCGGCGCAGGCGCCCGTCGGCCAGCGCTGCGGCGAGCTCGCCGCGGGTCACGCCGATCCAGGCGCCGCGCCCCGGCGCCTTGGCGGCAGGATCGGGCAGCACCAGGCCGTCGGGCGCGATCGCAAGGCGCAAAAGCCCCTCGCGCGGCGCCCGCTCGCCGGAAAGGATGCAGCGGCGCGCGCTTCCGGCAGGTGCCGGAAGCGCGGGTCCATCGCTGTCGGCGCTCAGGCGCTCATGGGGTGGAGTCCGCATCGGCGGCCTCCTCGGCAGGCTCGTCCGCGAACCAGTGCGCGCGGGCGGCCATGATGATCTCGTTGCCCTGTTCTTCGGTGAGGCCGAATTCGCCGAGCACCCCGCCCTTGTCGCTGTCGCGCTGGGCGCGCTTGAGCGGCGGGCCATCGGCGGCATTGCGCCGCCGCGGCGCCTCGCGCTTGCGAGCGATGAGTTCGTCGGTGGACAGATCGGCAAGGTCATCGAGGGTCTTGATCCCGGCCTTGCCCAAGGTGACCAGCATTTCCTCGGTCAGGTGCGGAAGCTCGGCCAGCGCATCCTCGACCCCAAGCGCGCGGCGCTGCTCGCGGAAGGCGGCATCGCGCCGTTCGAGCGCCTCGAGCGCGCGGCTCTGGAGTTCCTCGGCCAGTTCCTCGTCGAAGCCCTCGATGCTGGCGAGTTCCGCCAGATCGACATAAGCGACCTCCTCCAGCTCGGCAAAGCCCTCGGCCACCAGCAGCTGCGAGAGGGTTTCATCGACGTCGAGTTCCTCCTCGAACATCTTCGAGCGCTCGGCAAATTCGCGGCTGCGCTTCTCCGAGGCTTCCTCCTCGGTCATGATGTCGATCTGGTGCCCGGTGAGCTGGCTGGCGAGGCGCACGTTCTGCCCGCGCCGGCCGATCGCAAGGCTGAGCTGATCGTCGGGCACCACCACCTCGATGCGGCCATCCTCCTCGTCGAGCACCACGCGGCTGACAGTGGCAGGCTGGAGCGCGTTGACCACGAAGGTCGCGGTGTCCTCGCTCCAGGGGATGATGTCGATCTTCTCGCCCTGCAGCTCCTGCACCACCGCCTGCACCCGGCTGCCCTTCATGCCGACGCAGGCGCCAACCGGATCGATCGAGGAATCGCGGCTGATCACCCCGATCTTGGCGCGGCTGCCCGGATCGCGCGCCGCGGCCTTGATCTCGATGATGCCGTCGTAGATCTCGGGCACTTCCTGGGCGAAGAGCTTCTTCATGAAATCGGGGTGGGCGCGGGAGAGGAAGATCTGCGGCCCGCGGTTGTTGCGCTCGACCTTGGTCACCAGCGCGCGCACCCGCTCGCCCACGCGCGCCGGCTCGCGCGGGATCTGCTGGTCGCGGCGGATCACCCCCTCGGCCCGGCCGAGGTTGACGATCACGTGGCCGAACTCGACCGACTTGATCACCCCGGTGATGATCTCGCCGACACGGTCCTTGAACTCCTGATACTGGCGCTCACGCTCGGCATCGCGCACCTTCTGGAAGATCACCTGCTTGGCCGACTGCGCATCGATCCGGCCGAGATCGACCGGGGGCAGCGGATCGACGATGAAATCGCCGATCTTGGCACCGGGCTGGAGCTTCTGCGCCTGCTTGAGATCGACCTGCTTGAAGAAGTCCTCGACCTCCTCGACCACCTCGACCACGCGCCACAGCGTGAGATCGCCGGTCTGCGGATCGAGCCGGGCGCGGATGTCGTTTTCCGCGCCATAGCGGTTGCGCGCGCTCTTCTGGATCGCCTCTTCCATCGCCTCGATGACGATCGCCTTGTCGATCATCTTCTCGGCCGCGACCGCGTTGGCGATCGCGAGGAGTTCAGCCTTGTTGGCGGAAATGGCGCTGGCCATCAGTCGTCTGCCTCTTCTTCGTCTTCGTCTGCGACAAGTTCTTCAGCCCCACCCGCATCGAGCGGGCGGGTGGCGGCGATCAGCGCGTCGGTCAGGACGAGCCGGGCCGTGTGAATCTGTTCGAGCGGCAGGCGCACCGCACCCGCCTTCACCTCGCGCACGTGCACCATACCATCTTCAAGGCCTTCCAGCACGCCCTTGTTGACGCGCTGGCCGGCATAGCCCTTCTCCATCACGATCCGCACCTCGTGCCCGGCCCAGGCAATGAAGTCCTTGGGCCGGGTGAGCGGACGGTCGATCCCGGGGCTGGAGACCTCGAGATGATAGGCCCCCTCGATCAGCACCTCGCCCGCCGCTTCGGCCGCGTCGATCGCCTCGGAGACGCGGCGCGACAGCGCGGCGCATTGGTCAAGCGTGAGCTGGCCGGTGGCCGGATCCTCGGCCATGATCTGCAGCGCCATGCCGCCATCGCCCGCCTCGGAAGGCACAAACGCCACGCGCACCAGATCGAAGCCGAGCGCGCGCGCCTCGGGCTCGATCAACTGGGTCAGGCGGGCGATATCGGCCATCACGTCCTTGCTTTCGGGCGGCCCTGTCGTGATCACATGGGGCAATGGGCTTCGGGCCGGCCCCTCGCGGCGCCAGCACCCTAACCTTGTCACGACAATGCCGGGATGCCCGCGCCTCTAGGCGCAGATTGCGCGCTTGGCAAGAGCCAAGCAGCGCCGCGCCGCAGCAACGCTCAGATCGGGCGCTCGCCGTCGGTGTCGCCGGTGGCCCATCGGCGTGCGGCTTCCATCAATGCGCGCCGCTCGCGCTCCGCGAAGGTCTCGTGATAGCGCCGGGTCTCGAGCACCACCGCATCGCCCAGAGGATTGTCGAAGACCAGCCCGTTGCGCCCCGGATCGCTCCACGTGACGATAGCGAAATGGTTGATCACGCCGCAGCGCAGGATCGCGCCCGCGCCTTGGCGCAGTGGCTCGAGCAGCGCCACCTGCGCGCCGGTGCGCGAGAGGTTGAGCAGGATGCAGGCCTGCACCCTGTTGGCCGCGATCAGCTGCGCAGGCAGGCTGAGGCGCAGGCGGGGTGCGGCACGGCGCCCGACGCGGATGGGCGGGGAGGCTGGAGCGTCCGTCCTTTGCGCAGCACCCGTCGGCAGCGCGGCATGTGACGGAGCCGGCGCTGCAAGCACCTCCTGCGAGGAGGTGGCGACCAGGCCGCGGCGCATCTCAGCCCTCTTTCTCCACCGCCGCTCCGGCGCGCGAATCGCCGCTTGCCGATGCAGGCCGGCCTCTCGGCGCGATGCCGGCGCAAGGAGGCGGGAAAAGAAAGCAATGGGCAGACATCATGAACAGAACTGCACAGGTCATCCAAAGCCGGGCAAGAACACTAAGGGAAAAGCCTTTCTGACAGGTTATACCAAGGCTCTGGGATGCTGACGCATCAGGCCCTGGAAATGCGCAAGCGTCGCACGGGCTTAACCAAAGCCCGATGAGTCAGGCCCAACGGGCTTTGGTATTATTGGCCGCCTCAGTCCTGCCCCTCCATCAGCCCATGCTTGCGGATGCAGTGGCGCAGCTGATCGTAGCTCAGCCCGAGCGCGCGGGCAGTCTGACGCTGGTTCCAGCGATGCTTGCCGAGCGCGTGCCGGAGGATCGCGCGCTCGTGCGCATCGACCGCGGCGCGCAGGTCGTCCACCGCATCGAGATTGATCGCGGCGCGGCCGGGAGGCGGTGGCGCAGATTGATCGGGTTGGGCCGCGCTGGCAGTGCGGCGGGGCTCGGCGTTGCGCGGGCGCCAGGGGCTGTCGAAGGGATCGAACTGGACATGGGCGATCGGCCCCTCGCCATCGGCCCAGCGATAGACCGCCCGTTCCACCACATTGCGCAGCTCGCGCACATTGCCGGGCCAGGGATAGTCCTCGAGCGCGTCCATCACATGCGCGGCAAAGCCGGGCCAGCGCTCCCATCCCAGTTCGGCGGCCATGCGGCGCCCGAAATATTCGGCCAGCACCCCAATATCCCCCTCGCGCACACGCAGCGGCGGCAGGGTGATGACCTCGAAGCTGAGCCGATCGAGCAGGTCGGCGCGGAACCGGCCCGCCGCCGCGAGCGCGGGCAGATCCTCGTTGGTCGCCGCAACGATCCGCACATCGACCCGGATCGGGCGCGAGGCGCCGATGCGGGTGACCTCGCCATATTCCACCGCGCGCAGCAGGCGCTCCTGCGCGCCCATGCTGAGCGTGGCCAGTTCGTCGAGGAACAGGGTGCCGCGGTCGGCCTCCTCGAAGCGCCCGGCGCGCGCCCGGGTGGCGCCGGTGAAAGCCCCGGCCTCGTGCCCGAACAGCTCGGCCTCGATCAGGGTCTCGGGCAGGGCCGCGCAGTTCATCGTCACCAGCGGCTCGTCCCAGCGGCTGGAGAGGCGGTGCAGGCGCTCGGCGATCAGCTCCTTGCCCGTCCCGCGCTCGCCGATCACCAGCACCGGGCGGTTCATCGCCGCCGCGCGGCTCGCACGTTCGACCGCATCGAGAAACGGCCCCGACTGGCCGATGAACTGGGTCTCGAGCTTCATTTCCAAACTATAGTGAAAATTCCCAAGGCTTGGCAAGAATGACCAAGTGTTTGACGCCACAATTCGCGGAGAACCGCGCAATTCCGCCATTCCTGAAGTTTGGCACGGTCATTGCGATTAGAGAGGACAAGACCACCAGGGAGACCCGCCATGCAGCATCGCAACACCAACGCCAGCTTCTGGACCAGCAAGCTCGGTCACGCCGCGATCGCCAGCATCGCCGCAATGACGCTGATGATTGCCCTTTCCTCGCAGATCCAGCCGGGTCCGCTCAGCGCCGCGCCGATGGCCCATCCCGCGGCCGAAGCCGGCGTGATGGTCGAGATCGCCTGAGGTGAGCGATCCTCGCGATCCCTTCGGGCCGGAGCATGGCTGGCAGGATGTCCCCCCTGCCACTCCTCCTGCTGCCCCTCCTGCTGCCGATGCCGCCGGCGCGCATCCCACCCGCGCCGCGCACGACACGGATGCTCCGGCCCGTCCCACCCGCCTGATTTCCTCGGGTCGGCGCTCGCGGCTCGACGAGGAAATCGAAGCCTTGCGCCGCAGCCCCGCGCAGGCGCAAGCTGGCGCGGACAGGTCCGCGCAAGGGGCCGAGCGAGTCGGCCCGCGCGCCAAGGCAAACACGTTTCTCGATGGAGTAGCCTTCATGGGCATTTTCAGTCGCACCCGTGACATCATCGCTGCCAATTTCAACGACATGCTCGACAAGGCCGATGACCCGGCCAAGATGATCCGGATGATCATCCTCGAGATGGAGGAAACCCTGGTCGAAGTGCGCGCCAGCGCCGCGCGCACGATTGCCGACCAGAAGGAGATGCACCGCCACTGCCTCAAGCTGGAAAAGCTCCAGGCCGACTGGGCCGAGAAGGCGCAACTCGCGCTCAGCAAGGACCGCGAGGATCTCGCCCGTGCGGCGCTGGTCGAGAAGAAGAAGGCGGCCGACATGGCCGAGCAGCTCAAGGCCGAGATCGCGGTGCTCGACGATGCGCTGCGCGCCTACGAGGATGACATCGCCAAGCTCCAGCACCGCCTGCGCGAGGCCCGCAGCCGCCAGACCGCGATCGCCGCGCGGCTCGAAAGCGCCGAGAACCGGGTCAAGCTGCGCACCCTGCTGAGCACCGAGCGCACCGACGAGGCGCTCGCCCGCTTCGACCAGCTCGAACGCCGGGTCGATTATGCCGAGGGCCGCGCCGATGCGCTGCGCATCGCCGAGGGCGGCGCCCCGTCGCTCGCCGATGAAATTGCCGCGCTCGCCGGTTCGGACGCGATCGATGATGAGCTTGAGGCGATGAAGAAGGCGCTCGGCAAGGCGGGCGAGAAGAAGGGAGAATAGGCGATGGATTTGGATCTCGATGTCGTCGTGGTGATGGCGACGCTGTTCATCGGCCTGCCCTGGGTGATCCTCCACTACATCACCAAGTGGAAGACCGCCGCCACCATCACCACCGATGACGAGGTGCTGCTCGAGGAACTCTACAACCTCGCCAAGCGGCTCGACGAGCGGATGGACACGGTCGAGCGCCTGGTGGCGGCGGACGATCCGTCCTTCACCCCAGCCCGGCGCCTGATCGCCGATCAGGAACGCGACAACCAGCAGCTGCGCGAACTCGAAGCGCTGATCGCCGAGAAGAAAGGAGCCCGCCCGTGAACAGCCCTCGCACCACGCTCTACCGCGACAAGCACAATGCCCGGCTGATGGGCGTGTGCGCCGGGATCGCCGATTACACCGGCATCAACGTCTTCTGGGTGCGGCTCGCCACGGTGGCGCTCTCGCTCGGCCTGGGCTGGCCGATCCTGGCCTATTTCCTCGCCGGCTTCCTGCTGAACAAGAAGCCGCCGCACCTTTACCGCGACGCAAGCGAGCAGAAATACTGGCAGGGCGTGCGGCAGAGCCCCAAGCGCACCGCGCGCGAGATCCGCGCTGCCTTCCGCGACATCGACCGGCGGCTGGCGGCGGTCGAACACCACTATGTCGGCAGCAATCCGCGCCTCAATGCCGAAATCGAACGGCTGCGCTGAACGCGGGCCTGCACAACAGGGGAAAGGAACTGCCGCATGGATCCCGCAAGCCTGGGCGTGATGATCCCGATCGTTGCGCTGTTGATCCCGATCGTCGCGATCTGGACCAAGCACCAGCAGAAGATCGCCGAGATGCAGCTCGGCGCCACCGCCGAGCAGACCGCGGAGAAGGCCGCGCAATACGCCAGCCAGATCCAGCGACTGGAAGACCGGGTGCAGGTGCTGGAACGCATCGTCACCGACCGCGGCTATGACATCGCCGCCCAGATCGAGGCGCTGCGCGATACCCGCCGGGTCGACGAAGCCGGCAGCGGCGTGCCGCTCGGCCTAGAGAACAAGGAGCGCATCTGATGCAGCTTGAAACCTTCCTTCCCTATATCGGCTGGATCATCGCCGCGGGCTTCGGCCTTGGGGCACTTGGAATCCTCGCCTCGTTCCAGACCACCCGGATGAAGATCAAGAACGGCTATCCGCTCGAAGGCATGTGGGGCCAGTCGTTGAAGCCCGGCACCGACCAGCAGACCGCCCACCGCGTCACCCTGCTCACCCAGGAGAACGCCGAGCTGCGCGCCGAGCTTGGCAGCATCAAGGACCGGCTTGCCAATGTCGAGCGGATCGTCACCGATGGCGGCTATCACCTCGGCGCCGAGATCGATGCGCTGCGCGACCGCGCCCTTGCCAACCTTGCCGAGAGCCACGGCGAGCGGAGCGAGGTGCAATGAGCAGCTGGGCGATCGTTGCGATCGTCGCGATCATCGTCTTCGGCCTCGTCGAGTTTGCCAAGGCCCGCGCCGGGATCGTCACCGACGAGGATGGCAATGAACGGCTGGTCCCGCGTGAGGAGGGGCAATCGCGCCTCGAGCTGGAGGCCACCAGGCGCGAGCTGGCTGACCTCAAGGAACGGGTGAAGGTGCTCGAACGCATCGCCACCGACGCCCACAGCGGCGATGCCCGCGAACAGGCGCGGATCGCCGCCGAGATCGAAGCGCTGCGCAGCCTGCCCGCGCGCAGCGAGGAGGGAGACAAGGCATGACCACGGTTCTCGCCCCGGCGCTGATCGACGCCAGTTCGTGGCTGATCGGCCTCGTCGTGATCGCCGCGGCGCTGCTGCGGGCCTGGCAGGGCTGGCTCGATCTCAAGCGGCGCGAGTTGGAGCGCGGCCTGCCGCTGCGCCCTGGCGAGGACAGCACGGGGCTTGGCAGCGCGCGGATCGAACTGGCTGATCTGAAAGAGCGCATCCGCAAGCTCGAGGCGATCGCCAGCGGGGTCGATCCGTGAGCAGTCGCACCACCGCCACGCAGGCCGGGATCGGGCTGGGCAGCGCGATCGCCGTGGCGATCAGCTGGAGCCTGCACCAATCGATCCTCTGGGCGATCCTGCACGGTCTGTTGGGCTGGCTCTATGTCATCTGGCACGCCTTCACCAGGCCCGGCGGGTTGTTCGGCTGATTGGCCATAGGGCGAATTGGCCTTTGCCTTGGGACGTAAGGCTTACTAGGTGCGCGCCATGCGCAGCCTTCCCGACATCCTCGAAGAATACCAGTTTCTCGATGGCGATGACCGCTACCGCCTGCTGATCGAGCTCGGCCGCGCGCTTGAGCCCATGCCCGATGCGCTCAAGACCGATGCGACGCTGGTGCGCGGCTGTTCGGCGGCGGTGTGGGTCTATCCCGCAGGCAGCGACCCGGCGCGGCTCCACTTCCTTGCCGACAGCAATGCCGCGATCACCAAGGGGATCGTGGCGCTGGTGATCGCCGCGGTGCAGGGCAAGAGCGCCGCCGAGGTCGCGGGCATGGACGTGATGGCCGCGCTCGCGCCCTTTGACCTTAAAAACCAGCTGTCGAGCAACCGCACCCAAGGGGTTCCCAACATGATCGCGCTGGTCAAGGAGCACGCCGCGCGGCTGGCAGAGGCCTGATCTGCCCAAAGCGCCGCCGCCGCGCCCCGATGTTCGCGCAATGTTTCACGTGAAACATTGCCCGCGCCCGCCGGCATGGCCTCCTCCGCTGCGGACCGAGCAGGCCAGGGCGGGAGGGGCGCGTCGGGAGCTAGAGATTGCGCCCGGCCACCTCGAAGTCCTCGCCCATGGCCCCGGCACTATCGCGCACCACCGCGATCCCGGCTTCCTTCTGCGCCTTCAATTCGGCCTTGAGCTTGGCCGGATCGCGCGCGAAGACGAAGCCGAAGCTCACCCCGCCCTCTTTCCCGATGGTGGCGTGGTGGAGCCGGTGCGCCTGCACCAGCCGCTTGGCATAGCCCTTGCGCGGCACCCACTTGAAATAGCGCTGGTGGACAAGGCCATCATGCACGAGCGTGTAGATCACTCCGTAAAGCGTGATCCCCACCGCAAACCACCACAGCCAATCCCAGTAGAGCGCGCCGTAGATATACATGGCCGCGTTGATGGTGCCGAACACCACGGCATAAAGATCGTTCTTTTCCAGCACCTTGTCATGCGGCTCGTGATGGTCACGGTGCCAGGCCCAGCCCCAGCCATGCATGATGTACTTGTGCGCCACCCAGGCGAACAGTTCCATCCCGATCAGCGAGGACATGACGGTAAGGACGATTTCGAGCCAGCTCATGCGGGCACCTTCTCGGCAAGTTCATCGCGCCCCACCCCGGCCCGGCGCGCGCCCGGCAGCGCCCACCACGGCACGTCGGGGCGGCGGTGGTGTTCGAGATGATAGCCGAAATGAAAGCAGGTGGCGAGGCTGGCGAGCGTGCCGAAATCCTCGCTGCGGGTGTTGTGGTGATCGGCAAAGGCCGCCGCATCGCGCCCGCCCAAGTGGCGGTGCGGGCGGAAGGTGCCGAAATAGAACAGCTGGAGCGAGGAGCCGAGCGCGGGCAGGCCATAGAGCAGCACGATCTGCGCCATCGGGATTGCCAGCACCAGCCAGTAAATGCCGACCACGGAGTGGACAAACAGGATCGAGCGCCAGCCGAAATAGCGGCGGAAGAAAGTGGCATACCAGCGCCAGAAGTCATCCGGGTGGTGCTCGTCGAAATCGGGATCGCCCGCGCGCCCCGCGAGGCGGTGATGGGCAAAATGGGCATCGCGCAGCTGCTTCCAGGCAAAGCCCGCATAGAGCGCCAGCAGCACCGCCCCGATCGCCGAATTGAGCCGCGGCCGGCCCGGCACCAGGCTCCCGTGCATGGCATCGTGGCAGATGATGAAGACGCCGACCGAAAGCCAGCATTGCACCGCCGCCATCACCAGCGCGAGCGGCCAGTTGGCGGCGCTCAAGCGGAAGATGAACATGCCCCACACATGGATCGCCACCCAGCCGCCGGCGATCGCCAGCGCCAGCGCGAGCCCGATCGCACGCTGGACGGCACGCCCGGGCAAGGTGAAATGCGGAGGGCTCATGGCGGCGTTAGGGGCGTGAAAGGCATGGAGATGCCTATAAGCCGCGTGCGCGAAACGGCAATTGCGTTTGCGCACAGCGCGGGTGCCCCGGCAGGCCGTCCACCTCGGCCCACGAACACACCGCATGCTCCGCCCCGGCCACGCGAAGGGGCAGGCAGCGCACGATCGGGGCTCTCGGCGATCGGCGCGATCCCCTCGCCCCAGCGCTTGCCGAGGGAGCGGGCATGGCAATCCGCGCGCGTGGTCGGCGGGCCGAGGTCGGTGAGCGCCTCGGCCAGCACCTGGTTGGCCAGCGCCTCGCAGGCAGGCGCAAGGCAGGTGCGCGGCTATTCGCCCCCGGGGAAGAAGAAGGCGCGCAGATGCTCGCCAATGCGCGCCGGGCGCAGGGTTGCGGCATCGATGCAGCACCAGGACGATTTGACCTCGGCCAGCACCTCCTCACCGCGCTTGATCAGCGTGTGATAGAAGGCCCGCGCCCCGTTGAAGCCTTCAAGCACGGTCTGGGCAAAGACATCATCCTCGAGAAAGGCGGGCCTCAGGTAAGTGATCTCGTGCTTGAGCGCCACCCAGGCCTTCGCCGCGATTTCCTCGGCCGGGGCAAGCTTGTGCCAATGGGCCAGCACCGCATCCTGCACCCAGCCAAGATAGCGCGCATTGTTGACATGGCCCATGAAGTCGATGTCCTCGGGCCGCACCGTGATCGGGTGGTGATAGGGGGCAGCGGGCGGCGGGTTGGCGGTCATGGGCCGTGCCTAAAGCAAGTTTGTGACAATTTCCATCCGCCTTGGCGCAGGCCGCGCGGCAATCTTGCCACGGCTCGGCAATCCTGATTAAGGAACCCCTCCCCCTTCCCCTTTGCCCGAACGGACACACCGCCATGGCCAGCCGCCCGCGCACGCTCTACGAAAAGATCTGGGACGCGCATGTGGTCGAAACGCGCGCGGATGGCACCGCGCTCATCTATATCGACCGGCATCTGGTGCATGAGGTAACCAGCCCCCAGGCCTTCGAGGGGCTGCGCGCCGCCGGGCGCCGGGTGCGCCGGCCCGAACTCACCCTTGCCGTGCCCGATCACAATCTGCCCACCACGCCGCGGCTGGATGCTGCCGGGCGGCCCGTGCCGATCGCCGACCCCGAAAGCGCCGCCCAGCTTGCCGCGCTCGAGGCCAATGCCCCGGCCTTTGGCATCCGCTATATCCCGGCCACGGCGCGCGAGCAGGGGATCGTCCATGTCGTCGGTCCGGAACAGGGTTTCTCGCTCCCCGGCACCACCATCGTCTGCGGCGATTCGCACACCGCCTGCCATGGGGGATTGGGTGCGCTCGCCTTCGGCATCGGCACCAGCGAGGTTGAACACGTGCTGGCGACGCAGACCCTGCTGCTCCAGCAGGCGCGCCCCATGGAGGTGCGGGTCGAGGGCGAGCTTGGCCTTGGCGTGAGCGCCAAGGACCTGATCCTGCACATCATCGGCCGGATCGGCGCGGCGGGGGGCACCGGCCACGTGATCGAATATCGCGGGCGGGTGTTCGAGCGCATGAGCATCGAGGAACGCCTCACCGTGTGCAACATGAGCATCGAGGCGGGCGCGCGGGCCGGGCTGATCGCGCCCGACGAGGTGACCTTCGCCTACCTCAAAGGCCGCCCGATGGCGCCCAAGGGCGCGGAATGGGACGCGGCGGTGGCCTGGTGGCGCACGCTCAAGACCGATGAGGGCGCGGTCTTTGCCAAGAGCGTCACCATCAACGCCGCCGATGTCGAACCCAGCGTCACCTGGGGCACTTCGCCCGAAGACGTGGTGGCCATCGGCGGGCGCGTGCCTGCGCCTGAGGACTTCGCCGACGAGGCCAAGCGCATCGCCGCGCAGAAGTCGCTGGAATACATGGGCCTTGTCCCCGGCACCCCGATGACCGCGATTCCGATCGAGAATGTCTTCATCGGCTCGTGCACCAACAGCCGCATCGAGGACCTGCGCGCGGCGGCCGCGGTGCTCAAGGGCCGCCGCAAGGCCGACAATGTGCGCTGGGCGATCGTTGTGCCCGGATCCGGCCTGGTGAAGGCCCAGGCCGAGGAAGAAGGGCTCGACAGGATCTTCACCGAGGCGGGCTTCGAATGGCGCGAGCCGGGCTGTTCGGCCTGCCTCGGCATGAACCCCGACAAGGTGCCGCCGGGTGAACGCTGCGCCTCGACCAGCAACCGCAATTTCGTTGGCCGCCAGGGGCCGGGGGCAAGGACGCACCTCGTCTCGCCGGCAATGGCAGCGGCAGCGGCGGTGACCGGGCGGCTTGCCGACGTGCGCGAATTGGTTTGAACCTGCCCCCCTTGAACAAGCGCTGCGCGAGGCGCATGAAAAAGCCCATGACCGACAAGCCCAGGAACAACACCGCCCGCACCGCCGCCCTCGCCGCGGTGGGGGCGATCGGCTCCGCCGCAATCGCAGCGGCGCTGCTCTATGCCAGCAAGCGCAAGAAGAAGCCGGACGAGCCGCCCCCGCCCCCCGCGATCCCCTCGGGCGAGCCGCCCCAAACCGACTAGAACGTCCGACTGACAGGAACGCCATGCAGCCCCTCACCCGCGTCACCGGCCGCGCCATTCCGCTTGGCCTCAAGAATGTCGATACCGATGTCATCATTCCGGCAAGATGGCTGAAAACCATCAGCCGCGAGGGCCTCGGCGTAGGCGCCTTCGAGGCCATCAGGTCAGAGCCCGGAAATGTCTTCGACAACCCGCTCTACGCAGGGGCGAAGCTGCTCATTGCCGGTGACAATTTCGGCTGCGGATCGAGCCGCGAGCATGCTGCCTGGGCCCTCGCTGACCTTGGCATCCGGGTGGTGATCGCCCCGTCTTTTTCCGACATCTTCTCGGGCAATGCGGTCAAGAACGGCATCCTGCCGCTGGTGCTGGAGCAGGACGCGGTTGACCGCCTGCTCGCCGTGGCGCGCGAGGGGCTCGAGCTTACCGTCGATCTCGAGGCGCAGACCGTCACCACCCCCTATCAGGATCGCTTCGCCTTCGCGATCGACCCTTTCCGCAAGCATTGCCTGTTGAACGGGCTCGACGAGGTGGGCCTCACCATGACCCGCAGCGAGGCGATCGCCGCCTTCGAGGCACGCCGCGCCGCCGCCCAGCCGTGGCTGATGCGCGGCACCGCAGCGGCCAGCTGACACGCATCAATCGGGAGAGAGACCATGAAAGCCATCCGCACCCACCAAACCGGCGGGCCTGAAACCCTGACGCTTGACGAGCTGCCCGATCCCGTCCCCGGCAAGGGCGAGGTGCTGGTTGCGGTCAAGGCCTGCGCGATCAACTTTCCCGATGGCCTCATCATCCGCGACCTCTACCAGTTCAAGCCCCCCCGCCCCTTCTCCCCCGGCGGCGAGATTGCCGGCGTGATCGAAGCGCTGGGCGAAGGGGTTGAGGGCTTCGCCGTGGGTGAGCGGGTGCTTGCCGGGATCGGCCACGGAGGGTTGGCCGAAAAGGTGGTGGTGCCCGCGGGCCGGATGTTCAAGGTGCCGGACGGCGTGCCCTTCGAGAAGGCGGCGAGCCTGCTCATGACCTATGGCACCACCATCCACGGCCTCAAGGACCGCGGCCATATCAAGCCGGGCGATACGGTGCTGGTGCTGGGCGCGGCGGGGGGCGTGGGCCTGGCTGCGGTGGAACTTGCCAAGGCCTTCGGGGCGCGGGTGGTTGCGGCGGTCTCCTCCGAGGCCAAGGGCGAGGTGGCGCGCAAGGCCGGGGCCGACGAGGTGGTGATCTATCCGCGCGAGGCGATGGACAAGGAGGCTTCCAAGGCGCTCGCCGATGCCTTCAAGAAGGCCTGCGGGCCGGAAGGCGCCAACATCGTCTATGACATTGTCGGCGGCCAATATTCCGAACCGGCGCTGCGCGCGATCGCGTGGGAAGGCCGCTTTCTCGTGGTCGGCTTTCCCGCCGGGATCGCGAAGATGCCCTTGAACCTCACCCTGCTCAAATCCTGCGATATCTGCGGGGTGTTCTGGGGCGCCTTCACCGCGCGCGAGCCGACGCGGTTCCGCGCCGAGGTGGAGGAACTCTTCGACCTGATGGCCGCGGGCAAGATCGACCCGCTGGTCTCCGAAACCTTCCCGCTCGAACGCGCTGGCGAGGCGATCGCCAGGCTCGAGGCGCGCGAGGCGGTGGGCAAGCTGGTCGTGACCATGGAGTAGCACCTCCCGCGCGCCGCTTGGTGCTTGAAGCGCACCGCGGCGCGCTCTATCGCGGGGCCAAACCCATTGTGAGGGACTTGTCGCATGACCGATTTCAAGGACCGCGAACGCGCGGAAGAGGCCCATTTCGCGCTCGAGGAGGAAATGGCCTTCCGCATTGCTGCGCGCCGCAACCGGCTGCTGGGCGAATGGGCCGCGGGGCTGATGAAGCTCACGCCCGAGGAGACCGATGCCTATCGCAAGTCGGTGGTGCAGGCCGATTTCGAGGAAGCCGGCGATGAGGACGTGGTGCGCAAGCTGCTCGGCGATCTCACCGCAGCCCAGGCCGAAGTGAGCGAGGCCGACATCCGCCGCAAGATGGAGGAACTGGCGATCGAGGCGCGCCGCCAATTGCTGGGCGAGGCGTGATCCCATGCCGATGAGCGCCGCCGAGATCGAAGAGGCGATCCTTGCCGCCCTGCCCGGAGCCAAGGTTGAGCTTACCGATCTTGCCGGAGACAATGACCATTGGGCGGTCAAGGTCACCGCGCCGCAATTTGCCGGGCTTGGCCGGGTGAAGCAGCACAAGCTTGTCTATGATGCCCTCGGCGGGCGCATGGGCGGCGTGCTGCACGCCTTGCAAGTCACCACCGTGGTTCCCACCTAAGGTGTGTTCCGTCATCAGCGAGGCCCCGAAAACCCATGTCCGACACGCCTGAGGTGCACGCCCGCATTGCCGATCTTGTCTCCAGCAACGACGTGGTGCTGTTCATGAAAGGCACGCCCTTGTTCCCGCAATGCGGCTTTTCTGCCCGCGCGGTGGCGATCCTTGACCATTGCGGGATCGCCTATGAGAGCGTCGATGTGCTGCAGGACATGGAGATCCGCCAGGGGATCAAGACCTATTCCGACTGGCCCACGATCCCGCAGCTTTATGTAAAGGGCGAATTCATCGGCGGCAGCGACATCATGAGCGAAATGTTCGAGGCGGGCGAATTGCAGCAGCTGCTCGCTGAAAGCGGCGTTGCCCGCGCCGAGTGACCCCCGCGCCGATTTGGCGTCAAGGCCTCAGACACCACGAAAAACCGCCCCGCAGGACCAGTGCGGGGCGGTTTCGCGTTGACGGGGAGGCGCGGCCCGAAAGACCAGGAGCGGCCGCGCCTCGCATCGAAGACCACTCGGATGCTTGGGGATATGCACGGCGCGTGCCAAAGCTGAAAAACCCCGGAAATCCGTCATTTTGCCCAAGCGCGATGCGCGCGCAGGCGGCGCAGGTGTAAAACAGGCCGACAGCGCCGCGGCGCCTGCGGCAGGCACGCGCCGGGTGCACTTGGCAAGCGACTGCCGCCGCGCCATGCTGGCGGGCGATGAGCGCTGATTCCCCCCGCGCCGGCATTCCGGCCGCAACCATCATCATTTTCCGCAAGAACCCCGATGGCGGAGCGCCGCAGGTGCTGATGACCGTGCGCGCGCGCGAAATGCGCTTTGCCGGCGGGATGGCGGTGTTTCCCGGCGGGCGGGTCGATCCTGCAGACTATGCGCTGGGCGAGAAGGTTGCCGGGGAATGGGGCCTTTCAAGCGACGAGGCCGCGCACCAGATTGCCGCGGTGCGCGAGACGCTCGAGGAAACCGGCCTCGCGCTCGGCCTTGCTGGCGCCATCACGGCCCAGAGCGCCGCGGCCGCGCGGGCGATGCTGGGTGAGACCGGCGCGCTCGCCCCGGTGCTCGAGGCCTTCGGCTGGCGGCTCGACCTTGCCCAGATCGTCCCCTTCGCCCGCTGGTTTCCCAAGAACGAGAACATCCCGCGGGTCTATGACACCCGTTTCTATATCGCCGACCTTGGCACCGGCGATGTCGAGGTGTCGATCGACGCGGCCGAGAACACGCGCCTGTTCTGGACCACCGCCAAGGGCGCGCTCGAGGCGGCCGAACGCGGCGAGATCAAGCTCATCTTTCCCACCCGCCGCAATCTTGAGCGCCTCGCGCTGTTTTCGAGCTTCGCCGAAGCCCGCGCCCAGGCCGAGGCGATCCCGGTGCGCACGATCATGCCGCAGGTGATCGAGGAAGATGGCAAGGCCTGGCTGACGATCCTTGCCGATGCGGGCTATCCGGTCACCCGCGAATTGCTGGAGAACGTGGCCCGGGGTTGAAGCCAGCCGGAGCGGCGAATCGCCTGACGCCGATTTGGTATCGCTATCATACTTGCGTCCTTTTCCTGTGATTTGCTCCGCCTCTCTCATTCGCTTTGTTTTTTCGTGTCTTGAGCATGATGATTCCATCGGCTGCGGCGAAACCTGCGCAGGCTGATTGACTTGGCAGTCGAGATTTCCCAAGATTGATGTTAGCGTTAGCAATACGCGGGTGGACGGATATCGCCGCCTTGGGAGAGGGACATGAGAATCACATCGGGCGCCTTGCGGGCGGCCACGGGCGCCGCCATCGTGCTTGCCGCCCTTGTTGCCGGCGCCCCGCTAATGGCAGGCACCGCGCAAGGAGCCGCGTCCCCCTCACCGGGCACGGCCCACCCCGAGCTTTGGCCGGCCTACACCTATCCCGTGCCCCGGCACCCGGAACACGAGGCGCTGATCGCTGCGCTGATCTCTCGCATGAGTCTCGAGGAGAAGATCGGCCAGCTGGTGCAGGCCGATCTGTGCTGCGTGACGCCCGATGACGTGCGCCGCTACAAGCTCGGCTCGATCCTCGTCGGTGGCAATTCGGGCCCCAATGGCAACGACCTTGCCCCCGCGCCCGAATGGCTCAGGGCCGCCGATGCCTTCTATCTTGCCTCGATCGACCGCTCCGATGGCGGCGTGGGCATCCCGATCATCTGGGGCACCGATGCGGTGCACGGCCATTCCAACATCATCGGTGCCACCATCTTCCCGCACAATATCGGGCTTGGGGCCATGCGCGATCCGGCGCTGGTGGAGAAGATCGGCGCCATCACCGCCAAGGAAATCCGCATCACCGGGCAGGAATGGACTTTCGCCCCCACGGTCGCGGTGCCGCAGGATTTCCGCTGGGGCCGGGCCTATGAAGGCTATTCCTCCGATCCCGAGCTGGTGGCCGCCTATGTCGGGGCGATGGTGCGCGGGCTGCAAGGGCCGCCAGACAGCGACAACCTGCTTGCCGGGCCTTATGTGATTGCCTCGACCAAGCATTTCCTTGCCGATGGCGGCACCGATGGCGGGGTTGACCAGGGCGACAGCTCGATCAGCGAGGAGGAGCTGCGCGACATCCATGGCCGGCCCTATGGCCCGGCGATCGCGGCAGGGGTTGCCACGGTGATGGCCAGCTTCTCGAGTTGGCAAGGGGTCAAGATGACCGGCAACCACTCGCTGCTGACCGGCGTGCTCAAGCAGCGCATGGATTTCGGCGGCTTCGTGGTCTCGGACTGGAACGCCCACGGCCAGGTCGCGGGCTGCACCAACGAGGCCTGCCCCCAGGCGCTGCTGGCGGGGATCGACATGTACATGGCGCCCGACAGCTGGAAGGCGGTCTATCACGATCTGCTCGCCCGCGCCCGGGCCGGCACGCTTCCGATGGCGCGGATCGATGATGCGGTGGCGCGCATCCTGCGCGTCAAGGCGCGGCTCGGCCTGTTCAGCGCCGGCAAGCCGTCTGAACGCCCCTGGTCGGGGCGGTGGGAGTTGCTGGGCGCGCCCGAACACCGCGCCGTGGCGCGCGAGGCGGTGCGCAAGTCGCTGGTGCTGCTCAAGAACAATGGCGTCTTGCCGCTGGCCCCGGGCGGGCGGCTGCTGGTCGCCGGTGACGGGGCCGACGACATCGCCCGCCAGTCGGGCGGGTGGACGCTGAGCTGGCAGGGGACGGGGATCGACAACCGCCACTTTCCCGGGGCAACCTCGATCTGGCAGGGGCTGCGCGCGGCGGTCGAGGCGGGCGGCGGGCAGGCCGAGCTTGCCCCCGATGGGCGCTATGCGATGCGGCCCGATGCCGCGGTGGTGGTCTTTGGCGAGACCCCTTATGCCGAGTTCCAGGGGGATCGCGCTGCGCTCGCGCTCGATCCCGAACTGATGGCTCCCATCGCCACCATGCGCCGGCTCAAGGCAGAGGGCATCCCGGTGGTGGCGGTGATGATCACCGGCCGCCCGCTCTATGTGAACCCGGCGCTCAACCTTGCCGATGCCTTTGTCGTCGCCTGGCTGCCGGGGAGCGAGGGCGGCGGCATCGCCGATGTGCTGGTGGGCGATGCGCAAGGCAAGGCGCGCTTCGACTTTGCCGGCCGCCTGCCCGCAGCCTGGCCGCGCACCACCCAATTGGCCGAGGGCACGCTGTTCCCGCTGGGCTATGGGCTTGATTATCGCAGTCCCAAGGCGGACTGGACGCCCTTGCCCGAGCTTGATCTTGCCGTGCTCGAAGGTGACAGCCGCACCTGGTTTGCCGCCGGCACCCCTGCGCCGCGCTGGTCGCTGTGGGTGAGCGGCACCGCCGATGAACTCCAGACCCGGCTGACCACCGTGCCCGCGGCCATGCTCGACGGGCGGGTGCAGGTGACAGCAGAGAACCACAAGGTTCAGGAAGGTGCGCGCCGCTTTGTCATTTCCTCGGGCAGCGTGCGCATCGCGCTCGGCGATCTTGAAGCGCGCAATCTTGCCCGCGAGGCCAATGGCGATGTGCAGCTGCTGGTGACGCTGCGGGTGTGGCAGGCGCCCACGAAGATGCGGATCGGCGCGAGCGGGCCGGACAGCAAGGGCTTCCTCGATGTCAACCTGCCTGCCGGGCCGGGCTTCGTGCGCCATGGCATTGCGCTCAAGTGCCTTCAGGCCAAGGGCGCTGACCTCACGGCGCTCACCCGCCCCCTGGTGATCGAGACCGAGGGGCCGGCCGACTTTGCCATTGCCGAGGTGCGGCTGGGCAATGACGCCGAAACCGTGCTGCCCTGCACCTGAGCAATGCCGTGCTGGTGAGAGAACAAGGGGCCTGAAGGCCGATGAAGGGGAGAATGATTGGCATGACACAGGGCATCCTCGCCACGGCCCTTGCGGCTGTGCTGGCTCTGGCCTCGGGCACCCCGGCGCTCGCGGCCGCGGCGCCGAGCGCGCCCCCGGCCAAGCCGCTGCCGGTGGGCACCTGCATCAACATGGGCAACACGCTCGAGCCGCCGAGCGAGGGCGCCTGGGGCGGCAGGCCTGCGCGCAAGGCCGATTTCGCGCGCATCAAGGCGGCCGGCTTCGATACCGTGCGCCTGCCGGTGCGCTGGCACAACAAGTCGCTTTCCACCCCGCCCTATACGGTCGATCCCAAGTGGATGGACCGGGTGCAGCAGATCGTCGACTGGGCGCTCGGCGCCGGGCTCAACGTCATCCTCAACAGCCACCATTTCGATCCGATCCATGAGGACCCGCTCGCTGTGGCCGAGTGGCACGGCGGCGTGTGGCAGCAGATCGCCGCGCGCTTCAAGGACTATCCCGAGGACAGGCTGTGGTTCGAGCTCGAGAACGAGCCGCACAAGAACTTCAACCACACCAATCTGCTTGCCACCCTCGCCCCGGCGCTCAAGGCGGTGCGGGCGCTCCACCCCACCCGGGCGGTGATCATCGGCGGCGAGAACTGGAGCGGGATCAGGTCGCTCGAAACCCTCCCCCTGCCCGATGATCCCAACGTCCATCCCACCTTCCACTATTACGATCCCTTCACCTACACCCACCAGGGCGCCGAATGGACCGCGCCCGACGTGCCCCCGGTGGGCCGCGCCTTTCCCACCACCGAGGACGCCGCGCAGCTGGCGCGCGACGTGCTGGCGATCGAGGCGTTCAAGGCGCGCACCGGGCGGGTTCCCTTCATGGGCGAAGTCGGCGCCTTCGATCGCCACATCCCGCTGGCGGAGCGGGTGAAGTATCACCGCATGATCACCGATGCCTTCGCCCCCACGGGGATCGGCATCTGCGTGTGGGCCTATGCCAACACCTTTCCCTTCTATGACCACGACAAGGGCCGCTGGCTGCCCGGTTTGCGCGGCGCGCTGGGGCTCAAGGAAAGCGAGTAAGCCCAGGGAGACGATCACTATGACCAACAGCCGCATCCTTCTGCTCGCCGGGGCCGGCCTCTTGGCCCTGGCAGGCCCGCTGGCGGCCAAGCTGCCGCCCGCCCTTGCTGCCCTCGATGCCGAGATACCGGGCGATCTCATCAACGATCCCACCCGGATCGATTGGACCAGCTATGGCGAGAATTACGAGACCACCGGGCGCCAGGCCGAGGACATCCCCGGCGGCGGTGCCGCGCGGGTGTTCACCATCAAGGAGCGCGGTGCCTTTCCTTACACGGTGGCCGCCAATGTGCCCTTGCTGAGCGAGATCAAGCCGGGCGAACAGGTGACGGTGGGCTTCTATGCCCGTGTGCTGGCGAGCGAGCGCAGCGATGGCAAGGGCATCATCGGGGTGCGCTTTCAGGAAAACGCCGCCCCCTATGGAGGCTTTGGCGACAGCAATGTGCTGATCGGCAGCGCGTGGGAGTGGTACGAGGTCAGCGCAATTGCCGACAAGCGCATCCGCCGCGCCGATGCGATCGTCGCCCTGCAGCTGGCTGGCGCTCGCCAGACGCTCGAGATCGGCCAGACGATAGTGGTGAAGAACGCCGCGAGCATCGCCGCCAGGGCCAATCTGGCCGCCACCTCGCCCCAGCCCAGCCTCAAGGACCCGGCCACGATCGAGATGCCCGATGCGCTGCGCAGCGCGGGGCAGCTGGTCAACGATCCCACCAACCGCGGCTGGGGCAGCGGCGGCACGGCGGGCACCTGGCAGGATCTCGACATGCCCGAGATCTGGCTCAAGAAGGCAACCCGCTTCACCACCAATGCCGTGGGCGAGAACCGCTGGGACCTGAGCACCACGATCCCGATCACCACCGCCGTGGCCGAGGGCGACCGCTTCACCGTGGCGGTGATTGCGCGCACCATCAGCGCCGAGACCGAGGATGGCAAGGGACTGATCTATGCCCGCATCCAGGGGGCCTTTCCCCCCTTTGAGGGCTTTGGCGACAAGGTCTTCAAGCTTGGTGATCGCTGGCAGATGGTCAATCTGCCCTTCACCGCCACCCGCGGCTTTGGCCCCGGCGATGCGGCGGTGGCGCTCCACTTCGCCGCGGCCAAGCAGAGCGTGGAGATCGGCCCGGTCTATGTGTTCAAGACCAATTGAGGCCGCCCCTCGTCTGCCCTGTCAGCCGGGGGCATGGGCATAGGGGCCGACCACCAGCCCGGTGAACAACCCGGCGTGAACCGAGGCAAGCGGTTCGACATTGATCGGCCCGCCGAGCGCCTGCCAGGCGCTTGCCGTGTCGGCGCGCCACAGCACCCGGGCGGTGCCGCCATCGAGTTCGAGCCGCAATTCGATCGGGCCGGGGGTGGTGAGCGGTGCTTCGGCGACGATTTCGCCCTGCGCGCTCTCGCCCGCGGCCTTGCGCAGGCGCACCACCAGGCGCGCGCCCTCCTTGCCGGCGGCGAGGAAGTGGTGCTCGTCCATGAAGGCGAGCAGGCCGGCAAAATCCCCGCGCCGCTCGGGCGCAAAGGCGAAGCGGGTGACAAAGGCGGCGCGGTGGTGGCGCAGGCGCCGGCCGATGAAGGCCGGCTTGCCAAGGCTGCCCGCCGCGGCGCTGCCCGCCGCGACCAGCAGCGCCCCGTCATCCGGCTTGATCAGCGCGCGCGGCCCAGGGGTGCGCAGGCCGATCCATTCCGGGCCAAGCGGGCCATCGAACTCCTCGCGCCAGCTGTCCCATGCTGAAGGCGCGGACTGCGGCAGGCGCGGGCGCCCCAGCACCAGCGGCACCGGCTCGCCGCGATCGAGAAAGCGCGGCCAGCCATCCTTCCAGCGCAGCGGCAGCAAGAAGGTCTCGCGTCCCATCAGCGTCGATTGCCCGGCAAAGGGCCGCGTCGCAAGGAACAGCCCCCACCACGCGCCATCATCGAGCTCGACGATATCGGCATGGCCGGTCGCCTCGATGCGGTCGGGGCGGTTCGGCGGCAGATCGCGCTGGGTGAGGATCGGATTGAAAGGCCCCGGCACATAGGGCCCGGTGATCTTGGGCGCGCGGTAGATGGTCTGCGAATGCTGGTCTGCCGTGCCGCCCTCGGCCGCGAGCAGATAATACCACCCGCCAACCTTGTAGATATGCGGCCCTTCGGCCCAGATCGGCCTCTCCTCGGGATCGACCCCGCCATCAACGAGGAGGGTGCGCTCGGGCAGCACCTGCATGGCCTTGGGATCGAAGCGCTGAAGCCACAGGGCGCGGTGGCCCTCATAGCGCGGCGGGCCCGGGGGCGCATCATTGTAGACGATCCAGGCGCTGCCATCCTCATCGAAGAACAGCGAGGGATCGATCCCGCCGAAATCGAGCCACCTGGGATCGCTCCACGGCCCGGCCGGATCGTCGGCGGTGATGACGAAATTGCCGCCGCAATCGATGCAGGTGTTGACGATCCAGAACCTGCCCTGGTGATGGGTGATCGCCGGGGCAAACAGCCCGCGATTGGTGCCCAGGCCGCTGAAATCGAGCTGGCCCGGTCGATCAATGGCATTGCCGATCACCCGCCAGTTGACAAGGTCAGTGCTGTGGAGGATCGGCAGGCCGGGAAACCAGCTGAAGGTGGAAGTGACGGCATAGAAATCCTTGCCTACCCGCACGATCGAGGGATCGGGGTGGAAGCCGGGTATCACCGGATTGCGATAGGTGCCCTCGGGCAGCGGCTGGGCAGGCTCGCGCGATTCGTAGGCAAGATAGTCGAACCGGGCCACCGGGCCGCCCGCGCTTGCCGCCGCTGCCAGCCCCAGCGCCGCCGCTGCCACCCCCACCTTCATCGCCCATCCCGTCCTCATCCGCATCCTCCCTTAATTTGCCATGCGCTTGGGGCTTGCCGGCCCGTGATTGCCTGTCTATGGTAGCGCTATCAGAGAGGAGGGCAAGAGCCAGCAATGGCCGTTGATGTTTTGAGCAGCCTGCCGGCGGACTATCTGCACGGCCATTTCATCGGGCGCGCACAATCGCCCGCTGGCCCCTGCGTGATCACCATCGCCGAGGGCATGATCCACGATCTCACCGCCGAGGCGGCCACCGTATCCGGGGCGATTGCGCGCCGGGTGCTGCGCGGCGGCGCGCTGATCGGCCCGGTCGAGCAGGGCCTGCCCGAAGGCTGGCAGCTGCTTGCCCCGATCGATCTCCAGGCGATCAAGGCGAGCGGGGTGACCTTTGCGGTCTCGGCGATCGAGCGCGTGATCGAGGAGCGCGCCCGCGGCGATGCGGCCCGGGCCGCGGAAATCCGCGCCCAGCTCGAGGACAAGATCGGCGCCGGGATCCGCGCCGTGGCGCCCGGCAGCGCCGCGGCCGAACAGCTCAAGGCCGCCCTGCTTGCCGAGGGCATGTGGTCGCAATATCTCGAGGTGGCGATCGGGCCGGATGCGGAAATCTTCTCCAAGGCGCCGGTGCTCTCGGCGGTCGGCACCGGGGCGATGGTAGGGGTGCGCTCGGATTCGCACTGGAACAATCCCGAGCCCGAAGTGGTGCTGGTGTGCGACCCCCACGGCGCGGTGCTCGGCGCGACGCTTGGCAATGATGTCAACCTGCGCGATTTCGAGGGGCGTTCGGCGCTGCTCTTGTCCAAGGCCAAGGACAACAACGCCTCCTGCGCGATCGGCCCCTTCATCCGCCTGTTCGACGATCGCTTCACCATCGATGACGTGCGCCGGGCCGAGATCGAGCTCATCATCGAGGGTGCCGATGGCTATCGGCTCGAGGGGCGCAACGTCATGGCCGAGATCAGCCGCGATCCGCTCGACCTCGTGGCGCAGTGCCTTTCAGAGCATCACTATCCCGATGGCTTCGTGCTGTTCTGCGGCACGCTGTTCGCGCCGACGCAGGACCGCGATCAGCCCGGCGCGGGCTTCACCCACAAGCCGGGCGATGTGGTGACGATCCGCGCCGAGCGGCTCGGCACGCTCACCAACACGGTGACCACCTCGCGCGATGCGCCGCCCTGGACCATGGGGATCGCGGCCTTTGCCCGCAACCTTGCCGAGCGCGGCCTGATCGCGGCGATCTGACGGCAGATGACGAATTGAAACGGCCGGCCGGTGACCAATCATCCGGGCCGCGATTGAGGGATGGGGACAGCAATTGAAGGCGCATTCAAGCAGCGCAGGCGTGCACAGCGCGATCTATCCGAGCCTGGTGGGGCGCAAGGTGATCGTGAGCGGCGGCGGATCGGGGATCGGCGAGGCGGTGGTCGAGGCCTTCGCGCGGCAGGGCGCGGCGGTGGCCTTTGTCGATATCCAGGAAGACCCAAGCGCAGAATTGATCCGGCGGCTCGCCGATGTCGATATTCCGCCCCACTTCATCCGCTGCGATATCACCGATTGTGCCGATTACGGGCACAAGATCGACAAGCTCATCGCCCATCTGGGCGGCTGCGACGTGCTCATCAACAACGCCGCCAATGATGATCGCCACAGCTTCGAGGAGGTGACCCCGGCCTATTGGGACGAGCGGATCGCGGTGAACCTCAAGCATCAGTTCTTCGCGGCCAAGGCGGTGGTGCCGGCGATGCGTGCAGCCGGGGGTGGATCGATCATCAACCTCGGCTCGATCAGCTGGCACCTGGGGCTCAAGGACCTCGTCGTCTATCAGACCGCCAAGGCCGCGATCGAGGGGCTGACCCGCAGCCTCGCACGCGAGCTGGGGCGCGACAATATCCGGGTCAACACCATCATCCCCGGCAATGTCCAGACCCCGCGGCAGATGAAGTGGTATTCGCCCGAGGCCGAGGCCGAGATCGTCGCCGCGCAGTGCCTCGATGGGCGCATCCAGCCCGCCGATATCGCCGCCATGGCGCTGTTCCTCGCCGCCGATGATTCGCGCTTCTGCACCGCGCACAATTACTGGGTGGATGCCGGATGGAGATGAACCTGCCGGTGCGCCAGGCGCTCGCCGCCGATTGCCTGCTGGGCGAAGGCGTGGTGTGGGATGCAGGCCGCGCGATCGTCTGGTTTGTCGATATCAAGCGCCAGCGGCTGTGGCACTTTGATCCGGCCGATGGCAGCAATGGCTATACCGAGGCCCCGGCCCAGATCGGCTGGGCCCTTCCGGCCGAAGGCGGGTTCTTGCTGTGCGGCCTCAAGGATGGGCTTTACACCTTCTCGCCCGAGCGCGAGGTTTTCACCCGCCTTGGCCCCGTCCCGGGAGAACCGGCCGGCAACCGGCTCAACGATGCCTGCACCGACCCTTGGGGCCGGGTGTGGTTCGGCTCGATGGATGATGGCGAAAGCGCTGCCTCGGGCCGGTTCTATGTGTTCGATCGCGGCACCATCCGCGCGGCAGGCCCTGCCGGCATTGCCATCACCAACGGCCCGGCGGTCAATACCGCAGGCACGCGCATCTATTTCACCGATACCCTCGGCCAGAAGATCTTCGTTGCTGATCTGTCAGAGGAAGGTGCGGGCGAGCCGCGCCTCTTCGCCGATATCGGAGCGCTGTTTCCCGAGGCCTATCCCGATGGCCCGGTGGTGGATGCCGAAGACCACCTGTGGACCGGACTTTACCATGGCGGCTGCGTCGCGCGCTTCGCCCCGGATGGCACGCTGGTGGCGACGCAGGCCATGCCCGCGCGCGACATCACCAAGCTTGCCTTTGGCGGGGCCGACCTCAAGACCGGGTTCGTTACCTCGGCGACCAAGAACATGAGCGGGCGCGACATGGTGCACATGCCCCAGGCAGGCAGCCTGTTCGCCTTCGATGCGCCGGTGGCTGGGTTCGTTCAGCCGCTTGCTCGGCTGGGATGAGGCCGGCCATGGCCAGACCCGCGCTCACCGCCCTCGCGCTCGGGCTGGCGCTGGGGGTGCCCGCCACCGCTCAGGCCAGTCCTGCGCTCGATCCGGGCTATGGCGCGGGGATGGTGCTGCAGGCGGGCATGCCGGTGGTGTTGTCCGGCACGGCCGAGCCGGGCGCCAGGGTGACGGCGCAGCTCGATACGATCAGCGGCGAGGCCAAGGCCGATGCCGCGGGACGCTTTGTCCTCACCCTCCCTCCCCAGCCTGCCAGCACCACCCCGCGCGTGTTGACGCTCCGCGATGCGCGCGGCGCCAGCATCTTCACCAATATCCTCATCGGCAATGTGGTTCTGTGCGGGGGCCAGTCGAACATGGAGCTGCCGGTCACCCGCGCGCTCGATGCCGACACCCAGCTTGCCCGCGCGGCGGATGAGAATATCCGCCTGCTGATGGTGCCCAAGGCCACCGCGCCATTGCCGCAGCGCAGCCTTGCCGCGCCGGCGCGCTGGCAGGCAGCGACGCGCGAGAGCGTGGCGCCCTTCTCCGCCGCCTGTTTCTATCTGGCCAAGGCGCTGCGCCGCAAGGATCCGGCCACCCCGGTGGGCTTGATCCATGCCAATTGGGGCGGCAGCGCCGCGCGCGCCTGGCTCGATCCCGAAGCCGTGAGCGCGCTTTACGGGCCCGAGGCGCGCGATCTGCTGGCACTCTTTGCTCGAGATCCGCTCGCCGCCACCCGCGCCTTTGCCCCGCAGTGGCTGGCCTGGTGGCGCCGCGAAGATGGCGGGCGCGAGCCATGGCGCAGGCCCGATGCGCTCACCTGGCGGCCGATCCCGCAATTTTCTTTCTGGAACGACTGGAAGGGCACCGGGCTTGACACCAACCCGCGCGCCAATGTGTGGCTGCGCCAGACGCTTACCCTCACCCCGGCGCAGGCGCGGGGCGATGGCACGCTGGCGATCGGCGCGATCGATGACATGGACTTCACCTTCGTCAATGGCGAGCCGGTGGGATATACCTTCGGCTGGGGGGTCGAACGGCACTACCGCGTGCCCGCGCGGCTGCTGCGCCCCGGGCGCAACGAGATCCTGATCGCCGCCAACAATGCCTGGGACACGGGGGGATTTTACGCCGGGCCGGAGCGGCTTTATTTCACCGCCGCCAATGGCGAGAAGGTGCCACTCGGGGCCGACTGGCGCTATTGGCTGAGCCCGGTGCAAGGCGTGCCGCCGCGCGCCCCCTGGGATGCCAATGCCGGGCTGGGGGTGATGCACAATGCCATGATCGCCCCGCTGGGCGCGATGCGGCTCGCGGCGGTGGCGTGGTATCAGGGGGAATCCGATGTCGGCCAGCCCGGCTATGCGGCGCGCCTCACCCAGCTTTTCGCGGGCTGGCGCCGCCAGTTCGGGCCCGAGGTGCGGATGCTGGTGGTGCAGCTTGCCGATTTCGGGGAGCGCCGCAGCACCCCGGGCGAATCCGACTGGGCCGAGCTGCGCGAGGCGCAGCGCCGGGCCGTCGCCTCTGATCCTGCGGCCGCGCTCGTCAGCGCGATCGACCTTGGCGAGCCAAGCGACATTCATCCCGCCAACAAGAACGTGCTTGGCGAAAGGCTGGCGGCAGCCTTTGCCGGGCGCGCCATGCCCATGCCCGTGCATGCTATCAGCCGGAAAGGCGAGATCGAAGTGGCCTTTTCCGGGCTGGCGGGATCGTTGACGGTGCTGAGCGGCCCCTATCCGCTTGGCATCGAATTGTGCGAGGCCGAACCCGGCACCTGCCGCTTCGTGCTGGCCCGGGCCGAAGGACAGCGCCTCGTCATTCCCGTGCCCGCGGGCATGGCCCCCACCCGGGTGCGCCATGCCTGGGCCGATGCGCCGGTGGTCAACCTCTATGACGAAAGCGGGCTGCCGATCCCGGGCTTTGAACTGGCCATCACCCGGTGAGGCGCCGCGCCGGGCCGCAAGGATCAGCGCGGGGGCAAGCAGATGGCTGATCTCGAGCTTGTCCGTGGCGGCTGGCGCGCGCAGGTGAGGTCCGAGGCGGGGCTGGTTGGCGCGCTGTCGCATGGCGGGGTGCCGCTGCTGCGCACCATGGCCGAGGGTGCAACCTCCCCGCTTGCCGCGGCCTGCTTTGCCATGGTGCCCTGGTGCAATCGCATCGCTGGGGCGCGCTTTACCTGGGCGGGTCGCACAGTGCGCCTTGCTCCAAATTTCCCGCCCGAGCCGCACGCTATCCATGGGCATGGCTGGCAGGCGCGCTGGCAGGTGGAAGAAAGCAGCGACAATCGCTGCGTCCTCGTCCATCACCACCCCGGCTCTGCAAGCGACGGGGCATGGCCCTGGCCCTATGTCGCGCGCCAGACGCTGGCGCTTGACGCGGCGGGCTGCACCCTCTCGCTGGCGCTCACCAATCTGGCTGGCGAGGCGGTGCCGGCGGGGCTGGGCCTTCACCCCTATCTGCGCCGCCGGGCGCAAACGCGCCTTGCCTTCAACGCGGCAGGCTGCCTTGCCGTGGGGGCCGACATGATCCCCACCGGGGCCGTGCGCGCGCCCGACTGCTTTGCCGATTTCACTGTGCCCGGCGGCGCGCCGCTGCCCGCGCGAATGATCGATCATTGCTTTACCGGCTGGGACGGGCGCGTGGTGGTGCAGGACGATCTGGGTGTGCTCGTGCTCACCGCAAGCGGCGCGCCCTTCTTGCATCTCTATGCCCCGGCGGAGAGCGATACGCTGTGCCTTGAACCCTGCAGCCACGCGCCCGATGCGATCAATGCCGGCGGCATGCCGCTGCTCGCCCCCGGTGCGACGCGGGAACTGGCGCTTCGGATCGCGCGCGGCTGAACCTATTCGGGCGGCGGCGCGGTGACCCCGGCGACGGTCTGGATGACGGGGCGCATCAGCCCGTTCTCGTCATAGGCAAGATGCTCCACCGTCACCGCCCGACGCCCCAGCGCGCCCTTGCGCGTGCCGATGGAGAGCGCGGCATTGTGCAGGAAAATATACCAGCGCCCGCGATATTCGGCGATCCCGGGATGGATGGTGAAGCTGCCCTCGCCCGATCCGGTCAGCTCGCCGCGATAGGTCCAGGGGCCGAGCGGATGGGGCGCCGTGGCATAGGAGACGCGCTCGTCGCTGTGGCGGGAGCGATCGAGCGATGCATAGGTCAAGTAATAGAGATCCCCGCGCTTGTGCAGCCAAGGGCCTTCCTCGAAATGCGGCGGGGTGATCTCGGTGATCGGACCGTCGATGCTGATCATGTCGGCGCCGAGACGGGCGATATAGCAATGCCGGTTGCCCCAGGCGATCCAGGTGGTGCCGTCATCATCGGTGAATACCGTGGGATCGATATCCTCCCAGCTGTGGGTGCCCTTGGGGGTCATGTCATTGGTGATGAGCGCGGCCCCCTTGGCATCGACGAAAGGGCCTTCGGGCCGATCAGCCACGGCAACGCCGATGGCCTTGCCCGGCCTGGTCGCATCATGCTCGACCGCGGCATAGAGCCAGAAGCGGCCGTGCTTTGCGATCACCTGCGCGGCCCAGGCATCCTTCATCGCCCAGGCAAAGTCGCCCACCCGCATGATCGGGCCATGGAAGGTCCAGGTTCGCAGGTCGGTGGTGGAATAGGCGAGCCATTCCTTCATGGTGAACATCTCGCCGTCCGCCGCTTCGTCATGGCCGGTGTAAAGCCACAGCCGCTCGCCCACCACCAGCGGGGCCGGATCGGCGGTGAAGCGGTCGCGGATGATCGGATTGGCGCCCGGGGGGAGCTGCTCGGCAAGCGTCGCCGTGGGCGCGAGCAAGGCGAGGAGAGGAAGGAAAGCGCGCGTCATCCCCTTGTCCATCAATGGTTGTGGCGTGGCAGGCGGCGCGCCGTGCCGCGATATTTGAGCGCGAACTCCATCACCCCGCCTGTCGCCAACTGGCCGGTCTTCTCGCGGTAGAGTTCCTCCCATGGGGTCTGGCTTTCGGGCACCGGCGGGCAGGGCTCCTCTGCCTTGCGCCGGGCGATCTCGGCCTCGTCCACCAGCGCATCGCAGCGGCGCTGGTTGAGATCGATGCGGATGATATCGCCGGTGCGCAGCCAACTGAGGCCCCCGCCGACCGCGCTTTCGGGGCTGACATTGAGGATCGAGGGGCTGTCGCTCGTGCCCGATTGGCGCCCGTCGCCAAGCGTCGGCAGCCACGGCTTGCCGGCGCGGATCATGGCATCGGGCGGCTGCATGTTGACCACCTCGGCGCTGCCCGGCCAGCCGATCACGCCCGACCCGCGGATCACCAGGATGCAATCCTCATCGATCGCAAGATCGGGATCGTTGATGCGGTGGTGATAGTCCTCCGAGCCATCGAACACGATTGCGCGTGCCTCGAACACGCCTTCCTTGCCGGGGCGCGACAGATAGCGCTGGCGGAATTCCGGGCCGATCACGCTGGTCTTGAGAATGGCAAAATCGAACAGGTTGCCGCGCAGCACCATGAAGCCGGCCTTTTCCATCAGCGGATCGGCAAAGGGGCGGATCATCTCGCGATCGCGGCTTTCGCAGCCTGCGAGGTTCTCGGCCATGGTGCGGCCCGTGCAGGTGAGACAATCGCCGTGCAGGCGACCGGCCTCGAGCAGTTCCCACATCGCCGCCGGCACCCCGCCGGCGCGGTGGAAGCGCTCGCCCAGATATTTGCCTGCGGGCTGCATGTTGACCAGCAGCGGCAGATCATAGCCATGGGTCTGCCACACCTCCGGCTCGAGCGGCACCCCCGCATGGGCGGCCATCGCCTGAATGTGCGGCTGGGCGTTGGACGAACCCCCGATCACGCTGACCGTGGCAATCGCGTTCTCGAACGCCTTGCGGGTGAGGATATCCGAGGGCTTCAGATCCTCGTGCACCATTTCCACGATCCGCCGGCCGGTGCGATAGGCCATCTGTCCGCGCTCGCGATAGGGCGCCGGGATGGCAGCACAGCCGGTGAGCGACAGGCCGAGCGCCTCGGCCACGGCGTTCATGGTGCTGGCCGTGCCCATCGAATTGCAATGCCCGGCGGAAGGGGCGCTGCCGGTGGCGAGCGCAAGGAACTCCTCCTCATCGATCTCCCCGGCAGCAAGCTTGCGGCGGCTGCGCCAGATCACCGTGCCCGAGCCGACCAGCTCGCCCTCGTGCCAGCCGTCGAGCATCGGCCCGCCGGAGAGCACGATCGCCGGGATATCCACGGTCGAGGCGGCCATGATCTGGCTCGGCGTGGTCTTGTCGCAGCCGGTGGTCAGCACCACGCCATCAAGCGGATAGCCGTTGAGCAATTCGACAAGGCCAAGATAAAGCAGGTTGCGATCGAGCGCGGCGGTGGGCCTGCGGCAATTCTCGAAGATCGGGTGAACCGGAAACTCGATCGGGATCCCTCCGGCATCGCGGATCCCGTCGCGCACCCGCCGGGCCAGTTCCACATGAATGCGGTTGCAGGGAGAAAGATCGCTGCCCGATTGGGCAATGCCGATGATCGGCTTGCCCGATTGCAACTCCTCGGGCGTCACCCCGTAATTCATGAAACGTTCGAGATAGAGCGCGGTCATGTCCATGCGTTCGCGGTTGTCGAACCAGTCGCGCGAGCGCAGGCGCCGGGGTGAGGATGGTTTGGTCATGGACTCCCTGGGGGTTGGCTGAAAGAGGCAGCGAGGCTCGGCCCCGCATCGGAATTGCGGCGGATCAGCTGATAGGCGAGCGTGATCTGCTCGGGCTTCGCCCGGATGCTGCGCCCCTTCTGCTTGTGGACGCGCGCGATCATCGCCACTGCTTCGGCGGTCATCTCGCGGATCGGCTGGCGAATGGTGGTAAGCTCGGGCCAGATCGAGCTTGCAAGTTCGGTATCGTCGAAACCGCACACGGTTATGTCGCCGGGCACGTCGAGATGGCGCCGATGCGCCATGGCGACCGTGGCGGCGGCCATGTCGTCGTTCGAGGCGAAGATCGCGGTGGGCGGATGGGGCAGGCTCAGCAAGCGTTCCGCCGCGACCATGCCCGAGCGATAGGTGAACAGCCCCTGGGCGATCAGGTTTTCATCGATCGCAAGGCCCGCATCCTTCATCGCCGCGCGATAGCCAAGCAGGCGCCGGCCCGAGGCGACCTGTTCGGGATTGCCGATGATGAAGCCGATGCGTTCATGCCCCAGGCTGATGATGTGCCGGGTCATGTCATAGGCAGCCTGGAACTCGTCGATCAGCACCGCCCCGTGGCTGCCGCTGGCCTTGCCGGGCCCGACCGCGACCGCGATCCCGCCCTGCGAGCGGATGAGATCGAGCACGCTCTGATCGTCGCACAGCGGCGGGGGCAGGATGAAGCCCTCGATCCCGCCAGCCAGCAGCTTGTTGATGACAGCGTGGGATTCGGCCGCATCCTCGCAGGCCTGCACCACCAGATAGATGTCGCGGCGGCTGGCCTCCTCGAGCGCGCCCATCAGGAACTCGCTGAGATAGGAGGCCGAGGGGTTGTCGAACAGCAAGGCGATGCGCAGCTGCGAGCCGGCGGCGAGCGATCGGGCCGCGCGGTTGGGCACGTAATTGAGCTTGGCGATCGCGGCGAGCACTTTCTTTTTGGTGTCCTCGCGCACGTTCTCCTCGCCATTGATGACCCGGCTCACCGTCATCGGCGAACATTGCGCCTCGCGGGCGACATCGGTGATGGTGGGCGCGGCGTTGGAGCGGCGCGCGCTGCGCTTGCGGCCCTGGGCGGGCGTTGTGGGCTTGCTGATCATGGCGAGGGACATAGGCCCATCCCCCGAAACCCGGCAAGCGCGATGATCGGCGCTAACATTGCCGCGGCAGGCCCCTTGCTCATTGCCCCGGCGCCTCGGGAAAGCGGCGCGCCTTATAGGCCTCAAGGCTCTCGGCCACCGGCGCCGCGCCCTGCGGCAGCGGCAGGCCGTTGAGCGATTGCCAATAGGCCAGCGAGGCATTACGCCACCACCGCGCCTCCCGGCGCTGGATCGCCAGATCAGCGCTCACCGCGGCGTGGCGCTCGGCATCGACCGCGCCGGCAAGGCGTGCCCATTGCGCCGCCATGGCATCGACGCCGGCAACCCCGGCATCATAGCGCGCCACCAGTTCCGCCCACAGGCTGCGCCCCGTGGGCAGGGCAGCGTCCCAGGCGAGGCGGTGGAACCACAAGAGATAGCGCAGGTCGATGGTTGCCGGGTCAGCCCACTGCGCGGCGATGGCAGGCGCATATTGCCCGAGCGCGTTGGAGCCGCTGGCGGTGCGGTCGAAACCGATCCCGTCCTTGTCGGCGCGGTGATAGTAACAGGGGTTCCACTCGGGCCGGGCGAGATCGCAGACCCACGGCGCCGGGCCATAGTGATGGCCCGTGCCCATCAGATGGGCAAGGCCGAGGGGGCCCGTGTAATTCACCACGTGCTCGCGGCTCGCTTGCATCATCGCGGTGATCGCGGCGAGTGCTTGCGCGTCGCGGGTGAAAGTCTGCGCCGCCCATTCGCGCGCGATCTGTTCGCTCGAAAGCGCCGGGTTCCACGCCAGCCGGCCGAAGGCATACCAGTTGGCGGCGTCGAAATGCGTGCCGGTCCAGTTGCGATCCGATCCGGTGTTGGCCACCCCGGCCATGCCCACCGGCGCGATCACCTCGGCGAGGCTGCCGCCGCGCCCGGTATCGGCCCCCAGCACTTCCTGCCACAGCGGGCCGAGATAGGCGATGCCGCTGGCCTGCCCGAGATATTCGCGGGCGATCTGCACTTCCAGCATCAGCCGGGTATTCGGCATGGCGCCGAACAGCGGATGGAACGGCTCGCGGGGCTGGAAATCGAGCGGGCCATTCTTGACCTGAACGATCACATTGCCCGCAAATTGCCCGTCGAGCGGGGCGAACTCGGCAAAGGCCTGCATTGTGCGGTCGGTCGCATCCTCGGCCTTGTAAACGAAGGCGCGCCAGATCACCGTGCCGCGCTCACCCAGCGCGGCGGCGAGCATGTTGGCACCCTCGGCATGGCTGCGGCCATAGTCCTGCGGGCCGGGCTGACCTTCGGAATTGGCCTTGACGAGAAAGCCGCCGAAATCGGGGATGGCGGCATAGATCTCGTCAGCCTTGGCCTGCCACCAGGCTTTGACGGCAGGGTCGAGCGGGTCCGCACTCGCCAGCCCGCCGATCTCCATCGGCGCGGAAAAGCGCGCCGCAAGGAACACCCGGATGCCATAGGGCCGCCAGGCATCGGCCAGCCGCTTGAGCTTGGCGATGTAGCGCGGCTCGAGCATGAAGGCGCGGGCGTTGACATTGTTCACCACCACGCCGTTGATCCCGATGCTGGCATTGGCCCGGGCATAGTCGATCATCCGCGGATCGAGCCTTTCGGGCAGGCGCCACCAATCGAAGATCGAGCGGCCGGCATAGCCGCGCTCGACATGGCCATCGGGATCGTCCCAGTGGTTGAGCATTCTGAGCGGCATGGCCGGAGCCTCGGCGAGGCGGATCGCATGGAGCGGCCGGCCCTGCGCCACTTCGCGCAGCAAGGCGTAGCTTGCGTAGAGGCAGCCAAGGTGATCCTGAGCAAAGATCACCAAGGCGCGGCGATGCCCGCGCTGCTGCGGCGTGATCGCAAAGCCGCCCCGCCCATCGCCGCGCGCCGTGCCGCACCTCAAGACGAGGCGCAGCGAATGGGCCGTTTCGCGCAAAACCGCCTCGCCTTGCAGCGCGGCGAGGCCTCGGGCGAGTTCGGCCCGGGCGATGGCAAGCGTCGGGCTGTCACCATCCTCAGTCCTAGCGACCACCACGGGCGCCGCCGCGCGCAAATCGGCAAGCGCCTCGCCTTCGAGCAGCGCATGGCGCAGCCACAGGGCATAGCCATCCTCGGCGCGCAGCGGCGCACCCGCCACGGCGCAGCCCAGCGCCGCGGCGATCACCATCGCAAGCCGGTTGACAACCCCTCTCCCGCTCATCATGGTAGCGCTACCACACGAGAGCGGTCAGTCAAGCCGTCTCGCGCAGCCAAGGCGACGCGCACAGCGCGCACCGGATCGGGAGAGGGATTTTAAGATGAGGCGAATCAAGCGGGCCGCGCTGGCGGCAGGGGTGGGTCTGGCGGCATTGGGATTGCTCGGCACGCCCTTCGCCGGCGCCTCGGCGCAAAGCGTGCCGACTACGACCGAACGGGCGATGAAGGATGCGCCCTACTGGAACCCGGCCCTGCCGGTGGAGCAGCGGGTTGAGGATCTGCTGGCGCGCATGACGCTTGAGGAAAAGGTCGCGCAGATCCTTACCATCTGGGACAGCAAGGCCCAGATCCAGGGGGATGGCGACCGCTTCGATCCGGCCAAGGCCGCAGCCCGCTTTCCCCACGGGATCGGGCAGATCGCCCGGCCCTCCGACCGGGCTGGCCCGGCCTCGCCGCGCAAGGTGCCGCGCCGCGGGATCGCGGAGAGCGTGCAATATGTGATCGATGCCCAGAAATGGGCGATGAGCCAGACCCGGCTCGGCATTCCCATCCTGTTTCACGAGGAATCACTTCACGGCTTTGCGGCCAAGGATGCGACCGCCTTCCCGCAGGCAATCGGCCTTGCCAGCACCTGGGACCCTGATCTCGTGCGCGAGATCAATGCGCTCATTGCTGACGAGGTGCGCGCGCGCGGCGTCCACATGGTGCTCTCTCCCGTGGTGGACGTCGCCCGCGATCCGCGCTGGGGCCGGATCGAGGAGACCTTTGGCGAGGATCCCTTCCTGGTGGGCGAAATGGGCGTCGCCTCGGTCGAGGGCCTCACCGGCCCCGGCACCGATCGCAGGCTGAAGCCGGGCAAGGTCATGGCCACGCTCAAGCACATGACGGGGCATGGCCAGCCCGAAAGCGGCACCAATGTCGGCCCCGCCCCGATTGCCGAGCGCACCTTGCGCGAAATGTTCTTCCCGCCCTTTGAGCAGGTGGTGAAGCGCACCGCGATCGATGCGGTGATGGCAAGCTACAACGAGATCGACGGGGTGCCGAGCCACGCCAATTCGTGGCTGCTCAATGATGTGCTGCGCGGGGAATGGGGTTTCCGCGGCGCGGTGGTATCGGATTACTACGCGATCGAGGACATGGCGCGCCTGCACCACATTGCCCCCGACAATGCCCGGGCGGGCGAGATCGCGCTGCTGGCCGGGGTCGATGTCGATCTGCCCGAAGGAGCAGGCTTCAAGGAACTCGCCGCGAGCGTGCGCAGCGGAAGGGTGCCCGAGGCCGCGCTCGACCAGGCGGTGCGGCGCCTGCTGACCATGAAATTCAATGCCGGCCTGTTCGAGAACCCCTGGCCCGATCCGGCCAAGGCCAAGACCTCCAACGGCCCCAAGGCGGTGGCGCTGGCAAGGCTGGCGGCGGAAAGATCGCTGGTGCTGCTCAAGAACAATGGCGCCCTGCCGCTCGAGCTGCCCGAGGGCGCAGGGGCGACAAAGCCGGTGATCGCGGTGATCGGCCCCAATGCCGATGTCGCCCGGCTGGGCGGCTATTACGGCGAGCCGCGCGCGAGCGTGACCCCGCTTGAAGGCCTGCGCGCCGCCGTGGCGGGCAAAGCCGAGATCGTCCATGCGCTCGGCGTCGAGATCGTCAAGGGCGACAGCGACTGGTGGGACGATCCCGTGGAACTGGCCGACCCGGAAGAAAACCGCCGCCGCATCGCCGAGGCGGTCGAAGTGGCGCGGCGGGCCGATACCATCGTGCTCTTCATCGGCGATACCGAGAAGACCAGCCGCGAAGGCTGGGCCGCCAATCACCTGGGCGATCGCACCAGCCTTGATCTGGTGGGCGAGCAGAACGAATTGTTCCGGGCGCTGAAGGCGCTCGGCAAACCGGTGATCGCTGTGCTCGTCAATGGCCGGCCGCCCAGCTATCCGACGATTGCGGCCGAGGCCGATGCCATCCTCGAAACCTGGTATGCCGGCGAACAGCAGGGCACGGCCATTGCCGATGCGCTGCTGGGCAGGATCAACCCCGGCGGCAAGATGCCGGTTTCCACCGCGCGCAATGTCGGCCAGCTGCCGATCTTCTACAACCACAAGCCCAGCGCCCGGCGCGGCTATCTGTTCGACGAGGTCACCCCGCTCTACCCCTTCGGCTGGGGGCTGAGCTACACCACCTTCGCCTTTGGCGCTCCCCGGCTTTCGGCCAGCACCATCAGGCCGGGCGAAGGGGTGAGCGTGACCGTCAGCCTCACCAACACCGGCGCGCGCGAAGGCGACGAGGTGGTGCAGGCCTATCTGCGCGACGATGTCAGCTCGGTCACCCGCCCGGTCAAGGAACTGGTCGGCTTCAAGCGGGTGACGCTGAAGCCCGGGGAGACGCGCGAGGTCACCATCCCCATCCGCCCCGAAGCCTTCATGCTCTGGAACGCGCGGATGCAGCGGGTGGTGGAACCGGGCACCTTCACCATCATGGTCGGGCCCAATTCGGTTGATCTGCAAAGCGTCACGCTGACGGTGCGCGAGTGAGCCACACCCGCCGCCAAGCCCTGCGGCTGCTGGCGGGCGGCAGCCTCGGCGCGCTGGCGCTGGCCGGGGCGCCTCCCGGCTGGGCCGCAAAAGCACAACCGCTCTACAAGAACCCCAAGGCCCCGATCCCGCTGCGGGTCGCTGACCTCATGGCGCGCATGAGCCTTGAGGAAAAGGTCGCCCAGCTGCGCAGCGCCTGGGCGGGCAAGGGCGCGATGCTCGATGGGCTGGCCTTCGATCCGAAGAAGGCCAGCACCGCCTTCCCCCACGGGATCGGCCATGTCACCCGCCCCAGCGACAAGCGCGGGGTGCCCGGCATCACCGGCGCGGCGGGCGGCACCGCGGCGCGCTGGCGCACGCCGGCCGAAACCATTGCCTTTGTGAACGCGCTCCAGCGCTGGGCGGTCGAGGACACCCGCCTCGGCATCCCGGTGCTGCTGCACGAGGAGGCGCTCCACGGCTACATGGCCACTCAGGCCACGATGTTCCCGCAGGCGATCGCGCTGGCCGGCAGTTTCGATCGTGATCTGATGCGCCGCGTCCAGGCCCAGATTGCGCGTGAGGTGCGCGCCCGCGGGGTGCCACTGGTGCTTTCGCCCGTGGTCGATATCGTGCGCGATCCGCGTTGGGGCCGGATCGAGGAAACCTGGGGCGAGGACCCTTACCTCGTCTCGGAAATGGCCATCGCCGCAGTCGAGGGCCTGCAGGGCCCGGGCCGGTTCGAGCGCCTCGCGCCGGGCAAGGTCTTTGCCACGCTCAAGCACATGACCGGGCACGGCCAGCCCGAAAGCGGCAACAATGTCGCCCCGGCGCCGATTGCCGAGCGTGAATTGCGCGAGAACTTCTTCCCGCCCTTCCGCAAGGTGATCGCGCGCTGCTCGGTCGGGGCGGTGATGCCGAGCTACAACGAGATCGACGGGATGCCCAGCCACGCGAGCACCTGGCTGCTCGGCGCGGTGCTGCGCGGCGAATGGGGGTTCGATGGCATCATCGTCAGCGACTATGGCGGCGTGCACGAGCTGGCAACGCTGCACCATGTCGCGCGCGATCTCGAGGACGCGGCCCGGCTGGCCCTCACCGCGGGGGTCGACAGCGAGTTGCCCGATGGCGAGGCCTTTGCCACGCTGGTCGAGGCGGTGCGCGCAGGGCGGGTGTCGCCTGGCCTTGTCGATGCCGCCTGCGCGCGGATGCTCACCTTCAAGCTGCGCTGCGGCTTGTTCGAGAACCCCTATGGCGATCCTGCCCTCGCCGAAGCGATAACCGGCAATGCCGAGGCCCGCGCGCTCGCGCTCGAGGCCGCGCGCAAGAGCCTGTGCCTGCTCACCAACCGGGGCGTGCTGCCGCTCGCGCGCGAAAACGTGGGCAGGGTCGCGGTGATCGGCCCCAACCATGCCATCGCCCGGCTGGGCGGCTATTCCAGCATGCCGCGCCAGACGGTGAGCTTGATCGAAGGCTTGCGGATGGTGGCGCCCGAGGTCGATTTCGTCACCGCCCAGGGCGTGTTCATCACCACCAGCGAGGATCGCTCGGTCGATGAGGTCACACTGGCCGACCGGGCGCAGAACCTGCGCCTCATCGCACAAGCCGTGGCTGTGGCCCGCAGCGCCGACACCATCATCCTTGCCATCGGCGATACCGAGCAGACCAGCCGCGAGGGCTTTGCCAGGAACCACCTTGGCGATCGCACCAGCCTTGATCTGGTGGGCGAACAGAACGCCCTCGTCGATGCCCTCGCCGCGCTGGGCAAGCCCTTGATCGTGGTCGCCTATAATGGCCGCCCGCCGAGCTGGCCCAATGTCGTGGCCAGGGCCGATGCGCTGCTTGAGTGCTGGTATCCGGGCCAGGAAGGCGGGCGCGCGGTGGCCGAGGCGCTGTTTGGCCTCGTCAATCCCGGCGCCAAGCTGCCGGTGAGCGTGGTGCGCAACGAGGGCCAGATCCCCTTGTTCTATAACCACAAGCCCAGCGCCCGGCGGGGCTACCTGTTCGATGATGCCAGCCCCTTGTTCCCCTTCGGCCATGGGCTGAGCTACACCAGCTTTGCCATTTCCTCCCCGCGCCCGGCCGGGCCCCGCTTTGCCCGCGACGAGGCGGTGGTCGCCGAGGTGCGCGTCACCAACACCGGCGCGCGCCCGGGCGACGAGGTGGTGCAGCTCTACATCACCCGCTGGCAGCTTGGCCTTGCCCGCCCGGTGCGCGAGCTCAAGGGCTTTGCCCGCGTGACGCTCGATCCCGGGGAGAGCCGCAGCCTCACCTTCACCATTCCCCCGAGCGAGTTGGCCGTGTGGGACGACGCGCTCGAGGAAACCAACCCGCCCGGGCCGCTGCGGCTGTGGGCGGGCAACAGTTCAGCAAGCCTCTCATTCACCGATGTGGAGATCATCTGACATGCCCGATCATCTGTTGCTCTCGCGCCGCGCCGCGCTTGCCGGCATGGCCGCCCTGCCGCTTGCTGGCTGTGCAGGGCAAATGGCGATGGCCAATGCGACCCCTGCAAGCGCTGGCGTCGCGCCGCAAACCGGGCTTGATGCCCTCGCGCAAAGGGGCAAGCGCCGTTTCGGCAGCGCGATCGCCTCGATCCCCGGTGTGCTTCAGGCTGGATCGGTGCAGAACCCGGCCTATACCGCCATCATCAAGGCCGAGTGCGGTCTCGTCGTGCCCGAAAACGAGATGAAATGGCAGGCGGTGCGCCCTGCCCCCACGGTCTATGATTTCACGCGCATGGACGAGATCGTGCGCTGGGCCGGAGCGAACGGCTTGGCCGTGCGCGGCCACACGCTCTTGTGGCACCGCCCCCAGTGGTTCCCCAACTGGCTCAACACCTATGATTTTGGCGCCAACCCGGTGCGCGAGGCCGAAAAGATCCTCACCGAACATATCCAGACCGTCACCCGCCGCTACAAGGGGGTGATCACCAGCTACGACGTCGTCAACGAGGCGATCGACCATGATCGCAACGCCCCGATCGCAACCAGCCTGAGCCGCGCGATGGGCAGCCCCGAGGCGGTGCTCGACCTTGCCTTTCACACCGCCCGCGCCGAGCTACCCGAGGCGCAGCTGGTCTATAATGACTACATGAGCTGGGAGCCGCAGCACATGAAGCACTGCGCCGATGTGCTGCGCCTGCTCGAAGGGTTCAGAAAGCGCGGCACGCCGGTCGATGCCTTGGGCATCCAGTCGCATATCGAGATCTTCGCGATCGATCCTGCCACCGGCGTCGGCCCCTATGCCGAGCGCGAATGGCGCCGCTTCCTCGATGAAGTGACGGGCATGGGCTATCGCCTGCTCATCACCGAGTTCGACGTCAAGGACAAGGCTCTTCCCGGCAATATCGCCCTGCGCGATGCCAAGGTGGCAGACTTTGCCAGGCGCTATTTCGAGGTGATGTTCGACTATGCCGCTCACCTCGATGACATCCTCGCCTGGGGCATGGTCGATCGCTTCAACTGGCTACAGGGGTTTGAACCGGCGCGCCGGGCCGATGGCAAGGAAGTGCGCGGCACGCCCTATGCCTCGGACTACCAGCCCAAGCCGCTGCGCGGCGCGCTTGCCGCGGTTTTCGCCGCGGCCGCCTGATCAACCACCGCTTGGGCAATGACGGGCCCGGGCGCTTGCCCCGGGCCTTTTTGCATGCGCGTCCCGCAAGGCCGATCGCGGGGATGCGAAAAGGGCCCCCCAGCACGCGCCGGAGAGCCCTTTCCCTGGGGAGCGGTTGACACCCTTGCGGCTAGAAATTGCCGCGCAGGATGAACGAGAAGCGCCTGTCATTCATGAAGAACGAACGGGGTGCAAGGTCGTTGGCATTGCCGGTGTAGGCCTGGGTTGTCCTCGTCACCTCGTCGAGCAGGTTCACCCCCTGCACACCAACCCGGATGTTCTTGGTGATGTTGACGAAGATCGACGCATCGAGCTGCCCCGTCGCCTCGTTGAAGATCGAGTAGTAGGGGAAGATCACGTCAGCCGGGGTGAGCAGGAAACGCGAGCGCCAGTTGTAGGCCGCGCGCATCGAAAGCGGCCCCTTCTCGTAGAAGATCGTGGCGTTCACATTGTGCTTGGAGAGCTGCTCGAGCGGCAGATTGCCCGGCGGGATGGTGGATTCGTTCACCGGTTCGCCCGTGTTGAGGAACACATTGGGCAGACCCTTGCTCTCGATATAGGTGTAATTGGCGGACACCCCGAGCCCGTCGAGCGGCGCGGGCAGGAAATCATAGGTCTGCTGATAGGCGATCTCGAAGCCCTTGATCTTGCCGTTCTCGGTGAAGTTGGCCGGACCGCGCACCAGCACCTCGCGGGTGATCCCGTTGCTGGTGATCTGCCGCGTGGTGATCTGCTGGTAGAAGAAGTCCTTGATGTCCTTGTAGAAGGCGTTGAAGGTCAAGGAACCGACCCGGGCGAAATACCATTCCAGCGTGGCATCAAACTGCCAGGCCGAGGCCGGACGGATGAAGGGATTGCCGGCGTTGGCGGTCAGCTCCCCGCTCTGCCCGAGCCCGATCTGCAGGAAGTTGCGGACATAGGAATTGTCGGGACGGGTGATCACCCGCGAACCGGCAAGCCGCACGATCACGTCATCGGTGAGCCCGAGCTTGATGTTGAGGCTGGGCAGCCAGAAATCATAGCTTGCCCGCGCCACATCGAGCCGCGTCACCCCGTTGCCGGCAAAGGTCTGCAACTGGGCATAGCCTTCGGGCCCGAGGTTGCACACCCCGCCCGGGCGTTGCGGCTCAGTGCCCGGGGGCGCGCCGGGCGGCACCACCGCCTCGCAGCGTTCCTCGAAGGGTTCAAGGATATTGAGCGCCTGCTGGCTCGGCACCCCGATCGAACCCTGCGAACGGATCGCGGTGTTGACGTAGCGCAGCCCGATATTGCCTGACAGGCGCACACTCCCGAGCAGATCGTCGCTGCCGAAATCGAACTGGATGTAGCCCGAGGTGTCGCGCTGCGCGATCGGCTGGATGTCTTCCGGCAAAAAGGGCGTGCCGGCGATCGCGTTCTGCCGTCCGGCGAGCGGCACCCAGGTGGGGCTGGCGCCCAGGGCGCGGGCCTGATCCTGGATCGAGCGGAAGAAATCAACCGAGCCCTGATAGTCGCCGATGAGGTCGCCGGCGTAGTAGAACCCGCCCGGAGGGCCAGGCACCTTGCCGCGGAAGAAGTTGGGAAATTCGTAGCGCAGCGAGGAATCGGCGAGCGTGTCGGCAAAGTTGATCGGCCGCTGGCCCGACCAGGTCTCGCTCAGCATCCCCCAGTTGTAGGTGGTGTAGCGCACCGTCTGGTCACGGTCCTGATAGCGCGCGCCCCACTTGGCCTTGCGGATGAAGGAGTCCTCGTCGAACTGGTAGGCCATGTCGGCCTGGAAGGCATATTGCTTGCCGCTCGAATCCTCGATGTGATCCATCGCCGCGCGCCAGAACTGGAAGCGCGGATCGGTGAAATACTGCTCCTCGGTCGCACCGGCGAGAACCTCGCCCGGGGTCGACCAAGTGTAGCCGAGAAACTGCGGCTTGCGCGGGATGATCACCGGCAGATCGCCGGAAATATCGAGCTCCTGATCGGCAAAGAGCGAGCCGAACACGCTGAAGTCGAGGTTCTGCTTGCGGCTGGTGGCATATTGCGCATCGAGCCGCAGCGACAGGCGGTCGGTCAGCTGGGTCTTGAGGTTGAGCGACCAGTCTTCGTTTTCGATCTCGTCCTTGACCTGCCGGCGGGCAAGCGACTGCTGCAGCCCGCCGATCGGCACGAAGGGCGAGGTGCCGGGGTTGCCGCGCCAGCCGTTCGAGGCGTTGACGATATAGCCCGACTGGAACAGCCCGTTCTCGTCATAGATGTAATCGGTAAAACCCCCGACCGGGCACTGCGCCCGCGCGGTGGGATCGCCCAGCGAACCATCGGGATTGATGCGGTTGGGACCGGCATCGTTCTGAAGGCAGCCGATCGGATAGGTCGAATATTCGGCAAGGTCAGGCGCGGTCTCGTAGGTATATTCGCCCCAGCGATTGGTCGAGGCCGAGCGGATGAATTCGGCGGTGATCAGCGTTTTCTCATCGATCGATTCGAACTGGGCCGAAATCGCGATGCCGTTGCGCTCGCGGTCGAACTCCTGGGTGCGGAACTGCCCGCCCACCGGGGCCACGCGCGATTGTGCATAATCGGCAAAGCCATCGGCGCCCGGCGCACCGAAATTGCCGCAGGCCGCCCCGCCCGGCGGCAGGGTGAAGGCATCGGCAGCGCTCGGCAGCGGATTGCGGCACACCCGCACCCCATCGGTGTTGGCGGCATTGACCAGCTGCCCGTCACGCGTCTGATAATTGGCGACCTGCAGGCCGTCGGCACGGCTCTTGATGCGGGAATAGGACGCGCTGGCAAGCAGGCCGAAGCGCCCCTTATCGGTGTCCCAGGTGTTGCTGATGAGACCGGAGAGGGTGGGCGTCCACTCCTCGCGGAAGTCGCCGTAATTGGCCTCGGCGCTGAAGGCGAACTTCAGCCCGTTGTTGTCGAAGGGCTTGCGGGTATTGAGGTTGACCGTGCCGGCAAGCCCGCCCTCGATGGTCTCGGCGGTGGCGTTCTTGCTGATGATCACCGAGCCGAGCAGCTCGGCGGGCACGTCGGCGAAGTTGAGCGCCTGGCCACCGACGCCCGCGGCAAAGGCGGTGCGGCCGTTGAATTCCGAACGCACGAAATTGAGCCCGCGCACCACCACGCCCGAGCCTTCGACCGAGAAGTGATCCGGGTCGTTCGAGCCGGCAAAGCGGTTGATGGCAATGCCGGGAACGCGCTGCAGCGCCTCGGTCACCGAGCGATCGGGCAGCGCGCTGATGTCCTGCGCGGTGATGGCATCGACGACGGTATCGGCGTTGCGCTTGACGCTCTGGGCATTGGCGAGCGAGGCGCGCAGGCCGGTGACGACGATCTCCTTGCCCGGCTCGGCGACCGGCTCGGCGACCTGTTCGCTCTCCTCGCTCTCGGCCGCATCCTGCGCGATCGCGGCAGTGGCGCTGATCATGCTGCCCACCACCAGTACCGAAGCCCCGGCGCGCAGCGCGGTCTTCAGCCAGGCGTCGCCCCCACGGTTACGGACGCGGCATTCCTGCGTCGGAATGTTCATTCGGATCCCCTCCTGATGTTAGCGCTATCATTTATGATCGGATAGCTTGCCCTCTTATGGGGCCTTGGCTTATCGGGAGCCGCCGCACTTGACAATAGGTCTTTGCATTTTTGCAGGGGAACTGTGGCAAATTGCCAACAATGGCGCGGCAGGGTAGGATGGCGGCAGGATGGCTGAAAGCGATGGTATCGGTAACGCGCGGCGGCTCCAGAGGGTCGTCATCGTCGGCGGCGGCACGGCGGGATGGATGGCCGCGGCCGCGCTCTCGCGCTATTTCGATGATGGCGCACGGCGCATCACGCTGATCGAATCGGAGGCCATCGGCACTGTTGGCGTGGGCGAGGCGACGATCCCGCCGATCCGCGCCTTCAACGCCATGCTCGACATTCCCGAAGCCGAGTTACTGCGCGCAACCTGCGGCACCGCCAAGCTCGGGATCGAGTTCGTCAATTGGGGCCGCATCGGCGATCGCTATTTCCACCCTTTCGGCGTCCATGGCGAGGATCTCCACGGCATCGCCTTCCACCAGCTCTATCTGCGCGCGCACGCGCGCGGCGGCGGCGGCGCGATCGGCGACTATTCGATGAGCACCCAGGCCGCGCGGCGCGGGCGATTCGCCCGCCCGGCTGCCGGGGCGCAATCGCTGGTGCGCCAGCTTGCCTATGCCTACCACTTCGATGCCGGCCTCTATGCCGCCTATCTTCGCCGGCTTGCCGAACGGCAGGGCACCAGGCGCATCGAAGGCATCATCACCGAGGTCTTGCGCGATGCCATGAGCGGCGATGTCACCGCGGTGCGGCTCGACAGTGGCGCCCTGGTCGAAGGCGAGCTGTTCATCGATTGCTCGGGCTTTCGCGGCCTCCTGATCGAGGAAGCGCTCGCAACCGGGTTCGAGGACTGGAGCCACTGGCTGCCGATGGACCGCGCGCTCGCCGTGGCGAGCCGCGCGGCAGGGCCGCCCGATCCCTTCACCCGCGCCACCGCGCACGGCGCCGGCTGGCAATGGCGCATCCCGCTCCAGCATCGCACCGGCAACGGCCATGTCTTTGCCAGCGCCTTTACAGACGAGGAGGACGCGCGCCGGGTGCTGCTCGCCCATCTCGAGAGCGAGGCGCTGGGCGAGCCGCGCCTGCTGCGCTTCCGCACCGGAATGCGCGCCAAGGCCTGGAACCACAATGTCGTGGCGCTCGGGCTCGCCGCGGGGTTCATCGAGCCGCTCGAATCAACCTCGATCCACCTCATCCAGAACGGCATCCAGCGGCTCTTTGCCCTGTTTCCCGACTGGCCGATCACGCCGCTCGAGCGCGACGAATACAACCGCGGAATGCGCGAGCTGTTCGAGGATGTGCGCGACTTCGTGATCCTGCACTACAAGGCCACTCAGCGCGGCGACACCGCCTTCTGGCGTCATGTGCGTGACATGGCAGTGCCAGACAGCCTCGCGCGCAAGCTGGCCCTGTGGCAGCGCCGCGGGCGGGTGTTCCGGGAGAATGCCGAACTCTTCACCACCCCGAGCTGGGTGGCGGTGCTGCTGGGGCAGAATGTCTGGCCGCAGAGCCACGATCCGATTGCCGACACGCTCGATGAGGCCAAGGTCGCCGCGGCCATGGCGCAGATGCGCGCCGCCTATGCCGAGATCGCCGAACGCCTGCCGGGCCACGAGGAGTTCCTGCGCCAGGCCGGCTGCTGGCACGCGGCTGCGCCCGCCCCTGCCCACAGCCTTGCCATCGGGGAGATGCCCGCATGAGCGCCGCCCCCGTCACCCGGATCGTGATCGTCGGCGGGGGCACCGCCGGATGGATGACCGCGGCCGCACTGGTGCGGGTGCTGGGCGGCCTGCCGGGCCTCTCTGTCAGCCTGGTGGAGAGTGAGGCGATCGGCACGGTCGGCGTAGGCGAGGCGACGATCCCGCAGATCATCGGCTTCAACCGCCTGCTCGGCCTCGATGAGATGCAGTTCATGCGCGAAACCCGCGCGACCTACAAGCTCGGCATCGAGTTCGTCGATTGGCTGCGGCCGGGCCATGCCTATGTCCATCCCTTCGGCAGCTTCGGGATCGACATGCTGGGCATTGATTTCCAGCATTTCTGGCTGCGCGGCGCGAGCATCGGCGAATTGGCGCCGATCGATGCCTATTCGATCGCGGCCATGGCCGGCAAGGCAGGTCGCTTCGGCTGGCCGCGCCCCGACCTGCCCAAGTCGCCGCTCGCGCGGCTGTCCTATGCCTTCCAGTTCGATGCGGGCCGTTATGCCCGGTTCCTGCGCACCTATGCCGAGGAGCGCGGCGCGCTGCGGATCGAGGGACGCATCGTCGAAGCCCTGCAGGATGGCGAAAGCGGCTTTGTCACCGCGGTAAGGCTGGAGGACGGGCGCGAGGTTGCCGGCCAGCTGTTCATCGACTGCTCGGGCTTTCGTTCGCTGCTCTTGGGACAGACCCTGGGGGTGCCCTTCACCGACTGGAGCTCATGGCTGCCGTGCGATTGCGCGGTGGCGATCCCCTGCGAGCTGGGGGGCGAGGACGTGCCGCTCACCCGTTCCACCGCGCGCCCGGCGGGCTGGCAATGGCGCATCCCGCTCCAGCACCGCATCGGCAATGGCCATGTCTTTTCCTCGGCCCATATCAGCCGCGAGGCTGCAACCGATCTGCTCCTTTCCCATCTCGACGGCAAGCCGCTGGCCGAGCCCAATCACCTTTCCTTCAAGGCCGGGCACCGCGCGCGGATGTGGGAGAAGAATGTCGTTGCCCTGGGGCTGGCGGCGGGCTTTCTCGAACCGCTCGAATCGACCTCGATCCACCTCGTGCAATCGGGCATTGCCCGCCTGCTGGCGCTGTTTCCCGATACCCGCTTCGGCGCGGTCGAGCGCGCGCGCTTCAATGCCGAGACTGTGCGCGAATACGTCAATATCCGCGATTTCCTGGTGCTGCATTACCGGGCCAGCAAGCGCGATGATTCGGATTTCTGGCGCTATTGTCGCAACCTTGCGCCGCCCGATGGCCTTGCCGAAAAGCTCGAGCTGTTCCGCTCCTCCGGACGGATCGTGCGCGAGAACAACGAGCTGTTTACCGAGGACAGCTGGCTTTCGGTGATGCTGAGCCAGGGGGTGCGCCCCGAGGCCTGGCACCCGGCTGCCTGGATGCTCGACGAGGACGAAACGCGCAAGCGGCTTGCCCATATCCGCGCGGTGATCGCCAACACCGTCAATCAATTGCCGGGCCAGGCGCAGTTTCTCGCGCAGAATGGCGGGGCGATCAGCCCGGCCGAGCGTCTGGCCGCCTGAGCGTAGCCGAAAGGCCGCCAAAGCCGGGCCAAGACTCAACCGAAGCGCTAGAGCCGAACACCAGCGCCAAGCACGCTTGCCAGCCAGGCCCCATAGGGCGGGGCAAAGGCGAGCGCAGCGCGGGCCTCGGCCTCGAAGGCAGCGCGCGCAGCCGCCTCGCCCGGCGCGGCGGTCGCCAGCGCGGCAGGGGGAAGGCCCGGCGCCCAGCCCAGCGCGGCGAGCAGGGCGAACTGCTCCTGCCCCAGCAGCGGCACTTCTTCGCGGAAGGGAATGCGCCCGCGCCGGGTGAACTGGTCGATCACCTCCGCCGCACGGCCCGGCAGGGGCCGCGCGCCAAACACGGCTGCGGCAGCGGGCGCGGCGAAGTGCAGCGCCAGCACCTCGTGCACGCCTTCCATCATCAGCACCGACCGGCGGTTATATTCGGCGCGTTCATGCGCACAGATGGGCCGGCCGGGCAGCAGCTCGACCAGCAGGGCGAGCTGGCGATGGGCAAGATCGAGGTGGAGCGGCCCCAACGGCTCAAACCGCGCTGCCGCATCACCAAGCGCCACGACATTGCCAAGCCACGGCGCTTGCACCCGGCCCGGGGTGAGGTTGACCATGCCTGTCGCATGGCTGCCCAGCTGCGCCTCCGCCGCCGCGCGGCTGAGGGGTGCCGCGGTGCCGAGCATCAGGTGTGTGCCATCACGGCCCGCAACCGCGCTCAGCCAGCCCGCCGCGCCGAGGCTCAGCCGGTCCTCGAGCGCGAGGCGCGGCGCGCCGGGAGCGGCCAAATAGACATGGCGCGTGGGCAGGCTTGCCGACCAGTCGATGAAGGCAAAGCGCGGGTGCGCGGAGATGAGCTGGGCGGCAGGCCCGCTGCAATCGATAAAGAGGTCGGCCGCGATAAGGTCGCCTCCGGCAAGACGGATCGCGGCGATCTCATCGCCCGCGCCCGGCGCGATCCCTTCGGGATGGGCCGGACAATGGATCACCCCCAGGCCTTCGGCCACCTCGATCAGCAGATCGCGATAGGCCGCCGGGTTCCAGCGCAGTGCGTAATCAACCGAAGAGATCGGGGTTGGCTCGCCCGGGGGTGGCGGGGCAAAGCGGCCCGCCTCGGCCAGCACCGCGGCAAGGCTGAAGGCCGAAGGCGCCCCCTCGCCCGGCAGGCGCACCCGGCCCCAGTTGCGGGCAAAGGCGGTCTTGAGCACGCTCGGCAGGGTCTCACCATAGGCAAGCAGGCCCTCATGGCCCCCGCCGCCCCAGCCGGCGAGCCGTGTGACCAGGCGATAGGAGCCGCCGGCGCGGCGCACCAGATCGGCCTCGGCAATTCCCAATCGGTCGTGCAGCTTGTTGGTGAAGGGCATGGCGCTGGGCGCATGGTCGGCAAAGGCGGCCGGGCCCGGCGCCTCGCCCACCACCACCACCTCGCACCCCGGCAGCGCCCGGCGCAGTGCGATGGCGGCAAGGATACCGAGCGGGCCGCTGCCCACCACCACCACCCGGCGCAGGGGCTGGCGCGGCTCGCTCACGCCGCCTCGGCCAACCGCGCAGCCTCGCGCGCCAGATATTCGCGGTGCTCCGGCATGGTCGCCACCTCGCCTGCCACGGCAAGGCGCAGCCGCTCGCTCGCCCGGGCAAGGGCATTGGGATCGATCAGGGCCGTGCGCGGATCGTGCGCCTCGGGCAGCAGGCCCTGGCCAATATAGACCGCGATCCAGCTGGCATCGTAGAACAGCCCGTCGGAATATTTCGCGATCCGGCCTGCCTGCCGCCACAATTCGAGCTTGCCGGCCAGGCTGTCGGGCACCTGCATCGTGCGCACGTGGTTCCAGAAGTCCGAATCATCGCGGGTGGTGGCGTGGTAATGGAGGATGAGGAAATCGCGCACCCGGTCATATTCCATGTCAACCAGGTGGTTGAACGCATCCCGATCGCGCGGATCGATCACGCCCCCCACCGGGAAAAGCTCGATGAGATAGGTGATCGCCATTTGCGCCAGGTAGATCGAGGTCGATTCGAGCGGCTCGAGAAAGCCGCTGGCAAGGCCAACCCCGATGACATTGTGGCTCCACGAGCGTCTGCGCCGCCCGGGGCGGAACTTCAGGATCCGCGGCTCGGCGAGCGGCGTGCCTTCGGCCGCGGCAAGGATCGCCGCGCAGGCCTCGTCTTCCGACAGGTGGGCGCTGGAGAAGACATAGCCATTTCCCATGCGGTGCTGGAGCGGGATCTGCCAGCGCCACCCGGCGGGCATGGCGGTGGCGGTGGTGTAGGGCCGCAGCTGTGCGCTGGCGTGGGTGCAGGGCATGGCCGCAGCCCGATCGCAGGGCAGCCAATGGGCCCAGTCTTCCCACGCCTCGCCCAGCTCCTGCCCGAGCAAGAGCGAGCGAAAGCCCGAGCAATCGACGAAGAGGTCGCCCGCGATCCGGCGCCCATCGGCGAGCACCAGTGCCGTGACAAAGCCGCTTGTCCCATCGCGCTCGACCTCCACCACCCGCCCCTCGTGGCGCTCAACCCCGAGGCCAAGGCTGAACTGGCGCATGAAGGGGCCGAACAGCGTGGCATCGAACTGATAGGCATAGCCATAGGTTGAAGCCAGGCTGTCATCCTCGGCAGGCGGGCGGAAGCGGTTGGCCCGCGCGGCAGCCACCGCGAGCGAATAGTCGCCCAGATCGCGGGCCAGGCCATGGCGCGCAAGCTCGAGCCACCAATGGTGGAAGCCCACCCCCTGCACCTCCTCGCCAAAGGAGCCGAAGGGGTGGATATAGCTCTGCCCGATGCGCCCGAAATCGCGAAAGTCGATGCCGAGCTTGTAGGTGGCATGGGTCGCCTTCATGAAGGCGGCTTCGTCGATCCCCAGCCGTTCGACAAAGCTGCGGATGTGCGGCAGCGTCGCCTCGCCCACGCCGACGATGCCGATCTCCTCGCTTTCGACGAGGCTGACGCGGGCAAGCCCCGGCAGCAGCCCGGCAAGCCCCGCCGCGGTCATCCACCCGGCGGTGCCGCCGCCCAGCACGACCACGCGAACAGGGGTCGGCGCCTCGCCCATCACCCGCCCCGGCCCGGCGCGGCTGTGCTCATCCCACCATCTCCTCCAGCTCCTTGCCCTTGGTCTCGGTGATGAAACGCTGGACGAGGAAGAAGCTGATCACCGCGCACAGGGCATAGAAGCTGTAGCTTGCGGCAAGGCCGATCCCGGCCGCCATCAGCGGGAAGGTCTGGGCGATGAGGTAATTGGCAAACCACTGGAAGAACCCGGCCACGGCGAGGGCCGAGCCGCGGATCTGGTTGGGGAACATCTCGGCCAGCATCACCCACATCACCGGCCCCCAGCTGACATTGAAGAAGATGACATAAAGATTGGCCGCGACCACCGCCACCGTCCCGAGCGCCGGAGAAAGCACAAGGTTGCCGGCCGCATCAAGCCCGCCCTGGCTGAAGGCATAGACCATCACCAGGAGGCTTGCCGCCATCCCGGCCGAGCCGATCAAAAGCAGCGGCTTGCGCCCGATCCGGTCGATCACCGCGATGGTGACAAAGCAGGCCGCGATCGAGACCGCGCCCGAAAGGATGTTGATGAGCAACGAGTCGTTCTCGGTAAAGCCCGCCAGCTGCCACAGCGTTGCCCCGTAATAGAAGATCACGTTGATGCCGACGAGCTGCTGGAACACCGCCAGCATGATCCCCACCCACACGATCGCCCGGATGCCGAGGAAGGACGGCGCCCCGGCAGGGGCGAGCACATCGGCAAGCCGCGGTCGGTGATCGGCGGAAAAGCTGGCGCGGATTTCGGCCAGCTTGGTTTCGGCCTCGACCGGGCCGAACAGGCTGGCCAGCACCTGCGCAGCTTCACCATGGCGGCCCTTGCCGACGAGATAGCGCGGACTTTCCGGAATGAAGAACAAGGCCACCAGGAACACCGCGGCAGGCACGGCCTGCATCAGATACATCCAGCGCCAGGCGGCGATCCCGCCCCACAGGGCCCCGGTCGAATCGCCAGCCGCGGCGGCCAGCGCGTAATTGACGAGAAAGGCCAGCGTCAGCCCGGTGATGATCATCACCTGCTGCACCGTCGTCATCCGCCCGCGGATATGGGCCGGGGCGACTTCGGCGATATAGGCGGGCGAAAGCACGCTTGCCGCACCCACCGCCATGCCCCCGGCGATCCGCGCAATCAGGAACAGCGTGTGATCGGCGGTCAGCCCCTGCACCAGCGCGCCGGCCAGAAACAGCAGCGCGGCGATGCGCATGACATTGCGCCGCCCGAGCTGGTCAGCCAGGGTTCCGGCAAAGAAGGCGCCGATGAAGCACCCGATCAGGAGCGAGCCGACGGTAAAGCCCAGCCCCCCCTCGCTGAGGCCAAAGGCCCCTTTGAGCCCCGGCTGGGTGCCGTTCACCGCCCCGCTGTCATAGCCGAACAGCAAGCCCCCGATCGTTGCCACCGCCACGATCGCCGAAATCAGCGCCATGTTGGCGCCTTCGCGCTGTGTCTCCAAGATCCCTCTCCCTTGGCTTGCCGGTTGCAAGCCTTGCCGTTTATGGTAGCGCTACCTTTGACCGAAAAACGCGCTATGGCAAGCCGCGTTTTCACCATGCGGAATCACTTTTTGAGAGGAATGGCAATGCTGACGGGCAAGAATCTGGTTGCGGGCGAATGGCGTTCGGGCGCGCGCAGTTACACCGCCATGGCGGCAGCGAGCGGCGCAGCGCTTGCCCCCGCCTATGCCGAGGCCAGCGCCGATGACGTTGCCGATGCCTGCGCCGCCGCAGCGGCAGCGCAAGCGGCCTACGCCGCGCTGCCGCACAGCGATCGGGCTGCCTTCCTGCGGGCGATTGCCGCGCAGATCGAGGCGCTGGGCGACGATCTCACCGAACGCGCCATGCAGGAGACCGGTCTGCCCGAAGCGCGGCTGATCGGCGAGCGCGGGCGCACCGTGGGCCAGCTGCGCCTGTTTGCCGAGGAGGTCGAAAATGGCGGCTGGCAGGGGCTGCGGATCGACCATGCCCTGCGCGAGCGCACCCCACCCAAGCCCGATCTGCGCATGCGCAAGGTGCCGCTCGGGCCGGTCGCGGTGTTCGGCGCCTCGAACTTCCCGCTCGCCTTCTCGGTCGCGGGGGGGGATACGGCTTCGGCACTGGCGGCAGGCTGCTGCGTCGTGGTCAAGGGCCATCCGGCCCACCCCGGCACCTCCGAACTGGTGGCCGGCGCGCTGCTCGCCGCGATCCGCGAGATGGGCCTGCCCGAGGGGGTGTTCTCGCTGCTCGGCGGCACCGATCACGCGCTCGGCGAAGCGCTGGTCAAGGATCCGCGGATTGCCGCGGTCGGATTTACCGGCTCGCGCGCCGGGGGTCTGGCGCTGATGCAACACGCCGCCGCGCGTCCGGTGCCGATCCCGGTCTATGCCGAGATGAGCAGCGTCAACCCGGTGGCGGTGCTGCCGCACCGGCTGGAAGAGGCCGCCGAGGCCCTGGCGAGCGCCTATGTCGGCTCGCTCACGCTCGGTGCCGGCCAGTTCTGCACCAATCCCGGGATCGTGCTAGTGCCGGCGGTTCCCGCGGCCGAGCGTTTCATCGCCGCAGTGGGCGCCGCGCTCGCCCCGATCGCGGCCCAGACCATGCTGACCGCGGGCATCCACCGCGCCTACGAAAGCGGCATCGCCGCGATCACGGCCCATGGCGCGCGCCTCGTGGGCACCGGCGCGGCCGGCAACGGGCCTTGCGGTCAGGCCCATGTCTTTGCCGTCAGTGGCGCCGATTTCCGGCGGCAGCCCGCGCTTGGGCACGAGGTCTTCGGCCCCGTCTCGATCATCGTCACCTGCACTGATCTGGACGAGATGGCCGCCATCCTCGCAGCGATGGAGGGCCAGCTCACCGCCACCTTGCACATGGCCGCGTCCGATTATCCTGCGGCGCGCGAACTGCTGCCGATCCTCGAGGCGCGCGCCGGGCGGATCATCGCCAATGGCTGGCCCACCGGCGTCGAGGTGACCCATGCGATGGTCCATGGGGGCCCCTTCCCCGCAACCTCGGACGGGCGCAGCACCTCGGTCGGCACGCTGGCGATCGAGCGCTTCCTGCGCCCGGTGTGCTATCAGGACATGCCCGCCGCGCTGCTGCCCAAGGCCTTGCTCGACGGGCCGAGCAGCGTGCTGCGCCGCATCGACGGGGCCTATGCGATCACCTAGGCTCAGGTCTGTAATTGCAGAGCTTGGCGGTGCCGATCCCTTGAGGGTTTCATGGATCTGTCCGCACTGGCCGGGCCTTAGCCTGGTCGTGCTGTATCGGGTCTCACAGAGGCGAAGGTTGCA
>Ga0209911_100028_pt1 | contig 260277 bp, 229 predicted proteins | sample FECB21metaG_FD_188301 | JGI IMG/M metagenome (GOLD analysis project Ga0209911, IMG submission 188301) | Cyanobacterial communities from the Joint Genome Institute, California, USA - FECB-21 (SPAdes) (version 2) | ecosystem: Environmental > Aquatic > Thermal springs > Hot (42-90C) > Microbial... | reverse complement strand
ACAAGGGGACAAGGGGACAAGGGGACAAGGGGACAAGGGGACAAGGGGACAAGGGGACAAGGGGACAAGGGGACAAGGGGACAAGGGGACAAGGGGACAAGGGGACAAGGGGACAAGGGGATGGGGGACAGGGGGAAAATAGTCAACTATAATAATATGTCCGGAGGAAAGCTGCGAAGCACGCTACTATACCTTCTAAAGTGCTTTCCTTTCGGGTTCCCTCCTTTCTCCTACTACTCCCTACTCCCTCCTCCCTACTCCCTACCCAAATGACAATGACAATCAGGTTTTTCAATTAAGGACTCCATTAACGTGTTAAGCGCGACTGCGGCTAGTAAACCGCCGCCAATGGTGCCAATTGTGGTAATATAATCTATGCCAGAATTCATTAATCGACGTTTGGCTGCTGGTGCATGACTAAAACCGATGGGCATTCCGATAATTAATGATGGTTGCAACTGCTCTTTTTCGATGATTTTTAATCCAGATATTAATACTGATGGTGCGTAACCGATAACTAAAATACAGCCTGGTGTTAACTTCTGTAAACTGTTGCGCCATTTTTCATTTTGCCAAAATTTGTTTTCGGCTTCGGAAGCACTGTAAATATGAGGGTCATCAATTAAAGTATTGACTTTTGTACCTAGATGTGCAGTGCGGGTATGATCGAGAGCTGCGAAAACTGGGGGAACATCTACGACTATTTCACAGTGATTTTGTAGGGCATTTCTGGCTGACGCGATCGCAGTTTTACTCAAGCGGATAAAATCTACTAAGCTGACATCACCAGAAGCTAATACGAGTTTTCCCAGTAAATCTCTTTCAATTTCGTTTTTATCGGATAAGTCGGGTAATAACTGTTGTAATGATTCCTCAAAGTCTTCTGGATGAGCATCACAAGCTGCATCTAAACCGTGCCAGAGTTGTTCTAATTTATGATTACCCAAAGTTGATTCTATTTCTATTTGTCGTAATTCGGCGAGTGCTTCTGCTTGGATATGTTGACAATGTTGATCTCTACCTAATAAACTTTCTAAAGCCGATGCTGTTTTTCGCAATCGGGATAGTTGTTCGATTACAGATTGATATTGCTGTTGTAGTTGAGTAGTTAAGCTATCAAGATTGTTTGATTCGGGATGAGTTGTTAATAATTTCTGAATATGATCTAGTTGAAAACCCTGAGATTTTAATGCGACGATTTTCCGTAACAGTTGCACACTTTTATCTGTATAAAGGCGATAATTACCTTCAGAACGTTTAGCTTCGGGCAATAAACCTAGTTTGTGATAATGTCTCACCATCCTCGGTGTCAAACCACCACCGACTTCTTGAGTTAGTTGTTTGATTGTTAAGTCTTTGTTTTTCATGAGTAGGGAGTAGGGAGTAGTGGGGGGTAATTCGTCGGGTTTTTATGATTATTATCCTCAATACCACAACACACTCACGAAAACCCGGTGATTACAATCCAAAATCCAAAATCTAAAATCCAAAATTGATTTGACATTGACATTAATGTCAAGGTTTAGAGTAGAAATCAAAGTTATTTTTTGATTTCCCAGTATGACTAGTTATTCGTTGAGAAAAACTGATTTTAGAAAATTAATATCAGAACATCCAGATGCTGTAGCAGCAATTATTTGTGCTGTACTCTTAATCTTGGGTTGGTTGTGCTTGCTGTTTAGTTGGATTGGATTGGCTTTACTAATTCTGAGTGCAGCTTATGTAATTGGAGGTTACGAAAGTGCAAAGGAAGGATTGACTACTCTATTTAAAGAAAAAGAATTCGATGTCGATCTATTGATGATAGTAGCAGCTTTGGGTGCAGCATTTTTAGGACTTTGGCGGGGGGAATATCATTTAATTGTTGATGGTGCGGTGTTAATTCTGATTTTCGCTATCAGTGGTGCCTTGGAAGGTTATGCTATGCAAAGGACAAACAATGCTATCAGCAGTTTGATGAAATTGACTCCCGATACTGCTAGGGTAATTTTGCATGGTGAAGAAAAACAGGTTGCGATTGATAAATTAGCTATAGATGACAAATTATTAGTTAAACCGGGAGAATTAATTCCTACTGATGCTTTAATTATCCAAGGTGCGAGTAATCTTAATGAAGCTTCGATTACGGGAGAATCCCTACCTGTGGAAAAAACTGTAGGGGATGAAGTCTTTGCTGGAACAATCAATGGTACAGGAGCGTTGATGATCAGAGTTCATCAACCACCGGAAAGTAGTTTAATTCAAAGGGTAATTCGTTTAGTACAGCAAGCTCAAACCGAAGCACCACCATCTCAAATCTTTGTGGAAAATTTAGAACGCAATTACGCCAAGGTAATTATAGTATGCGGTATATTATTGGCTACTCTACCACCATTTATTTTTAATTGGGACTGGGAAACGACTATTTATAAAGCTTTAATTTTTCTCGTAGTAGCTTCTCCCTGTGCGTTAATGGCTGCTATTATGCCTGCATTATTATCGGGAATTGCCAATGGAGCGCGGGGTGGTATCTTATTTAAAGGTGGAGCAGTTTTGGAATTGGTTGGTAAAGTTAAGGCGATCGCCTTTGATAAAACTGGAACTCTCACTACTGGGCAACCCCAAGTGATGGAAGTTATCACCGTTGATGGAGAAGATGTAAATCAAGTTCTCTCGGTTGCTGCTGCTGTGGAAGTTTATTCGGAGCATCCCATCGGTAAAGCAATTATCCAAGCTGCTAAGCATAAAAATCTCACTTTAGTATCTGCTAATAATGTGGTTTCTCATACAGGTTTTGGAATCAGTGGTAACTTACAGACAGAGACACAGATCAAAGTTGGTAATGCAAATTTTATTCAGTTGGATTCCCAGTTACCAGTGGATTTAGTCGCAATCAGCCAAAATCTAGAAACACAAGGTAAAACAATAGTTTGGGTTGCAATTAACGAAAAAATATTAGGAATTATCGCTGTTGCAGATACAATACGTCCTCAAGCCGCAAAAACTATTCAGCACTTAAAAAAACTCGGTATTCAAAACATGATTATTTTGAGTGGCGATCGCCAACTCACAACTAACTACATTGCTCAACAGCTAGGCATTTCCGAAGTTTATGCCGAATTACTGCCGGAAGATAAAGTAACTGTAATTCGTCGTTTAAAAAGACAATATCAAACAGTTGCAATGGTCGGAGATGGTATAAACGATGCTCCAGCTTTGGCTACGGCATCCGTGGGAATAGCAATGGGAACTACAGGTAGCGATATCGCTTTAGAAACAGCAGATATTGTATTAATGGCTGATCGTTTAGAAAAATTAATAACTGCAATTGACCTCGGTCGTCGTGCTATTAAAGTTATTAAACAAAACATTGTTTTTGCTTTGGGTAGCATTGGTTTACTATTAATTGCTAACTTTGCAATTGGGATTAATCTTCCTCTGGGAGTAATTGGACATGAAGGTTCTACAGTATTAGTAACCTTGAGCGGTTTACGGTTATTAAGAAATACCAAAGTTAGGAAATAGAGATGGGGAGAGGGGGGGATGGGGAGACTTTCAAGGGTAGGTTTTTTAGATTAAGCCTATTTTTTTGGTTTTAGAACTAAAATCATTGGCTATAACCTTGAAATTACGTTTAACTCTTGAGAAAATTCTCAACTATTTATCTAAAACCTAAATACCTACCCTTGAAAGGAGGGGGGGGATGGGGAGAATAATAATCAATTATCCGGAGTTGATATAATATCAAGTCCAGATGATTAGTTTTTATCCTCCCTACTCCCTTTTCCCTACTCCCTACTTCCAATATTATTAGAAACATAACAATATACCCGTCTCTACATTTTTTTCAAGATTGTACAATCCGATATGTCTCTATATAAATTTTGTCGATTATTCTTTGTAAAAGTATTTCATTTAAAGAATAACCTACTATTTCTAAACCGCTCAAACATTTTGGTTCACCATGTAAATAAGCTATTAAATCTAAATTTAAAAAATCGATGCATTCTGTACCATTAACAAAATCAGCATAAATTATATTCCCATCTTCTAAATGAAAAATTCCTTTAGCACGGATAACTTTTCCATAAGCATCACTAATTATTTTATTCCACAACTTATTAAATTTACTTCCACAAATAACTTTACCTGTAGTTTCAATACACAATGTCTCCATTTTGCGATTATCCGTTTTTATCGCTGCTCCTGTAAGTACTTCTTTTGCCCAAGAATGCCATTTACAACGCTTATATCCTGGCGGTAAAATTGCTACTGGATAGTAAAATAAATCATTTAAAAGTTCATCAATATAACTTAATCCTAAATTATTACCCAATTCAATGTAAGCTATATCTGCTGATTCTAATTTATCGAGAAAAGTAGCTTTCTGATTATCACAAAAAACTTCGACTTTAGGAAAATCAATACTAATTCTTTTTTGGTCTATCTGAACTTTTCCTGTACCAGCTTTTAAATATAGTATTTTTTGATAATACTGAGGAACAGCTTTGATTAAAGAAGCTATTTGTTGATAAATCCAAGAAGTTTTACCACAACCAACATAACCACCAACTACAATTATTTTATCTTTGTCCATTCTATGTTTATTGTTTAGAATAAATAAATTTTGGCAAATTATACCAATTTGAAAATCATTACAACGAACATAATTTTTTAAGCTTACCCTTCGAGGTATTTCAGAATCCAAAATCCTATTACATATGCAGAAGATAGAGTCTTTCTTTGAAAAACTCTGATACCCGATTTCAATCAAAACTCAATAATTTATTAAACTATTATGTAGTAATAATGCTAGACATCTTGTTGAGAAGTATTACCAATTTCTAATTGCTTTTTAGAATGCTTTAAGCGTTTATAAGCTGTTCTGATTTGCTGATATGCTTTAGCAGCAGATATTTTTCCACCAGTCTGCAAGTTAGCAATATATTCTACAGTTTGAGCAAATTCCTGTAAATTAGCGTTAAAAACCACATTCTTTGGTTCTAAATCTCCCCGATAGAAACGGCGAGGGTATAAAAAGTCGTGTTTGTCCATGTTTAGCCTTTTGCAATCAATCTAATAAATTCTGATTTCTAGCGAGTAGGGATTAGAAAGTAGAAAGGTTATAAGTCCGATAATTGGTGGCATAATTTTTTTCATGGGGACTTGCTTCTGTTTTCTTAAGTTATGTTGGAATGACAACTTTCTAATGGTTTTCACTTAAACAGCCAAGTCTAATTATCAAGAAATAAAACCTATTCTATGAACAACCACCTACTTTTCTTAATCTAAGCATAATTTCCAGGAAAATAATGTATATACTATAGCTTATTAATAATAATTTTCAATAGTTTCGATATGAAGTCAGGTTTTTAAGATAAATGCCTGTAAAACAAGACAATCATTCTAAAAACCCGACGAATTACCCACAGAAAATCCAAGTTTTACGATGGCTCATTTAGTGGCATTAGAAACCAGCAATAATCGAACCCAGCGCAAGCTGCAAAAATTTGTATTGATACGTCGCTTGTATGAAAAGGGCTTTGAAAGGGAAAAAGTAATTAATTTGTTTCGTTTGATTGACTGGATGTTGACGCTACCATTGGAGTTAGAGCAAGAATTTTGGCAAGAATACCGTGAATATGAGGAGAGTAAAGATATGCGTTATGTAACTAGTGTTGAGCGAATTGGGATTGAGAAAGGAATTGAGCAAGGAATTGAACAAGGAATTGAGCAAGGTAAAAATCAGTTGCGGCAAGGGTTAATTAAGGGTATTACTTTTGGCTTGAAGTTGAAGTTTGGGGATGTGGGAACTAATTTGTTACCGGAGATTGAGGAAATTACTAGCGTGGATGTGTTGTCTGCTGTGTTGGATGCGATCGAATCTGTGGATACGATAGAACAATTGCGACAGGTTTATCAGTTATAGGTTTAGAATTTACAAAAAAGTCGGGTTTTTTAGGATAAACGTCTGTAAAACAAGACAATCATTCTAAAAACCCTATGTAGAGACGTTACACTCTAACGTCTCAAAATCTAAATTCATACCCGGATTCTGCAACCTCATATTTTAAGTGAATTTTATATGTTTCATCGGGTGAGAAGTCGGGTTTTGATCTGAAATATCTACTACACAACATAATAATCGTATTTATCTGATAACTGTTTACTGATAACTGATAACTGATAATCCATCGTTCCCTAGGAACAGAAATTTTCACTCTCAAAGTTAATCTAGGATTTAACTGAGAGAGTGATTGAGATGCAAATCGAAACTGATCGAGAATTTTGGATGAGACAGCTTGAAGAATGGCGGAAATTGGTACGACAACGAGAATTACAGAAACTCAATTCCCAAAACAATTCTGCCGTTAACAACGATACGATGCACAAATCTGTTTAATATCCGCTTTTTATCATCTAGTGTTCTAGTTTCCCAATATTCGCGATCGCAAAACATTTGGGATAATTCTTCTCTGACAATTAAGCTTTGTGTTGTTACTTTTTGGTGTACGTTTAAGATGCTGGCTATTTGTTGACGAATACCAGATGCAGCTGTTTCGACGAAGGGATTAACGGCTAATTTCTCTAGTCCAGCTAAGGTTTCTCGCAATTCTTTAACTTCCGGAGGTTCTGTGTATTTCTCTGATTCTAAATTTACCATTCCAGCTAGTCTGGTAGCTTCTTTTACTAGTAAGTCTGCGATTTGTTCGTCGAGATAATCGCTACGAATCATTTGTTTGCGATCGCAACGTCCCAAGGGAAAATAAGTACATTGATAATAGTGGACTAATTTTCCTCCTCTTTGTAGTTGTCCGGATGTCCGAGTTAATGCTCCTCCACAGTTAGAGCATTTTAATAAGTTGGCAAAAGGATTAATTTTTTGACTGCCAACCCAGCGATTATTCGCATTTGCACGAATAATTTTTTTAACTTGTTCGTGTTGTTCACGGGTAATAATTCCTTGATGGGTATCCCAGTTACAATCCCATTGATCAAAATGATTTAATTGCTTTCCTGATGGACTTTTGGTTGTGACGTTAAAAGGAGTTCCCCCAGCGTTAACTGGATTCACCAAAAAGTTTTTTAATCCGGATGGAGACCATTGTAAACTTGTCCAAGGATATCGTTTAAAGGTATTTTTCTGATTTGATGAAAAATCAGCTTGCTCTAAATTTTCTCGATTAATCACTTGTTTATGAGTTTTCTTACCATTTCGAGCTTCTACTTTACTGGGAGTGCCAAACATTTGATTGAGAGTATCGCAGGTTTTACGGACACTACCACATTGGTTGAATACTTCAAACACAAATAAAGCTAATTCCCAAACTCGAAAACATCGTTTGTCTTCTAACAAACAAACACACCAACTTTCATCTTTAACATAGCCATCATTAACAACTTTCCATCCTAATGGTGCGAATCTGTGACTTTTTCTCTGCGTCATGCGATGTTTGCGTTCTGCACTCACCCGACTGGATAACATTTTAATTTCAAATTTAGATGCTGCAAGCAAAATATCAACTGTTAATTCCCCACCCAAGCTTTCTGTATCGATAGTTTGGTCTAAAGCTACCAATTTGATATTTTTACTCCGCAATACTTCCATTAAGGCGTAAAATAATTTTGATGAACTACCGATGCGGTCTATTCTCGTTACAACCAACTCACTAACTACTCCTTTTGCAGATGCTTTCAAATCGTTGATTAGTTGTTGCAATCCGTCACGAACTTCGGTAGTACGACTTTGAATATCCCAATAAAAACGCGAACATCCACCATTCTTACCTCTTTCTAACTGCTTTTTCAGCGCATTACGGTCTTCCTGCTGTTCGACACTAGATACTCGACCGTAAAACCATTTTTCATTCATAGTACTCGATTTTTTGTTCTATAGAGAATATACCATGTCATTTCTAAACGCCGAAGAACCCACAGCGGTTGATTTAGTTACTGACTTTGGTGTTAACATCCTATGGCATCCTAGTTTAGGATTAGAGTTGGGCATTGATTTACAGACAATGCTCTGGGAATGTCTCTTGGGTAAAAAACCCCTTGACATTCTAGTTTTTGAAGGTAGTGTAATTCAAGCTCCGAACGGTACTGGAGAATGGAATCGTTTTGCAGAGCGTCCGATGAAAGATTGGTTGAGCGATTTGGCTCATGTTGCTAATTTCGTCGTCGCTGTAGGAGACTGTGCTTGTTGGGGAGGAATTCCCGCAATGTCACCAAATCCTACTGATTCAATTGGATTGCAATTTCTTAGACGACAAGAAGGGGGATTTTTGGGTAAAGATTTCCGAGCAAAATCTGGTTTACCCGTAATTAATATTCCCGGTTGTCCCGCTCATCCCGATTGGATTACTCAAATTTTAGTCGCGATCGCCACTGGTAGAATTGGTGATATTGTCCTTGATGATTTGCATCGTCCCCAAACCTTCTTTAACACATTTACCCAAACTGGTTGTACTCGCAATATCCATTTTGCTTACAAAGCATCTACTACAGAATTTGGTCAGCGTAAAGGATGCTTATTCTATGATATTGGATGTCGTGGTCCGATGACTCATTCTTCCTGCAATCGCATCTTGTGGAATCGTGTTTCATCAAAAACCCGCGCTGGAGTACCTTGTTTAGGCTGCACCGAACCAGAATTTCCCTTCTACGACCTCAAACCGGGGACGGTATTTAAAACTCATGTTTTCTGTATGATGTGGTACTCAAGCAACCCAGGCGAATACTATCAACTTTCAACCTTGCGCTTCAGACCCAGAAATCAGCTTTGGAAAAACGGCAACCCGAACGCATTTTATAAGTAGCTGGACAAAAATATTTGTGTCATTGCGAGGGACAGCGAAGCAGTCACTCGCAATGACAAATATACAATTAATTTTTTCGTACTTATTTAGCTGTTCCAATCAGTGTATATCGTAAGTTTTTTGTGCTTCCCTACTCATTACTTATTACTTAATCATAATCGCCGAATCAAAGCAATTAACATCGAACTTACGTTAACAAGCGTAGCATTCATCTTAATTCTGTGTTCGTCAAGAGCAGAATTAATTGATCGAAACCTTCAAAATAAATTACGCTTCAGGACAAACGTTCATGTTAGATCAAGATATTTGGCAAAGCATCCGAGAAAAAGCAATTAACTATGGTACAGAAATATCCCGTAAACAGATTTCTATGTCCCTCTCACCATTGAACACAACGGTTTCGAGAAAACGCAAACAGATAACTTTAAACTCTGTATCAGATAACAATTCCCAGAAGTCGGCTTGAGCAAACGAGCGTAACATTAAATAATCCTCTTCCGTCTTGGTTTCACGAGTATGATTTTGTTGCTCGTAATTTTTCATTTGTTGCTTTAAGTCAGTAATCGCTAAATCGATCGCAGGGTTGTTAGGAAGTGACTGGAGTGTTTGCAGTTGATGTTGTAGCGTGATTAATCTTTGATCGACTATCATATCCGTTTGTGTTCGGTTATTAACTTCCCGCACAACTTCGGAAGCATATTGTGTGAGAACTTTTGTCACTTCTTTTTTGACTATAGATTTAGCAATTGTCTTCCCGTTGCTGCATCCACCTTTCCCAAACTTTTTGTACTGGGCACATTGAAATTGTTTTCCTGCCTTAGTTTTAGTCATAGCGTGTCCGCAAACACCACATTTAAATATTCCAGCGAGAATATGGGGTTTGAATTTGCGTGGATCTTTTTTGTTGGTATGAGCAGTAATTTTTGCTAAATCTTGGTATTCGCTTTCTGTTATCAGTGCTTCATGGGTTCCGTAATGCCGATCAATTTCCCCGGATTTTAATTTATAGAACGTGTGTCCTCGTAGCGCGGGATTATGCAGCCAATTACGTAAGCTGGACGGGTACATTTTGATTTCAAAAATTTCCGTCAGCCAACGGGAAATAGAACAGTAAGAATTGGTGTAAAGCTTAGAGATTATTTCCTTGGCTATTAACCAATTAGAAGAGTGAGGTATACATTTACCGTCTATATCCTTTGTATAGCCAAATGGGGGACTCCCAAAATACTTAAGGTTGGAGCGATAGTAATCAGTCCCGTGGGAGATACGCTCAGATAACAAGCGACTTTCAAACTCTGCCAACCCCGCAATATTATTGATAGTCAGCCACCCAAAAGCGGAATTTGTATCACCTAGAGGAGAATCTAAAATGGTAAGCTTAACCCCGGCTTTTTGAAGTGCTTCTATTGTTTTGTGGATAGAAATAACATTTCTTCCCAGTCTATCTAACCTCGTAACAATTATTTCTGTTGCTACTCCGTTATTAGCAAGGTTAATAATTTGGTTGAAATTTTTCCTAGTGTCCTTCCTGCCGGACTCGATGTCATATAAGATTTTCTGAGCCCCAGCTTTCTCTAGTCTATTTATTTGTTGGTCAAGAGCTTCCGTGTCCGCTTGTTGACGAGTGGACACGCGGGCATAACCTAAGCGCATAAAGGGGTTTCAGTTTTTTGTGGATAAAACAAATAGTACCACAACATATACAAAACTCAAACTGTAATGGGGGTTCCTAAAGATTTACCCACAGGAGTTAATAAAAAAGATTACGCAGTCTTGACAATGGCTGCAAAAGACTCTATGCCAGGTTGGGCTGAAGAGGACTTTTTTACAATATAGGGAATTGGTAATGGGTAATTGCGAATTGGAATTAAATAAATAATGGGAATTGACCATTAACTAACCACTATCAACTATCAACCAACCACTAACAACTATGATACAAACATTAGACATTTCGCCTTTAGGTAGAGTTGAAGGCGATTTAGATGTCAGAGTTGATATTGAGGACGGTCAAGTCGTCAATGCATGGACTCATGCCGAATTGTTTCGCGGATTTGAAGTAATTTTACGCGGTAAAGACCCACAGGCTGGGTTAATTGTGACACCCCGTGTTTGCGGTATTTGCGGTGCTTCTCATTTGACTAGTGCGGCTTGGGCTTTGGATACTGCTTGGAAAACTGAAGTTCCGCGCAATGCAATTTTGGCGAGAAATATCGGTCAAATTGTAGAAACTATACAAAGTATTCCTCGTTATTTCTATGGACTGTTTGCGATCGATTTAATTAATAAAAAGTATCGGCACAGCCATTTCTACCCTGAAGCTTGTCGCCGTTTTGCACCGTTTACAGGTAAATCTTATGAAATTGGAATAACCATTTCTAGTAAGCCTGTAGAAATTTACGCTTTATTTGGCGGACAATGGCCCCACAGCAGTTATATGGCAGAATTCTTTATATAATAGGCGTTTGAGAAGATATCAATGATCATTCCCTGGCTTTTCCTTAAATTGGACAACCGATTATCAAATCAATAATTCATTTTTCTAAATTAGATGTAATTTGAGTGGAAAATCATTACCTAATTTTTCCTTAGCACTCCTAATTCAACCTCTAAAAGATTGGCGATATGTCGAAGACATCACGCTCCGCGTATCGCTATGGTCAATTTCTTAGAACTGCTATCTCCTCGCCTCTGATACATACTATGAAGGTTGTCCGGAACTAATCAAAATAATCTCAAATAATTTTAAAATGTCATGCTGACGTAAGGAAGACCGTTAACCCACTACTATTTAACAAAATAATCTGGTGGATTACGACCCTACTCCTATGCATTCTGAAGGGTATCCAAAACCAAAACTTTCAAATCAGGAATAGTAGCTAAACGCGCATCATTGGTTAAGAAAAACGTAGCACCTCTTTGTATAGCAGTTGCAATCTGGATTGCGTCTGGGGTTCGCAGGTTTTGTGTTGCTCTTAACTGGGCAGCAACTTCGGCAATCTCAACCGAGACAGGCACTGTAATTAGATTTTCTTGGTCAAGAATAATATCACGATACTGTTGAGCAAGTTTTGTATTGCCTGAACGTAGTGGGTGAACTAAAACTTCGGTCAGCGTCAAAGTTGACGTAACAACTTGAAACTCACCTTGACTCATCGCTTGGAAAAAAGAACGAACAAGCTCTAAGTATGCCTGATTCTGCTCAATTAAATAGATAAGTGGTGCAGTATCTAAGCCCACATATTGACCTTGTAGTTGAATCAGCCATTCCATGAAGCACGTTCCTGGTTAATGTACTCTTGAGCATCAATCCCATCCCAGGTTTCTTTTCCTAACCCCTCTAGTTCCATAATGCTACACTTGGGCTTTACAAACATACGATGACGTACCACTACAGCTAACTCTTCTAACAAACGAAGTTGCTCATCTAGGGTAAGATTCTCAATTTGACGGCGAATATCTTGATAGGTAGCCATATTTTTTGTTAAATACCTCTATCAACAATGATGCCATATTGCTTGCGGTTCCGATACTTGCTTCTACTGTTATACAAAAGAGGGAAATTTTATTGGTATAATTAAAAAAGTAATTTGGTTTGATAAATCATTACTTAATTATTCTCTAATACTTCTAATTTATCTGTGGTTGGTAATCCTTGAGCGATGTATATTTATTGTCTCTAGATGAAAATAAAAACCCGTTTTTTTCTCTATATAAATACGTAATTGTGATTATTTTAGTGTTGATAATTACTAGTAAATTCAAATGTTTTTTGATATGAAATTAATCCGTTTTAACTGCTCCTTTCCTAATAGAAGATTAACTATGGTTGGGTTGTATGCAAAGACAGCGCCAACAAAGAATACAAAATAAACCCAACATTGATTGTGCTGGGTTTTATTCTAGGGAGATCGTGAAGATTAATTTTTCGGTGCGGGAATATTCAATGCTTTTTGAACCCGTGTAAAAAATTGAGGTAAATATCCATAGAATCGCTGATATCGTAAAGACATGGCATCAATGGTACAGCTACCACAGTGTTCTCCAGGGGGAGGAACTGCTATCGATTGTACTACTGCATCTGAAACACCTGCCCAAGGTAAATGTCCTACAGGAGCAGATGTTGAGGAATAATTGAGTTCGGATTCATTGAGCCAGTCGCTGCTGATAAAATCGTTTTCGGTGCGGGGAACTATGAGTTTCCAACCAACGCGATCGCGAAAAGCATTAACAGCCGCTTCGGAATTTTTAGGATGTGCTACCATTGCTTGTTGCCAAATTTTAGCTTGGACGCTAAAACCAAATCGTCCATCACTAGCAGCTAGCCAAGCTTGATCGATTTCTCGAATCAATTCTAAGGAAATGGTAGCAGGATTCGGACTATAGAGGTCTTTTTGAAGTGATAATAAGCGACGGGTTTCTTTGTCCGCAGCAGCCCAGTTTTTGGATTTGAGCAATTGCTGGAGTTGGGTAATATTTGTAGTTGGAGTTTTACTTTTTTGAGTTGCAATATGTCGCTCTAGCAAATTAATAATTTGGGTTTTATTCAGTTTTCGAGCCAAGTCTAGAGCGGTTTTACCTTGCTTATCTTTGAGGTCAAACCTAGCATTTTTACTGAGAAATAGTGTTACTAATTCTGGTCCAAAAAAACTTTGCTCCTCTAATACTGCTTGATGCAGAGGTGTTCTACCTAAATTATCTTGAATATTTAAATCTGCATTGGCTGCAACCAGTAGTTGAGCTACTTCCAAATTCACATCATACAAAGGGGTTTTACCTTCAACATCTTGCAAATTAACTTTTGCTCCTCGCTGCAAAAGCAGTTTAATCAAAGAAGATTGGAAACGATGCACATGGAGCGGAGTTTGTCCCTGAGCATTGCGGAGATTAACATCAACTCCCCGATCGAGTAGGAGTTGTAGTACTGTGGGGTTAATATCCTGAGAGTGAATTACAGCCCCCTGACGATTTTGGATAGTTAAATCTGCTCCTGCTTCGATTAGTTTCTTGGCGATTTCTAGATTTGATGCTGCGTAGTGTAGTGGTGTCCAGTTTTGAGTGCTACGAGCATTTATATCCGCACCACTGCGAATTAATAGCTCGGTAATATCAGCTTTTCCGGAATTTGCAGCAAAATGTAGCGGTGTCATTTGCTCTTGATTTCTAGCATTAACCTTAGCACCCCGATCTATCAAAAGTTTGATTACAGCAGCGGTTTTTTCACCAAAAATATTGTGGAGTGGGGTATCACCATTCTGGTTGCGGACATTTACCTTTGCTCCTCTACTCAGAAGTAATCGCGCATTTTTCTCAGATTTTCCGACATAATGTAGGGGAGTATCTCCTTTGCCATCCTTGGCATTTACATTCACCCCAGTTTGGATTAAACGCTGAGCCAGTGCTTCGTCTGTGGATAGTAAAAAGTTGAGCGGTAGCCACTTTTCTCCAAACATATCGCAGGGTTGATTCAGATTACCTCCTTTGGCGATCGCCTCACCTAATGCTACAGATAAATCGGGAGCAGCACCGAAGGGACTAATTTTCTCCGATAATGTTTTACAAAAAGGAGAGATGGAATTAGATTTTTTTGGTACCTTAGATTCAACAGCAAATGGTATCATTACCATTGTTCCCAGAGAAATCAGGCAAATAGTCTTGAACAGATAATTGGATGATTTTTGCTTAAATTTCGCCACTGTTTATGATTTCCTTATTTCCTATAAAAGATTTATAAATTATTAATCCAGCTATTTCTCAAACTCCGATTGTCACTAAGATAGAGAATGCAAATCGGACATTATTAAAGGATTCAATGCGACTTTTGGTAATCTCTCCATTTTCATAATAGTTTCTGGCAAATGCATATCCCAGGATGCCGTATTTGTGATTGTATGGAACGTTTACATCCGCACCTTCGGTTATTCCGATTAATGTCTGCGGCTCCATGTAAGGAAATTTTCCTCATAAAATATACGTTGATAATATGGAAATAAATATCAACATTATGATCGGAATTACTTTTATATTTTTACTCATACAAAGTATTAATAGAGCCTTCGGGAATTAGATCACGAATAAGAAAGACTCTTAATTTAATAATTTAGTTGCCGACTGATCAAGCTGGGGACAGAAATTTATCGGATATAGGGTAAAGATAGTTTTGATGGATAAATCGAGCGAATCGAAGGATATTGCTGCGGGGAGTAATCAACAACAAAACTATTTTTCTCGCAATTCCATTCTTTTCAAGCCATGACTTCAACGCCATAGTACATTTGTCACATTCAAGATTTTTAAATTGTGAGGAAATATTGCCAAGTTCTTGATAAATTTGTTCAGATTAGTTCAAATCCAGCACTTGTTAGCTAGTGGTTGTGTGCTGCCGTAGCCATTTAACGAATGTATCACGCTCTATACTACCTGATGCTACTGCCAAAACAGTTTTTTCCTGCTCATCGACACTAGCACTAATTTCCATCCCATTCAAAATCAGGAATACTTCCATTGCAGCGTGTCCTGTGCGTTTATTTCCATCCACAAACGGATGATTCATGATAATTGAAAAGCCCATAGCAACTGCCTTTTCTATCACTGACGGGTACAAATCTTCACCACCAAACGTCATCAAAGGTTGAGCAATTGCTGATTCCAATAATCCTAAATCACGAATGCCTAATGCACCACCTGATTGCTCAATGATTTGACTATGTAATTTCATTACCTCAAGCAGTGTAAGATAACGTATCATGCCAAGCGATCGTAAAGTTCAGCATTTTTTTTCAGTACATAGTTAGCTGCATTGTTAAATTCGGGTTTTGGCGAACTGAGCCAATCCTCTAAACTGGCGCGGAGCAGTGCTTCTGGTGACACACCGTATAGTTTGGCTAAGTCTTGTAACTTTTGTAGTTGACTATCAGAAATATCAATAGTGATCGAAGCCATATCTGCTACTGTTTAAGGCTGTATGAATAAAGTGTAGCATTTAGCTTCGCTTATCGCATACCTACAGGAGTACACATTTTGTTGCTGCTTTTCATCGTTGTAGCTGGTAAGCGATCGCGGTAGTCTATAAACAAAGTTTTCAAAGCAAGAATAAATGATGCATTGAAAATTTAGCGATTACATTTGACAATCAAAACAGTCGCTACACCTGTTTTAGTTTTGAGACTTAACTGAGTAGTATTATTTTATACCCACATTCTTAAGGTGGTAGTAAAATTGTTCGCAGTCCTCTGAATTGTTAGACATTCTCCGAGAATTTCAACCTCTCAACTTCCAACTTTAAGTTTTCATTCTCCATCCTTAAAGCCAATATTTCATTTTTCTGCAATTCAATCGTTGACTTTTGACTAATCACCTCACCAAAGGCTTTTTTCCGATTTTCGATTCCAAACCAACGCTGATAGGTTTTAGTATGTTCGTCAACTGTATGACCTAAGTTATCAGCAGCGGCTTTAATGGGTATTCCTTGTAAATGCGAGCGAATCGCGCAAGCATGACGCAAATCGTAGGGTTGAAATTCAATGCCAATTTTTCTAAACCATCTTGATATATCTCTCCGCATCCAATTAATATTTTGTACCGATGTAATTTGAGAAATTTTCCGCTCCAAAATTTTTAACGGTTGAGGATTTTTTAAATCGAATAATTCTATCCATTGGGGAATGAAGGGGATGACTTCGCGATATCCGGTTTTAGTATCTTTATGGACTTTCCAGGTACAGTCTATATTTTGTTCAGATATCCACCAGTTAATATCGGGTTTAACGAATAACTCCCTCGGACGTAAACCAAAAGTTGCTAGCATTCCATACACCCAACGCCACATTTCCCAGGTGTCTGTTGCATCGCAGATATTTGTATTTTTACGGTTGAGAGCAAATTTTTCAAATAGCTCAAAAGAATGAATAATTTTCTCGTCGTCGGGAATTTCTCGGAATTTAGGAGTAACACTATCTCTCTTGATATCGAGGGTAAATCCTAACTGAAATGTTTTAATAAAAACAGAAGATACCGCAATTAGTTCGTTTTTTTTGTTTCCCCCAGTTGCGTTAATTACTGATTCAAAATTGTGCTTTGTTGCTAAAGTTGTTCGAGAAAAATTTCTTTTAATAACTGCTATATAGTTAGCAAAAGTATTTTGACTAGGGATAGTTTTTTGTCGTTTTTCATAATAACTATCTTCAAATTTATCTAATAATTCACCAATGGTTTTTATCTGTTGTTTTTCTCGATTTTTTTCTCTGATTTTTATTCCTAAATACTTTTCGTTCCATACAAAAGTATGACGAGCAATTAATTTACCCAACTCGTAACTTTCTTCAATTGCAGTTTTGAGTCCTTCTAAATTCGCTGGTATACCCAAAGACAAATCGTACTGCTTTCTACCTTTACCGGAACAGTTACAATCATCTGGTTTCAACGGTAGAGTTGCCCGTAACTGTAGAGAATTCCCAGTTTGTTTGATGCTAACTCTAACTCTATCCCTTTTTAAATTAGAATTTGCTTCGACTAATTTTTGCTCAAAAACTTCTTGATATTCTAATTCCGTCGCTTTAATTTTCGCCATTCCCTATAGCTACTGTCTGTGGTGTTTTACGCGAGAACGGTTGATGCGGGATTTACGTACTCACTGGCTGAGATGTTGCGTTATTCCGGCAGATATGGAGACGTGATATATCACGTCTCTACAAGTTTATTCCCTAAATATTCTCTTATTTATAAACTGGGATGGTAAAAAGAAAATGTTCGGGAATATCATCAAAGCTTTATCAATAAGTTGCTCGCGAACGTTTTGGGCATTTCACCCGTTCCCACAGCAGTTATATGGTTCCTGGTGGGGTGATGTGCGCTCCGACTTTAACTGACGTAACCCGCGCTTGGTCGATTTTGGAATATTTCCGTACCAATTGGCTCGAACCTGTTTGGTTGGGTTGTTCTTTGGAACGCTATGAAGAAATCCAAACTTATGAAGATTTTATGAACTGGTTGGATGAAAGCCCAAATCATGCTAACTCGGATTTAGGTTTTTATTGGCGGATGGGTTTGGATATTGGTTTACATAAATATGGTGCGGGTTTGGGTAAATATGTGAGCTGGGGATATTTACCTCATGAAGTGAAATATCAAAAACCCACCGTTGAAGGGCGAAATGCTGCTGTAATTATGAAAAGTGGTGTTTACGATAGCTTTACCGATACTCACACTCCCATGAATCATGGTTTTGTTCGCGAAAACACCACCCATTCTTGGTACGACGAAGGTACACAAGACGTTCACCCTTACGATCGCAATACTCGACCTACTCAAAATAATGTTAAGGATTTTGAGAGTGCTTATTCTTGGGGAACTGCTGTCACTCACATCGACTATGGACGTTTAGAAGCAGGTCCTTTGGCTCGTCAATTGGTAGCAGGTGGCACTTACGGCGAAACTTGGCAACATTATGATGGTTTTATCCTCGATGCTTTTAAACAAATGGGTGGTGCTAGTATTCATCTACGGCAATTGGCACGAGTCCACGAACTTGTCAAGCTTTATCGTCAAGCCGAACGTTGTTTAAAAGAATTCCGTTTGAATGACCCTTGGTACATTAAACCCAAAGAACAGGATGGACGTGGTTGGGGTGCGACAGAAGCATCAAGAGGAGCTTTGTGTCACTGGATAGATATCGAAGCTGGTAAGATTAAAAATTACCAAATCATGGCTCCTTCGACTTGGAATATCGGACCTCGTGACGGTGAAGGAAAGCGCGGTCCCATCGAGGAAGCTTTAATCGGTACTCCGATTTTTGACTCAACAGATCCGGTAGAAGTAGGTCATGTTGCTCGTTCTTTTGATTCCTGTTTGGTATGTACCGTTCACGCTCATGATGCGAAAACGGGTGAAGAGTTAGCACGTTTTCGTACTGCATAAAAAAGGTTACAGGTTAAAGGTTAAAGGTTACAGGTTAAAGGTTAAAAGCAAAAGGCAAAAGGCAAAAGGCAACTGTCCACTGTCATCAATTACCCATTCCCAATTAATACATTATGTCCAAAGGATTACACGAACATTTTTCCAATCTTCCTGAAGAAGCACTGCAAGAGTTTACCCAGTGGTGCGTTACTCAACAAGCCAGGGAAGCAGGATACGAATTTACTCCCAATGAAACCAAGTTAGAAGATTTACCGATAGAGGATTATATTCCAGAACTTGTCGGTCAGTTTATGGATACAACAAGAAAGGATATTAGAACTGGATTAATCGCAACATTTGCCGGAAAACAAGCTGATAACCATTCTTTATCTGGTGTACCTGCGATGGTTGATTTTATTTCGCTTTACGTTAAGCATTTATTCCCTGCTGAAGGAAGTGACGAAACAGAAACAGAAGAGTTGTTAACTAAAGCGTCTCAACAGCAGTTAGAGAAACTTTCTCAAATTGCTCAAGCACATAATGTCAAATTGTCGGATTAAATACAATATCTCTAAATTAGACGGTTAAAAACTATGAATTGCCCGGTTTTGTCAAATAAACCGGGCTTTTCATCTAAAATTCAGTAGCTTCAACTAATCATGAATAAATCATAAAATTAAATTAGTTATTTTCTACACTTGTATTTATCCCTTAAATTGTGTTAATCCTTTGACCATATATATTAGTAAAAATACTGGGGTAATAGATTTAATATCATGAAAGCATTGCTCCCAAACAACTTTAAATTGGTTTATAATGAGTTCTTTAGAGTCTCGCAGTTGTGAGCTATATGCAAAATGCTATTCGTGGAACTACTATAAGTGAATGTTTAAAGTTTTCTTAAAACGTTGACTATTTCTACTGAAGTCAGTTAAAACAAATTAAGAAACCATCACATTAAATCTGTTGCCTTAACTCTATTGCTGTTCGACACTTTATTCTCTGACAGGATAGAAAATTAACAGATTTTAGGCTTCTTGAAGCAAGAATAATTCCTTCTAAGAAGATAAATATTAACACTGTAAATGCTTGTTATTAATAGCGTTTGCTTGAGGGTGAAATGCGGATGAAGCATTTACCTTCTTTAGTGCTAGATGTACTTGATACTTGAAGAGTATCGGAGAAAAAATTTAATCTATTAATCTATCGAGGCTAAATAAAAATGTCTAATTTAATTCAAAACGTAGTAGTTAGTGACGAAAAAAATAATTTACATCAGTTTACTAATTTATTACGTCAATCTCAAAAGCATTATCTCCTCCGCGACGATATTTTGACTATTTTTTATCAGTATTGCAGCATTAATAGAGAAAATAAAAATTTATCTCGTAATTCAAATTTGAGTAAATTAATTTACTCCACTCAAGAAATTATTTTAGACAAAGAGAGTCTTTGTTTTGTGATTCGTTTTCAAATAGCGGATCAACAAGCTTATCGTCTAAGGTCGGATATGACTGTAGAATCTATAAGTAGGGAAGAACTATCAAATTTACGAGATAAACTTGGTGTTGGCGATTATTCTCAAGATGGGGAAGTGTTGGAAATTGATTTCCAATCTTTTTATGATCACTCTTCTAATCTGAGGGGTTCAAAAAAAATTGGTAATCGAGTTGATTCTCTCAGTCGTTATCTATCAAGTAAATTATTTGACCACAATTCTAGTAATTGGCAAGAAAGTTTGTTTAATTTCTTACGCCAGCATAAATATAATGGTCAACAGCTATTAATCAACGAACGTATCAAAAATAAATCGCAATTATCTGATAAGGTAAAGCGAGTACTTGACCTTTTAGATAAATATCCGAATCACACATCTTACGAAAACTTTCGCTTTGAATTACGTAGTTTTGGATTTGAACCTGGTTGGGGAAATACTGCTAGTAGAGCCCAAGAAACTCTATCATTACTAGAACAGTTGATTGATTGTGCGGATCATCAAGTATTGTCCAATTTTCTCTCCCGAATTCCCATGGGTTTTAAGGTTTTAGTTACTTCAGAAGATGTTTTAGGACAAACAGATACTGACAAACAAGCAGTTTATATCCTCGACGGCGTAAAGGAATTAGAAAAACAAATCCAAGAAAATGCCAAGTTAGGGGGACTTGATGTATTTGGTACTATCAAACCGAAAATAATTGTACTTACAGGTTTGATTTCTAATAGTGAAGGTGCTAATTCCAATCAAAGGTTAGAGAAAATAGACGATACCAATAATTGCTGGATTTTACGAGTTCCTTCCTACCAATCTCAACAGTCAACAGTCAAAAATGAGATTTCTCGCTTTGATATTTATCCATATTTGGAATATGAAGCGACTAATTCCGAACAAGAACTTTTAGCAGAGTTTCAAAGGAATTAAAATTTTAAGCTACTAGTAGGATGCTTTTTTTGCTCAACCGACGTTGTTTGAAGTATTTAATTTGAAATACCTTGAAATTCTTAAGAGACGTAGCATTGTTGCGTCTCTACGTTTTTACGTAATTAAATATAAAATATTGATTTCGATACAAGATTTTTGTAAATCTGTATACTTTAAAATCAATTTATAAATGATATCAAAAGGATTTTTGAGTTTTTTTATTTCAAAATAGAAAAAAATGCCCAAAAATATGTAGAATAGGAAAACGCAAACAAACGCCGTACTCTTCAAAAATTGTCGTCAATTTTTGTACAGGTCTGCAAGGAAAAGCGTAAATCTGTCTGTTTAAATACAAATCCATATTCTCTGAATTATTCTTAATTAAAATATTTACCGATAAGGATAATGAGAGTTAGAAAAGATGACTATAAATGACGAATGACCAAACAAACCTCACAATCATCGGTTGCGGAAATCTTAATCGTAATGATGATGCTGTAGGCGTAATTATTGCTCAACGCCTACAGCAATATCTTGCCACATATCCTCATCCTCATGTGAAAGTTTATGACTGCGGAACAGCAGGGATGGAAGTCATGTTTAAAGCAAGAGGTAGCAAACACCTAATAATTATTGATGCGAGTTCGACAAATTCCGAACCAGGTGCTGTATTTCAACTTCCAGGGGAAGAATTAGAAGCAATACCAGAACCCAGTTATAACTTACATGATTTTCGCTGGGATAATGCAATAGCTGCCGGGAAAAAAATCTTTAAAGATGATTTTCCGATCTGTGTGACGGTTTATTTAATTGAAGCCGCAAATCTTGATTTTGGTTGGGAATTGAGTCCAGCTGTGAGCCATTCTGCCGATTTTGTGTTTGAACAAATTAAGACAATAATTATCGGACATAATTTAGAGTCTGACAGAAAGATTTTAAGCTGAGTCTTCTCGATAAACAGATAATTCATCTACCCTCATTTCAAAAGGCATTCCTTGATTGACAGGCGGACAAACCCGTATTTTAGCGCTGCTAGCGATATTGTTTAACAATGATGCCATTGGTACCATTCTTTGTAATACCCGCCAGTTGGTTACTTGATCGGGACACTCAATTACCAAAACCATTGCAGAGGTTTGGGTAGTCACATACCACCGACAAACGGATAACAAATCGCGAATTTTGCGATCGCAATTATCATAAAAAAACTTACTTAGAGATTTCTCTAACTGCTGACGCAGTACAATATCTGCTGATGATGGCTGAAACGGTCCCAAATCATCATTCTGAAAGAAATACTTATTGTTCATGTCTTCTTCCGTGTAATTTTTCTTGCAAACTTCAATCACAATACCACAAACGATAGATTGATTTGTAGCCAAATATTCTAGTTTTTTTGTTATTATAAATTACTGCCATAAAAACAATAATTTAAAACAAGTTAAAACAAAAAAATTAGCTAAATATATATTTAGCCGGAGAATATTTACACCACATCTAATAGTTCCACAACTATTATAATCACATACAACCAATAATGTTAGTATATGATAGTTGAGAAAAAATTGCTTTAACCGATAGATAACCTATATGAACATTAATATTACTTTCCTTAACTAAATCCTTACCGGGAGCATTAAAAAACCTTCTATTTTGGACATAGTTGATAACAGATATTCATGTTCTATATCCGTTCTCAATGCTGGAAGAAAGAGAATGTAGGTAGGAGCAAAGGAATATTCATCCCACAAGACTTTTATGATATAGTCTTGTACTCCACAGTTAGTAATTGTGCTTGCATATTGTGCGCTATCCAAAAAGCAACATCTCACGTTTGGGGGTATCTATGTTTTGAGCTAGACCTATAATAAACACAATACATAAAAAAAAAGCAGCCACTGATACTTTTATGTTGTGATATATAAAACATTTCCTCTTTATAAAGAATTTTGTAAACTAAAATACGATAATTATTCGCAATATCTATATTTTTAAGCCCGTCAAATATTTTTATTTTTTAGCATTCATCTATAAATTTTCTTAACTAAGTCCCATTTAGCGGTAGATAGATTTTATAAATAGACAAATAAAAAATCGAGTTGCTTTCCTGATAATCAAATTAAGTAATTATTTTTACTCAATTACTGATTATTTTTATCAACATCATACTGTTATCAATAATTTTGATTTAATTAATCAGCAAAATAATTATGAATTGGCTAGACTGCTCAGTTATATAATCACTCTTTATTGCCTATAGCAATCCTAATTGAGATGTGAGAAAATACTTAGATTCAAACTTGGGAATATAAGTCAAATTTGACTTATATCTGGCGACTGTAAGTCGCAGCTACACAAACAAAACCCGCCTGCGCGGGTTATTTAACGAAGTCCACCTGCGTGGACTTCGTTTGTGTAGTAGCGATTTTAACCGCCAGATTATATATAAATTTCTTACAAATCATTTAGGATTGCTATATCTACACAAATATTTAATTAAATGTTGGTAAATCATGAATAAAAGTTAAAAATACTGATGTAAAGTATGCCATTTTGATAAAGTGAATAAGTTGAAAATTACTCAACCAAAATATAACCATGAAAATTAGCGCTCGCAATCACTTAAAAGGAACTGTCAAAAAAATTATCCCCGGAGTTGTTAATACTGAGGTAACTTTAGAAATAGCACCAGGAGTAGAAGTAGTTTCTATTATTACTAAATCATCTGCGGATCAAATGCATCTTTCTTTAGGAAAAGAAGCTTATGTGGTAGTTAAAGCAACAGATGTAATGATTGGTATAGATTAAAAAAAGCGGCTTGCTATCATAGTAAGCCGCTGTACAAATTAACAATTAGCAATTAATAATTGCTAATTATTAATTATACTAAATACGGTTCTTGATGAGTTTTGATTGTGCAGTTGGAGCGGGGATAAGTCACACAAAGTAAAGCAAATCCTTTGGACATTTGCTCATCATCTAAAAAGATTTGGTCGGATTGATCTATTTCACCTTCAACGACTTTACCAACGCAACTTGAGCAAGAGCCGGAAGAGCAACTGAAAGGTAATTCGACTCCTGCTTCTTCTGCTGCTTCTAAAATAGTAGTTTCTTCGTCAACTTCTATTGTGGTGTCTAAATCTTCCTTTTTATTAATCAATCTAACTTCGTAACTAGCCATGTCTCTGTTCTCCTCAAACGACGTATAAGTTCTGATTGGTTGATAGTTGACAGTTGGTTGTTACTGGTAACTGATAATTATCCATTAACTACTATCAATTATCCATTAACTACTATCAACTATCCATTAACCACTATCAACTAACCACTATCAACTAACTTTTAACAATTTATTGATTGCAAGGTACACCATCGGGCGTACAATCACCAGCTTGAAATGACTTACCACAACCGCAGGTATCGGTTGCATTGGGATTAGTAAACTTAAAGCCGCTTTCCATCATTCCTTCGATAAAATCGATTACCATCCCTTGCAATAACGGCGCACTTTTAGCATCAACATAAATTGTGATGTCGTGTTGTTGAACCACTAAATCGTCATCACTCAGTTTACTGGTGATGTTCATTGCATATTCGTAGCCGTTGCAACCACCATCTTTTACAGAGACACGGACACCTTTAGCTTTTTGGTTTTTATCTGTTGCAGTCTCTCGTAAAAACGAACTTAGGCGTTGTGCTGCTTTTTCTGTCAAACTAATGGTCATGGTGTTCCTCCGTGTTTGTAGATAATGGTTGTTTTTGCTTGGGGAATGAAAATTAGGAAGAAAATGATGTCTGAATTCCCTTGTATATCGACATCCTTCGAGATGTAGAATTTAGGATTTGTAGTTACCAGTTGTTTCCAGAGGTTGGGACTGGGAATATCTCCAAGGTGCATTATTACCGCATACCGGACATTCGCGATCGCGATAAGAACGACGTTTGGCGAAATCCATTCTGGTAAAATCGATTGTTAGTAACTGCGATAATAGAGGCTGACTAAACCCGGTAATTAACTTGATAGCTTCCAAGGCTGTTAAACAAGCTAAAGTACCTGAAACTACACCTAAAACTGAAAATGCACGTCTATCCCAATCGGGTTTTTCTGGAAATAGACATGAGAGACAGGGAGTTACACCGGGAATAATTGTAGTCAGGTAAGCCTCCATTGAATCCATTGCTGCTTCTACCATTGGCTTTCGCGAGCGAACACAAGCTTCATTTAACAAATTACGCTCTGTAAAGTTGTGAGCGCAGTCTAAAGCCATGTCGGCTCTTTGTACCAATGAGTCTACATTATCCGGATTGATGTAATCGTGAATCGCTTCTATCTCAATATCGGGATTGATAGCTTGGAGAGTTTCTTTTGCTTTGAATACCCTTGGCTTTCCTACCCAATCATGAGTCATGAGAATTTGACGATTCATATCATCAAGCCGTAAGTCACCTCCTCTAACCAGGATTAATCGTCCTACACCTGCAACCGCGAGGTAAAGTGCAGCAGTACCGCCTAATCCTCCAACACCCGTAACCAGAACCGTAGCTGACTTTAAACGCTTTTGTGCCAATTCACCGAAACTAGGAAGCGTCATTTGGCGACGATAGCGTTCCAACTCGGTAGGTGTTAGGTTTACCACTTTATTACCTCCTAATCAGAATCAATTTCTGTCAGCTTGACTACATTTTTTGGTTTCTGGTGAAACACTTTGAAAAGTTTTTCTTGTTGGGGTGTTGATTCTATAAATACCTGATAAGCTTTCTCTAATGCTTCACGATATTTACTTAATCTTTCTGCATCATTAAGTGCGGAATTATGACTATCAATTTCCTTGATATATCCAGAAAACTTTTGCAAAATATGTAGGCGATTTACATTGACGATTTTTTGGTCATATGGTATTTTGAAAAACTTAAAATAGTCTTCTGCATTTACCAAACTATTAAATTCTGATAAATTAGAATTCATAATTTTTTCTCCATATTTTTCACTTGTTGTTTAAGTTCATTTAATTGAGAATATATTTTATAAGTAGCTTCAGCCACATCCATCAGATTTTCATAATCTGTAGGTAAACCTTCTGCTAAATCATGCAAATCCATTTTCATTTGACCTGCTTTACTATTAAGACGCTTTATCTTTGTTTTTAACTCTTCAATATTTGTTGTTTCTTCTGTTTCAGCCATAGACATCTCCTGATAGTTAATAGTTGTTAGTTGTTAGTTGATGGTTGATAGTTGATAACTGATAATTGATTACAATTTTCCTACTTCGGGAAAACGTCGAGCTAATTCAACACCTTTTTGTACTAAAGTTTCTCCTTCTTCTGCCAGTTTTTCCCAAGAATTAAAGCCGAAACGATGGACATCTCGCAAAGTCTTTTTAACTAATAAAAGATGACCGGAAAATACCAACATCCATCCGAATCCTTCATGATTCAAATCAGCTACAACCTGGGATAACAAACCAGTTTCCTGTTCGATGCGAATTGCTATAGCACGGTAAAAAGCATTAATCCGTGATATTGTCATCGGGTTAACATCACCCTCAACGGAAATTTCACGCTTCTTTTGTTTGCTAACAATGTAGGGTTTGAGGATTAAATCATCCGACCATTTCCGATAAGTTCCGTATGTATCTAAACCGCGAATTTGCTGTACTAATGCCTTAATAAAAGGAGAAGTTAAGACATCGCTGGTTGCTGTACCATTTACATTATTACTTGTATTCATACTGTTACATCCTCTTCTAATTCATCTTCAAAGTTACGGTCTTTTTGTTGTAAAGCTTTACGCAACCAAGGTGGAGGACTTCCTTTCAAAGTTTGCACTAAGCGTTCCAAAACATCTTTAATTTCATCTTGCTCGGAACGCGCTTTTACCGGAGTTACACCCTTTTTAATTAAACGAGCCGCAGCGCTACCTCCAATCGCCGAAACATAAACAATTGTGCAATCTTCTAAGGCTTGAAGTTTTGGTACTAATTTATCTTCGTTACCATCTTCTTTAAGTTCACCCCCGAAGGAAAGAGTTTCTAAAAACTGATAACCTTCGTCAGAAATTTCATAAACATCAATCATCTTTGCCCATCCAAAATGAGCATTAATATAAACGTTATCACTTGTCGTAAAGGCAATTTTCATGTTTATTACTCCTATAGAAAGGTCAGAGGTTAAAGGTTAGAGGTTAAAGGTTAGAGGTTAAAGGTTAAAGGTTAGAGGTTAAAGGTTAAAGGTCAAAGGTTAAAGGTTAAAGGCAAAAGTTAAAATTTAATCACTCTTAACTCCTAACTCCTAACTTTAATTAGTGCTTTACACTCATTTCCTCTTGTTCTAAAAAAAGGTTGCCAATGTCAAACATAATTTGCATTGTTCCTCGATAGCCAACTTTAGTAAATTGACCAATACCTAAACGGTCAAAAATGGGAATACCTTGCCGATAAAGAGGAATATTTAGAGTTCGAGCAATTGTCGCAGTTTGAGAGTTACCAATTAATAAGTCAGAACCCACTGCCACTTGTTCAAAATCTTCTAAGTCACCAATAATCACTTTTTCTACAGGAAGTTTTTCTAATAAAGGTGAACGTGTAGTCGTGACTGCGGCTTGAATTTCTGCTCCCATTGATTGCAAAAAGTTTACTGTTGACCATAGCAAATCCGGTTCTAACGCTAAGGATACTTGTTTGCGACCAAAGAAAAAGTGAGTGTCGAGCATTGCATCTTGTAATTGACGACGTTGACGACGATATTTTTCTGGAACTCTAACACCACTCACATCTGATAATGCTTGTAAAAAGTTATCTACAGCATCTAATCCAGTCAACTCTCCAAACAATTCATAAGGAATAGTGAATCTTTGATCCAAAATCTCCGCAGCACCCCGCATACTCTCACCGATCGCGATCGTAAAAGCCGAACTGCCCATTTTTCGCAGCTGTGCCAAAGTTGTACCACCACCCGTTATCGGACTATAAGAATCATCTAAATGACCATCTAAAGAAGCAGAAAGGTCGGGTACAACAATCGGGATTAATCCAAAAGCAGTAACAATCTCTTTGATTTCTTGTAAATCTCCTGGGGTGAAAGCTGAACTGATCAAAAGATTAATTTGATTTGGTCTAATTTCACCTTTTTGTGGAAGTTCCTTAACCATACTTTCCACAGCTGCGGCATATCCATCTTGTAATGCTCCTTTAAAATCTGGTGAGGAGACTAACAAAATTGGTAATTGATCTAAATGAGGATGATTTGTCCGAAAATCTCTGAGGATTGCTTCCATATCATCTCCTCTAGTTTCCGTCAGCCCCGTGGTACACAGACCAATAATTTCAGGTTTTACTTTTTCTACCAGAGTCAGAATTGCCTGTTCAACATTATCCTCTCCACCCAAAATCGTAGAGACTTCTGTCATTGCGGTAGTTGAGAGGGGAATACTTTCGCGGAAATGCCGCACCAATACCACTTTAACGAAAGCGGTACATCCTTGTGAGCCGTGCAGCAATGGTATCATACCCTTCAATCCTAGAAAGGCTAAAGCCGCACCTAATGTTTGACTTTGTTTGAGAGGATTTACTATAACTGGTTTATTTGGAATCGCAACAATAGCCATTGGTAAAGGTTTAAGATTAAAGGTTCAAGGTCAAAGGTTCAAGGTTAAAGGTCATAACTCATAACTCCTAACTGATTTCCATATCCCAGGGAGCGGGTTGTCGTACTTGTTGCCAAACTGGACTGTACAGGGCTTCGTCTAGTTCTCGTGCCATGTTCACCATTCCCTCATACCCTGCATAAGCGTGATGACGCTCTTGGTTGATGTCGAGGAAAGGTATTCTCGCTTTGAGCGCGGTGTATTGATTGCGACCACCTGCAATCAGCATATCGGCATTAGTTTCACCAATTACTCTAATCAATTCCTGGGGATTACCCTTAGACATCGTAATACCGTCTTTACCTAGCAAATCCTTAATTCTAGCTTTGTCCTCTTCGGTGCTTTTCTTGGTGCTTGTGGCTACAACTTCCATTCCTAGGTCTTTGGCTGCGGAAATAATTGACCAGCTTTTTACACCTCCGGTATAAAGTACAACTCGCTTCCCTTTTAACCTGGCTCGGTAGGGTGCCAATTTTTCGTCTAATTTGGCAGTTTCTTCTGCAATCAATTTTTCAGTCCGTTGCTGTAAATCCTCATCTCCTAATTTCGCCGCTACGTTTCTTAAAAAGCGGTTCATATCCGCAACACCGTAAAAAGACTCTTCAATATATGGAATACCGTAACGCTCTTCCATTTTTCGTGCCATGTTAATTAAAGCTTTGGAGCAAATCATTACGTTCAACTTGGCACGGTGAGCGTAGCATACTTCTTTGTAACGAGCATCTCCTGTAATTTTACTTAAAACACGAACTCCTAATTTTTCTAATATCGGCGTAATGTTCCACATTTCACCTGCGATATTATATTCGCCTATCAGGTTAATGTCATAAGGTGTTGTATACTCTGGTTCACTGGAACGCTTACTTTAACAATAAACTCTAAACAATTACCGAATAGCACGCTTGTTTAATTTAAATTAATTTAGATTACTCTACTGACAAGAGTGCCATTCACCTATTCTAATCACTGATTAAAAAGATTACACGGATTACACAGATTTGAATTAAGCTAAAAAACGTTTAATTTGTATATTCAAATTTTATTAAAGTCTTGTAGTGCGGGCATCCTGCCCGCTAGAAAAATATAAATTAAATGCGTAACAACTTACCAATTACCCATTACCAATTACCCATTACCAATTACCCATTACCAATTAAGTAGGTCGGTACAAAAAAATAACGCTATATAAAGAAATGTAAATCAATCTTAAACCCTCTTACAAGACAGCCTTTTCCCTTTTGCCTTTTGCCTTGTCTCAATGATAATTTTCCGTGCTGATCTACTTACCAATTACCTATAATGTATAATCTGCATAAATACCTTCTGCTAATACCCATATAAAAAGTAGGGTTGTTAAAAAAAACATATTTGGCATGAATGGTAGAGTAACTATGAATACCTTATCAAGATATTGGAAAATTTGGCGAATTAATCTTGCGGCTGAAAATTTAGGGTATAAACAAATTCCAGTGACCGTTGCTCAAGATTTTGTCAATCATCAAGTTAATGATGTTGAAAATAATTATGCTCAAAATGTTTTGTTATCGTATTTTCACGCAGAAGCATCTGCAATAGATCAGCTTAATAGCGCTAGGGCTGGTCTTTGTCTTCGATGCTATGTTTCGGAACCGATCTTAAAGGAATGTAAAAAAATAGCCTCTTTGTTCAGTGGTGAAAAGCAATTTACTTATCGGGATTTATTACCGTTTGTTCTTAATGATGATGGACAAAAACTAATTGTTTTAGATCGAGATGGAAAAACACAACTTATGGTAGATGACGATTGTCAGATTAAGCCATCTACTTATAAATTCTTTTCTGTTACAGTATTGCAAACATTTAATGCTGAGCTACAATCTGGGATGAGCTTGGATAATTGGGCATATTTGCAAACTAAACAAAATCCTGAGTTGAAGAAGTTTTTGTCAGAGTTCGGTTTTCAGCATTTGAGCGACTGGGCTTTATTAAATCGAACTCGAAGCAAACAACTTGAACGATTATCAATTCAAGAACGCTATATTGTAGAAGCGTTTCATGCTGTTTATCGTCGAGACAGACAGCAGCAACAAAACAAGGGAGCTAAAAAATGTCCCGATCCAACTAATGCTCAATTGCAAGAAATGTTAATTTATTTGCAGCAGCATCAAGTTTTGATTAATACTTCTGTACAGTTGATGCAAGAACTCAAGCAAATAGCTGTACAGCTAAGAAAGTTCGATATTTGGAGTTCCAGAGAATCTTTAGATATATATGATGTTGAAAGTGGTACCTATGTACCGAGACCAGATTTATCTAGTTCATCCGTTGATTTGGTTACTGTAGAAGAACAAGAATTTTTACAGTTTTTAAAAGAGCATCTTGATACGACTTTGACTCAAACAATTAAGCAAGAAGTAGAAGCTAATATTGACAAATTACAAAAAAGTAAAAAATATGCACCTTTTGCTCAAAAATATATTCAGGGATTGGAATTGTACTACCATCAAGCAATGTCTTTGAAAGAGATTGCTCCTAAGTTGGGAATGACAAGTTGGGATCAAGCAAGACGAATTTTAAATCCTGGAGAACTTTTATCAAAAGTGCGTGCTAAAACGGTAGAGCAGATGTTAGAAAGTGTTTTGAAAAAAGCCGCAGAAAAAGGTTTAACTAAAATTCCACCAGAAGCAAATTATTTGATAGCTTTAACAGAACAGATTGAATCTTATATTGATGGAGAAATATTTCAAGAAGCGGCTGAAGAAATTAGGACTGGAAAAAATCGGAATATGAGTAGTGTATATGCTCAAGCTATTCGTTCTTATATTCAAGAATTTACGTCAAATTGCGTCTTTATTGGGTAATTTTTCTTGTGATTAATTATTCTTCAAAATTATCTATCTATGTTTAACAATCGAACATTTGTAAGTCTTTTTGAAAATTGCGATCGCGAATTGCTTGAAGTTGGCAGTTATTTTCTTGTTTGCTTGGAGGCTGTGCCTGGGAAGATATTTGCTCGAAATTCGGTTGTTGTTCCCTATATCTTCTCGATTATATTTTAATTTGAATTCAGCAAACAAGTATTCGACTACATTAATTGTGAATGGTTAGTTTTTCGCAAAATTGTCTAGAGACGTTATGTATAACCTCTCTACAGCACGTCGGTAGACGAACAAATCCCTCATAACTTATGTGGTAGAGTACTAGATTTTACACAATCAACCCATGCAATGATAGTGCATATGCTCGACAACTTGGCATTTATATTAAATTCGCTGTATTCAACTGCATCAGCCTTGTTTACTCACATCTATTTACCTTCATAGGGGAGGTAAAATCATGCCTAATTCAATTTATTCTCAAGATTTAAGATTTTTGTTACCGGAAACTGTCTGGTTAGAACAGGAACATTTTTTGTTAGCACACCAGATTAGTTCTTCACAGAGAACTAATCCTACTGATACTTGGCAAGTTTACCTCAATACATTAGCCTTACTTGCTTTAGAAGTTTGGTTACAAGAGCGTTTACCGAATCAAGAAATTATCAGGGATACCAATTTTGTTACAACTGCTGGAAATCTCAAAATTGGTGAGTACAAATTTTGCGCGATCGCAACTGAACATTTGCTTTCGGAAACTATTGCGATACCGCAACAGTTAATTGTTAATCCAGAGTCTTCGGCTCATTTTTACGTGGTAGTTGAGGTATTGGAAGAACAGGAAGAAGTTGTAATTAGGGGATTTTTACCTCACAATAAGTTAGTTGAGGTTAACAATAATTCGGAATTACCCATATCTGAAGGTTGTTATCAACTACCTCTGTCTTTATTTGATATTGAACCAAATCATCTATTAATTTATCAGAATTACGTGGAAGCAGCGGAATTCGCTGTATCTGTAGCTGAAAATAAAGATACTCAAGTAAGTGAAAATGTATCAAAAATCTTACATTCAACCGCGACTAAATTAAGTGAATGGTTACAAGGGGTAATTAATCAAGGTTGGCAAACAATAGATTCGATTTCCAATCCAGAATTGAATTTAGCTTTTAGTACTAGAAATCTGGATAAAGATACTAAAAGAGCTAAAATTATTGATTTAGGCATAGATTTAGGTAATAACAAAGTCGCGTTGTTACTCAATATATCTCCTGAAACATCTTCTCTAGTTGATTCTAATATTAATAAAGATGAAAATCCAGATAAGATTAAGGTTTTAGCACAGTTATACCCCATGGATGAAGAAAGATTTTTACCGCACAATATCAAATTAAGTTTGCTGTCTAAATCTGGTAAAGTCTTGCAAGAAGTTACTTCGAGAATTCAAGATAATTACATTCAATTAAAACCTTTCAAGGGGGAAGCAGGTAAACAATTTAGCATTCAAGTAAGTTTGGGAGATGTCAGCATTAAGGAGGATTTTGAATTCTAATTAAATAGAAGGCTTTTGTAAAACATAGCAGAAATATTCTAACTCTCCATTTTCAAAACTTTGATAAATTGGAGTATTTTTACATCCAGAAAACCAAGTTGCTAATGTTTGAAAATACTTAGAAATATTTTGGTTAATAATAGATAATTTTCTTTCATTATCTAAATGCATCGCTTTGAGAACGTTTTGAGTAATTATCTCAGATTTTAAAAATTTGAACCCAGATGATTCTAGAGATTTTTTAATATCATCTAAAACCTTTTTTTCTCTAAAGTCTGCAAATAAAAAATAACCTTCCGGACGAATTACCCTAAAGACTTCAGCAAAGAATTTTTCGATCGCAGCATAGCAATGAGATGATTCTACATTGATCACAATATCAAACAAACGGTCTTCAAATGGTAATAGTTCTGCATCTCCTATCCGAAAAGTGAGTTCTGGAATCAGATGATGCTTTTGACAAAATGCAATATTTTTTTTGGAGAAGTCAACCCCTGTCATCGTTTTTGGCTGTAAATAGCGCTTAATATATGAAGAGCCACCACCACGACCGCATCCTACTTCGAGAACATCTAATCCTTTTAAAGGAACAGCATTGGCAACATGATCGTAAAGTTGAGCGCAATAAATTTCTTTTTGGTCGTCATGATTTAATTCTAAAAGCTTGATATCAGGAGACAAATCCATATACCCATAATTCATAAAAGTGACTCGATTATCTGTAAGCTTTGATGTCAATAAGTTGTACCATTTTTGCCAAATAATTTTTTTAAAGCGAGAATTTACTAAGTATGTCAGAAAATTTTGCAGCATTTTATTTACCTTTATTCTAAGTATTAACTTTAACCATTTATTATCGACTGCATTCCGATATTGATTTTACAACTAATATTGCATTCGCCCTAAAATCTCTTAATCAAGCTTACATAAGTACCCGTGCCTTCATTAATTAGACATTTCTTCTAGGCAGGGTTGGGGGGAACAGTAACATGACTGATCAATAATTATACAATCAATATAAATTTAAGTACTTAGTTGAGATTAGTTATTTAAGGTTTTTTAGCGCAGCGTGTCCGATAGGACATAGCCCCGGATTTATCCGTGGATTTATACTCGCGAGAAGCACCATTATTTATGGGGAATTAATTACGAATATGGTGAAGGAAATATCCTAACTTTTAATCAAACCGAGATTTTACAAATTTCTGAAAAAAAAATTACCACGCTTACAGGGCGGAGAGTGTCAAAAATCTATGGTGCGTGACGCTACAAGTCTTATTGCTACGTTCAAGTTTATTCTAAACTACACACCCTACAATCTGATTGCGACGTTCAAATTATCTCCTAGCGTCTTTACCGGGTAATTAAATTTACTACTGCCTTCTCTCACCCAGCAATGCAAGGGTTGCCAGGCTACTAAGTACAAACAACCTCAAGCAGAATAATTCTGATAATTCATACAAATTATGATTATTATTTAACAAGAGAACAGTTTTTCCTCGGCTTTGCTGCATCTATAATGATTCATTCCGTTGTCATCAATCTGGGGTATGGTAATTTAACCGAGGGATTTCCTGTGGTGACTGCTGGGTTATGGGAATTAAATAATCCTCGTCCGCAACAGTTTGTCGGTAGTTTACCCGCAGCGCCCAATTTGGTAGAGTTATATCGAAATTGGCAATTGATTTACCAGAGTTTGTGCGATAGGCTCCCGCCGACACCGAAGGTGTATCGTATTGTAAGTTCATCGATCAGAAGTTTCACGGATGATGATGAAATTGAAATTGATCAAGGTGATATTACGAATGTTTCTACTGTAGATTTCCACGATTTATGTCAACGATTGCAGCTAGATATTAATAATTGGCTGGAATCACCGGGGATTACTAGTATTAGCCGACAGCTACGGGCTTTACTTAACCCTGCTGACGAAATACGCATAATTATCGAAACTCAAGATACTATTATTCAAAAGTTACCTTGGCATTGTTGCAGCTTTTTTGAAGATTATCCACGCTCGGAAGTTTCTTTTGCGAGAACTGAGTATAAACGCACTCCTGAATTGCAATTATCACCAACTACTCGAAATCAAGTGAGAATTTTGGCAATTTTGGGCAATTCTCAAGGTATCGATTTAGAACAAGAACAAAGGTTTTTACAAAGTTTACCCAATTCAGAAGTAGAGTTTATTGTCAAGCCTTCGCGACAAGAATTTAATGATCAACTTTGGGATTCTCAAGGTTGGGATATACTGTTTTTTGCTGGGCATAGTCAAACTGAGGAGGAAACGGGGATAATTTACATCAATGAAAATCCCACCAATAATAGTTTAACTATAGAACAATTAGCACAAGGGTTAAAAACTGCGATCGCGAAAGGTTTGAAGTTAGCAATTTTTAATTCTTGCGATGGTTTGGGTTTGGCTGATGGCTTGGAAAAATTAAATATACCCACGACAATTGTCATGCGGGAGCCAGTACCAAATCGGGTTGCAGAAGAGTTTTTTAACTATTTTTTACAAGGCTTTGCATTTGCACAAAAATCTTTATATATCTCGGTACAGGAAGCACGACGCAGATTACAAGGGTTAGAAGATGATTTTCCCGGTGCTAGTTGGTTGCCTATAATATTTATTAATCCTGCTGAAGAACCTCCGACTTGGGTAAGTTTAAAGGAAAAATTTGTCTCGGCAGAAGATTATGGATTAAAAAACCGCAGAGACGCAGAGGGCACGGAGGAAAGAAATAAAGAGCTAATAAATAAACAACGTCATGATTGGGGAGAAGCTATTGATGTTTCGATGTTTTATGGACGCAATGAGGAAGTTAATCGGTTGGAAAAATGGATTTTAACCGATAATTGTCGATTAATTACTGTAGTGGGAATGGGTGGAATTGGCAAGACTGCTTTATCTGTTAAGTTAGCAGAATTGGTAGAAGATAAATTCGATTATTTAATTTGGCGAAGTTTACGAAATGCAACTCCTGTAAAAGAATTATTGAGCGATTTAATCGGTTTTTTATCGTCTGAGCATCAAATAGTTTTAGCAAATTCTTTAGATAAACAAATAGGTCAATTAATCGATTGTTTGCGGAATTCTCGCTGTTTAATTGTTTTAGATAATCTCGAATCAGTTTTAGATAGCGAGCAAAAATCCGGAAGTTATCGAGGGGGATATGAAGGATATGGACAACTTTTAAGATGTATCGCAGATACTCGTCATCAAAGTTGTTGTATAGTCACCAGTCGCGAACCACCCAAGGGATTTAGCGCCAGACAAGGTGATAATTTACCACTAAGAGTTTTGACTTTAAAAGGATTGAATTCTCATGAGGGAGAATTGATTCTCAATCAAAAAGGTTTATCAACTTCAGCCACGCAAGTCAATAAATTAGTAGAGTGTTATGCTGGTAATCCTCTCGCTTTGAAGATTGCTGCTACCACGATTGAAGAATTCTTTGATGGTGATATTGCTGATTTCTTAGAAGCAGGTACAATTATTTGCGGTGAGATTTTATATTTACTCGAACAACAGTTTCATCGTCTTTCGATTTTAGAAAAGCAAATCATGTACTGCTTAGCAATAAGTCGGGAATGGGTATCTTTAAAAGATTTACAAAGTGATATTATTGATGCTGTAAAAACCCGGGATTTACTCGCAGCTTTAGAAGCTTTACAATCTCGTTGTTTAATTGAAACTCAATCGCGAAAATTTACTCAGCAACCAGTGGTGATGGAGTATGTAATTATTGAAGAATTAATCGAACAAGTTGCTCAAGAAATCTATAATAACGAAATTCAAATACTCAATAAATATGCTTTAATTAAAGCCCAAACTCAAGATTATCTCAGAAATGCTCAAATCCAATTTATACTAAAGCCTCTTATCGATAAATTATTCAGCTTTTGGGTGAGAAAAGAAACTATTCAAAGTCATTTAAATCAAATTTTATTTCAACTCAAATCCGAAGCATCTCCAAAACCAGGATATGCTGCGGGTAATATCATTAATCTTTTACGATACCTGGATATAGAATTAAACGATTATGATTTTTCTAACTTAAATATTTGGCAAGCTAATTTTCAAGGAATCAATTTACAACAAACAAATTTTGCTAATTGCAATTTACAAAAATCAGTATTTACTAACTCTTTAGGTAGTATTTTAGCAGCGAAATTCAATCCCACGGGTGAATTATTCGCCACAGCAATTGAAAATCAAATATATCTCTGGGAAGTTGACAATATTCGACAATTGCATCAACTTGAAGGTCATACAGGTTGGGTAAGGGCGATCGCATTTACTCCAGATGGTAAAATCTTAGCTAGCGGTAGTCATGACCATACAATTAGACTATGGAACGTCGAAACCGGAGAATGCTTACAAATTCTCACAAGTCATACATCAAATATCCAATCCCTCGCTTTTAACCGAGATGGAACCATTTTAGCTAGCGGTAGCAACGATAAAACCGTTAGATTATACGATATCCCAACCGCACAATGTTTGCAGGTTTTTCAAGAACATACAAATAATCTTTGCTTTGTCAACTTCCATCCCTTTGACGAAAAATTAATTACAGCTAGTACAGATAATACCGTCAGATTGTGGAATATTCAAACTGGTGAATGTTTACAAATCTTTAATATTGCCATTAATTGGCTACTTGCGATCGCAATCAGTCATGATGGAAAAACTTTAGTTACGGGAAGCGATAGAAATGCAGTAAAATTCTGGGATATTGAAACGGGTGAATGTATTAAAACTTTACCAGATTACAGCAGCTGTGTCTGGTCAATAGCTTTTAGTCACGACGATAAAACCATAATTACTGGCAGCGAAGATAACACGATAAAAATTTGGGATGTAGAAACGGGCGAATGTCTACAAACATTACGGGAACATCAGCAGCGGGTTTGGTTAGTTGATTTACATCCAGATAATCAAAGATTATTGAGTATTAGTGAAGACCAAACAATCAAATTATGGGATATTTCATCAAGACGCTGTTTAAAAACATTAAAAGGTTATAGTAATTGGATATTATCTCTTGCTTTTAGTCCCTATGGTCAAACCTTAGCCAGCAGTTCTCAAGACGGGAAAGTAAGATTATGGGATATGCAAACGGGACAATGTAACTCAATATTAACAGGACACGAAAAAATAGTATCTTCAGTAGCCTTCGCACCTGCACATCTTCCAGATTGTCTCTTAGCTAGCGGTAGTGATGACAATACCATCAAACTATGGAATCCTGACGGTGAATGCTGGAAAACGCTCCGGGGACACGATAATTGGGTGTATTCAGTTGCTTTCAATCCCCAGGTGAATATTTTAGCTAGTGGAAGTCGCGATCGCAATATAAAAATTTGGGATTGTCAAACTGGTGAATGTCTACATACCTTAGTCGGACATGAAGGTAGAGTCAAATCAGTAAGCTTTAATTCTAATGGTACTTTACTCGCAACTGCTAGCGATGATAAAACAATCAAAATTTGGGATGTAAATAATCAAACCTGCTTACGAACACTTACAGGACATCAAGATAAACTTGATTGCGTGGTTTTCAGCCGGGATGGAAATATAATTGCTAGTGCTGGCTGTGATAAAAGTATCAAAATGTGGGATAGCAACACCGGGGAATTACTGCACACATTACCAGCACACAGCCGCAGAATTCGCATGGTAGTATTTAGTTCAGATAATCGGATTTTAGCTAGCTGTAGCGATGACGGAACAGTAAAACTGTGGGATGTGAATACAGGTAATCATATTAGAACATTGTCGGGACATGACAAAGCAGTATGGGCTGTGGCAATTAGCCCCGATAATAATATATTAGCTAGTGGTAGCGAAGACCAGACAATTAAATTATGGTTTTTAAAAACAGGTGAATGTATTCAAACCTTGAGATGCATTCGACCCTATGAAGGGATGAATATTCATAATATTACTGGATTAACCACCCCTGAGAAAACAGTTTTAAAATCTCTTGGGGCTGTTGAAGATATATTTACCTAAATTTCCTATAAAACAAGAAACCCTTCTATTTCCAGCAACACCAAATAACCACTTTTGTATTTTAATTACTGATCTATCTCTCTTTACTTCTTTCCTCTGCGCTCTCTGCGTCTCTGCGGTTTTTAAATCAGTAATCTTCCGGGAAGAGAGTAAATCCCTAACCCCGCAACTTCTTCAACACTTCCTCAGTAAACGGATTCTTACCTTGACGTAAAACTTTCACCCACCCCTGCACTTGTGCTTTACTTTCTTCATCATCAGTCTCGGCAATATATGCCTCAAAATCAGCTATAGCTCCTTTGTAATTCCCCGTCAGCGCCCTCGCTAACCCCCGACTATCACGAATGCTACCATCATCAGGTGCAAGTTTAACAGCATTTTCACAGGCAAACATCACCAATGCAGCGGATTTATTTAAACTACCTTGCCTACAAAGCCTACCCCAAGTCTCAGCACCAATTTCGACTTCGGCATCAAGTTTTTGGGCTTGCTCATAAGCTGCGATCGCTTCCTTTATCTTCTTCTCTTCAACAAACTCCCTTGCCTTACTAACTAAACCTGGAGCCGCTAATTTTTGGGCTTTGATTTGTGGCTTGATGTCTAAGCTGGGGTCTAATTTTAAAGCTTGTTGAAACTTCACAACAGCATTTTGAATATCATTCTCTCGTGCTAAACCTTCCCCTTCACTAACCAACCGTTCCGCTTTCCCTTTATTCTCAAACTCTTGGGCTTTTTTCTGCGGTTCAAACTTTAATTGTGAATTCCACTTCAAAGCCGTCTTAAAAGTAGCAATTGCCTCTTTAACATCCCCAGCTTGCGCTTCCTTTTCCCCCACCTTCACCAAAAACGGTGCTGCTGCTTTCAATTTTGATGGAGTTTGACATACCTCTAATTTTTGCAGTTCTTGGGGATTAATTATCAAATAATCATTCAACCACTCACAACCAGTATTTAACAATTCCCCGAATTCTTTCCATTTCCACACCTTGGCAGTATTGTCTAATGACGCGGTGACGATGGTCTTGCCATCCGGGCTAAAATTGGCGTTGTAGACACGTTCTGTATGCCCTTTGAGTTCGGCTAGTTGCTTACCATTTGTGTCCCACACCTTGGCAGTATTGTCCCATGAGGCGGTGACGATGGTCTTGCCATCCGGGCTAAAATTGGCGTTGTAGACACGTTCTGTATGCCCTTTGAGTTCGGCTAGTTGCTTACCATTTGTGTCCCACACCTTGGCAGTATTGTCGGATGACGCGGTGACGATGGTCTTGCCATCCGGGCTAAAATTGGCGTTGTAGACACGTTCTGTATGCCCTTTGAGTTCGGCTAGTTGCTTACCATTTGTGTCCCACACCTTGGCAGTATTGTCGGATGACGCGGTGACGATGGTCTTGCCATCCGGGCTAAAATTGGCGTTGATGACAGGTTGTGTATGCCCTTTGAGTTCGGCTAGTTGCTTACCATTTGTGTCCCACACCTTGGCAGTATTGTCGGATGACGCGGTGACGATGGTCTTGCCATCCGGGCTAAAATTGGCGTTGTAGACATAACTTGTATGCCCTTTGAGTTCGGCTAGTTGCTTACCATTTGTGTCCCACACCTTGGCAGTATTGTCGGATGACGCGGTGACGATGGTCTTGCCATCCGGGCTAAAATTGGCGTTGTAGACACGTTCTGTATGCCCTTTGAGTTCGGCTAGTTGCTTACCATTTGTGTCCCACACCTTGGCAGTATTGTCGGATGACGCGGTGACGATGGTCTTGCCATCCGGGCTAAAATTGGCGTTGTAGACATAACTTGTATGCCCTTTGAGTTCGGCTAGTTGCTTACCATTTGTGTCCCACACCTTGGCAGTATTGTCTAATGACGCGGTGACGATGGTCTTGCCATCCGGGCTAAAATTGGCGTTGATGACAGGTTGTGTATGCCCTTTGAGTTCGGCTAGTTGCTTACCATTTGTGTCCCACACCTTGGCAGTATTGTCCTCTGACGCGGTGACGATGGTCTTGCCATCCGGGCTAAAATTGGCGTTGTAGACACGTTCTGTATGCCCTTTGAGTTCGGCTAGTTGCTTACCATTTGTGTCCCACACCTTGGCAGTATTGTCCTCTGACGCGGTGACGATGGTCTTGCCATCCGGGCTAAAATTGGCGTTGTTGACAGTATCTGTATGCCCTTTGAGTTCGGCTAGTTGCTTACCATTTGTGTCCCACACCTTGGCAGTATTGTCCTCTGACGCGGTGACGATGGTCTTGCCATCCGGGCTAAAATTGGCGTTGTTGACAGTATCTGTATGCCCTTTGAGTTGATTGCGCTCTTGGATATAATATAAAATACTATTTAAAGCGACAATCGGGCTGCTAACTGGATAGTCTTTGATGGGGGTATTTTTTCCCGCGAGCTGTTGTAACTTTTCCCCCGCATCTATTGCTGAAACTAATGCGTCTATTTGGTAGGTATCAAATAGTTCTAAAGCACTATTCCCTTCCCGTTCCAAAAAAGTAGCTGTTTCTGCATTGGCAATCAATTTTTGACCATACCAACTCGCCCCTATTGCCCCCAAAATCGCCGCTGATAAAATACTCAAACTAATGCGATTAGTACGTTTGGCTTTGCCTTGGGCATCGGCGACAATCTGCTGTGCCTTTTTCTCGGTTTCTACCAAAGCAAATTGAATTTCTCGCTTATCCAACTCCTGACTCGCAGCCAAAAACTGATAATCAACATCACTTAAGCTTTTATCCTTTGCCCAATCCAAAGCATCCTGTAAAGCCTGTCCCCGCAACAACCGCGATTCATCTTGGCGATTTGCTTCTAACCAAGCCGTCAAAACCTGGGAATAGGGACGCAGTTTCCCCAGTTCCTTTTCCACCCACTCGCCATTAAACACACTTTGGTAAATGCGGTTATACACCTGTAACTTACCATCTCCCTTGACCACCAACCCCGTCAACCGCAATTCCATTTGTTCCGGGCTATTATCTGTGGGTAATTCTCCCCGCTGTACTATTTGCTGATATATACCTAGTAACCTGCCCGCACGTTGTTCGTTGCGAATAATTCTGTCGCGGATAGTTTTTAAATGTTCCGGTTCATCCTGGTTTTCCCAGTTGTCAATGATACGAGATATTATCAGTCTTTCTACCCATTGACTTGATCTATCCCCTTCTTCCCCACTGCCTATAATCTTACACACCTTCTGGGTCAAAAAAGGTTGTCCCCCCGTCCAATGCAACACCTCTTTCAACACCTCTTGGGGATTATCCCCCAAACCCTGGGCTAACGGTGCAGATTCTGGCAACTGAAAACCATTAAGTTGAATTGCCCTTCCCAGATTAAACGGTGTGCGATTTTTATCACTAATCAAATCCGCAGGAGTCGCCACCCCCAACAAAGCAAAAGTCAGCCGATTATACTCCGTCCGATCAACCCTTTGGTTATAACAGGCACGAATCGCCGCAAAAAAATCATCTTTAAAATTTAAGCTGAGGAGACTATCAATTTCATCAACAAAAATCACAATGTTTCCAGTAATTTTAACTAATAAAATCGTCTCAATAAACTTACCCAACTTCTGCACCGGGGACAGCAAATGATTCTCTGCCCACCAAACCTCTAAATCAAAATCCCCATAAAGCTTAAAAATACCCACCAAAGTATCAATTACCCCTGCATACCACTGTTCTGGGGTAATATCAGCAGTCCCAATCGCCGTAATATCAACCGTAGCACAGGCAAAACCCTCATTTACCAAGCGCTGCATCACCCGCACCCGCAAACTCGACTTGCCCATCTGTCGGCAATTCAGCACATAGCAAAACTCACCCGCTTTCAAGCCTTCATATAAATCTTCGTCGGCTTGACGGTTAACATAAGTGGGTGCATTTGGAGGAAGACTTCCCCCGACTTGGTAGTGCATCATACCATTTTGGATTTTAGATTTTGGATTTTGGATTTGTTTTCGTTACTTGTAGTCGATTGCATTAATTATGAGGGGTTTGTTCGTCTACCGACGCGCTGTAGAGACGTTATACATAACGTCTCTAGACAATTTTGGGAAAAACTAACCATTCATATGACTTTTGACTTTTGACTTTTGACTTAAATTAACGCACCCCCAGGCGATCGCCAAAGTACTGCCGATACAAATCACACAAAGGAATCACCGAGTTTCCCCGTAATTTAACCAGCCCCAGTTAAGAAACCTCTTCGTAGGTTGGGCTAAACGTTAGCGCAGCCCAACGCGGATGTTGGGTTGAACGGAGTGAAACCCAACCTACAATTGCTAACCTTTAACCTCTAACCTCTAACCTTTAACCTATCTAACGCACCCCCAGGCGATCGCCAAAGTACTGCCGATACAAATCACACAAAGGAATCACCGAGTTTCCCCGTAATTTAACCAGCCCCATACTCCGGAGTTTAAACGCCGCAGTGTTTCCCACATCCACTGGTTGTGCAACTGCCAGCACCCGTTTGAATGCTGCCAACAATTCTTCATCTTCTTGTAAATTTAGCAGATGGCGGCGCAAATGCTCGCTGTAACAACCCTCCTCAGTGGGAGCAGTTTCCAAAAGCCTGTTTAGAGTAATTCTACCACGGGCAATTTCATACAATGCAACCCTGAGTAAATACGGATGCCCGTCCACAAGATTTATTAACTGTTCTACTTGGGAATCATTCCAACTCAATCCATGCAGTTGGATTAAATATTGCACTTGCGATCGATTCAAATCTGGTAACTCAATGGGTACTCCCACATTAAAAGGAGACTGATTGATATTTAGGGGAATATAAACCTCCTTGGAATGCACAATCACCAAAGCGAGTTTTTTCCAATCTACATCGTTTTTTGCCTGCTCATGCCAAGCCCGTAACAGCCCAAAAAAGTCAGCAGCAATCTCAGGATGCTTAAACACTTGAATAGTCCAAACAACCCTGCCAGAGAATTTGTACTCACCAATTGCATATCCCCAGACTTATTCTCCAAAGCCAAACCTTGACTACCAGCACCATGTCCACAAAAATGCACAATTGACGGCTCATGATCTAATAAAGCTTGACGCAAAGTATCAGAACGCACCGCCCATTTAGAGATAATTTGAAATTGTTCTCGGTATTTACAACGTTCCAGCCCTGCTTCAATTTCCTGCACCTCTTGATCGAGACGCAGTTTGGATGTATCCTTGGGATTCGCTGATAAAATTAGGATTTTCTTCACTATGCCATCGACCACTGTAAATTAAAATACAAATTAGCGTTGCTGATATTAATTCGGTTTGATTTATAAATAACTCTTAGGGAATAGGGAATAGGGAATAGGGAATAGGGAATAGGGAATAGGGAAACCTTAAATCCGTATACTGAGTTTTTTTTGTCCTACGGATAGGTTGCGCCAACAAAAATCTCCGGAGAATTCCTATATTGATTTATATTATATTTAATTTTGCATAATATTACTGATATCACAAGCGCAAAGAAAATAATATTGGTTCTTCACTACAACGGAAGAGCAATATATTACAATCTCTGGGATTAGAAAATGTGATTAACTAATCAATTTCAACCTTACAGTAACTTGATTTGAGCGCCCAAAAGTAAGCACTGGGTAACTTTCAGTATTAATATAATCACCACGATTGATTTGTCCGTTACCATCTGAGTCTACGTGAACGTTGACAGCATAATCCAATCGTCGATTTATATTTGGACCATATAAATTAACCTCTAATCTATTTTGATCTACAATCTTATGAGAAATTTTTCTGATTACTTGTTCTGAAACAATATTAGAGGGAGCGTCCACACGACTAACTTCTTCAAGACGTAGATAAGCAACTGCGTTAGAAGATATTCGCGTGCTTTGGGGAAAAATAAGATTAGAGCTTAGAAGTGGTTTTTTAGTCACCGATTGACAAGCTAATGTACTCGCAAAAACACCCGATAAAATCAAAGTCAAAAATGGAGCGATGGATGAAGCAAAAACAATTTTTTTCGACATTATAATCCTTTGAATCTGTAAAAAATTAACTGTGTAATTTCCTAATATAATTTCTCTATATGTCTGTCTCTTATCCTATTTAAAGGTTTAATATGATTTGTGAACTATTATATAAATAGTTATAGCTACTTTTAACTGATGCAGTTTTTATAAGCAAACGTTAGGGCTTTTTCATTTAACTTCTTTTACGTATACAGATACCTGATTTGGATATCCGAAAGTAAGAACCGGATAGCTTTCCATCGTTATATAATCACCATATTGGATTTCTTCGCTTCCATTTATTGAGACATGGACTGTTATTATATATCTGGAATTTTCATCATCAAGTTCGCCATTCAAAGCAAATTCAACATGATTTGTAATTCCCCTCTGGTGGGTGATATCGGCAATTATTTGTTTGCTGACACAAGTAGATGGAGCATCAATAAAAGTCACATCTTTAAGGTATACATTGACTGTGGCTGCGGAAAATGAACTTAATTCTTGACTGAAAATAACTTCGCCTTTTACTAGGGGTGATAAATTATTTAATGACATTTTTTGAACAAGAGTTTTTTAACTAAAATTAAGGGCTGTTCATCTACCGACGTGCTGTAGAGACGTTATACATAACGTCTCTAGACAATTTTGGGAAAAACTAACGATTCATAATTAATGAAATGGACTACTAGTTTACAAGTATAAGTTAGAGTTATAAATTCTTAACTTACAGGAAGATAAACCACTTGTCCCGGATGCAGACTCCTAGCCTCTTCTTCGGTAAAAGTACCGCCATTTGGGGTTTTCATAATTTCACGCCAGCGGTTTCCGTCACCTAATTCACGCTCGGCAACTAGAAACAGCGTATCTCCAGCCTGTATTGTATACGGACGAGCATTAGGAGCAGCTCCTTGATAGAGAAATTCAATTGTTGCAATATCGCCACGACTTAAAGTTTCTCTTTGTCCGATGTTTTGTGAAGAATCGATCGGGGTAATTGTTGGTTTGTTTCTATCTATAGCAAAGGCGTGTTTAGGATAATGCATAATTGAAGCGTAATCATAGTTACCGTGGTCATCACCATCGGTAATGTGTTGATTAAAATTATGCTGATGATCGGTTTCGATGTTCTCCCAATGGATGTGAATGTGTCTATCTCTATCCTCACGACTTTGTTCGTGCCACAACCCTAAAGCGTGTCCGATTTCGTGAATCGTCGCACCTAAACCGCAACCACTGGCTAAACCAATTTCTTGCTTACCTCCCCTCATTCCGACGTAAGACCAACAGCCATCAGCAGGCTTAAAGTAAACGTAATTAGGATACTGACTAGCATTACCACTGCTGCGTCGTACAAACCTAATACTAGTGTTAGCTTCCCAATGAGCGATCGCGTCACTTATTCGTTGTTGATTGGGAAGACTTCCATCGATTTCATAGGGTACGACACCATTAGCCCACCGATATTGCTCCCCAACAACAAACACACCGCGATCGCCAGCTTCTTGCTCTTCTCCAGCCCGGACAGCGGCAGCTTTCGCCTCCATTTCCTCTACTGTTCCGAGTACAATACAACCCTCAAATATTGCCAATCCATCCACTACTGAATATTGAACCGGCTTATTTTTAAAAGTTGCTCCGGAGATAAAACCCGTGCGAATATCGTTACTACTCAAAAGTCCATCACAAGTATTTAAGTCTTTAGTATTAGTCATTTTTTGTCCTTTGGAATTGTTAAATAAATACTCAGAGCAAGGTAATTATTTGTAAATTATCCTTGCTTTATGAGTAATAGTTGCAAATGAAATCAACTTATGCAGTTTCTAAACAAGCGTTCTTGGTGTTGGCTTTTAAGTCTGCATAAAAACAGCCAAATTCTCTATATTTATCCGTAAGGTGCCATCCCATTACAGTAAACATTTTCCTCTGCACTTACCCCCAACAATTGGCAAAACTGTTTGTAAAAGCTTACCCTTCTCTCAACTTTGTCATTGGTAGGTATGCCACATTCCAAGCCTCCGTTGATGATATTGATGGTCATACCAAAACCTGCTGTACGCCCTTTGTTGACATCATCGGCAACGGGATTCCAACCACCGCTCATGACTGCATGACAAGAAGGCTTTGGTGGTTGGGGAGTCATCCAGAACCATAATCCTGTAGAAAAGGCGATCGCACCATCCGTTTTGACTAGATCCGGGTTAGAAAGCAAATCCACACCCAAGGCTTGACCTGCTGCACCATAGTTATAATTCCACGATAGCTGCATTGGACCGCGACCGTGATAGCTACGACCGGGTACGCATGGATAGTTCGTATTATTGCGATCGCAGTATGTAGCTTCACAGCCGCCATTTATACAAGCTAATTCTTCGATATATACAAGAGCGCTAGTTTCATGGGCAATATTAGCTAAAAATGCAGCTGCTTCACGTTTGCGTTGTATGTCAGTTCCTTGATTGCAGAAGTCTGGGTATTTACTCGCTGCACTCACCAAGCCGTCGTATGAGTATAGACCGTTCCGGTTTGGGAACATAGTCTCGTAGTTTTGGCGAGAAACAATATTCGCAAAACTACCGCCTCCTGGTGGTTGGGGTGGAGTAGGAGTAGAACCATCAGGAAGACAGACTTCATCACCGGGCTGCAATCTCCTAGCCTCTTCTTCAGTAAAAGGACTGCAATTTGGTTTGGTGATTTGCTGCCAACGACTACCATCTCCTAACTGTTCCTCGGCAATCAGAGACAGTGTATCTCCGGACTTAACAATGTATGTTTTTCCACATACACAAGACATAAATAATCTCCAATAATTTGATTTATCTAATTACAAAATTGGCTTTCAATGACATCGGAAGAAAGGAGCGGGTTACAATTTGCATAAGTTGTAACCTTAATTCCTCTCTAATAGCTATCCGCCAAACTTTTGCGTCCAATAAGTCCCATATGTACCTCCGCGAGCATATCCAACCCCAATGTCACGCAAGTTACCATTAAGAATGTTTTCGCGATGACCAGAACTATTCATCCAAGAACGCATTACATCTTGAGGTGAAGATTGCCCTGCTGCGACATTTTCTGCGGCTGTCCGATAATTGTAACCATATCGCTTCATGCGATCGAATGGTGATGAACCATCAGAGCCAGTGTGGCTCATAAAGTTTTTACTTGCCATATCGTTGGAATGAGCTTGAGCGGCAGCATTTAATTGTGAATGGATTCTAAGCGGCGATAATCCAGCTCTGTGTCTTTCTTGATTAACAAGATTGACTACTTCCTGAATTACAGATGTGGATCTGGTGTCCGACTCTACTGCGGATTCATCCTCAATATCAGAAGATAGAGGCATCTCTGGTAGAACTGGATTGGATAGTTCAACAACGATGGGTTCGTCAATAGCAGTCTCAGATGTTGTTACTTCTAAATTGGAATCAGGTGTTAGACTCATGATTTTTTCCTTTGAGCAATTGAGTTGTATAGAAGGTTTGTAGATTGAAAGTAAAAGAGTGAAAAGTTATAGAAATTATGTTTGATATCTATAACTTTCAAGAACTTTAATCAAGTACTTTCTGCTTTCTCTCCCTATCTGTATAAGTATAGTTTTCAGAGAATTTAACTTATGCAGTTTGAAGATGAAAAAATCAGATAGTCTTTTACATCAATGATTACAGGGATTAGTTTAAGAGTGCAGCAATACCCGCAAACTGTAGTGGGGATACAAGCAACATTTTGTTTGCATCCTCAATTTATATAGTTGGAGAATTTTGAGCTTATGCAGTTAGCTTGAAATATTAAGGAGTTTGTTATATTTTTCTATAAAATTATTTTTGTTTCTTTGAGCAAAAATACCTCTTAAGGAGGATATGAATATTGTTACAATTCATCCACTATTTAACTTAGCTTACTGAAAAATAGATGTAACATTTTACTTTCAACATGAATCAAGAAAATCAAGAACCAAAGAAAAATAATACAGAAGAGCAAAAAGCTGATGATTCTCGTTCTCCAGGAGTTGATAGAAGTTCTCCAGGAGTTGACAGAGGCTTGGGTAGTTCACAAAACACACCGGAAAAGAAGAATACAGAAGAATCGAATAAAGACAGTTAAAGTCAATTTATACAAATGTAGAGACGTAGCAGTGCTACGTCTCAAATAATGTGAAATCATCAGTTAATTTTTTAAAAAACGGCAATGCCGATATTTTTATCAAGATAGCAAAATCTTACTAAAAAATCGGAACAATCCGAGCAACAATACTAGAAACACTTTGAATCCCACTAATAATATTCACTGTATTATTCACACTTTGCATTGACTTATCTAAAGATTTAATAGCTCCATTCAATTCTGCTTCTATAGGTTTCATTTTTTCTAAAATACCTTGTAGATTCTGTATTTCTAATTGATAAAGATAATCGTCATAATATTTTCGCTGGGTGACAAAATCTTTTCTCTTTGCTTCATCTCTTTCTTTTTCAATTTTAATTTGAACTTCCGCTGAGTACAGTTTTGATACTTGTTTTCTCATTGTGAGAAGTAAATTAGTAGTAGTTCTCATAGCTCTAATTTTCCTTATAGTTTAATTGTTAATTTGAATTTTAGTTTTTATTTACCTAACAAAGCTAAAAAATAATCGATATCTTTTAAAGCATCATTAAGACTTTGAGATTTAACTTTTCCTTCGACTGAGGCTTGATAAATTACTTTAAAATTTTCTAAAGCAAAACTTGCTTGATTTAACTCTCTAACTTGTCGATTCATTAAAAACATTTTCTTTCTTGTTTGAGTCCATTGCGGTAGTAACTCATGAGAAATAGGCTGTTTATCTGTCAAGGGAAGAATCACAAGAAGTTGCTCTCGTTGGTTTTGTAACTCATTAATATTATTGTTCATTATTTCTCCAAGTGCTTTGAGCATTTCTTGTTGAATTGTCAGTTCTTTAAGAATTAATGGATTGCGTTGTTCCAATTCTTCTCTTAATACACCATTAATTTTAGAATGAACAATCAGTTTACCTATATTTCCCAGTACGCTTTTACCGGAAAATAAACGATTTTTCTGAAGTTTAATACCTATAGTTTCCAGGTTGGTTGCAATACCTTCTATTTTTTCTTTTGTTATTTCCGGTGTATCAGAATAAGCAAGTTCTCTCAATGTACTAAAATAAGCTGTTAACAGTCTATTATGCTCGCTAATATCTTCAATAATCATGAGCATTTCCCTGTCTCGTTTCTGGGAATTTTCGTAATCAGCCAAAGTTTGATTTGATATTCTGTCATTGAGCAATAATTTCTCAGAGCTTAAATCGATTTGCAGTTCGCTAGCTTTATTTAATAATTCGTCAACAGCAATTGTATATTTATTACCAGCTTCTGATAGCTTTTGATATTCTTTGCTATATTTACAACCCGTTGATAAAGTTGCAACTACAGCCACTAAAATAAATGTTTTACGAAAGTTATTCAGCATAATTATTAAATATTTATGTTTATTGTTCTTGTTTCTACTGCGTGTTGGCGTTGTTATGATATAGATGTTGTTTGATTTAACTTATGCAGTAGGTTTTTTGCTCTTGCTGAAAGGATATTACTCATAACTCTATGTATTTTCTTTTCCTAAATTGTCATAAAAGTTATGCGATCGAACTTATGCAGTTGTGAATAAAAATTCTATGAAAACGATATTTTGATAAGTGCGATCGCAACGAGCTTGCACTACGCGATCATTAATTCGCCTTTACACACTCACCCAAGTTTTCCCGAAACTGTTGCGCTGTTCCTTGGGAAAGGTTAATAAGTATTTTAGCCATTGCTATTTATATTTGATTAACTATAAATGTATACTAACACTTGACGATAGTAACGGAAAACGATAGTATTGTGATTGTTAGTTTTAAATGTGAAGAAACAAAGCTGATTTTTGAAGGCTTTAAATCTTCTGAGTATCCGTCTGATATCCAAAAAACTAGTTTACGCAAACTGCTCATTCTTGACGCTGCAACATCAATTAACGATTTGCGCGTTCCACCGGGTAATCGTCTAGAAAAGCTAGTTGGTGATAGAGTTGGACAGTACAGCATTCGCATTAATGATAAATGGCGAATTTGCTTTGTTTGGACAGACGAAAATAATGCTACGGATGTTGAAATAGTTGATTATCATTAACGCAGAGAGAGAATTATGAACAACAACCGTTTGCCAAATATCCATCCTGGTGAAATTCTCCAACTAGAATTTTTAGAACCTTTAAATATTACTCCCTATCGCTTAAGTAAAGATATCGGTGTACCCCAAACGCGAATTAGTGAAATTTTATCTTTTAAGCGTAGTATTACCGCCGATACAGCTTTGCGTTTATCTCGCTATTTTGGTAACAGCGCTCAGTTTTGGCTAAATTTACAAGCCCAGTACGATATTCGTCAAGCTCTTGAACAGAATGCGGAGGTATATAATCAAATACTTACGATTATCAGTTAATTATCTGTTATTTGCTCTCATGATTAGGCACAGTAGAGGTAGTGCGAGCTTCTAGCTCGCTCGAAGCCACCAGCGAGCTAGAAGTATGTCAGGCTACGCCAACGCACTACGAATGTGGTGCGTGACGCTACAAGTATTGTAACCACCTATAAAATTTATTCAAGCATCACACAATGGCAATAACACGGGAGGAAAATCCACACCGCGTTTTGCCTCCCCTACAAAAACATAATTAATTACATAATGATATTATTTGGTAATACTATCAAGTTGTAATTGCAGTTGTAATTGCAAATAATTTTGTTCTACAGGATTACTTTATCTTCTCTTTTTTTCAGCAGTTGCTTTATAGTCATTATTGAATTTTTATATATCCTTATTTAAATTTTCAATACGCATTTATCTAAAAATTTCACTCATCTTGATATCCTAACTCTCGAAGCTGTTGCTCAATGTCGTTCATTTCTTTCTCAATATTATGAAGCTGTAGTTCTAAATTATGTTCTTCTTCAGGGTCGCTTTCTCTTCTCTTCTTTTCAGCAACTGCATTATAGACTTTTTCTTGTTTTGCCAAATCTTGCAATAATGAGTCAATTCTAATTTGATTAATCCGAGAAATTTTATTCGGTTTGCTTATTTCCTCAGATACTTCCGAATTAGTAGGATTTGGATATTCGCTAAAACAGAATGATATCATTGAGATATACTTTTTCCGGGTTTCCAAATTTCCACCATAATAAGTAACTGCTAATGGTAAAAGTCCCTTTGGAGTAGAAAGGTCAAAATCAATCAAGTTGATTCCTTTAAATACATATTTTGATGGTGTTTCTTCATATCCCCAACCGAGACGAGTCATGAACTTAAGAAAATCATAATTTATTTCGGTGGACTGCCAAATTTGCTTTTGAATGCTAAAACCAAAGTGGTGTTTACTGTGTTTTGTCCAAAGTTGATCAATTTTTTGTAAAACATCACAGGGGAAATTTTCAAAGTCTTCTTTGGTAAGATAGTCTTCTGGTTCTACTCGACCAACTGCCAATTTCATGATATGCAAAGTTTCGTCATCGGCTTGTTTCCACTTCCTGCTCGCTAAAAAAGTTTCTAACTTTCTATAATCTAAGTCCGGTATCGGTGTAGAATTGTCGGGGATATCATTCTCTACATCTAACTTTTTCTTGAGAATAGGGGTTAGTTGTTCGGGAATACCTGCTAAGCGAATTGCAGCACAACCCAATTTATAAGCAAATTCTACAGGTTTTCCAGATAATAGCGCATCATAAAAACCCACAGCAAATTCAATGGCTGCTGTATCTCCAATTGCTTTTTTCATCCCTATGACGTAGTTAACGTGTTTCGCGATCGCAATAGCTTGTATTTCTGAATAACAACCATTGAGAACAACACACTCAACTTGTGGGAATAGTTTAAACAGCCCCGCTAGTGCTTCTCCATCAACTAGTTTTGTTTGTCCGGTTTCATCTTCAAATATTAGACCTTCATCTCCTGCTCCATGTCCAGAAAAATGCACAATCTGTGGATTTAAATCGAGCATTGCTCTTTGGATATCCCTTGGTCGCACTGCTAATTTATCTTCTAAGATAAACTGGTCACGATTTTTGGCTCGCTCTAATCCTGCTTCAATTTCACGTACTTCCTCATCCAAACGCAGCTTCTTTGTGTCTTTCGGATTTGCTGCCAAAATTAAGATTGTTTGTACCATTTACTCAAACTCCTATTTTTCTAATTTGCCAATTCCAGCTATTTATAAACTTTTTCAAATCATCTTTTATGGTCATATAACTAATTCTTACACAAATCTACAAAGTTAAAGAAGACTATTCCGAGTTTGTAACGGGAATCCTCGCAGTAAAACGGCTCCATGTTCATTTAATGCTGAATTAATCTTGTCTATTGAATCTTGTTTAAAATCCGAACCAATATCTTTTGCTGTTAATTGAAATGGAATGGTGATGGTTGTATTCATGGATATTTCTTTCAATGACATCTTGGATAATATTTACTGTTTACTCAAGTTTAATTCCTGAACTGAATTAATACAAATTGCTTGTAAAAATGGATAGGTGACTTGAGCTAAAAGACACATGGCAAAACACCAAATACATATTACTATGACAGATACCAAAACCGATTTAGTATTGGTTTCTGGCTTCTCTTGAGCAATATTCTTATTGACATATTGCCGAAACTCTGGTTTTAGCAAACAAATATTATCATTATCTCTGATTGATTTTGTAGATTTACTGGTAGAACTATCTTTTCTAAATTGTTCATAGTTCTTCATCAAGTAGATTTTGCGTTGAGATGATTTCATTGTTTATTCACTATTAATTAAATTATTAGTTGACATCAAGAATAAAAAATGGGAAGTAAAGAATGGACTAGGTTCTGATTTTATTTAAAATGCAGGCTACATTCATCAAAATCTGTTGATTATTCGCGAGAAGTAGTCGATATTTCGGAAATTGAATTATATATAAATTAGTTGTTGCTTGGTTCTATTTTTAATTAAACTATTACCTCCAATACTAATTATTAAAATTGTCACAATTGCAATACATATAAATATTTCGTTACCAAAATATTTGACTTCAGATTTTCTGCGAATCTTAATAAAATTAACTATATTATTTACTCTGGATTCATCATCACCAAGATATGGCTGATTACGATAAGAAAAAGCATGATTCCTATTGGTAGTTTTCATGGTTATTAATCTCTTATTTACAATTGTGCTAATAACTTTTCATTGGAATTCTTGACTTTTGAAACCCAAGCTTTGTAAAAACTCAAAATTTCTGAATATTTCACATTAGGTTGAGATAAGCTTTCAAATAGTGGAGGAAAGAAATGTTTGGGAAACAATCTGTAGAGAACTTTGTGAATACCTTGTCTAATCACAAATTCAGTAGATAATTTTCGAGAGATAGGAAAACTATAATTACTCAGTTCTGCTAAAGCATCTGCATCAGCTTTACGATTAATAGTAAACTGTTCTATCGCTTCTGCCCAATTATCCCTAGACTCATCCAACAGCTTATTTAATATCAACACATCTTCCAAAGCACTGTTGCAACCCTGTCCTAATGCCGGTGATACTGCATGGGCTGCATCTCCGATTAATAAAGCATTATTATTTAGATGATATCGATTGCAGTAAACTGTAGTAACTCTTGATATAGGATTATTTACAAATGCTTCCACTTCCCCTGTAGTCATCAATTCTGTTAATTGCGGACAATTTTTTTGAAAATATAATAATGCTTCTTCCACTGTGGAAATATTGGCAATGGCATTGTTCTTGTAAGGAAAGCGAATCACACCGTTGAAGCTACCATCTGCTTGTTCGATTAACAATATACGAGTATTCTGATCTACATTCCAAAAGTGGAATTTACCCTGTTGGCGATCGCAATACTTTTTATTCTCCTCAGACACGGCAATAAAAATTGATTTGTAAGCATTAGGAATGTATACTTGAGAGTATTCAAAAGTGTCTGATAAATCTGCGAAGTTGTTTCTGACTACAGAACGCGCTCCATCTGCACCGATTAACAAATCGTAATCAACATTAAAATCAGTTTCTGTTTTCAAGTTACGAAACTTAATCGTTTTTGGTTCTACTACATCATATTTGCAATGAAAGTTAATTTTAAGTTGCGGACTATGGTATTTCTGAACTAGCTGTTCAAGGAGTACTTTAACTAAATCGTTACGGTCAATACTGAATAAGGGTTTAGACCTCGGTATCACCTTTGTTTTACCATTTTTTTGGTGACTAATTATATTTGTAACTGTGGTACTTGCAGTTTTGACCGCTGCTTCTAATCCAGGAATTTTGCTCAAAGCGTTATATCCCCGGTGATTTAAACCTATGGGGAAGGTTCTCGAATTAGAATAAGAGACAATACGGGGGTCTCCGCGATGTTCGTAGATTTCAACTTGATATTGGTCGTCACGGTTTAACAAGTAATGAGCTAACAGCAGTCCACAAGGGCCAGCACCAATAATTGCAACTTTTTTGAGCATTAGTATAGATTTACTCCCTATTGTTTGCTTTATCCTATTTACTATATGGGTGAAGCTTTTGCGAACTTATGCAGTTATCAGTTATCAGTTATCAGTTATCAGGGAAATTCCGATAATCACAGAAGTCGGGTTTTTACGATAAGATGGGTAACATCAGAAAATGCTCATAAAAACCCGACTTATTACCCGACGAAAATGATTGATCAATCGGGAGCATATCGAATTCACGTTAATTAATTTAAATAAATATACTGATTTTGGTCTAAAAATCTAACATTTTTGAATTTTACTCCAAATTACAGCCGTTATCAGTTAACACGGTTAACTGATCACTGTTCCCTGACTGACAAAGAGTTACGTGATGAATTAATGACATTGCTGATTGCTGGATACGAAACTACTGCTACAGCTATGGCTTGGGGATTATACTGGATTTATCAAAAGCCAAAGGTACGGGAACAGTTATTGCAAGAGTTAGATAGTTTGGGAGAAAATCCTGACCCCATAAGTATATCTAGGCTCCCGTATCTCACCGCCGTCTGTAACGAAACTTTGCGGATTTACCCCATTGCACTAGCGACTTTTGTTAGAGAAGTGCAGGAACCTGTGGAGTTATTAGGATATCAAATAGAACCAGGTAACGAGATTTGGGGCTGTATTTATCTGTTGCATCATCGAGAAGATTTATACCCAGATTCTAAGCAATTTAAACCAGAAAGATTTTTAGAAAGGCAATTTTCTCCCTATGAATTTATGCCTTTTGGTGGTGGTGCTAGACGCTGTGTTGGTTATGCTTTAGCGGAATTTGAAATGAAGTTAGTAATTGCCAAGGTAGTTTCTAATTATAATTTGGTTTTGGCAGATGATAAACCAGAAAAAGCCCAACGTCGGGGAGTGACTTTGGCTCCTGCAAAGGGCGTAATCATGAAGATGGAAGGAATACGTTTTCCTCAAAAGTCTGTGGTTTCTGTGGTGAGTAAGTAAACTCTTCACCCTCAGACTAGAAGTCTGGGGCTAAACAAACAAAGCCCACCTTCGTGGGCTAATAATATATATCTTGCAATATAAATAGTATAAGGTGAAATATGTAACTAAAACAAAGCCAAAATATGCTTTATCAAAAATTGCTCTCGAAAATAATTTTATTTTTTATCACAGCTATATTTACTTTGATTTGGGAATTTCTTCTTATTCCGATTTTTCTAAATAAAGTTAATGCTCAAGATATTTATAATAATCCGATTTATATTACTCAAAGTTATTCAAATCCAGCAATGTTGTTGGAAACAGGTAAAAGACTTTATCATCAAGGAAAGTTTTCAGATGCAATTTTTAATTTAGAGCAAGCTGTACAAATTTTTGAAAATCAAGGTAATCAAATTCAACAAGCTATTGCATTGAGCAATCTTTCATTAGCTTACAAACAAATTGGAGAATATCAGCAGGCTTTAGACTATATTACCCAAAGTCGTAGATTATTAGAAAATCAGCCAAATTATCAGCAATCAAAGGATAAATTACAATTATTTGCTCAAATTATCGATATTCAAGCTAACTTACAATTAATTTTAGGAAAACCTTTATTAGCTTTGGATAATTGGAAACAAGCTACGATTATTTATCAAAAAGTAAATTTTCAAGATGGAAAAATCCGGAGTTTAATCAATCAAAGTTTAGCATTACAAGCATTAGGACGTTATCGTCAAGCTCATAAAAATTTACAAGAGTTACTTCCAGAATTAGATAAACAACCAGCTTCGATGATCAAAGTTACTGCATTACGAAATTTTGGTGATGTTCAATTACATTTAGGTGAAATAGATGCTTCTTTAAATACTTTGCAAAAAAGCTATGAAATTGCACAAGAAATTCAAGCTAAATTTAAATTTAAATTTAAACTTAATCAATATAATCCTCAAATATCTGAGATATTACTAAGTTTAGGCAATGCTCAACGTGCCAAGGGAAATAGATTGCGATCGCGTTTACCAAATACTACAAATTTTGCCAAAACAACACCATTACTTTACAGTAGTAACCCAATTTCATCAGAAGTCAGAACATTATATCAACAAGCAATACAAACCTATGAGAAGACTATAAATATATCAACATCACCAGGAATTAAAGTTAAAGCACAATTAAATTTACTCAGTGTATTGATAGAAGTTCAAGAGTTTACCAAAGCTGGTAAATTATATTCTCAAATTCAGTTAATAATAGATAAATTACCTGTATCAGAAACATCGATTAACTCTCGTATACATTTAGCAGAAAATTTATTATTCTTAAAACAAGTTAGTCGTAATAATGCACCAGAATGGCAAGATATAGCTCAAATTATTGCTGTCGCTATTAAACAAGCAGAAATTTTAGATGTTATTAGATTACAATCTTACGGAATGGGTGTTTTAGGTAGTATATACTTACAAAACAATAATTTAGCTGATGCTCAACAATTAAGTGAAAAAGCTGTTAATTTAGCTTTAAAAATACAAGCAAAAGATATTGCTTATCTTTGGCAATGGCAATTAGGATATATATTTAAACTTCAAGAAAATATTACTCAAGCGATAGATTATTATTCTCAAGCTGTTAATAATATTAATGATTTACGCGGTGATTTACTAATTCTCCATCCAGATATTCAATTTTCATTTCGAGATAATGTTGAACCAGTATACAGACAATTAGTTGATTTACTTTTACAATCACCCAATTCCCAGAATATAAACCAAGCAAATTTAAATCAGAAAAATCTCAAACAAGCTCGTGATGTCATTGAAGCGTTGCAATTAAGAGAAATCGAAAACTATTTTCAAGAAGCTTGTTTACAAGCTAAACCAGAAATTATTGATACGGTAGTCGATCAAAGTGATACCACAGCAGCAGTTATTTATCCAATTATTTTAGAAAACCGTTTGGAAATAATTCTCAAACTTCCCAATCAAAATCAATTTAACCATTACACAACTTTTATTCCAGCAAATGAAGTTGAAGAGACTTTAGAACAATTACAATTTAGTCTCAGACAACCAGAACAAATTAATCAAGTTAAAAAATTATCCGCAAAAGTTTATAATTGGTTGATTCGACCATTAGAAGTAGATTTAGAAAAACACAATATAGAAACATTAGTATTTGTTTTGGATGGAAATTTCAAAAATATTCCTATGGCTGTACTTTATGATGATAATGTATCAAGACAACCATCAAAATATCTAATCGAAAAATATGCTATTGCTTTAACCCCAGGTTTGCAAATGTTAGAACCAAAACCTTTACAGCAACAAAATTTAAATATTCTGATGGCTGGAGTTAGCGAAACGCGATCAATTGAAAATCAAGAATTTAATCCTCTTCAAAACGTTGAGCTTGAATTAGAAAAAATTAAATCACAAATACCCAACACTAAAAAACTCTTAAATCAAGAGTTTACCCATATCAACTTAGAAAAACAAATTAATTCCGCTAAATATACAGTAGTTCATATTGCCACTCATGGAAAATTTAGTTCTAACTTAGAAGAAACTTATATTCTTACTTGGAATAAATTACTCAAACTCAAGGATTTTGAACAGTTATTTCAAATTAATACAAATAGAGATTCTCAAACTATTCAATTATTAGTTCTTAGCGCTTGTGAAACCGCAAATGGAGACAAAAGAGCAACTTTAGGACTTTCTGGAGTTGCTATACGTGCAGGTGCAAGAAGTACATTAGCTACCTTATGGGCTGTTGATGATGAGTCTACGGCTGAATTGATGAGTCAATTTTATCAAGAATTACTCAATAATAAATTTAATAAAGTAAAGGCTTTACAGCAAGCTCAAATTCAGCTTTTAAAAAATACCGAATTACCCATGATTTGGAGTCCTTATGTATTAATTGGTAATTGGCTTTAACAGTTAACAGTTAACTGATAATTGGTGTATTTGATAATTCTTCTAAACCAATCTTATTGAGTAATTGCAACCAGTATTTTGCAAAAGTCTGATTTTGATGATTTGCTTGTTTAAGTCGAGCTAATTCTGTTAAAGCTGAATACCAAATATCATTTTCAACGTAGAAAGCAAAGCGTTGTTCTGGTGAATAAGTTGCAATTAATTGCTTTTGTTGTAAAGGTTCAATCGCTACTCTTTCAATCCATCCATGCACGTAAATAAAAGTAGATGATTTATCGGGTTTACAATATAATTTAAAATACCATTGATAGATTTTATCCGTTTCTAAAGATTTTTCAACCGGGAGAGTAATACTATAAATACCTTCACCTTTATCAATCGATAAATCAGTTTGATACACATTATTATGAGCTTCATCTTGCAAAATAAATTTACCGTTAATAGGTATATTACTCGGTTGATAAGGAATAAATAACCAAAATGTGGGATTTGCTTCCACAACTTTACCCACTTGGTTTTCCGGAATTAACGCAGTTAGTGGTATATTTGTAGCAGGACAACCATCACGGCTACCCATTCCTCTTCTTCTAGTTGGTCTTCCTCGATTAGAGCCGCTTTCTTGGTTGTTATTCAACTGTATTGGTATTTTCGGCGCATTTTTACTAACTTGTATTTGCGATCGCGCTATTACTGGTTGATTTCCACTGATATTACTAATCATTATTAATAACGGAATTAAAATAAATATGATTGGCTTTAAATTTTTGATTTTCATCAGAATGATTCTCCTTCTCATCAGAATGACATTAATCTTTTGTTAAACATGAAGCATAAAGCTCAATTAACTTTTGAGTTAACAGTTCTATAGCTTATCAAAGTTGAGATATAATTCATAGGAAGGAATTATTAATAGATATGCAGTTGTATCCAAGCCAAGGTAAAAGAACTATAAAAGCGTGATTGTTATAAGTCCGATGAATATGCTTGATTAATTTATTTCTATAACAACTCTTGCGGTTACGATTCATTTTTGATTAGGGACTTCCAAAAAATAATTTATCCAATTACCGTAGTGCGTTGGCGTAGCAAGCCCCGGAGGGGCATACATCTTGCTTGTAGTAGCGAGCTTTTCGGCTCGCACTACCCAATCTAAAATAGATGTTTTTTTATTTGGAAGTCCCTTACCAGCAAGCATTCCTGAGTGAATCCCCATAAATAAATCAGGGTAACTGTTCACTGATAACTGCATAAGTTAATTTCAACCACACCTAGTTAAAAGTATCAAGATAACAATTATAAAGAGAAATAATCATGACTTATTCCAACTCACAAAACATCCAAGAGAAATCACAAGTACAACAAGAAGCAATCGCTGTGGATATAGAAAAAATTAATCAATTCAAACAAGAAATTGACAAGAAAATGATAGATGCAATTTATCAATCTAAAATATTTGATTTTTTTGTCAGTAAAGGTTTAGAAGGAAAAGCTGTGAAAGTTAAAGTTGTACTCGACTTAAGTGAAATCAGAAATACAGATATTATTCAAGATAAAGAATTAAGAGATTCTTTACGAGGAATACCTAGTCAAGAAATGACGATTACCTCTTGTTGGCCCTGTAATGGTGGTAGATGGTGTAGCTAATAATATATATTTTTAATCAAAGGGAAAGCACGCAACTAAAAAATAATCGGTAATGGGTAATGAGTGATAGTTGATTAATATATTACCAATTACCAATTACCAATTACCTTTATGCACTTAAAATGGTATTTTACTTAAATCAGTGGACAGTGTTAGCTTTACTCGTGACGCGGTAGCGTCATACAGTAAACACGGGGGCGTATGGTGTTCTATTTAAACTAATACCTCTATACGCGCTCCCACCTTAATACAGTGAGGGACTAATCCTTTCCCAAGTATAAACGTGACTGATAACTGTTTACTGATAACTGATAACTGATAACTGATAAAGGTACAATATAGGAAATAAATAATGATTCATCAACATTGCTTTTACAAGCTAGTAATTACAATATTTACTACGATAGCATTCTACCCTAATAAAATTAACGCCCAAATTGTTCCTGATGCAACTCTACTGAATAATTCCAGTGTCATCCAACAGAATAATATTAAAGTTATTCAAGGTGGAACCCAAGCGGGAAGTAATCTATTCCACAGTTTTGAACAATTCTCTGTACCCTCTGGTTCAACAGCTTATTTTAATAATATTGCAAATATTCAAAATATTATTACGCGCATTACAGGTAATAATATTTCTCAGATTGATGGTACAATTCGCGCCAATGGTACAGCAAATTTATTTTTAATTAATCCGTCAGGAATTATTTTTGGTGAAAATGCTGCTTTAAATATTGGTGGTTCATTTTTAGCAACTACCGCAAGTAGTATTAACTTCCCAGATGGTACCAAATTCAGCGCTACACAATCTCAAAATAGACCTTTATTATCTATAAACGTTCCCATTGGTTTACAATTTGGTGCAACATCTGCACCCATCCGCAATCAATCCCAAGCTTCTGTTGATGGCGCAACTAATTTTTTTGGTCAACCTGCTGGTTTACAAGTATCTAGAGGTAAAACTTTAGCATTGATTGGGGGTGATGTCACTTTAGATGGTGGTAATCTAACCGCAGATTCAGGGCGAATTGAATTAGGAAGTGTTACACCTAATAGTTTTGTTAATCTCAATTCAATTGATAAAGGTTGGGTTTTAGGTTATGAAGGTGTAGAAAATTTCCAGAATATTCAATTAATTCGACGTAATATTAGTGATTCTACCATTGGTTCGATAGTAGATGTGAGTGGTGAAGATGGAGGTGGTAGTATTCAAGTACAAGGTAATTCTGTTGAATTAGTTGGTAATTCTGTGCTTTTAAGAACTGCAACTACAAACGACGCAAATGCTGGAGATATCACAATTAATGCGATAAAATTAGTTGTTAGAGATGGCGCACAGATACTAGCTTTTACTTCAGGTAAAGGTACAGCCGGAAATATCATTGTTAATGCTGCGGATTCAGTAGAGTTAATTGGTGCATTTATTAATCAAAATGGTAGCACTTTGAGTAGTGGATTGTTTAGTGCTACTGCTGGTGATGGAAATGGAGGAAATCTGACTATTAATACCAGTAGATTACGTCTTGATGATGGAGCAAGAATATCAGTAGAAACTTCTTTTCAACCTGGAAGTGATAATTCACAATTTATTTTAGCAACAGGAAAAGCTGGTAATTTAACTGTAAATGCTTCTGAATTTGTAGAATTAGTTGGTAAATCAACTACAAATAGAAGCAGTACCCTTGTATCTAAAACATCAAATTCAGCAGATGCTGGAAAAATCACAATTTCTACAAAACAATTGATTGTTAGAGATGAAGCTGAAATTACTGTCAGCAGTTTATTCCCGAAATTTCCGCCAACTATCAGTTTTGTCGGTAATACAAGTAATTTAGGAAATGCAGGAGAAATTAATATCATTGCCGATTCTATACTTTTAGACAATCAAGGCAAACTTGTATCTGAAACCGACTCAGCACAGGGAGGCAATATTAACCTCCAATTACAAAATCTACTATTAATGCGTCGCAACAGTCAAATCTCTACAAATGCCGGAATTTCCCAACTTGACGGCGATGGTGGTAATATAACCATTAATATTCCCGATGGTTTCATAATTGCCGTTCCTAATCAAAATAGCGACATCACTGCTAATGCTTTTACAGGTAGTGGTGGTAAAGTTGAAATCAATGCTAATACTATTTTAGGGATTCAACCTCGCAGTCGAGATGAGTTAATTACACTTTTAACTATTATTAATAATCCTGGTGAACTCAATCCACAAGAACTTTTAACAAATGATATTACCGCAATTTCTCAACAAAATCCTAATTTAAACGGTGAATTAAATATTAATACAATTAATGTAGAACCCCCAAGGGAATTAATCGACTTACCAAGCATACCAGTTGATACCAAAATCTCTCAAGTTTGTAAATCCCGTGGAAATAATCAAAGCGAATTTATTTTTACTCGAAATGCTGGTTTACCTCCTTTACCTCGTGAAGCTCTCGGTGTTAATTCTCCTTTGGATGTTGATTGGGTAGAAGGGGAGATGGGGGGAAGGGGGGATGGGGGGATGGGGAGACAAGGGGACAAGGGGATGGGGGGATGGGGAGACAAGGGGACAAGGGGACAAGGGGATAATTCACAATTATTAATCCAAAATCCAAAGCTTGTACTGAGCGAAGCGAATGTATCTAAAATCCAAAATCAGATTGTTGAAGCTACTGGTTGGGTTGTGGATGAAAATGGTGATATAGTTTTTGTTGCTGGTAAACATAATATAAATAACTCTAATTCCGATAATTCTAAGAAAGTTGGTTGTTAGCCTGTTTGATTTTAAAATCATAAATCACAATAGGAATCAATGGCGTTGCTGAATCCAAGTATGAATTTTAAATGTAGAGACGTGTTATATCACGTCTCCCAAGGTTTTCAAAATCACGCAAAATCATTAGACATCTCCGGAAATTAAATATGCGTCATCCAGAAACCTTGTAGAGACGCAAGGGTTCGCGTCTCTACATCCTTTTTCGGAGATGTCTATTTTCATCCATCAAATCAGCAATGCCGAATCAATTATGTAGAGACGTTGGATTGCAACGTCTTCATATATTGCGATTTCTATCGAGTTTGAAACTTTGTTGAATCAATATGTGGATCGATAATTTCACTACTGTTGAGAATACCCGAAGATGTTAATTGAAATCGGGTATATACTGCAATGCTACTGCTAGCAGCTATAATTGCTAAGACCGAAGGAACCAAGGGTATCCAACCACCTTGAATTAATAAAGCATAACAAAGATAATATAATATAATTTGGGATAATCCTATAGTTAATCCTAAATGCAATCCTGATTTACATCTCCAAGTAAGTATCCCTCCCACTATTGACCAACAGTAAATCCACAAGGCTTCACTCCATTTTGACCATACCCATAACAAAGGTCTATTATCAAGGACAGCGCTAATCAGTTGACTGACCATATGTGCGTGTATAATTACTCCTGGAGTATCTTTGTAGGGTGTCTGCCAATAATCTTTAAAAGTTTCTGCGGTGGTACCAATAATGACGATTTTATCTTTGATTAAATCAGGTTTAACTTTATCGTTGAGTACATCAGATAGGGTAACTCTCATTGCTATCTCAGATGTCGATCGCCAATTAAGCATTATTTGATAACCTAGATAATCAATTTTACTATAACCACCGCTGTTTTTTTCTAATAAATATGGAAATATACTATTACTTGTATTACCTGGTTTTGAATTGTCTTCAGAATTGAGTTTGAGTTCTAGATTGGACTGGTTTAAGTAACGCTCTGCTAGTTGAAAACTCAAGGATTTATCAGTATTACAAGGTTCTACACCAGTCATTGCTAATAAATGCCGCCGCAATATATGATCATCATCTACTACAACATCACTAAATCCTAAATTTTTCTTCATAATTTCTGGAGGTGGTGGAACACCGGGGTTTTTATCCCCCTCACTCACATGACAAACTCCAATCAATTTTGGACTTGTTTTCATCCATTCAGCTAAATCTGCATATTCCTTTTTTACGTCACGCTCTCGATAGATATCTAAACCGATGATGCGAGGATTGTGTTTTTCTAACTTATTTACCAGTTGCGCGAATGTTCTATCTGAAAGCGATGCACCACCTCTTTCATCTGCATTTTGTGATTGTACATCAGCTTCGGTGATCTCGACGATTAAAATCCGATTATCTTTTCCTTCATCCGGACGATTTACCATCATCCGATCAAACGCTGCCAGTTCCCAATTTTGTAATAATCCTAAATATCTTGCTCCACTAATTGCTATTGCGATCGCGAAACTAATGCTGAAAATTACGGGTAGAATATTATGGGGGGATAATGGGGAATAATTCGATTTTTGGCGTTGTTTAGTCGGATTTGACCAAACTAAAGGTGCTACAGTGGGATTTTGACAAATTACTGGCAACCAACTAGCACAGGGAAATTCTGCTTCTAAACCTTGTAATCTCTCTCCAGCTTCTCGTACTGCTAAATAAAAGGATTTGGATTCACAAAAAGCTGCTAAGAAGAATTTAAGAAATTTCTGAGCGACTAAATCAGGTACTGGTTCACGCATTACAATCATTTGGGGAATGTTTAATGAAGCAAGTTGAGTTGCTAATCCTAAACCATCGCAAGAATTGAAAATCGCTAACCGTAACCCCCGTGATATGGCTGCTCTTAAACCATTTTTTAATTGCTCTATTGTTAAACTATCATGTTCATTAATATAAATTCTTCCAGTTTCTCCATTTAATTGACTCGAACTATGTCCAGCAAAAAATAATATATCCCATCCTTTTTTATCCCAAAGCATCGAATCTAATTCTTGACGTTGAGGTTCTACTAAAAACGTTGTTTCTGCACCTGGTAAATTTTCTAATATTCTTTGATCTGTTTGAATATCAATATTTTCACTACTACCTAAAATTGCTAAAATTCTGATTTGATGATTGTCCGATTTATTTATAATTTCCAATCGCTCAAATTCCAACATACTCAAACATAAAACAGCATGAGGATAATCATCAAAAAAATCCCATAAATTCCAAGGTAATCTTCGTATTTCATCTAAATCACTTTGAATAATTACTTGAATTTCTTCCCTGGGATTTAATTTTGTGCGTATCTTCTGCTGTATTTTCACAAAATTACCCGAATTCAACCAAATATTAATTTTATTTCTTAATTTGTCGCATAATTTATTAAATTCAATCGATGAAATATTTGTAATATCTTCTGATTCTATTTCTATTTCTACATCCGATTCCCATTCCTGTCGCCAATTCAAATCCGGAATTAAAGAATCATATAATAAGTTATACAAAATTTGCCAACGTCTATAGAGTTCGTTCAATTCTGGTGCCGCAGGTAGACTAACAGTATACTGAATTAGGAAAATATTTACCTGTTCTTGGCATTCATAAATTTGCGCGATCGCGTTCTCAAATCCCTTTTCTAAATTACCCCCCGATAAGTTCAATACCACTATTTTACTCATAAATTTATCAGAGGAAAGTTGACAGTTGACAGTTGACAGTTGACAACCTGTGTAGACTCGTTAATTTAAAACCCGCGCAGGCGGGTTTTGTTTGTGTAGCCGCGACTTCTAGTCGCCAGGTAAAATACTTTCAAAACATCTTCTAATATCACATTTTACACCATTCTCGACAACGCCAAAAAAAACCGGGGCTTCTAAATGCTTTTGCAAGGTTTTAAAACTGAGATATTTACAGTTATCAGTTATCAGTAAACAGTTATCAGTAACGTTTATACAATGAAAGGGCTAGTCCCCCACTGATCGTTGGTGGTAGGCGTTGGAGTATTAGTTTAAATCCCTCACCATACTAAGAGTGTTCACTGTTCACTGTTCACTGTTTTAATCCAGGTGCGATCGACAATACCCTAATTTATCTACCCAAAGGAATATTTATTATATTGGCATTAGATGATACTGTTAACAGGGCTAATAACTATTAAAAAAGATAAAAAACAAAATTGGTCAAAATCAACTTCTTGCCTACGCTTGTAAATTTGAGCATTGGCATTACTGAATTATCTTGATATTTTGTAATTTATTAATTATTAATTATTTGTAGAAATTTTGGGCAATTTTAAATATCAGGAACTTAATCCTATATCCGAACAGGCGAACCCTTCAAGAATAAAATTCTCGATAATTTGAACATCTTTGAGAGCTACTTGAATACTGAAATATTTACCCAAAGGAACTTTAAATCTTTTTAATTGAATATAATTATCGTAACTTCTGGATTCAACTGAATGTAAAGTTGTTCCCGACTCAGAAAGTAAACTTAATTTGATATGAGCGGGTAAATAAGTTTCTCCAGATGCTGGATAAAGCTGTACCCGAATACCGACTTTCTCGTCGATTTGTGGTGATAAACCAATCAATAACGCTACAGATTTATTTTCTATTTGCATTCCTAAATCAATCAGTTTAGCTCCTTTGACACAAACTTCATTTAAGACAGAATCACTTCTAAATTGAAAAGCTCTTGTATCTGTCAAATTGACTAAATCATCAACAGAATACCAACCTTGATCAAAAATATTATCAAACCATGAACTCAAATCTTGTACAATCTTCTTGGTATTTTCCATAAGTTTATTAGGTGAATTTTGTATCATCTGACTGTACAAAATAGAGCGGTATTTTTCGTCAGCATTTATTGCTCCCCACAGATTAAAATCAATATGTAAACGAGGGGAATAAACAGTTGGTTGGTTTAGTTTGTTAATAATTTTTTGTGCTTGAATCTCCGATAAACTTGGTAATGGTTTAACTTGCGGTTTGTTAACTGGACAAAGTTCCTGAGCTATCCACATCACGTTAATATCCGCCGTTAAATCGCAATTATCTAGACAATAACTTCTATCAAGAGAGTCATATTTTGCTTTGTTGGTAACTTGTTCGTAACTAATAAATCCCCATATCCGCAACCAATTTTCTGTTAAATTTATCTGTACCGGAAGATAATAATTAGCAACCCAATTCGGAATATCAACCCATTCTTGGGGAATACGAAACTCATCAATATTATCTTGTTCACTGGGAATTAAAATTAGACGAGTTTGATTAAAAGTTAACTCAATTCCATTTACAAATTCCCATTGTCGATGCAAATTTGGAGATGGTGTGGGTATCTGGAATTTTTCCCGTAAATCCGGTTCATCTTTCAACCAATTAACGAAAGTGTTTAAACACAAGTAATTAATAAAAGCTCTGTGACGAGCAACCGGATTTCGGTAATGATTTCCCGTAGTTTGGTTCCATGCTATTTCCCGTTCTTTTTCCGAAAATTCTATCCACAAATGTTCGGGATAAATTTCTAATAAATCTTCAAATTGCAACATCTGATTATTTCCTATCATCAACATTCTCCTATTTAATTTCTATCCATTCATTTACAATATCTACGAGTTTATGATTTACTGCTGAAAGAGAATTAGTTTCTAAACATAAACTTGTTTCCAATTCCTTTTGAAATAACTTGATTAAATTTAAAGGATGATTTAAATCACATTTTTTAGTATTTATTTGATTTTTTAGGCAAATTTTATCTAAAATCGAAAATACAACTTTTTGGCAATATAATTCTAAACATTTATCTAAAGCTGATTGAATTTTTTCAATATCTTTATCACTATCCAAGTAGATTTCTGAATTAACTTTATTCCATTCTTCGGCAAATTCTCTTAATATACTTCTTGTATATCTTTTTAACTGACGAGCTACTTGATACTGCTTTTGTAATTCTGAATATTTAAATTTGAGTAGGTTGGCTATTTCAGTTTGAGTTAAGTTTAATCCCTGCCATAATTTAAAAATTACTTGACATAGTTCTGGCATATTGGTGAATAAATTGTCAACAATAATTTGTACTTGCTGCCATTCTTCCTGCTGTATTAATACATCTAAGCTAGAAGAGGTAGTATCATCAATACCATGATAATTTTCTTCAAAGGCAAAATATTGCTTAGCGCGATAGTTTTTAGCTGCATTTATACAACTTGTAAGTATTTCTTTAATTGTGATATCTGTTGTTGAGACATTAATCAGATTTAATTGATCGCAGCGTTGATTGTAATAACTAGCAATTGCTTTAAAGTCATTTTCTGAAGGATTTGCTGTCCGACTCAAGCGGTTAGATGGTGGCTGAAAAATTTCATTAAAGCATTGCCAACCTAAACGATATAAAATGATTTGTTCATGATTAAAATTTTGTGCGAGTAAAGCTTCATTTAATTCCTTTACACTTAAATTTTTCAATAAACCGTAATTAGAAAATCTGGTTCTCCTCGCTTCCAAATCTTGGTCATAAATTTGATTACGAATAAATCTTTTAAAAGCAGTGATTGCATATGCTTCTATGTTGATTTTGTTTCGTTCAAAATTAAAATTTTTGAAAAAGATATTCGGTGAACTAGCTGCAATATTTGCTATTTGAAAACATTCTTCTAGAGAATATTTATGTTTAATATACTTCAATTCATCATGAATATCTTTGGCAGCTTTCAAACAGGCTTCTTGTAAATAAGCTGAAAAATGCTTTTTTGCTGTGGGAATACATTCTAGGTTGTTGAACTGGTGTTTAACTAATAACATTTTCAGAAAATATTGCACCCAAAAGCTTTCTTGAGCCTGTGGATCTGCTGCTACTTTTAATTTCATGCTATTTTCTAATACCAAGTCAACCTGCCAATTTAATTTTATTTGATGATTATCACCAGTAAAACTGATAAAGCTAGAAAACTTATTGATGATGTTTCCTCGTTTTTCCATAAGCATAAAATATTACCACACGATGATTTTAATCATTTGTTCTCCTATAATTTAATGATATTAACAATACATCTTGTTATTTCATCCATAAAAATTCACCATTATTATTGCTTTGCATTTTTGCCGCATTAATACAGGTGTTATATATTCTTATATATTTATGGGTGCCTCGATAAAGTCATTATGCAGTTTGAAGCGGTTTTGCGATAAATTCACCTTTAAAAATTTGCAACATTGGATTCACCTGGTACCATGATAGCTTCTCATTAACTGGCTACTAAATGCATCTATCGTTTGTTACTAATAGACTGATCAGATTTTGACACTATTGTCAAGGTGTTATACACCTATTGATAGAAGACACAGAATATGATCAATTTGATAAATCTGGAAATTTTCAACTCGTTCGCTACAAACAGAAAAAATTTAGCTCACAAATAACCATTAGACATCGCTACAGAATGTTTTATGAGTTCTACACATTCTCAAAAAGTCCTCAAAATGCTCAACGACAGGTTACTTGAAGCTTATGAAAAATATTATGGAGATTTGAAAGTTGGAGATATGTCCCCTCAACAGTTTATCAACAGCTATGGAACTATTGAGGATAGGGTGAATGGTAATTTAAAACTCGAAGTTATACAACCCGACAAATCCACCTCTTCTTTTTGTGGAGGTTGGGTGTGACGATACTCCTTCTTGAGAGAGCCAGGGAATAAATTCTCTGTCTAAAAGCTAAAATCCTCTAAAGAGGTATGACTTTTTTCGTTACAGTTTAACCATATTATAGTTGGTTTCAATCCCGCGAACGGGAATCGTGTCGTTTCAAGATAATTAGTGTATTCCATTTTTGTCATTTTCGTGGGATACATTTTTTCAGCTATTCAAGCAAAAAACGCAATTCGAGTGTAGGGGTGATGGGTGGTGAGGGTGTGGAAGAGGTGGGGGATGGGAAATATTTGATTATTCATCTGTGATTCTTTTAACTTTTCTAATCTTTCTACTTTCGAGTTTTTCAATTTTGACTTTTTCAATTAAACCTATTTTCAAATCAAGTTTTTTGTTATTTACCTCTGCTTCAGACAAACAATCTGAACCTTCGATTTCGTACATGATTATAGTTCTTGGTTTTGTTTTTTTACCTTTTTGTATATGCTTAACTTCACAACTCACTACTTTTGCATCTACCTCTTGATCGATTTGAAATTCTTCACGAGTCTTTATATCTAAAGGTGTAGGTAAAACTCTTCTTGCTTTATATTCATTCTCATCATCACCTAAACGAGGTTGCTGCTTGCGCTCAATCTCCATATAACGAGTTTTTTCTAATAACTCTATTCCAGGATTTTCTTGCCAATTTAGCATCTCTAAAAGCATTTTGATTCGAGGAATTTTTTTAAATTCTGCAATTTTAGTTTTAGAATCAAAATTGTCTTTTTGTAAGTCAGTGAGAATATATTTCTCAAATTCTGTGACATACTTAGTATATTCTTCTAGCGTTTCTGCTGTTTCCCAAGTGTTCTTGCTAAATAATTGTTTGTAACGAGAAATGCGATCGCTAAAATATAACTTAGGTTCAATCTTCACAGCACCCATTCCCAAAGGTTTACCCATACCTAGGGATAGACGATATTTTTCATTTGCAGCAATATCAAGTACCCACATTAATGCACCAAGTTCTACATCATTGAGATTTTCAAAATTGATTATGAATTTAAATTTAACACCAGTTCCTATCGGTTTAATTTCTGTTTTTTGAGTTTCTGAAGTTTCGTCAGGATTGGGATGTTTAATATCAGGTTCGCTGCCTTTATGCCAATATAATTTATGTCCACGAATTACTGTTTCCTTTTCGGGTTCACTAGCATAATGTTTAAGTTGTTTTTTTTGGGCTTGCGTATCTTTTGGTTGTACTAAATAATGTTGAAAAGTTGTTGGTTTTGGACTAGCAAGAATTTGAGGTGTGATGACATGATTGGCAGTTTTTTCCCACCAAATATTATCAGTATTGCTTAAACATTGAGCATCACTTACAAATATTCTACCTTTCCTAGCTTGTTGTTTTTCATCTTTCTGTTTTTTATCTCTGACAAACCCAAAAATTGCATCAGCGATATCAATTATAGATGTATCGCGTAAATATTCAGGAATAAAATCAACCGCTGATGCTGCTGTTTGTTTATTTTTTGGTATATATGGAATACGAAAATTAGGACTTTGACCGAATAATTTTACTGTTTCTCCTGGTTTTGGTTCACAATAAAAAATTGCACGTCCATTTTTAAGTACACCTATTTCTAAACTAAAAGGTGGCTCTTGTTTTTGAAAAGGTGTTAATGATTTTTTATAATCTTGAACAGCATTATCATCAATTTGTATTAATTCTTTATGGCTATCAGGTTCGCTAATGAGACAATGATTTTTACGTTTTATTTCTTTTGGTAATATTGATGCTCCTTCTAGCATATTACCGCTAGTTAATAATACGCCATTATATTGATAATTATGTTTTTTATAACTTATCTTACGAGCAAATTTACGACCATTTTTAGTTTCTATATCTTCAAACTTAATATTCATAAAATATTGTGGTCTATATTCTTTTATATTTTCGATTTGTAGATACTCAGAAATATCTGATTTAATCACAGTCTTTTCTTTTACCCAAACAAATGGAGAATTATCAATTGTTTGTGCTGGGCGTATAAACCACCTATCTCCTTCATGTTTGAGATAACCAGCCCTGACATTTTTTCCTTGTTTGCCCAAATAATTAGTATATTCATCCTTTAATGGATCATCTTTATCAGCAGCAACAGCACGAAAGAAAAATTTATCAACATCAGAAACTTTATCTATTTTACTAAAACTAATAATCTCAACTAAACTCCGAATCATCCCTCGTAAACTACTACCAGGAAGTACAGGTTTTAAATGCTGAAATTCTGGTTGAGTATAGAAAAAATCGGGTAAATCTTTCGATTCTGCACCACATTCAAATTCTGCTTTAGTTAATCCACAACGAATATATAAAGGTGATTCAGTTGTCAGCGTGCATTCAATTCTACCTGTATAACGATTTTTTGAATAAATATTTTGTTGTGGTAAATCTTCTTCTTTAACTTCAACAATTTTATCTGGTAACTCGACAAAATTATAAGGAGCTATGGCTTTTCTATTCTCAGGAATATTATTTAATTGTCTCGGTAACATTTTTCAACTCCCTCTCAATTGTAAGATTAACTAATCGACTTAAATAAATCCGAACTAAACCTGTTTCTTTGTCATCATCAATATAATGACGAACACACAAACGCAATGGACGATATAATTTTTGATTGCTATCAAAAGGAATATCGATTAATGGGACAGCATGACGCAAACCTTGGGAACCATCCGATACTAAAGTAAAACCATTATTAATTTTTTCTGCTTGTGTACCCCAAAGTATTTGATGTTCAGGAATAAATTCGGTATCCTTTTTATCTTGAATAATGCGAGCTTTAAAACCCTCATATGTTTTCCACAGCATCACTTCCGAATCTTCACCAAATATTCGACATTGTTGTAAAGTTGATGGACGTAATTTCGCAAATTCAAATTGAGGAAACACCTCATCTGCTGTAATTAAATTTCCATCTTGGAATTTTCCCCAAATCACTCCATCTTCCGCATGAGCTAATAAATATTTTAAATTGTATTCGCTGGATTTTGCTTCTAACCATGTTTTCAAATCTAAATCTTCTGGTACTTCTACTATTTTGCATTTAGGTTGATTAAGTATTTTATTCAATGTTTCACCTCTTGATGTAATGCTACAATAAATTGTTCTAAATCTTCATTTTCACTATTTTCTATTACCAAAGGTTCTGTTGGTGATGGTTGTGAAATTGTCCAGGTTTTTCCATCATGTTGAATAGTGGCTTTTCTTCCTTGTAATCTTCCTCTTCCGATACTGCTGCTTCCACCTACAGGTAAATCACCAGTCCATAAATCTTTGAGTAATAACAGTAATAATCCTATTTCTGCATCCTTTGGTTGACGTAATGTTAATTTGATTTCCAGATTGGTTTTATCATTACCAAAAATAGGTTGCTCATCGAATAATGCTCCATGTAAAGCACCACCTGTAAATCTATCAATTGCAATTCGATTTTGGATTAAATCTGTACTCTCATTAATTTCCACTTCATCGACAATTATACGACTTGCTTTTGCTTTTTTGGTTTGTTCATCCACGAAGCCAAATATATCGCTAATAATATTTGTATCCGCACCAATAGTATTAACTATCCTTTCTCCACGATGTCGCAATACACCTGTTAAACTTGTACCAGATAATATTGATTTTAATTCATCATTACGTCGAGATTTTAAATGTACTACATCAGGTGCTTTATCGGTTGATGCTTGTCCAGAACGAATTAATAAAGGACTTGCAAGGGTAAATTCTGCGATGATGGTTAGGTGTTGTCTTTTATCTTCTTTATCTTCCTCTGAGAAAGTTACACCTAAAGCATTAGCGATATTATCATGAGTTGGATAATTCTCTAATAAATCTGTTTCCCAATGGGGAAAAGTTAGCCATTCTATAGGCTGTTCGTGATTTCGTAAATCGAATTGCCATACTTGCCATTTTTCCACATGGCAGCGACCAAAACCGCGATTTTTTTTGATTCCTAAATGAATTTTACCTGCTTCTAATCCTTGTAATACTATTGCTAATTCTTGGATGAGTTGTGTTCTGTCATGTTGTTTGTCAATTAATAATAATTCAAGATAAAGGGGAAACTGTGTTCCTGCTTCCAGAAATTCTAAATCATATTTTGCTCCATCTTCTGCGATTCTGGTGATGCTATTGATTTTGACTCCATCACGCAATTCAACTTTAATTGTTTCGCTACTTAAAGCATCATTGATAATCAAAGGACTTTGTTCTCCATCATCGTCGCTACGCTGTCCACCAAATAAAATAGAATTATCTAAAGTACTGTAACCATTTTGATATTCTCGTAAATAATTCCTTAAAGCACCAGCTATGGAAGAACCCATTAATAAAGCTTTGTCTTCAATACTATCTCGTAAAATTTCTAAATCTGTATCACCGTCATTGTTACCACTTCCGAAACAAGTAGGGGTATCTAAAGTCAAAATTCCCTTGACTATTATTCGTTCGATAATATGACGTTGATTTCTATTTCTGGGATTTTTATTTAGACAATCATTACTCATTATTTTTTCCCTTTCATTGCCTTTTTAGCAACTGCTATAATTAGGCGTAATGTATATTCTTTATCTAATTGAGGATTTAAAGTAATTTCAATATCACTAATTTTTGCAGTTAATTCTTGTTTATTATTAGTCCATGATTCCGGCTTTTCTAACCAATTTTTTAACTTTTGCTTGAAAGATTCATTATTGATTTTAGCTCTTTCAAATTGTTCGTTAGCATTTGGTCGTAAGTTATTTAGTAATGTTAAAACTAAATCACAGTTTCCGGTTGGCAATGCCTGTCTTGCAATTAATTGTAAGCGAGATAATTGACTGTTGGAAATATTACCTTTTATCGATAGATAACTAAGCTCTTGTTTTAGCTTGCGCTCTAACTTTTCTTGCAGCAATCTTCTAACCATTCGGGTTGCAATATCACCAGATAATTGATTTTTTAATTGTAGTTGACTAGATTTCGGTTTATCAGGTTTAGGCAAAGCAAATTGAAAAGAATTGTCTTTTTGTAAATTTACTGCAATTCGACCAAAACCATCTATTTTTCTTTCTCCTAAACCTGCTGTTTCTAATTTTTCAATTTGTTCTGCTGTTATCTCTAGGTTTTCAAAAACAAATACGCTACCTGCTACTAATGCGGGAACTTGAGGTAAGGGTAATCCCCATTTCCGATTAAATCCACCAATTAATGTAGAACTTGTAAAACTTACTTTTGGTTGCAGTTTGATATCCTGACCAATTATTCTAGTTAATGCGGTTTCTAAAGCTTTTTGGAGTGGTGTAGATGTTTGTTGTTCCGATGGAGGAATAATTGCATATTGTCCCCATTCGTCTCGTAAAATTAAATCACTTAGGAGTGTGATTGTAAAATTCTCATGTTCGCTGCGACTTTCAGCAGAAACTACTTCATTCCAGTTTTCATGGAGTTTAATATCTGTAATTTGGGTATGTCCGTAACCTGCACTTTGGGAACCACCTAACCAAATATCTGATGATTTATGAAGTAATTCTAATAGATGCGTATCTCTCTCTTCGCACAAAATTACTGCTTTAAAACTTTGTCCAGCATCGATTGCATCGTAACGGAAAATTTCTCCTTCTCCCGTTGTTTGAGTAGAGCGTCCTTTATTGCGATCGCGCAAGCGCTGACTTGTCAGTTCGCGACGGTTATGAATATTGATGCGTCGCTTTTCTTTATAATACCTAATGCAACCACTTTCTAATGTCCAAAATCCTTCTCCAAGAAATTTAGGTGTTTCTGGTTCATCTTCGTTTCTTTTCACACTAAAGTCATAAGCATTAATAGTTTGTACATCTTCGTTTAGTTCGGTTTCTTTATCCCGAAACCAGGAACGAAGGATAGGAAGAGTGCGTTGTTGTTTTTGACTGAGTAAATAAGCATTCAAATATTTCACCTTATTACTATCAAAAAATAACCGTTGTACTTGTTCATTTTCTAAATCTATTTCCGATAGGTTATGATGCTTCATATAACGTCCAATTATTGCACCACGAATCATGCTACCGGGAATGTAAGAATAGGATACATCACTATTAGGGTCTCCCTGAAATGATGTCGCGAGTAATGGTTGTTTTGTATGTAACGAAAAAGTAATTGCTTTCATTCAATCGTCTCCAGAACCTTTCCAAATAACTCTAAATATTGGTGTGTAATGTTCTTCTCATTAGCATCATGTAAACTACAACAAACATGACCACGACCTCTATTTCTTCCACTTCCCAAACGTCGGAGTGCGAGTGTTCCTACAGATAATAGTGATAGCATTCCCTCATTAGGTTGGTTTTCAAATAATAACTCTGCTTGAAATTCCAACTTACGAATCACAACACGAAATGACCGTAAACTTCCTTTTTCAGCAACGCCATTTTCATGATTAATTGCTGTTTGACGACGAATAGTAGTTAAAGAACTCAAAACATCTTGATTTGTAAGTTGCTCGCTATCTATTTCATAAACAACTACTTGACGTAAATCATCAGGTAAACATGCATCTCCTACATGCATTGCAGCAATTGTTTCTAATTTACTACCTGGAATACCAAATAATTTACAAGCGATATTTTCCCAGTAATTTTTCTGACTTTCATCTGGCAAAACATTAATTAAATTATCACATTCTTCACTTAATAAACCTTTGAGAGTGCGTCCGCGTAAATAGGGAAATCCATATTTATCATGTTCTACCTCTTGGTCAATTAATCCTGCAACACCATCACCACGACCAAAAGTTGTATCACTTAATAGTTTAATTTTCAGTTTGTATATCATGTATAATCATCCAATTCAAGATAAAATTCCATTGCTTCAATTGCGTCAAAATATCCACATATGTCATCTAACCATCCTTCTTTTGCTAACTTATCAATATCTTTACTACATTCAGGAAATGATGGTAGTTTATCTACACCTATATTACTCAGAAAACTCTCAGTAGCAAGAGATTCTTGACGTAAGATATCTCTTAGTTCGATAATTTTGTTATAGCTATTACGCCATTTTTCATCTTCTTTAAATTGCCGAATAACTCCAGTAAAACCTTCCCAAGTCCGCCATTCATCATCATGTTTATATAATCGTACAGGTCGCATATTTAGTTTTTTGGGTTTTTGTTTATCTAATTTTACTTGATATTCACGCTGACGTATTTCAGAAATAGAACCAGATAAACCGCTTGCTGCTAAATGCCAATCTAAAGCAGAAAATCCATCAGGTTCAAATTCTTTTTGCTCTTTAACAAATTTCTTAGCTTCTCGACATAAAGCTTCACTCATTTCATAAGCTTTAGCAAATGGATAATGAGTTTTGACAACACAAATACCTGCACAAGCTTTGAGCTTTTTACCATCAGCTATTTCTTGCTTTTCCAATTCTTTTAGATATAAAGCTGCTAATTCCAACCCCAATCTACCTTCACATACAAAGGTAGTATCATCACCACCATAAATCAAGGGACGAAAAGGAAGATAATAATTACCTTTTAAATCAACTTTTAATATAAATTCCCCTAATTTCCCTACAACTTTACCTTGGGAAATAGATTTGATGATTTTTTCTGTGACAGCAATTAACGCATTTTCTCCTACTTTTTGAATACTATCAGATAGCTCTCGCATCGAATTGATATAATCCCGATTCTCTTTTCCCTTTCCATACTCTTGAAAGCGTTTACCCATCCCATTGCCATCAGCATGGATTACCGCAGCATAACTGGATTCACCTGATGTTCTTCCCAAATTATCAGTACGAAAGGGAAATTGATAAATATCTGTATTTACTACTCCTTGAAATATTTCTTGTAGTTTTTGATTCGCTTTACGAGCAGCCATTAATTTTTGTTTTGTCTCCCTAGAAATTAAATAACTCTTCTCCCCTTCCTCGTCTTCATACTGAATGTAACTATCACTTCTATCGACAGCAGGTAAAAGTGTTGAATTACAACTTGCTGTCACTCCTAATCCCAACAGTGGAGCAGAAACTATACGTTCATGTTTTTGTCGTTCGATTTTATCTGTTACTAAATCTTGAACTACTTGATACAACTTATTTTTATCCCAATCAAAGGGTTGATGAGCAACTAATAAATTCAATCCCGGTGCTTCTAGTAATACTTTCCGGCTGAGAATTTGAGTAAACTCTATTGCCATGTGTTTGGATTTAAATATTATTAATGCATTACCACCTCCAGCGTAAATTATTTCTGCATTCTCATTACTACTTTCAATGGGTTCCTGTTGCTTGTTTCGAGGTATTCCTACTTTTACTAAACTTTCTTCTACCCATTCTCCCGTTGCAGCAGAAACTAAATAGGATGCTCCGATATTTTCCCGTAAACGGTTACTACTACGGTTACTACTAAATACATAACCTTGAATCCCTGTAGTATCAATAAAAGTTAGCGTCAATTGACTCATTTTGATGTCTCCCGGTCATTTTCTTTAATCCAATCAGCAATTTCTTGGGATAAATTTGTTAAATGTTCCCGTCCAAAAACCTGGATTTTTTTATCATTGATAGAATCTGCAATTTCAGCCTTGAGAGTATCGGGTTCATTAGAACAGCAAATCAAAGCAACCCTTGCTTCATCTCCTCCCATTTGTCTTGCTCTCAAATATGCTTCAAAAAGCTTTTGTTTGCATAATTTTCTATCACTAGTCGTTGTACAAGAAAGTGCAAAAAGTTGATATCCCCGTGTAAAAGCTACATCAAATTCAAATCCATCTTTAGTACCAGTAAGAGGAATTTCAAAATTAAGCCCATAGTCTCCGATAAAATTACTACTAGCAATATTCTGAACTTGTTCTAACACATAATTCTCTAACCACAAGCCATCTAGCCATTTACAAAAATTTTCTATTTTCGTAAAAGTACTTGTTGATTTTACTTTTGATAATGAAAGCTGATTATCATCCGTGATAAATCCTTCCTGCTGAAATCCTGTAATAATTTCTGGTAGTAAATTATCCAGTTTGATAACTATTTTTTCTAAATCAGTTTGACTTTTCCAATTTCCCCAACTACCATTTTCTTTCTTTTTACGCGCTTGTTCACAAAATATTTTGCAATACCAATCAAACCACTGCTTTGCTTTAGCTTCTTCCTGAAAAACTTGAGCAAATTCTGTTGCTAATTTTGCTAATTGTGGCTGTTGTGTAGGTTTTGATTTTAACTCTAACCCATGCAATTGGAAAAGTTTAACTAATTCAACTTGTAAAGTTTCTGGTTTAATTTTTACGCGATCGCGCTCTCTATCTTCCCTATCTATGCACATTTCTAACCTGCGAGGGTCAAGATAGCTGAAAATAGCATCAGGACAATTTGCAAAAGCTGCTTTGTAACTATGTACAGCCATTGCTTTGGTTCCACCAGTATAATTCAACCCTATGTTTCCTATTTTTCCACTTTTGATTTTTTCTAATTCTTCTCGAATTTTCTTCTGAATGTGAAATGCATCCGACTCATAATCACCGAGCGATCGCAACATTACATCCTTAAAGCCGTTTAACTCGCTTTTAAGAATCTTCTGTAGTCTTTTTGCTGATTCACTTGTACCCGTAGTATGTACTAAATATACAGTTCCCCCTTTATTCAACAACAAATTCGCTGCAACATAGTTCGGTAAAGGATTCTCACCAATCAACAAAAACAAATGGTCTACTTTATACTCATCAAACTCGGATGTACTCATGGGGTAGATGTATCAAAAAAATGCCATGTCTATTATGGCACATGGTCGGAAATACCCATTTCCGAATAGCTGCTAATCTATAAATAATTAATGTTGTAATATGAAGTCTAGTTAATTGCTTACTATATGACTCAACGCATTTTGTCATTGATACGGGGTTTGAAGGCTTTTTAACCTCTTTGTAAGTCATATTTGCACTCCCTAATTTATATCGTAAGCGATTATGCGGACGTGATATTACAGATAATTGGCAGCTTAAAACTCGGAGTTATACCCCCCTCGGAATCCACCTCAATTTTTTCCACAAATTCCGATAATACTGATTTGAGTTCCTCATCATCCAATGATTCCCAAAATTCTGCTTGAGACGCGATCGCAATTTTTCTCTTCACATTCTCCAACCCATCTTGATCAACTATCTTCACCGGAGTTGATAAGGTATTAATGGTTGCTTGTATTTTCCCCATCGCCGCAATTATATCAGGGTTAGAACTACGAAGTCCCCGTAAAACTGACAATTCGTTGGTTAATTTTTCAATCTCTTTAGTATTAATTGTTTCTGTCGTCTGTGAATGATTTTCTAAATGCTCGATTAAATTCGGAGCATTTTCACACAAAGTCTTAATAGTCTTGGTTATAATTTCCCTCAATCGGGTGCATTTGGAATTCTCGCAATGATATAACCCTGGTTTACTATAATTAACACACCGCATATATTCGGTTTTTGTTTGATGTCGGGAACAGTTACGATACATACTCCCCCCACAATGGATACATTTTATTAATCCTGCAAGTGGATAGTTGCCACGGGTTGATTGTGCGGAACTGCGGTATTTCCTATTTGCTGACAACTTACTTTCGATTGCATCTAATGTTGCTGAGTTAATTAAAGCCTCATGGGTATTAAAATTGATAATTGGTTCGCGATTAATACCTTTTTTCTTTTTGACAAAATATGCTGTATGTCCTTGCAATGCTAGATTTCTTGACCAATCTCGCAACCCCGATACCGTAAAAACTATTTCATATTCAGTATAAATATAGTTACATACATCCTTTAGCGATCGCCTTTCTAAAATTAAATCAATAATGATTTTGGCTAACTCAAAATAAGTTTTACCCGATTTTTCGTGAATATTTTGATTCGGAGTCAAGCGATGATTTTCATCTTTAGCATATCCAAATGGAGGAACACAAAACTTTAACTGCTGTCGAAAATATTCGTTTCCTTGTTTCACCCGTTGAGATAATAACCTCGATTCAAATTCAGCCAATCCCGACATCTGATTAATACTAAACCACCCAAAAGGACTATTTGGATCGACTGGTGCATCCAATACCCGCAAATTCACATTATGTTTCACAAATACTTCGATTGCCTTGTGAATTGTAATTACACTCCGACCCAAGCGGTCTATACGAGTTATAATTATTTCGTCAACGATTTGATGTTGCGCTAACCTCAACAACTCGTTAAATTGCTTCCTTGAATCATTACGTCCAGATTCAATATCTATTAATACTTCCCTCGCACCCGCTGCTTTTAATCTCGCTATTTGTTGATTTAATGCGTCAAACTCCTCAGCTTGTTCTTGGGTACTAACGCGAGCATAACCATAAACTCTCATAAGAATAAATTCAAATTCTTTTCTGGAATCATATCATAAAAGGTGTTGTTGTAAACGTTCCGGTTCAGCAGTACCAACAACGTGTTCTAATAAAGTTTCTCCAGCCAGACGATTACCGAGATTTTTACTACCAACAAAACCCGGAGCATTTACAGGAATAATCGGAATATCTAGTTTCTTCTCAGCAGCTTTACAAACAGCATCAATATCTTCACCAATCAAAGCCGTCACACAAGTTGAGTAAACAAAAATAGCAGCGGGGTTGTAATTATTGTGTACGTGTTGAATCGCTTTATAAAGTTTTTTTTCGCCACCGAAAATCACATCATTTTCGCTTAAATCAGTAGTAAAGCCTTTTTTGTAAAGCATCGGACCAGAAGAAAGACTACCACGACTACCCCAAGAATTACCAGAACAAGCAATTGGTCCATGTACTAAATGAGCAGCATCGGTAATGGGAACCAGAGCAATCATCGCTCCATCAAAAGAACAACCACCTTGAGCTGCTCCCGGTTGAGCTTGTTGTTTACAAGCTTTATTTTTCTTTTCTCCGTTTTTTTGATGATTATGTTCGCATCCTGGTTCAGTTAGTAGTTCGTTGATTTTACTTTGAGTTATTTTCATTTTCTCAGCCTAATAAATCAGTTATCAGTTATCAGTTATCAGTTAACAGTTATCAATAATTTTGTTTATTCAGTATCTTAGATGCTCAATATATTGTTAAAAAGCTTTTCCCTAAGATTGTCATTCCCTATATTGGGGAAAATACCAATTAAAAAAAAGGAAAAAGGAAAAGGTAAAAAAGGAACTTAGAAATATAAAGAATGAAGGATGAAAAATCTGAATATTTCATACTTGAGCCTTTATACCTCATCCTTAATTACCATTACCTTTTACTTCAAAGGTATCTCGCAAATTAATTGAATTTCTAACGAACTAAATCGAAGGAAATATCAGTCTTGGAAGGAATATTGGTGTTGCGATCGATGTCCTCAAAGATTGCATTTACAACCCAAGTAAGTAGGTTGATTGTACCTTGATAACCGATGGTAGCGTAGCGGTGTAGATTGTGGCGGTCCATGATAGGATAGCCGATACGAATCAGAGGAGTCTTAGTATCGCGCTCTAAATACTTACCGTAGGAATTACCAATGATAAAGTCTACGGGTTCGGTGAACAGTAAGGAACGCATATGCCATAAGTCTTTACCGGGCCAGAAGGTTGCACCTTTACCATATTCGTTGTTAGAACACAACTGTTTGATTTCGTCACCAAGCTTTTCAGTGGAATTGTGAACCAAAACGTGTACGGGTTCAGCACCCAACTCCATCAAGAAGCTGGTTACACCATATACTAAGTCGGGGTCGCCATAGATCGCGAAGCGCTTACCATGTAACCAAGCGTGAGAGTCAGTCATAGCATCAACAGCACGACCGCGCTCTTCTTCTAACTCTTCGGGGATGGGCTTACCACTCATTTCGCTGAGTTTCATTAATAACTCATCAGTACCGCGAATACCCCAAGGGCTAACAACTTCTGTTTTTTGATTCCACTCTTTCTCGATATATTCACGAGTCTTGGTAGTAGAATGTTTTTGCAAACAAAGTGTACCTTCAGCATTAATTGAATCAGCAGCATCTTCCAATTTAGTACCCTTAGTGTACATATGGAATTCGCCATCATTGGGTGAATCAACGTAATCGGAGTTGTCAGCCAACAAAGTGTAGTCGATACCCATCAAAGAAGCAATCCGCTTAACTTCGCGCAAGTTACCAACATAAGTATCAAAACCAGGGATAATGTTGATTTTGCCATTGGTTTTATTCTTCTTCTTACCTTGAGTAAGATTCAAAAGAATACCTTTCAACATATTATCGTAGCCGGTAATATGAGAACCTACGAAGCTAGGAGTATGAGCAAAAGGAATAGGTAAATCTTCAGGAATGCCACCTTCATTTTTAGCATTACCGATAAATGAACCCAAGTCATCACCAATAACCTCTGCCATACAGGTAGTGGAAACGGCAATCATTTTAGGATTGTACAGCTTGTAAGCATTGGTCAAGCCATCAATCATATTTTTCAAACCACCGAATACCGCAGCATCTTCAGTCATAGAAGAAGAAACAGCAGAAAAAGGCTCTTTGAAGTGACGAGTTAAATGGGTGCGGAAATAAGCCACACAACCTTGTGAACCTTGCACAAAAGGTAAAGTACCTTCAAAACCAACAGCAGCGTAAATTGCTCCCAAAGGTTGACAACCTTTAGCAGGGTTAACAGTCAAAGCTTCACGAGCGAAGTTCTTTTCGCGATATTCCCAAGATTTAGTCCATTCTGCAACCTTTTTGACTTCTTCGGGGTCGTGTCCACCTTCAAACTTTTTCTTGTTCTCGAAAAGTTCTTGATATTCTGGTTGGTGAAATAGCTCTACGTGGTCTTGAATTTTTTCGGGATTTTGTGGCATTATGTGTCTCCAAATTTGCCGATTAGGGTTGTTAGTAAAAAGTTCCTGGTTTTGTGGAGGATAGGATTAAGAAATAGGGGGAATCTTTCCCCCGACCAAATTCCTAATCCTTAAGCAGCAGCTTTGACGGTAGCGTTTGCTTTTTCTTTCTTCCAAGGTGTTCCGATTAATTTCCAAGAAGGATTGTTGATTGCTAAATCCATATCACGAGCGAAGATAGCGAAGCCATCATAACCGTGATAAGGACCGGAGTATGCTTTTTTATGGTTTAATGCTTTGAATGGCTAAATGTTCATTTTGAACAGTGCTTTTCATCAAGTTTGTTTGGTGATAACACCATTATTTATAGGCTAAATGTAGGCTAATACAAAGTACGATGCATAACCAGGATTAAAACAAATATCAACAAGCATTTGCAGGCATGGAGCCATTTCCATCTACCGACGGCAGTTTTTTGGGTTCATGGCTGCAATTAAAGCAGCAAAAGGAACACATGAGAGCAGAAATATTACAGGAATTGCAACAGGTTAATCGGCGTTTGAAGTCTGCGAAAACAAAAGTGACAGTTCGGGAATCTAATGGAAGTCTACAATTACGAGCGACGTTACCAATTAAACCGGGAGACAAGGATATAAAGGGAATTGGGAGAAAGCAATATAATCTCAGTTTGAATATTCCGGGGAATTTAGATGGTTTAAAAACAGCGGAAGAAGAAGCTTATGAATTAGGAAAGTTAATTGCTCGAAAAACTTTTGTCTGGAATGATAAATATTTAGGGAATGAAGCAATTAAAAAAGATTTTCAAACCATTGGTGAATTACTAAAAAAATTTGAAGAGGAATATTTTAAAACCCATAAACGCACCACAAAAAGCGAGCATACTTTTTATTACTACTTTACTAGAACTAAGCGATTTACTAATCCACAAGACTTAGCAACGGCTGAAAATCTAATCAATTCAATTGAAAAAATCAACAAAGAATGGGCAAGATATAATGCCGCAAGAGCAATCTCGGCATTTTGTACAACATTCAAAATCAATATTGATTTATCGAAATATTCTCAAATGCCTGCACATAATTCCCGGAAGATTCCGACGGATATAGAAATATCTGCCGGGTTTATTAAATTCGCAGATTACCTGAATATTCGAGGTAAACAAGTTAATAAAAATGTTCAAGATAGCTGGAAATTATGGCGTTGGATATATGGAATGTTAGCAGCTTTTGGTTTACGTCCGCGAGAGCTTTTTATTAATCCTCATATTGATTGGTGGTTGAGTGATGATAATACAGATATGACATGGAAGGTTGATCAAGATTGTAAAACTGGGGAACGAACTGTATTGCCTTTATACAAACAATGGATTGTAGATTTTGATTTACGAAATCCCGAATATATAAAGATGTTAGTAGATGCAATTAATCAAAAAGATCAAAATAATCATGCACAAATAACCGCATTAATACAGCGAATTAGTTGGTGGTTTCGTAAAATCGGATTAGACTTCAAACCCTACGATTTACGTCATGCTTGGGCTATTCGGGCGCATATTTTGGGAATTCCCATCAAAGCCGCAGCAGATAATTTGGGACATAGTGTACAGGTACATACTCAAACTTATCAGCGCTGGTTTTCCTTGGATATGCGGAAGTTAGCAATTAATCAAGCTTTGAATAAAAAGAGTGAAGTTGAGTTGGTTAAGGAAGAGAATCAAAGATTGAGGTTGGAACTGGAGAAATTGAAGGTGGAGAGGGTTTATCATAATAAATTATATTTCTAATATTCTAAATTTAATTACGATGCATTACCACTCCGTGGCAATAAACCCTACTTCTTACTTAGCGCGATCGCAATATTTAACTTTACATATAACACCTTGACGACAGGGATAATTGATGGGTAAATAAACTCGTGTAATGTAAAACCGTTAAGGAATCCTTAAATAGGAGTTAAATCATGGAACTCGTTGAACAACTCATCAGCAATTTAGGAGTACAGGAAAACCAAGCAAAAGGAGGGGCTGGACTAATTTTAAAGCTGGCTCAAGATCAACTCGGAGGTGGAGAATTCGCGAAGGTTGCATCGGTTATTCCTGGTTTGGATACACTTTTAGGTGCTGCACCTAATGAATCTGGTGGTGGTATGATGGGTGCTTTAGGTGGTATGGCTGCTGGGATGATGGGCGGTAATCAAGGTGCTGCTTTAGGAAATTTGATGAGTTTGGCTGGTGGCTTTTCACAGTTGGGAATGAATGGGGATATGGTAACAAAGTTCTTTCCGATTATTCTTAATTTTGTCCAGCAGAAGGGTGGAACTGAGATAGCAGGTATTTTATCGAAGGTTTTACAGTAACACCAATCATCAGTTATCTAACAATATTACTCAAATTAGATAATCTATTCGCAATTATCAGCTTCAAGTCACTTTGTGTTAAGGCAATTACTCTCAAAATCCTCTAGGATTACCTGTGTAATTTATTATTCCGTGTTCGTGTTCCCTATTTCCTCAAATCGGTAATTTTCTGTTGTCAAGGGATTAATAATTAATCATGTAGTAATTTAGTAATTAACATAATTAACAAAATTAAAAATTAAACGGATAAAACCAGAGATAAAAACCATGAAAAATATTGAGATTAATACTAACTGGGTGAAAATTCCTAATAATGATTTATTAATTGATGCTTATATAGCACAACCAGTAGATGAAGGTAATAAGAGTGCGGTTATTGTGTTTCAAGAAATTTTTGGAGTGAATAGTAATATTAGAGATATTACCGAACTAATAGCTAAACAAGGATATATCGCAATTGCACCGGCAATGTTTCAACGAATTGCTCCGGGTTTTGAATTTGGATTTAGTCCAGAAGATGTTGGATATAGTCCAGAAGCTTATCGACTTGGTATGGAATATTATCAACAGGTAAAATATCAAGAAATATTCAGCGATATTCAAGCTACTATTACTTATTTGAAAAATTTACCTAATGTAAAAGCTGATTCGATTGGTTGTATTGGTTTTTGTTTTGGAGGTCATGTGGCTTATATGGCTGCAACTTTACCCGATATCAAAGCGACTGCTTCATTTTATGGAGGTGGAATTACCACTTCTAGTTATGGTGAAGAAATTCCAACTTTAAATCTTACTTCTGAAATTCAAGGTACTATATATACTTTTTTTGGGACAAAAGATTCTTTAATATCCCAAGAAGATAATCAGAAGATAGAGGCAGAATTAAAGAAACATGATATTAATCATCGTGTTTTTAGATATGATGCAGGGCATGGATTTTTTGCCGGATTTTTTGTCGATAAATATCCATTTTTAGCAGAAAATTCCAGTTATAATCCTCAAGCGGCTCCCGATGCTTGGAATCATGTTTTAGAACTGTTTGATAATCATCTTTAAAAAAAAGGATTATCCTTTCATCCATCAACAAGTACGGAAAACTCTACTAGTATATATCGTAAAACCGAACCTCATTTTTTAGCTCAGATTTTATATTCAATATTGTGAGTTAAATAACTCAATTAAATGAAATTCAACTTAAATACTCTCTGATTCAAACAATACTCATCAATTAAGTTTTGGAGGGAATAAATATGGCTTTAATTCCTTGGGAACTTTCGGAAATAGATAGCTTACAAAGACAAATGAACCGCATATTCGATCGGATAACTCCAACCTATGGAAACAATAATGGTTCATCTTTTGTCCCTGCTGCTGAAATGAACGAAACTGCGGAAGGGATTCATCTCAAATTAGAAATTCCGGGGATGAATCCACAAGACATTGGTATTCAAGTATCTGCAAATAGTGTTTCTATTAGCGGAAAACGTGAACAAGAAATTCAAATGCAAGGGGAAGGTGTAACTCGCAGCGAGTTTCGTTATGGAAGTTTTGAACGGGTTATTACCTTACCTGCTCGCGTGCAAAATACTAATGTCAGCGCCGAATATAAAGATGGTATATTACATCTGAATATACCCAAAGCAGAAGAAGAGAAAAATAAAGTAGTGAAAGTAAATATTGGCTAATTCTCTTGGGCAAATAATTTAAAATAAATCGGGTTTCTAGCTCTAATCTATTTGGGAGCAAATAGAAACCCGATTTGTATTTTTGGCTTGACTAATTTGGTTTGACTAATTTTATCTAATTTAATTATGGAAACTAATCATTTCTTGAACAAAAAATGGCAATCTTTATTACACAGAGATACCATTGTTCGTAATTTGGAAATATTCCAAAATTTTATTGTTATCTCCCTATGTATTGGTTTATTTTGCGTGATGTTAATTCGTTTAGGAGAAATGTTTCTTTCATTGCTTGAACCGCTTAACTTTCAAGCAATTACTTCTGATATTTTATTTATCTTGATTTTAGTTGAATTATTTCGACTTTTAATTGTTTATCTACAAGAGCAAAGAATTTCAATTGGTGCAGCAGTAGAAGTTTCTTTAGTCTCAGCTTTACGAGAAATACTTTTACAAGGGGTTGTAGAAATTCCTTTGGATAAACTGTTGGGAATATGCCTTTTTTTGACAGTTTTGGGTGGACTTTTATGTTTACGAGTATGGATGTTTGAGCGGTTTAATTCAGTTAATTCTAATACTATATATCAAAATCATTCCTTACACGAAGATGCGTCATTAAGTGAGCAATGTCCTTTTTAATTTAATATTAGGGGAGGAGAACACACGACAATTTACCTCCCCTATAACTAAATTTAAACTTTAAACAAATTTCTTCGCATCTTCAAATCGTTGATTAACTTCATCCCAATTTACAACATTCCACCAAGCTTCTAAATAATCATTACGACGATTTTGGTAATTAAGATAATAAGCGTGTTCCCAAACATCGTTACCCATGATGGGATATTTACCTTCACTCAAAGGACTATCTTGGTTAGGGGTACTCATCACTTCTAACTTGCCATTTTTATTTCGCACCAACCAAGCCCAACCACTACCAAAACGCTTCGCACCAACTGCATTAAATTGATTTTTAAAGTCAATAAAGTTGCCAAAATTATCATTAATTGCAGTTGCGATCGCGCCGTTGGGTTCTCCTCCACCATTGGGTTTCATGATTTTCCAGAACATTGAGTGGTTGATATGACCTCCACCATTATTCCGTACAGTATTACGAATATCTTCCGGTACACCATTGAGATTAACCAATAATTCTTCAACAGTTTTTTGTTTGAGTTCTGGATGTTTATTCAAAGCAGCGTTCAAATTCTTCACATAAGCTGCATGATGTTTATCATGATGAAACTCCATGGTTCTGGCATCTATATGAGGTTCCAAGGCTTTGTAATCGTAAGGTAAAGGCGGTAATATCACAGCATCCGAGGCATTTTGGGCAATTATCGAAGTAGAAGACTTTTCATCCGCTAAAGCATAATTCTGCAAAGCAAATGTACTGACACCAACTCCAAGTAAATATAAAAAATGCCGACGTTTCAAAGTCATAAAGTCAACCCTAAGTAATTTATTCTTATTTTCCAAGATTTAGGACACAAATTGAACAGTTATCAATTGACAGTTGACAGGGCGTTGTGTGGAGGGAGATTCGGATAGGGAGCATATCAATAGATTATTGTTAACTGATAACTGTTTACTGTTCACTGATTTAAAACTGTCTTTCCGTGCAAGTCTACATTTGTAGATAAATTTAATTTAATTAAATATTGCCAATTTGGTATTATTGACCAAGTGGACGAATACAAAAAGAACTTATGGCAAAGCGTAAAAAAAGTAATCTCAACTGGATTAAGGAAACGCTTGAACTAAAGCCCGACCATCATTGGGAATCTCCACCAGAGTATAAGATTTTTGTCGCAGGTAGAGGGGCTGTTCGCTTCAATGTTCCTCATGATTGGCATTTTGAACCAAAAGAGAATTCTTTCAAGTTCAATGATAAAAAACCACCCGATGATGATTGTGGTTTGGAAGTCTCTTACAATCATTTACCTCCTAGAGATTGGAGTTTATTTCCCCTCAAGCGTACTTTAAAAAAGGTAATTGAAGATGACACTCGCAATCCTTTTGAAATCGGTGAAGTCATTACCGTCAAGCGTCAAACGGCTCGCATTGTATGGATTGAGATGAAATTTATTGATACTCAAGAAGAACCACGGGAAGCTTTTTCGCGGACTTGTATTGGTATCGGTTCTAATATTCAGTGTTTAATTACTTTCGATTTTTGGGCTGACCAAGCAGAACAATTAATTCCTGTATGGGATGAAGTAATGCGAAGTCTGACTTTAGGATTATACATCCGCGACCCCAGAACTGGTTTAGCTTTTCCAGATTAATCAATTATTAATTCCATACATTTTTTGGAAAGTTCGCCTACCTTTGGTGTGGATTCTACATTAATAGATATAAATCCAAAATGTTCAACTAACTCCATCATGCGTTGATTATACAAAAGAGTACGGTCGATAAACTTTTGAATTAGGTGTTTTTCATCCTCACCTACACGATCAAAATTACTTTCACATTTGATTCGGTTTCGGAAGAATTGGTCGTCAGCTGTCAACCAAATTGCTTTAACAGTATTTTTATTTTCCTCAACTAAATGCTTTACTAATCCTGGATACAATGCAGAGCCTTCAATCATAAGACATTTCATCGATACATCGGACGCATGAGAACGAACAATAGCTTCGACCTGTGGCAACACGTTTTTTTGATAATGGGATAATACATCTAAAAGAAGAGCTTCGGTAGGCAAAGTTCTATAATGTTCTGCAACGTGTTCTGAGATAGCCTTCCCGTTTGCTTGTACCATTATGTCGTCCGGGATGTCGAGCGAGTTTGTCCGTACAAAGATAATTCCAACCAAGCTTTGCTGTTTGATATTGTGCAAGAGTTGATTTGCCTACATGAGAAGAGCCACCAATTAAAATTACTCGTGTTTGTTTGAGCGATTTATTCATAAACCGGCAAAGAAGAATATTGGGGAGTTTTTAACCTGTGCTAACTATAAAGCTATCTTCCTGATTAGATTTACTGCATTCAACTTCCACTGACGAATGAGTTTCAACCCAAAGTACGGCACCACAACTTAAGGGTTTTTCAGGTCGATAAACGACTTCACAAGGACCATTTATCTTCACCGAAAAACCGTAAATATTCTGATCGCGATGTTTGACTGTAATTACGGGAACTAAATTTTGTTGTTTGAGATTTTGTTGAATTCTCTGTCTATTTACATGAATTCTAGTTTTCGCAGGATTTCTCCTACACCATTTGGCTTTTGGACCGCGACTACCCCGACTAATAATCGGATTTCCTTCAAATAAGGGAATTATCCAATTTCTTCCAGCTTTATAAGCCCCTTTAACTCTACCTTGAGTAACTAAGTAGCGCATTCTAGAGGTTGAAATATTTAAAATTTCTGCCGCTTGGCTAGTACTTACATACATGAGAAAAAAACTATTGCGATTGCAATTTAGTTTATCAGTTCTGGTGGTACATTTTTCTTCCGAAAAGTAAATTTCAATCAGTTAACAGTGATATCACTGTTTCAGCCGAGGTTAAAAGACAATACAGGGAACGAAGTGGAGACTATTTCCATGAAAGTTAAATTGCGAGGGGCGATCTCAATTAATATTTCTTCAATAATATTGGCTCTTCTGGACGAACAAAGTTCTTGGATTGACAAGTAGATTTAAGTCGGGAGAAGTCGGGTTTTGAGGATAAATATCTGTAGTAACAAAAAATTTTTGTAAAAACCCAACTTCTAACAAAGAGGAAAATCTTGATTTAACAGTAATAAAAACAGGGAACATCGAACTCACATTAAATAAAAATTCCCGACCAGTTTTTCAGCAATCGGGAATTTAAAACATTAATAAATTAGAACAAAGGTTCGATCTATATTTAATCAGTAAACAGTAAACAGTATGTACTTTCTTTGGGGGATTTAAACCCGCCCTCTTAGAGACCTACCACCTTCTGAGTGTGGTGTTTCGTCGTCGTATTTAACTGATAACTGATAACTGATAACTGATAACTGATAACTGTTAAAACCTACTTCTTAGCAAGAGCTTCACGTTCTTTAACTTCCTTAATCACGTCATCAGCGACATTCTTAGGACAAGGTGCATAGTGATCGAATTCCATAGAGAATTGACCGCGACCAGAAGTCATAGTCCGTAAATCGCCAATATAACCAAACATCTCACTCAAAGGAACTTCTGCTTTGATGCGAACCCCTGTAGCACCGGGGTCTTGAGATTTAATCATCCCACGACGACGGTTCAAGTCACCAATTACATCACCAACGTGGTCGTCTGGTGTAAACACGTCTACATTCATAATTGGCTCAAGTAACTGAGGACCAGCTTTCGGTAAAGATTGACGATAACCAGATTTAGCGGCAATTTCAAACGCGATCGCGCTTGAGTCAACGGGGTGATAAGCACCGTCAGTTAAAGTAAATTTCACATCTACCAAAGGGAATCCAGCTAAAACACCTTTATCAATACTGCTTTCAAAACCCTTTTGTACAGCGGGCCAAAATTCTCTAGGTACATTACCACCAGTTACTTTTGACTCAAACTGGAAACCAGTACCGGGTTCGCCAGGTTCAATAATATATTCAATCTTACCAAATTGACCAGAACCACCAGATTGCTTTTTATGAATGTAGGTATCTGTGATTTGCTTGGTAATCGATTCGCGGTATGCTACCTGGGGTTTACCAACTTCGACTTCAACACCGTGAGTCCGTCTGAGGATATCAACTTTAATGTCTAAATGCAGTTCTCCCATCCCTTTAATAATCATCTCACCGCTATCGGGGTCAGTTTCAACTTGGAAGGAGGGGTCTTCTTGAACCATTTTACTCAAAGCCAAACCTAACTTCTCCGCACTACCTTTCTTCGCAGGTGCTACCGCGATCGAAATTACGGGGTCAGGGAATACCATCGGTTCAAGGGTTGCGGGATTTTTCGGGTCACATAAGGTATGTCCGGTTTGAACATTCTTCATCCCCACAATCGCCACAATATCCCCAGCTTGAGCCGAGTCGATTTCTTCGCGGGAATTGGCGTGCATCTCCACAAGACGGCTGATACGCTCAGTTTTACCAGTAGCGGTGTTAAGCACAGTCTCACCTTTTGACAAGGTACCCGAATATATCCGAGTAAAGGTCAAAGCACCAAAGCGGTCATCCATAATTTTGAATGCTAAAGCTCGCAATGGCTTTTCGGGGTCAACTGCGGCAAATTGGCCGGTTTCGTTACCTTCAAGGTCAACTTCTGGCTGAGGTTTAACTTCTGTGGGGTTGGGTAGATAATCAACAACAGCATTAAGTACTAATTGCACTCCCTTATTTTTAAAAGAAGAACCGCAATAAGTAGGAAAGAATGCTAAATCTATAGTACCTTTACGAATACAGCGTTGTAGTTCTTCGACGGATACCTCTTCACCTTCGAGATATTTCTCCATCAAGCTATCGTCTTGCTCGACAGCAGTTTCAACCAACTTTTCCCGCCAAGCTTCGATATCATCCTTCATCTCGGCTGGAGGTTCTTTTATTTCGTAATTCATTGGGTCTCCGGATTCATCCCACACCCATGCTTTACGAGTCAATAAATCGACAACACCAACGAAATCATTTTCTGTTCCGATGGGTAAAACCATGACTAACGGCTTGGCAGCAAGTACAGTTTCCACTTGCTTCACAACTCGGAAGAAATCTGCTCCTATCCGGTCAAGTTTGTTAACGTAAATAATCCGGGCAACTTCAGAATCGTTAGCATAGCGCCAGTTAGTTTCCGACTGCGGTTCTACACCACCAGAACCACAAAAAACGCCGATTCCACCGTCGAGGACTTTGAGAGAACGATATACCTCAATAGTGAAATCAACGTGCCCTGGGGTATCGATGATGTTCAACTGATGTTCGTTCCAGAAGCAGCTTGTGGCAGCGGATTGAATCGTAATCCCCCGCTCTTGCTCCTGCTCCATGAAGTCCGTTGTCGCTGCACCTTCATGAACCTCACCGATTTTGTGGATTTTACCAGTAAGTTTGAGAATTCTTTCAGTTGTAGTTGTTTTTCCTGCATCAACGTGGGCGAAGATGCCGATATTTCGATAACGAGTGAGGTCTTTCATATTTAACTATATAACTAGGTGCTAGAACGAGAAGGCGGCTACCATTCGAGTATTACTCAAAGGGGAATCGGCGAAGATTTGCAGTCAGCAAGGGCTGGAACTCGACCGTCTCGGACATTTTAAGTCCTTTTTATGCCGATGGCTAATATACCATTTGTTAAGTAATTATAATTTATTTAGATGTCAAGGTGAAACAATTCGGGCGTAGTGGTACCCGACTGTTCCATGGAGGAAATACGTAAAATGGGGAATGGGTAATTGGTAATGGGCATTAGGAAAAACATTTATAATCTAAAATCTAAAAGCTAAAATCAAATGAGTAACTGGATACAAGTCAAAGGGATTATCAAAAAAGGTTATGGTGTGGCATCGGGAAAAGGGGGAGATAAGCGTTTTCCTGGGGGAACGATTGCCATGCAAAAGTCTTTCTTTTACGAACAAGGGCTTGATTTAGAACCTTATTTTTCGGCAACGTTGAATATTTCAATTTCTCCTTACAAATATTCAATTAAACAAGCTAAGTATACTTTTAGAAATATCAAATGGGCAGAAAATGAACCGGCGGAGGATTTTTCGTTTTTTGATTGTAGAATTGGACTCATAAATAGTGAATTACAGCCAGGATTAATTTATTATCCTCATCCGGAAACGAAGCCGGAGCATTTTCAAGCTGCGGATATTCTGGAAGTTATTACTTTTAAATTTGATGATTTAAAATATGATGATGAGGTGTTGTTGCAGGTAGATAGTCGTCAGATTGAGATTATTTAAAGGAAACATGAGAATAGTTTTAACGCAGAGGAGCGCTAAGGTTTTCGCTGAGGAACGCTGAGTATTTTTTGTAGGCAATTTAAGATTGTAGCCGATGCAACTAACGTAAATTTAGTCTAAAAATATTGCATTGAAAAATGTTTTGATTGTGACAATTTTAATTTCACATAATTCTTGCTTGATTCAAGAAACTAAATAAAATCAAATTTTTCACAAATAATTATATAAATAATTATACAAATTATCTTTATTGAATAAATAGGGAACATTATATTTAGGCTAATCATAGTCTATTTACTTTTCTAATCTCCACAAAACCTACTTCAACTAAGTTCTAGTACCATTACTAAGTTCGGAGTAATCCCAAGAGTGCATTTGACGGAAGGGAAGACCCATTTTTATGACTGATAATGGTAACTAGTTCAAGTCTCGGGAAAATTTAAGGGGGAGCGGTAGAATTTCCCTCGTCATTGATCGAGAAAAAATCTGCTTTATTATTAGCAACAGAGACTTTTAGTAAAAAACTAAAGTGTTATATGTACACTACACTTACATCGGAATGATAAAAAGTATGTGCAAAAAAACTCTGCGTTTCTCTCTCTTGAAAAGTTACTCATGGGGGGAACCCCCAAGACCGTACTTTATGTCCTAACGGACACGCTGCGCTAACGCTGCGCTTACCTCCGCGTTACTTTGCGTTAAAAATATATAATTCCGATATAAACGGATTTGATATAAGTTAATGGCTCGTCAAATGTTTAGTTGAAATGATAAGTATTTAGGAGTGAGAGTCACTAAGGATAAAGGAATTACGTTTCGAGAATTGTACGAGCAAATTGAAAAAAGATATTTTAAAACGAGAAAAAGAACTCTCAAAAGATTATCTATATATATAAAACATTTTGGCGTTGCATAAATGCGGGATGAATCAGGTCAACACTGGTACTTCTCTATACTTCAAATAATGAAGTAGCAGTCTAATTGAATATTTAAGCATATCTACTGATTTTGAATAACATAGTGTTTTTCGGCGTAATCTTGCTAAGTAATGGCGTAAGCGAGTATTTTCGCCCTCAACCCTAGTCATATAGATTTTGTATACGATATGGTATCGTCGCCCGATTCAATAAAACAAGGGTATACTTTCGAGCCATCTGTTACGTAAAAATAACATCCCCAGCAAGAAACAATATTCTATAAAAATTTAAATGTTTCTGCATGGAGTATAATTTGTTGTAAGTCACTCGGCGTACTTCAGTATAATCGCATTAAGGAGCAAGTAAAATATTTGCAACTATGAATATATAAATCTAAATGTTAAATTTATTCTTTCTTTTAATTGTTTAGAAGTCTTTGGTATTTGATGCTGCCAAAAATGCTGTGTTGCACCTTTCATTAATAGAAGACAACCATTAGTAAGGTTTATTTCAACTTTATCTAAATCTTTTTCTGATTTATGTCTTAGTTGAAAACGTCTAGTTTCTCCTAGACTTACTGAAGCGATAATAGGGTTTTGTCCTAGTTCTGTTTCATTATCACTGTGCCATGAAACATAATCTTTTCCATGACGATAATGATTTAGGAGAACACTATTAAATTCTACTTCCACAACTTCTTCAATTTTCTGTTTAATTGAAAATAGGGTAGGTGTCCAAGGTTCAGGATTCATAGTGATACCTGAATATTTATAGAATTTATTTTCGTCTCCATACCAAGCAGTCAATCTAGGCAAGTCAACCTCCTTGCCAAATATTTTCATTTTATCTTGTCGCCAATTTATGCTACTTCGTAGTTCTTGGAAAAGTTGATTACTCTCTATTTCATCAAAAAAACTTTGGTAAAGAATCACTTCTCCATCAGGCAAAGGTTTACCGTCTGGCATAGTTACAACTTTCGGTTCTATTTGAACAGAAGCTTTTTGCTCAATAGATAAATTCAGACTTAATTGTTTTGCAATATTGTCTTGCATGATGCTCCCCTGCTAATCAATAACTCTGCGCGGTTGTGCCTATACAGTGGTTTTTGAGGGGGAGAGATTCGTAAAGCGATTACGAGCGGGAATCGCTTTAGTGAACCGTAGCGCTTGTTGCTTGCAACTGGGGCGGCATATCTAGCATATTTAGAGATTAAAATAGAGCTAGCAAAGGTAAGTTTTACTAGAGAAACGGAGGTTTTACGATGACTTTACAAGAAATTATTAATTCTATTGAAAGTTTGCCTACAGAAGAACGGGACTATTTGTTTGAATTTCTCCGTAAAAAAAAGGAGGAATCTAGAGGAGATAATTTTTGGCAGGGATTACAAAAATTTAGAAGCGCAATCCAAGGCGAGGGGATTATCTTTACTGATGATGATTTCGCTGACTTACGAGACCGCAGTGTGGGAAGAGAAATTGATATATGAACTTAAAATATTTACTTGATACCAATATTCTCTCAGAGCCAGCACGCCCTGTTCCTAATGCCAATGTTTTGCACAAACTAGATATCCATAAATCAGAAATTGCTGTTTCTAGTGTTGTTATTCATGAGCTTTTGCATGGTTGTTTGCGGTTGCCAGAATCTAAGCGGCGAGAGTATCTTTGGAATTATATTCATGAATCGGTATTAAATTTACCAGTCCTTGATTACGATTTAAAGGCGGCACAATGGCACGCTCAAGAAAGGTCTAGATTATCTAAGATTGGCAAAACTCCTGCTTTTGTAGATAGTCAAATTGCGAGTATTGCTTACTGTAATAATTTAATTTTGGTAACTAATAATATTTCTGATTTTGAGTTTTTTAATGGTTTGATAGTTGAAAATTGGTTTGTTAATAGCACTGAATTTTTATAAGGCGAGATAATGTATAAACCTGGTCAGATACTTGAGTATTTGCGTATTCAGATATATAAAGATGTGAAAACTTGAGTACTTACATACTCGAGTTTTCACATTAAAAAATCGCTGTATACCTTAATTGGCGGTAACGGACAAGATTATCTCGTAGCTGGAGATGGTAACGACATTCTAGACGGTGGTAAAGGCGATAATATCCTTGAAGGTGGCGATGGCTATGATATCTTTGTGTTGTCCAAACACGGCAAGAACACCATTGTTGACTTTGAAAACCTTTTCGACCTCTTACAGTTAGATGATGGAATCAATTTAGGTTCCATTACCATCGCTCAACAAAACGGTGACACCTTAATCAAAGAGAATGGTAATCTCTTAGCCACTTTGCAGAATGTGAATGCTGTAGATATTACCCTGGAAGATGATTTTATAACGGTGTAATTTGGGAAGGGAGGGGGATAAAAAAATATTCGCTCCTCCCTTACAAATACTAATCGCCACCGTCGGTTACTTTTTTTTCTTCAATTTCAATGTCATTAAGCTGTGCGCCTAACATTATATTCAAACAGTTTTATTCAGGGCGATCGCCCTGAATAGTCAAATTGTATTTAATAACCCACCACAATTTGGGTTAAATAGCGCAACTGGCATATTCTGCTCGTAGGGTGTTGTGACACTATGCTTGATTTTTAAAGCAATAATAAGGTTGGCGTGTCACGTACCAACCAGAGTTTTGTGACAATTGCATAAGTTCTGAAAGTTTAAAATTCTCTTCATTCAATCCTTAAATAAGGGATAAAAACTGAATGTCCAGTGAGGACAGAACTTACTCCAACACTGGACTATAGTGAATTAGAAAACTCGCTACAAACAGCAACTATGCTTCAAGTTAAATCTCAAGACAAATCTAGCGTATGGTGGCAAATCAGAGAAAAAGCACTTGCTTACACTAACGCACGCATTGAGAAATTTAACTCCTTACCTCCTGAGTACTTTACCGACTCGATAAAGCGCAAGCAAATAGACCTTAACTCCTCATCTGACAAGGTTTCTAAAAAATCGGCTTGACGAAAAGCGTATAATAATTTTCTATCTTCTTTCATTGTCTCTCTGCACATATCCCTATAATGTTCCCGGTTTTTTATTTGCTTTTGCAGTTCGTAAATAGCATTTAGTATTGCAGGATTATTACCTAATTTTCTTAAACCTTCGATTTGTCGTTGAAGTTCCAAAGTTTCTATGTCAACTTCGCTTTGAGCAACCGTTTGATTCTCAATTTCTTGGGTTATTTCTTCTGCATAATTAATCAACTGTTGAATAGTTAATCTACGCACGATTGATGCAGCTAGAGTTTTTTTATTAGTACAACTTTTCAAACCAAACTTTTTATACTTGGCACATTGAAAGCGGAGAACGTTTTTACCATTGTATGAGCCAGTCTTACTCATAGCCGCTCCACACTCGCCACAACGAAATAAACCAGCTAGGAAGTGCAATCTCTCCTTACTCTTGTCCCTTCTCACTTTTAACGCTGTAGTTTGAAGCAGTTCTTGATATTCGGCTTCAGTTAACAAGGGAATATGGGTGTTATAGTGAATTTCTTCCTTCCCATCTATTTTATAAACTGTATGACCTCTAAGGCACGGATTAATGATGTAACGCCGAAAACTGGTAGGATACATTTCTATGCCATGCTCCTCCGACAACCATCTACTTATTGAAGTCTTAGCTTGCGATCGCAATTTCTCGCATATTTGTTTAGCAATATCCCAATTAACCGGATGTGGAATTAATCTTGAATTTTCATCCTTGGCATAACCAAACGGGGGAGTGCTGAAGTATTTCAAGTTTTGACGATAATAATCAAGCCCGTGCTTCACTCTATCTGAAATTGAGCGGGATTCTAGTTCCGCTAAAGCCGCTACATTCTGAACGGTAAACCACTCCATCGCGCTGCCTGAGCCATCAAGGGGCATATCAAGATTAGTATATTTCACCCCATATTTTCTGAAGGTTTCAATGGCTCGGTGAATTTCAATCGTATTTCTTCCCAGTCGATCAAGCCTGGTAGTGATTACCTCAGTAACAATGCCATCTTTAACCAGCTTTAAAAGCTTCTTATAGCTCTTTCTGGAATCTTCTCTACCGGACTGAACATCACTTAGTATCTGTTCTGCACCTGCTTTGATCAAACGGTCTTTCTGCTGGTTTAATGCATCTGTATCAGCTTGCGATTTGCTCGAAACCCTTGCGTACCCTATCTTCACAGTCTTTACTGGCAACAATTACCACTATACAGCAAAAATCCATTTTTTGGAAAACATACTTCTCTTTAATCCCAGCACCAATGATGTCTGGTTTGAGTGCTTTCACAAACTGCTCGAATTCGTAACCAGTTACGTCATCGTAAACGATGGTTCCGTTTTCAATGTAGTTAGTAGTACGTTTATAGTCATCATTATGAGCGAACTCATAACCAGTGCTGACTAATTCCATTCCTAAGTCTTTGAATGCTGGTACAACGTGACGAGGACGTAAACCACCAACCATCAAAGCAACAGTCTTACCTTTCAAGCGAGCGCCGTATTTTTCGAGGATTGCTTTTGTTGTTGGCTCATATTTAGCAATCACTTTCTCAGCGTTTTCTTGAATTTTCTCATCGAACTTAGCCGCGATCGCTCTTAAAGATTCAGCAATTTTGGTAGGTCCGAAGAAGTTGTACTCCATCCAGGGAAATTTGTTGTTGACTAATATTCGGTAAATCTGCGATGATAACTAGTGCCTGTAGTTACTGAATTTTCGTGAGCTGCGAACAATGCTCGTCAGAAGCTGTTGGTTTATTGTGGTTAAGATTTAATACAAAAATAAGGCATGGCAAAAACTAAATTAAATCAGAATTCTGAAGTTTTTGAGTCTTTTGAGCCTCCGAACACTACAGATGGTAGCTACAAGGGAACTATGAAGCAGGTTGAAGCAACACAGTCTTATTTGAAAGAAAAGTTTGATCAAGAAGTGATTAAAGTTAAAAATAGATTGAAGGAAGCGAATATCAAAGTTGGGATAGTAGTTAAAAATGGTTCAATTCAGTTACAAGCAACACTACCTTTAAAACCGGAAGACATTGATAAAAAAGGTACTGGTACAAAGCAATATTCGATATCTTTAGGTATTCCAGCAAATTTAGATGGATTGAAAACTGCTGAAGAAGAAGCACATGAATTAAGTAGACTTACCGCAAGAAAATGCTTTGAATGGAACGATAAATATTTGGGAAAGAGAGCAAAAGCAGCAAAAGAACAAATAAAGACTATTTTTGAAATACTTCCTGACTTTGAACAAAAATATTTCCAAACAAGAAAACGCACAATGAAAAGTGAACATACTTTTCACTGTCATCAAGATTATTTAAAAAGAAATATCGGACTAAATACTTTAGTTTGTCAAGAGGAAATTTTAGTAAGTCTTAATAAATTAGAACCTAAAAGTAGTACTTTATATAACACAATAAAATCGTTAAAAGTATTCTGTAAAATCTTTGATTTACATATAGATTTATCTGCTTATGCGGGTAAACCAATTGTCCAAGAGAGAAATTTACCCAGCGATGAAGAAATTATTGCAGCTTATGATAAATTTGCAAATTATGCTGCAACGCGCAAGAAAACAATTAAAAAAACTTACTTAAATAGCTGGAAACTTTGGCAATGGTGTTACGGGATGTTAGCGACTTATGGATTAAGACCACGAGAATTATTTGTAAATCCAGATATTGAGCATTGGTTGAGTACAAACAATATTAACAACACCTGGAAAGTTGATAGCGAAACAAAAACTGGAAGTCGAGAAGTTTTACCTTTTTACCCAGAATGGGTAAAGTTATTCGATTTAAAAAATCCCGAATATCTACAAATGTTGCAAGAAATTGTCCAAGATAAAAAAACGTTTCAAGATATCAACACTGTTAGAGTTAACTGTTCATCCTGGTTTCGCAGAGTTAACATCGGTTTCGACCCCTACGATTTGCGTCATGCTTGGGCAATTCGCGCTCATATAAATGGAATTCCCATCAAAGCTGCTGCGGATAATTTAGGACATTCAGTGGAAGTACATACAGAAGTGTATCAAAAATGGTTTTCTTTAGAAAATCGGATCAAAGTCATGAATTTCGCAATTGAGAGTAAAACTTTATTAAAAGAATTATATAGAGAAAATGAAATGTTAAAGATAGAGGTGGAGAAATTGAAGTTAGAGAATCAACAATTACAGATTAAGTATAAAGCTAATTTATAAATATTTTTTTCTGAGCTTGTGGTTGTACTTAAATAGGTTACAACCTTTATTTTTCTCTGTATTAAAAAATAAATTTTAGCTAGATAATTTACAATTTTGTTAGAGATAAAAAATAATGTAAACTCAACTACTTTAATCAAAGAAATTATTTGAATAGTTTCCTAAATATTGCATAATTAATCCAAAAAAATCCCAAAAATCAACCAATTTCCCATTTGTACCCGACTAATTTTAAATATAATATTTTTTGTTTAATGAAATAATAAATCATTTTGCAATATAAATAGTTAAAGTCCTTGGATAATCAGGATTTCATGCATTACCAGTTTATCCAGGGAATACCATAAGCTTCTTCCATGTGACGAGAAATGTAGTTCATCGAACGGTAGCAATGAATCAAATTCATTTTTACCTTGGGAGTCAACATCATTTCGTTGATGGTGCCATCCCCAGACCACTGAGCGACTACTCGTAAACCGATTTCTTCTAAAAGGATACGGCTAGACCAAGCGTCACCACCGATATTATAGTCACCGATGATTGCGACATCGTAAGGACCGGGTTCGTAATTAAGAGTATTGTCTTTAGCAGCTTGGTCAGCTTTGGGGAATACCCAGTCACGAATTGCATCGTTAGCAATGTGGTGTCCTAAAGATTGAGAAACACCCCGGAAACCTTCACAACGAACGGGAATAACTGGTTTACCGATTTCTTTGGATGACTTTTTAGCAACTGCTTCAATGTCATCACCAATTAAACCGATAGGACATTCCGATTGAACTGAAACACCTCTGTTGAGGGGGAACAGTTCATCGATTTCCTGAATCATTTTGGCGAGTTTTTTGTCACCACCAAAAACAATGTCTCTTTCTTGGAAATCAGAAGTAAAGTGCATTGTACCAAAGGTATCAACACCAGTGGTTCCAATATAGTAGTTACGACGACCAGACCAAGACCAGTAACCGCAACCAACTGGACCGTGGCTAATGTGAATCATGTCCTTAATCGTGATATTGTCTGAGTGCTAAAAATTTTATATTGCAGTATTTTCACAAATTTTCGTCATCATATAACCTATATTTACATTAAAATACGTTTTCTTAAATAGAAAAAATCAAAGCTTTTACTAAGTAAGATTGGGTTTAATTGATTCTAAATTTACCCTAAATATAACCAGAAAAAAATAGACTAAGAAAAAGTATTAATCATATTATTTGCAAATAAATAATTTCAAGTTTATATAATGTATCAACTACAGTTTAATTGAGATTTCATCTTAATTTTTTCTAATTCAAGTTTAAGTAATTGATTTTCTGTCTGTAAATCTAAGACTTCAGCTTCTAACTGCTGACTTGATTTTTTGTTAATTGTAGATGTCATAACTTGCTTACGATTTTCTAAAGAAAACCAGCGTTGATATACTTTCGTATGCATTTCTACAGAATGTCCTAAATTGTCTGCTGATGCTTTAATAGGTAAACCTTGAATATGCGCTCTAATTGCACAAGCGTGTCTTAAATCATAAGGTTCAAATGGTAAATCGAGAATCCGTCTAAACCAGCGAGCATTAGTTTGAACTAAGTGTGATAACTCGTGAAAGCTGTTTATTTGTGATATTTTGTCTTTTAGTAGATAAATAGTTTGAGCATTTTTTAATTCAAATAATTCTACCCATTCTGGTACAAAAGGTAAAACTTCTCGATAACCTGTTTTATTTGACTTATGAACTTTCCAGATATTGTCGGTATTATCATCGCTTAAAAACCATTCTAAGTCGGGTTGATTAAATACTTCACGAGGTCTTAAACCATATGTGGCGATTAATCCAAATACTAATCTATGTAGTTGCCAAGAATTTCGATAATCTTTTCTGACTTTTGTATTTTCGCCTTTTATTTTGTATTTCTTAAAAGCTTCTATAATTTCGATATCTGAAGGTATATATCTATCATGAGGAACTACAGGTAATTTTAAATTCCTAAAATCTACTTCTATTTGATGAATTTTAGAAAATACTCTCGCGACTCGAATTGCTTGGTCACGGGAACTCGGAGAAGTGATATTTTTAATAATTTTAATGATGCCTTCACTAGTTACTGGTAAATCTGATTCAAAATATTGTTTGTATCGTTTAGATAAATGCCAAAAACTATGTTCGCTCTTAATTGTCCTTTTTCTACTACTAAAATAGTCATCTTCTAATGTTTCCAATACTTGTTTAAAAGTTTTGACTTGTTGGCGATCGCCTTTTTGTCCTAAATATTTATCATTCCACTCAAAACACTTTCTGGCAATCAATGTACCTAATTCCCAAGCTTCTTCTTCAGCGGTTTTTAAACCATTTAAATTTGCCGGAATACCTAAAGAGATAAAGTACTGCTTACGATTTCTTCCGGATTTATGAATATCTCCAGGTTTTAAGGGAAGAGTAGCTCTTAACTGTAGAGTATTTCCCACTTTCTTGATACTGACTTTACTTTTACTAGCTTTAAGTCTTGCATTTATATCTGTAAGCTGCTCTTGAATTTTTTTATCCATATATTCCCGTGTTGCTTGAACCTGATTTTGCGTACCCATATAACTTCCGTCAGTACTGGCTGGAACTTCAAAATCATTGAATAAATCCTCTTGATGCACCTGTTTCATCCTAAATATGCCTTAAAAAATAACTGCTTGTCTCGAACATATTAATTACTTAAAATTGTTCTTGATAAACAGTTTAAGGTATATTTACTTTAAAGATAAAACATATTTTTAATCGGACCCCAAACCACACCTTTAGAACCTGCATATGCACAACCACGAGCGGTCATTACACCAGGAAGAGATTTGATGTTGGATTTAACTCCACAATCAGTTTTTCCTTCTTCATGCACGTTGAGGTGCTTAGCACGTCTTTTCTTAGCTTTCTCTGGATAAGCTTCTAAGACTTCTTCAATTAGCTGTTTTCTTTCTTCAACGATGTTCTTTTTGTCCGACATAAACTTTCTGCCTTTTTTTAGTACTGGAACTACTTGGGATGTACAATTAAAGCCGAATCGTGGAAGGTAAAGGGTAAAAGATAAAACCTTTACCCTTACCACTCTAACTACTTATTAGGTAGCAGGAACTTCTTCAGCTTTTTTACCAATGATGTCTGCGTGTTTGGAATCGTCATCTAAGATTCCGAACTCAATGAGTAGTGCTTCTAACTCATCCATTTCTAAAGGTGTTGAGCAAACAAGGTGAGTTTTACTCAACTCTACTGTTTTTGACATCGTAAACACTGACTCGCAATTCCATTACATTTCTCTCCATATTTCGGACAACCAGTTGCATAAGTCTCTCGTTGCGATATTTCTCGACAATATTGGCAGATGAAATTATAAACTCTTGTATTGATGATGCGGTCGTGTGCTTTGACTTTGTACTCTCGGACATGAACTTTCTTGCTTGGCATATTTCTACTAATTGTTGCTTGACAAATAACGATAATGATAATCAATTTTTGGGAGATAAAAACAACAGTTGATAAAAAACTTGAAAAAACAAACTGGTGATGACAACGATAAAAAGAAATGTAACAAAAAGTACTAGTTTGCGATAATCATTATCATTATATTAGTATTCACAAATAGGAATCCGGGGTTGAAAATTGAAAAGAAGGTAGTATATATAACTGTTCCCAATTAAGAGTTCCCTAGTCCTGACAACTGATTTACAAATCAAACAGAATTACTATAGATTGACAAAATTAAAGTGGTTGGGGGTTTTTTTGTTTTTTTGGAATCGTAGATATTGTTTAGATGCGCTTAAAAATGACCGTGTAGAAAATCAACAAATGTAACATCGCAATATAAAACTAGTGGTTGAATATGCTAATCTACTTGCAATATCGAATTTTAATAGTTGGTGATGATGGGGGTCAGCCATCAGACGTAAGGGGGAAAGTTCGGTGTAAATCCGGCGCTGTCCCGCAGCTGTAAGCCGATTTTAGATAATCACAAATTAGAAATCTAAAATTGAGTAAGTCAGAATGCCCGCCAATTATGACAAAAAAACACAATTATCTGCGAGGTACAGATGAGAAAAATTATCTTTAGTTCCCAGTGGGGAACGCAGTTTTCCATATTCATGATTGGGTTGGGAATATTGTGGGGAAATTGCACTGCAACAGCAGAGGAAATACTGCAAATAGGGGATTTAGCAAAATATGAAGGTGTAGCTTCTGACTTAGAAATAACAGAAAAAATAGAAGGGATAGCTCAAAACACCCCGGTAGAAGAAGCGGATATAGAATTGACAGTAATCGGGGAAATATTAAACCAACCAGTTTTCACCCCATTTCGTCGTGAAGGGAAAGTACGAGATGCAACTCGTCCAGTATACGTGATTAACCGCAAAGAAATTGAAGCTCAAGGTGCGCGTACTGTTAAAGAAGCATTGAGGTTTGTACCTGGTATTTTACCTGATGGGACAGTGGGAACAGAAATTGGTGGTTTGAGCGGTCAGTTTATTCGTGGTTCTAATACCGGACAAGTATTGATATTACTGAATGGAAGACCGATAAATAATCTTGGTAGTGGTGGTTTCGACCTTTCAGAAATAACTACAGATATAGTCGAAAGAGTTGAAGTTCTTCCTGGTGGAGGTTCTACCCTCTATGGTTCTGATGCAATTGGAGGGACAATCAATATTATTACTCGTCGTCCGACAAAAGATATTACGACTACGGCTCAACTAAGATTAGGTAGTTATGATTTGAATGAACAAAGCATTCAAACCAGCGGTAAACAGGGTAGTCTATCGTGGTTATTAGGGTACAATCGCACTCGTGCTAACAATAATTTTGATTATTCGATTCCCGAAGTTGACTTTGATGGAACTAGGGAAAATGCCGATGTACTCTACAATAATTTCAATATACAGATTGATAAAGAGTTAAATGAACGGCAAAGTTTGAGTTTCAACACGATTTATCTTGCAAAAAATCAAGGAGTTCCTGGAGGTGTAGCGATTCCGCAAATTTCTCAAGCTGCTTTCAACTCTCTTACCGATAATAATCGTAAGTACACAGACCAAGTTCTCACAGATTTAGCTTGGAATGCAAAATTAGGAAAAACAGACGATTCTGTATTAACAGCGAGAGTCTATTTAGACTTTCTCAATACCCGCTTCGATAATCGTACCGGAGAGATTAATAATCATCGACAATTTAATAACAATCAACGTTCTTTAGGTTTTCAGGTACAGCATAACTGGCAAATTGCTCAAAATCAAAATCTTACTTATGGTGTTGACTATCGTAATGTGAGCGCTGAAAATGTGACTCGGAATCTCGCAAACCAAACAGAAACAGAGAATTACGATGATAGTATCGGACAAGGAGCAGTATTTAGTAAATACCTTGTGGATGTGACTCCCGATGTCCGATTAAATTTGGGATTACGTCAAGATTTCAATAGTTTAGTAAATGGTTCTGTCACATCTCCAGCAGTGGGTGTACGTTGGAATCTATTTGAAAAGACTACACTTAGAGGTAACTATATTCGTAACTTTCGAGTTCCGACTTTATTTAATTTATATAGTAATTCTCCTTTTGCCAAAGGTAATCCAGACTTAAAACCGGAAAGGGGTAATAGTGTTGATATTGGAATCGACCAACAATTAGGTGATATTGGTTTATTACGTTTAACATTCTTCAATAACACCATATTGGATAATATTGCCTATGATAATATAAATTTTACCTATGAAAATATTGGTAAAGTTCGCACAACAGGAGTAGAAGTGGCTTTAAACTTACAATTAGCAAAAAATTTCTACTTTTCTGGGAATTATACTGCAAATGACCCTAGAATTCTGGAGAGTTCTAATCCCGCAGAAGTTGATCAAGAATTAAGATTTGCTGGTGCTGATAGTATTAATTTAGGACTTTCCTACGAAAATCCTCAAGGTTGGTATGCAGGAGTTTTGATGCATTCTTTGGGTAGTTATCCGACGAATAATATTAATACAGAATCTTTGCCCGGTTACACAACTTTTGATTTTAAATTAAGAGTCCCAGTGAGTCAAAATTTGGCGATAAATGGTAGTGTAGAAAATATTTTTGACCAAAGATATCAATTATTTCCTGGCTTCCCTGATGCAGGTAGAATTGTACAAGTAGGGATGAATTATAAGTTTTAGGGGATTGGTAATTGGGCATTGGGCATTGGGCATGGGTAATAGCTTATCATAGATTCTTCATTGCCAACTCCTAACTCCGGTGGTATTAACTCCTCACACTTTCAATCCAAAATCTAAAATCTAAAATCCAAAATTACTATGAGTAATTATAATCCTTGGGTAACACCACTAAACCGTCAAAATACAGAAGATTTACCGATGGATAGTAAAGTTGAATATGAAGATATTGATTGCAGTTGTGATGTTTTATCATCGTTACTTTACACCTTATTTCAACAAAATTGGCATCAAGTTGAGTTAGGACACGTTGCTCAAGGTGGTGTTTTAGAATTAGAATTTACTAATCCACCTAAAATTTGTATTCTTTATGATGGTTATCTAACAGTAGTAACAGAAGGATGGCACTTACACTTGTGTATTGATGAAAATTTAGGAGGTCCGAATAATCAAACTCCATTAGAATTAAGAAAACAAAGAAGAATTAGTCGTGCAGCATTTTATCGACGTTTTAACGCAGCAGGAAAACCAAGAAGTTGGGGAATAGAACTTTGGAATGGTACGGGTGAAAATGTGATGACAATTTTCTTGCCCAATCCTTTAATTGATGGTGAGAACTTATTACCAGAAGGCAAACCAAACTTATCTAAATTAGCTCTTTATCAAGAATTACGGGATATTTATGTATTAGGTAAAAAACCAATGCCATTCACAAAAAATCCTTTAAAATGTGCTTACATTTCAGTTTGTACTTCTGGGAGATGTTTACCTTCAAGGAATTGGTCTCCTACTTATGAAGCATTAAAAAATGCTGTTGAAAAAGCAGGTTTAGATATAGAAGTAAGAACTTCTGGTTGTTTAGAAGTTTGTAAATTAGGTCCTGTAGTATTTAATTCTCAAGATAGAACTTGGTACACTCGTGTTCAACCAGAAGTTGCGGAAACTATTGTTGAAGAACATTTAGTTAAAGGAAATAAACTTACCGAATATCTTTATCCCCCACAATCAATTTAAAATTTATTTTAAATTTTTTCTTCGCGTACCTTTGCGATAACCTCCGCACACCTTTGCGTTTTAAAAAATATATAAATCCTTAAAATATGCAATTTTTTCAATTAAAAAAAACGAAATTGTTATTATTATTTTGTCAATTTTTGTGTGTGGCATTTTTAATAATTGCTTGTAATAGCACCCAAAATACTCCAATAATTTCTTCGTCAAAGCCTAGTCAAGATTGCGTTGAAAATTATAACAAAAATGTCGATTACTTTCCTGATAAAGCTGTTATTAATTATGCTACAGGGTTTTCTGTAGAGTATCATAATAACTATAAAATAGTTACGATAAAAAATCCGTGGCAAAATGCCAAAACAAACTTTCAATATGTTTTAGTTGAATGCGGAACACCAGCACCGTCAGGATTTCAAGAAACTCAGTTAATTACAGTACCGATAAATACAATTGTCTCTCTTTCCACTACTCATTTACCCCATTTAGCAAAATTAGGAGTAGTAGATAAACTCGTCGGTGTGAGTAATCTTAAAATAGTTAATACAACAGAAGTAGTTGAGAAAATCAAAGCAGAAAAAATTGTCGAATTAGGTAATAATGATGTGAACGTAGAAAGATTATTGGAACTGAATCCCGATTTAATTACAACTTATGGAACAGGAAATCAACAAACAGATAATCATCCAAAATTATTAGAAGCAGGATTAAAAGTAGCGATAAATGCTGAATACATGGAAAATACATCCTTGGGTAGAAGCGAATGGTTAAAATTTACAGCTTTATTTTTTAATCAAGAAGCAAAAGCGGAAAAAGTATTTAGTAAAATCAGTCAAAATTATCAAAAAATTGCCGCGAAAACTAAAACTATTAAAAAGCGTCCAAAAGTATTTACCGGATTTAATTTTAAAGGAACTTGGTATGCTCCAGGATGTAAAAGTTATGTAGCGCAATATTTAGCCGATGCGGGTGCAGAATTACTTTGTGTTGATGATGTTGATGGTAGTATCCCTTTATCTTTTGAAGATGTTTTTGAGCGTGCTGTGACAGCAGATTATTGGTTAAATGTGAGTCAATCTTGGCAAAGTTTAAAAGATGTAGTGACAGAAGATAGTCGTTATAGTGATTTTCAAGCATTTCAAAAAGGTAATGTTTATAATAATAATGCTCGTTTAAATGAAAATGGTGGTAATGATTATTGGGAAAGTGGAATTAGTAATCCTGATATAGTTTTAGCTGATTTAATTAAAATTTTTCATCCAGAATTATTGCCAAATCATCAGTTGTTTTTTTATCAGAAGCTGAATTAAGTTTAAGAGGATGTTTTAAAAGTATCCGGCGGTTTCAACCGCCTGGTAAAGTCTAAATTAGACTTTCAAAATATTCTCTAAATATAAAAAATTAACGCAAAGAATTGCTGAAATTTAAATAGATGTTTATAATTAATTACAAAAATAAAAATAAAAATAAAATAATTATTTTGACGATTTTAGTTAGTAGTTTAATTTTGATATTTTTATTAGATTTAGCTTTGGGTTCGGTTAATATTCCTCTTGGGGAAGTTATTACTATCCTATTAAAAGGAGAACCACAAAAAGCTACTTGGAGTACTATTATTTGGAAATTTCGCTTACCAAAAGCTTTAACAGCAACTTTGGCTGGTGCTGCTTTGAGTGTAAGTGGATTACAAATGCAAACACTTTTCAAAAACCCACTTGCGGGACCATTTGTATTAGGAATTAGTTCTGGTGCTTCTTTGGGAGTTGCTCTGGTAGTACTCGCAGCGAATACTACTGGTATGGGTACATTGTTAATAAATTTAGGAATAATTGGTGATTTAAGTTTAATTATCGCAGCTTGTCTGGGTGCAGCATTAGTATTAGGAATGATATTATTAATATCTCCAAGGGTACCCGATTCGATGACACTATTAATTTTGGGATTACTGTTTGGTTATGCGACTAATGCTATTGTGAGTATTTTGCTGCATTTTAGTGAAAATAATCAAATCCAATCCTATTTACAATGGACTTTTGGTAGTTTTGGGGGTGTTACTTGGCGACAAATGATAATTTTAGCACCGATAATATTGTTAGGATTAATCATAGCTTTGCTATTATCTAAACCTTTAAATGTAATGCTTTTAGGTGAATCTCAAGCTCAAACTTTGGGTTTAGCAATCCAAAAAACGAGATTTTGGATTATTTTAAGTGCTTCAATATTAGCAGGTGCAATTACTGCATTTTGTGGTCCAATTGGATTTTTGGGTGTTGTAGTTCCCCATCTGTGTCGCAATTTATTTAAAACTGTAGACCATAAAATTTTAATTCCTGTTGTAGCTGTAATGGGAGCAATATTGGCATTATTTGCAGATTTAGTTTCTCAATTACCGGGAAGTCAAACTGTTTTACCTTTGAATTCTGTAACTGCTTTGATTGGTACTCCCGTTGTGATGTGGGTGATTTTGCATCGTCGTTATTCAAGCTAAATTAAAGCTAAATTCAACATAAATTCAAGCTAATATTAAAAATGGCGATCGCCATTTTTGAAAGTTAGTCAAAAGTTTCCTTGAACTGACAAATTTAATAAATAAAAAATTCTAAAAAAAATTATAACTTTATTACAACTTATGGTAGAACGAAAAATTCACAAATAGAGATTATAATACCCCGAATAGAATAATTTCATTTCCTAAATTCAAAAATGGAAAATTTCAGTATCATCTCTTGCAATATTTGGCAACCGTTAATCCAAACATTCAATTTTTCGCGTCTATCAGCACCAATTAAAGACCCTGTGACCGTTTTTTTGATTATTATGGCGATTATGTTGGTTGCTCCTCTGTTGTTTGAACGATTGCGTTTACCAGGGATTGTTGGTTTAATTATAGCTGGAGTCATCATTGGACCAAATGGTCTGGGTCTTTTAGCCAGAGATAACACAATTATCTTATTAGGAACGGTGGGATTACTATTCCTAATGTTTATGGCTGGATTGGAAACCAGTTTGGATGATTTGAAATATAATGCTGATAAAGCTTTGATTTTTGGATTTGCAACCTTTGCTGTACCAATGGCGATTGGTACAGGGGCGATGATGCTATTAGGTTACAATTTATTAGCCGCGATTTTGGTTGCATCTTGTTTCGCTTCTCATACCCTCCTAGCCCTACCTATTGCTAGTAAATTAGGGATAATGCGTACTCCTGTGGTGACTACAACTTTGGGGGGAACCTTAATCACCAATGTACTAGCCCTATTGGTATTAGCGGTAGTAGTCAAAGCCCACCAAGGTAATTTGACACTGAATTTTTGGCTGTTTTTAATACCTTCTTTAGTCGTTTACACCTTTGCTATTTTATGGGGAGTTCCTAAAATCGGTGGGTGGTTTTTCCGTCGATTTGGACATGATGAGGGGGCAGAATTTATATTTGTAGTTGCGACATTATGTGTTGCTTCTTATCTTGCTCAATTAATCGAAATTGAGCCGATTATCGGTGCATTTCTCGCCGGAATTGGGATTACGCAACTGATTCCCCAACTTAGCCCGTTAATGAACCGGATTCAGTTTATTGGCAATACCTTATTTGTACCATTTTTTCTGATTTCTGTGGGGATGTTAGTTAATCCCTGGATTTTAGTACAAGAACGTCAATCCTTACTAGTATCTGTAGTCATGATATTAGTAGCGATTCTCGCCAAATTCATCCCAGCTATAGGTTCAGGAAAACTATTTAAATTTAATTTTGCTGAGAGTATGGTGATGTTTGGGCTATCTGTGGCTCAAGCTGCTTCTACTTTAGCAGCAATTACTGTTGCTTATCAAATTGAGTTGGTAGACCAATCGACGGTGAATGGAACAATTGCGATGATTTTAGTCACCTGTATTGCCTCTCCTTGGGTAACTAACCGTTGGGGGAATAAATCTAAGTCTCAAGGAACAAAAAGCCCCAATCAAGATATTCAAAAGGAATCAACGGGTATTAAACGTAATCAACTACCCCGCTATCGAATTGTCGTACCAGTTGCAAATCCGAATACGGAAGCTAATCTACTCCAATTAGCCTTAATTCTTGTCAAAAAAACTGGTGGTACTTTATTACCACTCCACATCATTGTCGATCATCAAGGAGAAATTTTACCATCCGCAAAAACCCAACAGCAACAACTATTGGATACGGCAGAAACCATTGCTCATGCATCTGTAGCTCAAGTCGAACCCATTGGGCGCTTGGATGATTCAATTGATAAAGGAATTCTCCGCACGGCTTTTGAACGTAATGCTAATTTAATTATCTGTGGTTGGAAAGGATTTGCCACATATCGAGATAACTTTTTTGGTAGTGCTATTGATAATGTCGTCCGTCGTAGTACAATTCCATTACTGATTACTCGCTTTACCCATCCGATTCAAACAACTAAACGAATATTTTTACCGATTCTAGAAACCGACTTAAGTTCAGTCACTTTCTTACGAACTTTAGCTTTAACTAAAATTTTAGCCAATGAACTCAAAGCATCCTTGCGTCTATTGCAACTATTCCCCTCCGGGAATTTTGTTCCTAATTTAGATATTCCGGAAATCATCGATATACCCACAGACCAAATTCAGGGAAACTTTGTGCAAGGCATCTTAAAAATTCTTCAACCAGATGATTTATTAATTTTAACTCATAACGGTGACTCTACTATTCCCGGTTTACCGATATTAGGAATCACAACAGAGACTATTGCCCGTAACCCCAAGCAAATTTCTTTAATTATTTTCCACTTTCCTCGTCAAATTTCTTTTTTGGAAGATGATGCTACTCGATTAGAATAAGGTCAAAGGTCAAAGGTTTAAGGTTGATAAATACTAACTTCTATATATAGGAGTCCTACTTGAATATTGAACAAAACTCAGTACAGTTTCTACTCCCTACTCCCCATTCCCTATTCCCTATTCCCTATTCCCCATTCCCTGACCCCAACAGATCAATTCAAAAATCAAACAGGATTCCTCTAATTGATCTAAACTAAAAAATCTTGCATGAAAAAGATTATCATTATTTCAAAGTGATAATCATTTTCATTCATTATGTTATTAGAAAATTCGACTCCTAACAACACCGCATCTGCTGTTAAAACCTTAATTCAACGTCCCCGTCGTCTACGTGGTAATCCAGGATTACGTAGTATGGTACAGGAAACCCAACTAACCGTAGATGATTTGATATATCCAATGTTCGTCATGGAAGGGGAAAATCAAAAAGTCGAAATTTCCTCGATGCCGGGATGTTATCGTTATACTTTGGACTTATTACTCGAAGAAATTAAGCAAGTTAAGGAGTTGGGAATAAATGCGATCGCGCTTTTTCCTTTGATTCCAGAAGCCAAAAAGGACGATGTTGGTACCGAAAGTTACAATCCGGATGGTTTAGTACAAACAACAGTCAAAGCGATTAAACAAGCGGTACCAGAGATACTTGTGATTACCGATGTAGCCCTTGACCCCTTCAGTATTCACGGTCATGATGGTATTGTTGATGACAAGGGAGTAATTTTAAATGACCCGACAGTAGAAGTATTGGTGAAAATGGCAATTTCCCAAGCGGAAGCGGGTACAGATATAGTCGCACCTTCCGATATGATGGATGGTAGAGTGGGTGCGATTCGTCAAGCTTTAGATGCCGCAGGATACTTTGATGTGGCAATTTTAGCATACTCAGCCAAATACGCCTCTAGTTATTATCGACCATTCCGCGATGCCTTGGATTCAGCGCCGAAATTTGGTGATAAAAAAACTTATCAAATGGATGCAGCTAACGCTAGAGAAGCTTTAAAAGAAGTAGCGCTAGATATTGCCGAAGGTGCAGATATAGTCATGGTAAAACCTGCTTTAGCATACATGGATATTATTTATCAAATCAAATCAACAACAAATTTACCTGTCGCAGCATATAACGTGAGTGGGGAATATGCGATGATTAAAGCCGCTGCACAGCAAGGTTGGATTGATGAGAAAAAAGTAATTTTAGAAACTTTAACCAGTATGAAGCGAGCTGGTGCTGATTTGATTTTAACTTATTTTGCCAAAGAAGTTGCTTTGATGTTGCATTGATTATAATTACGGGTGTCTTGGGGATTCCAAGACACAACTACCCCATTTTTGTAATTACTTTTGTACAGCTTTTCTAACAACTTCAACTTCCAATTCAAGAGCTTGAGCAATTTGTTCGATACTCAACCCCATTTTTAATAAACGAGGAACTGCTTCAAGCTTCCCTTCAAGCTTCCCTTCAAGCTTAACTTCCTGATAAAATCTAGTTTGTCGCCACTCGGTTAATCCAAACATTGCTGCTAACTCCTGTCTAGTTTGATTGGAGAATTTGTAAATCAACATCCTTTCTACTAATTCTAAAAGCTGCCGACGGTTGCTGACATCTACTTGTTGGACTTTTTCGATTAAATTTCTGGCAACTTCTACCGCTTCTTCCTCCGTAGCAACTACCATCCCAATAATCCCTAACCCGATTGAGGAAGAAGTATCAGTTAATTCATCCAAATATATTACTTGTATTTGCTCATCAGATAGTGATGTTTGATACGCAGTTGGAATACCTGGGTCAAGGCTACGTTTTGCCCATAAAACTACTGCTTTCCAAGTTTTGTCTGGTCTATACTGATTTAAATAAACAAATGCTTCAGTAATTAATCGCCAGTATAAATTCTTATCATCCTGATATTGTACCTCGACAAAGTAAATCGGGTCTTGGGGATATTCAGGTTTTGGTAAAAATAAACCATCAATCCGTCGTGCAAGTTCTTTTATCTCCACAGAGGAAAATTCATAGTGTAAAGCTTGGGTAGGAGATTGTTGCAGTATTTCAAATAGTACGCTGGGCAGATTTTGCAACAGTGTGTAAAAGATTGTATCTGTTTTCATCCATTAACGCTTTTTGATTCATGGTAGAGCATATGTATTATATAGCAATGCTATGGTTCTACAAAATGTTGCGATCGCGCAAAAATTTTCACTCACTCGCTTTTTTGCGTTACAATGATAACGATTCTCATTCTATTTTGTTATGGTCAGTTCATTGCCCGAATCTCAGGAAGGCTTGCAAGAAAAAGATATCCAGTATTTGGAGCGGATTCGTCATAGTTGCGCTCATGTGATGGCTATGGCTGTACAAAAGCTGTTTCCGGGGACAAAAGTTGCAATTGGGCCAGTTACAGATACAGGTTTTTACTACGATTTTGATTGTCCGGAAAGTATTACGACCGATGATTTGGGTAAAATTGAAGTAGAAATGCGACGAATAATCAAGGACAATTTACCGATTATTCGTGAAGAGGTGGAAAGAGAAGAGATTAAAAAAGAGATTGCAGCTTTAAATGAACCATATAAGTTAGAAATTTTAGAAAGAATTCCCGATGGGGAGAAAATTACTCGTTATTTTATTGGAATTCCTGATGGTGGAGAAATAGAACCATCATTATTAACCGTAGATAATATAAAAGATAATAGAAAAACAAATAGTTATAATTATTGGTGGGATTTATGTGCTGGACCTCATGTAAATTTTACTGGAGAAATTAATAAAAAAGCGTTTGCATTATTAAGTGTAGCGGGTGCATATTGGCAAGGTGATGAAACCAAACCGATGTTGCAAAGAATTTACGGTACAGCGTGGGAAACTCCAGAAGAATTACAAGCTTTTTTAACACAAAGAGAAGAAGCATTAAAAAGAGACCATAGAAAATTAGGTCAACAATTAGATTTATTTAGTATTCAAGAAGATGCAGGTGGAGGATTAGTATTTTGGCATCCCAAGGGTGCAATAATTCGCTATATAATTGAAGACTATTGGCGTAAATCTCACTTAGAATCTGGTTATCAATTATTATATACACCCCATATTGCGAATTTAGATTTGTGGAAAACATCGGGTCATTACGACTTTTACGGTGAGAATATGTTTGACTCGATGGAAGTGGAAAAACAAGCTTATCAAATTAAGCCGATGAATTGTCCTTTTCACGTTTTAACCTACAAAAATAAACTACATTCCTATCGAGAATTACCATTAAGATGGGCAGAATTAGGAACAGTTTATCGTTATGAACGTTCAGGTGCGTTACATGGTTTAATGCGTGTACGTGGGTTTACTCAAGATGATGCTCATATCTTTTGTTTACCCAATCAAATAGCGGATGAAATTTTAGGAGTATTGCATCTTACCGAGCGAATTTTATCGGATTTTGGCTTTAATAATTATGAAGTAAATCTTTCTACTCGTCCGAGTAAATCAGTAGGGGAAGATGAAGTATGGGAGTTAGCAACTGCGGCTTTAAAACAAGCTTTAGATACTAAAGGTTGGAATTATATGATTGATGAAGGAGGTGGTGCATTTTATGGACCAAAAATAGATATTAAAATTCAAGATGCAATTGGTCGTTTGTGGCAATGTTCGACCATTCAGGTAGATTTTAATTTACCAGAAAGATTCGATATGGAATATGTTACGGCTGACGATACTAAACAGCGACCAATTATGATTCATCGAGCGATTTTTGGTTCAATAGAACGTTTTTTTGGAATTTTAATTGAAAACTATGCAGGTGATTTTCCTTTGTGGTTAGCACCGATTCAATGTAGATTATTACCAGTTAGTGATGAAGTGCGAGAATATAGTGAATTAGTAGCGAGGGAATTGCATAAAGAAGGATTAAGAGTAGAAGTTGATAGTAGTGGAGAAAGATTAGGTAAACAAATTAGGAATGCTGAATTAGAAAAGATTCCCGTAGTAGCAGTAGTTGGGAAACGAGAGATGGAAAATCAAACTTTAAGCGTGCGTACTCGACAAGCAGGAGATTTAGGAACGCTATCAATAAGTGAAACAATTACTTGTTTACAATCAGCTATTGCTTTGAACTCAACTATAAGTACCTATGCCTTCATTAATTAGACATTTCTTTTAGGCAGGGAATAGGGAATAGGCAAAAGGGAAGAGTAATATAACTGGGTAGTAATTATATAAATAATTTTGCTTAAGTACTTATAATAGTGCTAATCAACCTTTGTTTCAAATTTATTATTGTTTATCACAAATGATTTATCACACATTATTTGTTTGTAAATCTTGTTATTTTTCACTCAAACAACGTGATTATATGGGCGAAAGAGGTGGTAAATATTTATTAAGTAAAATACTAACATTGCATCAAGAATGGATATTAAAATCTGAGTTTTTAATTATAGAAGTAGAATGTTTAAGCGCTTGTAAAAGACCTTGTGCTGTAGCATTAGCTGCACCAAATAAAACTAGTTTAATGTTTGGTGATTTACCACCATTAGAAAGTGCAGGAGATATATTAAAATTGTGCGAACAATATCATTCTAGCCCTAATGGTATAGTTGCCAGAAACCAACGACCAGAAGTTTTGCAAAAAGGAATTTTAGCCAGAATTCCAACACCAATAGGAGATTAAAAATTACCTATAAAGTAAAATCATCTCTACTGCGCTAATAAAATTCACACCCTAACATTAAATCAAAGGAGAAATCATGACTCAACTAACTGCACCCAAATCTAATATCACTCTTGATATTCCTAAGCGAGGAATGCCTGTTACTATCATTACAGGGTTTTTAGGTAGTGGTAAAACGACATTACTCAATCAAATTCTGCAAAATAAAGAAAATTTAAAAGTTGCCGTACTAGTAAATGAATTTGGTGATATTAATATTGATAGTCAGTTACTCATTTCTACAGATGATGACATGATGGAATTGAGTAACGGCTGCATTTGTTGTACTGTTAATGATGGATTAGTTGATGCAGTTTATCGAATTTTAGAAAGAGATGACCGTGTTGATTATATGGTTATAGAAACTACAGGTGTAGCTGACCCATTACCAATTATTTTAACTTTTCTGGGTACAGAATTAAGAGATTTTACCAATATTGATTCTATACTGACTCTTGTTGATGCAGAGGCTTTTAACAGTGAACATTTTCAAAGTGAAGCTGCTTTAAAACAAATAACTTATGGTGATATTATTCTCTTGAATAAAACTGATTTAGTTGGGGAAGAAAAATTATCAGAACTAGAAGATTTTATTCATGATAATAAAGTTGGTGCGAAAATTCTTCGTACTTCTTATGGTAAAGTCGCTTTGCCGTTAATTTTAGATGTTGACTTAACCTCTAAAAATGAATATTCTTCTTTGATTGAAGAAGAGAGTCACGAACATCACCACCATGATCATGAACATCATGACCATCACCACCACGAACATCATCACCATCACTCCAACCATTTAGAAAATGATGGATTTGTTTCCATATCTTTCCAAAGCGATAAACCTTTTGATGTCCATAAATTTGAGACATTTCTAAATGAAAAAATGCCAGAAAATGTCTTTAGAGCCAAGGGTATTCTTTGGTTTAGTGATAGTGAATTAAGACATATTTTCCAACTTAGCGGTCCTCGGTATCAGCTAGATGGTGATGTATGGTCTACCAAAAACCGCAAAAATCAGCTAGTTTTTATCGGTCGTGATTTAGATGCGAATGAAATACATTATCAACTCAATAATTGCTTATTGTAATTTTAAGGGAGTAGGGAGGAGTTAATGGTTAATTATTATCAACCATCAACTATCAATTAACAACAATCAACAATCAATCATCAAATTAAAACAATGACTTTATCATTCCGTTCCGAATTAAATTCTGCTGAGCAAGTTGTTTCATCTTTATCTACTACAAAACAACCTAATGTTACAGAAGCAGAAATGATGCAAGCAGTGAGAACTTTACTACTGGGATTAGGAGAAGACCCAGATAGAGAAGGACTCAAAGACACTCCTAAAAGAGTTGTAAAAGCCTTACAATTTTTGACAAAAGGATATGATGAATCTTTGGATGAACTGTTAAATGGTGCAGTCTTTACAGAAGATGCAAACGAAATGGTATTGGTAAGGGATATTGATATTTTTAGTTCCTGTGAACACCATATTTTACCAATACTTGGTCGCGCTCATGTTGCTTATATTCCTAATGGTAAAGTCATCGGATTATCAAAAATTGCTCGTATTTGTGAAATGTACGCAAGACGTTTACAAGTACAAGAAAGATTGACTTTGCAAATTGCGGATGCGCTCCAAGGTTTACTCAAACCCCAAGGTGTAGCAGTAGTTGTAGAAGCCAGTCATATGTGTATGGTGATGCGTGGTGTACAAAAACCTGGTTCTTGGACTGTTACGAGTGCAATGCGTGGTGTGTTTTCAGAAGATGCACGTACCCGTGAGGAATTTATGAATTTAATTCGACACAATGGTAATTTTCACTAATTTATAACTTTCACAAAGGCAATGGTAAATCAAATTATATCATTGCCTGTGACTCTAGTTCTAGGGTTTGCAGGTAGTGGAAAAACAAGTCTGATAAAACACCTGAGTAGTCAAAGTCAAACTACTGTAGAACATATACAGAGTGGGAAGCAAAAGCTTAGTAGTGGTTGTATTTGCTGTAGTGGACTCAACGATTTAAAACAATTAATTAACAATTTACTTGTTGATAGAGAAACTGAAAAAGTAGACACTCAGCAATTGTTTATTGAAGCTAGTCACGAAACTGACCCAATTCCAGTTATTAGAACAATTCGTCAACACTTCTCCCCAGAAAAGATTATTTTGAAAGAAGTTATTACAGTGATTAATGCAACGAAATATCCACCTACCGATGCACAACGCTACTTAGTAACTAATCAAATATTCTTTGCCGATAAAATAGTCGTTAATTACTGCGACCAAGCTACTGATGACCAAATAGACAAATGCTATAAGCATATTCGCGGTATAAAATGGCAACCCATATTTAATGCTATTAGAGGAATTATTCGGTTTAATCAACTTTCTCCCGTTCCTTTAGTACTAGAGACATCTACTAGAATTTAGTAGTGCGTGTTAAATTTTGTCATGTATTTCTCATGTATTTTAGGATTGCGATCGCAATATTGAAATCTGGGAAATTTTGAATTTGTTTGTTATTTCCTAACTGAATTATTTACCTATGACTCTGACAATATATAACACCCTGAGCCGTCGTAAAGAAACCTTTCAACCCTTAGAAACAGGAAAGGTAAAAATGTATTGCTGTGGTGTTACGGTTTATGATTATTGTCACCTGGGTCATGCAAGGTCTTATATTGTTTGGGATATAGTACGACGCTATTTGCAATTGCGGGGTTATGAAGTTCGCTATGTGCAAAACTTTACGGACATTGATGACAAAATTCTCAATCGAGCTAAGGTTGAAAAGACTTCAATGGAAGAGGTTTCCCAAAAGTACATTCAAGCCTATTTTGAAGATATCCGTCGCTTAAATGTGATTGATGCATCTGAATATCCCCGTGTGACTGAAAATATCCCCGCGATTCATCAGTTGATTAGAGAATTAGAACGAAAAAACTATGCTTATGCAGCAAATGGAGATGTCTATTACAAAACAGAAAACTTCCCTGAATATGGCAAACTTTCCGGTAGAGATTTGGAAGATATGCAAGCTGGGGCAAGTGGTAGAGTAGATATAGAAGACTCATCAGGGAAGAAGAAACATAAACCTTCTGATTTTGCGTTGTGGAAAGCAGCAAAACCGGGAGAACCTTCTTGGGAGTCACCTTGGGGAATGGGAAGGCCGGGGTGGCACATTGAATGTTCGGCAATGATTGGCGCTGTTTTGGGAGAAACCATTGATATTCATGGTGGTGGTGGTGATTTGGTATTTCCTCACCACGAAAATGAAATTGCTCAATCAGAAGTAATTACAGGTAAACCACTCGCTAATTACTGGATGCACAACGGTATGGTAACGGTGAATGGTGAAAAAATGTCCAAGTCTTTAGGTAATTTTACGACGATTCGAGAATTACTAGAGCGACCGATTCACCCTATGGTTGTGAGATTATTTGTACTGCAAGCCCATTATCGCAAACCTTTGGACTTTACAGAAGATGCGATTATATCTACCCAAAATGCTTGGGAAACTCTCAAAGCTGGTTTGTTATTCGGCTACCAATATGGCGAAAAATTGGTATGGGAACAAACAAATCCAAAATCTCAAATCTGCAATCCTGAGATAGAGAGCTTTCAAACAGCAATGGATGATGATTTTAATACACCTGGAGGGTTAGCTGTTTTATTTGAATTAGCAAAAGAATTGCGTCGAGAAGCTAATTTACTGACTCATCAAGGTAAAACTGACAATTCTCCAGAAAAGATAAATCAAATGTGGCAGACTTTAGTCAAATTAGCCCAGGTATTTGGACTATCGGTTTTACCTGTGACAGAAAACAAAGCTAAATCCGAATCTATAAGTGATGCAGAAATTGAAGTTCTAATTCAGCAGCGACAAGATGCACGTAAAAACCGTAACTTCTCTTTATCCGACTCTATCCGCAATCAATTACAATCTGTAGGTGTGAATTTAATCGATCAACCTAATGGACAAACTCAGTGGCATCGAGTTATCAGTTAACAGTTATCAGTTATCAGTTAACAGGGAATAATAATTAATCATCCGGACTTAATATTTTTATTCATCAATGGCGTTTTCCTAGACTTATTGTTTATCTAATACAACACAACAATTAATTAAGCATTATCTTGGTGTCAATCAGTTGATGCGCTCATTTTTTGAATAAGTAAATGAAAACCCTAGCCGAAGAATTACTAGAACAATTAATGCTGTTCAAACGCTTCAAGTACCTTGATGATAATGCATTAAAGCAGGTAATGAACAATCCTGATTCAGCAAAGCAATTGAACAAAATCAACAGTAACAACCTCGCCGCCTAATATTGTAACTGATTTGATGAATTTTTTGTATAGTTTGTTTTTTACTGATTCTTTCATATTTTTGTAAAATCTGATATCAGAAAATAACTGTACAAATTCTTTGACTTGTTCAATTTGAAAAGCAGTTTCATTAATATTGTTAATCTGATGCTGCTGTATCTGTAATTTAATTTTGAGAATTGCCTCGTCAATCGCTGCATTCGCAGGCAATTTTTCTAAATTTCTCAATGATAATTTTAACTCGATAATTTCTGCTGTTTCTAATTGCGTTGTTGGTTGATTATTAACTATAAAATCTTTCAAATCAATCGCTTTTTTACTCAGGGCTTTATCTACTGCATCTACCACTTTAACAAGATGAATGCTTTTTTTATTTTGACAATATTTATCACCATACATCCCACGGTTTTTGCATCTAACGGGAATATATGGCTTGTTGTTTGCATAGCATTTCCCGCCACAATCACCACAAAATATTTGACCAGATAATAACCCTTTACCAATGTTACTGTTGTCCCGATTATTCTTTCCCCAGCGACGACTATTTTCAGCGAGTAATGTCTCTATTTCGCTGTAAATATCATTGCTTATTAAAGGTTCGTGAGTGTTATATCTAATATCCCAATTTTCAGGATTATTACGATTTTTCTTGACGTTATATCTGGTATTTCCTCTTAACACTGGATTATGTAACCAGGTTGTTAGTCCAGTAGTCGAAAATTTGAGATTATATTCTTTAAAAAAAAATTGAATTGTCTTCCTAACACTACTTTGATTTATTAATAAATATTCGATAATTTCTTTGGCAATTGCCCAATGAGTTTTACCCGAATCATGCAACGATAAATCAGGTACATATTTTTCATCAATTCTTGCATAACCGAATGGTGGTTGAGGACAAGCTTTCCCTTGTTCTCGGAAATGATTATACCCGTGTTTAACTCGATTCTGAAGCAAGTCTAATTCAAATTCAGCTAATGCCCCCATCTGATTTAATGAAAATTTTGCAAACGGATTCTGTAAATCATCAACAGGTGAATCCAGAATGATTAATTTGATTCCCATCTGATTAAATAATGCAATGGCTTTATTAATTGTAACTATTGACCTTGCTAATCGATCAATTCTGGTAATCACTATTTCGGAAATATCACCGTTGCGACATTGTTCTAAAAGTTTGTTAAATTCTGTTCTGTTATCTGACCTCCCAGACTTCACATCTGAGAAAATCATCTCTACACCAGCTTTTTTGATTCGCTCGGTTTGTTGAACTAAAGCCTCGTTTTGTTCGCCTGTTGAAACTCTAACGTACCCTACTCTCACTACTCCAACACCTATCATTACTTGAGTTTGGGATATTCTAGATCAAAAACTTACCTTGTAATGTTTTTTGGTGTAGGAATAGTAAGGTTTTTGTTGTTAACGATTTTCTCAGCTAACGCAGCGTACTCTTTAGCTTGTGCGCTATCGGGTGCATACTCATTCACTGTCATACGGCGTAGCTCTGCGTGTTGTACAATGTTGTCGCGAGGTACGAAGTGAATCATTTGAGTGTTCAAACGTTCAGCCAAAGTTTCGATCAACTCGATTTCTCGGTCAACTTTACGGCTGTTACAAATCAAACCACCCAAACGTACACCACCGGAGTGAGCGTACTTAAGAACACCACGAGCAATGTTGTTAGCAGCATACATTGCCATCATCTCACCGGAAGTCACGATGTAGATTTCTTGTGCTTTACCTTCACGAATAGGCATAGCGAAACCGCCACTTTCCGCTAATTACCACCAAAAAACATTTTCAATTGGCTTTAGATTTACTAAAAAGAAACCACCATAACTCCAATCCAATTAAACCGATGCCACCCAAAGTAACCGCAACTTTTAAGCCCAGAGGTTGCTCAATGCGTTGAAATTGCGCGTTTTCTTGAGAAACAGGCATTTCTACAGGTATTTGACCAAAAGCTGTCCCAGCAACCGATAGAAAAAATCCCACCCCAGCAAGACTTGTAAATATTTTCTTTTTATTCAACATAATAAGTACTTGTGCCAATATTCAATTAAACATTTCGTTTAGATAGTTAACAGGGAACAGGGAACGGTTATATAATTTCATAGAATTACCGATACAAGTTTCTCCCCCTGCTTCCTATGCTTTCAACTTAAAATTACGCAACCGTAAAGCATTCGTCACCACCGAAACCGAACTAAAAGCCATTGCACCTCCAGCAATAATCGGATTAAGTAACCAACCAAATATGGGAAACAAAACTCCTGCCGCAATGGGAATACCCAAAACATTGTAGAAAAAAGCAAAGAACAGATTCTGACGAATATTATTGATAGTCGCACGACTCAGCTTAATTGCCGTGACAATAGAATGCAAATCACCCGAAATTAAAGTGATATCACTTGCGGCGATCGCGATATCAGTTCCCGTACCAATAGCCATTCCCACATCAGCTTGTGCTAAGGCTGGAGCATCATTAATCCCATCTCCGACCATTGCGACAATTTTACCTTCTTGCTGCAAAGACTTGACAACAGCCGCTTTTTGGTCTGGTCTAACTTCAGCAAAAACCAACGAGATACCAACTTCCGAGGCAATTGCTTCTGCTGTCGGACGGTTATCTCCTGTTAACATCACCACAGACAAACCCAACTTCTGCATCATTCTTACCGCTGTAATCGAAGTATCTTTGAGAGTGTCGGCAATTCCCATCAAAGCTTCAACTTGTCCATCGACAGCAATCCAAATTACAGTTTGTCCAAGGGATTCCCAAGCCTGTTTTTCCTCAACAAACATACTAGTATCAATTCCAAGCTCTGTGAGCCATCGCTGAGTGCCAATTTGCACCAATTTATCTAAAACATATCCTTGAACCCCGCTGCCAGTAAACGCTTGAAAATCATCAACATCTGTAAGCCCGACATTCTGAGACTCAGCATATTTAACTACAGCTTCCGCCAAAGGATGTTCTGAATTATGCTCTAAAGAAGCGGCTAATTTAATCAGTGTCAATTCATTTTGATTAACAGTACCACCCACAGTAATAAAATTAATCACAGTCGGTTTCCCTTCCGTCAAAGTCCCGGTTTTATCCAAAACAATCGTCTGAATTTGATGAGCGAGTTCCAAACTTTCCCCACCTTTAATCAAAATACCATTTTCAGCACCTTTACCCGTACCAACCATCACCGATGTGGGAGTAGCCAAACCCAAAGCACAGGGACAAGCGATAATTAAAACACTCACTGTCGTAACTAAAGCTAGACTGATATTACCCAACGTATACCAAATAACGAAAGTACAAATTGCGATCGCGATTACCACCGGAACAAACCATCCGGTCACCTGGTCTGCTAATCTCTGAATAGGGGCTTTACTTCCCTGTGCTTGTCTGACCAACTGGACAATTTGCGAGAGTACAGTATCTTTCCCTACCCTTGTTGCCCTAAACTTAAAACTACCAGTTTTATTAATCGTCGCACCGATAACTTGATCACCGGGTTGCTTGTTCACAGGTACACTTTCCCCCGTCACCATCGCTTCATCTATAGTTGATGTACCCTGAATAACTTCTCCATCTACAGGTATTTTCTCACCAGGACGCACAAGAATAATATCACCAAGCTGAACTTCTTGAATCGGAACGTCTATTTCTTCACCATTACGAATTACCCGTGCATCTTTAGCTTGTAAACCGATTAACTGACGAATTGCTTCACTAGTTTGTCCTTTAGCACGATTCTCGAAAAACTTTCCTAAAAGAATCAAAGTAATTACAACCGCAGCAGTTTCATAATACACCTCCGGCATCAACCCTTGATTGATCAAGAAATCGGGAAATACTGTTGCGAATAGCGAATAGAAAAACGCTGCTGAAGTACCCAAAGCAATCAAAGTATCCATTGTGGCATTACGACGTTTGAGAGCTTTCCAAGTCCCGATATAGAACCCGTAACCGCACCAAAACTGTACGGGTACGGTTAACACTAACTGCAACCACGGGTTATGCAACCATGTAGGAATCAAGGGTAAGTGTAATCCGGTCATCATTGGTAATGAACCTACTATGAGGATAATACTAATTACACTACCTACAATTAACTTATGCATCAAGTCGCGAGATTCGGCTTGACGAGCGGCTTTCTCTTCGTCATCTTCCCCAGTAATCATTTCTTGTTCTTGTAGGGGATTTGCGCTGTATCCTGCGGCATCAACCGCATCTTGAATCTGTTTAATATCAGTTTTTTGAGGATTGTATTTAACAGTAGCTTGTTCAGCACCGAAATTAACATTACATTCGCTAACTCCTGGAATCGAATTAATAGCTTTTTCAATACTGTTAGCACAGGAAGCACAACTCATGCCTCTGAGTTTAAGGGTAATAGTATCCATAATTGGTAATTGGTAATGAATAATTTTAATCTTTAACCTTGACTTTGTTATTAATTGTTAATTCATCTTTTTATAAATTACGTTTTATGTGAATTAAGTTATCAAAACCTGATTACTACGTTGATAATTTCCACAAAAGAAATTTAAGCAGGCTTTAAAACCGTTTTAAAAAAAGGATAATTTTAATTCACATTAGGTTAGGCATAAATTTTAAATTATTTTAAATTAAGTACTATCATAAACCCTCTAGTTGACTAGAGAGTCAAGAGATAAATGATAAAACTTTGTCAGTATTAGTAATTTAATTATTTATATTCTCCTGACAACAGTATAAAATATAACTCGCAATTCCAAATTTATATATTCTTACAAATGAACATTTGTTCAAACTTAGCTATAATGATTATCAGTATCGCTGGCAAGACGGCGAAAAATAGGCTTTATTTGTAATAGATGTAACCAAAGATGACTAAACAGACTAAATCGAAACAGCAACCTTTATCAAATATTGATTTACCTAGTTGTGATTCTCGTGAAATCCACCTAGATAACGTCCGTCAGGTACAACCAGAAATTATACCGACATCCAAAGCACAGCGGATGGCGGATTTTTTCGGAACCCTAGCAGATCCACATCGCTTACGTCTGCTCTCGGCTTTAGCAAAACAGGAATTATGTGTTTGCGATTTAGCTGCATCCGTAAAGATGAGTGAATCAGCAGTCTCCCATCAACTGAGAATTTTACGTACTATGCGTCTAGTCAAATATCGTCGTGAAGGACGCAATGTTTATTATAGTTTGGCAGATAGTCATGTGATGAACATCTATTGTGAAGTAGCGGCTCACATTGATGAATAATAAGTACTTAAGCAAAATTATTTATATAATTACTACTCAGTTATATTACTGTTCCCTTTTGCCTATTCCCTATTCCCTGCCTAAAAGAAATGTCTAATTAATGAAGGCATAGGTACTTAAGTTGAATCGAAATCAATTAATAAATCTGTAAAAAATAGTAAAAAATTATTGAATAAAATGCTCTAATAAAATTTTAATGCCTAAAAATATTAATACTAAACCGCCAATTATTTCCACTTGATTTTTAAATACATCGCCAAAAGTATTACCAATATATACAGCAATAAAACAGATACCAAATGTAATTAGACCTACTTGACCAGCCGCTGATAAAATCGAAATTTTTAATACTGATAAACTAATACCTGCAGCCAATGCATCAATACTAGTAGCGATAGCTAATCCTAAAAGATTGTAAAAATCAAGGGGATTAAATGGTTTATCATCATTTTCTGCTTGCATCGATTCATAAATTAATTTACCTCCGAGAAAAGATAATAAACCAAAAGCAATCCAATGGTCTACTTGGGATAGTATTTCTCTAAAACTAAGTCCAATTAACCAGCCGATAAAAAGCATTAATGCTTGGAAAATACCAAAAAACAAAGCTATTTTTAAGGCTTTATTAATTTTAATATGTTTAATAATCATTCCACTACTCAGAGAAACAGCACAAGCATCAGCAGCTAAACCCAACCCCATAAAAACTGTTTCCATAATATTGGTAAAAGTAAAAAATAAACAACTGTATCTCTCAGTATAACCTGTTTTCAATGTCGTTATTTTTCATACTTGTATCATTTTTCGTTCATATATTTTTCATTTTTATTTATCTCTTTTTACTGAATATTTTTCAAATATAAATAACGTATTCACGAAGGAAGAGGGATGAGTAAATGCGACAATTCTTGCCTTCTTCCTTAAGGGCGAAGCCCGTTAATTCTTGCCTTCTTCCTCCAACATCTTTTGTAAGTTGTTACGCATTTAATTTATATTTTTCTAGCGGGCTTTCCGGCCCGCACTACAAGACTTTAATAAAATTTGATATACAAATTAAACGCTTTTTAGCTTAGCAACTGATAAGTATCTAGGCAAAATTAAATATATACTGCGATAAACCGCACCAAAAAGGGTGAATGCTATCTCCCGGAGGGAGACGCTCGAAGAAGGTTCCTTTCCCTAAGAGGGAACACTCCGTGAACGCTTCGGACAGCAGTTTGAGGCTTCCGGAATGTATGATTAATTTTGCATTACCACTTAACTGTCAACTGATTATCTGAGTTATCCACGAGCAGAAATTTATGAGCAACAAACTAACCTAAAAATAATCACTTCAATGCTTTGATTATGACAATTTCCAAAAAGGTAGCAGATATTCTGTGGACAGCAGCACGGAGATATTTAGCTTCTCTACCAGAAGCAGAACGAAATCAAATTTTAAGCCGTGGAGCAAAGAATTGCGATCGCGAAGCAGTAGAATCTCTTTGCGACACCGAACAGACGACTTCCTCGACTAACTCGTGAAAAATTGCAGTTAGTTCTTCCCTAGTAACTATCTCCCAAAACCCTTTACTCATAGCAATACTTCGTAAAACCTGGGTTCTACTAGCATCTGCTACTACATTTAACTCTGAAGTTTTGATTAAGCTTTCTAATTTTTGTTGTTTAATTCTAATTGTGCTGTCAAAATCAGGGTCATTTAATTGTTTAAGTTTAAAAATTTGCTGTTGTAACTCTAGTATTTCAACGGGAACTTCTTCTGTAGTTTCCGGTGGCATATTATCGACTATATTTTCAGCTTTTTCCTTTAAAGCTTGAATTACAGCATCAATAGCAGTTTCTAAGCGAAAATAAGTTCGTACTGTACATTTTTTTAGTTGACGGGGTTTTGGATAAGCACCGGGACATTTTAAATGTTCGTAGATTTTTCCATTAACTGTAGTTGAGCGCTTTTCCATCGTTGAACCGCATTCAGCACATTTACATAATCCAACTAATGGATTAGTAACATATTTACGTCTCCCACAAGGATGGGTAGACAAAATCTGAATTATCTGTTGATGTTGTGCGAGTGAGATAATTCCTTGATGCTTTGATTGTAGTATGACTCTTTTCTCCGATTCAAATGGATAATAACAAACCATACCGCATAATTGAGGATTAGACAGCCAGCGACGAAATGAAGAAACATCTCTGGGAAAATCTTCATATTTATACTTCCCAACTCTTTCTAACCCATATTTATCAGTTAATTTCCGAATAGTCTTTGATAATTCTCCCGATTCGATAAACCTCTCTACACATTCACGAGCAACCTCGGCATGAGTATAGACAGTGTTTCGATATTGTGTTGTATTGGGAATTACAGTATCACCATTTTTGACAAAACCGAAGACTGCTTGATAAATCTTCTTTTTCTCTTGAAAATATCGATGTCCTTGAATAGCGTTGTATCTATTTTTATCTCTAACTTGTGCAGACATCGCAGCTAATATTCTGCTAGTAAATAAACCTTCAGGAGTTTCTAAGTCCAAACTTCCACCATCAAGGAATATTAGTTCAACTCCAAACTTCTGCAACTCCTCCCGTGCAACTTCCCATCCTAGTGCCGAGCGAGTAAATCTATCAAAACACGGTACGATGATTTTATCGACAGAACGACTTCGCACTAATTCTAATACCTGATTATATCCTTTGCGCTTATCACTAGCACCCGATTCGATATCCCAATGAATTTGTTCGTCGCTCAATCCATATTGTTTTAACCGCTCAATATATCGTTCGAGTCCATGACCTTCTGTATGCTGTCTTTGTGTAGAAACTCGACAATAACCCAATGCTCTTGATAAATCCCGCATCATAACTGCTTTCAAAACGATTTATCAGATGATATCAAATTTTGTGGTAATTAGCGAAACCGCCACATACAACGTCACCTAATACGTCATAAGAAACGAAATCTAAATCTTGATAAGCGCCATTTTCTTCCAAGAAGTTGATGGAGGTGATAATACCACGACCTGCACAACCTACACCAGGCTCCGGTCCACCGGATTCAACGCAGCGTACACCGCGATAACCTTCGAGCATTACTTCTTCGAGTTCTAAATCTTCTACTGCACCGCGCTCGGCTGCTAAGCTAAGTACGGTTGTTTGTGCTTTGGAGTGGAGCATCAAACGAGTTGAATCAGCTTTGGGATCGCAACCTACGATCATAATTCTTTTTCCCATCTCAGCCATAGCAGCAAGAGTATTCTGAGATGTGGTGGATTTACCAATACCGCCTTTACCGTAGAATGCGATCTGTCTGATATTTTCTTCAGTCATTATTTTCTCCTGCAATTAGTTGGTTTATCGAGTGGGTGCAGTCTCTGTTGTTAATTGTCACTCCTCGGAGGGTGACTTGCTTATAGAACGTCGCAGGTGGCGCACGCTCTACAGCAAATGCTGCTAAAATTTGGTTGTTCATTTTTATTTGTTGTTGGTTGATGGTTGCTAGTTGTTAGTTGATGGTTGTTTATCCACTGTCAACTGTCAACTGTCAACTGTCCACTAATTATTAACTGCTTCAACTGAAATATTGTGAGAAATGCGTTCTTTTAATTTAGCTTCTATGGCATTATTGAGAGTTGCCAAACTGCTAGAGCAAGAACCACAAGCACCTTGAAGGATGACTCGAATGCGATCGCCATCTACATCGTAAAGTTCGACATCTCCCCCATCGGCGATTAAAATGGGTCTAATTTCTTCGTCTAATATTTTTTGTATAAGTGCTATTTTTTGCACTGGGGTCAGGGGTTTATCGCTAACAAATCCATTGTTCCCGTTATTGGGTGTTGCTTTAGGGGTAAAAGTAGAATTTCTTTGGTTTTCAATAATGATATCATCAATTGTTGCTAAACAAGTACCGCATCCGCCACCAGCTTTAATAAAATTTGTCACTTCTTCTGCGGTAGTCAGCTTGTTATCCTTAATAATCCGGCGGATTTTAGGTTCAGTAATGCCAAAACAAGTACAAATTATCGCTCCTTCGTCATCATCATCGTGAACTGCAAGGGGAATACCTCGATAATTGGATATTGCTGCTTCTAAGGCTTCTTGACCCATTACAGAGCAGTGCATTTTTTCTTGGGGTAATCCACCAAGGTACTCGGCAATTTCTTTGTTAGAAATTTTCAGGGCTTCTTCTATTGTTTTTCCCTTAACTAATTCTACCAGAGCTTCCGAAGATGCGATCGCACTTGTACAACCAAAAGTCTGAAAACGAGCATCAAGGATTTTATTTGTATCTTCTTGTACCTTGATATGCAGCCGCAAAGCGTCACCGCAAGCGATACTACCGACTTCTCCAACAGCAACTTTAACTCCTGTTTCGCCTTTATCCTCTAAAACACCTTGGTTTTTTGGATTGTAAAAGAATTCTAATACTTTATCGGTGTAGTCCCACATAGCCTTGATAATTGTAAATTATGAATAATAAATAGTTATGACAGGGAGATGGGGAGACAAGGGGGACAAGGGGATGGGGGGATGGGGTGAAATAAATAACCACCATCAACTATCAACCATCAACTAACCACCATCAACTATCAACCAACCACTATCAACTATCAACCAACCACCATCAACGAACTCTTAATGTTGGGCTAATGCTTGTTCTTGGTTTTTGAGCCAAGCCGCATCATCGTTTTTGAAAGGTGAAAGCTCGCGCAAACGGTTGACAATTCCTGGTAGTACCGCTAAAACTGCATCAATATCGGCATCTGTATTGTAACGAGAAAGACTAAAACGAATAGAACCGTGTAAAATTGTGTAAGGTATTCCCATTGACCGTAAAATGTGGGAAGGTTCTAAGGAACCGGAACTACAAGCGGAACCGCTGGATGCACAAATTCCGTGTTGATTGAGTAATAGTAAAATTGCTTCGCCTTCGATATATTTGAAACCAATATTTGTTGTGTTGGGTAATCTCTGCGTTCCGCCACCATTGATTTCACATTCCCCTATTACTTCTATTATAGCATTTTCTAGGCGATCGCGTAAAGTTTTTTGTTTTTCACTTGCCGATTCTAAATGTAGGAGTTCTAATTCAGCAGCTTTACCTAGAGCTACAATTCCGGGTACATTTTCAGTTCCGGCACGTCTTCCACGTTCTTGTCCTCCACCAATGACCAAAGGACGGAATCTAACTCCACGTCGCACGTATAATGCACCAATTCCTTTGGGGGCATGAATTTTGTGACCGGAAAGAGCTAACATATCAACGGTACTGTTTTTCATGTCAACGGGGATTTTGCCTACAGCTTGGACTCCATCGACATGAAATAGTGCATCATATTTCTTAGCTAGCTTACCAACTTCCTCTACCGGGAATATCACCCCAGTTTCATTATTAGCGTACATTACACTTACCAAAGCGGTTTCGTGAGTGAGTGCGGCTTCTAATTCCTCTAAATCCAACTGTCCCTGGCGATTTACCGAAAGATAAGTAACTCTATAACCCTGCTTTTGTAGTTGTTTGCAAAGATTAAGTACCGCTGGATGTTCTACCTGGGTAGTAATAATGTGTTTTTTGTCAGGTTGTGCTTGAAGTGCAGCTCGAATAGCAGCATTATCTCCTTCTGTACCACCACTATTAAATACAATTTCTGAAGGTTCGGCACCAAGAAGGGTTGCAACACTTTCTCTAGCTTGTTTTACCGCTCTACCGACTTGTCCCCCAAAAGTATGCATACTAGAAGGATTGCCATAATAGTCGCTTAGGTAAGGCAACATTGCCTCTATAACTTCCGGGTCAACCTTGGTAGTAGCATTATTATCTAAGTAAATACAATCTTTTTGCATTGCTTTTAATTTCTCTGTTGAATACTTCAGAATTAATGGTGTTTCTTTTACGATGTTTTTAATAGAGAGTAAGGAGATGGAAATAGATAATTCTTATTAACTCCTCACTCCTAATTTCAATCCAAAATCCGTCTTGGAAAGTTTTGGGGGAAGAGAATCTACACCCCAAACTTTCCGCAAAATTTAAAATCCAAAATTCTTATGCTACTTGACGTGAATTTTGTTGTAATTGCTGGGCATATTTTTGGGAATAAGTGTTAAACCAGTTTTCCCAGTAGTCTGTTTTATTTGTGTTATTAGTGACTTGTGTTTTCAGATTTTTGTAAGTATTAAACCAGTTTTCCCAATAATCAGATGTTACTTTGATACAGCCGTCGAATGTCGGACAACCTGCTTTACATTGGGGTACTGAGTAAATACTATCAACGCAATTTTTACAAAGTTCGGGGTCAATCCACGGACGGTCATCAACTATTTTAATGGCGTTGGTAGGACATACTGTTTTACACAAATCGCAGGATATACAGTTACTAGTAATTTTGTAAGCCATTTTTTCTACTTTATATTTATGTTCTTTGTTTGAGGTAATGGCACTGGGTAATAAATAATTTTGAATGAAGGAATTTTAGATTTTAGATTTGAGATTTTAGATTGATTTATATTCTTTCTCTTCGATTTTATCCTGTGAGCATCTTACTTCCTAGGAATAGTATATTGCTACGACAACTAACGATTTGTTTTCCACAAGCAAGAATCAATATAATATCATGTCCGGTTAAACACTTGAGTTAAATACTTGTAATTAAGTTGCTTTGGGAACACTCAACAATTACTCATTACCAGTCAAAAGTGAGTAATAACTAATCATCCGGACATGATATAAATCCCTTCATCCAATATCTAAAATCTCTATTGACTAACTGCTTGCTTATAAAATTCTAAAGCAACTTTATCAATTACATCGTAAGCTTCAACAGTTTGTATTCCTGCCTTGTGCAGTTCTTCTTTAGGACAGTCTCCAATTTTAGAAACTAATACTGCTTTGCAATCAGAAAGTGCTTTGATAATATTTTCTAAAGTTGCTTCTTCACCGTATCCGCCTTGGCAGAAATGGTCTACCTTGATGGTTATCATCAGGTAATTTATCGAAGGTAAATTAATGATAATTGGGTATGCCCGGATTAGTTCTGAAGAGCAAGCAATTGATGCAAATGCGTTGGTTAAACAGGTAGCGAGGTTAAGAGATGCGGGTGCAGCAAAGATATTTTATGATGTGGCACAGCGTACAAACAACAAGAGGAAAGGTTTAGCGGAGTTGATAGTTTGGGTTAAAGAGCATCCGGTAGAAAAACTGATTTTTACACGATTAGATCGGGTGTCTTCATCAGTAGTTATGTTTTACCAGTTAGCCGATATTTGTCGAGAACGTCGGGTTAAAATGATTGCGATCGATGACCCCATCGACATGGATTCAGTTGGTGGTGAAATGGGTGTAGATGTTCGCTTAGCAGTAGCAAAACACGAGGTAAAGATGTTATCGCTGCGTGTTAGTAAGGATATCGAGGCACGAAGGAAACGACATAAACCCCACTATGTAGCCCCTTTCGGGTATAAAGTTGTTGGGGAATATCACGACCGTTACGAGTTAGATCGAACTCCGATTGTCTGTTTACTGGAAGGACAGAGGGAATTTACAGTTGCTGAGGTTGCAAGGTTAGTGGTTGATACTTATTTGCAGATTGGCAGTTGTAGAAAAACCGTAATATTTTTACACGAAATCTTCGGGATAACACTGAGAAAATCGAACCGTTATACTAACGAAGTATCACATTCAATAGATGATAGTGGTGAGTTAGAAAATCTTTCTCAGAGACAAAGAGCAACGAAACAACCAGGTCTAGGTTGGAGTGCTAACGGTTTACAGTCTTGGTTACACAACCCTGTCTTAGCTGGAGGAACAGCGTTTGATCACACACCAGTTAAATCCAAAAATCGAAGCTATCAAGAAATTTATCGAGACAATAAAATCGTTTGGGATACTCACCCCAATCAAGTATTAATTACGATGATTGAAAGGCAAAAAATAGTTGAAATTACTGCATACAACCGGACGAATAAATGGGGAAAACAAGGTTCGAGCAAGCAAAACAGTATGTACTCTGGGTTAATTAAATGTTACAGATGCGGGTCATCCTGCTACGTGCAATGTTCGCGAGTTCGCAAAAAAACAGGAGATACAATTGTTTACTATCAGTGTAATAACTATTACAAAAACCGGCTTTGTGACAATCAACAAATGATAAACGACAGACAAATCGAATCTCAACTTATCCCTCATTTAACAAACGCTGCCGAGCGCTTGATGTCACTCACAGTGGAAATCGAGGAACAGTCTGAGAGTAAGGAAATATTAACACTTCGCCGACAGTTAGCGCAAATAGAAGCTATTCCTGGTAAAAACCAAGCTATCGCTGATGCTGTTGAATCGCTCAAAATCCAAATACAAGGGCTGGTAATAGTTGAAGCTAGCAAACGACAACAGTCAGAGATTACCAGAGAGCGATTTATCCAAGCATTTCGCGATCGCAATTTTTGGGAATCAATCGAAAACCCTGACGACAAAAAGACACTTTTAACTGAAACTATTGCAGAAATTGTTGTTGAAGGAAAGCGATTGATATCCGTAAAACTTAAGGTTTATTAAGTTCAGAGAGCGGAATACCCTTTTTGGTCTACTGACTGTTACAATACAGGTAATCTAGGCTTAAAATTACCATAGTGATTAAAAAACCCTTAGCACCACAACGGTTAATAGGGGAGGGTTAGGTGAGAGGGCGTAGGGTTAAAACTGTGCTGTAAAAATTTGTTCCGCCGTTAGATTTAAATCTGGGAATATAGGGGAAAATATACACTCAGTTTCCCTAAACTGTTTACTGCGGTATTCACCATCATCACTTAAAGAATAAATTGTAATGGTCGGTTGTTTGGGGTCGCCTATCAATTCTTTACTACCCAATGCAGCATAATCTACAATCCAATATTCTTTGATACCCATTTCTTCATAGTCAGCTAATTTTTTATGATAATCGTCTCTCCAATTATTACTGACTACCTCTATTACTAAAGGAATTGAATCAGAGTTACTAATGGTTGATTCTTTTTTCCATTGCGATTCATTGATTAAATTGGGTAAATTTAATAAGGGAACATCTGGAAAATAACCAGATTTTTTATTTTCTGGTTTTACTAGTACAGTTTTTGGGATACCGTAATTAAGGTTACGACGGTGACATTCGAGCGTTAAAATTTTTACTAAAAACGCAATAATTTCTTCATGGTCGCCAGTTGGTAGAGGCACTGGTATAATTTCTCCGTCGTATAATTCGTAGCAAACATTGTCATGTTGCGATTGTAAAAAATCTACAAATTCATCGAATGTAACTAGTTTTTGTAGTGCTTGCGTCATATTTTAAATTTCTTGATTATTTTTATTTTTTCTATCTCCACTCCTAGTTTCACCAGTACGGTTTTTCTTCATTTTCTATAATTCCCATAGCTTTTAAGGAATTGAATAAATAATCTTCTAACCAGCTATTAGCTGATATGTCATGTTTAAGCGGGAAACGAAATAAAAAAGAAACTATTAATAGCCGCTACTGATTATAGCCTATCATTCAAACAGCAACAAATCACTACTCAGAAAGGAGTAGAATACATTGGCACTATCGTAGTCTCAGCAAAGATTACGAATAAATACTTAGGCAAAATTAATTGTGGATTTGTCATTGCGAGTGAAACGAAGCAATCGCAACACTTTGAGATTGCTTCGCTGTCGTAAACGCTTCGGACACAAATAATTTTGCACAGCCACTTATCATCCTCAAACAAGCGAAATCTTTCCTACAAACCCAACAAACGCGAATGGCTCTCGTCGCGCAAGCTTCGCCTCATTTCTCTACAACCAAAGCAAAACCTTGACTATCCAAACATAGAAAAATTATGCTGTGTACAATTGTGCATACTACAATAGTGCTATGGAGTATGAATGGGATACTAATAAAGCCCAATCCAATCGGCAAAAACATGGTATTGACTTTGCGGATGCAGGAACGTCAACAATATGAGAAAGAGATATAAATGATGGATACTGAGTACGATTTTAGTCAAGGTAAACGTGGAGCAATTGAGCCTACAGGCAAAGGTAAAACAAGGATTACAATTCCGTTAGATGATGATATTTTGATGTGGTTCCGCGAACAAGTCCATCTTGCTGGTGGTGGAAATTATCAAAGTTTGATAAATAATGCGTTGCGTGAATATGTACAACAGCGTCGAGAACCTTTAGAAGAAATTTTACGGCGAGTTGTGCGGGAAGAATTGAGTCAGATAAATATGCCAGTTAATGAGTAAAATAATCGCACTCTCCAAAACTTAAGGTTTATTAAGTTCAGAGAGTGGAATACCCTTTTTAGCATAATACGCGGTGACTAACCGTCTGACGAGTTGAGCGGTTGTTTCTGGCTTTTTGATAAAAGTCGGTGCTTGTCTCATTCGATCATTTACTGTAGCGGTCATATTCCTAAAATAATCGAATTTCCACAGATTTCTGTGCCTAGCAATCAAATTCTTGTTAATTTCTAATGGTAATCTGTGGACTCTACAAAAGTCGGCTTCTGCTGTTCGCTTCAATTAGCAAGCGTCACTCTCATGGAGAATGACGCTTGTTATCGGTAATCAAAGGTTTCATATGCTTGAATAACTAGTTAGCTTTTGTATATGAGTCTGTATTATCCAAGCATTGACTTAGAACAGAATTAGACAGGATGTCTTTAATGATATACTTTACTCAGAGCGTGCCAAGTCCGAGGACCTACCACTCCATCTTGAGGTAAAGCCATATCCAACTGGAATTTTCTCACTGCTACTTCTGTAATTGCACCGAAATCACCGTCTATATTGAACCCATAGTAGCCGTGTAGTGATAAGGTTCTTTGAACCATCCTCACGTATTTCCCAGTACTACCACGACTGAGAACTGGGATAGGTGGAACAGGAGGAGCGCCGCTATAAAGTGCTTTCCAAGTTAATGAACCGACGATACCATCTTCTTCCAGGTAAACACGATGTTGATATGCTTTAACAGCCCATTCAACATACTCGCTGAAGATACCATCGATTACATCATAATAAAGCTCCCAGTATCTCAACAGTTTTTGCAGTTCTTCAACTGCTTCTCCCGTATCTCCCTTTCTTAAAGTTGGTTTACTCAACCTGGTTGATGTTAATTCTACCGAAAATGTAGGAAGATTATTTACATCAATCAGATGGTTGTTTTCCTGTTCGTTTCTTTCTTGAAGTTGCATAATTTTATTTCCTCTCAATACATTTATTAGGGCTTCTACTACAATGCAATGGGTTTATAGACTAGTTAATTTCCTACATAAAAATAATTTAATTAACTCATCTTAGAGAAAATATTGAAACCCTTGAAATCATCTTCTCTATACTTTTAATGTAAACAAAGATTGTGAGGAATCTGTGAGTAAAAAAATATTTAATCACATAAAAGTAAAAACTCTGCACTTCTCTGCGTTCACAGGAATCCTCAATTTTATTTTTTATTTATAAACAGGTTCTAATTAATGGGGTCAAAACGATTTACCACGATAGCGACTATAATCATTGGCAATCCAACAACAAAGCAAATTAACCATTGATTTAAATTCAGTGGTGCTGTGGAAAACAAGAGGTTCATTAAGTTCCATTGACTAAACATTATTTGCAAAACTATAGTTAAAGCAATTCCAATTCCAATTGCTGAAGCATCCCTAATTCTGTGGTTAATACCACGAAGTTTGTTGAAAATACCAATTCCTAATTGACTAATACTTAAAAGATAAAAAATTCTTCCTGATACTAAAGCTTGAATTGCCATTGTTCGAGCTAAATTGATATTTCCTGTGCTTTGTTCTATCCATTCAAATACACCGAAAATTAAAATCCAATTAAAAATCGAAATTGCCAGAATGCGTTTAACTAAACTTGGGGAAAGTAACCGTTCACGGGGATTACGAGGTGGTCTTTGCATCACCCCAATAGACTTTGGCTCAAAAGCTAAAGGTACAGTCATGGCAATAGAATTAACCATATTTAACCACAATACTTGTAAAGATAAAATCGGCAATTGTCTAGCAAGCAGTACACTAATCAAAATCGTCATCGATTCACCACCATTGACTGGGAGAATAAAGGCGATCGCTTTGAGCAAATTCTGATAAACAGTGCGCCCTTCTTCAACTGCTGCTTCGATGGAGGCAAAATTATCATCGGTTAAAATCATATCAGCGGCTTCTTTTGCCACTTCTGTACCTGCACCCCCCATAGCAATACCGATATCTGCTTGTTTCAGAGCAGGTGCATCATTGACACCATCCCCTGTCATTGCCACAACTTCACCTTTGGATTGTAATGCTTCCACAAGCCGCAGTTTCTGTTCTGGTGCCACACGGGCAAATACAGCCCCATCTTCTACCGCTGTGGCAAGTTCTGATTGATCCATTTGAGCAAGTTGGCTTCCTGTGAAAGCCACAACTTCACCATTTTTGTTAAAGCCCATACTTTCAGCAATGGCTTGGGCAGTTACTGCATGGTCTCCTGTAATCATTTTTACTTGGATACCAGCTTCTTGACAGGCTTGTACCGCTTTGATGGCTTCTGCTCTTGGTGGATCGATCATCCCCTGCAATCCCAAGAAAATCAAATCATTTTCAATATCTGTATGTTCTAAAGAGGTTCCATTTAAGGTTTCTCCATCTGACAGAGATTTTTTAGCAAAAGCTAATACCCGTAAACCAAGATTCGCCATTGCATCAACTTTTTGATGCACCGTTTGTTTCTCTACAGTAGCAACATTTCCCTGAGCATCCAACATCTGTTGACAACGTTGAAGAATTGCTTCAACGGAACCTTTTACGTAGATAGTTTTAACTTCTGAGTTACTATTATTGGATGAATGTAAAGTCGCCATATATTGGAACTCAGACTCAAAGGGGATAACATCCAATCTGGGCATTTCCTGTTCCAAGCTATTGCGATCATATCCAACTTTATTCGCAACAACTACCAATGCTCCCTCTGTTGGATCACCAATCACCTGCCACTGCTGATCTTTTTTTTCTAAGTGTGAATCATTACATAGCAATCCAGCTTTGATACATTCTTCAAGAGCAGATGAATTCTCTAAATTTACAGGTTTTTCATCAAGTAAAATTTCTCCTTCGGAAGCATACCCTACACCAGTGACAGTATAATCTTCACCTCCGGCATAGATTGCTTGTACTGTCATTTGGTTTTCAGTTAGTGTACCAGTTTTATCCGAGCAAATGACTGTAGCACCACCGAGGGTTTCCACTGCTGGTAATTTGCGAACAATTGCATGACGACGCGCCATGCGGGAAACACCGATAGCTAATGTGACTGTAACTACAGCAGGTAATCCTTCAGGAATCGCACTCACAGCAAAGGCGATCGCAGCTTCAAACATTTCTGTCCAAGAATAGCCGTATCCCAGCCCCACAGCAAACATCAATGCTGCTATTCCTAAAATAATGTATAGCAATGTGCGGCTAAATTTGTCAAATTTGCGAGTTAATGGAGTTTTGAGAGCATTTCCTTCTTCCATTAACTGGGAAATGCGTCCTGTTTCCGTAGCATCTCCAATGGCAACAACAATACCTTTACCAGTGCCAAAAGTTACGAAGCTACCAGCATAAGCCATATTGGTGCGTTCTGCTAAAGCTGCATCTATATTTAACTGTTGGGTATTTTTTTCAACTGCAACTGATTCACCTGTGAGTGCTGATTCATTAGCTTGTAGATTCCGTGCTTGCACCAAACGCAAATCGGCTGGTACTTTATCTCCAGAAGTAAGTAATACCATATCCCCTGGTACTAACTCAGTCGAAGAAACTTGTACCTTTTGACCGTTGCGAATAATTGTGGCATTGGTTTGTACCGAAGAAGCCAAAGCCGCGATCGCACTTTCAGCTTTGGATTCTTGGACAAAACCAATAATGGCGTTAATTAGGGTAACACCCCAAATCACCCCAGCATTCACCCATTGTCCTAAAAATGCCTTGATTAAACCTGCAATTAATAAGATATATAACAACGGCTGATTAAATTGCAAAAGAAATCTTAATAATGGACTTTTTCCAGGTTTGCTTTTGAGTTCATTTGCACCAAAATGTTCTCGTTTTTTTGCTGCAACAGAAGAAGTTAAACCAGTATCTAAATTAGTATCTAAATGTTGAGTTACTTCTTCTACAGACAGATGATGCCACTGAGTTGACCTAATAATCTCTTTCGATGTTGCTGTCATCTTATTCGCTTTTATCTAATATTTAGCATTGGCAGTGTAAATTCAAGACTATTAGCTATTATTGTAGTTTTTAGCTAATCAGTGAGCCTTTGCATCTAGTATTATAAACAAATGTGATTAAAAAGTGAATTAAAAGAGAATAGGGAGTAGGGAGTAGGCAATAGGCAACAGGGAATAGGGAATAGGGAGTAGGGAATCTTCGTGGAGAGCAATGGGGATGTTTAAGCTTCAAACAAAATGCAGCCTACGGGTGATTAGCAAAGCGAATAATGATGTTAACACCTCAGATTAATTTTAAGGGATTGAGGTAGTGCGTTACCCTAACGGGTCAGCAAGCTGAAGGCGTAGCCTGCCCCGAAGGGGCATACTTCTAGCTCGCTCTTTGACTACCAGGGAGCGAGACGCTCCCACTACGAATGCATTACACCCCATAACTTATGTGGCGGAGTAGTAGTTCGCCACATTAATTTTGAATTGTTAGTTTTTCCCAAAATTGTCTAGAGACGTTATGTATAACGTCTCTACAGCACGTCGGTAGACGAACAAACCTCTCATAAATTATGTGGTCAAGTATTAGTCTGTACGTAAGTTCTAAAAAAACTTCCCCGTTGCCTGTTCCCTACTCCCTACTCTTCGTGGAATCACCTTCATAGGGTTGTACTCCCGATTTTGGATAGTCATCATCGCTGGGGCTAAAAATTCTAGTTACTCCATTAGTAGTCAAATTAATCAATTTTTGGGGAATTTCTACAATTGATTTAATCATTTGCCGAGTTTTAGATGTAATAGACATAGTAAATTCTCCATTTTAATTAATTGAAAAATCTTTGACAAATTGTTGTCTTGTCAGCGGCTCTGCTAAAATTATTCCTTCACCACCAAGGGGATTTTCTTCATTTAATAATTCACCTTCAATAGAAAGGTAAATATTAGCATTTGAATCAAGACTTGAAGCAGTATAAAGTACTTGAGCTACACGATAAATCATTGAAGTTGAACCACCACCATAACGAAATTCATCGGATAGGTTAACATGAATTCCTGTTTGATTAATTTGCAAATCTAACAATTTAGTTCCTGGGGGAATTGTGGAAGTAAATTGATTGTTTGGATTACTCAAAAGGTGGTTTAAAGTTTGTTGTAATGCGACTTCTTTTGATGTTCCTTTTTCAATCGTAATTGGTTGTGGAACTAAGCTGATTTTTTCACCTTCAACTTGCAAGAAGTAAGCTTTCGGCTGTAACTCTACAAAAAATGGATTTTCTTTTGCAGTTAATTTTTCTGTTTGTTGGGGAATTGTAAATGGGATAGTTGGTTTTGGAATTGTATTGTTGTTTTTTGATACGGGCGATTTTTTGACTTGTTCCGGTGTGGGAGTGGGAATTGTTTCTGTAGAAGTAGAATTTTTAGTATTTAGCCCATTCAACCAAGCCACACTCACAACTATACTTAGTAATAATAGTATGTAAATGATGAAGATATTTTGTTGAACGGGACGGGTATTTTGGGTTTTCATAATTTTTCTCCTGCACTTTTGATGAGTAAATTATTTGATTTCAGATTTACCCCAATACCTCATCAAGACAGAAAACACCCTGTATATTCTCGTATTTTATTCAACTTTTAGAAAAAGATGCATCAAGTTCCAATTTGGTGCGAGAATGCATAGTTTCTTCTAGGTGTTCGTGACGCTGACGTTGTTTTATCATCGCAATTCTTGCTTCTTCTGTAATTTCAGTATGTTGAGGATTTTCTAACTCTGAAGCAGTACGAGAATGCATTGTTTCTTCGATATGTTCTTGACGTTGACGCTGTTGAACCATTGCTTCACGGGCTTTTTCTTCCATAGTCAAATCAATTTTAACTACATCATGTTTTTCTGTATGATTTTTTGGTAGATTCAGTGTTAAAAGACCATTGTGAATTTCGGCTTTTACCTGTTTATATTCAACACATATAGGTAAAGGTATTATGCGTTGAAAATGACCGTAATTAAATTCAGAACGATATATACCTGTTTCATAATGAACTTTTTGTTCTTCATGCTCCCCAGCAATAGAAACTGCATCTTTACTGACATGGATATCCAAATTTTTGGGTTCTATACCAGGTACTTGAACTTGTACAATCAAACATGAATCTGTTTCTTTGATTTCGATTGCTGGTTGCCAAGTCGCATTTTCTACTTTGGGGATAGAATTTAAAGCATGATTAGCAGTCTTCTGTGCATTTCCATGAACTAACTCATCAAATAAATTATTCATCTGATGACGTAGATTATCTATTTCTTTGGGTAGATGCCAGTTTCTTTCAGACATATATTTGCTCCCTGCAATCACGATAACGACTTTGCTTAGCGAGCCAATATTTTTGGCTCTACTTTTAAATTAGGAAAATAATTTGAGGAACTTGTGAGGACAAGGTAAACCCGCAGAAAAATTATATCTTCACAAAATCTTCAAATTATTTCTCTATAAATAAAAATAGGTAAATAAAAACTTTGATACTCAGATCATAAATAGGAATTTCGGAGGGTAAAAAGATGACTAGTAATTTTTTAAGCAATGTTCAAGAACAAATAGCCTCAATTGAAATCGGTTCTATAAAATTGCAGGCTGAATTAGTAGTACCATTAGAGGCTCGCTCCATCATTATATTTGCACATGGTAACGGTGTTGGACGTTACAGTACTCGCAATCGCTATCTTGCTCATGTTTTGCGTCAAACAGCAGGAGTGGGAACTGTATTAGTAGACTTACTCACTCGTGAAGAAGAATCCATCGATTTACGAAGCAAGCATTGCAGCAGTAATGTGCAATTTTTAGCAAAAAGATTAATTAGTGTCACTGATTGGTTACTGGATAACTCCAGCACCAGTAATCTCAAAGTTGGTTATTTTGGCGATCGCACTGGTGGAGGAGCAGCATTAATTGCAGCGGCACAGCGTCCAATGTCTGTGGGAGCAATAGTTTCCCGTAGTGGAGAAACCTGTTTAACATCAGATGTTCTAAATTATGTACAAGCTCCAACTTTACTGATTGTGGGCGAAAATGACTTACCATTAATTGCGATGAATCAAGATGCATTCACTCATATTCAAGCATCCAAAAAACAGTTAGAAATCATCCCCGGTGCTTCTCAACAATTTAACGAACCAGGTGCTTTAGATGAAGTGGCTCGTTTAGCGAGTAGCTGGTTTAGTCATTATCTTTCATTACCTCAACAACGAGAACTTTCTATTCATGCTGTGCCTTGGTATCAAATCGATAATATTACGAACTCAGTAGCCTAAAAAGTCGGGTTTTTGTGAACATTTTCTGATATTACGAATATTATCGATGTCAAATAATTAATTGTTAATTGTTAACACATAATAATGTAGAGACGTTGCAGTGCAACGTCTTTTATATATTTAAATTCTGACCAAGAATTTGATTAAATTTATTAAATCAGATCAATCAAAGTTTATATCCAATCTGACGTAAAAAATCTTTGCGTTCTATCATATCTTGAGAAGATTCTACACCTTTGGGAGAAAATCCATCAACAATGCCGATAATACCTCTACCTTGCTCAGTTTCTACAACAATTACTTCTAGAGGATTAGCAGTAGCACAATAAATAGTACAAACTTCAGGAACTTGCCTAATAGTATTGAGAAAGTTTATCGGATAAGCATTTTTAAGTAAAATGATAAAGCAGTGTCCGCAAGCTACCGCTAAAGCATTGTTCTGAGCAACTGTTTGTAAAAAATGGTCATTTCCCGACAGCCGAACTAAGCAATCTCCTGATGCTTCACAAAAAGCTAATCCAAACTTGACTTGTGTTACCTGTTGAATCATCACTTCATGTAAATCTTCAACTGTTTTAATGAAATGACTTTGACCAATGATAATGTTACAATCTTCCGGAATTTCTACTGTAACTATTTTAATTTTCATCATCTATTTAAATCTAAATTAAGTAAAAAACATTTTTAATTTGTTATTTATCATGACTATATTTTTTGTTTTCCGTTAACATAATCTTTCTTGATAGTAAAAAAAATATATGGGGAAATTGTGAAGATGTTATCTCCGGCATCAAATTTATTTTTCCTCACAAAATCCCCAGATTTGCGGTAGCGAAAGTAATTGATACTCTCCACCAGCAGGGAGCAATGGAATAAATATACGATTGTTCTAGTTGTATCTGGAGAAGACTCCCCAGGATTGCAGTATGTTAAACCCTACGGAGCAAGAATGATTATAAACAGTCAAATATATCTCTCTCCAGACCTATTTCAAAAAGCTATTTTTCCCGCTATAGATGTAGGTAAATCAGTTTTGCGAGTTGGTGGTAAAACTCAATTAAATGCTTACCGTGCTGTAGCTGGAGATTTACGACTTTCATATTCTCAATTCGAGGAAGTCGAAATTTTCTCTCGCTTTAGTACGCAACTTGACGAACAAACCAGAAAAACTCTGATTAGAGGACGAAGAGTGCGAGAAATACTCAAACAACCGCAATCTCAACCCCTGGAAGTAGCCGAACAAATAGCGGTACTTTTGGCGGTAACTAGTGGCGTTTTTGATATAGTACCTCTAAACAATATTAAGGAGACCAGTAAAGCACTTTGTCAAACACTCAGGAGAGAATTACCATCTGTTTGTCAAAGTATTGAGACGGGTGAAAAATTAACAGACGAAGAATATCAAGCAATCTTAAAACTAGCTAAACAAACAATTCAGGAGTACAATTTGCCATGAATCTTCCTCTTTTAAATAATTTTCCTTTTTTAAATAATCTTTCTTTTTTCAATAATCTTCCTTTTTTCAAAAATTCAAATACACCGTATTGGATAAAAATTAAAACGGATCAACCCAAGTGTATTTATTACTTCGGTCCTTTTGATAATCCTCAAGAAGCTAAACTTAATCAAGATGGTTATGTGGAAGATTTGATTGATGAAAAAGCGTTGGGAATCTCGGCTTCTGTTAAAAAGTGTAAACCAAAAACTTTGACTATCTACGAAGAAGAATGATTTGAGCGCGGTTAACAATATAGAGACGGGGCGTATTGCTACGTCTCTTTATGCTATTTATGATGGTAAATATTGACTTAATATTCAGATTATTCCGATTAAGGATTAATTAGCCGGTCACCTACTTTATACCAAGTTTTTTTTCCAACTATACCATCTACTACTAAGCCAAAATTAGTTTGATATTTTTTCACCGCTTGCTCTGTTTTTGGACCAAAACTTCCGTCAACTCCACTGGTGCGATAACCTTGAGATTCCAAAAGCTGCTGTAGAAGCGTTACAGCTTCACCCTGAGAACCAATACGTAAAACTGGTAGTCTGCAAGAAGATGTAGTTACAGATTGTGTTTCAACTGACATAATTGATTTCTCCCGATTATATTTAACAAAACTAAATTATTTGATGATATTTTTAAGTTAAAAAATAAATCTGAGAAACTTGTGAGGATTATTAAATACCTAGGCAAAAAACAATACTTACTTAATAAAGCTATTTGTCAAAAAAATCGATTTTTTTACAGATTTTTGGTTTTCCTCACAAGTTTCTCATATTCTTGGGTTAATTTTGATGAATAGCAATTTAAAAAATCCGGCTTGCTCTCTGGAAGTTGCTATCTGTTTTGGATAATACCTGAATGGTACTATTCTGAACCATAATCCTTACTTAAATCATACTTTAGAAAAAAAACAATAATTTATCAGCGATTAGAGGAGGTGCAATTAAAAGAGTAATAAAATTCATTCTGAATTTGTTAATTGAATCTGGTTTTGTTTTAAAATGCTCCTGTTAGAAGTTCCTTTCTATTTCTATGAATGCGAAGAATGTATGTGTCTGTTTTAGCTGGGAGCAGTTATTCTGATGATACATTCTTTGCAGTTCTTTCTTTTACCTTAATATTATTTAATAATGAATCAACACTCCTGTTCCTGTAATTACATATAAGCCTCTGATTACAGACAGTTGCCAATCTTACTTAAAGATAAAAATTATAGTCTAATTAAAGAGGAATCAAAATGACTTTTACAAATGTAATATCAGACATCGAAAAGAATCTTCCTATTATGGGAGATATGTCTGTTAAAAGTCCAATTGCGTACAAAGCGACGCGAGCAATAGCCAGAGTTTTTAATACGACTCAGATGGCATTAGCATTCGCCTATATTAATGGTTTAGAAATACCAGATTCCATGTTTCGAGGGCTGTTACATACATCGATGCCTATCTTATTTAAACATTGTCCTGGTCTACTAGCTCCCTACGAATGGGTATTAAAAGAATCAGATTCTCTGGCTGAATCTTCACAAGAATTGATGAAAATACAGTATGACTTACCCCAAGAAATGCTGAATCTGATGTTGGGGGATTGGCAAGTTATTTATCCGAAATACAGTATGGGATTATGGGAGCATGGAGCGACCGATTTACAACAATCCCAAATGCACATGATTGATCAGGTGATTGAGCGACTAGAGATAGTTGACGGCGACCATATTCTAGATTTAGGCTGCGGTTGGGGTTGTGTGGCTAACTATATTATGTCGAAATTTCCTAATGTACGGTTTACCGGGCTAAACTTAAGTCATCTACAGTGCGAATATATACGTCACAAAATGCAAGATTCTCAGAGTTACCTGAGTTCGGATCGATTCACTCTTTATGAAGGTGATTTTAACGAAATAGAATTTACTGAAAAATTTGACAAAATTCTTTCTATTGGAGTTTTTGAACATATTGGAAATCTGACAAATGCTCTTGAAAAATTAGCATCTTTTCTCAAAAATCATGGAAAGGTATTTATTCATATTATTACTGTTCGTATTCCCAATAATATGTCGTCGGGTTTTACACACAAGTACATTTTTCCTCACGGTCGTTACTGGAATTATCATGCAATTCCGAGCCATAATCGCCATTTAAAAACCGTCAATCGATGGTATATAAATGGAATGAATTATCATCAAACTTTGACAATGTGGTTACAGAGATTTGACGATTATCAAGAGACTATCAAATCTTTAGATTATGGTATGGAATACGATAAATTCCGTAGGATGTGGCGTTTTTATTTACTTATGTTAGGAACCATTTTTGCGACTTGTGAGGGTGAATATAATGGTAATGGTCAGTATTTGATGGTTCGTAATTAGTGACTAATTAGGGAATAGGGAGTAGGGAATAATAATTAATCATTCCGGCGGCATAATATGAAACGTGGGTTCGATGGTGAATCTTTGATTACTAAATTAGAGACGAAAAGAATCTGTAAAACCTTAATTTTTCGTGGGGGTAAGAAGTCGGGTTTTTACGATCTTCTATCGGTAACACCCTTACAACTCTGATAAAAACCCGACTTCTGTGATTTTTAACCGCTCACTTTATTAGTACAATTAATGACTTAAAAAAAATCAAAATAAGTATATACACTAGACTAACACCGCGAAAATATCAAATTTATTTTTTATAAATGTATTTAAAATAACTTATAAAATATTTGAATTCAATAATAATGAATTTGAGAGAAACAATCCCTTGATTCCATAACTCCTCACCGATCGCGATTTAACACCCCATTAATAGTATTCAATAAATCCGACTTGGTGAATGGTTTGGCTAAAAACCCTTGAATTCCAGTACCTGCGGCTTGAGCTAAAGCTTCAGTAGATGCTAATCCACTCATGGCAATAATTTGAACTTGTGGGTTCAGTTGTTGTAAAGTCATGATGGCTGTTGCTCCGTCCATTTCTTGCATCATCATATCTATCAATACAAGGTCTATTTTCTTTTGATTCTGCACATATGTTGAAATCGCTTCAATACCATCAACTGCTGTAAACACATTAAAGTTATGACTTTCCAAGGTAGTTTTAATAATTTCACAAATTGCTGTTTCGTCATCTACTACTAAAATCAATTCTGAGTTACCGATTTGTATTGCATTTTCTTGTGCTGTTGCGATTGTGGTTTCTTGAGTGCTAGGTAAATATATTTTGAATTGACTACCTTTTCCCAACTCGCTGTTTACTTCTATAAAACCACCGTGGTTTTTCACAATGCCGATCGCAGTTGATAAACCCAATCCTGTTCCTTTTCCTACTTCTTTGGTGGTAAAGAAGGGTTCAAAAACACGTTCGATGATTTTTGGAGGAATACCTGTTCCGGTATCGGTAATTGTCACGGCAACGTAATTACCAACTTTTGCCTCGATGTTCATTCTGGTGTAGCTTTCATCGATATACTGGTTTTGCGCCGCAATAGTTATTGTTCCACCATTCGGCATCGCATCGCGAGCATTGACAACCAAATTCATCAACACTTGATATATTTGAGTGGGGTCTGCGGAAATTGTCAATAAGTCTTGCGGTATATTTTTTTTAATTAATATTGATTTGGCAAATGTTCCTTTGGCAAACTGTTCGATATCTTTCAAAAGATGTTTGACTTGTAATACGGTGCGCTTACCTTCATTACCGCGAGCGAATGTCAGAATTTGCTTAACTATGGAGGCACCACGTTTAGCACTGTTTTCTAACATTGCAAGCATTTCGCGGCAATCTGGTTCTTGAGTGTTTAACTTTAAGGATAACAGTTGCGCGATCGCCAAAATGGGTGTGAGTATATTATTCAAATCGTGAGCGATACCGCTTGCTAAAGTGCCCAAACTTTCTAAACGTTGGGTACGGAGAAATTGATTTTCCAGTTGCTTTTTCTCAGTGATGTCGGTGTCTACAGTCAAGATTGATTCGGGGTTTCCAGCTTCGTCACGAACCAGTGTCCAACGGCTAGCAACGATAATATTTTTACCTGTTTTGGTTACTTTGTCCAATTCTCCTTGCCACGAACCAGTTTCAACGACTTTGTAAACTGCTTCTTCTAATTCCAGTGAAATTTCTGGATACAAAAGCTCGTAGGCTTTCTTACCGATTATTTCTTGTTTGTTCCAACCATATATTTGTTCGGCACTGCGGTTACAATACAAAACATATCCCTTTAAATCTTTAACTAAAATTGCGTCTGTGGTGATATCGAGTAATTGTGCTTGTTCGGCAATTTTTTCTTCAGCTTGTTTGCGTCGGGTAATATCAGAAAACGAAGTTACTGTACCACTAGGAATAGTTTCTCCGGGTAAAAATAATGGTTCGGAATTAATCAAAATCCAGGTGAGTTCTCCATTTGGTTTATGAACTCCCATTACTGTATCCGAACAAGGTTTACCCGTATGCAAAGCAATCATTGCTGGATGATTTTCACCGGGGAAGGGAGAACCGTCTTCATGAATGGTGCGCCAACGGGGATCTACAGAAGTACGTCCCTTAATTTGTTCAGCGGATAATCCTAAAATTCTTTCTGCACTGGCATTACAAGAAACTATACTACCATCCGCTTCCTGAATGACTACACCTTCATGCATCGATTTGACAACGGAACGATAGCATTCTTTATTTTCACGCAGTTCTAATTCTATTTGCTTATATTCGCTAATATCTTGAGTAATACCATAGTAACGACGCAAATTTCCTTGAGAATCCCGTTCTACTCTTCCACACACAAACACATAACCAATACTACCATCGGCACGTAAAAGCCGAACTTCAGCTTCGTAAGGGATACCCTGCTCAATGCAAGCCGTTACCATCTGATAAATGCGATCGCGGTCTTGCGGATGTACAATTGTATTAATTAAAGTTGCGACATCAGGCATTGCATCACCGGGATTCAAGTTAATGATTCGGTAATATTGCTCAGACCACCATCTTTCATTTGTAATCAAATCAATAGACCAACTGCCCATTTTCCCAATTCTTTGCGCTTCTTGCAGCAGCATTTCGGTACGTCTGAGTTGTTCTTCTACCTGCTTGCGTTGAGTGATATCGGTAAGAGTTCCCAAATATCCCGTAATCTCTCTGTCTTGATTATAAATTGCCACAGCATTTCCAAACACCCAACTTACTTGACCAGATGGGGTGCAGAAACGGTATTCCATGGCAAACTCTCGTTGTTGGGATGCTGCATCGTACCATTCGCGAAAAACTTGTTCCTTGTCTTCAGGATGTAAAGCCTTAGCCCAACCTTCTCCCATTGCTTCTTCTGAAGAAATTCCCGTAATTTCTAACCAGCGCGGGTTGACAAATAAACATTTTCCTTGATTGTCAGTTTGAAATATTCCTACAGGTACATGATTGACCAACAATCGAAAACATTCTTCTGCTGAAGTCGTATTGATTACTTGACTCAAAGCAAGCAAATCAACATTTTCGGCATTAGATTGCATAACTACAATGCCTCAAAACAGATCTACGGGAAAATTGATACAGGAATTATACTGGAAAGCCTTATTTTAACAGTTATCAGTTAAAAACTGTAAATCAATTGGGAGTCAGAGTCCCCCACTTCCGGCAAGTGGTGTGTTTCAGTCGGGGATTTAACCCCGACTGAAACCGGGCAGGACTGATAACTGTTGACTGTTCACTGATTTAATTCCATCGCGAGCGATCGCCAATATGATGTTAATAATAGAGGCTGCTGATGTTCTAGAATTTAACTCAAAACTTGCTCAATTTCTCGTCTTGGTGTGGGCTTAACTTCTTTAGAGAAACCGAGACGCAAAATAATCTGTGGAAAACCGGGTTGAGATAATATTTGATTAAGTTTGTGTCGTACTGTTGGTACTTGTATGGGCTGATTTAAGAAAGAACTGTGAAGTCCTACAGCTTGTCCTCTTAACAATACCCTTTCCACAGCTTGTCCCGTTGCTAGCCAATCACTACGAGTATCATCTTGAGTACCTAATACTACAATTGCGGGTGAATATTCAACAAGTTTACGACTGCGTTCGGCGAAAGAATTTCCTAAATCAAAAGTTCGTAAAACCAATGCAAATAAAGGAGTTGTAAAATCTAAATGTTCGTCAATACCTTGAGCATAGCCGGGAATCCCATCATGAGTTTTACTAGTAGCAGGACGAATCCAATGTGCTAATTCGTGACGATAATGAGGGTCAGCCATTAACAGGTGTTCTGCTTGTACTACTAATTCAGCAATTTGATGGCGAATAGTATTTTTTTTGACAATATATAGCCATGCACCTTCTTGTTCTGCATCTGACTGTAACCATTTGAGTAAAGATTCTGGAACATCCCACCACTGATAATTTTGTCTGTTGGTATGTCGTTTGGAAATTGCATTAAATAAAAGCTTATCGTCAGTACTTTCCGATATCGGATATCCCAACTTAATACAAGCTAATAAATTTGCATTTGTGGGTTCAGGAAAAGTTGTAATTTGACCTTTATAGCCAAAATGATGTAAAGCAATGCGTAAATTAAGTAATGCGGTACCGCAACTGATAATTAATTCTCGACCATTAGGATCAGCAACGGCTAAATTGCGGTTGCAGTCAGCATACAGATAAATCGTTTCCGAATCTATTTTGAATAACCAAGGTTGAGTATTGTGACTGGAAGGAGCTAAAATCGCGTAATTGAGAATAAATTTGATTTTTTCTTCACTTGTACCAGTTCTGGGGAAATCGGTTTCTTGGATATTCCAAGTATTTGATAATTTAGACATAATAATTTTAAGTTCAAAATTCAAGTGTTAAATGTGTTTCCGTAGTTGAAAAAGTCGGTGCTTGGATTGTCATCACAGAACAAGGTGCATGATGCAGTACATAATTACTGACACTACCTAAAAAGAATTCGCTCAAACCACGACGACCTCGACGACCGATTACAATCAGGTCAGCATCCCAACTACGAGCTACGTCACAAATCATTCGACTTGGTTCACCTGTATTGAGAACAAATTCAGTTTTGACACCAGAAGAATTTGCTGAATCACACAAAGAACGCAACCAATTTTTTCTGCTTTGTTCGAGTTCTTGCCAATTTTTTAATTTTTTTTGATGGTAAGCTTCAGTTTGCAATTCTGCGATAAACAAAGGTTCAAGATACTCTTCATCTACTTCATCTGGTGGAAATAGAACGTGTAGCAACATTAAACTTGCACTTGAACATTTTGCTAAAAACACAGCTCGTTCAAAAACCTGTGTATTCATTTGAGAATTGTCAATAGAAACCAAAATTTTGCTAAACATAATCAGGAGTTAGGAGTTAGGAGTTAGGAGTTCCACCTAAAAGATTGCAATATTCGTTAGTTTTGAAGTCACTCAAGCGGACAATTACTGGTTTGGGATAAAATGCTGCGGCTATTGTTCCGATTCCTCGTGCTAATTTATCTACAAAAAATTGGGTTTTATCTTCGTAATTACGAGTTAATTCAAAGATTTTTGATTTTTCCAATTTGTCTTCTAATTGATCAAAGTGAATTAATGCTAATAGGTGCGTTTTGATATGGTTAGCGATGATAAATTCCAACTTCATTTAAAGGTAATACTAAAGTTTGTTCAATTTGTTGATTAGCCATTGTGTTTCGCATAGCTTGATTTCCTATAACTCAATTTGAACAATACTCAGTTATCAGTTATCAGTTATCAGTTAAATTCCTGAATTTAAGTCCCCGTTCATAAATTTGTACATACTCCTATTTACTTTATGTGATAAATGACAAGCGCTCACCGCACTGCGTCAACGCTAACACTGTTCACTGATTTAATTAGGGCTTGCCTTCTCCTCACAAGTTCCTCAAGTTTGCAATTTATGATTCAACTGTCAGTTATCAGTTATCAGTAAACTGATTTAATCCCCCTAAACAATTGAAAGGTATATAGAGTTAATATCAAATGTGATCACATACGATCGAATTACATCAAAGCTGCTTCCATGAGCAAAGAATCAGCTGCTTCTTGATAAACTGGTTTTTGGATTGTCAGAACAGAACAAGGTGCATGATGCAATACATAATTGCTAACGCTACCCAAGAAAAACTCACTCAATCCTGTCCTTCCATGACGACCAACTACAATCAAGTCAACTTCTCGACTACGAGCAACATTACAAATCATAAATCCTGGAGAACCAGTAGCTTGCACAAATTCAGTTTTTACACCAGAAGCTTCGGCTTTTTTCGCAAAGGATTGTAACAATTCCATACCTTGTTGTTCTAAAGCCTCCAATCTTTGCATATAGTAATTAATTGCTGTTTCACCATGTACTGTAGGATGATAACCATGTACAGCGATATACCCTGGTTCGGGATATATTTCATTGAAGGGGAGTATGACATGGGTAACTATTAATTGAGCATCGGCAGCTAAAGCTAAAGATATAGCTTCATCCAAAATATGTTGATTCGTTTCTCCGTCATCTATAGCCACTAAAATTTTATTAAACATATTTTACCTCTTCTGTACCAATCAAAAAATTAACATCTTGATCGGAATGCTGTTACTAAACCATTCAATATTAAAATTAAATGAAAAATTTGAGGAAGTTGTGAGGAAATTCTTGAGGATTAATCAAAATATGAAATTATCAATTCTAGCTATTTTATCCTGAAATCATCTCCCTGAAAATATAAATAGAATTTATTTGAAAATTAATTTTCAAATACATCCAAAACATCAAAATATTAAATAATAATTATATTTGTTAAAGAAAGTTAAGCTGTATTTATCTTTTATTCTAAAATAAAAATAGCAAAGCCCTTGACAGTTTATTAAAATATTTTTATTAAAATATTAAAATAAATCAAAAAATCAATTCTAAACCTTTATTGGATTTCAACTGTCACAATCTATGAAAATTCTAGTTGTAGAAGATGATCAACTTGTTGCTCAAGCGCTGAGTGCTGTGCTGACTCATAAAAATTATGCAGTTGAAGTTGCTCCCGATGGAGAAGCAGGTTGGGATTTATTTGAAGCTTTCGACTACGATTTGATTATTTTAGATATAACTTTACCAAAACTCGATGGTATTAGTCTTTGCCGACGAATTCGTTCTAGTAACTTGTTGATTCCAATTATGTTGGTGACTGGATGCAATAGTTCCCATGAAAAAGCTGTTGGTTTGGATGCTGGAGCAGATGACTATGTAGTCAAACCGTTTGATGAAGAAGAATTAGTTGCTCGGATTCGAGCTTTATTACGTAGAGGAAATGTCAATTTACCTCCGGTATTAGAATGGGGTAATTTACGGCTTGATCCTACCAGTTGCGAAGTTGATTATAATACAAAAAGTTTATCTTTAACTCCTAAAGAATATTCATTATTAGAACTATTTTTACGTAATAGTCGTCGTGTATTCAGTTGTGGAATGATTCTAGAACATCTGTGGTCATATGAAGATATTCCTTCCGAAGAAGCCGTTCGTACTCATATCAAAGGATTACGAATGAAGTTGAAAGCAGCAGGGGCTCCGAATAATTTTATTGAAACTGTATATGGTATTGGGTATCGGTTAAAGCCACAGGAAGAAGAGAGAAAAACAACAGAAAAAGAAGACAAGGAACAAGCATCGAGTTCTCAAGTAACTAAAGCCCAAACTTTGGCTGCGATCGCAGGAGTTTGGCAAAAATACAAAGGACGTGTATCTGAGCAAGTAAATGTATTGCTTACGGCAGCACAAGCATTACAAAACAATCAATATTTGACGCAGGAATTACATTCTCAAGCAGTTACAGAAGCTCATACCCTGGCTGGTTCCCTAGGAACTTTTGGTTTTGGTAAAGGTTCCAAATTAGCGCGTAAAATTGAAGTTTTACTCAAAGAAAATCAGACTTTAAATCAAACTCAAATTCGAGAATTTAACGATTGGGTAAATGCTTTAATCATTGAAATTAATGCACCATTTTCAAATTCAGTCTCATCTGATAATAAAGATGAGCTACTTTCGGAACATCCTTTAGTTTTAGTAATTGAACCACATCAAGAAATACCCGAAGATTTTATCGAAAAAGCTGCTAATTTGGGGTTAAAAGTTGCGATTGTTAACAGTATTTCCCAGGGGAGAAAACAACTTTATCAGAAACATCCAAATCTAGCAATAATTGATGAGAATATTCTCGGAGACAATGATGGTTTAAGTTTATTAACAGAGTTTAAAAATCGTAAACCGTCAATTCCAGTAATCATATTATCTCAGAAAGCAGATGTAAGTAAAGAAAAAGCATTTATTGAGAACAATGATGATAATATAATCTTGCAAAAATCTGCTTCTTCAGAACAAATTTTAGCAACTGCACTGCAATTAATTAAAAACTTAGAAGATGCACAAGCAACAGTATTAGCTGTAGATGATGACCCAAAAGTTCTGGAAGTCTTGCAAAATTTACTTAAACATTGGGGAATCACAGTAAAAACCTTAGCAGAACCGCAAAAATTTTGGCAAACCTTAGAAGAAATCCAGCCAGATTTATTAATTTTAGATGTAGAAATGCCTGGATTTAATGGTATTGAACTGTGTCATCAAGTCCGTAATCATTCACGCTGGAGCGTTCTACCAGTATTGTTTTTAACGGTTCATAATGAAGCAGAAACTGTAAATCAAGTTTTTAATGTTGGTGCAGATGATTTTGTGAGCAAGCCAATTGTAGGTCCCGAATTAGTTACCCGAATTGTCAACCGTTTGGAAAGAATTAATTTAATTCGACGGATGACAAAAGAACGCGAAAAAAATCAAAACATCGAATCAGAACGTTGGCGAACAATTTTTAATATATCTCCGGAATGTATCAAATTAGTTGATTCAGAAGGAACTTTATTAGAAATCAATCCCGCAGGTTTAGCGATGATTGAAGCAGATGAAACTGCAATTGGTCAAAATGTTTATTCTGTAATTGCCCCAGAATATCAACAGGCTTTTGAAAATTTAAATAAAAGTGTTTGTGAAGGGAATAAAGAGAATTTAGAATTTGAAATCATCGGCTTCAAAGGTAGTCATCGAATTGTCGAAACTCATGCAGTACCTTTACTTAATTCAGAAAACGGTCAATTTGTGCAATTGGCTGTAACAAGAGATATTACAATGAGGAAACAAGCTGAAGCACAAACAGAACAAATCAATCTGTTACTTAAAGCCAAAGTTCAACAACAAGCCAGTGTCGCACAATTAGGACAATTAGCTTTATTAAATAAAGATATATCTGCTTTGATGGATGAAACTGTGGCGCTAGTTGCTCAAAGTTTAGATATCGAATTTTGTCAAATTTTGGAACTTTTACCATCAGGTAATGCCATGTTGCTGCGTGCGGGAATTGGTTGGAATGAAGGATTAGTTAGAACAGCGCTGTTAAGTTTCAATGATTCCCTATCTAACAATAGCTTGGTAACCAAAGAACCTGTGATCACCCTTGACTTGCGACAAGAAACCCGACTTCACAGCCCGACTCTACTCGAAGAACACGGAATTATTAGTGGTGTAAGCGTACCAATTTTTGGAGTAGAGGGTGCTTATGGTGTTTTAGGTGTATATAGTCGTCAGAAACGAGTTTTTAATCAAGATGACGTGTATTTTTTACAAGCCATTGCTAACGTTCTTTCCGGTGCAATCGAAAAACAACATATCGAAACATCTCTGCGTCAAGCTAAGGAAGAATTAGAAAACCGAGTTGCAGAACGCACCGCAGAATTAGTAGAGATGAACGAACGCTTGCAATTGGAATTAGCCCAACGTCAGCGAGCGCAAGCCCAATTTGCCGGGATTGTAGAAATTGCCTCCGATGCAATTATTTCTACTGATAGCAATCAGCGGATTACTTTATTTAATCAAGGTGCTGAGAGGATTTTCGGCTATTCACCAAAGGAAGCACTCGGACAACCTTTAGATTTACTTTTACCCCAACCTTCAGTAGAAGTTCATCGTCATCATGTAGCTAATTTTGGCGAGTTTTCAACTCAATCTCGAAAAATAGGTGAACGTCGCGAAATTTACGGTAAACGCAAAGATGGCAGCCAATTTCCCGCAGAAGCATCGATTTCAACCTTAAAATTAGGCAATGAGACAATTTATACGGTTTATTTGCAAGATGTCAGCACCCGCAAACAAATTGAATGCATGAAAGATGAGTTTGTTTCAGTAGTTTCTCACGAACTCCGTACTCCTTTAACTTCGATTCATGGTTCTTTAGGAATGCTCGCTACTGGTTTAATTGAAGCAAGCTCCGAAGATGGTAAACGGTTAGTGCAAATTGCTACCGATAGTACTGAACGCTTGGTAAGACTGATTAACGATATTTTAGATATAGACCGCATCGAATCCGGTAAAGTCAAGATGTGCAAAGAAATATGTGAGGTTTCTCAATTAATCGTACAAGCGATAAATCTTATACAACCTTTAGCGAATAAAGCCCAAGTTAAACTATCAGTAGAAAATTCACCAATTCAACTAGATGTTGATGGCGATCGCATTATTCAAGTATTGACAAATTTACTAAGTAATGCAATTAGATTTTCTTCCGTCGGTGCCACAGTTTGGTTAACAGCCTTTGAGCAAGATTCAGAAATATTATTTACAGTTAAAGATACTGGATGCGGTATTCCCCAAGATAAATTAGAACTGATTTTTGAGCGCTTTCAACAAGTAGATTCTTCAGATTCCCGTAACCATGAAGGTACAGGTTTAGGTTTAGCCATTTGTCGCAGTATCCTAGAAATGCACGGTGGAAAAATTTGGGCTGAAAGTATCATGGGAGTTGGGAGTACTTTTTATTTTACTCTGCCGATATCAGTTAACGGTAAACAGTAAATAACTCAGAATCATCATTTAAAATAATCGTGGTATTAGTAATGACAGTAAAAAAGATACTAGTAGTAGATAACGAAGAATACATTCAAGAAGTGACTAAAATTTGTTTGCAGACTACCGCAAAGTGGGAAGTAATCACAGCTAGTTCGGGAATTGAAGGAATTCAAAAAGCCGAAACCGAAAAACCAGATGCAATTCTTTTAGATGTGATGATGCCAGATATGGACGGTATTACTACTTTCAAGAGTCTTAAAGAAAACTCAATTACTAATACAATACCAGTAATTTTACTTACCGCTAAAGTACAAAATACAGAACGTAGCCGCTATACAGATTTAGGAATTAAAGCGGCGATCGCCAAACCCTTCAGTCCCTTAACGTTAGCACAAGAAATTTCCGAAATTCTAGGTTGGGATGATGATTAGTTATGACATCTGTTGATATCAGAATTATATATTTGTGAGCGCAGAGTATCCCCCTTGGCAATGAAAACTTTTATATTACGCTCAAAAAAATGACCTAATTGTGTCTTGTGCTTTCCCAGAACTAAATCTTACTGCACAACAGATTTTTGATGCTGGAAATTAACAGTTTGCAGTTAATATTTATCAAGTAATTAAACACAGACGAAAATCATTGATACAAAGAAAAGAAATATCATCAATTAGATTAGCACTATTATCTTGTTTAATTTTGATACTGGGATTTCTTTCTTTCACATACTTTTTCTGTTCTGGGGGATATGTAGAGACAAAAATTTACGAGCGTGACCGAATGGTCATATTATCATCAAACCGATGTTGAGACGTAGCCGGGCGTTACGTCTCAAACAATCTAAAATCACCAGTTCATCTGCATAATTAAGCAAAATCAATTATTTACTAGTTCGAGAAATTAGGCAGGATTGGAAAGCATTCTTTTCTGAAGCAAACTGAGTATTGCAGCTTTTTCTAAAATTCCTACCAACACGTTATTGTCACGAATCACAGCCAGTGCAGATAGTTTTTGTTGTTCGATTAACTGCACTACTTCCAATAAAGGTTGGTCAACTTTTACTGTAGTAGATTCAGCAATTGGTTTCATGACATCTTTAACTTGAGTTTCTAACCACAACTGCGATGAAATAGTACGAAAATTGTCATTGGATATTGTTCCAACTAATTGTCCATCACTGTTGGTAACTAAAAACCGCTGCCATTTCTGTTCGCTTATTATCTGTTCGTCAGCAAACTCTCTAAGTGTAAGGTTATCAGCAACAATCGGGCTATCGTTACTCACAGCATCACCAGCGGTTAAACCCGTAAACTGTTCTTGCACTCTTGCAGCCTGGGCTGCATTACCAGCATTCCTCAACAAGAAGAAACCAATTAACAAGTTCCAGAAGTTAGCAAAACTACCCGCTAACAACAATGGAATTAAACCACTTGCGATCGCAATCCAACCAAAAAATTGTCCAACTCGACTTGCAAAAACCACTCCTTTATGGGGATTACCAGTGATTTTCCAAACTATCGCTTTAAGTATATTTCCACCGTCTAAGGGTAAGCCAGGAATTAAGTTAAACAAGCATAGTGCCAAATTAACAGAAGCCAGCACCCCTAAAATTGCTGAGAATACCCCAGAAGCTCCAGTACCAAAACCAATTGCTGCAAATACACCAAACAACAACAAGCTGACTAAGGGACCTGCAATAGCTACCCAAAAAGCTTCAGATGGGGTTTTTGATTCTTTCTCTAAACTTGCTAAACCACCAAATATAAACAGGGTGATAGATTTAACATCAATCCCTTGACGGATGGCAACAAAACTATGTCCTAGTTCGTGGGCAACAACAGAGCCAAAAAGCATCAAAGCTGTCATCAAACCTAGCAGCAAAGCAGACCCATTCCCCAAATAAGGAAATGCACTTGCCAGTCCGGTGCCATAAGTCCAAGTCACCAAACCCAATACTAAAAACCAGGATGGATGAATATAGAACGGAATCCCGAAGAGGTTGCCAACACGAATTGTGTTATTCATGGCGTTTACCTTTATTTTCTAAGTTGAGAGGCTTTCTTTACCCCTCGATAGTTTCATAGTAACGAATTGTTAAGCAGTTTTAATATTTGTAACTGTAGTGGTGTCCGTCCTTTAAAGGTGCGGTTATACGAATGTATAGCATTACCCATGAAAGACAGATAGATAAATTGCCTGATAGTGACTTGCAAAGCCTACTTTACGATGACCGATAAATTCGACTTCTCTACCATCGACTTCATAAATTTGAAATTCTTTAGCGTGTCCAAAGTGTTGGTTAACTAACCCACCACCTTTAGTCGCTACTGCTAAAAGCATTTTTTCCCCAGTGAGTTCTAAATCGAAAACCTCAAGTTCTTGTTTAGCCGCTTCGAGTTCTTCTTGAGCTTTTTCAATGCCTTTGTGAACTTCTTGACGCTGTTCTAAATTGTATTCCGGAGTCATTTCCATGAATTTATCTTTAGTAAATTCTTGAGAACGGTCTTCTCCTAATAATCCTACTGCGTCGGCACGACATTGACGGCAATGACGCATCATTTTCATGTTACCAGAACATTTGTCTTGTACTTCTTTCAATTCTTTGGGAGTGGGACCACGTTGTCCGTTTAATCCAAAGTGAGTACCGTGTTCTGGTGCGCTAATCAAGGGCATAATATTATGAATAAATGCACCTCGTTCGCGGATGGCTTTATTTACCTCTGGAAGGTGATGGTCATTAATTCCGGGAATCAATACAGAGTTGACTTTGCACAGAATATCTGCTTCTCGCAGCATTTCCAAACCTTCCATCTGTCTTTCATGGAGGATTCTGGCTGCTTCAATTCCCCTGTAACGCTTGCGCTTATAGTGAACCCAAGGATAAATTTTGGCTCCGATTTCCGGGTCAACCATGTTAATTGTAATAGTTACATGGTCAACATTTAACTCTTTAATCCGGTCTACATAGTCCGGTAGCATCAAACCATTTGTTGATAGACAAAGTTTAATATCTGGTGCCTGGGAATTAATCAACTCAAAGGTGCGGAAGGTCTTTTCTGGGTTTGCTAAGGGGTCACCAGGACCTGCAATTCCTAAGACTGTCATCTGAGGAATTTTCCCTGCAACGATGAGAACTTTTTGTGCTGCTTCCTCTGGTGTGAGTAATTCGCTAACTACTCCGGGACGACTTTCGTTAGCACAATCGTATTTGCGGTTACAATAGTTGCATTGAATATTACAAGCAGGAGCAACGGCAACGTGCATCCTTGCATAATAGATATTATTGTTTCACAATCATTTTATTGCCTATTTGCGCTTTGATTCCTTAACTCAGTTATCTAAATGTTTACTATTTTTAATGCTTACGATAGATAAATTCAAGGTGAAATAATAAAAGACTTTTATCAATTAGTTTGCTAATAGTTTGCTAAATCTATATAAGTCAATAAATGATGTAAACAAATTTACAAAATTAAAAATAAAAAAGTAGCTATAATTTAATTTGGCTACTTTTATTACCTAATTAAAAAGTGTGCATGGTAAGTTCCAAACTATGTCTAGTAAGTTTGTTTTCTAATTCAGCTATACGTTTTTTTAATTGGATATTTTCGTATTTGAGAGCATCTATTTCGTTAACCTCTTCAAAGGTTTGCTCAAAAGCTTTACGTGTATTTTCTAAACTAAACCATTGCTGATAAACATTAGTATGCATTTGTATGCTATGACCTAAATTATTAGCAGCAGCCTTAATCGGAACTCCTTGTAAGTGGGCTCTAATCGCACAAGCGTGTCTCAAGTCATATGGCGTAAAGGTCACCTTAGCATATCTGAAGTTATTAGCTATTGTCGCGACTCTATCTTTTAATTGATTAGCTGTTTTCCAGGAAGTCGAAAAAACTCGAAGCTTTTCAATACTCTCCTTATTTTTTAAATCAAAAAGTTCAATCCACTCAGGCACGAATGGGAAAACTTCTCTGTATCCAGTTTTATTTGATTGATGAACTTTAAAAGTATTATGCTTATTTTCAGATGAGATTAACCAATCCAAGTCTGGATTGTTAATTACTTCTCTAGGGCGTAGTCCATATATTGCTAATAAAGCATATATTGTTTGATATATTCTCCAATTGTCTCTATAGCTAGGACTCATTTTAGAAATGTTAAGATAATGATGTTTAAATAATGAGATAGAACTTGATATCTGTTTATCGTTCGGGATATTCCTTTTCTTTGGCTTGTAAGATATTTTTAAATCGGAGAAATTAGCTTCAATATTTAGCATTTTACATACAATACTAGCTAAAGCTATGGCAGACATTCTATTGACAGAAGAATCTACTACTTTGATTTTTTCTCTCAAGTTAGAGATTGTTATAACTTCTTTCCCGCCAAAATAATACCTTAAGTTCCTAAGCTGAGTATTAAAGGTATTTTCGCTTTTTATCGTTCGTTTTCTTGTTTCAAAGTACCTTTTTTCAAACTGTTTGTAAAACTCGTCAAAAGTAATATTGTTCTTTTTTTGGGCTTGCTGTCCTAAGTATTTATCAGTCCAAACAAAAGTTTGACGGGCAATTAATTTTCCCAACTCATGTGCTTCTTCTTCAGCAGTTTTCAGCCCATCAAAGCTAGCTGGTATACCGAGACTTATTGTGTACTGCTTTTTATCTCTACCTTGTTTATGAGTGTCATCTGGTTTAAGTGGAAGTGTAGCTCTAAGTTGTATACCTCCTTTTTTGGCTTGCAAACTAACTTTAGTTTTACTAGATTTGAGCCTTTGATTAACTTTGAGTAATTCTTGTTCAAACTTCATATCGTAATGCTTTTGAGTCTCTTTTACATGATGCATTACCCCCAGATGACTTCCATCAGTGGTGCATGGTGGTTCAAAGTCACTAAAAACCTTATTTTGTATATCTTCCATTGTTCCCTAAAAGTTAACTAAAAAAAGTGTTTAAGTTAAACAATTGATTAAGCTAAAACGTTTATAGGGAACATTTTACGGATTCATAGGACTCTTAGTCAACTACTATTCTTGCATAGTGGTGATGAGCTTCTTCGCTATAACAAGGATGTTTAGCAATGCGCTCTTTGGTTTTTTCATCTATTTCTATTTTAGTGCTGCTGCTGTTGTCGTCGCAGCCACTTCCACAACCACCTTTTTTAGCTTTCGCTGGTGTAGCTGTAGATTCGCTTTCGGTTGGGGTGAAGATTTCTGTTGAAGTAGTCGGTGATGTCATTGTTTGCGTTCTGTCACTGGACATTTATGCCAAGTGGGAGATGCCATCGCGGCTGCTTTTACCCAAGAATCGAAGTCGCTGCGGTTTTATGCTTGCTCGAAGATCGAGAGGCTGAATCCCGGTTTCTCGGCTGGTGTGTGTCAACGCTTGAGATGACCGAGAGTTTACCTTTTTCAAGCTTTGACCGCCGCGACTTCTATTTTACAGGGCATGGTGCTATCTATCCCTCCACTCACCAACCGTGTCGAAGGTTTATTTGACCCGCGAAGGTGTTTGGCGATGTTTAAGTTATATCAGTCGCTTTTTGGTTGCGTTTGAAATGCTCTCAGCTAAGATTTATTAAGTTTATTAAATCTGCACTCAAAATTTAGAACCGTTACTGTGAAAGGGTTATGAAGTTTTGAAAAATTTTTTCCGGGTGGGGGTACTAGTATTATCCCACTGGGGCGCTAGTATTTATGTAATGAGGTACTTGCATTGCTGCACTCGACTAAACACAAGTCTTGCAAGGAGTTGCGGCGTTTTTTTGGGCGGATACAGAACACTATATTGCACTCGAAACCCTCACCTTACTGCTTGATATGTTTCTATATAAGGACTGAAAAATCAACCATGGCGATCGCCTTTATCCAATTGTGTAACTAACATATCACTTTTTTTTGCACACAAAACCCAAATAAGCTTTTCTTAATTTTTGCTTTACAAAACTATCCATTCTAGCTGTAATCCAGTAATCACAAGACATTTGAGCTAATTTACCACAGATACTAAATGAAAATAATTAGCTATAAGTTGGATATGTCTCTTATCTTCTCACAGTCTGGTTGCGATCGCAATTGTTTGACTAAAAAAAAATATTCAAAACAGGTCTGCATGTTAAAGGTCTGCATGTTAAAGGTTAAAGGTTTGTAATCAATAACCATCAACTGTCCACTGTCCACTGTCCACTGTCCATTGTCAACTGTCCACTGTCAACCATTAAACTAATAAATATAGATAAATTATTAGGGTGCGAGGATAAATATCATGAAAGCAATGGTGATTCACGAGTACGGTAGTGCTGATGTGTTGCGATATGAAGAGGTGGAAGCACCAAAAATCAAACCTTCGGAACTATTAGTGAAGGTTCATGCTGCGGCAGTGAATCCGGTTGATTGGAAGATTCGCAAAGGAATGCTTAAAATCATCACGGGAAATAAATTTCCGATGATTTTAGGGTTTGATTTAGCGGGAGTTGTTTTAGAAGTCGGTTCTCAAGTATCTAATTTCCGAGTGGGAGATGAAATTTATGGCTCCCTGAGTGTACCCGGTGGTGCTTATGCTCAATTAGCAGCAGTACCGCAAAATGTTGCGGCTGCAAAACTAAAAAATATCAGTTTTGAGGAAGCAGCAGCTTTACCAGTCGCAGCCCTCACAGCTTTGCAATCATTACGAGACAAAGCCAATATTCAGTCAGGACAAAGTGTACTAATTAATGGAGCTTCCGGTGGAGTAGGCATTTTTGCAGTGCAAATTGCTAAAGCTTTAGGAACAGAAGTTACGGGAGTTTGTAGTGGGAAAAATTTTGATTTTGTCAAATCTCTTGGGGCTGATGTTTTAATTGACTATACACAACAAGATTTTACTCAAAATCAAACGCAATACGATATTATTCTGGATGCAGTTGGTAAGCAGACATTTGATAATTGTAAAAAAGTTCTTAAATCGAAGGGAGTTTACGTTACAACTTTACCGAATTTGCAAAATATAGTGTCTATTGGATTAACAAGTTTATTTGGAAGTCAAAAAGCTAAATTCATTCTTGCTCAACCCAATACGGCTGACTTGCTTTATCTCAACGAGTTGATTGAAACTGGTAAATTGAGAGTGGTGATTGACTGTACCTATCCTTTACAAGAATTAGCAGCAGCTCATCAGTATAGTGAAAGTGAACGAGCTAAAGGTAAAATAGCCATAAATTGTTTGTAATTTTAAACATTGATGACATCCTCGTTATCAGTTATCAGATACTTCTTTTCTTTATTAAGCTAAAAAGCATTTAATTTGTATGTTCAAATTTTATTAAAGTCTTGTAGTGCGGGCCCGACAGCCCGCTAGAATAATACAAATTAAATGCGCGACAACTTATGCTACAGTCCTTGATATACTAGAGCATAAATACTTATTTAATTATATTTAATCTGACTGCTTTTGTTAAACACAAACATCATCTTAAAAAAAGATAAATAAGGAGCTTGGTTCAAGAGTATTAACAATAAAATAATTAGTAACTACATATACAAAAATGTATTATATTAACTTGATTATAATTTTTATGGCTACAATTTGAGTACAATTTTATATCGTTTTTTTTGATTCACTTTTGCTTAGTAAAATCGCTGCAAATTATTGCTACACAAAGTTTAAACACTGAGTACATGAATAATTGAACCTTGACCTATAAAATACTAGAACCATTTACCATAAATACTAGTCCCCATACCCCAAACAAAAAATGAAACCGGGTGATAATAAATATTAAAGATTAGTGAGTACACATTTAATAAAATTGAATAAATCCAATTGATACTCAGAAAACAAGTATTGATAATAGCATCTGATATAAGCAGAAAAAGCAGATTGCAATTAACAATTCACCATAGGTGAGTGAGGTTAATTGCTAATTAGTTTAATGTACCCCAAAAGGAACTTCTGACTAAAGAACGTTAATAATGTTACTACCACCAAGTTCTCATGTTCTGCATCAAATTGTGCAGATTCCACGCTATCAACGCTGGCAAATTTACCACCGTTTACAAGAGTTGAACATTCCTTGTTCTTGTTTGTCAGACGGTACTTTGCAGGTACAAGTAAATAACACAATTGCGGCGATTTTGCTGCGTTCTACTGTAATTCAATTTACCGCATCTCGACCATTATTAATTGATTGGCTAGAAAGATGCTGGCAAATTTGAAAACTTTCTACCCACTTAGTTTATAGGTTTTTACTCATATAAAAACAATCCAGGAAAATAAAAGTTTATCGATTAAAGTTTCCTGAGATATAAAAGGTAGGTAACAAGGCTTCCATTTACTACAAAAATTGTCAGTTAAACTAAGCCGTATTTCTTATCTTGATCAAAGAGGTTTCTTTTTAGATGATACTAACACCTCACATCGATACAAAATTTATCAATTTCTTAAAGAAGGAGCTTTTACTTACCAGTTGTGATATTTCAGTAGCAGTACGAAAAAGTCGGATAAACAAAGGACCATTACCAATGCTACTTTGGCAGTATGGTTTGGTTAATATAGAGCAATTAGAACGAATTTTTGATTGGTTAGAATCCCAATCTTGAAACAGTTGACAGTGGACAGTTGACAGTTGACAGTTACCCATCCTCAATTCCCTATTACCCAATCATCAAAAATGTTTTATACCTTAATTAGTGGAATTAGTCTATTAATTTTTTCGGCATTAGCTAAAACTTACATGAGCTATATGTTACTGAAAGAAATGTCGGATATCCCTGATGAAGAAAAATATTAGTTGATACCAAAATCTAGTTCTTTCTCATACAGAAATGTTTGATTTGTGGAGTAAGAATAATAAGGGATGAATAGGTGATTAAGAAAAAAATAATTATGTTTTTTCATAATTAATAATTTATCAAACAAGATTCATTCCTTGCTATTACCGTTTACTAAAATTTACTCAACGTTAAAACCACAATCCCCATCATGGGTGTTAATAACAATCCCATAGAGGTATTTTTGGAGATGAATCAACCACCTGTCTTAATTAATGACACAACACTGCGCGATGGTGAACAAGCTGCGGGTGTTGCTTTCAATTTACAAGAAAAAGTTGCGATCGCGAAGTTTCTTGATGATGTTGGAGTACATGAAATCGAAGTCGGTATTCCAGCAATGGGTGAAGAAGAAACTCGTGCTATCCAAGCAATTGCTAACTTGGATTTGCGAGCGAAACTCTTGGGTTGGAATCGGGCTGTAATCTCGGATATACAAGCTTCTATGGCTTGTGGATTAAAGCGGGTACATATTTGCATTCCTGTTTCAGGGGTACAAATTAGCACCAAATTTCAGGGACAATGGCGTATAACTTTACAACAACTTAGAGACAGTATCAACTTTGCTTTAGATAATGGACTTTGGGTTGCTGTTGGTGGAGAAGATGCTTCAAGAGCCGATCATAATTTCTTGCTAGATGTGGCTTTATATGCTCAAGAATTAGGTGCTTCTCGATTTCGCTTTTGCGATACAGTAGGAGTTCTCGATCCTTTTGCGACTTATCATCGAGTAAGGAAAATAGTCGAAGCCTTAGCAATTCCCGTAGAAATCCACACCCACAATGATTTTGGTTTAGCGACAGCTAACGCTCTTGCTGGTATCGAAGCAGGGTGTTTAACTGCGAATACAACGGTAAACGGTTTGGGTGAAAGGGCTGGAAATGCGGCTTTAGAAGAAGTCGTCATGGCTTTGAAACGCATTTACAACTTGGATATAGGTATCAATACTCCAAAATTGCTGGATTTATCTCGATTGGTCGCAGCAGCATCTCGTTGCAGTGTACCACCTTGGAAAGCAATTGTAGGCGAAAATACCTTTGCTCATGAATCTGGTATCCATGCTCATAGCGTACTGCAAAATCCGATGACTTATGAACCATTCAGCCCTGAAGAAGTAGGTTGGGAAAGACGCTTAGTAGTAGGAAAACATTCTGGTAGACACTTATTATCTCAAGTGTTAGAAGAAAACGGTATCAATCTTAATTCAGAGGAAACCAAATCTGTTTTAGAAGCAGTACGAAAAGCGTCGGTAGAGAAAAAACGCAGTCTCACCACTCAAGAAGTATTAGACTTAGTACAACAGGGTAAATATTCCCATGCAATCAGATGAAGAAAAATTAGAACTTGATTTACCACCAGTTTTTGAACTTAGTGATAAAGTCAAAATTCTTAGTCCAATTAAAAACGACGGTACTTATCCGGGTAAAAAATTAGGAGAAGTTTTAATTAATCCCGGAGAAGTTGGTTATGTCATAAGTATAGGTACATATTTACAAAGAGCTTATATTTATGCAATCCGTTTTATGGATAAAGATATTGTCGTAGGTTGTCGTAAAGAAGAATTAGAACTTATAGAAAGAGTTGAACAATAATGAAAGTAATGTTACGTACAAACGGTGCCGGTACTTTAGTAGTATATGTTCCGAAAAAAGACTTAGAAGAAGAAGTTGTTAAACAAATAGATGGGGAAGCCGGTCAAATTTTGACTTTAGCAAACGGTTGGGAATTAGAATTTCCCGATTTTCCAGAATTGCAAGATTTACCTAAGACTGTAGAAGCAAAAAGATTAAGCAGTTAATAGGGAATAGGGAATAGGGAATAGGGAATAAGGAATAAGGAATAGGGAATAATTGTATAACTAACTAAATAAATAATAAATACTACTATCTAACTTCTAACTCCTAACTTCTAACTTCTAACTCCTAACTCCTAACTCCTAACTCCTAACTCCTAACTCCTAACTCCTAACTCCTAACTCCTAACTCCTAACTCCTAACTCTTAACTCCTAACTCTTAACTCCTAACTCCTAACTCCTAACTGTTCAAAATTCGTAATCCAAAATCTAAAATCTAAAATCCAAAATTGAAATGGGTGATAATTATCGGACTTTATCTGAATTTAATCTAAAAGGTGAATTTCTTGGTTTTGTGGGAGATAAACCAGAAAAATTCAAATATTTACAATTAATAACTCCTAATGGTGAAATTAAACTTAAACTTCCGAAACTTTTACGAAAATCTGCGGCTTTATTTTTAGCACCTGGAAAGCAAATTAATGTTTTTGGAGTTACTAAGTTAAATTTAACTACTGGTCAAACTAAATTAAAAGTCTATGGAATAAAACCAATAGAAAGCTGCCCCAAACAAAGTATTTCCATTCAAAGTAAACCAAAAATTTTGGTATGTCAAAAGCCAGGTTGCCGGAAAAGAGGCAGTCACAATATATTACCAGAATTAGAAAAGATTTTGCGTGAAAGAGGTCTTGATGATAAAGTTACTATCGAACATACTGGCTGTTTGAAATGTTGTAGTTCGCCCAATTGTATATTGAAATTGGGTAAAAAAGAATATCGCAAAATTCATCCAGAAGTGATTGCTACGATGTTGGAAAAACATTTGAGTTAGTTTGAATTGACATTTTTATGTAAAAATAAATCAGTAATTTAGAGACGTTGTACTACAGCGTCTTTAATATTTTTTATATATACTTAAAATTGGTATCAGCAGTTTTATCATCTTGGATAAAAATCTGCTTATCATAATGATTTTTATTCAATATTTCCTGCTGCTAACACTTGTTCTACAGTTAAATCTAATTTTGTAAAAGTAGGAAAAACTATTTTTTGAGTACCACTAAATTCGGTATCTTCTCATCAGAAATGCGATCACACTTCCGGTGATAAGGTTAATGTGGCGATAAGCGAAGCTGAATCCTTCGGCGATCGCACTCGTTTGCTTACGAAAACCTTAAGTTGAAAATAACTTGGCTTAGTTGCATTGTGTAAGTAAAGAAAAGTACGGAAACTGTAATTATGTAACAACTACTCTAAATGATTTAGAAATTATTATTTTAGGTAAATCGAGTTAAGCTATTGAATTGAATTGAAAAATTTTACTTGCAGTTACTTCAAATGATTGAAGCGTCAAAAAAATAAATAAAAATTGGGAGCATCCCAATGAAGGCAAAAATAGAATTTGTAGTGGGAGCATCTTGCTCCCTAATGTATACGAAGCGGGCTAGAAGCCCGCACTACAATAAATAAATTTATACCCGCAGAGATGCTCCCGAAAAATTGAACAAGACTTGATCAATTAACTTACCTAATTATATTTGTTCTTCCTTGGAATATCCTTGATAAAATGTCGCCGCATTAAAGCTATCTTACGCTTTTAAAGTTGCTGATTAGTTTTATCGCTATTTATTTTTTATCCAAAGGAAGGTATTAGAAACTACAACAGTCTAGTAATTACTGATTCAGCTTTATTCTATCAAATATCGTAAGTAAATTTCGTTGGAGAATCAAATGCCGGAAAAAGAAAACTACACGTCTGAGGGTTCTGATTCTAAATTTTTATATAAAGGAAAATTTTTAAACGATAAATTTTACAGAAAAAATCATTGGAGTCTTCTTAGATGTAAGCAGCTTCTGAAAGATTTCAAATTACCTAAAAAAATAAATAATGCTCATAAAGCTGAATGTAAATCTCTATGTTTATTTACTGGAGTTCTCGCATTATTAAGTATTGGAATGTGCATACAAGCAGATTCTATCGTTGAAGCTTTACAGGAAGTAGCCAGGATTTCAGTACAACAAATAATGAGGATGAAATAATCAATTTTGTCTTTTCTTCTCTGAATATCTGTGTCAAATATGTAATCGCACTTCTGATGATAGAGTTGATGTGGCGATTAGCCGAAGGCAGCAGCAAAGCTATCGCACTGGTTAGTATTTATATAATCGCCCAACAAGCTCTATTCTGTCAGAGCATCAAGTTTATCGAGTATTCTTAATCCTTCTTCTGGGTTACCAGTTGCAGCCATTGCTTTAAATCTCGTCTGAGCATCAAATTCTGCTAAAGCTATAGTAGAAAGTTCTTCAATCAGCTTATTGACACTAATGCCTTTAGCTTGAGCAAGTTCTTTCAATCTATTATGCTTATCGTCTGGTAAACGAATAGTTAAAGTTGCCATTTTTGTTTAACTCCTAATAATTTCTTCGGGTTTTAATATTGATAAGTTAGGAAATAACAATTCAGCATTTTTAAAATCTTTGATATTGTGAGTAGCAATCATTTGAGCATTTCCGGCAACTGCTAATTCAATTAAATGATTGTCAGCTTCGTCTTTTAAATTCGGTCGCCATAAATAGTAGATAGAAATCCATTTACTTATGCTCATCAATGATGTAAGTAAAGCAGAAATTTCTTCACTACTTAAAGGGCATTTGGCGATAATTTCTGAGCGATGAATGACTGACTCATACTCAGAAAATAAAGCATTTCCCATCAAAGGCTGATATTCACCTTTTAAACAGCGCCGGATGAGTTCTCGACTGGAACCTTGAGAGCTAATCAGCGCACTAATAAAAACGCTGGTATCAACTACAATTTTAATCGCCATGCAAGTATGATAGCATATACGCTGTCATGAACGTCTTTGTTAAAAGAATTAAAGGCGATCGCGCTTTTGGTGATGGGATTAGTTTGGAAGATCGCAATTGTTTGTTTACGAAAGCCTTAAGTTGAAATTAACTTGGCTTAGTTGCATTGTGTAAATAAGGGAAAGTACGCAAACTGTAATTATGTAACAACTAAAGGTTAAGGAAAATACCAATGCTCAACCTTAGACAACCAAGCCTGCACATAGGTTTAATGATTCTTGCTTTTTGTGGTTTAGCTTTGAATGCGGGTTCTTCTAGCAAAGCTTTTGCCTCAATCTCAAACTCTGTTAGTTATCCGAAGATTACCAACTCTCCTATGCTTATATTTGACACTTTATCAACTAATTCTCCAACCCAGTTAGCTAGCAAGGGCAGAGGTGTAAGACCAAGAAAAAACAGAAGAATGCGAGGATTATCCAGCAGTTGAAATTAACTTGGCTTAGTTGCCTGGTGTAAGTAGGGAAAAGTACGCAAACTGGAATATGTAACAACTTGGAGTGCAGACATGTCTTTTTATCGATATTGGATTCGCACGATTATTTTAGGGGGAGTTTTTTTATCCGCTAGTATAATCCTTCCATTTACTGCGAGCGCTCAAGCGAATAATACCTCTGATTTGACTATTCAACATCAATCTGAAGAGATTCAAAACACTAAGGATAGAAAAAAGAAACGAAGAAACTCAATTGACAACAGACATCAGATTACTGATCCCACAAAAAACCCAGGACGTTGGTTAAACACCATGAAACGTACAAGGGTTAAAGAATTATTTCTCACAAAACAAGGTTTACCTGGACATGTTATGCAAGTCCAAAATGAGATTAATCGACTTAGAAATCAAAATCCTAACAACTTAAACACTTGGGCAAGCTACAAAACTACACTCAAGGAGCTCAAGTATTCACTCATTAGTAGTGCCAAAGGAGCAAATTTCGATTTTAAGAAGACTGGTATTATGTTCTCTCCCCTAGAATCAGACCTGTATCTAGAGCGTCGTAATGGCAAATTGTTTGTCAATGGAAAACCAGCACAATAGACATTAAGCTGTCACACTCTTAAATTGCACTTCACTTAGTTAAGACAAACAGTTAACTGCCAACTATCAACGATTTGAAAGAGCGTCAAAGTCAAATCTTAATAGCTTTCAGCTTCACAAAGTATATAGAACCCATAAATTAAAATAAAAATCAACCGAGGGAAAACCATGAACATCAAAAGACAGTTTCTAAGCTTATTCACAGGAGCAATAGTGATTAGCTACCTAGTCAGTATTACTCCTCAAATCAGTACCATCCCACCTGCGAATGCTCTAGCAATTCCTACGGATACTCTAGCATTTGTTGATGTAGCACCAATTATTGAGGTAATCCAAAATACTATCAAGACTAGCAATAATCGTGAAGGTTTTGTTAAAAATCTCGCAGAGAGTGCTTTTTATGCCACCGACCGGAAATACAATGTGATGGTCTTCAATTTGAGCCAACCTTATAAAAACAAATTGCGAGGTGTTCAATTCTATAAATCAGCTACATATGACAATGTTCAATATGGCATTTGGATTTTCAAGGATGGTGAATTCATTAATCAAGGTGATGGTGGATATATTAACTGGGCTTTTAAAGGTTCGGCGAAGAGAACTGGTCACCAGGGTCATCATGTAAAATTCAGAAAACGTTAATTTAAAGTCATTGTCAGTTTATTAGACCATAGTTGTAGGGACGAACACCCCATTTCGCCACCTACAACTATGTGGTTAATTCATTTGAAAAACGGATAAAACCTACCCCACACCATCCACCGCTCCCAAAGCCAAAAGAGCCGTAGGCATAGCCCGTCGTAGACATCGCTGTGCTGCTGTTAACCCAGTCACCCCCGTCAGGTTCATCCCTTCATAAAGGCGATCAACTTTCAGGGTTTTAAAGCATTCACCTGTTTCTACATCCCAAAGCTTTATCACTTCATCTTGACTAATATTAACCAAGATATTACCATGTCATAAAAATCCTAGGTGAATGGGTCAAAAGTTCCTACTGATACTATTGCAGAATTAGTAATTCATGAAGCTTATTTTTTAAATCTAATGATGTTATTAGTGGTTTATAAACTTCACCCTCATAAGTCTTCCAAACATAGCCTAAACTAAAGGCTCTAAACATCTTTGATGAGCCAAGCTCCTGCCAAATGTTTTCGGCTATAACTAATCCTGGAAAATTTAGCTCAGAGGGATTTTCAATTAATTCACTATAAGTTCTAAATTCATCTACTTCTATACCTACCAAAGCATAGCGAAAACTTGGAGCAGATTTTAAACGTTGATAAAGCATGAGACCTAATTCTGTCATCATAAACGCTGTCTCTGGAGTATCAATACCTAAAGAACTAATTCCACTCGGAACAATTCGACACCACCAATTTTCTTCTATATCCTGGAAAAGATTAACAATCAATTGTGAACGTTGACCATTAGCAAGAACCCATTCTATGTTATCAAAATGTCGGGAAAATTGCTTTGCGCTAGCCTCATCAGCACCACATTCAACTGATAAGCTAAATATAGTTGCCATAATCTACCTCCTAATAATTATAATTTAGCCGATCAACAGTTATCAGTTATCAGTTACCAGTTATCAGTTATCAGTTAAAAACTGTAAATCAATTGGGAGTCAGAGTCCCCCACAACGCCTGGGTGGTGTGTTTCAGTCGGGGTTAAATCCCCGACTGAAACCGTGATAACTGATAACTGTTGACTGTTCACTGATTTAAACTCTTTGCCAATAATCCCTTGTATTCGCAAGTGCAGCTTCATATTTTTCTAATAACATTGTAGTCATTGGTAGTATACTGACATGGGTAGCACTATCTTGAACCGCTTGAAGTTCTCCAGTAATTTTACTAGATTCTATTTGCCACAAAGGGTCGAGTCCAGTTCCTCCAAAAATAGCAGGTCTACGAAATGCTGGTAAACTTTCTATTGAAAGAGAAACAGACATACCTTTATTGTTTCTAATTCCAACAGTGACAATGTTGCCTGAATTATTGCGCTGTGGTTCTGCTAACAAGTACCCTTGCTCGTCCAACCAATCTCTAGGAACTTGTTCAACATCGATATCAATACCGAGTCTAACTCCTAATAAACGAGCGCTACGCCCTATTTTCGGTTTACCGTCTTTCTCAGACATTCCTCGGTAGTAAAGTTTTGTCATTTAACCAATATTAAACTTTCAAATTTCCAGTACAGTTTTTTCTTTACCTAAAACTGGTTTAGATATGAAATTTAACTAATACCTTCCACAGCCCCCAAAGCCAAAAGAGCCGATCGCTGCGCTGTTGTTAACCCAGTTACCCCTCTAATATTCATTCCTTCATAAAGGCGATCTACCTTCAGGGTTTTCATCCACTCACCTGTTCCCATATCCCAAAACTTAATTCCTTCATCTTGACTAGTATTAACCAAGATATTACCAACAGAATTAAAGCAAACAGAACATACCCCACCACTATGAGTATGCAACACTTTTAAACAGGTAAAGTTATTATTGATATCCCATAAGCGAATTGTTTGGTCAGAACTAGCGGATGCCAAGATACAACCATCAGGGCTAAAACTGACTGACCATACAGTAGAAGTATGTTCTTGCAACACTTTTACGCAAGTAAAGTTACTGGTATCCCACAATCGAATTGAGTTATCAACACTACCACTAGCGAGTATTTTACCATCTTGACTAAAACTCACTGACCAGACTCCATCTGTGTGACCTGGCAAAGTTGTTATAGATTTACCTTCACGCACATCCCACAATTTAACTAAGCAGTCTCCACTACCTGTAGCTAAAGTATTGCCATCTGGACTAAAGCTAACTGACCAGATTGCATCCGTGTGACCAACTAAAGTTTTTATACATTTATGCTGGTAAATATCCCACAGCTTCACACTCATGTCCCTACTAGCACTAGCCAAGGTTTGACCATCTGGACTAAAGGTAACTGATATTACTCCACCGCTATGGTCGTTAATAGTTGTAATACAATAACCAGAAATAACATCCCACAGCTTAATGCTGTTGTCATCACTGCCACTCGCTAATATAGAACCATCTGGACTAAAGCTAACTGACCATACCCAATCTGTGTGACCTTGTAAAATTTTAGTAGAGTACCCAGATGCAATATCCCATAGCCTCACCAAACCATCACTACTACCTGTCGCCAATATACAATCAATCCCCTCCGGGGAAGCTGCGCTTTCACGGTAGGTGTGCGGCAGGCATACAGGGCTAATACTGACCGAAAGCGCTCCACTGGAATGACCCTGTAAAGTTCTCACGCACACACCTTTACTTACATCCCAGAAACGCACAGTGGAATCTTGAGCAGCACTAACTAAGGTTTGATCATTTGGACTAAAAGTGATTGAGTATACTTCACTGATATGACCGTGTAAAATTTTAACACACGCACCTTGCTGCACATTCCATAACCTCACGCTGGAATCATGACTACTTGAAGCAATAGTTTGACCATCTGAACTAAAGCAAACTGACCATACCGAACCTTTATGACCGTGGAATGTATTAGTGCAAGTACCTTTACTCACATCCCATAACCGAATAGAGTGGTCAAAACTGCCACTGGCAATAGTTTTACCATCTGGACTAAACCGAACCGACCATACCCTACCAACATGACCTTGCAAAGTTTTTATACAAGTACCTTTATTGATATCCCACAAACGAATATCGCAATCATCACTACCACTGGCTAGGATAGAACCATCCAGATTAAACCTGACTGAACATACCCAACTAGTATGACCGTGCAGTATTTTGAGACACTTACCTAGCCGGACATCCCATAAACAAATTAAAGTGTCTTGACTACCACTTGCGAGAGTTTGACCATCCGGACTAAAGCTGACAGACCAAACAATACCTTTATGTTTATCTAAAGTTTTTAAACAATCTCCCGTTTGTGTATCCCACAATTTGACCAATCCATCATGACCACCACTTGCTAGGGTTTGCCTCGAAGGACTAAAGGCGACTGTCCAGACTATGCCTTCATGTCCTTTAAATGTCAACAAGTTTTTTCTATCCGCTATTTGCCACAAATGAATTTGCCCATCCATATCACCTGTAGCCAACAGTTTTCCATCTGGACTCAAGGCAAGTGAATAAATATTCTTAAAAGTTGCAGCAAATACAGACTTATGAAAAGCAGTATTTTGGAAATTCACACCAGCTAAATTTACACACTGTAAGTCTGCTTGCCTAATAGTCAAATTTGAGAAGTCATACTCCTGTAAATTTACTTGCAAATGCGTTAACAAGTTGAGAACATTACCCCCTGCATATCCAGCTAGTATTGCAGCTTGATGTCTTTGCTGCTCCAATACCTCCTGTAACAAAATTACCAGCTTTTGTTCACTGCCCATCTTTAACAACAATTGCTCAAGTAAGGGTTGCACAATTAATTGCTTTTGTGTTTCTCGGATGTAGTCTTTGGCTGTTGCTTTAATCAAAGCATGGGTGAGGAATAAGCGTACAGAAACAGATTTTTCTCCTACTAATTCTTGACAAACTTGCTCTATAAATTGCTGCGTAGTATATTCCATCACCACTGGTTGCAGGAAAAAATGCTCCCCACTTTTCTCAATTAATGACCGTTGCAATAAAGATTTAATTGCTAGTAACAATTGACGCTTGGAAGTGTATGTCAATACATCCTCAGTTAAATCAACAAATGATACTGCTTCTCGATTAATTGCCAGCCAATACATGACTTCTGCTTCTATTGCTGACAAACGCTGGAACTGACATGACAATAAGTCGCTGATATCGTCAAAAATAACTATTCCCTGTTGCATATACTCCACAACAGAGGCAATTCTACCATTGAAAAGTTCTTGAGTTCCAGCAGCGACCATTTTTAGAGCTAGGGGATTACCCCCATAATGGTCGATGAGTACTTGCCATTCTTGTTCTGTACCCGTGAATTGCCCTTTTTGCAGGAATAATTCTTGTCCCTCAGTAATATGTAATCCCTTTAATGGCAGGGATTTTACTTTTGTTTTTTCTCCTTCTAAAGGTATAATTTCCCTAGGTTTTTCCCTAGAAGTAATCAAAACACAACTTTGATGAGGTACTTCTCCCACACGTTTGAGTAATTGCCCATATCCTTCGTAACCAGGACGACATTGCCCTGCTTGATTTCCACTAGTTAAAATTGTTTCAACGTTGTCTAGAATTAGCAAACAACGATGATTTGCCAGACATTCCATCAGCTTTGCGATTTTACCATCAAAGCTTTCTGGTATGACTATTTCCTGGCGTAATGACCACAGCAAAAATTGCAGGATATTATTTAAATTCTCTTCTACTGGTGGGGCATTTTGCAAACTCCGCCACACTACTACCTCAAATTCGCTTTGAATTTGCAACCCTAACTTGACTGCTAAAGTGCTTTTGCCAATACCACCAATTCCCAGTATCCCAATTAAACGACACTTCTCTTCTAATATCCACTGTCGTAGCTGGAATAATTCTTCACTGCGACCATAAAATACAGATACATCCGGTGCTTCTCTCCAGTCAAACTGCGGGTTTTCTTTTCGAGCTTCTAGTTCCTCAGTAGCAATTATTGGCTGAGTGTAATCGCTTTTTTCTAGTTCTAAATTAAATGTAGCGAAAGCAGATTGTAACGAACTCCGATCTACTGCTTCACATCGTCCCAAGATTTTCGAGATAGTGTGCAGGGCTAAGTGAGTGCGATCGCTGAGTTCTTCTAAGGTAAAATTATTTCCACCGTTATCATCTAACTCGGCTGTAAATTTTGCAGATTGAAGTTTATCCCAGCCTTTGAGGGTGAGGATTACGCCCCGATTGCGTCTGCTTGTTTTTTTCATCAAAGTCACCGAAAACGGAGTAGATGCATTTCTATAAGGTAATTTTCAAAGCAGAAAAGAAGATAGTTGTAGATTTATCAAGATATTTATCATTAAAAAAAATTAAATCAAATTGCTATTCACTATTAAAAGATATCAAGAGAAAATTAAATAAATAAATCTATCTTAAGGCAGATACTTAAGATGAGAATTTATTATCATGGCTCCCCTAATTATAATGGGTGCGATTAAAATGAATTTATGCAGTTTTGAAGACAGGACTTACGTTCGCGGAGCGTGACGCAGTAGCCTCATTATTGTCACAATACCCAGTTGGTGCGTGACATTGAAAATATTGTAGTGCTGTCAACAAGTAGCGTGTCCGTTACCAAAGCGTGACGCGATAGCGTCATAGGACATACCGGAAAGCTCGCCCTTTTTTATACAAATTAAATGCTTAACATCGATGAATTTAATCTGGGTGATGTCTACGACGGGTTACGCTTACCCACGAAGAAAAATAGATGAACAAATAACACCAAACCATGTTTTTGATAATTTTGTTAAAATTATTGTGGAGTAGGTATTGTTTGCCTAGTCTGCTAGAAAGCAAATTTATCAAATCAATTTAGGTAATTAAACATGAAATTAACAGCAACAGAACAAGGTTTATTAATTCCTAAAGAACTATTAGGAGAAAATGAAGAATTTGAAATTATTCAAGAACAGGGAAAAATTATTATTACTAGCATTAAAAAAATATCTTCTATTTGGGATTTAGGTTCAAATCCTGTAGAATGTGATGTAATAGATGGTGCAGTTAAACATGATGATTATCTCTATAAACAATGAAAAATATCTATTTTTTAGATACCAGCTATATTTTAGCTTTGGAAATTAAAAATGAAGATGCTCATCAAAAAGTATTACAAAATTGGGCTATTTTAATCAAATCCAAACCTTTTTTAATAACAACAACATATATTTTTGATGAAGTGGTTACTTTTTTTTATAGCCGAAACCTTAATTATAAAGCAGTTGAAGTTGGTAATCGGTTATTGGAAAGTCCTGATATAGAATTAATCGAAATTGATCAACCTCTATTTAATCAAGGATGGAAATTTTTTCAAAATCATAAAGACAAATCTTATTCTTTCACTGATTGTTTATCATTTATCGTCATGCAACAACGAGAGATTGTTGCAGCTTTAACCCTAGATAATCATTTTTTTCAAGCTGGATTTCAAATTTTACCATGATAAATTAAATATTATCGCTTTGCTTATTTTAATAAGATAAAAAAAATTAATACCTGGAGGGAAAGGAATCGAGCTAAAGCGGGCAACCCAATAGCACTGAGAACACATTTCCCAGTAGTTTGGAGGAATCTTTTGGAGCAGGTGCAAAGGATGAGCAATAAACAAGCAAAAATTAATTTGGTAAAGCTAAATTCCCACTTTCTACATTGCGATCGCGCTTTTTAATAATTCTAGTTTGAGATGGTAAAGCGGCTAAAATTTGAATTAGGACTTACGATATTGTCACAATACCCAGTTGATGCGTGACACCACAAACTTGATTGTTTCGTTCAAAATCACTCTAAGTGTCACACACCCTACAATAAAAAATGTGCCAGTTACGTAAGTCCTATGAATATAATTCCACCCTTAAATACTATGACCATAACCACCGCTAAACAATTTACGATAAATGAATACAACCGTTTAGCAGAACTCGGATTTTTTCATGAAGACGAGCGAGTTGAGCTAATTATGGGAGAAATTATTCCAATGGTAGCTAAGGGAAAACTACATTCAACTTTCAACAGACGATTAATCAGAGAACTATCAATATTAATCGCAACTCGTGCTACCTTACAAAATCAAGACCCAATTAGTATAAGTCCAAATAGCCAACCCGAACCCGATATAGTAATTCTCCGAAATCAAGATGACGATTATCTCAACTCTCATCCCAGTCCACAAGATATATTACTTTTAATTGAAATAGCTGATTCCTCGTTAAAATACGACCAACAAGTAAAATTACCACTTTACGCACAAGCAGGTATTTCTGATTATTGGATATTTAATTTAATTGAAAACTGTTTAGAAACTTACAAAGAACCATTACAGGATTTACAAGGTAAATTTAATTATCGTCGCAAAATTATTTATCTCCCCAACGAATCTGTGAACCTACCTTGTTTTCCGGAATTAACATTAGATTTATCAAACGTGTTTCCTGGATAAATTCCTCAGCATACCTTTGCGTTTAATCAATATCTTATATCAACTTTTCCATTTCCTGCTGCAAATCCCTCGTAAAATCCCCAACCGCAATTCTGGCATTTTTCCGACTAACTTGATAATCCTCAAATCTATCAGAAATAGACAACGGTTCACCAATAGTAATTTTCACTTTTTGTTTACCCAACCTCGGACGTTTAAACGGATTACTACCTTTAATTCGAGTTACCATATCCCATATAAGTAAAGTGGTTTCTGCAAACCTTTCTGCTGTCGGTTTTTCCTTTACATATTTACCCGTCACCGCAACAAAATTTTCTACTAAACGCATATGCCACATTCTTAAATTCGCTTCTTCGGCAACTCTATCAGCTAATCTTTTTTCGATAATAGATAATGCTTTCATATCCTTCAAATCTTCTCGAAAAACATAATTCCAACCCGCTTGTTCTACTCTCCGACAACGGTCGTTAAAATTGCCTTTCGGCTGTAAATCAAAGTAATCTTCCGACACTTTTAACGCACTATCTAATAATGCTTTCAACCGTAACTTGATAGCTTCATTTCCATCACTGCTTTCTATTTCCGATATATTTATTTCTATTGAATGATGATAAAAACGTTGATAAAAATCTTCCATCACCGACAATAAATGTACTGCTAAACCAATTAACCTCGGATAAAGCATTTCTTGTGGTAAAGCTGCATCAAACCCGTTTTTATCTACAGGTAAACCACTTGCTGCTTCTAATTGACTTAATAATTTATCTATCGACTCCCACGGCGGACTAGTATAACTATATTTGATTCCAACTGGTAAAATAAAAACCTGCTCATTCCGTCCATCTTTGTACAAATCTTCCGCACACCAAAACCCCAACTGTGCGATTCCCGGTTCCAAAGGACTGATTATCTCATTGAGTCCATTTGTAGCACCTTCCGGAGCCGCAGCTATGGGAAAATGTCCGTTAGCAAACAAATTCCTTGCCGACTTTAATCCCGTCCAATCAGCTTTCCCTCGATATATCGGGGTACCACCCATACGCGAGAAAAACCAGCCAACATAGGAACCAGCCCACAGCGGAATTCCTCTATCGTAGATAAAATGGGCGTGAACTGGATAATTTAGCTGAATTTTTTCTTGTCGCGCTATTTTCGGTACGATATGGGAAAACAAGTAACCTAATGCAAAGGGATCTTCTGTTTGAGGATGACGGAATGCAATTAAAAAACGAATCTTGTTTTGCTGAAATTCATCAATTAATTTTACTAAAGTTTGGACATTTTCTGCTTCAATCTGACTAATGATGGTTCGCGAATTTATCCAAGCTGGTAATAACAACTGGGTAATTCTTAAAACAACAGGGTTAAACGCTGGAGGAATAAATTCTAGAGGTGGTTGTGCTTGATTGATACTGAGGGACAAAGTAATTTTCTCCTAGTTTTATAATTTCATTTGATGAATAAAAATATTTATAATCAAATACGGTTTAGTAAAATTTGTCTGCTTATTAATTTGTCAATCATAAATTCATCGTGTTGAAAAAAACCAAGACGTTGGGGGATTCTCCCCCAAACCCCCGATTGGGGGACGGCTGCGTCCCCCAAACCCCCTCCATTCGGCTCAATACAATTACCAATTCCCAATTCACAATTGGTAATTGATTTTTTGGAGATGGGTAAACCCGTCCAAATTCTATTTGGAACAGTTTAACACTTAGGTTTACAAGAAAGCTCTTTTCTGAGTATATTTCCTGAGTGCAGCAAATATCAGTTATCAAATAAATATTAAATCAAATCTGTAAAGGGGAGACACGATGCGACTGTCACAAATGTTATTCGTTACACTCAGAGATGATCCAGCGGATGCTGAAATTCCCAGCCATAAGTTACTTGTTCGTGCTGGTTATATTCGTCGTATTGGTAGTGGTATATATGTTTATTTACCGTTGATGTGGCGGGTTTTACAAAAGATTTCCCAAATTGTTCGTGAGGAAATGAATGCAACTGGTGCAATGGAATGTCTGTTACCTCAACTACAACCTGCGGAGTTATGGAAAGAATCGGGACGCTGGGATACTTATACTAAGGCTGAGGGTATCATGTTTTCCCTTATTGACCGTCGTGAACAAAGTTTAGCACTCGGTCCCACTCATGAGGAAGTAATTACGGCAGTTGCACGGGATACGATTCGTTCTTACCGGCAGTTACCAGTTCATCTCTACCAAATTCAAACTAAATTCCGCGATGAAATTCGTCCCCGTTTCGGTTTAATGCGCGGTAGAGAATTTATCATGAAGGATGGCTATTCTTTCCACGCTTCGGAAGAAAGTTTGAAACAAACTTATCAGGATATGTACTCTGCTTACAGCAATATGCTGCGGCGTTGTGGTTTACAATTTCGGGCTGTGGAAGCGGATTCTGGTGCAATTGGTGGTGCTGGCTCTACGGAATTTATGGTTTTAGCGGAAGCTGGGGAAGATTCTGTTCTCTATACCGATGACGGAATCTATGCTGCTAATGTGGAAAAAGCGGTTTCTTTACCGGATGATGCCGAAACTTCTCATTTCACAATTTACGAAAAGCGGGAAACTCCTCATACTGAGACTATTGAGAAGCTTTGCAAAATACTCGATTGTTCTCCTACCCAGGTTGTGAAAAATGTCCTTTATCAAACAGTTTATGATAACGGTACAACTGTATTGGTATTGGTTAATATTCGAGGCGACCAAGATGTTAATGAAGTTAAGTTATATAATGAGTTGACCAAATTAGCTGCAACTTATAAAGCAAATACGATTATCGCTTTAGAGGTACCAAGTCCAGAAGCTCAGGAAAAATGGGCGGCTAAATCTTTACCTTTGGGTTATATTGCCCCGGATATTGGTGATGATTATATTAAAACTGCAAAACAAGTTCATCCCCAATTTTTACGTTTGGTAGATAAAACCGCTGTGGATTTAAAGAACTTTGTCACTGGTGCAAATGAATCCGGTTATCACGTAGTAGGTGCTAATTGGGGAGACCAATTTAAATTACCAGAGGCAATAGTAGATATACGTACATCAAGAATTGGCGATCGCGCTTGTCACGACTCAGCCCAACAGTTGAAATCGGCTCGTGGTATTGAAGTGGGACACATATTTCAATTGGGTAGCAAATATTCCCAAGCCATGGGAGCAACTTTTACTACCGAACAAGGTAAAGACGAACCTTTAGTGATGGGTTGTTATGGTGTGGGAGTTTCACGAATCGCTCAAGCTGCTGTAGAGCAATCCTACGACAAAGACGGAATTATTTGGTCTGTAGCGATTGCTCCTTATCACGCTATTGTGACAATTCCCAATATTAAAGACGCTCAACAAGTAGAAGTAGCCGAAAAACTGTACACACAATTAAATCAAGCCGGAATTGAAACCCTTTTAGATGATCGAAGCGAACGTGCGGGAGCTAAATTTAAAGATGCCGATTTAATTGGTATTCCTTATCGGATTGTCACCGGAAGAGCGATCGCCGAGGGTAAAGTTGAAGTTGTCGAGCGTAAAAGTAGCGAATCCTACGAAATTGCCATCGATGAAGTTGTATCTATTTTGCAGCAGAAAATAAAAGATCAGTTATCGGTTTTGATGGAGTAGATTTCTTGTAACTCGTTCACCATGGTTCCAATATTTCCCTTGGCATAAATAAGATTACGTTCGGAAAATGAATCGAAACCTTTGTTAATACAAGTAGATATGGAACCCAATCCGCAAGAAAGTTAGACAAATTAAGTTAATTGAAATCTTAGTAACTGTAAATGAGGAACAAGTTGCATCATAATTCGTTGAAGGAATAGTAAAAAACCTTAATCAAATACTGGATTTATATCAGGAAAGAACGTGACGGACTTCTCATAAGAATTCTAAAATTAGATTACCAGACCGTGCAAACCAGAAATTGCGGCTTTTGTGCAAATTAAACCGTTATATAAAGAGCGTTCAGTGTTGTCTACCAAGCCCCTCACACAGATACGGGTATTATCTCAGCTAATATAGAAGGTATCAGATGACAGAGCAACCAAAAAATAATCGTATTTCTTCGGGTATCGCGGCAACTATTACAACTGCGGCTGTAGCAGTTGCTGGTGTTGTGGGTTATTTTACAATCAATAACAATCCCGATACCGCAAATCAAAATCCCCCGATTGTAACTCAGCAACCAACAAATCCAGGAGAAACCCCGAAAGCTACTAACGAAAAAACTGCTACAGTCTATTGGATTCAAGAAAGTCAAGATGGTAACAATTTTGAATTAGTACCTCAAAGCATTCAAGTCCAAGCAGATGTTAATAATCCTTCGCAGTTTTTAGAAGCATCTTTTCAACGTTTATTAGCTGGCCCAACAGAAGGAAGTGGTTCTTCTACAATACCTGAAGGTACCAAACTATTGGGTATTAAAGTTCAAGGAGACGAAATTCGAGTTAACTTGTCAGAAGATTTTCAATTTGGTGGTGGTAGCGCTTCCATGATAGGGCGCGTTGGACAAGTTGTGTATACCGCTACAGCTTTAAATCCCAACGCTAAAGTCTACCTGGAATTGAAAGGTGAACAAATTGAAGTGCTTGGTGGTGAAGGTTTAGAATTGCAACAGCCACTAACTCGTGATAATTACCAGAAAAACTTTGAACTTTAATTAAATCAGTTAACAATTAATCAGTTAACAGTTAACAGTTAACAGTTATCACGGTTAACTGATAACTGATAACTATTTACTCTAGTTCCCAGACTCCGGCTGGGAAGATATTGCCATTCGGCTCTGCCTCCGGATGTATTAAGAGGCAGAACCTGGGAACTAGAATTGTAGAATCCGAAATCTAAAATCTAAAATCCAAAATTGAATCATCTACCGTTTAAAATCCGAAAACTACGAGCTTGTTGTTCTAACCTGCTAGCAAGACGTTCGCAAACTTGGTTACACAACTCGAAAATCATTTGGTCTTCCACTCGGTAGTAGGCACAAGTTCCTTCACTGCGGCGGCTGAGAATTCCCGCTTGCCACATTACCTTGAGGTGTTTTGATACATTAGCCTGAGAAGTATGGGTTGCTTCTACCAATTCCTGTACACATTTTTCTTCATATCGAAGCAGATGCAATAATCGTAGGCGCATTGGTTCGCTCAACAGACTGAAGTATTCAGCTACTTGTTGCACCACATCTGAGGGTATAGGCAACGTTTGTTTCATCAGAATTAACCCGCCGCTAAGGTGACTAACTTTTTTTACAATTACACATTCGTTATATAGATTAATACTTAATCGGGGTTAATTCGCATCAAAGCTTGACCATATTCTACAGGAGAACCATTTTCTACCAAAATTTCCATCACTTGACCTGATAAATCCGCTTCAATTTCATTCATCAACTTCATGGCTTCAATGATACATACTGTATCACCACGACGAATGCGATCGCCAACTTCTACAAATGCCGATTCTCCCGGTGCGGGAGCGCGGTAGAAAGTTCCTACCATCGGCGAATAAACTTCTACTAGTTTGGAATCTTTAGCTGTAGAGGTAGGGGGGTTATGTCCTCCATTGCCAGGTTTTTCCACCGTCAAGGACAATTCGGGGGCTGGAATGTTAATTGGGACTGGTGCTACTGGAACTATTTCTGATGGTATTGGATGGGGATGAATAGTACCCCTGCGTACCGTTAGTTCAAAATTTTCGCTTTTAAGATTTACTTCTGAAATATCCGTTTGAGCGATAGTCGCTAAAAGTTGACGGATTTCGTTAAAGTCTAATGGCACAGCTAAAATGTCCTCATAGAATCAGTTTATAGATAATCAATGGATATATGATATTTTTTGAAAATGGTAGGGATAGATATCCCCCCACAGTAAGATGACAACGCCGTTTTTTTCAAAAATAAATTGAAGTTGTAGTTATTCCCTACCTAAATATTTATCGTCACGGGTATCAATACGAATACGTTCTCCTTGGGAAATAAACAACGGAACCATGATAGATGCTCCTGTTGAAAGCTTCGCGGGTTTACTACCTCCTGTTGCAGTATCACCTTTTACACCGGGGTCAGTTTCTATAACTTCCAGTACTACAGAGTTGGGTAATTCAACCTCTAATACTTGCTCATTCCAGCGAACCACATTCACTTCCATACCTTCTGACAGATATTTAACGCGATCGCCAATTTGTGCAGAAGTTAAACGACTTTCTTCATAAGTTTCCATATCCATAAAGACGAAATCATCTCCTTCCTTATAGGTATGCTGCATAGTACTTTTTTCCAACGTAGCTTGGGGTACCGTTTCTCCAGCGCGGAAGGTTTTTTCTACAGTATTACCAGTCGTCACACTTTTCAGTTTCGTCCGCACAAAAGCAGAACCTTTACCTGGCTTAACATGGAGGAATTCTACCACTCGCCATACCGAACCATCTATTACAATTGAAACACCAGAGCGAAAGTCGTTACTCGAAATCATGACATTTTCTACTATATGATGGGAGGACAATCGGCATTTATTGTACCGCCCCATCGCAAAAATAGGATAATTTGTAATTAAATATTGGGAACAGGTCAAAGGTCAAAGGTTAAAGGTTGAAGGTCAAGGGTTGAAGGTCGAAGGTTGAAGGTCGAAGGTTAAAGGTTAAAGGTCGAAGGTTAAAGGTTAAAGGTTAAAGGTCAAGGGTTGAAGGTTGAAGGTTGAAGGTTGAAGGTTAAAGGTCAAGGGTTGAAGGTCGAAGGTTAAAGGTCAAAGCGGTAATAACCACTGTCAACTGTCAACTGTCAACTGTCAACTGTTCTGCCCCCTTCGCGGCTAAATTAATCGCTACAGGCAAAATTCGATGTTCTTGAATTTGAATTCTTTGATGGAGGGTATCGGGGTTATCGTCGGGTAATATTGGTACGGCAGCTTGCATGATAATTTTACCGCTATCCATTTCCAAGGAAACCAAATGCACTGTACAGCCAGTAATCTTGACTCCAGCCTCTATTGCTTGTTCTATTGCACTGACTCCTTTAAAGCTAGGTAACAAGCTGGGATGAATATTAATTATTTTGTCGGGAAATGCATCGATTAAAGTTTGAGTTACTAAGCGCATCCAGCCAGCCATAATTACCCATTGCACGTCATGTTGATGCAATGTTTGAATAATTTGCTGATCTAACTCTTCTCGGTGCTTGTAGAGCCGATGATTGATGAGTATTGCAGGAATATTCCACTTCGAGGCACGTACTGCAACATAAGCATCCGGATTATTGTAAATTAAAACTTGAATTTGAGCGTTTAATTGTCTTTTTTCAATGGCTTGAGCAACTGCTTCAAAATTACTTCCATTACCACTTGCCATTATTCCCAATTTTAAAGGTGAATTTGATACCTGTGAGTGTGTGGGGATATCGGGAGATACCAAACTTGGCGAGAGAGAATTCATAAGTTCTGTAAAAAAAATGGTAATAGGTAAAATCTTAATTCTTTTTTAACCCATTCTGATTCTCTATTTTGCTTTTACCACTAATATCAAATACGTTTGTATCGGAATTATATATTTTTAACCCAAAGAAAGTGACGCGGAGTTAAGCGCAGAGTTTTTTGCACAGACTTTTTATAATTCCGATGTAAAGGTAAAAGATATAACCTTTAACCTCTAACCTTTAACCTCTAACCTCTAAGTAGGTCGGTACAAAAAAATAACGCTATATAATGTAAATCAATCTTAAACCCTCTTACAAGACAGCCTCTTGCCTCTTGCCTTGTCTCAATGATAATTTTCCGTGCTGACCTACTTAACCTCTAACCTTATAATTATTCATTCATTTCCTTAAATGTAGCTAGGGCTGATGGTGAAATACGACTCAAGTAAGAAAATACCCAATATTTAGAAACAGTGTCTAAAATTACGGGGAAAGTAGCGATAAATATAAATATTGTGTTTCTTGTGGGTGGAATTCCTAAATGTTGTGCCAATTCTTCGAGAATAATTTCCCATCCGTGGGGTGAATGAAAACCGACGAATACATCTGTAATTAAAATAATTAGAAAGGCTTTGGCACTATCGCTAAGTCCGTATACTGTATCATCAATAAATAATTTTAATATTGCGATTTCTCTTTTACTCGTAGCAATTATTAATGCAAATACAATTAATGATATTAAATCGGCAAACACGTTACTAATAGCACTGTTGTTTTGACGATGAAATTTTTCTGCTATTTCAATTGCTTTTTGTTTTTGATTTTGCTGTATTACTTCTGATGATAATAGTGGAGCTTGAAGAGTTAATTGCTGAAATTTTAATTGCTCTCGATAAAATCTGAATTTATGGAGTGCTTTATCCTCTATATAACTATTTCTAAAAGTATTAGTATTTGTATGGCTCATTACCCTCTCTACTATCGGATAAATTAAAAACTGTTTTGATAATAAATAAGTTAAAAAAGGTACTATTATTAGAATAGCTAAAAACTTTAAAGCTGTTTTTGTCCTCTTACTAGAAAATTGAAAATCTTTAACAATTTGTTTTTCTGCTTGGGGAGATAACTCTCTAATAATTTTTTGGAAACTTCTCGTAATAGAACCTGGAAATAAACCTATTTTTCGACGAGCGGGTTTGACTTCCATTTCATCTAAATTAGATGTATTTTCAAGCTTTAATGTGGAATTATCTGTTAATCTTCGCGAAGTAAATTCTCGATCAATTGCATATTTTGCTATCACCTCATCAATAAATTTTAATCTATCTAAAAATGTTTGATCGGATATATTTAACAAAGAGCGACTTCGCTGAAACTCTGCTAATCTCAAATTAATTATCTTCAGATTTTTTTCAAGTAAAGATTGCCGACAAGATAGAACACTTGCACTATATTCAGTAGATTCGCAAGATATTTTTTTACCATTAAAATGTTTTTCTTCGATATCTCGAATTCTCCAAGCAGCTTCATAAGCTAACAACAGCGCTCTTTGGGGTGTATTTAAAGTAAAAACCCAAATTTGTTGAAATTGGCGAAAAAGCGATGTTTTGGGTTTACTCATATAAATTTAGTAGTTAGTTCATACTGATATTTTTTTCTTAAAATTAGCCTTAAACTAAAATTCAAGGCTAATAATAAAAGTTGATTACTAAAAAAAACTATTCATTATTTATCAATGTTGAATAGATTAAAGATTAAAAACTTTAAAAATATCCTGATAACCATTCTGCTGAATTTCTTTAATTAATTTACGTTCTTCATCAGCAATTTTTGTTAACTTTTCTATTTTAGCTGTATTTGGATTATCCGCAAACGCTGATTTAAGATTACCATCCTGATCAAAAATGAACAGTTCTCCAGTATGAAATCTTTGAACTGCAATAACTTTACCATTGTCAAACCAAAATCCTAAACCATCACCTATTTCAGCATTAGATTCGCTGGCTTTTACAGGTTTACCATTAATCTGACAAACACTATAGTTGGTATATTGCTGAGTTTTTGTAGTTTCTTGACAATCTTGAGTTAATTTCTCCAAAGAATTGATTGCAGCTTCATAAGAACTATCATCGATTTGCGTTTGTGAATTTTGATTACCAAGAACACACTCATCCGGAATCCCGTCATCATTGTAATCTATACGTGCATCATTTTCTTGTCCATCGTTATCGCAGTCAATCAATTGTCCAATCTGTTTCCCCGACTTGGATTGTTTAACTTCGGTTTTAATTACGTTTTTAGGAAGAGAATTTTGTTCTTTTATTTGATTACTTGGTTTTTCTGAGATAGTATTCTGTTGTTGAGGTTCAGTTGCTGTTTCTACCCGATTACTCGTTTGACTCGCTACAGGAGATTGATTACAACCGAGTAGCGTCACTACTACTAAACCCAAAGAAAACAGTTTCGCTTGCATCATCAGATTAGCTGATTAAATAAATTATAAATTAATTTATTCATGTTAACTAAATTGAAATCAAGTGATAAGGGAAACAATACGGAAAAATAAAAGTTAAGATCACCGGAGTTAGGAGTGATGAGTTAGGAGTGATGAGTTAGGAGTGATGAGTTAGGAGTTAGGAGTTGAATTTTTTATAAATTATAATTAATAAATAGATAATAAGCTAAAAAGCCTTTAATTTGTATATTCAAATTTTATTAAAGTCTTGTAGTGCGGGCATCCTGCCCGCTAGAAAAATACAAATTAAATGCGCGACAACTTAAATAGATAATAAATAATTAATAAGTAATTAAGAGGATGTTTTAAAAGTATCCGGCGGTTTAAACCGCGACTACACCTTCCAAAGTCCACCGTAAGGTGGACTAGTTAATTTAGAACTCCCTGCCACGGCGGGTGCCGGTTTGTGTAGTCAAGCCACTGCGTTGCGGAGAGAAGAAGCCTTGGGAGATGCTCTCTCCGGCAAACTGTGTCCTGCGGACACGCTACGCGAACGGGGGTTCCCCCCGTTGTAGCAAGTGGCGCGCGACTTATAGTCGCCAGATAAAGTATTAAATTAAACTTTCCAAACATCGTCTAATAAATTATTAACAAATTATGCTTAATTTCAAATACTCAATTTTCAATGCCTAATTTTCTAAAAATTATTATTATTCCGATATTTTGCTCTCAATTCTTCTAATTCATCATCTATTTTGCTTTTGCTATTATTTGCTGATTGCTGGGTATTTTGTTGTGGTGGATTAGAATTATTCTGATTAGTTTTATTTTTCATAAACATAGTTTTCATTTCCTCCAATTCCCGATCTATTTGAGTTTGAGAACTTGAAATCATCGTAGATGGAACTGGATTTGATGATGTTTGAACTGGTTGTGTAACACTTACAGTCTGTGTAATTAAAGTCGGTAACGAATTCAAATCCTTTAATACTTCATCCACAGTTTGATAACGACGTGCGGGAGTAGTCGCCAACATTTTATCTAAAATTTTACCCAAATTCTCATTAACGCCAACTTCCAAATAATTTCTCCACAGCCAAATATCATTATTGATATCGTACAAATCAAATGGCGATCGCGCTGTTAATAAATGAATGCAGGTAACTCCCAAACTGTAAATATCGCTAGCAAAAAGTGCTTTACCTCTAATTTGTTCTGGTGCTACGTATTCAGGGCTACCAATACTCGTACCTGTTTGATGTATGGAAGCTTGAGTCACTACTTTGGAAGCACCAAAATCCACTAAGACAATTTGTCCCCTCATTTTGAGAGGATTTTGACGACGAATAATATTTTCTGGTTTAATGTCGCGGTGAATAATTTGTTTTTGATGACAAAACTGCAAGATTCTTAACAATTCATTTAAAAGTTGTTGAATTTGAGTTTCGTTGTAAACACCATTTTGATTCAATTCTTGGGCTAAATTCAACCCATCAATAAATTCTTGGATCAAATACTGTCGATCATCTTGAGTAAAATATGCTAAAAGTTCGGGTATTTGTCGATGTTTACCCAACTCATCCAAACGCATCGCTTCCTGATTAAACAATTCAATCGCTTTGGCTAAAGTACTTGTACCTTGAGCTTGTGGATAAAACTGTTTAATTACACATTCAGGTAAAGATGGTTTATCCTCATCTCTAGCCAAAAAAGTCCTACTAAAACCACCTTGTCCTATAGGTTTTATCGCACGATAGCGTTGTTTGAGCAATAATTTAGAACCACAACTCGAACAAAACTTTTCACTATTGGTATTTTGCGGATTCGGGCAACTAGGATTAAGGCAGTAACTCATTTTACAAAGGCATCGAATGCTCTCACATATCTCTATTGTGCCTTGTTTTAGAGATAAGGTGTTTTCTCCAAATTTGTCAAGGATAAAGCGATTTTTGACTTGAGATGATTAAAAATGGGGCTTTAAGCAAGTTAATAATATAGAGACGTTGCACTGCAACGTCTTTATTTTACCTTACTAAATTTACCCAACCTCTACCAACTCTTTTCTACTGTAATACTCCACTTTCTCATAAACCCCAATAATACTTTCACCAACTTCAAAAAATAACCCTTCTTCTTCATCCTTAGAAAAATGCAAATTGGGATATTTATTAGCAAGTTGAATTGCATTCATCGCTTTTCCTTCCATACCATCGGGTAAAAGTCCGGTGGAACCAATATAAAATACTAAAGGTGAAATTTTATCTCGATAAATCTTTTCTACATATTGATCTAATTGAATTTTTACGGCGGTTAATGCTGTAATTCTTTCTTGTTTTCGTAATTTCACCATGGGAGCATCTTGCTCTCTATAAACTCCCTCAATTTTTGCTAAAATACTCGCGACTTTACCATTACTATGAATACCTAAAAAGTCATCAAAAATCGGTTTCATTAATTCATCGACTTTGGTAATCTTCATTCTAGGAGAAAGTGATTTTTGACGAACGGCTATATTTTCTCTCAAAGTCATTTCAAAAGTCGGTTTACTAAAAATTTCCCCGGTTTCGGTATCGTAAACTTCATACCTCCTTTCTAAAAATTTATTGGCAGAATACAATTTACTTAAGTTGAGAATGTCTTTACTACCAATATCAATTTTATAGCTAATTCGTCTATCAATTGTACCGTTAGCTTTAGTTCTAGGAAAATTGAGGTAAAGATGTTGCGATAAATAATGATTTTTCAATTCATCTAATTGTTCCGGTACAAAATTATCGGATTCTTCTTTTAAATGCGCTGAAATAATACTCCCAAGGATTTTGATTTCTGCAATTTGATTAAATAAACCATCGATATTACTGTATTCCCAATCCAATGGTAATAACGGTAAATTCAAATCAATTGTATAGCAACAGCGAAAATCAAATTTATCATCATTAATTACACCTTTTTCTTTGAGAATATCAAAGGTTTTCTTACTACTAATTTTCACCTTGAGCGATTTGACATTTACCTCACCATCGCTAACGATTGTATAGTTGTTATAACTTGTCAAATCATTAGCTAATAAACCGGCAATTTCAATAATAGGGGTTTTATCTTCAACTTTGAGCAGTTTCACCTTACGAGTAACAAGCATATTTATCGTCGCAGTATTGCGGTTCATCTCAAAGCAACCCATACCCACATATTCACCGTCATCGATATATTCTGTCGTCAGCCAAGGCTCTACTAAATTACCGTTGACATCTCTACTTCCTCTCAAATACTTAACGCTTTTATATTGATAATTATCTCGCAAATCCTTGAGATTAATAATAATATGATGACGATGTTCTGACAAAATATTGATTAGTTCTAACAACGAAATTCTCTCGTCTGTTCCCATATCAATAAATTGCGATCGACGGTTTTCTTCATCATCAAATATTGCTACTTCAATATCACGTTCAAAGTTCGCAAGTTGTTCTTTTGTCAATGCTTTTTTATGTCTTGCTATGAGATTGTTATTACAAGTACTGAACAAAGCATATTTAGCAAAGTTTAAATTACCTTCTACTAAATTAGCCTTTATCAATGCATAAACTGCTTGATGATTTTGCACAACGGGTATTTCTAACTGCACGTAAGTCTCTCGATTAATTTGCTTATACTTATAAATAATTCCCGTGTCTTGTGGCTGCAAATCGTCAATTTTTAAAATTCCCGCAGTACATTCAATTTTCTTTGGTCTTTCAGATATAAAAATTTGATAACTATAATCTATCGCTAAAGGTTCTTCTATTTTAGTCGCAGAATTATTTAATAATTTTAAATTTTCCCAACTAACTTTGTCTACAACATAGTAAGCTTTCTTTTTACCTAAAAAGTTGTAAACAATAAACTTAATTTTATTTTCAACCGCATTTTTCATCTTTATACCTACTTTTAGTATTCACAAAACCTTCGTTCATCCAAAAGATGACGATTTACTTTCATTCAAAATATTGCGAATAGTCTGTGAGTTCTAAACTACAGAAGTCGGGTTATTATGATATATATCTGTAACACAAGACAATCGTTGTAAAAACCTGATTTCTCACCATCACGAAAAACAAAGATTTCACAGCATATCCCCTAAACAAAAACCATTGAGGATTCTAAGTCGTAGCTAAATTACCCCTACGAGATACTCACCTTAATAGTAAACACCTAAAAATCTGGATTCAACAAATTACAACCCACCATCACACATCTATGACTCTATCGGAGATGATTAAATTTGCGTGAACATATCATTATTTTAACTAGTACACCTTGCCAGCTATGAACTTCCCATACCTCTATAGTACAAACAAACTATACAGATGTCAAGTCATAGGGAAATGCATCTGGCTAATTCTATACTGTCTGCCTTAATAAAACTTTAGATGAACTAAAAATGTAATTTGTTAAGTAAATTTGCGAATATAAAATAGGGAAATTCCAGAACAAAAATTTTAGATAACTATATAATCAATTAGCGAATAATTAGCCAATAAAAACTTGTCGATATCTATCAATATCTTTATTAAGACTTCTATCAAAAGTATGATTAATTTTTCTGAGAAAAGTATCTAAAGGGTAATTTTTTTTCAATTGATTAACTAATAACTTTGCCCGTAAGATTGATGCAATCATGAGATTTTTAGTATTAAACTATCATTAGAAAATTTGATAGGGAAGACGTTATTTCATCCCCAATTAAAAAAAAGTTCCGTAATCTTGGAGGAGATACAATGAATTTTAATCGTTTTAAATTAACAGTCGTGACAGCATTAATGTGTGTAATGCTGTTATTGTCTAGCGCACTTCCCGCTGCTGCAATTGGTACTTCTAAAAGTTCTCCTAACAAAGGAGCAGAGCAGTTAAATGAGATTCAACGAAAAACTGAGCAATTGACTGAAAACAATGCTCCTTCAAATAGAAGAGTGATTGAAGAATCGAATAAAGGATTAAACGAAGTTCAAGGTGCTGCTAACGCTGAAAATATGAATACTCCATCTAATAGCCAAGGTGCTGTAACTGTAGAAGACAAAGTGGAAAATTTTCTCGAAAAAATTACAGGTGATAAGTAGTAATTCACTTAAATGCTTTAACACATAAAATATACATTTTGGTCAAGTTAGATTTATAACTTGACCAAAATTTTTATGGGAAAATAAGTTAATTAATTTTCAATTTTCAATTTTAAATTTGATTTAATTATTTATCATCTATTTAATTATTTATCATCTATTTAATATTTAAGGAAAAAACATATATCAATAAAAAACAGTTATCAGTTAACAGTCACGTTTAGACAAGGGGGTTTAAATAGAACACCATACGCCCGTGTTTACTGTATGACGCTACCGCGTCACGCTGCGCTAACACTGTTCACTGATTTAAAACATCTTCTTTTAGGATGATTTATTGCTTTGGATTCCGAAATTAAATTTACCCATAGATAGAAAGAGTAATTACACCGTAAGAATGGTAAAAAAAAGCCGGTATTTTTTGTATTATAAAGGTTGTGAATCAGAACGTCATAAAATAGGAAATTTAAAATGACAGAAGCAAAAGTTCCGAAAACTGATAGTCAACCAAATCAAGATGCTGAGTTAACAAAAGAGGCTATTAGGGAAGAACAAGAAAAAGCTACTAATGTTGATTTTGACAAAGATTATCAAGCGTCTCAGCAATATAACACTGGGAACATGAGTAAAGATACAGAAGAAGAAGATAACGAAGTTACTCCTTCACTTTAAGAAAATCGAGAATGTTTTATTCCAGCCTTACTTTGAAACTTTAAAATTATGAGTTAAAAATTAAGGCTCCTAACGCTTTTTTATTATCATTGATTATTTCAACTATAATCTCATAATATATTTTAATATCATAGGTGTTATTTTTATACATCTTAAATTGATATATTGAAATTTTTATCTGGTCAATCCAAAATACCGAATCGGTTCATCCGAAATAGTGTGACCGAACTATATAAAAAGTATTAGGTATTTATCGTTAACCTCTAACCTGAGATTATCACCTTTGATTGATTTTTTGAAAAAATAAATATGTTCAAATTGAGGGAGAGTTGAATTTAGAGAAAGTAAATTATGCGTAGCATTAATATTGGACTGACAGAAGAACAACGCAAAGGTGTTTGCGAATTATTGAACAATGATTTAGCAGATGCATATTTACTATTAGTTAAAACCAAAAAATATCATTGGGATGTAGTGGGACCTCAATTCCGTAGCTTGCATCAATTATGGGAAGAACACTATCAAGCTTTGACCGTGAATATCGATTCGATTGCAGAACGTGTCCGTGCTTTGGGTGGTTTCCCTGTAAGTACTATGGAAGGATTTTTGAAATTAGCATCTTTAAAAGAGAATCCAGAGTATCTACCTTCAGCAACTCAAATGGTATCTAAATTGGTAGATGATCACGAACTGGTGATTCGTAATTTGCGTGAACATATCGACAAGTGTTCTGATGACTTCCATGATGAAGGAACTGCTGATTTCCTTACCGGATTAATGGAAGGACACGAAGAAATGGCTTGGATGCTGCGCTCCTTTATTGAAGGAGAATCTCTACAAGCAGATGGTACAACACCTAAAAAAACCGCTGTAGGTGTTAATTAGAAGCAATAAATTAATTCCATTTTTAGCTCATACTACAGAATTACATTAAGACAGGGGAATCGATATGTCAGAATACAAAGCAGAACGTACTGTTTCAGGCGTTTTTAAAGAGCAAGAGCAAGTTGAAAACGTTATCCGTCGTTTGTTAGATAGAGGTGTAACCCGCGATCACATTTCGGTAATGGGTAATAACTTTCAATCTGAAACAAGAATTTCAGGTTTTATCACCAAGAAAGACGTGATTTTTGGTGGATTGCGATCGGGTGCGATTTTCGGTTCTTTGTTTGGCTCGTTATTAGGTTTACTTTCCGGTGTGGGAGTACTGTTTATTCCTTTCGTAGGTTCGGTTGTAGCAGCAGGACCTATCGGTGGAGCGCTTCTAGGAGCCGCAAGCGGTGCGTTAGCTGGTAGTGCTGGTGGAGGTTTAGCATCAGTATTAGCAACTTTGGGAATGCCAGAAGAAAAAGCTGCTGTTTACCAAACTCGCTTGAAAGCTGGTGAGTTTATTGTAATGGCAGAAGTACCACGCGATAAAGCCGGAGAAATTTCACTGCTCCTACAGAGCGCTGGTGGTGAAGAAACTCATACTAGCGAACTTACCTTACCCCGTGCTTGTTCCGGTAACTGTAATAGCGCAGAAGATTTAGCCCCTGAAGTACGTTCTCATTTGTCAGAAACTGCTCAAAAAACTTTCATTGAACGCTACAATTCTGTACTAGGTGAAACTAACGATGAAAGTAAAGCGGAAGAAGCTGCTTGGAATGCAATTCACCAACAGTATGAGGAAGATGAAAATGGAATTTGGTCTAAACAAAAAGTAACTGCATAGAAATAGGAAAAGGATGAAGTCTCAATGCTTTATCCTTTATTAGGAAGAATAAACTAAAACATGAAGTATGAACGACAATTTATACTTCATATTTTGTTCTGATTGTTAATTTATTCTTAAACAAGTTTTTCCTATTACTTAACCAAGTATAGAACTAAATACTTTTTACGAACCAAAATCTTAAAAAAACTCATAAATAAATGACACAAAATCAAGAATTTAGATCAATTCCACAGCAAATATCCGGACAAAACTTAGATTATCCTGAGAAGTAAGCGGATATTGCGATGATTTATCATTAAAACGATGAAGATGCCCAAATCCTTTACAAAGCTGTGAAATAAAAGCAGCAGATGTCCGCGATTTTGAGGCTTAGCGTCAAGCAGTAGAACAAAAAATAGATAAATTATGCTAAATTAAACATCCTGGTCAATAATGCTGCTTACCAAATGGTACAATAATATATCAAGGATTTGAGTATCGAACAATTGAAAGATACTCATGATTTTCGGTTATTTTTATATGTTAAAAGCGGCGTTAGCTCATCTTCAACAAAGCAATTATATATATCTAGTAGATTCGAGTTTCTTCCCTTCACTTGGGGCTATGAATCCCAAATTTACAATAGTAGCTAATGCTTTAAGAGTAGCCGAACATCTCTAATAAAAATTAGATGCAACGCCGGAAAAGTTTAATTTTTGCAATTAATACCCTTGTGAAAGTTTTCAGGAGTTTTTGATTAATATGCAACCCGCAACTATTAATAATAAAGAGAACAGTGCATCCGTTAAGCAAAGGCTGAATACAGATACCGTGCGTGCTTTTTTAGTCCAAATTGGGCGCGTACCATTATTAACTCGTGAACAAGAAGTATTTTATGCCCAACAAGTTAAGCAATTAATGCAATTGCTGGAAATTAAAGAAAATTTAACCCTCAAAATAGACTCCGAACCCGATTTTTCTGTTTGGGCTGATGCAGTAGAAATGACCGAATCACAACTGCAAGAAACTCTCGATAAATGCGAATTTGCTCGACAAAAAATGATTGAAGCCAACTTACGTTTAGTAGTGGCGATCGCGAAAAAATATCAGCATCATAATTTAGAGTTTGTCGATTTAATTCAAGAAGGAACTTTGGGTTTACAAAGAGGAGTAGAAAAATTTGACCCTGATAAAGGTTATAAATTTTCTACCTACGCTTATTGGTGGATTAGACAAGCAATTACGCGAGCATTAGACCAAAAAAGTCGTTCCATCCGTTTACCAATTCATGTATGTCAAACTCTGAAAAAAATTAAGAAAGCACGACGAGAATTAACCCAACAATTAGGGCGTACACCTACAGTAACAGATATTGCGGAATATGTTTCCCTAAACCCATCGCAAATTCAAGATTATCTACATATGTCGCGTCAACCTGTATCATTAGATTTACGAGTTGGTGAAGGGCAAGATACCGAATTACTAGATTTACTTGAAGACACAACTTCTTCTATAGATGATTACATCAACCATCAATCATTGCGGGAATGTCTTAACGAAATGTTGATTGAATTAACTCCTCAACAGCGAGAAGTTGTCAATTTACATTTTGGTTTAAGTGATGGACGGGAATTAACATTAACTGAAGTCGCAAAACGTATGGATATTTCTCATACCAGAGTCCGACAGTTACAACGTCAAGCAATTGCTCGTTTACGTCGTAAAAAAATGAAAGTTAAGAGTTTTATTGCAAATTAATAATCATAGGTTAAAGGTTAGAGGTTAGAGGTTAAAGGTGGACAGTTGACAGTCCTGTTTGTTAACTCCTAACTCCTCACTCCTAACTCCTCACTCATAACTCCTAGAGCAATGTTAAAATCTTGGATGGTAATCGGAGCTATAACTTTTATAGTGGCTCTTGGAAGTAGTATAATCAGACCCAAAGATGTCAAATGGTTTAACCGTTTGCAACGACCAAGTTGGTTGATATTTGAAAAGTTAATTCCAATCATTTGGACAGTAATTTTTATTTGCGGTGCTTGGTCTGCTTATATAATTTGGGAACGTGAACCTAGCAGTTCTCAAACTTGGTTTTTAATGGGTTTATATTTACTTTTAGAAATTGTCGTTGTTGCTTTTACTCCGGTTTCATTGTGGTTACGAAGTATGAAAGCAGGAGCAATTGTCGGAGGAGTAGGATTTGTGATTGGAATTATCCTAACTTTATTTGTTTTACAAGTTTCAGGTTGGGCAGCATTATTATTAGTACCTTATTTAATTTGGAGTCCCATCGGTACTTATACTGCTTGGAAAATACATCAATTGAATTCTTAATAACTAACCACTAACCCCGCATTTCTCACAAATCCCTAGAATTTATAGGGAATAGGGAGTAGGGAACAGGAAACTATCAACCATCAACTAAGTTGTCGCGCATTTAATTTGTATTTTTCTAGCGGGCTATCTGGCCCGCACTACAAGACTTTAATAAAATTTGAATATACAAATTAAAGGCAATGAGAGCTTATCAAGCATCAACTGTCAACTGTCAACTGTCAACTGTCAACTATCAGCTGTCAACTTTCCACTGTCAACTTTCCACTGTCAACTGTCAACTAACCACCATCAAATGATAATTGCACAAGTACCTTCAGCATCAGATACAAAAGCAGAAATCACATCAGCTTGGGATAGGGTTCAATTATTAATAGATAATTCTATTGCTCGATTACCAAGTATTGTCTTAGCAATTATTGTTTTTACCATATTTTTTTTCATTGCTAGGAGTGTTAAAGAAATCATCAAACGATTCACCCGTCGTCGTCACAATGCTCGCAGTTTGGGAATGGTTTTGGGACGTTTGGCTCAGGGTACAATAATTTTAGTTGGTTCATTTGTCGCCTTAACAATTATTATTCCTTCGTTTGAAGTCGGTGATTTAGTGCAATTGTTGGGAATTAGTGGGGTAGCAGTTGGTTTTGCTTTCCGCGATATTTTACAAAACTTTTTAGCTGGAATTTTGATTTTACTTACCGAACCTTTTCAAATTAATGACCAAATAGTATTTAAAAATTTTGAAGGAACTGTAGAAAATATTGAAACGCGAGCGACTACAATTAGAACTTATGATGGTCGCCGAATTGTGATTCCCAATGCCGAACTTTTTACTAATTCCGTTACTGTAAATACAGCCTTTGAACATCGACGTATCGAATATGATTTCGGTATCGGTTATGGAGATGATATTGACTTTGCAAAACAGTTAATTCTAGAAGCAATAACAGAAACCGAAGGAGTGTTGCGAGAGCCTGCACCGGATGTACTGGTAGTAGATTTGGCAGACTTTACCGTGAATATTCGTGGTCGTTGGTGGGTAAGTCCACCTCGTCGTGCCGATACATTAGATTTTCGCGATCGCGTTCTTACGAATGTCAAAAATAAGCTTACCGCTAACGGTGTTGATTTGCCGTTCCCAACTCAACAAATCCTCTTCCACGACCAAACAGAAGAGACAGACGGTAACAGAAATCGTCAGCGTGAAGGATGGCCATCTGGTTCTAAAGAAGTTCCCCAAAGCCTCAGTATTGGGGGTTCCTTAAATCGATTAATTAAAAGTCAAATTCTCAAAGATGGTAAAGACAATAACAGTAAAAATTCCATTATCGATAAGCAATAAGCAATGAAAAACATCTGGTTGGGTAAGCTGTGGGATTTGATTAATTCAAGCTATTGGGTTGTACCCGCACTGATGATGGCTGGAAGCATTGCGCTAGCCTTTGGTTTACTCAGTTTAGATCGATTAGGTTATTACGGTCCACTCCAAGAGTGGGGCTGGATTTATGCTGGAGGCTCGGATGGTGCGCGTGCTGTGCTTTCTGCGGTTGCAGGTTCAATGATTAGCGTTACTGCAACTGCTTTTTCCATTACGATTGTGGCACTCCAGCTTGCTTCTTCCAACTTTGGTCCGCGACTTTTGCGTAATTTCATGCAGGATGCGGGTAATAAAATAGTCCTTGGTACGTTTATCAGTACTTTTATTTATTCAATATTAGTATTACGAGAAGTTTATGGAAGTAGTGATGACAGAGATAGCTTCGTACCTTATCTTTCTGTTACTGGAGGAATTGTTTTATCTATAATTAGTACAGCTATATTAATTTATTTTATTCATCATGCATCAACGATAATTCAAGTTTCTCATGTAATTGCTGAGGTTAGTAAAGATTTAGATAATGCGATAGAAAGATTATTTCCTCATAAAATTGGATATAACGAACACGAAGACAAAGATTCGTTAAAAAAAATACCCGTCGATTTTGATACTGAAGCTTTCCCGATTCGATCTTCACACAAAGGTTATGTCCAAGCAATTGATGATCAAAAGTTAATGGATATAGCCTGTAAACATAACTTAATGGTAAAAGTATTAATTAGACCAGGAAAATTTGTGATTAAGGGAAGTTCTATCGTCAAAATACTTTCGATGGATAGCAACAATCATCATCAGCCCGATTTCGCTAAGATTCAACAACAAATCAATCAAGCATTTATCTTCGGTAGAGAGCGTACTGAACAACAAGATATCGAATTCCCCATCGCTCAATTAGTTGAGATAGCTTTACGGGCTTTATCTCCGAGTCTTAACGATCCTTTCACTGCAATTCGCTGCATAGATCAACTCAGTGCTGCACTTTCCGCCTTGGCTCAAAAAGATTTTCCCTCTGCTTATCGTTATGATAAATTAAAAAATCTCCGCGTCATTGCTCATCCGATAACTTTTACAAGATTAACTGATGCTGCTTTTAATCAAATTCGCCAAAATCTTTCTAGTGATGCATCTGTAAATATTCGTTTATTAGAATGTATCGCGGTGATTGCTAATTATACAGAAAAACCTGCCGATAAAACAGCTTTGCGTCGTCATGCAGATTTGGTATTACAAGCTAGTCTTGAAGGATTATCTTTTGACGAAGATAAAAAAGATGTTGAAGAACGTTATCAAGTAGTATTAAGAACATTAGCTGGTTAGACAAAAATTTAAGTACTTAAGCAAAATTATTTATATAATTACTACTCAGTTATATTACTCTTCCCTTTTGCCTATTCCCTATTCCCTGCCTAAAAGAAATGTCTAATTAATGAAGGCATAGGTACTTATATTTGTCTCATATATTACTTACGGAATATATCTAAAGTTAGTTGTTAAGTAATCTTTTTTAAAATTATAATTGCATTTTAGAGAATATGACGTTTTGTCTATGAACGAAGAATCCCCCGTATTTTATGCGGGGTGAATGTCAAAATTGTAAACAAATATGTCGCACAATATAATATATTACCTGGATTACTAATACATAACACCAATAACAATTGTCAAATTATATATCGCTTAGATACGATTATTTACTGAAATACAACTAAAAAAAAGAAAAAAATATATATTAGTAATATAAATAAATAATTACCATTTTTTTAAAAGGATACCAAAGTGAATACGACTTTCTTACATAACGTTGAAGAAAAAATAGTTTCAATTGAACTTGATTCTACTCACTTAGAAGCAGAAATAGTTTTACCTAGAAGCTGTCAAGGAATTGTTGTATTTGTTCATAGTAGTGGAATTGGTCGCTACAGTACTCGCAATCGTTACCTTGCTCATATGTTAAGACAAACAGCCGGATTAGGTACTGTACAAATTGATTTGTTAACACCTCAAGAAGAAGCAATCGACTTACGCAGTAGACATTGTAGCAGCAACGTGAAACTACTATCAACCAGATTAATTGGTGCAGCAAATTGGTTAGTTAATAATCCCCTCACCAGTGATTTGAAAATTGGTTATTTCGGAGAACAAACGGGTGGAGGTGCAGCTTTACTTGCAGCAGCAGAAAATCCCGACTTAGTAGGGGCTGTAGTTTCGTGTAGCGGACAAACTTGTTTAACATCCTCAGTTTTATCTAACCTACAAACACCAACTTTATTGATTGTCGGTGAAAATGACCTCCCAACCATCGCCACAAATGAAGACACGCTCAAACTAATTAAGACATCAAAAAAAGAATTAAGCATAATCCAAAATGCTAGCCGTCAATTTAAAGAACCAGGTGCATTTGAAGAAGTTGCTCGTTTATCAAGCCTTTGGTTTGAAAAATATTTGTCAGTTAACGATACTTTATTGCATCCAACCACGGTAGCCAGTAACTAAACGGCTACCATCTTTAAATACGTGTATCTCGATTTGGTCGCTAGCCCAAGTAATTTTGTCTTCAAAATCTGGGTTAAATATGCGTACCTGCTGATTGCTGGATGAAACGGGAGAATTGGGAGAGTTTATTGCTAAAGACTCGATAAAAGGTCCGTCAATTAAAATATCCAATTGTTCTAACAATTCTTTTGCTCCTGGTGGTGCTTGTTCTGACTGCAACTTTTCCAAAGTGAAGCCGGTAAAAGACATGACATTTAACCCAGAAGCTTTCACCTTACGAGCTAAACTTGCTAATGCTGGAGCTTGCCAAAAAGGTTCTCCTCCAGAGAATGTAACTCCTGTATTTCCCGGTTTACTCAGAATTTTTTCCGCGAGGGAATCAACTGATTCAAGCTGATTAATTTCAAATGACCAAGATTCCGGATTGAAACAACCCCCACATTCTCGTTTACAACCTTGTACCCAGATTACAGCCCGACTTCCGGGGCCATTGACTTCCGACTCATCAACGTAACCCATGATGTTTAGGTAATCAGAGGGAATATTATTGGGTGAAGGATATGGATTAGTTGACTTTCTTGTCATTTTTTGCTCCTTTGGCTCCGTCATCTTTAATAATGACGGTTTTTGCTATAAGAGCGCATCCGCAAAGTCTACTTGATCAAATGTTATCGATAATTCCATAACCAAAAATTATTACGCAGTGATATGCGTCACTGTCGTATCGCGATCGCGACTGGTAATGTAAAAAAACTAGATTCAACTTTCGTTTTTTTACACATCCTTGATGATATACCAGAAAAATTGCATTTTTTTTGCTTGTTTCCTCTGAACTATATGAGTTGGAGTGGTTTCTTGTTCAGTAATTTTCTATACAGAAAGTTGCTTTTGAACAGTTGTACACCATCAAATATGAAAATAGTATATTCCTACTTTTTCCGCATCCAGTTAGAGTAATCCAGTTCTGGCTTCTCTTTTCCCAAACATTTCGCTCAATGTAATAATTCTCAATCTCGACAATTGTCATGTATGTCATCAGAAGCGCGATCGCAACAAACAACCGAAACCGCAAAAGGTTTGACTGAACAGAAATTAGCTTCGGCATTTAGTTTGAGTCCCGACCCGATTTTCCTCAGTATATTCCCTGATATAACTTATATAGAAGTTAACGACAGTTTTTGCAAGTTTTTTGGTTATACGCGAGAACAGGTAATTGGATGTAAAGGGAAAGACTTGGGAATTTGGCAGGATTTAGCACAATGCAATCATTTAATCGAGATTTTAGCCGAAAAAGGAACAATTAGTAACCAAGAAGTAGATTTGCGTGCGGCTGGGGGAGAAGTCAAAACAATGCTGTTGAGTGCGGAATTAATCGAAATTAATGGACAGCAATATGTTTTATCCACAGCAAGGGATATCACCGAGCGCAAACAAGCGCAGATGGAAACTCGTTTATTGTTGGAAGCAACCCAAGCTATTAGTAAAGCAATTGATATCGATAGCGCTTTTAGTTTTATTTTACGGTTAATTTGCCAACATATTGACTGGGATTTTGGGGAAGCGTGGATTCCGAGTAGCGATGGTAGGGTGTTGGAATACTGTTTAGCTTGGTATTGGAAATATGAAAGTTTAACAGAATTTAGCAGTTACAGCGAAACAATCACCTTTAGTCAAGGATTGGGATTACCAGGAGCGGTATGGAAAAGCCAAGAAGCGCAATGGTTAGAAGATATTTCCCAAGTTTCCCAAACCAAATTTCTGCGTAGAGAAATAGCTTTACGAGTAGGTTTAAAAAGTTGTTTTGCGGTACCGATTTTGAATGGGAATGAAGTGTTGGCTGTTTTGATGTTTTTTAAAAGCAGCACTAAAAGTCGGGATAAACATTTATTAGAATTAGTGAATGCTGTAGCTGCACAATTGGGGGGGTTAATTAAACGCAAACAAGCCCAAACTGCTCACAGACAAAGTGAAGAAAGATTGGAATTAGCATTAAAAGCCAGCGATTTAGGATTATGGGATTGGAATATTCGCGATTCTAAAGTCTACCGCGATTCCCGTTGGAAGAAAATGCTCGGTTATGAAGATTGGGAAATTGGTGAAGATGCTTTAAATTTACGACGACTCATACATCCAGAAGATTGGGAATTTATTCAGGAAGAGTTAAAAGCATATTTACAGGGAATAAGTCCGATTTATCAAGTAGAATTTCGGATGCTTTGTAAAAATCAACAATGGAAGTGGATTGAGTCTCGTGGACAAATTTTTGAGCGGGATGCTGCTGGAAAACCGTTACGAATGACGGGTACTCATAAAGATATCACGGAACGCAAACAAGCAGAAGTCGTTTTACAAGAAAGTGAAAGACGGTTTCGAGCGATTTTTAACTCTAGTTTTGGATTTAGCGCACTACTGCAACCCAATGGTAAAATTATCTCACTTAATCAAACAGCCCTTGATTTATTTGGTTTAGCAGAAAGTGAAGTTGTAGGTTCAATATTTTGGGAATGTTTAGGAAAACAAATTTGCTGTTGTCAAAATAATCTACAAGCAGTAATTCAACGAGCCGCAAATGGTGAATTTATCCGCGATGAAGTAGATATTATCGACAATCAAGGCAATATCCTCACAATTGATTCTTCTCTCAAACCAATATTTGATGACAATAATCGGGTAGTATTGTTAATTGTTGAAGGACGTGATATCACTGAACGCAAAATTTTAGAAAAGCAAGTAGCTTTAAGAGAAGCTCGATTAAATGCCTTTTTTAGCAGCGCTCCTGTAGGATTAACTATTGTAGATAGACAGTTAAGATATATTCAAATCAACGAATTACTTGCTGAAATTAACGGTATATCCGTAGAAGAACATCTTGGTAAAACCATTCAAGAAATTTTACCAACTATAGCTTCTAGAGTAGAACCACTTTACCAGCAAGTTTTAGCAACCAATCAATCAATTCTCAATATTGAAATCAGCGGTGCTTTCATCACTCAACCTTCGGAAATCCGTGACTTTCTCTTTTCTTGTTTTCCCATTCCTGGAGAAGATAATATCCCCACAGGAGTAGGATCTGTATTAATCGAAATTACCGCTCTCAAACGCGCCGAAACAGCTTTGCGGGAACGAGAACAAGCATTTCGCGCTATTTTTGAAAATGCCGCAGTCGGAATCGCTCAAGTTTCTCTCGATGATAGATTTATCAAAGTGAATCAGCAGTTTTGTGAGATTGTCGGCTATTCCAAATCCCAGCTTCTACAACTTAACTGCACCGAAATTACTCACCCCGATTCCCTTGCAGAATGTGTCGATTATTGCAACCAATTAGCGCAAAATCAAATCGATGTATTTTCCATGGAAAAAGCCTTTATCCGCAAAAATGGTGAGGTGATTTGGACAAATTTAACAGCATCAGTAGTACGTGAAACCTCTGGAGAAATAAAATATTTCATCGGCGTAATTGAAGATATTAGTAGCCGTAAAAATGCTGAAGAAAAAATGCGTTTGGCAAATGAACGATTGCAATATTTACTGGCTTGCTCCCCAGCAATAATTTTTAGTTGTTTACCCTCCGGTAGCTTCGACAACACATTTATCAGTCAAAACGTTTACGAAATTATCGGTTATCAAGCACAACAATTTTTATCCGAATCCGGTTTCTGGATGCGTCATGTACATCCAGAAGATTTACCAAAAGTACAAAAAAAACTATCTCAAGTCGTAAATCAAGAATATTTCAGCTACGAATATCGCTTTTTACATAGTGATGGGACTTATCATTGGTTTAGCGAACAAGCACGATTAATTCGCGATCAAAAAGGCTGCCCTTTAGAATATGTCGGCTGCTGGATAGATATTAACGAAGCCAAACAAACCGAGTTAGAACTACAACTTAGTCAGCGACGATATCAAAACTTAGCAGAAGCCTCCCCAGTTGCCATTGTCAATACCGATACTGATGGGTTGTGTATTTATTTTAATCAATATTGGAGCGAAATTAGCGGACTTTCTATCGAAGAATCATTAGGAGATGGTTGGATGAAAATATTACATCCCGATGACCGCGAAGCAGTTGTAAAATCATGGGGAGAAGCCATAAAAACCAAAACATCCTTTACTAAAGAATGTCGTTACCTACGTTCTGATGGTAAAGTTGTCTGGGTTATGGGTAAGGCATTGCCGGAAATTGACGAAAACGGTGAATTCAAAGGTTATATTGCTACCATCACCGATATTACCGACATCAAACTTGCTCAACAAGCTCTACAGCAAGCCGTCATCGCCGCAGATGCAGCCAACCGAGCCAAAAGCGAATTTTTAGCCAACATGAGCCATGAATTGCGAACTCCTCTCAACGCGATTTTAGGCTTTAGTCAATTAATGTCACAAGATAAAACTATTACAGAAGAACATCAAAATTCCTTAGCAATTATTAACCGTGCAGGAGAACATTTACTCAGCTTAATCAACGATATTCTGGAAATGTCCAAAATCGAAGCCGGTAGAATATCATTAAATATTATCGATTTCGATTTACATACCTTCTTACATAACCTCCAAGAAATGTTACGTTTCCGCGCTTCAGGAAAAGGTTTACAACTCACATTTGAAAAGGCAGCAGACATTCCCCGTTATATTCAAAGCGACATTAGTAAACTGCGTCAAGTTTTGATTAATCTCTTAGGAAACGCGATTAAATTTACTAAAAAAGGTAGCGTTAAATTAAGCGTGAAGAGGGGGGGACAAGGGGACAAGGAGACAAGGGGAGGGGGGGACAAGGAGACAAGGGGAGGGGGGGACAAGGGGACAAGGGGATGGGGGGACAAGGGGACAAGGGGATGGGGGGATGGGGGGATGGGGGGAGATAAGTTAGAAGTTATTTCTTCTGCTCACAAAATTTGTCTCATTTTTGAAGTTACAGATACAGGAATTGGTATTTTACCCGAAGAAATCGAATTTTTATTTGAAGCCTTTAAACAAACCTCTTCTGGAAGAGAATCACAGCAGGGAACTGGTTTAGGTTTAGCAATTAGTCGTAAATATGTACAGTTGATGGGAGGAGATATTACAGTTGAAAGTACCCCCGGAGTTGGTTCAAAATTCAGTTTTGATATTCAAGTAAATCTTGCTTTTCCACCAAAAACCAAAATTAATCAAAATAACTCTCAAATAGTTGGTTTGGCTCCATCTCAAATACAATATCGTATTTTAGTCGTTGATGACCGTCCGGAAAGTCGTTTACTGACAATCAAAATGCTTTCCCAACTTGGATTTAACGTCAAAGAAGCTGCTAACGGTTTACAAGCAATAAACTTATGGGAAGAATGGCAACCACACTTGATATTAATGGATATGCGAATGCCAACAATGGACGGATATCAAGCTACAAAAGTTATTAAATCTAGAGAACAAGAAATCATATCTGATAATTTGATTGCTCACAAAACCATAATTATTGCTTTAACTGCAAATGCCTTTCAAGAGCAAAAAAATACAATTATTCAAGCCGGGTGTGACGATTTAATTAACAAGCCGTTTTCCAAAGAAACACTTTTAGAAAAACTCAGAAAACATCTTGAAATAAAATATGTATATCAAGAAGAAAGTTCAAGTGTTCAACAACAAAATATTATATCTACAGATAAATTTACATCTCATAATTTACGTCATTTATTATCTCAAATTCCCCATGAATTAGTAGTACAAATATCTCACGCCGCAGCCCAATGTAGTGACAACTTAATATTCGAGCTAATAGAACAAATCCCCTCCCAAAATAACGAATTAAAAACGGTTTTAACACATTTTGCCGAAAACTTTCAATTTGACAAAATACTCGAAGCAAGTGATTAAAACAGTTGACAGTGGACAGTGGACAGTGGACAATTAACCTTTGACCTTTGACCTCTAACCTTTAACCTGTATTAGTTTTTTTGTCGTTTTAAACCATCGATAGCATCACCTAATGCAGTAGTTAAACTTTTACGAGTTTGAGAATGGTTATCTTGTTCAGTTTTTAAAGCTTGGAAAAGGCGATCGCGTTCTTTCATGGTTAAGGTAAGTTTGATTTTCAAGTCTTCGACTGTTGTAAGTTGGGCTACTTCCTGCTGAATCGCTGTTGCTGTGTCGCTATCTGGAAGAGTAGCATCTTCTATACCTTTAAGTTTCTGAATTTCTGCTTTCAAAGAAGCAATAGTCTGCTGAAAAAGTTGAGCATCTGTACGACGTTGTTCTGCTTCAGTGTTATAAAGTTTACGCCATTTTTCAGTACTTTCCCAAGTCGCGATTCGTTCGGCTTGAAGTTGTGCTATCTGTTGTTTGAGACTTTGAATCTCGGTCAACCATTGTTGGGTTAAATCTTCACTCATAGAATAATCTATATTATTTTTCTTAGAAATTCATATCATATAACTATATTTTTACGATAAATTAAGGCTGAACATCAAAATCACTCAATTCAAAATTGGGAATAGAAAATTCAATTCTCCCCTTGTCCCCCCATCCCCCCATCCCCTTGTCCCCCCATCCCCCCATCCCCTTGTCCCCCCATCCCCCCATCCCCTTGTCCCCTTGTCCCTTATGATTAGTCAGCAAAAAAAGAAGGTTTTAAATTTATGATGTTTCGAGATTGGCTGTCAAATAATTTAGAAATTGATGCAGTTCGTAAGGAAGAGGTTTATCTAGCAATATGTAATTCCCTAAGTCTTAGAGACGTTAGCTATTGGATTGAGGTGCTTTTTGCGGCTGGGATTGCGACTCTGGGACTTGTATTAAATAGTGCTGCGGTGATTATTGGAGCAATGTTAATTTCTCCTTTGATGGGGAGTATTTTGGGTAATGGTTTAGCTTTGGCTGCGGGTGATGTGATTTTAGCTGTGCGAGCAACTATCAAGCTTTTGCTTTCGTGCTTGCTTGCTGTTTTATTTGCGCTGCTGCTGGTTTCTTTACTACCTTTTAAGGAAATGACTCCGGAAATTTTAGCCCGTACTCAACCGAATATTCTTGATTTAGTAGTAGCATTATTTTCCGGTGCTGTGGGTTCGGTAGCAATTTGTAAAAAACCAAAAGGAGTAGTAACTTCAATTCCTGGTGTTGCGATCGCAGTTGCTTTGATGCCACCTCTATGTGTTGTAGGATACGGGTTTGGTATCGCTGTCAGCGTCAATATGACGAATGGATTGCGGATTGCAAGAGGTGGTGGATTATTATTTTTCACCAATTTGGTAGCAATTACTTTTACAGCAATGATTGTTTTTCTAGCTTTACATATTGATAGCGTTAGCACTAAACAAACAGTTAGAGAATGGCGAATAAAATACAAAGAAAGTCACTGGGCAAGAAATCTTTTAGAATTACTTCCTCAATCAAAATATTTCAAAAAAATTGGTAGTCTTCCTGGTAGATTTATATTAATTATAATTACGATTTTCAGTATCTTGTTTCCTCTCAATCAATCATTTATGCAACTTAAACAAGAAATTAGTTTAAAACAACAGGAAAACACGATTAATTCCGCAATTAGAGACATTTGGATCGAAAATTTTGCCGATTTACCTTCAGGAGAACCACGTTCTTTTATTAGTCAAGTTTCAACTCGTGAAAAAAATCGCCAGTTGATAGTTCAACTCCAAATTGTTACTAGTGAATTATATACACCCGGAGAACAAAATCAGTTCGTTAAATTATTAGCAAATCGTTTAGGTAAACCGCAAGAATTATTATCCTTAAACTTAATTGAAATTCCTACAGCATCCAACCAATTTTTACGTACAACACTTCAAGAAGAAGCACCAGAACCAATCATTACCATTGCTCAATTACAAGCCAATTTTTTGCAAGAAATCAGCTCAGCTTTACTTAATTTAAGACTTCCCCCACCTGCAAAAATGATTAATTACGAGTTAATTAACAATCCAGTGCAACCGATGGCTATCCGCATCATATATTTAAGCGATCGCGAAATCGATAAAGATGCTCAAGTTTTACTTGCCAATGATATTAGACAAAGGCTGAATTACCCATCTGCGAAGGTGAGTATGAAGAGAATAGCTGCAACTCCTGTAAATATTAACTTTGAAGAAAAATCAACAGTACTGACAACCGAAAACCTCGAAGTTTTAGATAATATCGCTTCTACATTACAGCAACAACCTAACTTAAATCTAGAAATAATTGCTAATCAAAAACCAGAGGAACCTGTAGAAACTAATAAGACTCGTGCAAAAGTTATTCAAGAGTACCTTGAATTAAAATGGAAAATCGATAAAAAACGAATTACCGCAAAAATTGGAGAAGAAACTCAATCAAATGTCATACTCAAGTTGACTTAAAATCAGTTAACAGTTAACAGTTAACAGTTATCAGTTATCAGTTAACAGTTATCAGTTATCAGTTATCAGTCAACAGTAATCAATTACCAATTACCAATTACCAATTACCTTGCCATGACAAAACCTCGTTTTTTGAGATTTTTTCGTCACCTGAATTTCACAACTCTTAAACAAGTTGCTACTAATGTAGGCAAACAGCGACTCTTAGGATTATCATCCGAAATTGCTTATAACGCCATGTTATCTCTATTTCCAGGAATTCTTGCTATTTTGACAGCAATTGGTTTGTTAGAACAAAGTTTGCAAAATATTTTCAATGAACTAGCACAACAATTTAGCGAAATTGCACCTCAAGAAGTCTTAGATTTAATTAGTGAATTTGCTAGAAATGAAATTGCTAATTCCAAAAATGGCGGTTTGTTTTCTGTCAGTTTTATTGCTGCACTTTGGACTTCTTCTGGTGCAATTAGTACCGTAATGGGTGCTTTAGATCAAATTCAACAAACATCTTTAGATAAAACACGTCCATTTTGGCAAGCGAAACTCGTATCTTTAGGCTTAACAATTGGTACTATTATCCTTTTATTAATAGCTTGTATATTAATATTTATTAGTGGAGAACTTTTGCAGTTTTTAGTAGATAATTCTGCTGGTTACTTAAACTTTTTATCCGACCTCTGGAATCTGATGCGTTATCCATTAGCATTAATAATAGTCGCTTCTGCTTTTGCTTTTATTTATCGTTATGGCCCGAGCCGTTGGGAAAAAGGAACACCAATTATGCCGGGAGCAATATTAGCAGCGATTTGCTGGGCTTTTGTCTCAAATTTGTTTAGAATTTATGTGGCAAATTTTGGCAATTACAACAAAGCATATGGAGCTATTGGTACTGTAATTGTACTCATGCTATGGCTTTATATCACTGCTGCTGTAATTTTAATAGGTAATCAATTAAACATTAGCGTCAGAGAAAATATGTATCCCAATTCTATAAGAAAAATTGAAATTGATTGAAATTGAAAAGTATTTTAAATTACATATGTGCTGCAACATTGCCTAACATTCAATTATAACAGTAAAAGAACCAGCGATTTCATCCTACAAAAGTCATTCCTTCTATGTCTTTGCCACCTTCTCAATTTTATTCTCTCAACCCTGATATCAAAGCACCTACTTTAAAACGTCTACGGATTCTCAGCCGCATCTTAGATAAAGCTATTACTATTCCTGGTACCGGAATAGGTGTAGGTTTAGATCCAATAATCGGACTAATACCCGCAGGTGGTGACTTTATAGGTGTTATGCTTTCAGCCTATATTGTTTTAGAATCGGCACGATTGGGCGCTTCTAAAGCAACTTTAGGCAGAATGACTGTAAATATTATTATTGATGCCTTAGTAGGTTTAGTACCCGTTTTAGGAGACTTCTTTGATTTTGCTTGGAAAGCGAATGACCATAACATCAAATTGTTAGAAGAACATTTGAAATTTCCTAGTCAAAACAAAAGAGCAGATATTTGGTTTGTATTTATACTTTTAGCTATATTATTATTGCTTGCTATCGGTTTAGTTACATTTTCCGTCGTGATTACACGTTTAATTTGGGGAATTATTACAGGAAGCTAAAGAATTTTGGATTTTAAATTTTGGATTTTGGATTGAGCTATAAACAATTACCAATTACCAATTACCCATTACCAATTACCTTACAATGAAAGACTGGTGGCGGAATACCTTTCCTCAAGGACAACAAAAAATAACTATTACTGATAGTCAAGGTTATCCTGTACAAATTGCTTATGGTGAGAAAGGTACAGGTAAACCTTTATTTTTACTGCATGGAATTGGTAGTTGGAGCTATAATTGGCGCTATCTAATCGAACCATTATCTAAATATTTTCGAGTCGTTTGTTTTGATGCTAAAGGATTTGGATTCTCTGAAAAACCTTTACATCGCGAAGAAACTACAGGTCATCAAGTAATTGAATTACAACGCATTATCAAAACATTATGTGATGAACCTGTAGCAATATTAGCAGAATCTTTAGGAGGTTTAGTTGCTCTTGCTTTTGCTGAAGAATATCCAGAATTAGTTTCTCATTTAGTAATTGTTAATGTTCCCGTATTCGCGAAAAAGCTTCCTCATTGGGGTATGTCTGTACTCGCAAGCACACCCCTAGAATTAATCGAAATCATTGATAAATTACGTTTAAGTTACTTTTTCGCACCATTGATTCGAGAAATCATGGCAATAGAAAGACGTAATGTATTATTTGACCCTTCAATTTTGACAACAGAAGATGTATTCTGGATAACTTACCCCTATATCGAGTTCCCCGGTACTTTTTTTAAAGTAGCTCAAGAATTACAAATCGCTGCACGAGAAATTGAAAGTTCTCAAAACAATCAACCTAATTGGTTGACCAAAATTCAGGAACATTTAGTTAAGATTGAATGTCATACATTAATTATGTGGGGTGAACAAGATAGTTGGTTCAAAATTGAAGATGGGAAAAAACTGCATCAGCTGATTTCTAATTCTCAATTCCAAATTATTCCTAACTGTCATCATGACGCTTCAAGTGGTTCCGCAGATGCAATTAAAATAGCGACTATTGAATTTTTAAGAAGTACAAAATTCTTCTAAATCGCAACAAGTACCCATAAAAATAAGAATGGGAGGATGCATACCACAAGCATTCACTCCCATTCTTACATTTGCCGCTGAAGCGTTCAGGAATACGTACAAACATTGCCTTGATTTTGGGGGCTGTTTTTGGGTCAACACAACGTTTGTACGCGGTTGGTATTCCTAATGCGGCAAATTAAACTTAGATTTTTTTGTTAGATTTTTTTTGATTTTTTGAGTTTTCTTTTAATCCTAATTATCATTGACAATTATCTCATTTAACTGTTAGGATATATATCCCATTCAAAAAAGATAATTTTTTTGGTAAAGAGCGTATCACGATCAGTTACTAAAGTGATACACCCTGATAACAACACCCTTGAAGTCGTTTATCTTGATTAAAGATAACTGACTCAATTTTGGTTTGGTTGCCATTTTGGCAAGTTTTGCAATTTGTTTGAGAATTTATTTGAAATTATTTGAAAATCAGGCAAGAAGGCGGCTAATAGCTTAATTTAGACTGCTCATCATGCTTTATAAGTACCTATCTCTTTCTATCTGGTTCCCAGTGTTCACCTGTAAGCTGCGTGAGGCTCTCTCTTGAGTTTATTGTCATTCGCACTTCACAAAGGAAGGAAACAGATGAGAAACACAAAAAAACACGCATATCGACGGTAAATTCGCGAAAGCGTGGAATAGCAAGTTTTGACCTTAACTCTTAATAGTTAATTAACGAAAAATCGATGGTTTAAAACTATTAGTTCAATTTAACCAATTACTACTTATGTAACATAGACGACAACGAGTTCTGTTTGCGAATATCCATGATATCAGCTAAAGAATCTTGATTGTTTTGATCGGGCTTAAAACTATGTTCGGGGGGTAAAACTGTAACAACAGGCTTTGGCTGCGGCTTTTGGGGAGGCATAGCCATTATCGGAGTTCTGCGTGGGTGGGATGATACGTAAACAGGTGTTTTCCTTTTTGGTAAACGTGCTTCCATTGCTTGATAACGTCCCTGTGCTAAACGTATTTCATCGCGATTAATAACACGCTTGATGATTTGAGGTTTTTTTCTGGGACGATTGATAAATCTTAAAATTACTAAACATCCACTAGCGCAACTAAGAGCTATAGCAGCTACCATCCATAAGGGTATAGGATTTTCATTGCTTTCAACAGCTTCAGCACTTACCTGTGGTGGTATAACCTCAGCCTCTAATTCTTCGGAATCTTTACGTTTTATACTTTCATCAACATAGCCTAAACTGTATATTGACAGCGCACCTCCTCCCAGAAACATCAACAATAAACCGGCTAAAAATAGCCAAGGGTAATGGGTGAATAAATATATTGCTACATTCCCAAAACTGTTTATTTTCTTTGTCGATTCGTTGCTTTCTGAAATAGTTGCGGACTCTTTGACTTTAGACGACTCCTGCTGTACACTCTGAGTGTTTTCCATGACTTTTTTCAGATTTGCACTTCTCAAGATATAAATTGTACTGGAGTAACAAGGTTTGACGTATCCGTAATCAATCGGAGGATTTAAGTAGTCTTTTTGGAAAACATTGACTACTTAATCCATTGATTTTAGGCAAAATCTAGGTGTTCAAAGCTACTAGGTTCTTATCCGGAGTTGAGTTTCTTTCCAAAGCGAATTGAATCAATTGATCGACTAATTCCGGGAAAGTAACACCGCTGTTTGCCCAAAGTTGTGGATACATACTTGTTGAGGTAAAACCAGGCAGAGTATTGATTTCGTTGATTAAAATTTCTCCTGTAGCTTCAACATAGAAGAAGTCTACCCGTGCTAATCCGGCGCAGTCAAGGGTAGTAAATGCCTGTATTGCTTTTTCTTGAATTTGTTGAATTACCGCATCAGGAATCGGTGCTGGAATCAGTAAATCTGCCATTCCGTTAGTATATTTAGTTTCATAGTCATAAAAATCGCTTTCGTAAGTGATTTCACCAACAACAGAAGCTTTCGGATTATCATTTCCTAAAACAGCGCATTCAACTTCCCTTGCAGTAACTCCAGCTTCCACAATAATTCTGCGATCGTAACTTGCAGCATTATCCAAAGCGGCTTCTAATTCGGAGCGCGATCGCACTTTGGCAATACCGACGGATGAACCTAAATTCGCGGGTTTGACGAAACAAGGATAGGATAAGGTTTGTTCAATATCATCGCAAAGTTTGGGAAAAATACAGGGATTTGACCAAATTTGTTCCCTAGTCAAAGCCATATACTTAACTTGGGGCAATCCAGCTTGAGCAAATATGGATTTCATGCCAATTTTATCCATACCCGCAGCCGAACCCAATACCCCGGAACCAACGAAAGGAACTTGCATCAAGCTGAGTAATCCTTGAATGGTACCATCTTCACCATTTGGTCCGTGGAGAATGGGAAACCACACGTCTACGGTTGGCGCTTCTACTGGAAATTGCCAAAGATTAGATGGAGATTCCGTTGATAAGGCTTCCCCCGAAGCTAAAACCTGACTTGCGATATCAGGACTTTGCCAAATACCATCTTTTTTAATATAAAAAGGCAATAATTCATATTTCTTGACATTCTGCTCAGCGCTTAAAGCTTTGGCAATTGCTCTAGCTGAAACGATAGAAACTTCATGTTCTCCAGAACGACCACCGAAAAGTAAACCTACCCGCAATTTTGTCATTTTCAATACTTATAAATCGTAACTAATTGCAGATAGGGTATCATATCACGGATTAAAACGGATGGAAGGGATTTCACGGATTTAATTACCCATTACCAATTACCAATTCTTAACTTTTAACGGAAAACGCGCCTATGGTTGTTCGGTTCTACTACTTTCATTCTTAGGACATATCTCGGTACACTCTTAAGGAATAGTGAATCACCAGTTTCTGAAGCTGTTAGTCGCTTTGAAATTAAGGGGTGAACTCCAGTGTATAAACATGAATGGATATTGCCGAGTTTAAAAGAAGTTTTAAGTCCTACTCAAGCGACTGAGGCTGAATGTTCTTTAAGTAAAGCACGATTGCAATGGCGTACTGCTTTAGCTGCTACTGAAGAGTTGCTGTTAAAATATTTACCCGAATTTGCATCAGATACAATTCAAGGATTGGTTTTAGCTGCACCCGCTCCCGTGTTGTGTGAGTCATTGCTCAGGGGATGTCTACGGATGGTAACTTTTAGTGCAAAGCCATTTAATCCTTTGGCTTTGATGCCTTTTCATATGTCTTGCGATCGCGAAATAATCCAAGAAAATACTTTTGATCGATCGGTGTTACCAATACTAGAGGTAGATCCGTTATCGAAAGAACAGTTTTGTCTGGTTTTTACAGAAAAATTTTCATTAATAATTGTTTTAACGGAAGAAAATAACAACAAAAGTAGCTTTTTATTTTCCTTTGATCCAGAAGTTGTTGAACAAGCATGGCAAGCCCTTGCGGGTAGGATAATGTTAAGTAATCCCGACTTATTTCTAGAATTGGATGAGTTGGTACAAAAATATTATCCGACTACACCTGACTATCGGATTGTGATGCAATTTAGTCAATTGTTGCTCGCAGAATATCCAGAATTAGAAGATAAAGGAACGAGGTTTCATTCTCAAACAACGGGAGAGTCTAGAAATAAAGTTGAAGAAGTTAATTATCATAGCTACTCCGCTTCCACATCGAACAAACATTCATCTCGTTCTGACATAGAATTATTACAAGCTTTTGCTCATGAAGTACGTACTCCTTTAACAACGATTCGGACTACAACTCGTTTGCTGTTAAAGCAAAAAGATTTACCAGCTAAAGTTTTGAAGCGTTTACAGTCGATAGATCGCGAATGTACTGAACAAATTGACCGGATGGAATTGCTGTTTAGGGCAGCGGAATTGGAAACATCTTCTACCGTAAATTCCCCAGGTTCCCCATTAACAGCAATGTGTTTAGAGCGAATGTTACAGCAAAGTATACCTCGCTGGCAACAAGCTGCAAATCGACGAAATTTAACCTTGGATGTTGTTTTACCGCAACACTTACCCACTGTGGTGACTAATCCGAATATGCTTGATCGAGTTCTGACTGGTTTAATGGAGAATTTGACTCGTAATTTACCTGCTGGTAGCCATATTCAGGTACAAGTAATTCAAGCTGGCGACCAATTGAAGGTACAATTACTACCTAACGCGACTCTCGATACATCAGTTGCAACACAACCGATTCGTAAAGCCATCGGTCAATTACTCACATTTCAGCCAGAAACAGGTACAATTAGCTTGAATTTAGCTGCAACCAAGCATTTATTCCAGGCTATTGGTGGTAAATTGATTGTACGGGAACGACCCCAACAGGGAGAAGTATTAACGATTTATTTGCCTTTAGAACGAGTGAATAATTCCAGTTCTTGTTTCGGTAAACTTGGACAATACGGGTTTAAGGTTAATACAGGTTAAATCAGTTATCAGTTATCAGTTCCGACGGTGTATGGTTTGAGATCAGATAGGGAGTATATCAATAGATTTTTGTCAACTGTCAACTGTCAACTGTCAACTCTCCATACTTGCTAAAAGCACTCGAAAGCTAGAACCTTCACCGGGAATCGAAGACACAGAAATACTTCCACCGCATTTTTGGAGTAATTTTTCCACAATAGTTAAACCCAAACCAGCACTTCCGGTTTCTTCATTTGCAACGGGACGGACTTTGTAAAAGCGGTTAAATATTTTTGAAATTTCATTTTCTGGAATACCTACACCAGTATCGGTAAATTCTAGCTGTACGTAACCTTTCTGTATGCGAGTTCTCACCCAAACTTGACCACCATTAGGTGTAAATTTAATGCAGTTAGAAAGAAGATTAATGACAATGTGTCTTAATCCGCCACTGACACACCAAACATTCGGTAAATCATTGGGTACTGTATACGCCAGCATGATACCTCTTTCTTGTGCTAAAGGTTGGTACGTGCTGACGACACCAGGAACCACCTCAGATAGACATACAGGTTCTAAAGGAGTAGTTCCTAAATGTCGCTCCAACTCGACTAAATCCATTACACCAGTCATCAAATAATTTTGGCGATCGCACTCTCGTTTGATCATGTCCAAATAACGTTGTCGTTGGGGTGCTTTGATTGTGGGAGAATTTAGTAATGAAAGTGCTGTTTTGATGTGTGTCAGAGGTGCGAGTAATTCTTGAAACACGTTCTTTAAGTATTCATCTTTAGCTTGCAATTCACTACGAAGTGTTTGATTTTGCTGTTTGGAGTTTCTGAAGCGACTTTTAAATTTTCTAGAACTTATTTCTTCTTGTCGTTGAATTTGTGCAATCAATAATTGATTTGTTAGGGCTGTTTGGGGTGTTTGAGGATAAATAAATTCGTTAGTTGCTTCCTTAAACTCTTCTGAATGACTTATATTTTTTATTCCATTTACTACTCGTTGAATTACTTCACCATCAAAACTATGAATAGCTGTAAGGGAGGGAATTTTATAATGATTTTTTTGATTTAAAATCCGTTTTTTCAGCTTTTTTCGCGAACGATGAGCCAAAATCAAGCTACAAAACTCCGCAGATAAAACAATTAAAAAGTATTCTCGTCTGATTTGACGATTATCTGTAAAAAGTTCGACTAAATGATGGGATAAATCGATTCGAGAAGCAACAGATGACCAATGATAAGATTGTGAATCGGAATTATTGGTATCTGTTTTAATTTCTTCAACCCCAGATAATTGGCAATTATAAATATTAGCATCACTTAAATGCTGTTGATAACGCTTCAATTCCGAATCCAAAATATTCAGCGATGGAAATTTGACAAGAATAGTCGCTGATATTTTCTGTTCAATCAGCAAATCAATTTGTGATCTAACCATTGACAGCAGAGTTCCACAATTAAGAGTTAAAGGCTTTGGAGGTGTTTGTACCTCCATCGCTAACTGATAGAGAGATAAATTATCAGGTGGAGATAAATTCATAAGAAAATAAAAGAAGGAAAATCCCAGAAGTATACAGCAATAAATCATACTTTCTTTGATTCTCCCCCCTAAGTGTAATTTTTTTACAAAAACATAAGAATTTTACAGTTGACAGTTGACAGTTGACTTTTGCCTCTTGCCTATTCCCTCTTCCCTCCTCTTCCCTCCTCTTACCTATTCCCTCCTCTTCCCTCCTCTTCCCTATTCCCTATTCCCTCTTACCTTTAACCTTTCCGCTAAAGCTTCCCTTGCTTGTTCTCTGTCGTCAAAGTGGATTTTTTCGGTACCGAGGATTTGGTAATCTTCGTGTCCTTTACCCGCTAATAAAACTCCGTCTCCGGATTTTGCTTCGATAATTGCAGTGCGGATAGCTGTAGCGCGATCGCAAATTACCAACGGCTTAACTGTGTCGGGAATTCCGTTTAAGACATCTTGTAAAATACTTTCTGGATCTTCGGTACGGGGATTATCGGAAGTTACTACGGCTAAATCGGCTAAATGAGCGGCAATTTTACCCATTTTAGGACGTTTTGTTTTGTCTCTATCACCACCACAGCCGAATACACAAATCATTTTACCCGGAATAAATGGACGTGATGCTTTTAACAAGTTCTCTAAACTGTCGGGAGTATGAGCATAATCTACAATCACGCTGATATCTTGGTTAGAGCTAATTTGTACTCTTTCCATGCGTCCGGGAACTCCCTCAAATTGAGGTATCGCGGCAGCGATTAATTGTAAATCTAAATCGAAGTGTAAAACGGCTCCGACTGCTGCTAATAAATTTTCTAAGTTAAATTGTCCTACAAGAGGTGAACTAAAATCTATATCCCCTTTGGGAGTATGTAAAGTACCTTTAACTCCATTCGGTTCATAACTTAAGTCACTCATGGATAAATCAGCGGTGGAATCGTTGACACTGTAACTCCACACCTTGTTTGGGTTTAAAGATTCGATTAATCGCTTACCATAAAGGTCATCAGCGTTAATAATTGCTCTTCCCGTGAGATAATCGGAACCGAACAATAAACTTTTAGCAGCAAAATAATCTTCCATATCCTTGTGATAATCAAGGTGGTCTTGGGTTAGGTTGGTAAATACTCCAACTTCAAACTTGCAACCCAAAACCCTTCCTTGATCCAAAGCATGGGAACTGACTTCCATTGTCCCGAATTCATTACCAGCATCCAGGGCAGCTTTCAATTGCTTTTGCAACTCTACCGCAAAAGGTGTAGTATAAGCAGCAGTTTGCACAAAACCCTTCCAGCGAGTGTAAAGAGTTCCCATCAAAGCAGCAGATAAATCAGCTTTATTGAGAAAATATTCGATTAAATGGCTGGTTGTAGTTTTACCATTTGTCCCCGTTACACCAATTAACTTCAGCTTTTGTCCGGGATAATCAAAGAAAGCCGCAGCTAGTTGAGCGCAAGCTTTAACCATATCCGCAGCTACAATTACACAAGGAGAACTGCCATCAACTCCCTGTTGATAAGGAGGAGCTAGAGGAGGAAACTTTTCCGCAGCTTGAGGAGAAATAATTGCAGCTATTGCACCAGCTTTTATCGCACTTTCCCAAAATTCTCCACCATCAACCCGTGTACCCGGCATTCCAATAAACACATTTCCCACGTTAGTTGCATGGGAATTTGTTGTCAAACCTGTTACCTCAGCATCCATTGCGGGATGTTCTGGTAATTGAGAAATACCGTCAATCGCACTTAATAACTCTTGCAGTTTCATCTGATTAACCTCGTCAATTCAATTTTGGATTTTGGATACTTCGGCAAGTCTTACAGTGAGCTTGTCGAACTGCTCATCACAAGTTTTGGATTTTCTAAAAAGATTAAAGATGATTAATTGGGGATTTTGGATTATTCTTGTCGTAAACCAAGAGGCTTTTTTAATCTAAAGTTTCCAATCCAAATCGGTGATAAGCATTGCTTGGGTTTATTTTGCAACATTTTTGATCATATACAAATAGTTAAATATACGAACGGAGAATTTTTTCTAATTGAGTAACCGAAGTACGGGGAGAAGGGCGAGGAATTGTTTGTAAATTATCATCTTTTACTAGAGATAACACGGGTACTTCATATTGATAAGCAGCAAACCAATCTTCACGAGTAGTAATATCTCGAACCTCCAACTGTAAATACGCAAAATCATCAGTTTGCATTATGGTTTGCAACTTTTCCTGTAAACCCTCGCATAAATGACATCCCGGTTTGCTGTATAAGATTAATTGCATCATAATATTAAGTTAACTCTATCCTTTTGTTCAGTGTTCGCTGATAGTTGGGAACTATAAATACTAAAGACTGTAATTGTAGATGACTTTTCTAGCATGACTGAAAATTCTATCGCGATCGACAAAAATGTTTATGAATCGCTCCAGCGAGAAAATAAATATTTAAAAGATAAATTACAACACTCCGAACAAATATTACAACTTGTGGTTGATAATGTCCCACATTCGGTGTTCTGGAAAGATCGAAATTCGGTTTATCTTGGTTGTAACCGCAATTTTGCTGAAGATGCTGGTATTGACAAACCAGAGGATATCGTAGGTAAAAGCGATTATGATTTACCTTGGACACAAGAAGAAGCAGATTACTATCGAGAATGCGATCAGCGAGTGATGGATAATGGTATTCCCCAAGCAAATATTATTGAAACTCAAGTACAAGCAGATGGAAACCTATTTTGGGTAGATACAAGTAAAATTCCTTTACGGGATAATCAAGGTAATGTGGTGGGTATTCTCGGTATTTACGAAAATATTACCGAACGAAAACAAGTAGAAGAAAGTTTAAAAATATTAGAAAGAGAACAATTTATCCGCAGTATTTACGATGGCATGGAACACAATATATTTGTCATCGATATTAACCCAGATGGTAAATTATTTTGTGTGGGTATTAACTCTTTTGGACTGCGGATGATAGGTTTATCCAATGATGAAGTTGTTGGTAAAAGCTTAGAAGAATTATTTGGTATTGAAGCAGCTGCGGGAATACATTTAAAATGTCAACAATGTATAGAAAGCAGTACTGCTATTACTTATGAAGAATCTCTTATATTACAAGGTAAAGAAATTTGGTTATTAACAACTTTGAATCCGATCAAAGATAATCAAGGTAAAGTTTATCGTTTAGTTGGAACAACATTTAATATTACTGAACGCAAGCAAGCAGAAGAAAAACTCAAAGCTAGCCAGCATTTTATCCAGCGTGTTGCTGACTCTTCTCCAAATATACTTTATATCTATGATATTGAAGAACAAAGAAATATTTACGCAAATCAAGAAGTTGCGTTAATTCTTGGTTACTCTACCCAAGAAATTGGAACTTGGGGAAATGAGATAATACCTAAAATAATTCATCCAGAAGACTTGGGAAAAATTATGTCTCAGCAACAGTTAGTTATTGCTGCTACTGATGGTGATATCTTAGAACTTGAATATCGTATCAAAGATTCTAATGGTGATTATCATTGGCTTTTCGATAGACAAACTGTTTTTTGTCGTAAAGCAGATGGTAGTGTTAAACAATTTTTGGGCGTAGCTACCGATATAACAAAACGTAAATTAGCAGAAATACAAGCACAACAAAAAGCTCTTGAGTTAGAAAAGACTTTACAACAATTGCAACAAACTCAAGCTCAATTGATTCAAACTGAAAAAATGTCTAGTTTAGGTCAAATGGTAGCAGGTATTGCCCACGAAATTAACAATCCTGTAAACTTTATTCATGCCAATCTTTCTTTTATTTACGAATATTCCCAAGATTTATTAAAAATTTTAGGACTTTATCAACAACATTATCCAAATCCAGTTAAAGAAGTTCAAGAAGAAATTAAAAATATAGAACTTGATTTTATCAAACAAGATTTGACAAAAGTCATTAAATCAATGGAAGAAGGTACACGACGCATTCGTGAAATTGTGTTATCGTTACGTAATTTTTCACGTCTAGACGAAGCCGAATTTAAAAAAGTAGATATCCATGAGGGGATGGATTCTACGTTAATGATTTTACAAAATCGGTTGAAAGCTAAACCACATTTTCCCGGTGTTGAAGTGATTAAACAATACGGTACTCTTCCTTTAGTTGAATGTTACCCTTCTCAATTAAATCAGGTATTTATGAATATTTTAGCTAATGCAATTGATGCTTTAGAAGAGGAATTTATTCATAATCAAAATTTAACTCCTAAAATTAATATTTATACTCAAAAAATCACTGAAAATACTGTTCAAATACGTATTTATGATAACGGTTCTGGTATTCCTCAAAATATCATTTCAAAACTTTTTGACCCATTTTTCACCACTAAAGAAGTAGGAAAAGGTACGGGATTAGGTTTATCAGTTAGTTATCAAATTATTGTAGATAAACACGCTGGAAATTTATCTTGTAATTCTGTACTTGGTCAAGGTACAGATTTTATGATTGAGATTCCTGTTTTTCAGGTTAAAGGTTAGAGGTTAAGATTTCTCTAGCGAGCAAGATGTATGTCCTTGCGGACACGCTTCGCTAACGCACTAACTCCTAACTCCTAACTCCTAACTCCTAACTCCTAACTCCTAACTCCTAACTCCTAACTCCTAACCCAAAATCTAAAATTAAAAACCCCTCTCAATCACGAGCGGGGTAATGTAAAATTATATTACACAACAAAAGCCATTTTGATCTAAAACATATTCATGATGGTGATGACGCTAGCGCCGGTAAGCATCAACAAAAACCCCATGAGTAAGGATTCTTTTAAAACGTTTGGAGTTTTTGATTCATTCATATTTTTTGCAATCCTTTGATTATTATTTTTTTAGATTATCAACAACCGTATAATTATCTACAAATTAGCTATAAAAATTTGTTAAAACTTAAAATTGCTTAAACTTACTTAGTAATTACTAATGTATTTACTTCTAAATGTTTCTGTAAATCAAAACACTTAACTCCGACCGGATGGAAGCACCTTTATGCGGTAAAATTACTTTATTCCTGCTATGTAAGCATTTGACCGATTAATTGTTATGACCAGTTCCCCAGTATCTACTAATAAAAGCGATTTAAACCTAGAAGAGTTGAACCAAAAATACGAAACTGCTCATCCAAGAGAAATTTTGGCATGGGCTGTAGAGAATGTTTCGTTAGGATTGGTACAAACCAGCGCTTTCAATGTGGATGATATTGTCATCACTGACATTCTCTATCGTGAACTCAAACAGCAAACACCAGTAATTTTCCTCGATACATTATTCCACTTCCGTGAAACTCTGGAATTAGTGGAAAAAGTTAAGCAGTTGTACAACGTGAATTTAAAAATTTACAAAAATGAAGACGTTGATAGCCGCGAAGCTTTTACTGCTAAATATGGAGAAGCACTTTGGGAGCAAGACATTACAAAATTTCACGAAGTAACTAAAATCGAACCTTTACAGCGTGGTTTAGATGAACTTGATACCGTTGCGTGGATAACCGGACGCAGACGTGATCAAGCGGTAACTCGCGCAAGTATGCCGATATTTGAATTGGATAAAAAAGGTCGTTTAAAAATTAATCCTTTAGCTACTTGGACTCGTAAAGAAACTTGGGATTATGTCGGCGAACACAAAGTAATTTATAATCCTTTACATGACCAAGGTTATCCCAGTGTTGGGGATGAACCCATCACTACCAAAGTGGCAGAAGGTGAAAGTGAACGTGATGGACGTTGGCGTGGTACTGGAAAAACCGAGTGTGGTATACATATTTAAAAGGTTAAAGGTCAAAGGTTAAATGATGTAGAGACGTTGCAATGCAACGTCTTTCTGTATTTTCATTGGTTATATTTTGATTTATATTGATAATGCGCCTTAAATTGGATAAAAAGTTGATTATAAACTGTAAATTATAAGTTAGAAGTTAATAACATTAGCTTGTTTTTTGAATATTTGTGAACAATTTACCCCTAAACCCTCAACATTCAAATTATTCAAGATGTATTTTTTAGTTAATCAAGCAACTGTCCACTGTCAACTATGATTAAAATCCTGCACCTTTCTGATATTCACATGGGAAGCGGCTTTACCCACGGACGTGTTAATCCAGAAACTGGCTTAAATACACGTTTGGAAGATTTTGTCAATACTTTATCTGTATGTATTGACCGTGCTATCTCAGAACCAGTCGATTTGGTGCTGTTTGGTGGTGATGCTTTCCCGGATGCAACTCCTCCACCTTATGTACAGCAAGCTTTTGCGAGTCAGTTTCGTCGCTTGGTTGATGCTCAAATTCCCACAGTATTACTTGTAGGGAATCATGACCAACATTCTCAGGGACAAGGTGGAGCCAGTCTATGTATTTACCGAACTTTGGGTGTACCTGGTGTGGTCGTTGGAGATACTTTAGATACCCACAATATTCAAACTCGTAGCGGTGCAATACAAGTAATTACTTTACCTTGGTTGACTCGTTCTGCTTTAATGACACGTCAGGAAACTCAAGGTTTATCGATTGGAGAAATCAATCAACTGTTAACACAACGTTTACAAGTTGTATTAGAAGCGGAAATCCGTCGTCTTGATCCCGATGTACCAATTGTACTTTTAGCTCATTTAATGGCAGATAATGCTAATTTGGGAGCAGAACGTTTTTTAGCTGTAGGTAAGGGTTTTACTCTTCCTTTATCTTTGCTGACACGTCCGTGTTTCGATTATGTAGCTTTAGGACACGTACATCGTCATCAAAATTTGAATAAGTCTAATAAACCCCCGGTGATATACCCCGGAAGTATCGAACGAGTTGATTTTAGCGAAGAAAAGGAAGATAAAGGCTATGTGATGGTAGAAGTCGAATCGGGTAGCGCTAAATGGGAATTTTTTCCTTTATCAGTGCGTGCTTTCCGTACCATCGAAGTAGATGTATCCAAAACCGAAGATCCATTAACGGCAATATCCAAAGCTGTAGCCAAAAATAATATTGAAGATGCGGTTGTGAGGTTGGTTTACAAACTGCGTTCGGAACAGTTGGATTTAATTGATAATACTTCTCTACAAGAAATACTAAATCCAGCCCATACTTACACGATTCATCCAGAATTAGTCAGCCAATTAGCTCGTCCTCGTCTTCCAGAATTGAGTGCAAGTAGCAGCATTGACCCCATGGAAGCATTAAAAACTTATTTAAACAACCGTGAAGACCTCCAAGATATTGCTAATTTAATGTTAGAAGCAGCACATAATTTATTAAGTCCCAACGATAATGAATTGCTTGATTCAGTAGATGTAGATCATGAAGTTTCTATAGTTGATGAAAATACACAGTTGCGTTTATTGTAATATTCTGGATTAAGCTCCTATCAGCTTCACTGTTGCAATTTACAACGCGATTCGCAATTGTTGAAAGGAGTCACTCCAAATTTTATCGGATGCTGTTAAGTTGTTAAGCATTTAATTTATATTTTTCTAGCGGGCAGGATGCCCGCACTACAAGAGGTTAATAAAATTTGAATATACAAATTAAATGCTTTTTAGCTTAGTGCGTTACGGCAAATTTTCACCTACTCTTTTTCCTATCGAATCCCAGAAAGCCTTAACACACCCTACTTGAAGTTTATTTTATAAACACCATCTAAGCGCGGAATGTAGGATAAAAGTAAGTTGGTTGTGTAGTTTCGATGAACAAAAGATAATAAAAATCTAAAGTAAGGTATTATATATATTTTTACGCTAGTAAGATTTTGATGTTAAATACCAAAAGATTTACCAAAAATTCGTATAAATACAGCATTTTTAAATTTATATTTTTGCTGTATAAACTCATTGTGTGATATTAATAAGTTAGGAATAAATAAAATTAATTCCTGCCTCCCATAATCCCTTAATTCAGCTAGATTTCAGTGATAATAAGTGACTCAGTTTTTCAGAATCACTATTATTTAAATACAATGATGCACCAGAATTAATTATTATTCGTGGTGCATCATTAATTCATTGATAAACTGTTAATAGAATTAAGTAAAAATGAATAATATTTATAGCAATGTTAATTTTGATATCTGCTTTTTAAAAACCTGTCTTGCTATTTTAAAAAATAGAGAAGTTATTAACTATCGAGAGCAAACAAGAAAAGTTATTGAACAAGCAACAGAAGAACTAGCTTTTTATTTTCAAAATACTACTTTAGATATTTTAGAGATTAATCAGACATTTACCTATTTAACAAACCATTTACAAAAAAATCCGGAAATATTTGGGAATGCATTTGCTTTTTCACCAGAAATAAATTTATATTGTCCTTTTGTATTTAGAGGTGCAAATGGATTTGAAAGTAGAGATATCGCAAAGCAATGTTGTTACAGTAACACCCTTTGGTATGATGTTCCTGTAAAGCAAAGAAAACCTCTCTGGAGCGTTCCTTATTTTGATATTGGCAAAGCTGGTGAGGATATTTTGTTAACAACTTATTCTATTCCTGTATTTAATAAACATTCTATGTTAATTGGTGTAATTATCAGCGACCTTTTACTGGCAAAATTAGAAGATATTCAAAAAATAGAATAGTTATTATTGATAATATATATTTAACTCCGCTACACTCGGTTTAATATGACATAAAAAGACCCCTTAAAAATAGAGTCTGAGAAAAAAACCAGATTTATTAAGGATATCTATACTTAAAAATCTGGTTTTTTCAGTTAAGCCCAAAATCCTTAACTAAAAGCTATCTCTCTTCATCTTTTCTTTCCAAGGGTTTTTTTAATCCCTAATATTTTCTCGGAAAAAGAGTAAACCATTACCGTAGATAGCATTAAAAGAATCTATTTCTCAAAATAATCTCTTCTTGCTCGGATACATTATTCGGTATAGTCTTTTTTGCTTCATCCTTAGTTTTGTCATCCGTTGTATTAATAGGGGATGATTGAGAATCACTAGAAGTACCATACTCGAAACTTCCAATATCAACAGTCTTACCTATTTTCCGCTGTTTTCCATCCTTATCAGTAGTCAAATAATTGGGAATTGTATTCGTACCAGTATCAACTGCTGGGGAATCAGAAGTTAGACGGTAATCGTTAGACTTTGAATCTAAAAATCCTACTGATTTAACCTGAAGATTGTTTGTTTCTTTTAACTTTTTGACTCCATTACCTTCTACAAACAGTTTGTCAACAGTATCTGTAAACAAATTGTTGTCCAAAATTACATCGTCTGCATCTTCAATAAAACCATTACGGTAGCTGGGATTCGCAAAAATATTGTTGCGTAATACCACATTAGAAACTTTATCACCTTTGAAGAAATCACTACCATCAATCACAAATGATTGAACATTTCCAGACAAAGTATTGTTAGTAATTTCCACATCCTTGACGTTGCTACCTACCATGATTCCTGCACCACTATTTATACCTTTTTTACCATTACCGTAAATCACGTTGTTGTAAACGCGAATATCTCTAACATCACCCGCTCCAGGTTCTTCATCATTAATTACAATTCCTTCTGAGATATTGTCGTAAACAACGTTGTTGTAAACATCGATATTGAAAGTGTTAGCACGATTACCATCAATATAGATAGCAGGACCCCCATTATAACCTCCGGGTGTACCAGAAACTTGTGCAACACCAGTCACAGTATTATTGTGAATAGAACCATTACGAGAACCTGTTTTTGCATCGATACCCTCACGTTTTCCTTCTTTAACAATATTATTCGCAACTTCAAAACCATCTACACCCCAAATACTCAAAGCTTCTTGAGTTCCTCTCGTATCTCCTCTACCTGTCCATCTCCAATTAGCTCTTTCAATTGTGTTATCTAGTACTTTGATATCTTTACTAGTAACTTCAGCTTCCCCTCCTTTGTAGTAACTATCAGGTAAAACGATGATACCTGAAGCTCCAGTCTCAAATGTATGATTGTTCTGTACAATCATATTATTCGCATCTCGTAGGGAAATTCCAGCCCAAGATGTATTCTCAATTCGGAACCCATCGATAATCCAATAACCTTCTCCAGCAGACTGAATTACACCCTCTCTAAAATCCCCTTTGATAGGATCTGGATCTTTTAAAGTTACTTTACCATTTGCTTTTAAGGTAATATGACCGAGTTTTTGATTACCTGATTTATCTAGGGTAATTAACTCTGTATAGACACCGGGTTGTACTAAAATTGTATCTCCTGCTTTTACCGCAGAGTCTTTACTTACAGCATAATCGATGCTTTTCCAAGGCTTTTCTTTTGTTCCTGGATTGTCGTCGCTACCATTCGGTGAGACGTAGTATTCAGACTTCTCACTGGGAGAATCTATTTTGTCATCTATAACTGTATCTCCTTTTATAGGAACGAATTCAATATAGTCAAAGCGAGCAAATTCACCTACATTCATTTGTGCTTCAATCTCAAAAGTATCATCCGGTTGCAGTTTAATTTCCGAATGAGTCAACCGAGAAGTTAAAGTTTCTGCAACAGCAGCATTTCCTGGTAAATCTTTATCGAATAAAAAGCTTTGAGTCTCACCCGCAACTGTAACTTTAGCTTTAGAAACTCCATCATTTTCATCGTAAAAACCCACATTTACCTGATAAGTTCCAGCTTTACCATTGAAAACACCCGTTGCTGTTCCCGTATCGCGATCGCTACCCACGAGAGAAATATGTTTCCCTCCTGAAGATGCATTATTTGACTCGATTAGATAGCTGCTTAGATTCAATTCTTCGGCTTCGTAACGTAAAATATCCTCTTCTATGGTAGGTAGCATTGAAGAATTAGAGGCATTTTGTGAATCTCCAGAAATCAAATCTGTTCCTTCCAATGCAGAATTAGGAACTAATTGTTGAGAGTTTGCAATCAAAGATGATTCACTGTTAAGTCGTGTGTCGAAATCATTCATGAGTAATTTTCCTCTAGAAAATGAGTTCGGCAAACGCACACTGATTTTTATTGCACACTTTTATTTTTAACAATAAAAATCGGCTTTACAAGTTATCTTAAATACATCTGAAGATAGAAAATATAGATAAATACTCAGAACGAAATACCTATATAAATACATCTAATCTATTGATTTTTATAAAAACTTTTTGACTAAAAAATAAGTAGTATAAATACTTGTCTTAAATCTGTTTGATGATTTTTTTTCACTTTATATTTATGCCAAAAATATTTTTATTCTTTGTTTAAATTCCTATGCTTTAAGGGATTAGAGAATTTTCAAATTTGCAATAGTTGATTTATCCTTGTTCTCTAGCAAAATGTTAATTCATTTAACAAAATCTTAATGAAAAATTACATTTTGTCAAATTAGGAGTAAAAAAAAGCTATAGAAAGTCTAAAATAATGTATTTTAAATGTATTTTTATAGATAAGTACTTGTGACTTTAGTATTTCTGATAATAAAAATACCTATAAGTTAACAGTTCCCTGTTCCCTACCCCCTACTCCCTACTCCCTATTTACTGTTATGAATTACGATGAACTCGTCACAATCGCAACTTTTACAAACTCCATTGAAGCATCCCTCGCTGAACAGCAATTAAAAGCTGCAAGAATCAGGTGTATACTTGCCGATGAAGCGACAACTAATTTTGCATGGCATTTGAGCGTTGCTGTGGGCTGGATTAAATTAAAAGTGCATCGTGCAGATATGGATAATGCTATTGATATTCTCACAGCTACCAATATTCCATTCCAAGCTTTTGATGATACTGCTGATGATGAATTTGAAAAAATCTCACCCGCAGATCAAACTCTCGAAACAGCTTTCCGCTCTGCTGTCATTGGTTTAATATTTTTCCCCTTACAGCTTTATTCCCTGTGGTTGTTGGGTGTATTGCTGTTCTCCGGATGGGGTATCAGTCGCGATCGCTATTTCAAAGCAACAATCACGATCATTCTGAATTTACTGGTCATTCTCATTTTCTGGCAATTTATCGCTGGTTTACTGTAAAGTTTTGTTGCGATTTACAGAATTTTCCCGATTTGCTTCCGAAACATCTACAGAGGTTTCTGAAAAATACATTAAGTAAATGTTCGATTGTCAGGAGAATCGAGTGAGTTATATCAAATTTATTGGTATGGAAATTATATAACGCAAAGGAGCGCAGAGTTTTTCTGTTTCTGGTGCGATATCCAGATAAATGATATTTAGAGAGGGTTTGACTAATTTAGTGATCAAAAGTTTTGAAATATTAGTAACTCATTATGAAGCAGAATATATCGGAAAAATTGCCGCTGAAAATTTTGTTGATTGACAATCATGAATTGTGTTTGCATGGAACGTTTAATGTACTAATCTCTACATATCCAGATGCAGAAATTATTACAGCTAAAACAGCGGAAAATTCTTTAAAACAAATCTCGACATTCAATCCTGATTTAGTAATTATGGATATTTATATATCTGATCAGTGTGAGAAAAAAGCAACTGTTGAGAAGGGAATGCAGATGCTCAAAAATATAATGCAAAACTATCCTCAAGTAAATATTGTCATACAAAGTGCCTATATTAAAGCTTTAGTCAGAATGAGATATGAGATTAGTTCTCACTGTGGAGGTTTTACAGTAGTTGATAAAAGTCTCTCTGTAGAAGAGATGTTAATTAGAATCAAATGGGCTTTACAGGGAATAACTCATATTAAGGATATTCCTCAGATGAATTTTGAATTGGAAGAAAAACCAGAGTGGTTAAAACTGCTGAATTTAGCTTATCAGGAAGGGTTACAGGATAAAGCAATCGCTCAACATATTAGTGTATCCGAGCGGATGGTACGTCACTATTGGTTTAATCTCCAAGAAGCTTTAGGTATCGATAGTGAAGAATTGAAAAATCAAGGGAAAAATCTCCGTATAATTACTAGGATTAAGGCGAAAGAAGTCGGTTTAATTGATTAAAATATTACTATACCTAAGCTACTTGACTAGTTTTTCGATAAATGGTAATCGGAAACGGAGATTGGGGATTAGATTATCATATAAAAATAAGAACCTTTAATCTTTAACCTCTGACCTCTGACCTTTAACCTTTAATAGTATGGATTTAAAATCATTAGAAGCGAAACTCAACTCATCAGTTGACCGTATTGGAATATGGTGGTTAATTGGAGCGGCTGTAGCGACGATTGTATTATGGCAAGTACCCTATGGGGATTATATTTTGTATCCCTTTTCCATCCTAGCAACTTGGTTTCATGAAATGGGTCACGGGTTGGGGGCGATACTATTAGGAGGAAACTTTCGACAACTGCTAATTTTTCCTGATGGTTCTGGTGTAGCACAGTATAGTGGTAGATTTGGACCAATAGGTATAGCTTTCGTAGCTGCTGCTGGACCGATGGGACCACCGATTGCAGGTGCTATCTTAATATTGGCATCTCGTAGCTTCAAGATAGCAAGTTTAAGTTTAAAAATATTAGGTGGATTTTTACTATTTTCTGTATTAATTTGGGTCCGTTCCTTGTTCGGAATAGTTGCAATTTTGCTGTTAGGTCTAATTATCCTAGGTATTGGTTTTAAAGCCAATCGTTGGTTTCAAGGATTTAGCATTCAATTTTTGGGAGTACAAGCTTGTATAAGTACTTATCATCAACTTGATTATTTATTTACCCGTACTGCTGGTCCTTTAGGACTTTCTGATACAGGACAAATACAGCGACAATTATTTTTACCCTACTGGTTTTGGGGTGGACTAATGGCGATCGCATCTCTGATCATTCTCATACAAAGTTTAAGAATTGCCTATAAACAGTGAACAGTTGACAGTTGACAGTTGACAGTTGACAGTTGACAGTGGACAGTGGACAGTTGACAGTTGACAGTTGACAGTGAACCACCAACTCAAAACTCCTAACTCCTAATTCCTCACTCCTAACTCCTCACTCCTAATTCCTCACTCCTAACTCCTCACTCAAAACTCCTAACTCCTCACTCAAAACTCCTAACTCCTCACTCCTAACTCCTAACTAATTTACCCAAACGGTTGTCCCCAAAGTTTCCAATTTTCTTTGTTAAAAGGGGATTTCCATTTTTGAATTAAAGCTAATTCTAACTTTTGTCGCGCCCTGGTAGCTGAGGGTGTATCCCACCAAAAAGCGATGTTAACTGCTGTTTTTAAACCGTATTGATAATTTAAGTCTTGGTATTTTTCAATATACCGTTTACAATCGTGTATTCCTTTCCAACGATGATTGGATTTACAGGTTTCACCGATATACAGCAGTAAATTAGCAGCCATATCAATGACAAAATAAAGACAAGCTTGACCGGGACTGTCTGCTGGTAAGCGATAAAATGATAACGAACACGGTTTTAGTTCAAACGGATCTATGATATCCGGGTCAACGTATGTTGATGACATTTCAAATAAAGCGACTTGTATCACTGGTTCACTTGTTCTCACTTGTTGTTGATGGGCGGATATTTGCTTTTTCCATTTTTTAAAAGCTTTCACATCCATCAATAACACGGGAGTTCTGTTAATTATTGCTCCCTGAATTTCCGACAGTGAGAACAAATCAAGTTGATTTGTTTCCATTAACATTCCTACAGAATATAACTAAGGAATGTTATCACTATTTTGTGATTTATCAGACATCCTCAAGGTTTTAATATTTACATTTGTCAGAGAATATTGATTTAATAAAAAATCGTCCAAAACTGGTTATAACAAGAATATGTAATCAAACATAGTTATTAGGTTTTATATTTAATAGTCAAAAATATGACCTATTAATTGTAAAAATGCGGAAATTTTGTAGAGACGTAGCATTGCTACGTCTCAAAATCTAGATTCATACCCGGATACCCGGATACCCGGATTCAGCAGTTCAAACTAATAATGTCAAGTTACGGAATGATGTAATTTTGCTTAAAGATATCGTCAATAATAGTACGATGTTCAGTATTGGCAGCATTACGGTAAATCTCATAAAAATCTGTCATGCTATTTTTCTTCCCTGTACGTAAATAAATTCCGGGAACTGCACCTTCATGATTAAACCAGAGATTATCTTTACCATCAGGACGGGTATCGTGTAAATCCCAGAAAGTTGCTGCTACCCAAGATTCATTAAGGTTTAAAGGGTTTTTACAAGCAAATGTCGGGTTTTCTACATCAAAATCAAAACCAGCACTTGGAGCAGAGTTTCTCGGTGCTTGCGTCCAGAAAACCATAAAGTTAGCAAATCCTTCAATTAAAGCTAATCCAGGAGTATAGCAGCTACCTAAACTATGGGAACCACCAGAGTTAGGAGGTAGTTTGTTATCCCAATATTCATAGTTGATTTGATGGGATAGTTCATGCTGCATGACTCCATTACGAGTTGCATGAGACGGAATCAGCCAAATTTTACCTCCAGTATTCGCACAACTCCAAGGATTACCGCTTCCATTTCCGCAATCATAAGTGGTGTTAGGAAAAATCACCTCGATGGACTTCTTCCGTAAAGGATTAATTTGCCCATTCCAATAGAGCTTAGACCAAAGATTCATTCCCTCGTTGTAGATTTCACCTAAACCTCTGACTGCACCATTCGCTGTATCTGCAATCCAACCACCTTCATCATGATTGGTACTAATACTATTTCTTTGAGGTCCAACCCAACGGTAAGTATCTCCAGAAGAATTTTGCGGTGTGAAGAAGTCGTTAAAAGCAACATATTGGAATTTTACAGTCCCTGAAGATTTAGGAAATTGTAATTGCCAAGAACCATTAGACTGTATCCAGTCCTCTGCAACTTTCTTCCAGCTACTACCATCTTTTTGCCATGCACGTACTCTCCATCCAAAAGCTGGATGCAACTGATTATCTGTACCTTTCCAAGAGAAACGACCTTTTGCGTTAATAGTGGTAGCTTTGAGACGGTTGGTATCGGAATTTGGTTTAAAAATAGGGCTGGGCTTAAGAATTGGTTGTCTAATTAATCCTGGCTTAATAGTTCTAATCGGTTCGGTACTACCTCCTTCCTTCCCTTCTGTTTCTGTGGGAATTTTAAAAATTGCTTCTTTATTCATCTCCAACAATTGTTCCATACGCGGATGCTTAACTGTTTGCGGAGCTTTGGGTATAGAACCATCATCGACGATAGATTCAAAAGAATCACCCAATTGAGAATCCCGAATATCGGGAGTCAGAAACAACTTTTCATAGGTAGAAACTTGATATTTGCCTTCTTTGACTAAAAAATACAAATCAACAGTGTGTCTCCCTGCAAGTACACCTTCTTCACTCAACTGTTTAATTTCTACATTAATTTGCCATTTTCCATCTTCATTAATTGCACCTTGAAATTTCACTGGTGCTGATTGACCTGGTTTCAGCAGTAATTTTTCTTCGCTAAATTTAAAATTATACGATTTAGTTTCAACAGGCTGTATTTGTAGTACTAAAGGATATTCTGTGACGTTTTCTAGAACAAATGTACCTTGAATTTGACGTGCGCTTCCTTCTGGCTGAACTTCGCTTCTACGAGTAACTATACCTAAAGGTTGATGAGCGCTAGCTTTAAATGAGATTCCAGTCAACAAAGTTGTCGCGATCGCAAAACTACAAACAATCTTATTGATTTTCATGTTCTATTTATTTCCTATTTTTCAGTATGAATATTTAGCGAATAAAGACAAATGTAAATTTGGCTACAATATGCCAAACATTAGATATTTTTGACTTCAATTTTGCAAGATAATACTGATACAAATCATTTAGTCAAAATTATCTAAATTAAACTCGTTAATCATTAATACGTTTGTAGCTAGGAAAATATGCAACGAGTTAAAATTTAGTATTGATTGTGGCGGAAAATCAGCGAATATCCTGATAAAACTGCTTAAGATAGTTAGTATTAACACCTATTCCCCAAAGAAAGCCGATGTATAGATAAATTGCATTTGCTTTTAATGCACCCCAACGTGCAACCCGACGGTCGGAAGTTTGCACCACACGGTTTACTACGCATATTCTTCCTTTCTGTGCAAGCTTTAGACACAAATCTCCATCTTCCATAATCGGTAACGCTTGATCAAAACCACCACATTCCCAAAAGTCATTACGACGACAAAACATTACCTGGTCACCGAATAATAAGCGCAAACCCTTGAAAAATAAATGAGGTCTAAATAATAAAGGAGCGTAATAAGTTTTCAGATAATTGTGCAGCGAAGTACCCCAGCGAGTAGTTTGAGAACCAGCCATCAAAGAAATAAACCCACCACAAACAACCGTCACATCAACTAAAGTTTTCTCAATTAAAGTAATTACATCATCGGGTACGCGAGTATCAGCATGAAGAAAACATAAAATATCCCCAGTTGCAGCTTTCGCACCGTAGTTCATTTGTACCGAACGTCCACGACTTGGAGATTTCAAAATTTGGGTTTTTACTGTCGGTACAAAAGTTTCAAAAACTGTTTTTACGATTATCAAAGTTTCATCTTCGCTACCACCGTCAACTACAATGATTTCCTTGGGTAGTGGTGAGAGTAAAGCGAGATGACGCAAAGTATTATTTATACAGCTTTCTTCATTGAGAGTAGGAATTATGATTGAAACTGGGGACATTGTTAGATTAATTATTTTGACAGATGTTTGTATTGCGGGCATCTTACCCACCTGAGCGAGACGCTCATACTACCACCCACCCATGTGAGTGAGCGAGACGCTCACACTACCTTGTAAGCATGATATTTAGATTTGAGTAATTGTCCCCAAATTGAATTATAAGGGTGAACCATTTCTACCGGACGCTCACCTTGAAATACAGGATGTCCTTGATTTGCCCATTGGAAAATACCACCGCTCAAATTAAACACATTTTCATATCCTGCGGAAGACAAATACTGAGCAACCTTAGCGCTACGGTAGCCTATTGAACAGTAAACCACGATGGGTTTATTTAAAGGTAGTTCCGAAAGTATTATTTTATCTAAATCTAAATTATCAGTTTCAATCAGTTGTGCCGATTCAAGATGACTGACTGCGTATTCTTCTGGTGAACGAGCATCAATAATTAAGAATGTTGGTGAAGTTTGACCCTTAGAGTATTGCAAAAGTTCAGGAATAGTGATTAGTCTAACATCCGGGAAATTTAGCTTTAGCAGCAGTCTGAGTAAATAGAACATTTAAGTATCTCCGGGACTTTATAACCTTCTTTATCGTCTCATTGATTTGAGGCATTAAAATATGGTCGCAGAAACAAATTTTATTTAAGTACTATTACTGTTATTTTTTCAAAAAAACATTATTTTTTTACAATGACTTTATCAATAAAAATCAAATTTAGCGCATAATCGTACTTAATTACACGAATGTAATTGTAAATAGGTTCATTTACCGTAATAACGACGAAAGTAGGTAATAAATATATGATATTTTCTCTCGGAGAAAGTAATTTTGGGTGTTCTTACTTTGAAATTGCTTTGACTGGGTAATTTTATCATCTACCCATTTATATAGGGCAAATTATTTACTTTAAATTACGTAGTTGAATCTATAAATAGCTGTGAATAGATTGTTAGTGTGTAAACCCTGTTATGGGAGAAAATTATTACGTATTTAACAACTAAATTGGTGCTTTACTAAAACATTAATTTTTTCGGTAGTCATGAGTAAATTATGAATAAATATCATAGTTAACAACTCCGAATGATTAATTTTTAACTGATTACTTATTACCGTTTGAAGGAACTATAGATATGTCTGTTTCAACCATAGTAAAAAGAATATCCATCGCTACTGCTGGCGCTGCGACAATAGCTTTAACAACAACTTCAGCAGCATTAGCCGCATCAATCACATTTGATTTTAGCGGTTCACCCTCACAACAAGCTCCATCATTTACCCTGAATAAAAATAATTTAGAGGTAACTGCAACTGGAATAACTCGTGATGGTGAGATTCGCGATATTTTTCAAGGTGAAAATGGCTTTGGAGTTACTAGCGGACCAGGAGAGCGTAATGAAATTGATGGTGACGCATTAGGCAAAAAAGAGACACTTAATTTAGGCTTCAATAAATTAGTAAGTTTAATTTCTGCTACCTTTACTAAAGTTGATCTCAATGACGAATTTAAATTAATTGTCGATGGGAAACAATTAGTTGCCGCTGCAATTCCTGGTGGTAACGCAATTGATACAGGTATCGGAAGTTTCGACTTTACTTCATTCAATGCAAAAGGCAAAGTATTAGGTTTCACTGTCGGTGAAGATACAGGAAACGAATACTTTTTAAAATCTATAGAAGTTAAAGAAGTTCCCGAACCTACGACTATTTTAGGTTCATTGTTAGTGAGTGGTTTAGGTGCGATGTTTTACAAAAAGCGTAAATATCAATCTTTGTAGAGTAACGTATCATTATCAACGGTAAACATAACTGTTTATCTTCAACTCGGTTTCTTGATGAAGCCGGGTTTTTGTTTTCAGTAGAGGTTTAGGATTTGCGGTATCTGTAGTAATCCACCAAGCCAAGCTGGACAGTTGACAGTGAACAATAATCTATCAATAATCCATTAATTAATATGCTTACTACCTTATCTCCGACCATACACCGTCGCAACTGGTAACTCCTCACTCCTAACTCCTAACTCCTAACTCCTCACCTTCAACCTTTAACCTCTAACCTTTGACCTTTGACCTTTGTAGTATCTTCCACACTCGCACGATTTGACACAAAGTATTTAAAATATTATGAAGTAAGATTAAGACATTTTTCACAAATATAGAGTTATAAACAATGGGATTATTTGGATTTGGTAAAAAATTGACTATACCTACTCCCCAAGAAGCTTTACCGGGAAGAGCAGAGTCGATGTTGGTACCTGAGAAACATTACGTTAACGGTAATCGTCTCAAAGCTCCTTTTCCCGAAGGTATGGAAAAAGCTATATTTGGAATGGGATGTTTTTGGGGTGCGGAACGGAAATTTTGGCAGTTGGACGGAGTTTATACTACTGCTGTCGGTTATGCTGCTGGTTCAACTCCGAATCCTACATATAAAGAAGTGTGTAGTGGAATGACTGGTCACAATGAAGTTGTGTTAGTTGTATATGACCCCAAAAAAGTGAGTTACGAACAACTGTTAAAAACTTTTTGGGAAAGCCATAATCCTACTCAAGGAATGCGTCAAGGTAATGACAGTGGGACTCAATATCGTTCGGGAATTTACACTTATTCAGAAGAACAGAAGAAGTTAGCACAAGCATCAAAAGAATCTTATCAACAAGCTTTGAAAGCTGCTGGTTATGGGGATATTACCACAGAAATTCTTGATGCTCCCGAATTTTACTACGCTGAAGACTATCATCAACAGTATCTTGCCAAAAATCCCAACGGTTATTGCGGATTAGGTGGAACTAATGTTGCTTGTCCTGTTGGTGTTAACAGTTGACAGTTGACAGTTGACAGTGGACAGTGGACAGTTCTTACTTATTTCTCCTTGTCCACTACCCACTACCCACTATCAACTAACCACTAACTACTAACCAGCAACCACTAATCAGCAACCACTACCCACTATCAACTAACCACTAATCAGCAACCACTAACTACTATCAACTAACCACTAACCAGCAACCACTAACTACTATCAACTAACCACTAACCACTAACTACTATCAACTAACCAGCAACCACTAACTACTATCAACTAACCACTAACCACTAACTACTATCAACTAACCAGCAACCACTAACTACTATCAACTAACCACTAACCACTAACTACTATCAACTAACCAGCAACCACTGTCAACTGTCAACTGTCAACTGTCAACTGTCAACTATCCATAAACTTTGCAATAATAATCTTGATATTCTTGAGATAATAAAGGTTTCCACCATTCACCATGATTAAGGTACCATTGTACGGTTAGAAATAAACCTTCTTCAATGGTTACTGAAGGTGTCCAATCTAAATCAGTTTTAATTTTAGTTGCATCAATTGCATATCTGCGGTCATGTCCTGGTCTATCTTTGACAAAGGTAATCAATTTTTCTGAAGGTTTTATCGGTAATTCGGGAGCTAATTTATCCATGAAACCACACAACATATGAACAAGGTTGATATTTTCAACTTCGTTATTACCACCAATGTTATAGGTTTCTCCTGGTAATCCATGATTAATTACTACATCTAAAGCAGTACAATGGTCTTTAACATAAAGCCAATCTCGGACGTTTTTACCATCACCGTAAACTGGTAATGATTTACCTAATAAAGCGTTAATACACATTAAGGGAATTAATTTTTCTGGAAATTGATAGGGACCATAATTATTAGAACAATTGGTAATAATTGTTGGTAATTTATAGGTGTGATAATAAGCTCTAACTAAGTGGTCACTACCAGCTTTGGATGCTGAATAAGGGCTGTTCGGAGCATAAGCTGTAGTTTCAGTAAAAGCTGGGTCTTTTGGACTTAAGCTACCATAAACTTCGTCGGTAGAAACGTGTAGAAAACGATAATTTTCTGGTTGATTGTTAGCTAACCAATATTGACGAAAAGTCTCTAAAAGTGTGTAGGTTCCCACAATGTTGGTTTGAACAAAAGCACCTGGTCCTAAAATTGACCTATCCACATGAGATTCAGCAGCAAAATGAGCGATGATATCTATTTTTTCTATTTCTAAAAGTTCTTTAATTAAGGAAGCATCACAAATATCTCCCTTCACAAATCGAAAGTTATCTTTTACTTCTAAATAACTATTATTAGCACGATTTCCCGCATAGGTGAGCGCATCCAATACTATTATTCTATCCGAAGGATATTTTTCACACCAATGATGCACGAAGTTGGAACCAATAAACCCTGCACCACCTGTTACCAATAATCTACGACTCATTATATTTACTCCTCTGAAGATTTATTATTTAGTTGATTTTTATACTATTATTTCACAGACTTATCAGTATATATCTAAATTTAGGGAGACGTTGCATTGCAACGTCTCTACATAATTTATATGTTGGCGATTAAGATGAAAGGGCGTTATTACAATTTCTTTTTTACCTTACTAATTATTCTTTGTGTAGATAATTTTGCAATACGTATTTTTGTTAATGGTTTAATATTTGAAGGCTGATTTTGTTTATGGTCAAAAAAATCGTTTAGTTCTTCTAAAATAACCTGAAAACGTGGGATAATATGTTCGCGACGATATTCTTGGAAGAAAGTTTCAGGTAAAGTTAAAGCTGACCAATCTTGGAGAATTTTAAGAATACGTTGGATATCGTATTCTTTGGAATATACAGCAATTTTATGACAATTAAATCCAGGGTCTAAATAATCAGAAAGTCCACCATTAACGCTGGAGAAAACATGGCAACCGCAAGCTAAAGCTTCCATTGGTTGTAAGCCAAATCCTTCTGTTACTCTTTGTTGCGCCCAGTATTCAGCGGAATCATAAATATAAATCTTGGTTCGATTAAACAATGTTTGAATATCATCTATATAGTAATCAACAAACTCTAATTTACACTTTTTCCGTAATGCTGGAACTAAATCTTTGATTAAATATTCCGATGATTTTCGCGCTAAAACTAAAACATCAATATCTCGTTCAATATTTCGATTATTGAATTCATCGCTAATTTGATTGGGTAAATAATAAATTAGAGAATGAGGTGATAATTGTCCCCAATATCCTAAAGTATTTCGACTAACGGTAATAATCGGAATACTTGCCGGAAGTTTAAAACCATAACCAGCACTATGAGCATGATAAACAACATGATAAGACTTGAGACGGGGAGCAAGTTTTGCGACATCAAATCCCCAGCTAATTATAAATATGACATCGTTTAAATTTTGCTGCTGAAGTACATCATCTAAGAACAGTTTGTCTTTTTCTCTTTGACGGTAAGTCACTATATCAGCATCACATATTTGTTTCGCAAGGGTTAGGGTTTTTAATTCTGCCCATAAACCACCACAAGCAAATTTACCATCTGTCCCAGGAAGTAAAAAATAAAGTTTTCGCATCATACTATTTTAGATTTTAGATTTTAGATTTTAGATTGTACAGTTAATAAAAGCCTTGTACTCTATAAAAAATTTTCAATAATTTTGCAAGATATTTAAGATACAGTTGGGTAAATAATCAGTTAAAAATTAGTAATTAAAAATTATTCAATCTTTAACCTTCAACCTTTGACCTTTAACCTCTAACCTTTAACCTTGAGAAACCGTACCCATAACCATCCGAGAAAACTACCAACAAAGTAAACGGGAAAATCTGTCCAAACAAAGGTGTTTCCTAGAACCAGTCTACCGGGTAAAGTGGCACGAATAGCTTGTAAAAATGGTGGTTTCCATAGCTGGAGAAATTCCAGAGCGCAAGTTGCCAGACAAACTGCAATTGCAATCCGCCACAGCGAAACTCTGGGTAAAAGAAAGGCAAATAATAATATCCAAAATATCTCGTAAGCAACGGCTCCTAAAGCATCATGTAGCCACGCTGGATTTAATCCTTGAGAAAATCTAACTATATAACCCAAGGGAATGATAATTATGATATTCGCTAGCAGCACTAAGCGATATTTAAATACAGGTGAACTCAAGTTGTAGTCTCCGTTATCATTCCTGGGGGTGAGAAGTCGGGTTTTTACGATGGTTGTCATTATTGATGGATATTTTACCTAAAAACCCGACTTCTAATTGTTGCGGTGAAGATTTAAAATTTGCCGGTGAACACCTTTTGAGCAGCTCCTGTCATATAAATTCGCTGGTCAATTTCTGACCATTCGATTAATAAAGGTCCTCCGGGAAGTTCTACAGTAGCTGTTCGATCGCACTTTCCTGTTAATACTCCAGCAACTAAGGATGCACAAGCACCTGTACCACAGGCTAAAGTGATACCCGCACCACGTTCCCATACTCGCATTTTTACGTAGTTAGAATTGATGATTTGAATAAATTCAGTGTTGATTCTTTCGGGAAAAACTGAGTGATGTTCAAATTGCGGTCCAATTTTTTCTAACTCAATTGCTGTAACGTCTTCTACAAAGGTAATGCAATGAGGATTACCCATATTTACACAGGTGACATCCCAAGATTTACCGGCAACTTCCAAAGCTTGGTTAATTACCTTTTCATTTTCAGCAGCAAGAGTAGTCGGAATTTCACCCGCAGTCAATCTAGGAATTCCCATATCCACCTTAATTTGACCATCGGAGATTATTTGAGGCGTAATAGTACCCGCCAAAGTATGAATACGGAATGTATCCCGTTTCAAAGCATCTCCTTCTAACTCAGCCAGAAAAGCAGCCATACAGCGAATACCATTACCACACATTTCCGGTTCCGAACCATCCGAATTAAAAATCCGCATCGTATAGTCAGTACCATGTTCACCAGGTAAAGCAAAAATGACACCATCAGCACCGATACCAAAATGGCGATCGCACAGTTGAATTGCTTGGGCTGGAGTCACTACAGGTTCGGAACTTGAGCGATTATCAATCAAAATAAAATCGTTACCTAAACCCTGATACTTAGTAAATTCAATTGCCATTTGTCTATTAGATGAATTATTACAGTTATTAGTTGTTAGTTGTAAAGTATTTTAAACCACCAACCACTATCAACTATCCACTAACCACTATCTACCATTCACATACAAAATGTTGACAGAATTCGATACCTCGTTACCCAGCATCAAACAAGTTCAAAAGTTAATCAAAGAAAACACATCGGTTGAATTAAAGCTAATAACTGGGGATATTATCGCAGGAACACTTTTATGGCAAGACTCACAATGTTTCTGTGTCATGGGAAAAGATAATCAAAAAATCACCATCTGGAAGCAAGCTATTGCTTATCTAAGACAGTGAGGAGTGAGGAGTGAGGAGTTAGGAGTTAGGAGTTAGGAGTTAAGAATTATTCCCCTTGTCCCCTTGTCCCCTTGTCCCCTTGTCCCCTTGTCCCCTTGTCCCCCCATCCCCTTGTCCCCTTGTCCCCCCATCCCCTTGTCTTCTACTCCCTCAACTCATCCAATGGCAAATATTCGCGTAATGCTTCTAATTCTGCGGCTTTGACTATGGGGATTGATAATATTGGCTGATTTTGGCAGGAAAATAGTTCTTGTAGTTTATTTAAAGCTGATAATCGACCGCACAATAGCAATTGGTCACGGTTTTGCAGTCGGGTTTTACTTTCAGGATAGCGAAGAAATTTTCCTTCCCTTCTGATTGCTTGTATTTCTACACCGTATTGTCGGCGAATGTCTAAATCGGCAAGGGTTTTACCTAATATGGGGGATTCCGAATCGAGTTTTACCCACTGACAAGCGCTGTTTTCTCCGGGTACGGTGGCTTTTCCTGATGCGAATTCTTCTAATGCGGCTATTTCTTCGGATGAACCAACTACTAAAAGTCTGTCTCCTTCTTCTAAAATAGTTTTAGCGTCGGGATAATCAATTTCTTCTCCTGCGGTGCGCTGAATTGCCATTAAACTTGCCCCGGTTAAATAGCGCATATCGGCTTGTTCTAAGGTCATTCCCACTAAGGGGGAGTTCGTTGGTAAAGTGTACCAGCGTTTGTTTAAATCGGCTGTAGCACGTCGTAAAGCACGAGCGGCTTCGGATGCTGATTGTTCGGGACGGAAATCTAGATAGTGACGTTGACGGATTTCTTGAATCTCTTGCTGTACCAATGCTGGTAAAAGACCAATATCTGTCAACAGAAAGGAAACCATTTCTAAACTAGCTTCAAATTCTGGTTGTACAACTTCTCGCGCTCCTAATTGGTAAAGTGCTTCAATATTTTTGTTATTAGTAGCGCGGACGACTATATTTAATTCTGGGAATAATTCTAAACCCCGTCGCAGAGTCAGACGAGTACTCATCGGATCGGGAAGTGCGATCGCCATTGCTTTGGCTCGATTGATTCCTGCTGTTTCTAATACATGAAAACTCACGCAGTTTCCGTATACATAAGGAATGGAGGCTTCCCGTAACTGTTGAATTCTCTGTTCGGATTGGTCTATAACTATTACTGGCAGTTGATGAGAAAGTAGCACTTTTACTAAGTTTTTACCGACTCTACCGTAACCGCAAACTATGATGTGGTCTTTAAGCGGTAAATCGTCGGCGACTTCGAGGGGTTTGCCTTCACCGTTCAGATAAGGTTGCAACCAAGGCATTGTTTCTGCCCAATCAAATAAAATTGGCAGCAAACGTAGTACGAAGGGCGTTAAAATTAATGTTACTGCTGTCGTACCCAGTATCAGTAAATATACGCGACGAGATACTAATCCTAATTGTTGACCTTCACTAGCAAGCACAAAAGAAAATTCACCAATTTGAGCTAGTCCCAAGCCACAAATCAAAGCTGTTTTCAGCGGGTAGCGGAATATCTTAACTAAAGGGGTAATAATTAAAAATTTACCAATAAATACCAGCGTTACCAATCCTAAAATTAACTCCAGATTTTTCCACAAAAATATCGGGTCAATCAACATCCCCACCGCAGCAAAGAATAAACTAGCAAAAATATCCCGTACTGGCTCTACATAAGTTAAAGTTTGGTCAGCATATTCTACCTCGGAAATCATCAAACCAGCGACAAAAGCCCCCATTTCAATGGACAATCCCAACTGTTCCGTTAACAGCGCAATTCCCAAACACAACGCCACCACACCTAATAAAAACAACTCCCGGCTTTCCGTCTGAGCTAGCAATCGTAACAAAGGAGGAATCAGCCAAATTCCAGTAGCTACAGCACCCGCAGCGAATAAACCAATCTTTAAAAGAGCCATTAACACCGCAATCGCCAGAGTTTCCGCTGGTTGATCGAGAGCGGGTAATACCGCTAGCATCAATCCCAAAGCTAAATCCTGCACCACTAAAATTCCCAACATTACCTGTCCGTGGGGAGTTTCCGTTTCATTGCGTTCCATCAAGCACTTCAGTACCACCGCAGTGGAAGACAAAGATAAAATTGCCCCCAAAAACACACCTTGAACCGGGGAATCCACCCAACCGACCACCACAGATACTAAAGTTGTGATTGCGATCGTTAAAATAATTTGTAAACCACCACCACCCAAACTAATTTTCTTCACCTTATTGAGTTCCGCAAAGGAAAATTCTACTCCTAGCGCAAACAGCAAGAAAGCCACACCAAACTGTGCTAAAGTCTCTACTTGGATAAACTCCTTAATTAATCCAAATCCAGCGGGACCTATAAGCATCCCACCCACGAGATACCCCAATAACACAGGTAAACCCAAAAGCGAAGCAAACAGTCCCCCACCCGCAGCAACAGCGAGAACCGAAACCAAATCAACGATTAATCTAAAATCTTCCTGCACAATTTTATAAAGCAATATCAATAACTCTTTTTACCAGCATACTAAGTTTTGTGAAGACTAGTTTAGGAGTTAGTTGACAGTTGACCCTTAACATACAGCAGATTGCCTCTAACCTTTAACCTTTGACCTGTTAAAAAACCATTTCTTTCAAAGCCGTTTCTAAATCTTGGGTTAATTGAGCTACAGACTGCTTTGCACCTTGACGATTTTGTCGATAAATAGGAGCGCGATCGCTAACGTCAATTGGTTGTCCGACGGTAATTGTTGATTTACGCAATCCTAAGCGAGGACGACTAGGATTAATATTTCCTTTAATTCTGGCAATCGCATCAAATAATATTAAGGTTGTTTCGGCAAATCTTTCAAAACAAGGTTTTTCTGGAATATAAGTACCCGTCATTACAACAAAACTTTCTACTAAACGCATATGCAGCATTCGTAAATCTGCTTCTGCTGCAATCCAATCTGCTAACCCTCGTTTGACGGGAGATAAATGTTTAAAATTATCTGGTTCTTCACGATAAATATAATTCCAACCTGCTTCTTCTAAACGTCTACAGCGCTCAATAATATTTCCTGTTTTTTTTATGCCAAAATATTCTTCTCCTACTTGTAAAGATACATCTAATAATTTTTTTAATCTTACAGTAATATTTTCTTCTCTAGTATTACAATCTTCAGATAAATTGGGTAAATGACGATGATAAAAACAACGATAAAACTCTTCCATCTCTGAAAGTAAATACTCTCCCAGTCTCAATAAACGTTCTGAATATAATTGTTCTGGTTGTTCTATATTATTCACTTCTAATGTTTGTTTTGATAACCCACAATCTGCTTCTAATTTACTTAACAACCGTTCGAGTTTTGACCATTGAGGATTAATGTAGTGATACTGAATATTAATCGGAACAACAATAACTTTTTCAATACGGTTAGCTTTTGCTAAATCCTCTGCACACCAAAATGCTAATTGAGCTACACCAGGTTCGAGAGGACTAATAATTTCACTATGACCATTAGTCGCACCTTCCGGAGCAACCACTAAAGGAAATTTACCATTAATTAATAATTCTCTGGTTTTTTTAATTGCTTGTAAATCTAGAGTTTTACCTCGATGTACGGGAATTCCTCCTAACTGAGCAAACAACCAACCCAACCAATCACCAGCCCAAATTGTCATCCCTCTGTCATACATAAAATGATTGTGAATTGGAAGTTTTAGATTAATCTTTTGTTGATGAGCAATTTGAGGTATTCCGCGAGAAAATAAATACAAACCACTCAGAGGGTCGTCCACTTCACAATGACGAAAAGCTAGAATAAAGCGGATTTTTCCTAGCTGGAATTGATGGTAAAGATTAACTAAAGTTTCTCCATTTAGTATTTCAATTTGGCTAATTCCTGATGGTAGCCAAGGTAACAACCGAAATCTTTGTAAAATTGGCAATGACCAATGAACAAGCCGAAGAATGAAGGGGTTAAAATCTGGAGGAATAAAATCTAGTTTTGGTTGAGCGCGGCGCATAATTAAAAATTAAAAATTAAGAATTACAGGGTTATTTATATTTTGTAATAAAATAATATTTATAATCAAGGCTTATTTTCCTGGTGGAGAAACAGAAGCCATAACAATAAGAATTAATTTTATTTTTTATTTATAAACACGCTCTTAGATACTAAATATCAAGGGAACAGGGAATAGGAAATAAAGCACCAGCTAGGGAGTTAGAAACTCACACTACCTCTTACCTCTACCTACGAAAACTAATGACATAGACCAATAGTCTATGGGTAAGTCCAGAATAAGTAAATACCTGATAAAAAACTGTCTTTCTACAGCAATAATTTATGATTATTCCAAATCTTTAACTTCAAAAGTTTCCGTTCCCACTGTGACTTTATCCCCAGTTACTAACTGTCTACCTCGACGAGTTTCTAAAATACCATTAACTTTAACATTACCTTCCACAATTATGTGTTTGGCCTGCCCTCCGCTTTGTGCGACACCCAGCAATTTCAAAAATTGGTCAAGTTTTATCATAATTAATTATCGCTTCTTGATTATTTATTACTGATCACGGATTAAAACGGATGGAAGGGATTTCACTGATTTTATTACCCATTACTGATCGCTGATTAAAACGGATGGAAGGGATTTCACTGATTTTATTACCCATTACTGATCGCTGATTAAAACGGATGGAAGGGATTTCACTGATTTTATTACCCATTACTGATCGCTGATTAAAACGGATGGAAGGGATTTCACTGATTTTATTACCCATTACTGATCGCTGATTAAAACGGATGGAAGGGATTTCACTGATTTTATTACCCATTACTGATCGCTGATTAAAACGGATGGAAGGGATTTCACTGATTTTATTACCCATTAGCCATTACCTATTCCCAATTACCCATTGTATTTTTTAATTAAAATACCGCATTAATATCAATTCTAGTTTAACAATACCAATTGGTTTACTCACAAAATCATTTGCACCAGCTTGAATATATTTATCCCTGAGATCATCATCCGGACTCGGTGTCATAACGACTACAATTTTATCTTCTAAATCTGAAGTTTGTCGTAAAGCAGTAAGTAAGTCCGAGCCGCTACAATCTCCTAACTGAATATCTAATAAAATTAGATTAGGCTGATAAATTCTGACTTTATCTAGAAAATCTGCCCCATCTATCATCCACTCAACTTGATAGCCAATTGTTTGTAGATAATCTTGTAATAATGTAGCGGTGTGTGCGTCGTCTTCTATCAGTAAAATACGTTTATTTGTTAAAGCATTTGTGGAAGATATTAAATTATTAATATTGTTAATTTTTGCTTCCCATTTTTCGATTTCATTTTCTGCTCCAAATTCATTGTCGGGAATAAATAAAGTAAATCTACTACCTTTTCCAAAAGTTGATTCTACCGTTACATCTCCACCATGTAAACGAGCTAGTTTGCGCGTTAAAGCTAAACCCAATCCAGTACCTTCATACTGACGATTTAACCGAGAATCAAGTTGCGTAAAAGGTTCAAATAAATATTGAAATTGATGTGGTTTAATCCCAATACCAGTATCACATACCCTAAATGCAATTCCTTGAGGCATTTTCATAACTTGTAATGAAACTGAACCAACAGAGGTAAATTTAATTGCATTTGTGAGTAGATTTAATAGCATTTGTTTAATTCTTCTTTCATCAGCAATGCAACTTTCTACTCTTTGATCAATTGAAAAATTTAATTGTAATCCTTTTTCTTCAGCACGTTCTCGTACTGTTGAAATCACATAATTACATAAATCTTCTACCCGCAAAGGAAATAACGATAATTCTTCTTTTCCTGCTTCTACTTTTGATAAATCAAGAATATCGTTAATTAATTCTAATAAATGTAACCCACTGCTGTATATACAGTCGATATATTCTTTTTGTTTATCATTAATAGAACCAACAATTTGTTGTTGAAGTAATTGCGATAATCCCATAATTGCATTTAGAGGAGTTCGTAATTCATGGCTCATAGTTGCTAAAAATTCACTCTTTGCTCTACTCGCAACTTCTGCTGCTTCTTTACTTTTCCGTAGTTCTATTTCAGTTTCTTTACGTTCGCTAATATCTTCAATAATGGCAAGAAAAAATTTAGGTTTACCATTATTATGTACAATCAAAGAAATACTTAAATGAGTCCAAACTGTACCAGCATCTTTGTGCAAAAGTTTTCTTTCAATTTCCAAACGCTCAACTTTACCCGCTATCAATTGTTTGTAAAGTTCTAAATCACCCTTTTCAAAACAAATATAATCCGTAAAATTTTTCTGGCTAAGTTCGTGAAAATTATATCTTAGTATTTTGCACAACGCTGGATTAATATCAACAATTCTTCCTTTTATATCTACTAAGCAAATACCCATAGAAGAACGTTCAAAAATTGCCCTAAACTGGGCTTCACTTTGTTTTAATGCTTTTTCTGCTACTTTACGCTCGCTTGCTTCTATTGCTAACGTTAAAAAATCTGCGATCGCGATGGCAAAACGTTCTTCTTCCAATGTCCATTTATGGGATGAATCTATATCATTATTAAGATATACGTGACATACTATACCTACAACGCGACCTCCAAACCAAATTGGTAAGTTCAATACAGATGTCACACCAAATACAGTTAAATAAAATTTTGATAATTCTTCGTTAATCAGATTTCTTGTAGTCTCATTCACAGAATTAATATCTGTTTCTAAAGCTGAAAAATAATTGGGATAATCTTCTTTTTTTAAAACAATTGATTGTGAATGACTGCTGGTTTTACGATTATATAAATCAACACTTTGTAGTTGAGAACGGTCTTCATTGTACAGCCAAACACCCACTTGTACAACATCTAAAATCATTGCTGCTGCTTGAGTAATTCCCCTTACAGAATCAATTAAATTTCCTTTAATAAAAGCTTTACTGTTAGCTAGTTTTACTAAAACTTGACTTTGTTCTCTTAACAGATTTTCTCTTGCGTGTAAAGCTGTTTCTGCTCTGTGGCATTCTGTAATATCTCTGATCACTGCTACCCGTATATTTTGAGAACTTTTAGAAATTATTTTACCTTCAATTTCCACCATAAATATAGAACCATCTTTTTTGATTACATTAGCCCGATAAGGTTTTTCATAACCCGAAATAATATTTTTTTTAATTAATTCCTGGGATTCCGGTGTAGCTAATTCAAACCCATTTCTACCAATTAATTCTTCAACTTCATAACCAGTCATTTCTGCTAAAGCATGATTCACGTCTAAAATAGTTCCTCGATCATGTATCATAATTCCTTCAGAAATTGCCTCGAACAAAAAACGCCATCTTCCTTCACTGTTATCTTCATGTTGATTGAATGCCTTACTGTCCCGAATATCACAATTAAAACGCTTTCTTCTCTCAATGGCAGATATCAAAGTCCATTGTAAATCTTTGGTGATATTCTTTTTTAAAATAATATCATCTACACCTAACTCAATCATTTTTTGCAGGGTTGCTTCATCTTCATTCTCGCTGATTACCACAATTGCTTTATTAGGTGACAGTTCATGAACTAAGGAAATAATTTCAAAATCTTGATTATTTCTCAATGATAAATTCAATATAATCGCATCGATAGATTGAGCAGAGCTAATCGATTTAGCTTCAGATAATTTAGCCAAACTGACCTGATGCTGTAACAGCATTCCCTCCAACCACTCGCTATCGTTTTGATTCGTTTCTAACAGCAGAATGCGATAACTATTTAATGCCATGCTCGTCCCCAATAGAGCAATTATTTAAGAACGTGACGCAACTAAACTATCATTAGTGTCTCATAAAATGCTATGAGCATGAAAACAATATTTTAGATTAGTGTATTTACATAGACATAACCCAAATGGGAATAAGTAAGGTTTTATTATATAGTAAACAGTATCACTTTCAGATCAAAGATGAAAAGTCTTGATTATTTATCTATTTACTACTTAGTTATATAACCGTTCTCTACTCCCTACTACCAGGGCTTAAACGAAATGTTTAATTTAATAATGTGACAACAAGTACTTCTTTGCTTTTATCGGTGTATACAGTTCTCACAATGGTTATCAAACAACTTTACCACGAACATTTTTTAATCTGGATTAGATTCTCAAATATACACTATAACATTTGTATTTAATTCTCTTGGTAGATTATTGAAATTAATAAATCCACAGGTAATTAATCAGATAGTATCAACCTTTTGATTTGAATAAATTGATGACTAAAAACAACACCATAAAGTAATAATTTTTAATTCATTACTCATTACTTAATCATAATCCCCGAATCGAAAAATGAACATCGAACTCACTTTTTGGAATCAAAGCTTTGTTTGGTGAGCATTTGACAATATTCAAATTGAGAAACCCAGTTTTTTCAAACCGGGTTTTTAAAAGTAGTCAATTGAGTAATTAACTATTAATAAGCTAAAAAGCGTTTAATTTGTATATTTCAATTTTATTCAAGTCTTCTACTGCGGGCATCCTGCCCCTTAGAAAAATATAAATTAAATGCGTAACAACTTAACTATAACTATTAACTATAGCAATCCTAATTGAAAATTTAAATGAAGGCAGTACACTTAACTCTTAAGAGTTACCTAGTCTTTACAACTTATTTAAAAATCAAAGAGGATTACTATACAATAAAATTTCTTTATTGACTATAACAAGTTGTACCGCGAACATTTTCGGATTTAAACTCATTACAATCTTTAAAACTTTCAGATTGTAATGACCACCAATAAGGTTTATCAGATGTGACGACACCATTAGCCATAGTAGTTAATCGGAAATTTGCTCCTCGAAAATTAGTTAAAAACAACTTTGCTCCATTTAAATTAGCTGCTGATAAATTAGCACTCATCAAAGCAGCAAAAGATAAATTAGCATTTTCCATAGAAGCCGATCTAAGATTAGCACCAACTAAAGAAGCGTTAGAAAGATTAGCATTATTCATTACCGCATTTTCTAAATCCGCACCCGTTAAATCAGCATTCGTAAGATTTGTACCTGTTAAATTCGCTCCTTTTAAATTCGCATCGCGTAAATTTACTGTTGACAAATTAGCTTGCGATAAATTAGCACCACTTAAATCACATCTTGGACAAGCACCAGTCGCTTTAAACAGTTCTATATCTTGCGGATTAAATGCTTTTACTTGCTGCACAAATCCCAAACAAGCTAACAAGGTAATACTAGCTACAATTTCTAATTTCATATTTTTTAGAGAGACTTATTTCGTAGTGGTTTTAAACAATTATGTATTGCTATACTTACATATAGAAACTGATAATTGTATAACAAGTATAAAGAATATATAAAAAAACTATAAAAAATTTGTAAATTGTTAGATTTGAACTACTCAATCTCATATACAGGGCTTAAAATAGTTTCATCGAGAAATATACCGAAAGATTTATAGTCAACGAATTATCGAATCCCTCTAGCCCAGTTTATATGGTGGCGGAGGGATTCACTCTTTTTGGGAATCGCTAATGGGGAGATGGGGGGATGGGGGGATGGGGGGATGGGGGGAAATTAACTAATCACTGATAACTGATAACTGATAACTGATAACTGATAACTGATAACTGATAACTGATAACTGATAACTGACTATCTCCAGCCTAATAGACGCAATGTCGGAACGATTAAATAATTGCTTATCCCCAACCAAAAACTCATGAATATGCCTAACATACAGAAGAAGGCTATTTTCAGCCACAGTTGTGATAGATCGAAGGGAGTCGCTCCATTTAATATGGTTGGTGATAAACCTAATTTAATTAAGCCTGCAAAAATAATTGCCGTACCAAATGCTGTGATTATGGTATGAATAATTTGATGGGAACGAAGTCCTAAACCCAGAGTCAGCATGGACATGGCAAATAATATCATTCCGACCCATGCTGATGCCTGCTGTGGTGTGATTAATTGTAAAATAAACCAACCTCCACTATAGCCAATTATTCCCATTAATGATGATATTAAAAATCGTCGCTTTTGCTCGAATCCACCAGCAGCGGTTATTCCCCAAGCGGTTCCCAAACCAGATAATGCAAATAAAATTATTTCTGAACCTACTACTGGTTGGGGATTGGATGTAAAAGCTAATAATAGATTGCTTACAACATCGCCGATTTTATCCCCTAAAATTGTCCCGAATGCCAGAAAAAAACCGGCAATTGTACCTATACAAGCCCCAATACTCGCAAGAATGATTGCCCATAAAGTTTCAAAACAGCCGCGAATTATTCTTGTAATTACCTTAAACGTAAAAACAGTAGTTTGACCTACACCTTCGGTTATTCCAATTGTAAATTGTTGAACAAATTCCTTGATTTCGTTAAAAATCCCTTTTCGCTGACTTGCTGGTAAATATGATGTTGACTTAGTTGATTTAATTATCTGCTGCAAACGTTTTTGAATAATTACCGCATTTTCGGGACGCGATCGCACTTCTTCTTGTGCCATATCGTCAAGTAAATCTATCAGCAGGGGGTTGACATTAGCACCATTTGCGGAAAATTTCAATGCTTCTTTCCAGCGCAATGTTCCTGTCATGGGGTCTTCTAAATCTTGAGGATTTTTACCCGTAAGCAATTCAATCATTGTTCTACCAAGAGCGTAAAAATCCGCCGTTGGTCCGACATTACGTCCAGTGACTTGTTCTGGTGGACTATAACCAGTGGAAAATAATCTAGTGGAACCCGATTGACGATGAGCAGCAGCAACGCTAAAGTGTTTTGCACCACCAAAATCAATTAACACTAATTGAGAACCCTTTAAATTGGGAGAGGGATTACGCAGCATCAAGTTAGAAGGTTTGATGTCACGGTGAATAATCATGTGTTCGTGGAGATGTCGCAAAATATCCACCGCTTGCTTTAACCAATCCAACACCAATTCTTGAGGACAACCTTGGGGATACAAATAAGGAATTTCTTCCAAAGTTTGACCATTGATTTTTTCCATAACCAAACAAGGTAAATCCAACTCAGTGCTAGAACTTGAGAGATTATGGAAAAAATACCCATTATCTTCAACTTGAGGAGTACCGGGATGCTTTAAGCGTTGTAAAACCTCTGCTTCTTGAGCAAATAATTCCAGTGCTTTCGTTGAAGTTTCCACCAGCACCTTCAATACTTTTTCTGTTTGTGTCTCAATATCCCAAACCGTATAAATGCGAGCAAAACCCCCCGAACCCAAGCGTTCGAGCGGAATAAATCGATTTTGAAGTTGTAATTTTGCACCACAACTCAGACAAAACTTATTTCCCCACGGTTGAGGATAAGGACGAGAACAATTGGGATTTACGCAGTGAATTGCATTTAAATTAGGTTGAGACACGGGAAATGGGGAATTGGGGATGGGGGGATGGGGGGACAAGGGGATGGGGGGACAAGGGGATGGGGGGATGGGGGGATGGGGGGATGGGGAGACAAGGGGATGGGGGGACAAGGGGATGCTTTCAAGGGTAGGTTTTTTAGATTAAGCCTATTTTTTTGGTTTTAGAACTAAAATCATTGGCTATAACCTTGAAATTACGTTTAACTCTTGAGAAAATTCTCAACTATTTATCTAAAACCTAAATACCTACCCTTGAAAG